>Ga0208399_100007_pt1 | contig 416182 bp, 351 predicted proteins | sample LakWasMe85_LOW11_2_FD_183909 | JGI IMG/M metagenome (GOLD analysis project Ga0208399, IMG submission 183909) | Freshwater sediment methanotrophic microbial communities from Lake Washington under simulated oxygen tension - Sediment Metagenome... | ecosystem: Environmental > Aquatic > Freshwater...
ATATCGTTCGTGCAGGTTCAGGCGGCTTGCGGCCATGGGCAACTCCACTTGGCGGTGAGGTTGCTCAGGCTAAACCGCCTGAACCCCTTTACCACCGCTGGTGTTGCGTTACGGAGTTGAACTCGCCCGGTATCTGCCCCTAGAGGACACGGCCTGCCCCAGCGTTGCAACATAGGGCTTACTCGGTGCCACCAATCCAGCTATGCCGCACGTGGAGGTTGGCATCTAGCACCACAAAGTCTGCGCGGTAGCCTGTGGCAATGCGGCCAAGGCGGTGGCCTAGGCCCAGAAATTCGGCTGGGTATTGCGCGGCCATGCGGCAGGCTTCGTCCAGGGGCAGTCCCAGCAGGTGCACGCTATTGCGTACCGCACTGGCCATGTCCAGTGCGCTGCCCGCCAGCGAGCCGGCGGCATTGCGCACCACGCCATCCACCGCGGTAATGGTTTCGCCGTAAAGATCGAAGCTGGAGTCGTCGCTGCCCACCATTGGCATTGCATCGGTCACCAGCACCACCTTGCCACGCGGCTTGGCCGCAATTGCCACGCGCAGGCTGGCCGGGTGCACATGCACGCCATCCACAATCACGCCCACCCAGCTGCTGGCATCGTCCAGCGCTGCACCCACCACGCCGGGTTCGCGGCCTTGCAGCGGGGTCATCGCGTTGAACAAATGGGTGAAGCCGGTGATGCCGGCCTCCAGCCCGGCGCGGGTTTGCGCGTAATCGGCGGCGGTGTGGCCGGCGCACACAATCGCGCCACGTTCCACCATCGCGGTGATGGTCTGCGCGGGCACGCATTCGGGGGCCAGGGTGATGACGGTGACGCCATTGTCCAGCGCGGTGGCCAGCGCGATGTCATCGGCATCCGGCACCCGGAACTTGCTTGCATTATGGGTGCCTTTGCGCGCAGCGGCCAGATACGGGCCTTCCAGATGGATGCCCAAAATACCCGGCACGCCTTGCGCGATGGCGTCGTGGGTGGCGTCAATTGCACGCCGCATGACGTCGATATCGTCACTGATCAAGGTCGGCAACATGCCGGTGGTGCCATATTTGCGATGCCCGCGTGCAATCGTGGCCAGTGCTTCGGTAGTCGTCTCGTTGTTGAACAACACGCCGCCACCGCCATTGACCTGCATGTCGATAAACCCGGGCACCAAGCTGCCGCCCTGCAGGTCGATATGCTCGCCAATGGCAGGTGGCGGGCCATGCAGTACGGCAACGATATGGCCGTCTTCCACCACCACACAAACACCGGTTTCAAAGCCGCGTTCGGTGAGGATATGGCCGTTGTGGAAGACCTGCGTGGTCATACGGTTTCGGTCACTTTGTTCAAATGCGGCGGGACATCCGGGTCAAAGCCGCGCGCCAGTGACAGTGCGTTGGCGACCGCATAGAACGCTTGTACGGTGAGGATGGGCGTGAGCGCGGGATGCGGGGACACCGGCAGCGGCAGGATACCCGGGCCAGCTTCGCCGCCACTGGCAAGCCACACCGGCGCACCGCGCTTGCGAAATTCTGCCGCCACGGCGGCGGTGCTATCGCCGGTATCATCGTCCTGGGCGAACGCCAGCACCGGGAAATCCGGGCCCACGATGGCCATCGGCCCGTGCTTCACTTCGGCCGACGAAAACGCTTCGGCATGCAGGCCGCAGGTTTCCTTGAATTTCAGTGCCGCTTCCTGTGCGGCTGCCAGCCCCAGGCCGCGCCCCAGCACAAACATCTGCCGTGCCAAGCGCAAACCGGAGACCAGTTCCGACCAATCTTGCGCCCACGCGGCGCGCATCGCGTCGGGCAGGGCATCGACCGCAGCCAGCAGTTTGGCATCGCCACTCCAGCGTGCGGTCAATTGCAGCAATGCGGCCAGCGAGCACAGGTAACTCTTGGTCGCAGCCACGCTGTTTTCGGGGCCGGCGTGCAGCGGCAGCACGGTGTCGGCGAGTTTGGCAAGCGGCGAATCCACCACGTTCACCAACGCCACCACAGTGGCACCACCGGCCTTGGCGATTTCCGCATTGCGCAGCAAGTCCGGGCTTTTGCCCGATTGCGAGATGGCAACAAACAGCGCGTCTTGCATGTGCGGCTGCACCGCATATACCGAGCCCACCGAGGGCGAGGCCGACGCCGTCACCAGGCCGAGTGCGGTTTCAAACAGATATTTGCCATAGGTGGCGGCGTGGTCGGAACTGCCGCGTGCGCAGGTGACGATGAAGCGCGGCGGCTGCGCGCGCAGGCGTTCGACCAAGGCGTCGATGGTCGCCACATTGGCGGCAAATTGACGGGCAACGGCGGTGGCCGCTTCGGCGGCCTCGGTGTACATCCAGGTACTGTCGGGGGCGGGCATGGGGGTGTGCTTGATGGGGGGTAAGAGGTCAGGAATTGGGACGCGGCGGCGCGGTGGAACCGCGCACCACCAGTTCCGGGTTGATCCCGGTATTGGCTTGCACGGTCAGTGCTTGCTCGCGGATATCGGCCAGCAGGCGGCGTGCAGCCAGCCGGCCGATGTCTTCGGTAGCCTGCTTGGCGGTGGTCAGGGCGGGCCAGCTCTGTTTGGAGAACGGGCTGTCTTCGAAGCCGGCAATCGACAGGTCATACGGCACATTGAGCCCGCCGGCGCGTGCCGCCGCCAATACCCCGGCGGCGATTTCGTCATTGCTGCCAAAGATCGCCGTGGGCCGCTGCGCCAGCGCCAATAATTTGCGCGCACCCCGGAAGCCGTCGTCGAACGAATAATCGCCCTCCACCACCAGTGCGTCATCCAAAGCGATGCCGTAATCGGCCAGCGCATCGGCATACCCGTTGTAGCGCTCCCACGATGAGCCATGGGATTTTCCACCCCACAAAAACCCGATGCGCTGATGGCCCAATTGAATCAAGTGCTCGGTGATGGCGTAGGCGGCGTCGCGGTCATCCACATAGATGCAGGCGCTGCCGTCTTGCGGGTCCTTGGCGGCAGAGACAATCCGCACCAGGCGAATGCCGTGCGCCGCCAGGATCTCCACCAGCGCCTGGTTTTCCGACATCGGGGGGGCCAGCACGATGCCAGCCAGCCGCGCATTGGCCACCAGTTGCACAATCTCGTTGGCCAGCGTGGGTGAGGTGGCATCGCACGGGTGGATCTGCAGGCCGTAGCCGGTTTCGCGGCAGACCGAGAGCACGCCGTTTTGCATCGCAATCACGTAATACGGATTGGGGTTGTCGTACAGCAAACCGATGGCATAGGACTGCGCGCTGCGCAGACTGCGTGCCGATGGATCGGGTTGGTAGGCCAGCTCGGCGATCGCCTTGCGCACCCGTTCGCGGGTGCGCGCGTGCACGCCGGTTTCGTCGTTGATCACCCGCGACACGGTCTTCAGCGAGACCTGTGCGCGCGCGGCAACATCCTTGATGGTGGATTTACGCACGATGATTCCTTAGCGCCGGCCCACGTTATGGCCACGTGTGCCGAAATACAGAATGTAGAGGTAGCACGGCACCATCAGCAGCGCGAACACCAGCTGGAAGTGCAGGGTTTCTTTCAGGTGCACGAACAATTGCGGGATCACCGCGCCGCCGGAAATACCCATGATCAACAAGGCCGAACCGCGCTCGGTAAAGCGCCCCAGTCCTTGAATGGCCAGCGGGAAAATCGCCGGCCACATCATCGCATTGGCAAACCCCAGTGCCGCCACGCAGGCCACCGAGGCCATGCCGGCGGTGGCATACGCCGCAATCGTCAACGCCACGCCCAGCAGCGAGGACAACGCCAGATAGCGCGACTGCGAAACGAAGCGTGGAATCACCAGCAAGCCCACCACGTAGCCCAGCAGCATGCCGAACAACGTGAATGAGGTGAAGAATTTGGTTTGATCAGGCAACAGGCCAAAGCCGGCGCCATAGGTGCCGATGGCATCACCGGCCATCACTTCCGCGCCCACATACATGAAGATGCACAGCGCACCCAGCCACACATGCGGGTACTGGAAGATGCTGGATTTTCTGGAGGTGCTTTCGGTTTCCGAATTCACATCTTCCGCGCGCAGCTCCGGCAATGGCGAGAAAAAAATCCCCACCGCAAGCAGCGCCAACAGACCCGCCAATGCCATGTACGGGTCATGCACGCGCGCGGCAAATTCGTTGAGCAACTGTTCTTTGCCGGCAGCATCGGCACCGGCCACTTGCGCGGTGAGATCGCCCATGCCGTGCATCACCAAGGTGCCGATGACGAACGGCGCCGCCATGCCCGCCAACTTGTTGCAGATCCCCATCACCGCAATGCGCTGCGCGGCACCTTCAAGCGGGCCCAAAATACTGATGTAGGGGTTGGATGCGGTCTGCAAAATCGCAAGCCCGGCACCGATGATGAAGACGCCCGTCACCGCACCGGCATACACGCGACCGGTGGTGTATTGGCCAAACACGAAGGCACCTACCGCCATCACAAACAGGCCCAGCGCCATGCCCTGCTTCATGCCGGTCTTGCGCAAGATGGCCGATGACGGCAGCGCGAGGAAAAAGTACGACAAGTAGAACGCGCTGGGGATCAAGAAGGCCAGCGTGTCATTGACGTTGAACGCCAGCTTGGCGAACGCAATCAGCGGCCCGTTGAGCCAGGTGACAAAGCCGAAGATAAAAAACAGCGCGCCAACAATGGCAATTGCACCGTAGTTGGTTCGCACGGGAACCGCAGTGGACACAGTGGGCATGATGACGGGCGCTCCGAGGGCAATGCGGACGATAGCAGTGGACAAGGGTTGTCCTATCCGACAATGAATTGACGCGCGAGACAAGTCAAGCACCAGGATTGTGCGGTATGCGTTTCCCGGATCGACATCCATAGAGGCCACGGAAAGCCTCTCGCACACACACGCCAAGCAGTCATATCACCTTGTTCTTAAATGTGAATGGGGGATATTTTCCTGAATACGGCGGTTTTGTGAAAATCTCATGGCGCCCTGTTGACAACGTTGTCTAATTGCATGCAGAGTCGACACCCAGCACGAGGGGAAGACGGGCATGGGTGAGGCAGCAGGCATTGCAGGGGACAGGATGATGGCGACGATGGCGTGCGCCACGCGGGCCGTTGCACCCGCACAGCCGTGCTTTATTGCCGCCGATGTGGGCGGCACCAATGCGCGGGTCTCGCTGGTGCGCACCGATGCCAATGGCGCACTACAGGTCTTGTCCTGGCAGCGCTATCCCTGCGCGGATTACCCCAGCTTGGCGGCAATCCTGGCCGAGTTCGTGGAAGGCCATCCGGCGCGTGAAGGCATCGACTGCATGGTGATTGCCAGCGCCGGGGTGGTGCTGGATGACGAGGTCATCAACTCCAATCTGCCGTGGCGGATCAAGCTGGCCGAGCTGCGCGACAGCCTGCATCTGCGCGAACTGCACGTGGTCAATGATTTCGCTGCCGCCGCGCATGGTGTGGGCCGCTTGGGCGCAGCAGACACTCGCCTGCTCACACCGGGCGTGATCGCTGCCACCACCATCGGCCCGGCACTGGTGGTGGGTGCGGGCACCGGCCTGGGTGCGGCAGTGTGCATCCCCACCGGGCACGGCGTGGTGGTGCTGCCCACCGAAGCCGGCATGGCGGCCTTCGCGCCGGGCAATGCTCGCGAGATGGAAATCCTGGCGTGGTTGCGCAAGCAGGGCCATCGCCATGTCTGCACCGAACAGCTGTTGTCCGGGCCGGGGCTGGTGAATCTGTATCGCGGGTTGGCCGAGCTGCACGGCACGCTGGCAACCCTGCAAACACCGGCGCAGATCGTGCAGGCCGCACAGCAAGACGAAGCCCTCGCACTGGAAGCCGTGTTGCTGTTCTGCGGCGTGCTGGGCAGCGTGATTGGGGATCTTGCCATGATCACCAGCGCCCACAGCGTGTATGTGGCTGGCGGGGTGGTGCCGCAACTCATCGACTTTCTGCCGCGCAGTGAATTTCACGCCCGGCTGGTGGACAAGGGCGCCATGCGCGCCGTGCAAGAGCGCATTCCGGTGCGCTTGGTAGAAAACGAAAAGCTCGGCGTACTCGGTGCGGCGAGCTGGTACCTGCAACACCTGCACGCACGCGATCACCGAGAACAGGCCACACCAAGACCGGCCACCACCAACTGACCCAATGCACCAGGCCCGAAGGAGAGCGGGATCTGGTGCCACCACTGCCCTGGAGAGACAACCATGCAAGTCCGCAAGAACGTATTGACGTTGAGTATCGTGGCCGCACTGAGCGTGTCCGGTATCGCCGCAGCACAAGACAAGCCGGCCGATCAGAAAGCCAAAGACCTCGATGCGGTGGTGGTCACCGGCATCCGTGGCGCGATGGAAAAATCACTCGATGTGAAGCGTGAAGCAAAGGCGCATGTCGAAGTGGTGAGTGCCGAAGACATCGGCAAAATGCCTGACAAGAATGTGGCCGACTCCCTGCAACGTCTTCCCGGTGTGACGATCAGCTCGGCAGGTGCCAGCGAAGGCGGTTTCGACGAGAACGACCGGGTGTCGATGCGCGGCACCAACCCCAGCCTGACGCTGACCCAGATCAATGGACACTCGGTGGCGTCGGGTGACTGGTTCGTACTCAATCAAAGCGATAACGCCGGTCGCAGCGTGAGCTACACCCTGCTGCCTTCCACCTTGGTCAATCAAGTGATTGTGCACAAAACCTATCAAGCCAAATTGCAGGAAGGTGGCGTGACCGGAACGGTGGATATCAAAACCCGGCAACCGGTGGAATTTGCCAAACAGTTCACCGGCAATGTGTCGATTGGTGGCGTGTATTCCGACCTGCCCGGCAAGACCGACTCACAATTCAGCGCACTGCTGAACTATCGCAATGCCGCCTCCACCGCTGGCATCTTGCTGCAGGTGTTCGACGAAAACCGCAGCCTGCGCCGTGACGGCGTGGAAGTATTGGGCTATGACCAAATTTCAAACAAAGCGGGCGACCCCACCAAGCCGGTTGCTGACGCCCACCCCGACCTCAATGGCGTGTGGTATCCACGCATGATTGGCACGGCGCTGTTCGAACAAAAGCGCGAGCGCCGTGGTGGTTTGCTGGAGGTGCAATTCAAGCCCACCGACAACTTCAGCATTGACCTGTCCGGCTTTGTCTCCAAACTCAACGCCTCCAACTACAATCGCAATTATCTGCTGTACAACCCGCGCACCATCGGTGCGGGCATTTCACCGGCAGCCGGCTATGTGGTGCGCAACAACACCTTGGTAAGCGCCACCATTCCGGGTGCAGCAGGTACCCAATACGGGCTGTACGACATGATTGCGCGCCCGGATGAAAAGGCCAGCACCACCTACCTGGCGCTGGATGCCGATTGGAAGGCCAGCGATGCGTTGAGCCTCAACTTCAAACTGGGCACCTCCACCGGCCATGGCGAAACACCCACGCAGGATGTGGCGGAGTGGCGCGTGGGTGGCACCGGCGCATCGTGGGGATTGAACGGCATCAAGAATGCCGCCTCGTTCTCGCTCAATGAATCCACCGCTGCACCGCAGCCCAATCTGGCGCTGGACTGGATTTTCGGCCTGCAAAATCTCGACATCGTGGACAAGGACAAGTGGGGCCAGATCGATGCCGAATATTTCGTCGACAAGGGTGCGCTGAGTTCACTCGAATTTGGTGTGCGTTTCACCAATCACGATCGGTCCTCGGAAAACGTGATTGCACAGGGACCAGCGTGCATCGACAGCAGCGGCAATGTGGTCGGGTTCGACTGGTCACAGACTAACTGGTGTCCGGTGGGTACGCGCTCGCCGGCGGATCGGGCCAACTTCCCATCGACGTTCCAGAACTACCCGGGCGGCTTCGGCAGCGGCTTTGGCGGCAGCTTCCCAAGCAATGTCTGGTACTACTCCGCCAGCGATATGCACGCCTACAACCAGTTGACCACACGCGACCCCGTAGGCCGTCGCTATCCGGTGTATGAATTTGGCTTGAAGGAAAAGACCAAGGCCGCCTACCTCCAATTCAATCTGGAAGGTGATCGCTGGAACGGCAATATCGGCGTGCGCCTGGTCAAGACCAGCCAGGACGTGCTGCAATACTTGGCCGGCGGCAGCGCCTCGACCACCGGTTCCATCAATACCGCGTGGGGCTACTTCACCCCGCAGCTGGTCAGCAACAACTACACCGACGTACTGCCCACGTTGAACTTCAAGTTTGACCTCAGCGACACGTTGGTGGCGCGTGTGGCCGCGACCAAGACGATTGCGCGCCCGGACTACTCGGCGCTTGCCGGTGGCCTGAGCTTGTCCCCCCCATCCAGCCCGAATGACGTCGGCGGTGGCTCCTCCAGCAACCCCAACCTGCGTCCGATCCGCTCCACCAATTTCGATGCTGCGCTGGAGTGGTACTACGCACCACGTGCCCTGCTTTCGGCAAGCGTGTACTACATGGACTTGAGCAGTTACATCGGGCAAGGCCAGAGCACGCAGCAATTTCTGACCTTCGATCAAGCCCATCCGAATGGCTATATGGGCAACTACCTTGTCACCTCACCGATCAACACCAAGGGCTCGGTGAAGGGCTTGGAATTGGCGGTGGAGCAGCCGCTTGGTGAAAACTTCGGCATCAATGCCAACGTGTCGTTTACCGATGCCGCAGAAAGCAATGGCAAGCCCTTGGTAGGCGCATCCCGCAATGTGTTCAATCTGGTGGGCTACTACGAGAACAGCCATTTGAATGCACGCATCGCCTACAACTATCGTTCGCATTTCTTCAACGGGCTGGATCGGCGCTCGGCGTTCAATCAAGACAACACGCAATCGGTATCCGCATCGGTGGGCTGGACCTTCAATGACAACTTCAGCGTGTCGCTGGACGGCATGAACCTGACCAATGAAAAGCTGCGCTACTACGCCGACAACAAGGATCAGCCGCGTGGCATCTACCAGAACGGCCGCCAGTACTACCTGAACTTCCGCTTCAAGTTCTGATCGCTTTCCCTGTTCCATTGGCGTAACCCTCCCTTCGGGGCCCGCAACCCGGGCCCCTTTTTTTGCCCGCTACACTCGCCGTATCCCGCAAGGAGTCCACCATGACCACCCGCTCTGCCTGCTTGATCTCCGCGCTTGCACTGGCCTTGTTGGTCACCGCACCAACCCGCGCCACCGATGTCGGCAGCGTGATTCCCAAGCTGATCCCGCAGCCCGCGCAGATCGTGCAACTGCAAGGCAGTTTTGTGGTGACCGCACAAACCGCTGTGCGCACCGGCGATAGCGAAGTGGAGCGTGCAGTAGGCGCTCAATTCCAAGCGATGCTGGGCGATGGCTGGCCATTGCCGCTGGATTTGAGCCAGGACGGCAGCGGCCAAGGCAAGATTGCATTTGCCCTCGATCACAGCCACACGTGGGGATCACCCGATGCCTACGTGCTGGATGTGGATGCAGCTGGCGTGCGCGTGCGGGCAGGGTCTGGCAAGGGCTTGTACTACGGCGCGGTGACGCTGGCGCAATTGCTCAGCTCGGGCGATCCGGCGGCAACTTCAGTGCGCCTGCCGGCTTTGCATATCGACGACGCACCGCGCTTTGCTTGGCGCGGCGTGATGTTGGACTCGGCGCGGCATTTCCAGAGTGTCGATGAGATCAAGCAATTGCTCGATGCAATGGCGCAATTGAAACTCGACACCTTTCATTGGCACCTCACCGACGACCAGGGCTGGCGTTTGCCAGTACCGGGCTGGCCGAAGCTGACCTCGGTCGGTAGCTGCCGCATGCCTGCCGGCGATGGCGGCGTGGATGCCGTCACCGGCGCACCGGTGCCGTATTGCGGCTTCTATACCGAAGCACAAATCCGCGACGTGGTGGCCTATGCCGCGTCTCGCCATATCGATGTGGTGCCGGAAGTGGATATCCCTGGCCATGCCACCGCGGCCATTTCCGCCTATCCACAGTTGGGCGTCTCCGGCGCGCCGATCGCGGTCTCCAACGAATGGGGCGTCAACAAAAACCTGTTCAATGCCGATGCGAGCACGATGCAGTTTTTGGACGACGTGTTGACCCAGGTGGCCACCCTTTTTCCCGGCAAGTTTGTCCATATCGGTGGCGATGAAGCGGTGAAAGACCAATGGAAGGCTTCACCCAGAATGCAGGCACGCATACGCCAATTAGGTGTGAAAAATGAAGCTGGCTTGCAAGCCTGGATGGTGGCGCGGCTGGAGAAGACACTGGCTGCGCGCGGCAAACGCATGATCGGTTGGGATGAGATTCTGGAAGGCAAATTGCCGGCATCAGCCACGGTGATGAGCTGGCGCGGCACCAAGGGCGCTATCGACGCTGCCGAGCAAGGCCACGACGTGGTGATGACGCCCGCGGACACGTTGTATCTGGACTATCTGCAAACCACATCCAGCGATGAACCGCCGGGCCGCCCCGCCACCATTCCACTGGCGCAGGTGTATGCCTTCGAACCGGTGCCCAAGGAGCTGAACGCAAAGCAGGCCACGCATATTCTGGGCGTACAGGCCAACGTGTGGACCGAGCACATGCGCAGCATGGCGCGCGTGCAGCATGCGTTGTTCCCACGCATCGCCGCCTTGGCGGAAGTGGCGTGGTCCCCCGCACAAGCACGCGACTACGCAAACTTCCTGCAACGCCTGCCGGCCATGTTGCCGCGCTGGCAACACGCAGGCATCGCCTATGCGCAAACGCCATTCCAGGCACAGTCAGAGCTCCAGCCGGGTGCGGCAGCCAATACCGCGCAGGTCGCGCTGCAATCGCCACTGGGCTACACCCTGCGCTACACCACCGACGGCAGCGCGCCCAGCGCCAGCGCGCCGCAGTACTTCGCCCCGCTGCAACTGCCGCTGCCCACCACACTCAGCGCGCAATTGTTTTTCGACCAGCACGCACTGGCGCCGGCCACCACTCTGCAACTCACCCGCGCATCGCTGTTGACCCGCAGCGATGAAGAGGTGGCGATGTGCACCGGCCAATTGATGCTGCGGCTGGAAGACGACGGCCCGCGCACTGGCCCGCGTGCGGTGTTCAACGTCGATATTTTCAACCCATGCTGGTCATGGCGGCAGGCCACGTTGGCAGGCATCAACACGATTGAAGTGCGCGCCGGACGCATCCCGTATTTCTTCCAACTGGCCGGCGACGAATCACACCGCACCTTCAAGCCCGCAAAAAACAAATACGGTGAGCTGGAACTGCACGCCGGTTGTGACGGCCCGCTGCTGGCCAGCGTGCCACTGCCCGCCCAGCCCGATGCCGATGGCTTTGTCAGCTTGCACGCACCCTTGCACAACCCGCCAGCCCGCACCGACATCTGCGTGTGGTTTACCGGCGATACCCGCCCCGCGATGTGGGTGCTGGATCGGATCACGTTGAAAAGCGACGGAGACGATTAAGCACGCTTGATGCCCTCGGCCTCCTTCAGGGTTCGTTTCGGGTTGCAACAAAGCCCGCTTGCGCGGGCCTTGTTGGGTCTTCGCGGCCGCCGGGCTTATTTCCTGGCGGTCAAAATCGGCGTCAGGTAATCCGGCTTGCCGGGGATGCGCTCCAGGTGCGGATAGCGCAGGCCGCCGCGGTAGTCCAGCTTGACCGTGCGGTAGCGGTCGAATTCTTTCAGCATCAACTCGATCGGGGCCTTGCCGTCCTTGGCGGCTTTCACCGCGTCTTCCAGCAGATCCTTGTCGTAGGCCTGGCCATTGACCGCCACCACGGTGGCCCCGCTGCCGATGCCGGCATTGAAGGCCGGGCTATCCCAGCGCACATCGCCAATGCTGCCGTCCTTGCCGATGCTCAGGCCCAGCGAGTAGACAAAATCCGCACCGCCCCAACGCGCATTGGCCTTGGCGAAGGCGCTGGGGGTGTCCTTGTACACCAAGCGCCAACCGGCGGCTTCAATGCCATCGGTGAGGCCGTGTTTGCCGTCCAAGCGCTCGCGCAGGAAGCTGGCCCAGTCATACGGCAACACGCCGTTGAGCGTGGCCACCACATCCTCGAAGGTGTAGGTGTTCTGCTGTTCCCACTCGCCGTTGTTGACGCCGAAGAAGGCGCGGGCGAAATCATCCAGCGACTTCTTGCCGCCGGTTTTGGCGCGAATCAGCGCGTCGGCTTCCAGCCAGATCATCTGCCCACCGGAGTAGTAATCCTCGCTCATCTGGTAGTTGCGATACGCACGCGGCGCACGGCTGGCGATGATGGGGTCGTTGGTGGTGTCCTGGATGTTGCGCCAACTCAGGCCCGGGCGGTTTTCGGCATAGGTGGCGGCCACCAATGCCAACGCGTCGATCGATGCCGGCAGCGGGCGCATGCCGCTGCGTGCGGCCAACACATTGCCCCAATATTGGGTTTGCCCCTCGTACACCCACAACAGGCTGTCTTGCATCGGCGTGTTGAGATTGGGCACCCACAAATCCTTGCCACGGCGATATTTGCCGTTCCAGCTGTGGGTGTATTCGTGCGCCAGCAGATCGGTGAAACCGGTCTTCTCGTTCCACCCGGTGAAGTAGTCGGTGCCCACGCCATTTTCGCTGGAGCGCTGGTGCTCCAGCCCGTTGCCACCCATCTGGTCCGACAGCGAGAACAGGAATTGGTAGTGGTTGTAATGCTGCGCGCCGTACAACTTCAGCGCTTGTTCGACCATCGCCTTGTGCTGTTCGATCTGCTTGGGCTTGGTTTCCAGATATTTGGCGGCATCGGCCACCACACCCAACTTCACCGGCACCGTGCTGCCGGCCGGGGTCAGGTCGATGTTCTTTGTGTAGCGGCCGGCGTACACCGGCGAGTCCACCAAAATATCGAACGGCACCGCCTTGTAGTTCACGGTATCGCCACTGCGGCCGGCTTCATCCAGCGCAGTGAATGCGGTCCAGCCGGCCGGATAGGTGACGTGCGGATCCATCATGATCTGATGCATGTAATGCCCGGCCGGGTACAGCACCGTGGACAGGAACTGCACATTCAGCATGTTCGGCGTCATCACCACCCGCCCCTGCGCACCGCTGGTGGGCGTCAGGAAATCGAACTCGGCGGTGATCTCGGTGGCCCCCGCCGGCACGTTGATATGGAAAGCGGCCACGTCCAGTGTGTCGCGCTTCCAGTCCAGTGCCTGGCCATTGGCCTTGAAAGTGATGCCGGCGATCTTGTCGAGCGCATTGCGCGGCGTGTGCCCACCCGGCACCCACATGGGGTACAGCAGGGTCAGCGGGCCGGCCTGCGCGGGGATGGTTTCCTTGACCCGGATGATGCGCTGGCTCAGGTTGCTGGCATCCACTTCCAATTTGATGGTGCCGGGATAGGCCACATCCTGCGGCGCGGGGATATTCGGTGAGCCGCTTTGGGCATATGCACCCCCAGCCAACAATACAGACGACAGGGCAAGGGCCAGCAAACGGTGCTTCATCGACAACTCCAGAACGCAGGGTGGGCTTGCATCGTACCGACCCGCCCGCCCGCGCCCACCTGCCGAAAGCCATGCCCACTCCTTGCAAATCAGGCCGTCGGTTCCACTTTCGCAGTCTCAGCACGCGGTTGCGGGGTGGCCGACAAATGCGCCGGATCGGTAAACCGCCAAGCCACGAACACCGCGACTGCCAGCAGGGCCGAGGCGATCAGGAAGGCGATTCCGGGTAAATGCACAGGCGTATGCGGGCCGATGAAAAAGCCGAACGCAGCGGTATAGACCAGCGGCGCAACAACGCCGGCCAGCGACACCAACCCGCTCATCGCGCCCTGGATGCGGCCCTGCGCATTGGCCGGGACTTGCCGGGTAATCAACGCCTGCGTGGCCGGCCCGGCGATGGCCCAGAGCGCGCTGATCGGCATCCCGATCAAAAACAGCCAGCCCACCGGAGCCAGGCCATACATCAGAAAACCGGCGACCCCGCAGCACAAGCCCAATAGCAAGGCGCGACGTTCACCCAAGGCTTTGACCACCCGCCCAATCAGCCCGACATTGACGATGACACTGAGCACGCCGACCAAGGCCAGCACATAGCCGGCCTGTTTTTCCTTCCAGCCATAGGCGGCATCGGCAAACAGCACGAAGGTACTGGGATAGACGTAATGGGCGAAATTGGCAATGAACACTACCGCCACCAGCCCCCAGATGCGCGGGTTTTCGCGCAGCAATTGCACGCCGCCCAGCGGCTTGGCGTGCTTCCAATCAAACCTGGCGCAGCGTTTTTCCGGCGGCAGCGATTCGGGCAGCACAAACAGGCCGTAGCAGAAATTCAGCAACGACAAACACGCCGCAAACCAGAACGGCAGGCGATGGTTGATATCGCCCAGCACGCCGCCAATCAACGGGCCCACGATAAAGCCCAGCCCGAACGCCGCGCCGATCATGCCGAAACTTTTGGCGCGCTGCTCGGGTGCACTGACATCGGCGATATACGCATTGGCGGTGGTGAAACTGGCGGCGGTGACGGCACTGATCAAGCGCCCCACAAATAGCCATGCCAGTGAAGGTGCCAGTGCCATGAACACGAAATCGGCACCCAAACCCAAGCTCGACAACAAGATCACCGGCCGCCGCCCGAACCGGTCAGACAGCGCGCCTTGAATGGGCGCACTGAAAAACTGCACCAACGCAAAGGTGAAGCTGAACAACCCGGTCCAATACGCGGCGGTGGACAGATCGCCACCCACGAATTGCTGCACCAGATGCGGCAGTACCGGGATGATCACGCCAAATGCCAGCACGTCGATCAACACGGTGATGAAGATGAACATCAGCGCGGCTTTGCGCGCGCCGAGGTGGGGGATGGCGTTCAATTGGGGGTCCGATGCATGGGGCGATGTGTTGGCGATGTGTTGGCGATGTGTTGGCGATGACTAAGCGATTGCCCGGCGATTTCCGGTGTCATCACACCTACCCAGCAAACGCATCCACCGAAAGTAAGCTGACGTGATCGCGCACATCATCCGGCCACGACTGGATGAGCACCTCGAAGCGGTGGTTATCGCCGGCGAACAAGGCGCGGGCAGCGTCTTCGAAACCGGCTTCATTGCCGGCCATCACCTGCATGAAGCGGTAGGCAGCTTCTTGCGAGGCGCGGCGCTGATCCTCTGCGGACAACACCTTGCGCGCCGCTTCCACCAGTTTGCGCAGAGCTACCGACGCACCACCCGGTTGTGCGGCCAGCCAATCCCAATGGCGCGGCAACAAGGTCACTTCGCGCGCCACCACGCCCAGTTTGGGCCGGCCCGGTTTGCGCGGCGACGCGGGGGGTTCGGCCTGGCGCAGCAACGGCTGTGCGACCAACCGCAACAGATCAGCGGCGGGCAGTTCCAATGGCAGATCCAGTTGCCCGCCGCTGGCATCTTCAAAAATCAGCACCGGTCGTTGCGGGTGCAAGTCGAATGCCTGTTTGGCCTTCAAGGCCACATGCCGCAGCTCGCCGGTGGCGATGCGGTTGGAGCCGGAAAATGCGGTACAGCGCAGGGATGGATTGAGCACGGGGCAGACTCCTGAATTCGGAGTCTATTATTACCCGGATAAATCAGAGCTGCAACCCCATCAACGCCCACCGGGCATTTCGATCAGCTTCAAGAACTCGCTGCGGGTGCGCGCATCCTCGCGGAAGCTGCCCAGCATCTTGCTGGTCACCATACTCACCCCACGCTTGTGCACGCCACGGGTGGTCATGCATTCGTGCGCACCCACCACCACCACGCCCACCCCGCGTGGTTGCAGCGCACGCTGGATGCAGTCGGCAATTTGTGCGGTCATTTTTTCCTGCACCTGAAAACGCTTGGCATAGGCCTCGACCACCCGCGCCAGCTTGCTGATGCCCACCACCTTGCCGGCCGGCAGATAGCCCACATGCACCTTGCCGATGATCGGTGCCATGTGGTGCTCGCAATGGCTTTCGTACTCGATATCGCGCAGCACCACCATTTCGTCGTAGCCGCCCACCTCCTCGAAGGTGCGCGCCATGTAGGCATCGGCATCCAGCGTATAGCCGCCAAACCATTCTTCGTAGGCCCGGGCCACCCGTCGTGGCGTGTCCAGCAGCCCCTCGCGGGTGGGATCATCGCCGGCCCATTGCAGCAGCGTGCGCACCGCGGCTTCGGCCTGTTGGCGGCTGATGTTGTTGCGGATGTCGTCGGTCATGGCTGTGCAAATGGCGCGGCGGGGCGTGCATGGTAGCGCGCCGGCATGCCGATCAGGCAGTCAACGGTCTTGCCCCGCCCAGCAGACGCGCCGGCAGCATCAGCAGCGCACGCAGAAATGCGAACAGCGCCGAAAACGTGATGCCCACCAGCCGAAACGGCAATGCCAGCAACCAAACGAAGGGCCACAGCACCAGTGCAAGCAACGCCAGCGGCCAGCACAGCACCCATAGCAGGCACCACAGCAGCAGGATGGTCAGGAACTTCATCGTGGCCCTTGGTTTTTATGGAACGCTGCACATGCAGCGCTTTGCACGATGCAAGCGTGCACCCGGCACGGCAAGTGTTTTGCGACGAAATAGGGATAGATGCGATGAAATGGCAGGCCCGCATCCCCGGGTAGCCGCGCAATAATGGCGCTGGTTTTCTTGCTGGATGCAGCACCATGCCCGACTCCCGCATTCACCATGCCACGCTGCGTCAGCGCGTGGTGGATGCCGCACACGCGGCCGCCTTGATCCAGCCGGGGGAAACCGTGGCGATGAGCGGCTTTACCGGCTCCGGCTATCCCAAAGCCGTGCCGCAGGCGCTGGCCGCGCACATCGCGCAGGCGCATGCACGCGGCGAGGCCTTTCGCATCCAGTTGCTCACTGGCGCGTCCACCGCGCCGGAATTGGACGGCGCGCTGGCGCAGGTGGATGGCTTGGCGATGCGCATGCCATTCCAGAGCGACCCCAACGCACGCAAACAGATCAATGCCGGCAAGCTGGATTATCTGGACATCCATTTGTCGCATGTCGCGCAGCATGTGTGGTTTGGCTTCTACAACGAGATCGATACCGCCGTGATCGAGGTCTCTGCAATCCTTGAAGACGGCGCGCTGGTGCCCACCACCTCGGTGGGCAACAACAAGACATGGCTGGACTTGGCCAAGAAAGTCATCATCGAAGTGAACCAATGGCAGCCCGTCGAAATGCTGGGCATGCACGATATTTACTACGGTACCGCACTGCCCCCGCATCGCCTGCCGATCCCGATGGTGCATGGCGATGACCGCATCGGCCAGACCACCTTGCGCTGCGAGCCCGACAAGATTGCGGCGGTGGTATTCACCGATGCCCCCGACCGCAACAGCCCGTTCAACCCGGTGGATGCCGACAGTGCGCGCATCGCCGGACACTTGATTGATTTTCTCAAACACGAAGTGGCACGCGGCCGCTTGCCAGCCAATTTGCTGCCCTTGCAATCGGGTGTGGGCAATATCCCCAATGCGGTGCTGGCAGGCCTGGCCAGCAGCGGCTTCCACGGCCTGGAGGCATACACCGAAGTGATCCAGGACGGCATGCTGGAGCTGCTCAAATCCGGCGTGCTGCGCTATGCCTCGTGTACCGGATTTGCATTCAGCCCCGAGGCGAACGAAGAGTTCCGCCGCAATCTGGCGTTTTATCGTTCACGCATAATCTTGCGCTCGCAGGAAATTTCCAACCATCCGGAACTGGTGCGCCGCCTCGGCTGCATCGGCATGAACGGGATGCTCGAAGCCGACCTGTACGGCAACATCAATTCCACCCATGTGATGGGCAGCTCGATCATGAACGGCATCGGCGGCTCCGGTGATTTCGCCCGCAATGGCTTCTTGTCGGTATTCCTCAGCACGTCCACCGCCAAACACGGCAGCATTTCGTCGATCGTGCCGATGGTCAGCCACGTGGACCACACCGAGCACGACGTGGCGGTAATCGTCACCGAACAAGGCTTGGCCGACCTGCGCGGGCTGTCACCGAAGCAACGTGCGCGTGCCGTGATCAGCCATTGCGCACACCCGGATTACCGCGATGGACTGCAAGATTATTTTGACCGCGCTTGCCGCGACAGCTACGCCAAACACACCCCGCACCTGCTGCCGGAAGCGCTGTCCTGGCACCAACGCTGGTTGCAGACCGGGACGATGCAGCCCAGCGCAAATCGGTGACTCAGGCACCGCCCCGCGCCAGCGCCGCATCCATGCTGGCCTTGGATGCCAGCGTGCCAAAGCTGGCCGAATGCGCTGCTGCCAAACGGCTGACGCACCAGTGGGTGGCCAGCGGATTGTTTGCACGCAGCAGGGTTGCGCCTTGCAGCAGCAATGCCAGGCGTTCGACGAGGCGGCGCGCATCGGCTGGATCCACCGGTTCGGCCAGCATCGCCATACCGGTTTCGAAGGCGGCATCGAAATACGCATCAACGCCTTTCGCCTGTTCCAACTCGCTACGCAGTGCGTGCAGGGTTTCTGGCTCGCGTGACAACGCACGCAGCACATCGAGGCATTGGATATTGCTGCAACCCTCCCAGATCGCATTGAGCGGCGATTGCCGAAACAGCCTGGGCATTTGCGATTCTTCGATATAGCCGATCCCGCCGCAACATTCCTGCGCTTCAGCGGCGACCGTGGATGCGCGTTTGCACACCCAGAATTTGCCGATGGCAGTGGCCACCCGCGCCAGTGCGGCGGCGTGCGGGTCGTACGCGGCGCGATCCACCGCACCGGCCACACGCAATGCCAAGGCGGTGGCAGCTTCGGATTCCAGCACCAGATCTGCCACCACGTTGCGCATCAATGGTTGTTCGATCAGGCGTTTGCCAAATGCGCTGCGGTGGCCAATATGGTGCAGCACGCGCCGCACAGCCATGCGCATCAAACCCGCCGAACCCAGCATGCAATCGAGACGGGTGAACATCACCATTTGCAGAATGGTGGCGACACCGCGGCCTTCGTCACCGATGCGGAAGGCCCATGCGTTTTCGAATTCGACCTCACTCGAGGCATTCGACCAATCGCCTTGCTTGTCTTTCAATCGCAAGATGCGAAGCGCATTGACATGGCCGTCGGGTTGCCAGCGCGGCAGCAAGAAACAGGTCACGCCCGCAGGTGCCTGCGCCAACACCAGAAAGCCATCGGACATCGGCGCCGAGAAAAACCATTTATGCCCGATCAGGGTGTATTCGCCATCCGCCGCCAATGGCGTGGCGCGCGTGCTGTTGCCGCGCACGTCGCTGCCGCCCTGTTTTTCGGTCATGCCCATGCCGAGGGTGATGCCTTGCTTGTGCGTGATCGACACGCAGTGGGCGTCGTAATACGGCGCGGCGGCTTTGTCCGCCCATTCACGCAGCGCAGGCACTTGCTGCAACACCGGCACCGCCGCGTGGGTCATGGTCAGCGGGCAACTACTGCCGGGTTCCGCTTGATAGTGCAAAAAGCTGAGCGCCGCACGCGCAACGTGCGCACCGGGGCCAGGCTGCGTCCACGACAATCCTGCGACACCGTGCTGGATCGCGGCACCCATGACCTCGTGATAGGCCGGATGAAATTCGACCCGGTCCTGCCTGCGTCCATAGGCGTCATAGGCGAGCAGTCGCGGACGATCGCGGTGGGCATCGTCAGCCAGGTACAACAAACGGCCACCGGCGAGTGCGCCATACTCGGCAAGGCGGATGGAAAACGCTTCGCCACCTTCGCGGCAGACGGCTTCGCGCAGCGCGGCATCGTCGTCCCAGAGATTGTGCGTGCCGAACGGCGGCGGCTGGTTGTCAACACTGTGGGTGGCGAAAACCGTGTGCATGTCGTGGTGCTCCGATGGATGGCGCGTGACTACTGCAGAATACGCCCGCAATACGGTCAGCTGCACGCACGTGACGCACGCATCTTCACCTGATCTTGGCGATGCGTGATGTAGCCTTCGCGCCCGCTGCTCTGCCCGCATTTCCCTATGACATCACCCCCCCCTGAGCACCCCGAACACGCGCGGCTGCGTGAGGAATCGTCCAATCAAGCGCTGCCGCTGGCCCCCGGGCTGGGGGTGAGTCTGGAAGCCGCACGCATGCCGCGCCGGGCCAGCTTGATCGAGCCACGCGTGCTGTGGATCTGCGCTTTGGCCATCGTGCTTGGCGGCGGCGCAGCGTTGATTGCGCGGGTATTGGTGGCGCTGATTGCACTGGTGACCAACCTCGCGTTTCTCGGGCGGTGGTCGCTGCAGGCGGTGTCACCAGCCGACCACAACTTGGGCGCTTGGGTGATCGTGGTGCCGGTACTGGGCGGTGTGATCGTGGGGCTGATGGCGCGCTGGGGGTCGCGTGCGATTCGTGGCCACGGCATCCCCGAGGCGATGGAACAGGTGCTGCTCAATGAATCCAGGATTCCGCCGCGGATCACCTTCCTCAAACCGATCTCGTCGGCGGTCGCCATCGGCACTGGCGGGCCATTTGGTGCCGAAGGCCCGATCATCGCGACTGGTGGTGCACTCGGCTCGTTCATCGGCCAAGTGCTGCATGTGACAGGCCATGAACGCAAAGTACTGCTGGCCGCCGGTGCCGCCGGTGGCATGACTGCGATCTTTGGTTCGCCGCTGGCCGCCGTGGTGTTGGCGGTGGAGTTGTTGTTGTTCGAATTGCGCGCACGCTCGCTGGTGCCGGTAGCGCTGGCCACGGTGGCAGCCGCCGGTGTGCGCTATGCCACGGTGGGCAGTGCACCGGTGTTTGCGATGCCGGCGGTGGCCGAACCGGGCTTGGCGGCACTGGCGATGTATGTGCTGTTGGGCGCGGCGATTGGGCTGGTCAGCGTGGGCGTCACGCGCGTGCTGTACGCCATCGAAGACGGCTTTGAACGCTTGCCGATCCACTGGATGTGGTGGCCGGCGATCGGCGGCATTGCAGTGGGCGTGGTGGGCTACTTTGCGCCGCGCACGCTGGGGGTGGGCTACAGCAATATCGAAGACATCGTGGCCGGGCACTTGGCAGCGGGCGCGTTGGCGTTTCTGTGCGTGATGAAGTTCATTTCGTGGTCGATCGCGCTGGGCAGCGGCACCTCCGGCGGCACCTTGGCACCGCTGTTCACCATCGGTGGCGCGCTGGGTGCATTGGCTGGCGTTGCGATGGTGGCACTGGCACCGCAGTTGGGCATTGACCCGCGGATTGCAGGTCTGGTGGGCATGGCCGCGATCTTTGCCGGGGCGTCACGTGCGCTGTTGACCTCGGTGGTATTCGCGTTTGAAACCACCCAGCAAGCGCATGGTTTGTTGCCGCTGTTGGGCGGTTGCACCGCCGCCTATCTGATCTCGGCATTGCTGATGCGCAACACCATCATGACCGAGAAGATTGCGCGGCGCGGCGTGCGCGTACCCAGCGAGTATGCCGCCGATTTCCTTGAACAAGTCGCCGTGGGCGATGCCTGCACACGCAACGTCATCTCGCTGCGCACCGCCGATGCACTGGGCGATGTGCGCGCACTGCTCCACTCGGGCCGCGCCGAGTACCAACACCAAGGGTTTCCAGTCATCGACGATGCGGGCCGTGTGCGCGGCGTGATTACCCGGCGCGATTTGCTGTCGTCCGGGCATCCCAACATGCGCCGCATTGGCGAAATGCTGACGCGCGCACCGGTGGTGGTACATGCGCAACATTCGCTGCGCGAGGCGGCCGACCACATGGTGGCCGAAAACATCGGACGTGTAGTCGTGGTCGACGCTCAAGCGCCGCACGGCTTGCTCGGCATCCTGACCCGTGGCGACCTGTTGGCCGCGCATAGCCGTCGCTTGAAGGAAGCACACGAGTCCGGCCGCCACATCCGCATACGCGAGCGTTTGAAACGCCGTTGGCGTTGATGGTGTCGCTGCACGCAACACGCAGCGTTCCACGCGGAAGATGTTTGCCGATGCACATTGCAGAGCGAATGCGCGATAATTCCTGCACTCGTTAGTTCAATTGCTTGCCCCTTGTTCAGCCAGCGCCAAGCAAGCTATGCAGCCCTGCATCCACGCGCGCCACTTCTCACGTTAGTCATCGCATGTCTGTTTCTCCCGCCACCGCCGTGCGTTTGTCATCGGTCCGCCTTGATCGCGGTGGACGCGCCATCCTGCGTGGGCTGGACTTGGACATTCCACAAGGCAGCATGACCGCCGTGCTGGGGCCATCTGGCACCGGCAAATCCACCCTGCTGGCGGCGATCACCGGTGAACTGGTGCCGACGGAAGGCCGCATCGAGGTCTTCGGGGAAGAAGTGCCGCGAACCCCGGGTGGGCTGCTGGAGATGCGCAAGCGGCTGGGCGTACTGCTGCAAGGCAACGGCCTGCTGACCGACCTGACCGTGACCGAAAACGTGGCGCTGCCATTGCATGCGCATACACGCCGGACGGACGTGGAGATTGCACGCATCGTGGCGGCCAAACTCGATGCGGTAGGCTTGCGCGCCGCCGCCAACTTGTATCCACGTGAACTGTCCGGCGGCATGGCCCGCCGCGCCGCACTGGCGCGGGCGCTGGCACTGGATCCGCCGCTGCTGCTGTGCGACGAACCACTGACCGGACTGGATCCCATCGCCAGCAGCGTGATCATGCAACTGCTGCGCCGACTCAACCAAACGCTGGGGCTGACCTGCATCGTGATCAGCCACCACGTCCATGAAACCCTGCCGGTCTGCGATCAAGCGGTGGTGATTGCGAACGGCGGCATCGCGTTTGCCGGCACGCCACAAGCATTGCAGGCCAGCGATGATCCGCTGCTGCGTCAGTTCCTCAATGGCGATGCCGAGGGCCCCCTCAGTTTCGAGGGTGCAGGCTTCGAAGCTGCGCCGATGGCGCGGGATGCCGCCTGATGGCTTTCGCTGCTTCCATGCGTTCGTTGGGGCGCGCCGGCCTGTTTGCGCTGTCAGTGTTGCGCGCGTCCAAACCCACTGCGGATTTGTTCGCCGAACTGGTGAAGGAAATCTACAAGGTGGGCGCGCGCTCGCTGCCAATCATCGTGGTGGGCGGCGCCTTCGTCGGGCTGGTGCTGACCTTGCAGGGCTACCGCACGCTGGCCACGTTTGGTGCCGCCGATGCGCTGTCCACGCTGCTCGGGCTGTCGCTGTATCGCGAACTGGGTCCGGTGCTGACCGCGCTGCTGTTCATCGGCCGCGCCGGCAGTTCGATCGCCGCCGAACTTGGCCTGATGCGTGCCACCGACCAGATCAAGGCGCTGGAGCTGATGGCCATCGACCCGCTGGCAAAGGCAGTCGCACCGCGCTTTTGGGCGGCGATTTTGTGCGTACCCCTGCTGACCGGCTTCTTCTGTTCACTGGCGATCGCCGCCAGTTGGTTCGAAGCGGTGCGCATACTGGGCCTCGACAACGGCACGTTCTGGTCGGCGCTGCAACACAGCGTGGACGCGTGGGATGACTTCGGCGTGGCGTTGCTGAAGTCGGCGGTATTCGGTGGCACCTCGGCACTGGTGGCCGCGTATGCAGGCTTCCACGCCGAACCCACCATCGAGGGCACCTCGGTGGCCACCACCCGCGCGGTGGTGAACGCCTCGCTGCTGGTGCTGATGCTCAACTTCGTGATGTCGGCCCTGTTGTTCAATTAAGGAATTTCCCATGGCAATCCGTGGCCCCAGGCTTGAATTCGCGGTCGGCGCCTTCCTTCTGCTGGCGCTGGCCTCTCTGTTGGTGTTGGCGTTCGCCTCCACCAATCGCCAGTTTGGTGGTGGCGGCGACAGCTATCCGCTGACTGCGCGCTTCTCCACCCTGGGCCAGCTGCGCCTGCAGGCACCGGTGCGGATCGGCGGCGTGGCGGTGGGCCGGGTGGCGAAGATCGACCTTGACCCCAAGCGCTTCGACGCGGTGGTGACGCTGGACATCGACCAGCGCTACCCGCTGCCCGCCGACACCTCCGCCGGCATCTTCACCAGCGGTCTGCTGGGCGAAAGCTACGTTGGCCTGCAGCCGGGCGGCGACCCCGAAAATCTCAAGCCCGGCGAAGAAATCGCCTACACCCAACCCGCTGTCGATCTGATCCAGATGGTCGGCAAATACATGTTCGGCGGCGCAGGCGGCACATCGGCGCCGGCATCGAAAACCGAACCGTCCCCCACGGAAACCAAGCCATGAAATCGTTGCTCCTGTCCGTTTCACTCGCCCTGTCTACGCCGCTGCTGGCCGTTGCACCACTGGCCACGCAGGCCCAACAGGCCACCGCCACCCCGGGCCAGCAAGTGGTCACCACCGGCAGCCGCGTGCTGACGACCTTGCAACAGCGCCGTGCCGAGTTCAGCAAGAATCCGGCCGCACTGCGTAGCTTCATCGATGGCGAACTGCGTGGCAGTTTCGACAGCCTGTATGCGGCGCGCTTGGTACTCGGCACCCACGGCCGCGGTGCCAGCGAGGCCGACGTCAAGCTGTTCGCCGATGCGATGGTGGACAACCTGATGCAGCGCTACGGTGCCGCCCTGCTGAACTTCGAAGGCAAACCGCGGCTGCGCCTGAAGTCGGAAAGCCCGCTGCCCGGTAATCGGGGCATCAAGGTATCCACCGAGCTGCTGCGCGACAATGGTGCGCCGGTACCGGTGGATTACCTCGTGCGCAACAACGGCGGCTGGAAAATATTCGACGTGATGATCGAGGGTGTGTCCTATGTGCAAACCTTCCGCAGCCAGTTCGATTCACCGCTGACACAAAAATCCATCGCGCAAGTCGCCGCCGATTTGCGCAGCGGCAGCCTCAAAGCCGCGGCTGGCAATGGCGGCCACTGATCGATACCTCTGCACGTGCATCCGGATTTGATTCGGTTCGAAGGAATCCCATGACTCGCCTGCTGATCAGCGCCACGCTGGGCATCCTGCTCATCACTACCGGCTGCGCCAGCCAGCTGCCGTTGGCGCGCACATCGCCTGCTGCGACCGACGTCGCGCCGCCCACATCCGATGCTGCCCCGGCAGGTATGGCTGCGCCCGCAGCAAATGCAGCCATCGGCAATGCCGCTGCACCGCCCACCGGGGCAACAGCCGATGCCGCAGCGGCAATGGCAGATGCAACACCCAACGCTGCCCATGCAATCGCCGCCAGAGTTGCGTCCAGTGCCGAGGCCACCAGCGCCGACGACGATTTTGCCGCCATCTACGGCACCCGCGCCGCCAACGGTGCGGGCAGCAGTGACAGCCTCGATCAGCTGGATCCGTGGGAGCCAATGAACCGCCGCGTGCATGCATTCAACACCGCCATCGACCACGGCATCATGCATCCACTCGCAGTGGCCTACACCAAGATCACCCCCGCCCCGCTGCGCAAGGGCATCAGCAATGTGTTCGACAACCTCGCCGCACCGCTGGCGTTTGGCAACCTGCTGCTGCAGGGCCGTCCGCGTGCATCGGTGGAGACGCTGGGACGGTTCCTGGTGAATACCGTGATCGGCATCGGCGGCATTTTTGATCCTGCCACCAAAGCACTGAAGATGCATCGCCACAGCGCCGACTTCGGCCGCACCCTGGCGCGTTGGGGCTGGCACGAATCGCGCTATCTGGAACTGCCCTTGCTTGGCCCGCGCACCGTGCGTGACGCCGTGGGCGCGGCCGGTGATATCACGATGGCGCCGTTGACCTATGTCGAACACGACAGCTCACGGCTCTCGCTGGAAGCGCTGTGGCTGGTGGATACCCGCGCCGGCCTGCTGCCGCTGGATGAACTGCGCGAAGCCGCGCCTGACGAGTACGTCCTCACCCGTGATGCGTGGCTGGCGCGGCGCCGCTATCTGATCAACTCCGATCGCAGCCAGAATGACGAAGGCAACGAATCACTGCCGGCCTATCTGCTGGAAGACGAACCTGCCAGTTCGCCGGTACCATCCGCATCGCACTGACCACCGTGCGGCTCAGGCATCAGCGTGCGGCGCTTCCTGTGCAATCGCCGTCGCCATCTCGCCGGGTAGGCTGTCCACCTCGCGCAGGCTGCGCTCGATCGCGCGGGTGCGCACGCCGGTGTGTTCAATCTGTTTGCTGGCTTGATCCAGTTTCTCTTTCACCTTGTCCAGCACATCGCCGAATTTGCCGAATTCGCTCTTGGCTTTTTCCAGGATGCGCCACACTTCCGCCGAACGCTTTTCAATAGCCACGGTACGAAAGCCAATCTGCAAACTGGTGAGCAAGGCCAGCAAGGTAGTGGGGCCGGCGATGGTGATGCGTTGCTCGCGCTGCAAGGCTTCAAACAGGCCTGGACGGCGCAGGACTTCGGCATACAGGCCTTCGGTGGGCAAAAACAAAATGGCAAATTCGGTGGTGTGCGGTGGGGCCACATATTTACTGCGAATACGCTTGGCCTCCTCGCGCACCCGCCGCTCCAGTGCATCGCCGGCACTGCGCGCATCGTCACTGTCGGCACGCTCTTGCGCGTCCAGCAAACGCTCGTAATCTTCCCGCGGGAATTTGGCATCGATCGGCAGCCATACCACGCCGTCATCGCTGCTGCCGGGAAAGCGCACCGCAAACTCCACCCGCTCGCTGCTGCCAGGGATGGTGGCGATATTGTCTGCATATTGATCGGGTGCAAACACTTGCTCCAGCAAGCCCGCCAACTGCACTTCACCGAAGATCCCGCGCGACTTCACATTGGTCAACAAGCGCTGCAAGCCACCCACATCGGTGGCCAGCTTGCTCATGTCACCCAAGCCCTGGTGCACCTGCATCAGCATGGTTTGCACATTGGCGAAACTTTCGGTGAGCCGGGTTTCCAGCGTGGCGTGCAATTTTTCATCCACGGTCGCGCGCATTTGCTCGAGCTTTTGCGCGTTATCGGCTTGCAAGGATTGCAGCTGCTGCGCCAAGGTGGCGCGCATCTCACCGATGCGCGCTTCATTGCGCGTACTGAGTTCGCGCAGCTGCGTGGCCAGCGTCTCGCTATGCCGCTGCTGTTGTTCTGCGCCTTCCTGCCGCGCCTTGCGCGCATCTTCCGTCAAGGCTTCGCGCAGCGCGTCCAGCCGGGCATCGGTGCGGCTGGTCAACTCATCCAGCCGGGCATCGGTGCGCGCGGCCACCGCCTGCAACTGACTGCCAAAGCCGTCGATGCGCTGGCCTTGTTGCAGGGCAAAGCTATCCAATTGCCCACGCAATTCATCGCGGCCCATGCGCTGCTCATCACGCAACACATGGCCCATGCGCTCTTCCGGACGACGCAGCAGCAACAAGGCGATGATCGCGAGCGCCGCGACCAGCAAGAGAAGCAACAGCAGGGTATTGAGATCCATCTGCCTAGTGTAGCCAGCGGTTGTCGCAAATCCTGCGACGGCTTAGCCCGTGCTCACCCCAAAAGCCCAGCCAATCAACGCGGTGGCGGCCTGCGCCAGGCTGCCCCACAGCAGAACCCGCCACGCACCCTTGAAGCCGCCACCGCCGGCAACGCGCTCGGCCACATAACCCAGCACCGCCAATAGCACGGTGGTGCTGACCACAATCGCGATACTCAAGCCTGCGCCCTGCCATAGCCATGCCAGCAGGATCGGCGGCAACGCGCCGAGGGTGAACGAACCGGCCGATGCCAAGCCCGCCTGCACCGGCCTGGCACGCTGCATGTCGTGGATGCCAACCTCATCACGCAGATGTGCCGCCAAGTCGTCATGCGCGGTGAGCTGCTCGGCCACTTGCCGTGCCAATGCAGGCTCCAGGCCACGGTGGACGTAAATCTGGGTGAGCTCAACGAGCTCGGCTTCCGGGTGTTCCTGCAGGGCTTTTTGCTCGATCCGGATATCAGCATATTCGGCATCTGCTTGCGAGCTCACCGACACGTATTCGCCCGCCGCCATCGACAATGCACCTGCCGCTAGTCCCGCAATCCCTGACAACAAAATAGTGGCGGGGCTGGCCTGTGCGGTGGCCATGCCCAACATCAGGCTGCTCGTCGAGATCAGGCCATCGTTGGCACCCAGCACCGCGGCGCGCAACCAACCACTGTGCTGGCTACGATGGGGTTCGTGATGATGGTGGTGTTCAAGCTGCATGTGCGGCGATCGAAAAATTCAGTCGTCAGGCATTGTAGATCAGCATGCTTATTCATCGTGCCAAATATCGTGCGCATCCACCAGTACGCGTAGTCTTGCTTGCTCGGCATCGGCACGGGCGGCGGCCTCCAAGCCAACCATCTGGTTGTGCTGGCGCTGCACCAGCAACCATTCCGACAATGCAATTTCGCCCAGCTCCCAGCCGCGCTTGACGCGCTTCAGTACCGCTTCACTGGCGGCAAGTGCGTCCCGCTGCGCCTGCCATTGCGCCGATCGGCGGGTGGCACTGGTTACGGTCAAGACTGCCTCATGCTGTATGTCACGTCGCATCGCAGCGGCATCACCGTGCAGTGCCGCCGCATTGGCACTTTCGGCAGCCGCCAGTGCGCTGCGATAACGCCCGCCTAGGGGGAGGCTCAAGACCACGCCATTGACCTGTTCGGCACCACCGCGCTCACTCAAACGGCGCAGGCCCAGCGTGGGGTCAGCGATGCGGTCGGCTCGCGCACGTGCCGCACGTGCCTCGGCTCCGCGCGCGTCTGATTCCAGCGCGCCGATTTCATGGCTGCGCGCGATGATGCGGGCAATCCATGCCTCGGCGGTTCCTTGTAACACCAAAGGCGCGGCCACATCCGGGGCGTGTGCGGGAATCGGCAGACTGGGAAAATCGCTTTGCATCGCCAGCCGTGCACTGTCCAAAGCGGCCTGCGCAGCCAGTTGCGCCGCTCGTGCCTGCGCACGCTCGACCTCAAGTAATTCCACTTCTTTTTGCGCGACATCACCCAACGCCAACCGGCGCACCAAAACACGCTGCTCTTGATCAAACGACGCAAGTTGCACGCTTGTCCGCTGCACCGCCTCGGCTGCGCGCAACCATGCCATCCAGTCCTCCAACAAGAGCCGTGCGGCTTGATGGCGGGCATCGTCCAAACGCAATTCAGCGGAGTCGATACCCGCAGCGCCGATGTCACGATCCAACCGTGCCTTGCCCGGCAAGCGCAATGCACGGCTGATTCCGATTTCAGATTCCGCAAACCGCTGCCGCCCACCCAGCTCGTCGGTGCTGCGGCGTTGACTGACCACAGTGACTTGAAACTCGTGGCTACCCACGCGCAACGCGCGTGCCTGTGCCTGGGCTGCGTCCAGACGCGCGCGCGCCGCCACCACATTCGGTTGTGCATCGATGGCCAGGTGCACCGCGTCGTGCGGCGGCAACCACTGCTGCGCGGATGCAGGCACACTCAGCAGCAACCCCGCCATGCCCAATATCCACCTCATTCCAATGTCCCCATCGCCAGCACCGGCTCGATCCACCAACGTACTTCGTGCATATCCACTTGCGCCCGCAGCACGGCAAGGACTGCCTCGACCTGGACATGCGGCAACAACATCCACAGCACGCGCCGCTGCACCCGGCCACGCACCTGCTCGGCAATGGATGCGTGCATAAAATCGCTGGAATGCCCTTCCGCATGCAGCACGGTGAACCCGGGCAGACCGGCTTCGGCCACCAGGGCTTCGGTGATGGCCGCTTCCAAACGCGGTGAGAACACCACATTCAAGCGTACGTGTTCGCTCATGCCTCGTCCTTTTCGACTACAACACCAAACCGCTGGTACAAAATTGGCAGCAGCAGCAAGGTCAATGCGGTAGAAGTCAACAAACCGCCGACCACCACGATGGCCAACGGTCGCTGGATTTCCGAACCCGGGCCGTTGGCTAACAGCAGTGGCACCAAACCCAGTGCCGTGATGCTGGCGGTCATCAACACCGGGCGCACCCGCGCCAACGCGCCACGCCGCACCACTTCTGCAATCGGCAGGCCGCTGTCGTGCAATTGGTTGAAGCAGGTCACCAGCACCAAACCATTGAGTACCGCGATACCCAACAGGGCAATGAAGCCCACCGCCGCCGGTACCGACAAATATTGCCCGGATACCCACAGCGCCAAAATGCCGCCGACCAGGGCAAACGGGATGTTGCACAAGATCAAGACCGCCTGCCGCAATGACCCAAAGGTCATGAACAACACCAAAAAGATGGCGGCCAAGGCCAGCGGGATCACCAAGCCCAAGCGTGCGGCCGCACGTTGCTGGTTTTCAAACTGCCCGCCCCATTCCATGTGATACCCGGGCGGCAGTGGCACCGCCTTGGCCACCGCAGCCTTGGCGTCATCGACAAAGCCCACCAAGTCGCGACCATCGACATTGGATTGCACCAGGGCAAACCGCGAACCTTGTTCGCGCCCCACTTTTACCGGACCATTGCCCGCCTTGAGGGTGGCAATGGCCGCCAACGGGATCTCGCCACCGCCCGGCAATGCCATGCGCATCTGCTTGAACCGCAATGCCGACATACGGATATCCTCGCCACCCCGCACCAGTATCGGTGTGCGTCGATTGGACTCCAACACCATCCCCGCAGGCATGCCATCGATCTGTGCGCGCAGTTCGTCTTGCACATCGGCCACCGCCAAGCCATTGCGACCGGCAGCAATCGGATCAATCACCACTTGCAGGTAATCCACGCCCTCGGTCGTTTGGGTGATGACATCCTGCGCACCACGCAGCTGCTCCACCACACTGGCGGTGCGCTGCGCCAACGTGCCGAGCACGTGCAGGTCAGGCCCGAAGATTTTGATGGCCAAATCGCCACGGCTGCCGGTCAACATTTCGGACACGCGCATTTCGATGGGTTGGGTCAGGCCGGTATCCATTCCCGGAAAATCGGCCAGTACCTTGCGCAGCGCATCGGCCAGCCACGCTTTATCGGGCTTGCGCCATTGCGATTTGGGTTTGAGCTGCAAAAACATATCGGTTTCATTCAAGCCCATCGGGTCGAGCCCCAATTCATCCGAGCCCACCCGCGCCACGATGTGCGCCACTTCCGGCACTTTGGCTTTGATCGCACGCTCCACTGCCAGATCCAACTCCAACGAGCGTTGCAGAGAAATTGCCGGCGACTTGGCCAACTGCACCAAAATGTCGCCCTCATCCATCGTCGGCATAAAGCTTTTGCCTACGCTCAGATAGCCCACAGCCCCCAACAGCAAGGCGATGCCCGCAGGGATCAATGCGCGTTTGGGCTTGGCCAATACCGCATCCAGGATCGGCCGATACACCCGCACCACTTGCCGCATCAACCACGGCTCGTGATGGGCATGCGGCTTGAGCAACAGTGATGCCAACACCGGTACCAAGGTCAGCGACAACAGCAACGACGCGCCCAAGGCAAACACAATGGTCATTGCCACGGGCGCAAATAATTTGCCCTCCAAGCCTTCCAGGGTGAGCAGCGGCAAGAAGGTGAGCACGATGATCAACATCCCCGCAGCCACCGGTGTGGCCACTTCGCGGGTGGCCGCATACACCCGGTGCAGGTGCGGTAGATGCGCGCTGCCAGCCTGCGGCTCTAATCGGGTGACCGTGTTTTCCACCACCACCACCGCCGCATCCACCAACATGCCAATGGCAATCGCAAGGCCACCCAAGCTCATCAGGTTGGCGCTCTGCCCGGTCCAGCGCATCAACAGAAACGTGTAGAGCGCGGCGAACGGCAACATCAACGCCACCACCAAGGCGGCACGCAATTCACCGAGGAACAGCAACAGCAAAATCACCACCAGCACGGTGGCTTCCAGCAAAGCATCTTGCACGGTCGCCACTGCGCGTTCGATCAAACTGCTGCGGTTGTAAAACGGCACCACCTTGACGCCCGGCGGCAGGCTGGACTGCAGACTCTGCAATTTGGCGACGGCGGCATGCACCAGTTGCGAGGCATCGGCACCACGCAAGGCCACCACGATCCCTTGCACCGCTTCGTGCTGGCCATCGCGCGTCACCGCGCCGTAGCGGGTCATGGCGTCGATGCGCACCGTGGCCAAATCTTTGATCCGCAGCGGCGGCATGCCGGCTTTCACCACCACATTGCCGATGTCATCCACTGTTTGCAGTGCACCTTCCACCCGCACCACCACGGCGTTTTCACCGGCATTGATGCGCCCGGCACCATCGTTGCGGTTGTTGCGCTCCAGGGCTTGCACCAAGTCGCTGAAATGCAAGCCATTGGCCAGCAAGCGGGCGCGGTCTGGCACCACCACAAAACTTTTTGCCTGTCCGCCCAGCACATTGACATCGGCCACCCCCGGCAAGGCGCGCAGCGCCGGGCGCAGCGTCCAGTCCAACAGGCTGCGCTTGTCTTGCAAACTCAACCCCGCGCCCTCGATGGTGAACATCAACACATCGGAAAGCGGTGTTGTGATTGGTGCCAAACCACCTCCCACACTGGCCGGCAGGGTCGCGGCCACACCGGCATAGCGCTCATTCACTTGCTGCCGCGCCCAATAGATATCGGTGCCTTCCTTGAAATCCAAGGTGATATCGGCAATTGCATACTTCGCTGTGGAGCGCAGCATCACCGCATTGGGCACACCCAGCAGTTCCATTTCCAGTGGTGCCACCACCCGGCTTTCCACTTCTTCCGGGGTCATGCCGGGTGCTTTCAAGATCATCTTCACCTGCGTCGGCGAGATGTCGGGGTAGGCGTCGATGGGCAATTGCAGATATGCCTGCAACCCGGCCACCGCCAGCACAACAACGGCCAGCAAGACCAGCAGGCGCTGCTGCAAGGAAAACGCGATCAAGCGGTTGAGCATGGCCTACTCCACCGGCGCCAAGGTCTTGAGCAGGTTGCCGCCACTGCCCGCGACATTGACCCCGGCGTGTACGCCATCGCCCACGATCACCGCGCTGCGTGCATCACCGCCCAGCAAGTGCACCACCACGCCATGCCATGCCTGTCCTTGCCGCACATACACCACATGATGCTCACCTTGTTGCAGCAAGGCCGAGGCCGGCACCACCACCGCACCGACGGGTGCCGGCAAATGCAGGCTGGCTTCCAATTGCTGCCCCGGTAGCAGCGCACTGGCCGCTTGCACCTGCGCACGCACCCGCAGGCCTTGCGCACCGGCATCGGCATCGCCACCCACCGCCATCACCTTGGCACGTGCACCGGCCGGCAATTCCACCGCAAGCCCTGGCTGCACCGCATCGCGCAGCGCCAGCGGGATGTTGAATTCCACATCCAAACCATCGCCGGTCATCAGCGTGAAGGCCGACGCCAAGGCCGCCAAGGCTTGCCCAGGCTTCACCGCACGATGCAACACCCGCCCAGCCTGCGGGGCCAGCAATTCAAACTCCCCCGGCGCCCCGCGCGTGCTGGGGCGAAGCTGCGTCAATTGCAGACTGGCCTGCGCCACACTGGCGCGGGCAATGGCCGCACGCGCGCGGCTTTCTTGCGTGCGCGCTTGCGCAATCAGGCCTTCCTTGAACAACACTGCATCGCGCCGGGCTTGCTGCTGCGCCACACCGGCCTCGGCCCGTGCACGCGCCAACTCGGCTTGCAGCGTCACCAGTTCGCGGCTTTGCACACGCAACATCGGCTGCCCACGTTGTACCTGGCTGCCTTCATCGACCAACACTTGGGTCACCACGCCAGCATAGGGCACGGTGACCTCGGTGCTGGCCGCCAACGGTGCGGTAATGTGCGCAGGCAAGCCGGTGATCGGCACCACCGTGGCGGCCGTGGCCGCAACCTGGGTGATGCCGAGGTTTTTCAGCTGCACCTCGGTCAGCACGATACGGCCTTGCGCATCCGCTTGGGGGCTGCTGTCCTCGCTGCCAGCCTCTGGCTTGCCGCCACAGGCCAGCAAGCTCAACACGAGGGGACTCAACAGGGCGATACGGCGGGCAGAAACAAGGCGCAAGCGCGGCATGGCGGCATCGTGAAATTTACGGGTGCCGCCAGTCTGGCGAACCAAGCTTTGAGAATGCTTAGGATCCCCTACAGCAACTCAATGCTGTTGGCGCAAGTGTTGCCGCAACTCCTCATAGCCGCCGATATGCGTGAGCGCCGCATCACCTTGAATGAAAATTTGCGGCAAGCTGCGCACCGGCGTGCCGACCTTGGCGTGTAGCTCGTCCACGCTGATATCGGCACCCACCATGTGATAATGGAAATCAAGGGATTGCATCTGGCACAGCAGTTTGCTTTTTTCACAATTGACGCAGCCGTCTTTGCCGTAAATATGGATATGCATCGCGGTTCCTTGTGCTTGAAATAGGTGCGGTTTAGAAGTCGTCGTCAAACACTACGTCTTGGTCGGTGCGACGCATCACCCCAACCTTGTATGCGGCGATGTCTTGTTCTTGCGGCGAGGCTTGGGTCTTGCTGATGTTCAGCCACTTCTCCATGAACTTCAGCGGATTGCTGGCGGGCAGCGCATGCTTGCGGCTGGCAAGGCCCAGGGTTTGATACACATCTTTGGCGCAATACAGCGTCCATGCCGACAGGCGGTCGGCATTCATGCCCACCAGTTCGCGGCCATCGGAAAACAGGTAATCGATCCAGCGCAGTTCGCTGTCGATCACTTCCTCGATCAAGGCTTGGATTGCGTCATGGCATTGCGCAAACGCGGTCTGCCCGCGTTCGGTGGACAGTTCATTCAGGAGCACCGCACGGTCTAGCTCGGCGTGGATTTCCAACTCGTCTTGCGCAATTTTTTGGATGGCTTTGCCAATCGGCTGAAACAGCCCGGTATCACAAATGGCGAAGGTCACTGCAAATGAAGCCAAAAATTGAATCCGCTCCATGCAGAACAGCCCGACGATGGTCATGAACACCGCGTTATAGGTGGTTTGGTCATTGGGCAATTGGCCGATGGCGTATTTGTGCGAAGCCTCATAGCCCTCGGCAAACGCCTGTGCCACGCAATGCAGCCGGTCGTGCGCCGCTTGCACGCGCAGGATTTCATCGAGAATGACAGCGGGATCATCAAACGAATTGCGCACGATTTCCGAGTACGTGGCCGCATGCACCACTTCGTTGTCGGACACCCGTTGCCATGCTGCCCACAACTCGGATGACGTGATGAACGGCGCCAGCACTGGCGCAATCGCACGCGAGGCCACGCTGTCGGCTTCCCACTGCCAGGCCAGCGTCTTGATCATCATGTCGTAGGTGCCGCGCGAGCACGATTTGAAATCGGCATTGCACGAGGAATAGTCGAATTCGTTTTCATCCCAATCCAGCGATTTTTGTGCCTTGTACAACTTCCAAATGGCGGGATAGTGGCGGTTGACAGTATCGAACAGCCCCTGCCGCTGACCCAGCAGCAGCAACGGTTTTTGATAGTCAGTTTTGGCGTAATTGAAGACGGTATCGGTCATCGGATGTCCTTACAGTGTGCAGGCTTCGCAATCGCTGTCGTGTTCGGCGGCGGCCAGTTCCTCGGGACGTGCTTTGGGAATGTTCAATTCCAATTGGCGCATACCCGCTGAGGTTTTCTGGTTCATGTAGTACTTGGATTTCAGTCCCAACTTGACCCGATACAGGTAGTCGCTGATCAGCTCGGTGGATTCAATCGAGGCATCACCAATCACCTTGCGATAGAAGTCGGCGGAGATGCCTTGGTCGGTCCACTTCTGCACAATGGCGTACAGCTCGGTCATGTCTTTGGCTGGAATGTCCCACGCCGATTGATACGCCTCGCCCAAGCGGTCGCCATCCGGCGCGGCCCAATAATTGACGCGGTGGTTGTCGGTTTTGATCAAGGTGAGTTCGCGGATTGGGTACAGGCCATTGGTGGTGCCCGAGGCATTGGCCGAGGTCTCGGTAGGCATATGCGCCACCAACACCGAATTGCGAATACCGCCATTGGCGACGATCTCGCTGCGCAGCGCTTCCCAGTCGTAGCACGTGGTGAAGGTGGCGATTTTTTCGACATTGCGGTTGCTGGTATCCAGCGGCAACCAGCCTTCGGGCCAGCGCGTCTTGTGCATCCATGGCGCATTGCCCAGCTCTTTGCCCAATTGCAGGCTGGCGCGCAGCAGGTGGTAGTAATGGCGCTCGGCGACGTTGTGGATGAACTGTTTGCCTGCGGTCTCGGTATAGCGCTGGCCGTGTTTGGCCATCAAATGCGCCAGCCCCAAAATGCCAACGCCCGCATTCAAACGATTGCGCGACGTCATGCCCACCTGCGGTAGTTCGTAATGCGCTAGATGGATGCATTTGTCGATCATCAGCAAGGCGTAATAAGCCACTTCGGCGTATTGCGCTTCCGAGGTGATGTTGTCCACGCAGATGCCGGCTAGGTTGCACGTGGCCACCTCACCGGTGTCGGCATCATCTGCGTACAACTCGGTGATGTGCTGATACGGCTTGGTCGGCAACGCGATTTCAGCGCACAGATTCGAAGAAAAAATGGTGTCCTTGAATGGCGTATGGCGGTTCATCTCGGCGATGTTGTGCTCGTAGATGCGGCCGGTTTCGTTCCATTCATTGCTGGCGGTAATCAACAGCTCGCGCGCATTGACCCAGGTTTTTGCAAAGGTGTCGTCTTGTTCGTACTTGGCATACAACTGTTCAAAGTGCGCCTCGTCGGCGCTGTACAACGCGGCCTGCAAGGCTGGCGCGGTGTGGCAATTGAACAAGAACACATCCTCGTTGCGCGCCACTTTGCGTGCAAAAAAGCGATTGCCGCCCCACGAATAATCCATCCCGCGAATTTTTTTATCCTCGGTGGACATCGGGTTTTTCAGCCGCAACAGCACGTCCACTTCCGGGTCAAAAATCGAGAAGTAGGTGGTGCAAGCACCGCCACGGCCGTTTTGCAAATTGGATTTGACCTCGGCCACCAGCGCCCGGTAGTAGGGCAGCTTGCCTTGATGGCGAATCACCCCGCCGCGCACCGGGTCATTCACCGAGCGCGTTTGCATATGCGCGCCGATGCCGGCACTCATGTAGGTCATGGTGTTGGCGATGTGGTTGCCCACCGCGATCGAGCGTGCGTTGTCATCCACCGTGTACAAGCAGCAACTGGCATAGCCGCGCAGGGGTGTGCCTAGGTTCACATGGTTGGGCGTGGGCGCGTTGATGCGGTTGTTGGAAAGATGCTCGTAGAAACAGGCCACATCGTGCATGCGGCGTTCGGCCGGCTGATCCACCGCCAGCGCCATTGCCATGCGCATGTAGATAAATTGCGGCGATTCGAAATACACGCCACCGACGCGATCGGCAATCGCATATTTGGTCAGGTGCGTGTGCAGCTGGTAGTGCGCGTAATCGAAATCGCGCTCGTGGTTGATCAGCGCCTCGACCTGCGCGTATTCGGCATCGGAATAGGCCAACACTTCCATCAACCCCAGCGCCTGCAATTTGCGATGCAAGGCGAGCACCGTGGGGCGGTCATTGCGATACAGATCTTTGCGGATCAAGGTGGCGTACAGGCGGCCGGCCATGCGGTTGTACGACCAGGTATCAAAGTTCAGGCAGGTGCGAATCAGCTGTTGTTGCAGCTCGCGTGAATTGGCGGTGTCGGACATCGCCGACACGGTGTCTAGCACCGCCGACGGCCAATCCACGGCATCGCCCAAGGTGGCCGCAGCCCACTGGCCCCACTGGTTGAGTTTGGAAGGGGTGAACGGCTCGACATGGCCGTCGCGTTTGATGATGGTTTGCAGCATGAGGTGTCCCCACCGGGAACCGCAGCGTCGTACGCGGCGATTCTTGACCAAGTGCCTGCTCCCGCGCGCAGGGCCAAGGGGTTGTCGCTGACACGGCAAACGCGCACGCCACGGGCATGATTGCCCGCATCGCGACGCGCTTCCCCGCGGAAGCGGCCACCCGCACCGACATGCTGAGTCACGGCTGTCGCAACAGCTGCGACCGGGCAAGCCCGGTGTGCTGGCAGGTCTTCGGACTTGTGGACGTGGGGAGTCCCCGCCTACTGGGCGCCGCTTCCCGGGGTTACCCCCAGTGCCATTGACGCCGTTCGTTTCCACTTACCGCTGCGGGGCAGTTCCGGACTTGCACCGGATTCCCTTTTAAACCGGCCTGACGATCGCATCGAAGCCGGTACCAACCAACACAAGATATTGTGGTTTTCAAGATTGGTCAACACAGCATGTACGGATACTTCGGAGTCAATTTACAGCGCCGGGATTGGCCCCAACCGCGCTTGCAATTCACCTGCGTGCAAGTCGAAATGCAGCTGTAGGCCCAATGCATGCGCCATCGCCAGGACCAAGGCCAATCCCAGCCCGGCATGTTGGGGGTCGCCATCGCACTGCCCGCGCCAGTGGCGCTCGCCAAAGTGGCGGACGTCTTCTTCACGCAAATGACTTGCGCGGTTGCGCACGTGCAGCCACCAGCCGCCATCCAACTGCAAGCCCAATTGCACCGGTGCATCGGCATCACCGTATTCCAACGCGTTGTGCAGCAGATTGGTCGCGATGCGCTCCAGCATGCCGGCATCGCACACCACCCACGCCTCTGCTGGCAATTGCAGATGCAAGCGTGGCTGCGCCAGTGATGCTGCCAACTGGCGCAGCAACGCGGCGGCATCCAAGGGATCGGTTTGTGGCGGCTCTTGCCCAGACTCAAACCGCGCCAACGCCAATAGCGCTTCAATCCCGCGCTGCATGCGGACATTGGTGGCGTGCACGGTGGTCAGTGCGCGCTTGAGCACATCCGCATCTTGTTGGTTCTGCGCCAGCTCGGTGACGGCGGCGATTTCCGCCACGGGTGTGCGCAGCTCATGCGCCACACTGCGCGACACGCGGCGTTCGCGTTCGGCCATGGCCCAGGAGTTGCGCAACGCTGCGTGTGCGGCCTCAACAAACGGCTGCAACTCTTGCGGGGTTTCGTTGAGTGCGCCCTGCACAGGCGGCCCATCCTGCGGCAAACGCTGCGCTTCGCGGGTAATCGTGCGAAAGGCTTGCCGCACCACCAGCAAGCACAGCAATACCGCAGCGATCACCGCCGCCAAGATGCCAAGCAACAGCACCCCGTGCATGCGGCGCTCGGTGCTATCCCAGCTTTCGCGCTCGGTGGCGACCAACAGCCTGCCTTTGGCGAAGGCACCACGTTGCAGCAACACCACGTGATAACGGCCGCGATGCCCATCCGGTAACAACACATTCCCCGAACGCGCCGTGGTTGCCGGCAAGGCCAATGGGGTGCGACCACTGTTGATCGATGCCGCCCGCAACCGCCCACGCACATCGTAAACAGCGAAAAACTCGGTGTGCCCTGCGATATCCCACGCCGGCAATACCGCCGGTAGCGGTTCGTCGGAATTCTGAAGTTGCCGTGCCAGCGATGCCGCCCGCGACGACAACACTTGATCCAACTGTTGGAACATGGCGCGATCGACCAAAGCATCCAACGTCAAAAACAACCCGCCCAGCAACACGCCAATGGCCAGCACCAATTGCCACAGCAGGCGCGTGCGCAGCGACCACCGGTGCGGTTTATTCGATGACATAGCCAAATCCACGACGTGTGGCGATGGGGTCGGGTGCCCCGGCTTTATGCAGCTTGCCGCGCAGGGTACTGATGATGACTTCGACCACTTTGTCGGACGCTTCGCTGGTACTGTCATATAACCGATCGAAGATCGCAGCACGGGTGAATAATTTGCCGCGCTGCCGCAGCAACAATTCCAGCAACGCATATTCCTTGGGTGAAAGCTGCATGTCCTGGCCCTGCCAGCGTGCACGGCGGGCGTGCGTATCCACTTGCAAGGCTTGCCAGTGCAATAGCGACGTGCCGCCGTCACGTGGGCGTCGCGCCAGTGCGCGCACCCTTGCCAGCAATTCGTCCAAGGCAAAGGGCTTGCTCAAATAATCATCTGCCCCAGCATCCAGCGCGGCCACGCGGTCGGCCACGGTATCGCGTGCCGATAGCATCAACACTTGCGTGGGTGCCTGCGCGGCACGCAGCGCACGCAACACCCCCAGACCATCCACTCCCGGCAACATCCAATCCAAAACCAGCAAGTCATAGGCATTGCTGGCGATAAAACGCAGCGCCGCTGCACCATCGGCGGCATGGTCACAGGCGTGCCCTTCTGACTCCAAGGTGGCCCGCAGACTCTCCGCCAAGGTTTGCGAATCTTCGACGATCAGCAGCCGCATCGGCGCAGGCCGCCGTTAGTCCAGCACGCGGCAGAACACCGCCTTCAAATAGCGCGACTCCGGCACCTGCGCCAGCCACGGATGATCGGCACCGGCACCGGCCACCTTCAGCACCTGCACGGTGCGGCCAGCGTAAAACGCGGCACGCCGCAGCATGTCGAGGAATTGCTCTTCGCTGACCAAACCGGTGCAGCTGAACGTGGCAAACAGGCCGCCCGGTTTGACCGTGGCCAGCGCCAACTTGTTCATGTCGAGGTACTTCTTCAGCGCGGTGATGACCTGTTCGCGGTCGCGGGTCATCTTCGCCGGGTCCAGGATGACGACGTCATACAGATCGCCCTTGGCGGCCGCTTCGCGCAACCACGGAAAGATATCGGCCTGCACGAAACGCGGTTTGACGTGATTGAGATGCGCGTTGTCCTTGGCAATGTCGATCACCGCCGGGTCGATATCAATCCCCACCACGTCCGCTGCGCCGCGCACCGCGGCATACACCGCAAAACCGCCGGTGTTGCAGCACAAGTCCAGGACGCGCTTGCCGGTGCATTGATGGCTCAGCCATTCGCGATTTTCGCGTTGGTCGGCAAAGAAACCGGTCTTGTGCGCACCGGCCGGATCCGCGCGAAATTGGATGCCGTATTCACGGATGATGGCCGGCTGCGTGCCCAAGGTGTCCTTGTAGTCGAAGCTTTCCTGCTTCTGCACATGCTCATCGGCAAAACTGTGGAAACGGCAACCGGGAAAGAGTTCGCGCAGTGCGTTGAAAATCCATTCGCGATGCCGCCATGCGCCAGCGCTGAAAAACCCGACCACCAGCAAATCATCGTAGCGGTCGATCACCAGCCCGCTGATGCCATCACCTTCGCTATGGAAGACCCGCCATGCATTGCTCACCGCATCCAGCTGCAGAAACTCGCGACGCAACCGCACCGCTTCCGCAATCTTGCGCAAGAACCAGCCGGCATCCACCGCCACATCCGGGTCGTTTTCCAGCATGCGCAGCGCAATCCGCGAATGCCCGTTGTAGAAACCGCGCCCCATGAACACGCCGTCCACGCCCACCACCTCGACAATGCTGCCGGGCTTGGGCCGCTGCGCGGGCTTTTCGACCAAGCGCTGGAAAATCCACGGATGGGTGGAATGCCAGGCGTTCTTCAGGCGGACTTGGGGCAGGGGCTCGGTCATGGCGATATTCATGTTTCGGACGCAGGAATTGTGTATTGTCGCCCAAGAAGGGGAGTAACTCCGCGTACGGATGTCGTCAATACGGGTCTGCTGTTGCTCAGCACACATCCCGGCACCGTGGCAGGCCACTGGTCTGTGAGTGAGACCTTCGCCGAATGGCGAAGCGTGCCTCTTCCTTGCATCCTGCATGGACACGTCCGTCACTCACATGGCGGAGTTGGCATGCAAACGATTGGAACCCCCTTGCTGTGGCTGGTATTTGCCGGCGTGGTCGTGGCCGCGCTGGTGATCGACCTGGTGCTGATGCGCCACGGCGGCCCGCACAAAGTGACGTTCAAGGAAGCCACCTGGTGGAGCCTTGGCTGGGTGGCACTGGCACTGGCCTTCAACGGCTGGCTGTGGTGGTACACCGGGCAGCAGTTGGGCGTGGCGGCCGGCAATCGCATCGGCATGGAGTTCCTGACCGGCTATCTGGTGGAAAAAGCGCTGGCGATCGACAACATCTTTGTGTTCCTGATGTTGTTCGGCTATTTCGCCGTGCCCGAAGCGCAACGCCAGCGTGTGCTGGTGCTTGGCATCCTCGGTGCCATCCTATTGCGCGCGATCCTGATCTTCATCGGCGCAGCCTTGCTGGCACGCTTTCACTGGGTGCTGTACCTGTTCGGTGCATTCCTGCTGCTGACCGGCGTGAAAATGTGGCGGGCGGCGGGCGACCCACCGAATCTGGAACACAACCCGGTACTGCGCTGGGTCACCGCGCATTTGCCGTTCCTGCGCCGCTATTACGGCAGCGCGTTGTGGATTGGCGCAGGCAGCCGCCGCAAGTTCACCCCGCTGTTCATCGTGCTGGTGATGATTGCGATCACCGACGTGATCTTTGCGGTGGATTCGATCCCGGCGATCTTCGCGATCACCGCGGATCCGTTCATCGTGCTGACTTCAAACGTGTTTGCCGTGCTCGGCTTGCGTGCGATGTTCTTCCTGCTGCAGGGCATGGCCGACCGCTTCCATCTGCTGCCTTACGGGCTGGCCTTGGTGCTGTGCTTCATCGGCGTGAAGATGCTGTTGGCCGATCTCTACAAGGTGCCAATCCCGCTGGCATTGGGGATGGTGGCGCTGATCATCGGCAGCACGATTGCGTTGAGCCTGCTACGCCCCGCACACGCCAAGCCGGAACCGCCCTTGTCCTGACCGCCACGGCACCCCACTTTGACAGGATGTCCACGCCACTGCCCCGTGACGCCCAACGCCAAAGCGACCGCCGTCGCTTTCGGCGTGCCCTCAATGGCAGCCTTGCCTTCACGCTGCTGCTGTGGCTGTGCTTCATCGCCCAACAGACGTTCAATTGGGAATTCCTGAGCGTCACCCCGCATTCGATGGCAGGCTTGTTGGGCCTGCTGACCGCGCCCTTGTTGCATGGCTCGGTGGAACACATCCTGGCCAATACCACCGGCATATTGCTGCTGGGCACATTGGCCGGTACCACTTACCCGAAGGCGACCCTGCGCGCACTGCCGCTGCTGTGGCTGGGTTCCGGACTAGGCGCATGGCTGCTGGGCGATCCCGATTCGCATCACTTGGGGGTCAGCGGCGTCACCCATGGGCTGATGTTCCTCGTGTTCACGTTGGGCCTGTTGCGCCGCGACCGTGCTGCCATCGCGGCCGGCATGATCGCGTTTTTGTTTTTCGGCGGCATGTTGATGACCATCCTGCCGCACGAGGCCGGCGTGTCGTGGCAGTCACATCTGGGCGGCGCAGTAGGCGGCGTGGTGGCTGCGTTCCTGTTTCGTCGCAGTGATCCGCTGCCGGTGCGGGCGAAATACAGCTGGGAGATTGAAGAAGAACTCGAACAACAGCGCAATGAGCACGCCCACGACACCTTCGAACCCCGCGCCCCCGACGATGTACCGGTGTTGTGGCAGCACGCGGCCATGCCCGAAGAGCGCGGCAAGGTGCTGCCGTTTCGGCGGCCGGATTCCGTGGAATGAATCTGCATTGAGCTGCGGTTGCGGGTTTGCGCATTAAGCTTGCGCCCCATGCGTATTCCAGCCTTCAGTCTCACCAGCAGCGTGCTGTGTACCCTGCTTGCCGCCTGCGCCAGCACGCCTGCCCCCAAAGCGCCTGCCATCACCGCACCCACCGTGCAGGTACCGCCAGTCAAGGTTGGCTTGGCACTCGGCGGCGGCGCCGCCAAAGGGTTTGCGCATATCGGCGTGATCAAGATGCTGGACGCCAACGGCATCCATCCGGTGGTGGTGGCCGGCACCAGCGCCGGCAGCGTGGTCGGTGCACTGTATGCCAGCGGCATGGATGCCTATGCGCTGCAACAAAAAGCGGTGGCGTTGGATGAAGCATCGATTCGCGATGTCAGCCTGTTTTCCGGTGGTGTAGTGAAGGGCCAGAAGCTGGAGGATTACGTCAACGCGCAAGTGGGCGGGCGGAAATTCGAACAGCTCAAAAAGCCCTTCGCCGCAGTGGCAACACGGCTGGAAGACGGGCAACGCACGGTCTTCGTGCGTGGCAACGTGGGCCAGGCGGTGCGCGCCTCCAGCTCGATCCCGGGGGTGTTTGAAGCCGTGAGTATCGGCAAGTATCACTATGTGGACGGCGGCGTGACCAGTCCGGTGCCGGTGGATGCCGCGCGTGAGCTGGGTGCCGATTTTGTGATCGCGGTGGACATCAGCAGCAAGGCCAATGGCGTGGCCGATTCCGCCAGCTTGCTGGGTAATGTCAATCAGAGCATCACCATCATGGGCCAGAAATTGGGTGCGCTGGAATTGACGCGTGCCGACGTGGTAATTCGTCCCAAGGTCAACGACATCGGCGCTGCCGATTTCGCACAAAAAAACCGTGCGATCCTGGAAGGCGAACGTGCCGCGCAAGCCCTGCTGCCGCAAATCAAAGCCAAGCTTGCGCAACTGCAAGCCCAGCGCCAGGCACAAGCACAGCAAACGGCCAACATCAAAGCCGCACAAGCCCGTGAGGCCGAACGTACCGCCCGCTGCGCGCAGCAAACCGGCTGGCTGGACAAGCTGCGCCGCGATGCCGATTGCCGCGCCGATTAGCGCCCAGCCACCCCCACCCCATGGCGATACACCAATTGGCCACCCAGCCAGCCGGTGACCAAGAGCACCAGCAAGCCCGCACCGCTGAGCAGAAGCGCCAGCACATCGGGCGCGATGAATTGTTGATGCTCGATTCGCAGAAACAAGCTGCCGGCATACAAACACCCACTGGCGAGTGCAAAGCTCATGTGGACGTTTGCCTTGCGCTCGGCAGGATGCCCAGCCGGCAGCTTCAGCAGTTCGACAAACCCCGCCACCGCGGCCAGCAATCCGGACCCACAGCCAATGGCGATTAACACCGCTGCCAACAGATGCAATTGTGCGGGCCACGCAAGCAATGCCACACCATCCGCGCAGCTGGCCAATGACCAGCAGGCAATGGGGAAATGCACCAAAGCAGGATGCGCAGGGTGTTTCATTGCATGGCCACCGCCGCAATCAACAGCAATGCACCAGTGACTGCAAGACTTGCATGGGTGAGCACCACACGCTTGAGTGCAACGCGCTTGCCATAGTGGATGGAGGCCAGATAGAAGCCAAAACACGCGGTCACCAAAAACACGCACAGGGCCACCACCGGCAGCATGCCGATATGCTCTGCCGTCAAAATCGCCGCCCCCAGCAAGAGTAAGCCGCTGGCTCCCAGCATGGCATGCAATAGCGACACCACCCACGGCGCCAATTTTCCGCGCAATACAAACGAGGCTAACACCAGGCCACCACAGGCAGCCACCAAAAACACGATCAAGGCATACAGCAGCATAGGAATTCTCCGTGTGGCTCTGGGTTTTGCAGTGAATCAGGAATGCGTGATGGGGAGCTGCGCCACCCGCACCATCACCGCTTCGGTGGTGCGCGCACAGCGCTCGCCCATAAATGCAAAAGCATCCGCTGTGCTGCTGTTGATCCGGGCTTGCAGCGCCGCACGCAGTTGCCGGCGTGCACGGTGCAGACGGGTTTTCACAGTCTCTTCGCGAATCCCCAATGCGGTGGCGGTTTCCTCCACCGAACAGCCTTCCACATCGCGCAACAAATAGACCAAGCGAAATGCCTCCGGCAGTGCATCCACCGCATGTTCCAGTAATCGCCGCAGTTGCCCACGCGCTGCCGCATCCGCCGGATCATCGGTCAATGCATGGCCGGGAAAGGCGATGACCTGTGCCGATGTCGCCGATGCCTGTTCCAGTTGTTCGATGTCCACGGTCTCGCGCCTCCGACGCAGGCGGCCATAGGCTTCATTGAGTGCGATGCGGGTCAGCCACGTGGCCAGCGAAGATTCACCGCGAAAGCTGGCGATTTTTTCGTAGGCGTGCACATAGGCTTCCTGCACCACATCTTCGGCTTCACTCTCATCACGAATCACCCCGCGCACCACCCGGAACATGCGTTGGTTGCAACGCTGGGTGATCGTACGAAATGCTTCACACTGGCCGGCCTGCACGCAGGCCACCAAGGCGGCATCGGCCATGTCGGCATAGTTGGGTGCAGTGGTATTGGCTGCTATCGGCATATGTCCTCTCCCGAAATCAAGCGGATGCTGACAACGCTTTGAGAATATCGCTGCGATACGGTTCGTGCGCACACTCCCCCAGCAAGCGCCGGGTCACCATCGCCGCGCCATGGGCATGCACGCCGCGTGTGGTCATGCAGCCGTGGCTGGCCCGGATCACCACCCCCACCCCACGTGCTTGCAATGCATGCTGCAAGGTATCGGCAATTTCAGCGGTCAAACGTTCCTGGATCTGCAAGCGCCGCGCATACGCATCCACCAACCGCGCCAGCTTGGAAATGCCGACCACGTTTTCACCCGGCAGATAGGCCACATGTGCCACGCCTTGAATCGCAGCCATATGGTGTTCGCATACCGACTGCACCGGGATATCGCGCAACAAGATGAAATCGTCATAGCCGGAACGCTCAAACCGCCGGCCCAGAATCTTGACCGGGTCACGCCAATAACCACCGAACCATTCTTCATACGCCCGCACCACACGTGCCGGGGTGTCCTGCAACCCAACACGTGCGGGGTCATCACCTGCCCAACGGATCAACATGCGTACCGCTGCTTCCGCCTCAAGGCGACTGGGGCGTAGATCATCACGGGCTACTTCATGGAGGATGCTCTCGGTGGATGCTGCGGCAAGATCAAGCATGGCGGGCCTTCATCGTTGGTCTTGCCATGGCAGATGCAGTGGCGCGAAAAAGGTTCCGATAAATTTCAGTATCTGGATTTGCAACCTTTTCACGCGTTTTGCATCTGCCGTGCAAGAAGCTACCCACACATCGGCCAGAAGGAAATTGCAATGGGCAACACCACTTCGGTAACAGGTCCGGATTTCAGTCTCGGGATTGCACGCTCTGAAATTCCCACGCATGGCGTCTTGTCTGGCCATGTGCAGGGTACGGCAGTCCTGCTAGCCATGGTTGATGGCGAGATACATGCGGTTTCCGGCAGTTGTACCCATTACGGCGCACCGCTTGGCGAAGGGCTGCGCGTGGGCGATGACATCCGCTGCCCCTGGCATCACGCCTGTTTCAGCCTGCGCACCGGTCAGGCGATTCATGCACCTGCGTTTTCACCACTGCAATGCTGGATGGTGGAAACCATTGGCGAAATGATTTTTGTGCGCGGCACTGCCAACCCCGTCCATACACCAGCACCTGTAGCCATTGCCACGCCACAAAAAATTGTCATCGTCGGTGGCGGCGCAGCAGGGTTTGCCTGTGCACAACGCCTGCGTGAACGTGGCTACGCCGGCAGGTTGACCCTACTCAGTGCCGACACGTCGCCACCAGTGGATCGGCCCAATCTCTGCAAGGATTATCTGGCTGGCAGTGCACCAGAAGAGTGGATCCCGCTGCAGCCTGCTGCGTTTTATCACGAGCAACGCATCGAGCTTCACCTTGATTGCGAAATTGGCCACCTGGATTGTGCCGCCCATCAAGTCAGTACCCGCACTGGAATGACCTTTGATTACGATGCACTGCTACTAGCGACTGGCGCCGAACCGAATCGACTGCCCGGTTTCGATTTCCCGAATGTATTTACCCTGCGCACGCTAGACGATAGCCGCAAACTCATTGCAGGCCTTCATGCAGCCAAGACCGTGGCCATCATCGGCGCAGGCTTCATTGGCCTGGAAGCCGCCGGCGCACTACGCAGCCGTGGCCTTGATGTGCATGTGATCACCCCCGAAGCATTACCACTTGCACGCATCGTGGGTGATGTTCTGGCTGCCGATCTACTCAAACGGCACCGCACGCAGGGCGTGGTGTTCCATCTGGATTGCAAACCGCATCACTTCGATGGCCAGACACTGACGCTGAGCAACGCCGACACACTTGCCGTCGATGCCGTTCTGATTGGCGTGGGGGTAAAACCACGCACCGCATTGGCTGTCAGCAGCGGGCTCATTGTCGATAACGGCATTCGCGTGGATGCACAGCTACGCACCTCTGCACCCGATGTGTATGCCGCAGGCGATGTCGCCAGCTACCCGCACGCAGGAACGCATGTTCGCGTCGAACATTGGGTGCATGCACAGCGGCAAGGCCAATGCGTTGCCGATGGCATGCTGGGGGATGTCAGCGCGTTTGCTGTACCGCCATTTTTCTGGACGCACCATTACGGCATCGACTTGCGCTACGTGGGCCACGGGCGTGGTTGGAATCGCGTTGAAATAGACGGCGATCCCGCTACCGATGATTGCCTTGTCCGCTATTTCAAAGATGCAGTGTTGGTGGCCGCCGCCAGTATCGGGCGCGACCGCGACCTGTTGGAGATCGAAGCCCAGCTTGCGACTCGTGAGTGATCGCTGCCAACAAGAGCTTCAATCATCGTACTGCATTGATAACAAACGGCCCGCTTGCGCGGGCCGTTCGTGTTTGCCTAATGCCAGATCATCAACTGACGCTGACTGCACTCCATGCCGCGGCCACCGCGTTGTACTCGGCAGAACCATTGCCGTACAACTCCGCTGCCGCACTCAAGGTCGCACTGCGCGCACCGGCATAGTTGGTGGTGGAGGTCATGTAGGCGGTCAGTGCCAGATACCAGATTTTGCTGGCCTTGTCGCGACCGATGCCAGCAAGCGCCGTATTACCGTTGCACACCAGCTTTGCAGGAGTCAGGTTGGCCCACGTGCCGGCACCAAACCCACTGGGTACCACCGCACCTTCCGCCAGCAGATAGTAGAAATGGTTGGCTACACCCGAACTGTAGTGCACATCCAGCGAGCCGACCGAGGATGAATAGCAGTCGGCCGAAGCCTTGTCCAAACTGGGCTTGAACATCCAGCGAATCGCCTTCTTCATATCGGCATTATTCGGAAACAGCTTCTCACCCATCACGTAGTCGCCTGGATCCGCGGCATTGCTGGCGTAGTACTCCACCATGGTGCCGAAGATGTCGGAGGTGGCTTCATTCAAGCCGCCCGACTCACCGCTGTACACCAGTGCTGCCGAACGGCTGGTGACACCGTGCGACATTTCATGGCCAGCCACATCGATGGCGACCAATGGATAGATGGTGGCACCGTTATCGCCATCACCGAAGGTCATGCAGTAGCAACCGTCGCTCCAGAAGGCATTTTGGTAGTTGCGGCCGTAATGCACGCGGGTGATGGCACCCGTGCCCGCGCCGTCGATGCCGTGGCGGTTATGCACGTTCAAGTAGTAATCCCACGTTGTCGCAATGCCGTACTGTGCATCCGCACCCACGGTCTGCGAGTTGGTGACCAAGTTGTTGCCCCACGTATTGCTGCTGGCGGTAAACACATTGCCCATGCCGATGGTCTTCATCGCCATGTTGTGGGTAGCGCCGCCACCGCGGGTGGTATCCACCATGCTGTAGCTGCTGCCACACAGGGAGGTGTTCAGCGTCACGTTGCCTTCGGTCAGTGTCTTGCCAATGCCCACGGCCGGGGTGCAGCTGCCGCCACCGCCACCAGGACCCGGCTTGGCGGTATTGACGCCGTCCCATTGATCCAGAATCTTGCCACTGCGGGCATCGACGAAATAATGCATTTCGGTCGGGGTTTGGTCGGCCTTGATGCCGTTGAAGACCACTTCATGCGCTAACACCGGCACGGTGTTGCGGGCATACACCACGGTGCGTGCAGTCGGTGCACCGAAGAACTGGGTGCCAAAGTGCGCACCGGCTTCGACGATGGCCTGATCACGGCTGACCTGTGCACGCAACGACGGACGCTGTGCACTGGTCAAGGTCTGGCTGACGCTGGACAGCTTGCCATTGCGCGAATGCACTACGAAATCGCCACCGATGACCGGCAGGCCATTCCACGTCCGGTTGTAGCGTACGTGCTCGGTGCCCTTGGCATCGACCACCGCGTCTTTGGCCACCAATACATCGGCCGGTGCACGACGCAGCAAGTTGGCGTTGCCACCAATCAGCAGATCCGCGCGGGCAATGGCCGCAGACTTGAGGGATACCGCTGCATCCGCCGGCGCCGCAGCAACGGCCAGGGTGGACGCAATGGCGAGAGACAACAAACTGGCTTGTACTTTCATGGCGCGTTCTCCGTTGTAAACAGTTTCCGACCGTTGCCGTGCCGGGGATGGGTCAACTCTTCAGCGGGTGGCAGCACGCCCGCCTGGTAACGCTTGCATCCGGATCGGTGCCGGCGTCAGCAAAATGGCATCCTCAAAATACGCCACGCGCAATTGCAGGCCGCGCGGCGAATAGCCAATGAACACTGCCTCAAATCCAGGCACGATGGCCTGGTTATAGGCATGCGCGATCTTGGCGTTTTCGATTTCCAGCAAGATCCCCAAACCTTCGGCCTGCGCCAACGATTGGTTATACGTTTGCAGCACCTGTTTGCATGCCTGATAAAACGCCAGCTCCTGATGTTGCCCGCGCAAGGCCTTGGCAAAAAACTGGCGGTAGTAATACATCGGTTGGCGCAAGCGCGGCAGCACTTTGACTATCGCCGTGCCCACTCCACACAACTGGCCGGCATCATCCCGCGCGACGCACACGGCTTGCTCGGCACGCGCATTCGCGACGGCTTGGTCGCCAATTGCATTGTGCTGTTTCCAGAACGCAACGATTTCCTGCGCCAATTCCGGCGTTACTTGCTTCCAGACCGGATGAAACGTGGCCTTCACTTGGCAGCGCCCTTCGCAGCTTCCTTGGGCGCCAAGGCTTCCACCAACTTCAAGTACTCACCGAACTCCAACTTGCCATCGGCATTGACATCGAAGCGGGCCAGTGGCGGCGCCGTCTTGCCGGCATTTTTGATCAGCACCAGATTGCCGTATTCACTGGCGTCGATGGCACCATCGTGATTGGCATCCAGCGTGGCAAATTGGCGGCGCAATTGCACCTGCAGTTGTGCAGCCGCCTGCGCCTGCTGCCAGCCGGCACGAAACTCCGGCAGCGACAATTGGCCATCGGCATTCTTGTCCCACTGCTTGAAGGTTTCCGCCGCCATGTCTTTGGTTGCGGGTGCAGCTGGCACCGCTGCCGTGGCTGGCTTGTGGGTCTGCGCTTGTGCGCCCTGGGCGATCAGCATGCCCAACGCCAGTGCGGCCAGAGAAAGTGAATGCATCATGCGATTGCAGCCTCCGCCGGGATGTCGGATTCAAATGTGATCAAGTCGCGAATTTCCGCGGTGCGCAGGCCGATCATCATCGGGTGCTTCACATTCGGCAGAAAACTGATATCGAAGATTTCAGTGATGTCACCTTCGAATCGGATCCAGTTCATCACGTCGCCATTGGTCAGCGAAATGATCTGCACGCCGCACCACGGATCGGCATCTCGCTTCTTCAATTCTTCGTCAAGCTGCAAGCCTTCGAAGCGCTGATTACGCGGCTTCGAGAGCCCCACCGCTGCGACATTGCCAATCATCGACAAGCCGCGTGCAAAGCCTGGCACGAAGGCGTGCGGCACAAAGGCTTTTTTGTCGAAATCCACCCAGCCCAAATAACCGGTGCCGGCATTGAGCAGCCACAGCTTGCCGTTATGCCAACGCGGCGAATGCGGCATCGACAGGCCTTCGCACACGATTTCATCGGTGTCGATGTCGATCACCACGCCACCGTCATGCCGGCGGTCGCGCCAGCCGTCGACACTGTCGCTCTTGCACACCGCAGTGACGTATTTGGGTTCGCCATCGACCATCGCAAGACCGTTCAAATGGCAGCGGTCCTCCGGCGCCAGCTTGCTGATGAATTTGGGCTTCCAGATCGCCTTGAAGCTGTGGGTCTGGCTCAGTTCTGACAAGCAGGAATATTTGGTGTTGATGAACACCACCTTGCCATTCTTGCGGATACCCAATTCGTGGATGTCCAGATCGCCGATGGTCTGCGCGTTGCGCGGTACATAGCACTTATCGAACTGGCCATGGATGACCTCGTTCGGACGCAGCACATTTTCGAACCGCCACAACTGATACAAGCCACCCAGATAGATGCGTTGGGCATTGCCCACCACACCCATTGCGCGCTCGAAAATGCGTTCGAAAAACGACACGCGACCCTGCTGATCGCTGCCGACCAGATAGATGCGCCCGGTTTGGTAGGAGGTGATGGCCAGTGACAAGCGATGTTGTCCCAGCCATCCGGCCAGCCCACGCGAGCAGCCTTTTTCAACCTTGAGTTGGGTCAGATCACGCGGTGCTTGGCCTGGCTTGGCGGCATCGGCAGAAGTTCTGGCTTCGGTGGTTGCTGGCGCTGCCGGAGCCTCCGTTGTCAGAGCGTCCAGCCCGGTGTCCAGCTCAGGGGTGTCCTGATTTGACTGGATCGAGGACTGATCAGGTAATACATTCGGATTGTTTTCGTTGGCCACGTGTTATCCAGACTACAAATTACGAATTCCGGGCCCGACGGCACGCCGGGCCCGGGATCAAGCGGTTACCAAGAGAAGCGCACGCTGGCCTGGCCACCCACAAAGCTCTTGTAGGCGCCGCCATCGGCCCAGTTGGCACCAATGTTGAAGCCGAAGCCCCCCTTCTGCACACCCAGGCCCAATTCCGCCATGGCACTGGTCCCGCGAGTGTCGGTATTGCCGTAGAAGTTGCCGACGGTGTAGGTGCTCTTGCCGTTGATATCGCGCACGGCGTTGAGCGAGCCATACGGCGTCCAGCGCACATCACCTACCTGGAAGGTCTTGTTCATTTCCAAGCCCAGGCGGGCGCGGGTGAAGGTGCCACCGTGCGATTCGAAGTTGACGCGATCACCAAAGAAGTTCTTCAGATCTTCCACATGGGTGCGGGTGTACTGCACCTGTGGCACCAAGTTGAAGGTACCCACGTTCCACTCGTAGCCCGCTTCCAGGCTCCATGCGGTGGTGTTCGAACGGCTGGTCAGCAAGCCCGCTGCCGACGTCGAGCGGATATCTGCACCCATCTTGCGGGCATTGAAGTCGACGTAGAAGCTGCCCGGCACGTACCAGGTGGCATAACCACCCACCGTTGCACCGTTCAAGCGGTTTTCACCCACGCCGCCATCGGCTAGGCGCTGACGGCTGTCCGCATTGCCCAACACCAGGCCGGCATGCAAGTTCTCGAACAGGTTGGCATTGATGCCAAATTCACGACCCCAGCTGGACTGGCTGTAGTTGAAGTGCCCACCCTGCCCAAAGTTGCCGGCCAGGTGATCAGGCTGCATGTCGCCTTGATCGGTATAGCCACGAATGAAGGCGCTCAATACCTTGCCGGCATCACCGTAGGGATTCACACCCAAACGCTGACGGAAGGTGCCCATCTGCGTGTTCATCACGCCGGCAGCACCCGCAGCAGCCGAAGCGGCCAATGCACCGGTATCGTTCAAACCGTTGACATCGATATTGACCGAGAACTTGTCCGGCGTGGTGTTGGTGGCATCCAGCTGGCTGCTGACGGTCAGGCCCACATCAAGGAAGTTGGCTGCGTAGTTGTAGCCGATCATCTGCCCGGCGACGAAGTTGCCAGCTGCCGAAGTGCCACTGACGGTGGCAAATACCGACGAGGCGTGCGCCGTCAACGGCATGCCGGTAAACAGGACATTGACTTTCTGCGCCGCCGTGGTGGCCATATTGCCGGTGACTGCAATCTGATCCACGCTGTTGTTGACCAGATTCAGATCCAGGTTGAGATTACCGGAGCCTGCAAAGGTTCCCGTGATAGCCAGCTTATCGGTGGTCGCCCCATTGAGGAAGTTCAGCAAGCCGCCACTGGTGAAGGTTCCGGCAGCCCCCACGTCAATGGTGTTGCCGCTGCCGATACTTTGGATGGTGCCACCATTGATGAAGCTGTTGGCACCGGCCCCCATCTGGATGCTGCCGCCAGTCAAGGTGATCAGACCGCCGTTGTTCACCAGGTCGTTGCCATCGCCGAAGCTGACCACACCGCCTGTGCCGATGGTCAACGTACCCGCATTGACCCAGCTGTCATCGCCGGCACCCATTTCGATCTTGCCGCTGCCCACGGTGATCTTGCCGCCGACCGAATTGTTGACCGTGTCATTGCCGTCGCCGAAATCGGTATGCGTGGTACCCATTAGATCCCACACACCGCCGGCCAAGTTGTTGAGGACATCATTGCCCGCATACAAATTCAGCGCACCCATCAGCTTGCCGCTGTTATTGATGACTTCAACACCATCACCACCAATCACCGCAAACGCATAGCCATCCGCACCATCCGCACGGACCATGCCCGCGGCAAGATTATTCAGTGTGTTGGTGCCGTTGGTGCCCTTGAACACCACACCCGCCGACAGGTCGCCACCGCTGGCATGAATCTGGCCGGCGTTATTGACCGTGGCGTTGCCGGTGGCGCTGGTCAACTGGATGCCAGCTGCCATGCTGCCGTTGCCGGCTTCCACAGAACCGGTGGCGGTATTGTTGACCACGATATTGCCATACGCCTCGGCAACGATGCCGATGGAGGTTCCCGTCGATGTGGCCGACACACTGCCGCTGTTGTTGATCGTTGCCATCCCGTGAGCGGCTTGTACCGAGACACCATAAGCGCCGTAATCGCCGCCCTGCGCGGAAATCATGCCGCCGTTGCTGGCCTGTGCATTGCCCGCCGCCGAGTAGCTGGTGACACCAATCGCCATGCCGTAGGTGGATTTGGCGGTGATATGACCGGTATTGGTGGCACTGGAGTTACCGCCACCGCTATAGGCCTGAATCCCGACGCCGCCACCCAGCACACCCGTCGCACTGATGTCGCCGGCATTGCTGATCGCAACATTACCGAGTTCCGAGCGCCCTTCGATACCGATCGCCACCAACAACGCGGAGGCGTTGATATGGCTGCTTGAGGTGGTGCTGACGAGGGTGCCATAGTACGAACGCGCTGCAATGCCCGTGGCCGTGTAGTAGGCATTGGCGGTGATGTTGCCGCTGTTGCCCACTTGCGCATAGGCCCCGCGGGCAAGCACGCCATAGGCATTGGTTCCCGGGTACAAATCGCCACCGGAAACTGCCGTGATATCACCACTGTTCACCACCGTCGCGGTACCGTAATCGGCGCGTGCAAACACACCCACTGCCGGATTGTTTCCGCTTTGAATCGTGATGTGGCCGCTGTTGCTCACGCCAGCGTCACCGGCAGCAGCAAGGGCGAAGACACCCACTGCCTGGCCGTAAGCGTAACCTTCAATTGTCCCGGCATTGACCACACCGACATCGCCCGAGTAGGCAATCCCCAATACACCAAAGCCCCTGCCGAGATAGGAATAGAAGCCAATTTCACCGCCTGCGGCGTTGTTGATGCCGACGTCGCCTGCCGCCGAGGTCGCGAAGACACCGTAGGCGTACTTGCCATTGGCATAAATCGAGCCGCTGTTGTACAGCGTTGCTCCCTGTTGGCCCTGCACGTCCACGCCACGCGTAGGTGCACCGAGCAACGCTTGCGAAACGGCACTGACACTGCCTGTATTGCTCACTGCCGCCGCGCCATTGCCGGCAAATGCCACGATGCCGGTGGCACCGTAATAGGCCGTTGCAGCCGAACTGGCGCTGATATCACCGGAATTGACCACCAGCGCATCACCTGCAAACGACAGTGCCGCCACGCCAATTGCCGCACCCTCAGAGGCTGCCGTGATGTGGCCGCTGTTGCCAACGGCGGTATCGCTATCGCCTGACGCAAATACACCGTAAACACCCGCGCCGTACTTGTTGGCCTGGCTGGCAAGAATATCGCCACTATTGACCACCGTTACCGTACCACCGATACCGCTGGACACTGCGGAAATACCGAATGCACCGAATGTGCCGTTGGCGGTGATGTCAGCCGAATTCACGACCTGCACGGCTGCGCCCTCACCACCGCTGCTGGCGGCGATACCGGTGGCCAGTTGGGTGCCGTAATACAGGGTGTAACCGTAGCCCATGTCGTACTGGTTCAAACCTGAGCCGGCATCGATATTGCCGCTATTGGCAACGCTGATGTCGCCCAAGGACTGCACTTCGATACCCGTGGCGTAACCTGCGTCGACTGCGATGTTGCCGCTGTTGACCACCACCGCGCCACCTTCACCTGCGGTGGCGTAAATGCCGAACGCAGTACCACCATTGGCGGCGGCAACGATATTGCCATCCGGATCAGCCACCTGACCGAACACACTGGCGGCGGCACTGATGGCAGCAGAATTGGTGACCGCCACTGCGTTGCTGCCCTGCGCTTCGATACCGGCGGCCCACGTGTTACCGACAGCCTCCAGTGCTCCGCTGTTGGCCACACTCACATCCATGCCGGATGCGAAAATGGCATCGGCCAGCCCGTTGTAGGAGTCCGCAGAAACGCTGCCTGAGTTGGTCACCGAGGTATTGCCGTACATCGAATAGCCATACAGACCAATCGCACTACCTGCGTTGCTGTAAGTCATGACGCTGCCGTGGTTTTCGATCACGACATCGCCGCCAATCGAATAGCCACGAATGCCATTGGCATCGCCATACAACGACAGCGCCTGGATCGCGCCAGTATTGCCAACGGCCACATTGCCAAGCACCGAACTTGCAGCGATGCCGTCCGCCCCCAGTACAACACCAATGGCCTGGATGTCACTGGCATTGTCGACCACGGCATTACCCACCACCGACATGGCCTCGATCCCGGTCGCCTTGCCGGTGGCAAGCACCGTGATGGCGCCCCCGGTGGTGGTGACACTGGCGCCGTAGTAACCGGTTGCGATCAGGCCGGCGGCGGCCAGATACCCATTGGCATTGACGGTACCACTATTGGTCACGCTGGCAGTGCCGTAGTCGGAACGTGCAAGCACGCCATAGGCCACCGACTGTGCGGAATAGGCGTCCACGCTGCCGCTATTGTTCACCGCAGCATTGCCGTAATCGGCACGCGCGAAGATGCCCACCGAGGCACTGGTTGCACTCTCGGTAGCGATGCTGCCACTGTTGGTGACGCTGACATTCCCCGCCGCCGCCAACCCAAAAACCCCCACCGCCTGGGTGTAGGCATAGCCGGCAATATCACCCGCATTGTCGATGCTTACATCGCCCAAACTGGCGATCCCAAGCACACCGAACCCTTGGCCCAGATAGGAATAGAACCCAATGCTGGCACCGTCGGCATTATTGACCGTGACATTACCGGCGCTGGAGCTGGCATATACGCCAAACGCATACTTGCCATTGGCGTACAGCGAGCCGGTGTTGGCAACGCTGACGTCACCGAAGCCTTGTGCCCGAATCGCGTAGGCATTGGAATAAAGAAGTCCGAGCGACGCTTGTGCCGAGACCGAACCACTGTTGCTGACAGACACATCGCCATTCGCGCTGAATGCCAGGATGCCGGTAGCGTCGTACCCGAGCGCTGCGGTACTGACGACCTCGATGTCACCCGAATTGGTGACGCTGGCAGTACCGGCAAACGAGAGTGCCGAAATGCCTGTCGCGGCACCTGCGGACACCACTGTGATCGCACCACTGTTGGTGACCGAGGCGTCGCCATCGGCCGAGGTGAAGATGCCGTTGGCGCCTACGCCATATTTGGTGTACTGCGAGGCGTAAATCGCACCACTGTTATCGACGCTGGCAGTGCCACCCAGGCCGCTGGAGACCACCGAGATCCCGGTCGCGCCGAAATAGCCGATCGCATTGATATCGCCGCTGTTGGCCACGCTGACCGCCGCCGCTTCACCGCCGCTGCTGGCATTGATGCCCGTTGCGAGGGCTGAGCCATACACGGTGGTGGTGCCGGTGTAGGGGTCGTACACGGCATCAATCGAACCCGCATCGATCGCGCCGCTATTGTTGATGCTGATATCGCCGTAGGAACGCGCTTCGATACCGGTGGCGTAATAGCCCTGTGCGGTAATGGCACCGCTGTTGATCACGGTGACGTCACTACCCGTGGCGTAAATACCGAAAGCCTGTCCGGTGGCATACACACTGGCGCTGATATCGCCGGAATTGTCAACCGACACCGCATCGGCGGCCTGCGCTTCGATACCGGCAGCCCAATCGTAACCGTCGGCCTGGATGCCACCGCTATTGGTCACATCGACATTTGCGCCGGACGCGAAGATGCCGTCCGCCAGGCTGCCCGCAGAATAGGCATAGATATCTGCCGCATTGTGGATCGAAACATCACCGGTGGTGGAGTACCCATAAATGCCGATCGCGCTGCCCAGCAACGACATCGCTTCGAGGTTTGCGTCGGCTTGATTGGTAATGTCCACCATGCCGCCATTGCTGTAGCCAGAAATGGCTATGGCATCGCCGAATTGGATTTCACTGATCGGATCGGCATTGTCGATCACGATATCGCCAATGCTGTATTCATTGATTGCCAGCGCCACCAGGGGTGCACGGTGGCTGTCGATGGCAAAGCTGTCGGTAACCACCGTAAGGTCGACAACCGGGACGTGATCAATCGCAGCGCGCTCGATTTGCAGGGCATGCACTGCGGCGACGTGGTGGTTTGCCGCCGTGACATTGCCCGCAAACCCAATCGCCAAGGTCAGTGCCGAGACACTCAACGCCGAACGCACGGCACGCGTCATCGGATCAAGCCTGATGATGCGGCGATTATGTGCCTTGCCAAGCGTGCGGCTGTTCCGATTGTTGCTCATGTAACCCCCAAGTCCGTTCTGGAATTTCGTCTATCCGCCATACCCCGGCGGTGCTCAATTACTTGCAAAATGCGCCCCCGCAGCGCGGCACACATCGGAGATGACTCATCCGAAACTGTGCGGCCTATTCGATGGTGTTATCACCTCTAACGCGATGCGTTGTCAACCTGAACCCGGAAATGCATCACTGTTTGCAGCTTTCCGATCAACCTGAATAGGCGTTAATACGCATTCACGCGCAGCTAACAATTCTCGTCCATCGCGCCTTTCAACTGGCGGCCACCCGCTCGCCGCAAGGCCGACCTCGCACTACTGCGCTCATTCTGGAATAATCCGGCTCTTGACGGCCGCAATCGGCCATTTCATGTGGGTGCACTGTGCGGACGACTGACCTCGCTTTCCTGAAGCGCTTTTCGATGGTGATTGCCTTTCTGTTCCTGGTAATGGTGGGCCTGATCCTGTTTGCCCATCACCTGAACGGCAAGGTGGAATACCCCACCGATCCCGCCGCGCAACAGCGCCTGCAAGACCGCATTGGCCCGGTCGGTGCGGTATATGCCGGCGCCACCGGTGCTGCCGCGCAAGCCGCTGCCGCGGCTGCCGCCACGGCTGCGCTGACCGCCAATGTACCGTTTGAAGGCCGCACCGATGGCGCTGAAATCTTCAACAACGGCCCCTGCACCGGGTGTCATACCGCTGGCGTAGGTGGCGCGCCCAAGTTGGATAGTGCCGGCATCGGTGCCCGCGCCAGCGCACAGGGTATCGAGGAGTTGATCAAGAAGGCGACCGCAGGCTTCACCGGCACTGCCGGCACCATGCCCGCCAAGGGCGGCAATCCGGCGCTGACTGACGACCAGATCAAGGCAGTCGTCGAGTACATGGTGGCGCAAAGCAAGAAGTAACCGCGCGCATCGCATGCTTGCAAGCGCCGCCGCAGGGCGGCGTTTGTGTTTTGTGCACCAGGATAGAACACCATGCCTTGCCACTTGCGGCATCATGTTGACATGACAATCGGCACCACCACCTCTTGCAGCGTCCTTATTCCCGGCCCGGCCGGGCAGATCGAAGTCGCCTTTGACCCTGCCGAGGGCACGCCGCAGCCGCTGTTGGCGGTGGTTTGCCATCCCTTGCCTACCGAGGGCGGCACGATGCACAACAAGGTGGTGACCACCACCGCACGTGCCTTGCGCGAAACCGGGATCGCGACATTGCGCTTTAATTTCCGTGGCGTGGGTCACTCCGATGGCCAGTTCGACAACGGTCAAGGCGAGCTGGATGACCTGCGTGCCGTGGTCGCGTGGGCAGCGCTGCAGCATCCCGACAAGGCGCTGTGGCTGGCGGGGTTCAGCTTTGGTGCGTGGGTATCCCTGTGCGGCGCGGTGGACCTGAGAGCCAAAGCGCTGATCTCGATTGCCCCCCCCGTGGGCCGTAGTTGGGCGTTCGATGACATCGCGTTGCCGCAGGTGCCATGGTTGGTGATTCAGGGCCTGAGTGATGAAATCGTGGATGCACATGCGGTCCGCACTTGGATCAGTGGCTTACCGCAGCCGCCACAACTGATCGAAATGCCTGACACCAGTCATTTCTTCCATCGCAAATTGATTGACCTGCGCGGCCTGATCCGCAACAGCGTACGGAACTGGCTGCCGGCATGACGGCGGTGGCAACTCCGTCGCAGCGTTACGCTGCAGGCGTGGCGCGTGGCGATTGGTTGGACGACCCTGCGCAACACGCCGCGCTAACTGCGCTTGATCACATCCATCAGGCGCTGCTGGTGCCGCCACCTGCACGCAGCCTGTTCGCCCGCTGGTTCGATCACACCCCTGACGCCGGCCCGCAAGGCCTGTACTTGTGGGGTGGTGTTGGGCGTGGCAAGACGTTCCTGATCGATCTGTTTTTCGATGGCCTGCCGTTCAAGGAAAAACAGCGCACCCATTTCCATCGCTTTATGCGCGATGTGCATGCACGCCTGCGTGCGCACACCGGTGAAGCTGATCCGCTGGTAACCATTGCCCAAGAGTGGCGACACAGCCTGCGGATTTTGGTGCTGGATGAGTTCTTCGTCGATGATATCGGTGACGCGATGTTGTTGGGCCGCCTGCTGGAGCATCTGTTCGCACAGGGCGTGACCTTGGTCACCAGCTCCAATACCGCGCCGGTCAATCTGTACCAAGACGGCCTGCAACGCGCACGCTTCCTGCCGGCGATTGATTTGATTACCCGGCATTGCAATGTAGTCGAGCTAATCAGCAGCACCGATTATCGACTGCGCGCACTGACCCGCTCACCTGTATATCGCACACCCCTGGATGCCAACGCCGATGCGTGGCTGGAGGAACGTTGGCAAGCGCTGGGCGGTGATGCTGCACATCGCGATGCCGGTATTGTCATCGACGACCGCCGCATTGCGGTGCGCGCACGTGGACAGGGCTTGTGCTGGTTCGATTTTGCCGCACTGTGCGAGGGTCCACGCGGCACTACCGACTACATTGAAATTGCCCGCGAATTTCACACCGTGTTGCTGGGCGGTATTCCGGCGTTTGATGCCAATAATGAGGATTCCGCGCAACGCTTCATCAACTTGATTGATGAAATGTACGACCGCCACGTCAATCTCGTGTGCACTGCGGCCAACCCTCCGATGGCACTGTACGCCGGGCAGCGTCTGCGCGGCGCATTCGAGCGCACCGCCTCGCGCTTGGTGGAAATGCAGTCCACCGACTATCTGTTGCAGCCCCATCGTTCATGCTCTGCTGGGGCTGGCCGCGCCCAGCCCGTTAGAATGGGCGGCATCACACCTGTTTGATTGCTAGGAATCCCGATGATGCCAGTGCCCCGCTTCCTGTGCCTGCTCCTCGCCGCTGTGGCTCTGACTGCCTGCAACCGCCAAGGCCCGCAGGTGCCCAAGCCTGTGGATGACAACACCAGCGTGCCGCAGCGCCACGACGATGGCGTGGAGTCGGTCGTCGTCAACCCGAATGCGGCCAAGGCCGGTGCCGAGGTCGATGGCAACGGCGACATCACCACCCCGCTGCGCGAATTCAAGAGCGGACAAACCGTGTACATCTCGGTGCCCACCAAGTTCGGTCGCAAGCAAGGCGAACGGCTGGAAGTGTTCTGGTTCAATCAGGGCAAATCGCAGAAAGAAGACACCAAGAACATCCAGGGGCCGTTCACGGTATTCGAATTCGCCCCCACCGATACCGGCGCCTACAATGTCGAGGTCGATGCCAATGGTCGACCGGTGGCGCTGGTGCAGTTCGAGGTCAAGTAAGGCCTGCAATGACCATCGAAGGTTCACTGTTGGGGCGCGAGGTTGCCTATCCCGCGCACTATGACCCGCGCCTGCTGTACCCGATCGCGCGGGCGCTGGCACGTGCGCAATTGGGGATTGATGGCAATGCATTGCCGTTCATCGGCCATGACCGCTGGCAAGCGTTCGAGCTGTCTTGGCTGAACCCTCATGGCTTGCCGCAGGTGGCCACCGCGACCCTGCAGGTGCCCGCTACCTCGGCCAATTTGATCGAATCCAAGTCGCTCAAGCTCTACCTCAACTCGTTCAACGCAAGCGTGTTTGAAAGTGCCGAGCATGTGCGTCTGCGGATTGCAGCGGACTTATCGCAAGCAGCCGGTGCACTGGTCAGCGTGCAATTTGGTGTGCCTGCCATCGGCAGCGACGATGCCGCCGGCAACCTGGATGTTCAAGACATCGCGATCACCTGTTATGGCCCGCCCGATGCCAGCCTGCTGCACGCCGATGCGGACAGCCTGGCAGAAGAGGCCCTGCACAGCGCGTTGCTCAAATCCAATTGTCCGGTCACCGGCCAACCCGACTGGGCCGATGTGAGCATTGCCTACTGCGGCCCACGCATCGACCGCGCCGGGTTGTTGCGCTATCTGGTCAGCTTCCGCGACCACGCCGAATTCCACGAACAATGCGTGGAACGTATCTTTATCGACATATTGGCCCACTGCCAGCCGCAACAATTGTCGGTGCATGCGCGCTACACCCGGCGCGGCGGTCTGGATATCAATCCGTGGCGCGCCACCCCCGGCAGCCCCGCGCCCAACGCGCAGCGCGCCCACCGGCAATAAAGCCATGCGCCTGCTGCACAGCTTGCCTCTGCTCGGCGTGCTGGCCGGCTGCCAACCCGCCACCACACCCGCCGCACGCATGCCAACGGCAACGCTGCCCGCAACCACCCCCGCCGCGATGCACTCGTTGCCATCCGCCAATACCCCTGCCATTGCCCGCATCGAATTGGGCAACGCGCTTGGCAGCGACCAGCGCGTGCTGGCCCCGATGTTGCGCTTTGCTCCCAGCGACACGATCTATGCGTCACTCGTACTCAGCGGCCAGTCCCCCACCCCGCACCGCCTTGATGCCCGCTGGAGCCACCTGGACAGCAAACAAACCGTGCTGGCCGAGGGTAAGACCTTGGTCTTCAACGGCAATGCCGTGACCACGTTCCAGATCAGCAGACCCAACGGCTGGCCAGCGGGCCACTACAAACTGGAGCTGCTGCTGGACCAGATGCTGGTACAAACGCGGTTGTTTGAAGTCGATGCGCCGCTGCCGGCTGCAAGCGTGGCGTCTGTCCGCTAGGCACCATTCGCGCAAATGGCGCGCCTGGAGGGGTGAGCGGCACCGCTTGCGAAGCGCAGCTTCGCGGTGGCAGTGAACGCCTTCGCGCTGTGTGCGAAGGCCGGCAATCACGACAGGAAGCCATCTGCAAGATGGCGCGCCTGGAGGGATTCGAACCCCCGACCAATGGCTTCGGAAGCCACTACTCTATCCGGCTGAGCTACAGGCGCGTTGCGCACGATGGCGGTGCATCGCGGACGCGCATTCTCGCATGATTGCACCAAAATGTGCCGCTGGTAGGCTAATGGAATGGCATCTTCTTCCCCTGTTGAGGCTCCCGAGCCACGTTGGCGCACGCGTTTGCGCCACTACGCACAATTGACCCGCGCCGATCGCCCGATCGGTTGGCTGTTGTTGTTGTGGCCCACGTGGTGGGGGTTGTGGCTGGCGGCCAAGGGCTTGCCGCCGGTGTGGCCGTTGCTGGTGTTCACCCTGGGGGTGTGGCTGACCCGCGCCGCCGGTTGCGTGATCAACGACTACGCCGACCGCTGGCTGGATGGCAGTGTGGCGCGCACCCAACTGCGGCCATTGGTCACCGGTGCGGTGTCCGGGCGCGAGGCACTGGTCTTGTTTGCGCTGCTGATGCTGCTGGCATTTGCACTGGTGCTGACGCAGAACCGGCTGACCATTTACATGAGCGTGGTCGGCGTGGTCTTGGCGGCCAGTTATCCCTATTTGAAACGCCATACCTATCTGCCGCAGGTGTATTTGGGGATGGCATTTGGTTGGGGTATCCCGATGGGGTTTGCGGCGCTGACCGGCAGCGTGCCGAAACTGGCGTGGGTGTTGTATGTGGCCAATATCTTCTGGGCCACCGCGTATGACACTTGGTATGCGATGGTGGACCGCGACGACGATATCCGTATGGGCGCCAAATCCACCGCGATTTTGTTTGGCGACATGGATCTGGCCGCGCAGGCCGTGCTGTATTCCGGCATGCTTGCAGCGCTGGTGCTGGTGGGCCGCGACGCCGGCATGGGCCTGTATTTTTGGCTGGGGCTGGGGCTGGCCTGCGTGCTGGTGGTGTATCAGTTCGGGCTGGCGCGTGGACGCGAGCGCGAGGCCTGTTTCCGCGCGTTCTTGCACAACAACTGGGTGGGGATGGTGATCTTTGCCGGCATCGCCGCAGATTTCGCATTGCGCACGAAAGCGGCGGCGGCCTGAGGCTGCGCGGATCCAGGCAAGGCTGGATTTTTCTTGACGCCGCAATCGGTGACAATAAGCGCCTCCTCCGCGCCCGTGAACCGCCATGTCCAAGATCCTGTACACGCTGACCGATGAAGCGCCCTTCCTTGCCACGGCATCGTTTCTGCCCATCGTGCAGGCGTATGCGCGCAGCGCCGGCGTGGTGGTTGAAACCCGCGATATCTCGCTATCCGCACGGATTCTGGCGCAATTTCCGCAGTTGCTGGGCGAACGTGCGGTCAGTGATGATTTGGCCGAGTTGGGCGAGCTGGCCAAAACGCCGGAAGCCAACATCATCAAGCTGCCTAATATCAGCGCCTCGGTGCCGCAGCTGAAAGCGGCGATCAAGGAATTGCAGGACAAGGGCTACCCGCTGCCGGACTACCCAGACGCACCGCAGGGCGAGCGCGAAAAAGACATCAAGCAGCGTTACGACCGCACCAAGGGCAGCGCAGTGAATCCGGTGCTGCGCGAAGGCAATTCCGACCGTCGCGCACCGGCGTCGGTGAAGGCGTATGCCAAGAAGCATCCGCACCGCATGGGCAAATGGGATGCAGCTTCGCAATCGCATGTTGCAAACATGGAGTCCGGCGATTTCTACGGCAGCGAGCAGTCTTACACCATGGTCAATCCGGGCAATGTGCGGATTGAATACACCAGCGTGACTGGCAGCAGTTTCCCGCTACGCGGGCCGGTGCCGGTGCAGGCCGGTGAGGTGATCGATGCGGCGGTGCTGGATGCCAAGGCGCTGGCCGATTTCGTGGATGCGCAGATTGCAGACGCCAAGGCACGCGATGTGCTGTTCTCGCTGCATTTGAAAGCCACCATGATGAAGGTCAGCGACCCGATCATGTTTGGCATCGTGGTGTCGCGTTTTTACGCACCTGTGCTGGAAAAACACCCGCGTACGCTGGCCGAAATCGGGTTTGATCCCAATAACGGCATCGGTGATTTGTACGCCAAGCTGGGTCAGTTGCCGGAATCACAACGCGCTGCAATCGAGGCCGACATCAGCGCGCTGTACGCGCAGCGACCGGCGCTGGCAATGGTGAACTCCGACAAGGGCATCACCAATTTGCATGTGCCGTCGGACGTGATCGTGGACGCATCGATGCCGGCGATGATCCGCGACAGCGGCAAGATGTGGAACGCACAAGGCCAGCTGCAGGACACCAAGGCACTGATTCCAGATCGTAATTATTCGGGCATCTATCAAGCGGTAATCGACGATTGCAAGGAACACGGCGCGTTCGATCCGGCCACCATGGGCAGCGTGCCGAATGTGGGCCTGATGGCGCAGGCCGCCGAAGAATACGGCAGCCACGACAAGACCTTCAAAATCAGTGGCGATGGCACCGTGCGCGTGATTGACGAGCACGGCACCGTGTTGTTGCAGCACCCAGTCAAGGCGGGTGATATCTGGCGCATGTGCCAGACCAAGGATGCGGCCATTCGTGACTGGGTCAAACTCGCGGTGACCCGTGCGCGCCTGTCGAATACGCCGGTGATTTTCTGGTTGGATCCGCGTCGCGACCATGACCGTGGCTTGGTCGCCAAAGTGGCCGCCTACCTCAATGAGCACGACACCAATGGCCTTGATATCAGCATCCTGAGTCCGATCCGTGCGATGCGGCAAACCCTCAAGCGCGTGCGCGCAGGCTTGGACACGATCGCCGCCACCGGCAATGTGCTGCGCGACTATCTGACCGACCTGTTCCCGATCATGGAGCTGGGCACCAGCGCCAAAATGCTATCCATCGTGCCGCTGATGAATGGCGGTGGCTTGTTCGAAACCGGTGCCGGTGGCAGCGCGCCCAAGCATGTCCAGCAGTTCTTGGAAGAAGACTATTTGCGCTGGGATTCGCTGGGTGAATTTTTGGCGTTGGGGGCTTCGTTTGAACACCTGGCCAACACCACCGGCAACCAGACCGCGCAGGTGTTGGCCGATGCACTGGATGCAGCCAACGCACTGTTCCTCGACAACGACCGCTCGCCAGGCCGCAAGTTGGGCACCATTGATAATCGCGGCAGCCATTTCTATGTGGCGCTGTACTGGGCACAAGCCTTGGCCGCGCAAACCACCGATCCTGCACTGGCAGCGAAATTTGCCGTACTGGCCAAAACCCTGACCGATAACGAAGCCAAAATCGTGGAGGAGTTGATCGCCGTGCAGGGCAAACCGGTCGACATCGGCGGCTACTACCAACCACAGATGGACAAGTTGGTGCCGGCGATGCGGCCATCGGCAACGCTTAATGCCGCACTCGCCACACTGTAAATTTTTTTGCGTCCAAGCACCCCCCACGCAGCCCGGCTATCCGCCGGGCTGCGTGCATTTGCGGCTACGATGGCCGCACACCCCTGTGAGGTCTTCCGCATGCTCCGCTCCATTGTGATCAGCCTTGCCGCCTTGCTGGCGTGCAGTGCCACCCATGCCGCGCCCGCACCGGCCGACAAACCGACGGCGGCCAGGCCGCACGCCAAGCCGCATGCCACCGCGTTTGATGCCGCCATCAACGGCAGCTGGCGCAATGCCAAAGACCGCGCGCGCGACCAATACCGCCACCCGGCGCAGACGCTGGCGTTCTTTGGGGTGAAACCGGATGACACCGTGGTTGAAATCACTCCCGGTGGCGGTTGGTATGCCGACATCCTGGCACCTTACCTGCGCAACCGTGGCCACTATGCTGCCGCGATTTGGGATGACGCCATCCCCAACCAGCCCGAGTACCGTTACCGCCTGAACAAGGCGTTGAGAGAAAAGTTTTCGGCGGCACCACAGATCTATGGCACCCCGGCGTTACCGGTGTTTGACCCGGCCAAGCCGGTGTTCGGCACTCCGGGGTCGGCCGACATGGTGCTGACCTTCCGCAATGCGCATAACTGGGTGGCCGATGGCAATGCCGATACCTATTTCCGCGCCTTTTTCGACGTGCTCAAACCCGGTGGCACCTTGGGTGTGGCCGATCATCGCGCCAAGCCCGGGACATCGTTGGAGACGATGAAAAAAACCGGCTATTTGACCGAAGCCCTGGTCATCCAATTGGCCACCCAGGCCGGTTTCAAACTGGAGGCCAAAAGTCAGATCAATGCCAACCCGAAAGACAATGCCAATCATCCCAATGGCGTGTGGACATTGCCGCCCACCAATCAGCACGACGCCGCTGACGATGCCAAGTATCAAGCGATTGGTGAAAGCGACCGCATGACCCTGCGGTTTCGCAAACCGCGCTGAGTTGCGGATGCTGATTGCCTTCAACAAGCCTTTCAACGTGCTGTGTCAGTTCACCGACCGCAGCACGCCAACGCGGGGCACGCTGGCCGAGTTTGACCTGCCGGCAGGGGTGTATGCGGCGGGACGGCTGGATTTTGACTCCGAGGGCTTGTTGCTGCTCACCGACGATGGCGCGTTGGCACATCGCCTCACCGACCCGCGTCATAAGCTGTCCAAAACCTATTGGGTGCAGGTGGAAGGCACGCCACAGGACGCGCAACTTGTGGCGTTGCGACAAGGCGTGTTGCTGAACGATGGCCGCACCTTGCCGGCGCAAGTGCGGCGCATCGAAACACCACCACTGTGGCCACGTGACCCGCCGGTGCGATTTCGCAAAACCGTGCCGGATGCCTGGATCGAACTGCTGATCCACGAAGGCCGCAACCGACAAGTGCGGCGGATGACGGCAGCGGTGGGCTTGCCCACATTGCGGCTGGTGCGGGTGGCAATTGGCAAGCACACGCTGCAAGACCTGCAACCGGGGCAATGGCGAGGTGTGGACAAACAGTAATGCCACCCGTGCCCGCTGTTTGTTAACGTAGCAGCTGATTTCGTGAACGATACTTGCGCGGATGCCTCATCGAGTTGTCACTAAGGGTCGCGTACTGGTTGTAATGCCCGAACCCAGTACCGATGCGGTATTGGTGCAGCGGCTGCTGCAAGACGGGCACCACGTGGAGGTCTGCGGTGGCGAGTCTGCGGTGGCAACCGCCGTGGCCCAGCAACCGGATTTAATCGTGCTCGATACCCCGCTGCCTGGCGCCGTCGGGCTGCCGGTGCTGGGCGCTTTGCAACAATCGAGCGTGCGCGCAATTCCGGTCGTGTTTTTGACCGTCGCGCATGATCACCAGCGGCTACTCAATGCCTTCGCCGCTGGCGCGGTGGCCTGTATCCGCAAGCCCTATGACGACAATGAAGTGCTGGCGCATATCCGCGTGCATTTGTCGCTCAAGCTGACCCAAGACCGCTTGGCGCAAGTGGCGCGTGAGCGTGAAGAACTCCTGAATTTGGTCGCGCATGATTTGAAGAACCCACTGGCCAGTGTGCTGTTTGCCAGTGAAATGCTGGCGCTACCGGATTGCAAACCCGAACGCAGGCCGCGCTATTTGCAAATCATCGACGACAGCACGCGCGAAGCCTTGGGCTATATCCGCAGCTATCTGCAAAGCCAAGCCAAGCCGGCATCCGCATTGCCGCGCAACACGCACACCTGCGCGCATCTGGCCGACATCGTGCAGTGGCTGGCCGCGCGCTATGAATTGCAACTGGAAGCCAGCGGGCTGCACCTCCACATCCACACCACCAGCAGCACCGCCTGTGTCGCCATCAGCGACCAACTGATGCGTCAGGTGGGTGAGAATTTGGTCAGCAACGCGTTGAAATATGCCCGTGCAGGCGGCGAACTGGAATTGCTGATCCGCAACGGACGCCAAGGGACGTGGCAACTGGTGGCGCAAGACCGTGGCCCGGGCGTGTCCGCCGATTTCCAGGCAAACCTGTTTCAGCCCTTCCAACGCGCCGCAGGACCGGCCGAGGTTAACGACCACTCCAGCGGCCTGGGTTTGGCGCTGTCGCGCCAATGGATTGCCAATGCCGGCGGCAATCTGTGGTACGAAGACCGCGAAGAGCGCGGCGCACGCTTTGTGGTGGAACTACCCGAAGCCGATTGCGCGCATTGCTCCGGGTAACCGGGATTACACGCCGTATTCGTCCTGTTCGGCATCGGCGTGTCGCAGGCGTGTGGCTTGGCCATCAATCACCGCGGATTTTTTGGCCCGCTGGCGCGCCGCGTACCAAAGCACCCCCGCGCCGACCACCGCCGCCCCGACCAACACCGGGTTGCGCCGCACAAACGTGCCCGCCACTTTCGAGCCGGCCCGCAACGCACCAATGGCAGCACCGGTTTCCAGCCATTGCACCGCTTTGTCCGGCACCTTCTTGCGCAAGCCGTCGCCAATCTCGCCGATCAACTCCAGCGCGCGATCTTGTGCTTTGTCGAGTTTGCTCATGACGTACTCCTTGGCTGTGTACGGATGGTCTGATTCGAGTATGGCGATATTTGGGTCGCCTTGCAGTACCCCGTGCCCGGTCATTCAGGTGCCACGCGGTTTGGCGCGATGGGTGGCGGTGGCATTCCACGGGTCGTCCGGCCATGGGTGGCGCGGGTAGCGGCCTTTCATTTCCTTTTTCACTTCGGCATAGGTATTGGCCCAGAAGTTGTGCAGGTCGGCGGTCACTTGCAGCGGTTTTCCGCCGGGCGAGAGCAGATGCAGCAGCAGCGGCACGCGGCCATCGGCAATACGCGGGGTGTGCGCCAGCCCGAACAATTCCTGCAACTTCACCGCCAGCACCGGCGATGCCGGTTGGCCGTGGTCATCAAGCGGGTACTCGATCGCCCGTTGCAAGCCCGAAGGCACGTTGATGTGGGTGGGCGCGAACTGGTCGATGCGTTGCCGCAGGCTCCAGTTGATGCCGGATTTCAATGCGCCGGAAAGTTCACTGGGGTCGAGGGCATCCAGGCGCGTCTTGCCGCTGAAGGCGGGCTTCAACCATGTCTCCAGTGTGGCAAGCAGCGCGACATCCGATAGATCCGGCAGGCCCAGCTCCGGCATCCACACCCGTAGGCATTGCACACGGTTGCACCATTGCGTGAGCGCTTCACTCCACGGCAAACAGCCCAATCCCAAGTCACGCACCGCATCGATCAAGGCCTGCGCGGCCAACGCAGGATCCACTTTTCCGGCAGATTTTGTTGCCAGCACGATGCCATCGAAGCGTTCAACGCGCTCGCTCAGCAGCGCACGTTTGCCGGCATCCCAACGGACGTCATCGCTGGTTTGAAAATGCGCGGCGAAGGCGTGGCGCAGATACACATCATCCACCGGTGCAGCGCGCAGCAGCAACGCATCCTTGGCCTCGAAACGCAGCTCGCTGGCCACCAGCCACGGCTCGCCATACAACGCGGAATCGTCGAACAAGCGCAACATGCGGCCGTTGGCCAGCTGATAGCGTTTGGGGTCTTGCGGATGCTGTTTGCCGATGCGGTCGGGAAAGGCGTGCGCCAGCAGATCGCCCAGTGCATGCGCAGGTGCAGAGGCGGGCGGCAGCGCCGTACAACGCAGGCGGCGGCGCCATTGTTTGGCCGCGGTATCCATCGCTGCCAAGCCGCTGCGGTTGGCATCGACGGGCACCCGACCATTGCGAAATGCCGCCAAGGCCTGCCAGCGCTGCGCCAGCGCATCGGACCGTGTGCGCAGCGGATCCCGCGCTTCCACCAGCGCGGCAAGATCACAAGCCAATGCCACCTGCTGCGGCTCGCCGCTTGCCAGCAGCATGGCAGCCAAACGTGGATGCGTGCCCAAGCCGAGCATGCGTTTGCCGCGTGCGGTGATGGCGCCTTGCGCATCCAGCGCACCCAGCCTCTGCAACACCTCCCGCCCCGCCGCCAATGCGCCGGAGGGCGGCGCATCCACGAAACGCAATTCACTACTCCCCCACACGGCCAATTCCAGCGCCAGTGCCGCCAATTCCACCTGCGCGATTTCCGGTTTGCGCTGCGGCTCCAAGCGCTGCGATTGTGGCCACAGCCGATACGCAAAGCCCTCTGCCACTCGCCCGGCACGGCCGGCGCGCTGGTCGGCACTGGCTTGCGATATGGCCACGGTTTCCAGGCGCGAAAACCCGCTGTTGGGCTCAAATTTCGGCTCGCGTGCCAACCCGGCATCAATCACCACGCGCACCCCTGGCAGGGTGACGGAGGATTCCGCCACATTGGTCGCCAACACCACGCGGCGGCGACCATCTGCCGCAGCTTGCAACACGTGGGTTTGTTGTTCGAGGGGGAGCTCGCCGTGCAGGGGCAGCACCTCGATGGTCGAAAGCTGTGATGCCGGTACCTGGGGTGTTGCGTCAAGCGCGCCATGGATGGCGCGCGCCCGAATCGGGGCAGGATGCCCCGACTGAGGGGAAAGCAGCACCCCAGGTACCGGCAGCGCAGCCGCGAGTAGCCGCTCCACCTTCGCAATCTCCCTCTGCCCCGGCAGGAACACCAACAGATCCCCCGGATGCGTCGCCAGCGCATGTTCCACGCAGCGCCGCACTTGGTGCTCCAACGCTTCTTCACGCTTGGCAGGGAAATGCGAAACTGCGACCGGATAACTTCGCCCCGCACTGGACAGCCGCGGAGCATCCAGGAAGCTGGCGAGTTTTTCGCCATCCAGGGTGGCCGACATCAGCACGATGCGCAGGTCTTCGCGCAGCCCCGCTTGCACATCCAGTGCCAGCGCCAACCCCAAATCGCCGCTTAAATGGCGTTCGTGGAATTCATCAAAAACAATCGCGCCGATCCCTTCCAACAACGGGTCATCCTGCAACATGCGGGTGAGGATGCCTTCCGTGACGACCTCGATACGCGTCTTTGCCGACACCTTGTTTTCAAACCGAATGCGGTAGCCAACGGTTTGGCCAACCTCTTCACCCAACTGCTTGGCCATGAATACGGCAGCGCTGCGCGCAGCCACCCGGCGCGGTTCCAACATCACGATTTTCTTGCCGTCCAACCAATCGGCATCCACCAGTGCCAGCGGCACCTGGGTAGTCTTGCCCGCCCCGGGCGGGGCTTCCAGCACCAGGCGTGGATGCAGCGCGAGCGATGCGCGGATGTCTGCCAGCAGCGGCGCGATGGGAAATGAGGTTGACGACATCGCTAAAGATTAACCGCCCGCCACCCAAAACCACTGCCACCTGCGAAGGGATACGCCATAACGTTGACCCTCACGCAGCAGCAGCGTAGCCTTGCCGCGCCTGCCTTGGATGGTGTGTGTCATCACCCCCCAGCCCGGCATTCCCAGGAGATTTTCACGATGCCAAGCGACAGTTGCAGTCGATTGCCCATGCTGTCGTTGCGCGCACCGGACTGATTGTTGGCCGGCTCACGCGGCGACAGCCGCAACCTTGTTCACAGAGGTGAGCCATGACCCCGATCTTGCAGGCGGTAGCGCCTGAGTTGTTGCCCTTTGCATCGCAAAATATTGCCGATGCCGTTGAGTCCTTGAATGCCCGCAGCCTTGATGCGGCCACCGACATTGTTGCGGGCTTGCCGCTGGCCCGCGTCATCGACATGTTCGACCGCCCCGAGCTGCAACGCGCCGGCAACTTGATTGCGCGGATGCCGGATGCACGTGCCGCTGCGCTGCTGGAAGGCATGGCCGATGACCGCGCCGCCGACGTGCTGCTGGAGTTGGACGAAGCCGACCGCACACGGCTGTCCGGGCGGATGCGCAGCGGCACCCTGGAGGCCCTGCGCCAGCTGATGCGCTACCCGCCGCATACTGCGGGCAGCCTGATGACCACCGAATTTGTGTCGGTTCCCGCCGATTGGACGGTGGCGCAAACCTTGGCGCATATCCGCGATGTCGAGCGCAGCCGCGAAACCGTGTACGCCATCTATCTGTTGGATCCCGCCACACATGCATTAGTGCGCACGGTGTCACTGCGGCGCTTGGTGGCCGGCGAACCGGATGCCCCCGCGCTGTCGCAAGCGCAACGCACCGAACCGGTGTGGGTGTCGGCCAGCACCGACCAGGAAGAAGTGGCGCGCTTGATTCGTCGCCATGACTTGCTGGCGATCCCAGTGTTGGATGAAGCCCGGCATGTGCTGGGCGTGGTGACGGTGGATGACGTACTGGATGCGCTGATTGCCGAAGGCACCGAAGACGCGCACAAATTCGGGGGCATGCAGGCCATCGCGCAGCCGTACATCAATACCGGGTTTTGGGCGATGATCAAAAAACGCGCCGGCTGGTTGTGCGCGTTATTCCTGGGTGAAATGCTCACCGCCAGCGCGATGCAGCATTTCGATGACGAGCTGGCCAAAGCGGTGGTGTTGACCTTGTTCATTCCCCTGATCATGAGCTCGGGCGGCAACTCTGGCTCGCAGGCGACCTCGTTGCTGATCCGCAGCTTGGCCTTGGGCGAAGTGCGCTTGCGCGACTGGTGGAAAGTGGCCTTGCGCGAATTGCCCACCGGCATGTTGCTGGGCGCCATGCTGGGTGCGATCGCCATCATCCGCATCAGCATTTGGCAATACGGCGGCATCTACGACTATGGCCCGCATTGGGTATTGCTGGCGCTGACCGTGGCGGCGGCCTTGATTGGCATTGTCAGTTTTGGTTCGTTGACCGGCTCGATGCTGCCATTTGCACTGCAACGGCTGGGCTTCGACCCGGCCAGTGCCTCGGCACCGTTTGTGGCCACCTTGGTCGATGTCACCGGCCTCGTTATCTATTTCAGCATCGCCGCAATGATCTTGGGCGGCACGCTGTTGTGAGTGACACAGGTAACATCACGCCATGGATTTGATCGACATCGGCCTGAACCTCAGCCACGACAGCTTCGACCGCGACCGCGAAGCGGTGTGGCAACGCGCCGTGGCGGCGGGGGTGACCCGCGCCATCCTGACCGGCGCATCCCGCGAACATTCGCCCAAGGCACTCGAATTGGCGCGCAGCAAACCCGGGCAGTGGTTTGCCACCGCCGGTGTGCACCCACACCACGCCAGCGAATACACCGCCGAATGCGATGCCGAGCTACGCGCCCTGCACGCGCACGCGGAAGTGGTGGCGGTGGGCGAATGCGGGCTGGATTACTTTCGCGATTTTTCGCCGCGCCCGGCGCAACGCAGTGCGTTCGAAAAACAGTTGCAGATTGCAGTAGACACGCAAAAGCCGCTGTTCCTGCATCAGCGCGATGCGCATGCCGACTTCATGGCGATGCTGCAAAACTTTGATGGCCAGCTTGGCCCGCGGGTGGTGCATTGCTTTACCGGCAGCCGCGAGGAGCTGTTCGACTATCTGGATCAGGACTGGCATATCGGCATCACCGGCTGGCTGTGTGACGAGCGTCGTGGCGTGCATCTGCGCGAACTGGTGAAGCACATTCCCGCCCAGCGTTTGATGATCGAAACCGACGCGCCGTACCTGTTGCCGCGCACGATTTCGCCGATGCCCAAAGACCGCCGCAACGAGCCGATGTATCTGGCGCATATCGTGGAGGAATTGGCGCGTGATCGCGGTGAAGCGGCGGACGTGACCGCCGCCCACAGCAGTGCCACCGCCCGTGCATTTTTCCGTTTGCCGGACGTTATTCAAAATTAGTGTACTTGTTGGTTTAGTTGCGTGTAAGCTGCGCGCCAACCCGCCCCACCGGATGTTTGCGCATGCGCGTTTCCGCTCGCCTTGTCGTGTCAGGCCTTGCCCTTTGCCTGGCGCTGCTCACCACCGCCTGCCACAAACAAGACCGCAGCGAGCAAGCCCCGTCTGCGCAAGCGGTCAGCGTGGTGCCGGCACAACTGCAAACCCTGTCGCGCAGCGTGCCGGCCTCGGGACCGGTGGCGGCGTGGGAAGAGATGCAGCTGGGGGTGGAACTGTCCGGCCTGCGCGTCACACGCCTGCTGGTGGATGTGGGTCAGCCCGTTCAGGCTGGCGAACTGCTGCTGGCGCTGGACCATCGCAGCCTCGACAGCGATCTGGCGCAGGCCACCGCCGCGCTGCGGCAGGCCGAAGCCGGGGCCGAGTTGGCGCGTTCGAAATACACCCGCGGGCAGTCACTGGTGGATGGGCACTACATCAGCGCGATGGCGTTGGACGAGTTGCGCGCCGCACGCACCCAAGCCGAGGCGCAGTTGGGCACCGCCCGCGCGGTGCGCGATGCCGCCGCGCTGCGTCGCAGCTATGCCGAGCTGCGTGCCCCCGATGCCGGCCTGATTTCCAAGCGGTTGGTGCAACCCGGGCAAGTGGTGGGTGCCGGTAGCGAGCTGCTGCGGCTGATCCGCCAAGGCCGGTTGGAATGGCGCGCCGATCTGCCCGAAGCGCAATTGGCGCAGGTGCAGGTTGGGCAAAACGTGATTCTGGACGGCAGCGGCGTGCAAGGCCGCGTGCGCGCCGTCACACCCGGCGTGGACAGCAACAGCCGCACCGGCACCGCCTATGTGGATTTGCCGCAGCCCAAACAGGTGCAGCCGGGCACCTATGTGCAGGGCAGGATCCTGATCGGGCAGGGCACGGCGCTGGTGGTTCCGACCAATGCCGTGCTGCGCCGCGATGGCCATGCCTACGTGTTTGTGGTGCGCGATGGCAAACACGCCACGCGTGTCCGTGTTGAACCGGGCAGTCTCGAAGGCGGCAGGGTCGAAATCCGCAGCGGGCTGAAGGCCGGCGCGCAGGTGGTCAGCACCGGTGCCGGCTTCCTGTCCGACGGCGACCTGATCCGCATCGTCGCGGCCAGCGGCAGCGCCCCATGAGCAGCGGTGGCACCCTTTCCACCTGGGGCATCCGCAACCCGGTGCCGGCGATCATGCTGTTCTTCGTGCTGTGCGTGGCCGGCTTCTGGGGCTTTCAGCAACTGCCGGTAGCACGCTTCCCCGACATCAGTTTTCCGATGGTGACGGTGGTCATCACCCAGCCCGGCGCGTCGCCGCAGCAGTTGGAAACCGAAGTGACGCGCAAGGTGGAAGACGCGGTGGCCACGCTCAACCACGTCAAGCGCGTGTTTTCCACGGTGGTGGATGGGCAGTCCACCACGGTGATCGAATTTCGCATCGACGCCAACCTGCTGGAAGCGTTGAACGATGCCAAGGATGCCGTCACGCGCATCCGCATGGACCTGCCGCAGGACATCCAGGAGCCGGTGATTTCGAAAGTGGAAATCGTCGGCTCGCTGCTGACTTATGCGGTGGATGCGCCGTCGATGCCGCCCGATGAAGTGTCGTGGTTCGTCGATCGCTATGTGGCGCGCACCTTGTATGGCGTCAATGGGGTGGCGGCCGTCACCCGCATTGGCGGCGTGGACCGGCAGATTCGGGTGGATCTCAACCCGCAAGCCCTGCTCGCACAAGGCATCACCGCCGGTGCGGTGAACCAGCAATTGGCGGCGATGCAGGTCGATCGCCCGGGCGGCAAGACCGAGCAAGACGGCGGCCAGCAGAGCGTGCGCACGCTCAATACCGTAGCCGATGCGCAGGCCTTGCGCGACTTCACGATTGCCCTGCCCAATGGCCAACACGCACGGCTGGACGCGCTGGCCACTGTGCACGATGGCAACGCCGATCCCACCCAGATGGCTTTACTCAATGGCAAGCCAGTGGTGGGGTTTTCACTGGCGCGCTCACGTGGCGCAGATGAGTTGAAGGTGCGCGATGCCGTGCGCGCCGCGCTGACCGAACTTTCCAAGCAACACCCCGGCGTGGCGTTCCGGCAAGTGACCGACATGTCCGAGGAAACCCAGCGCTCATATACATCTTCGATGACCATGCTGTGGGAAGGCGCGCTGTTGGCGCTGGCGGTGGTGTTCTGGTTCCTGCGCGATTGGCGCGCCACCTGGGTGTCGGCCATTGCGCTGCCACTGTCCATCATTCCCACCTTCGCCGTGATTGCGTGGCTGGGCTTCAGCCTCAACATGATCACCTTGCTGGCGCTGAGCGTGGTGATCGGGTTGTTGGTGGACGATGCGATCGTCGAAATCGAAAACATCGTGCGCCATCTGGGCATGGGCAAGCGACCGCTGGACGCCGCGCGCGATGCCGCCGATGAAATCGGCACCGCCGTGATTGCCACCTCCATCACCTTGGCCGCGGTGTTTGTGCCGGTGGCCTTCATGCCTGGCGTGTCCGGCAAATTCTTCCGCGAATTTGGCTGGACCGCCGCCACCGCGGTGCTGTTCTCGCTGCTGGTGGCGCGCTTGCTGACGCCCATGATGGCGGCGCATTTGCTCAAGCCAAAACCGCACGCAGAAGAAGGCGGCGCGTTGATGCGCCGCTATCTGGCGTGGGTGGACAAGGCGCTGCACAACCGCTGGAAAACACTCGGGATTGCGGGTGCATTGTTTGTGGCATCCCTGGCGCTGATTCCACTGATCCCCACCACCTTCATCCCGGTGTCCGATCAGGGCCGCAGCATGCTGTCGCTGGAGCTGGCACCCGGGGTGCGCATCGAAGACACCCAGCGCATGACCGAGCAGGCGCGCCACCTATTGCAGCCGATGCCCGAACTCAAACAAGTGTTCACCCAAATTGGTTCGGTGCCCAATCTGGGCGACCCCAGCAAAAGCGGCCTGCCGGATTTGCGGCGCGCGGTACTGACCCTGGAATGGGGCGCATCGAATACACGCTCGCGCAGCCAGCGCACGCTGGAAGCCGAGGTGCGCAATCGGCTGGCCAATCTGCCCGGCGTGCGCCTGAGCTTCATGAGTAATGAGCCCGGCGAGCTGATGCAATTGGTGCTGGCCGGTGACGATGCCGATGCGCTGTACGCGGCGGCGGCGAACGTGGAGCGCGAACTGCGCACGCTTCCCGGGCTGGGCAGCGTGTCCTCGTCGGCCTCGCTGCTGCGCCCGGAAGTGCAGATCCTCCCGGATTCGGCACGCGCCGCCGAACTGGGTGTGTCCACCACCGCGATTGCCGAAGCCGCACGCATCGCCACCAGTGGCGACTACGTGCAGCGGATGGCCAAACTCAACCTGGCCGACCGTCAGGTTCCCATCCGCGTGGGCTTTGATCAGGCCACACTGGCGCAGCCGGATTTACTGGGCCAATTGCGCGTCCCGGGCGCGCGCGGGCCGGTGCCACTGGCGGCGGTGGCCACCCTTCGTGATGGTAGTGGGCCGTCGGTGATCAGCCGCTACAAGCGCCAGCGCAACATCACCCTGACCACCGAACTCAATGGCCGCCCGCTGGGCGATGTGATGGCGAAGCTGCAACAACTGCCGTCGGTGAAAGCGCTGCCGCCAGGGGTGTCGATCATCAACACCGGCGATGCGGAAATCTTCGTCGAACTGTTTACCGGCTTCATGCTGGCGATGGTGGCCGGGATCGTCTGCATCTACATGGTGCTGCTGTTGCTGTTCCGTCACCCGATGCAGCCGCTGACCATTTTGAGCGCCATACCGCTGTGCGCGGCCGGTGCATTTGGTGCGCTGCTGATCACCCGCAACATGCTGTCGCTGCCGGCCTTGATTGGCTTGCTGATGCTGATCGGCATCGCCAGCAAGAATTCCATCCTGCTGGTGGACTACGCGGTGATGGCCGAAGACCAACATGGCCTGCCCCGGCATGCCGCGCTGATCGACGCCTGCCACAAGCGCGCACGGCCGGTGATCATGACCACCATTGCAATGGGCGCCGGCATGCTGCCACTGGCGCTGGGCTTCGCCGGCGAATCCAGCATGCGCGCACCAATGGCGTGGGCGGTGATTGGTGGGCTTGTCACCTCCACCGCACTCAGCCTGCTGGTGGTCCCCGCCGCCTACACCGTGCTCGACGATGCCGGCTCCTGGGTTGCGCGGCGCTTCAAGGGCAAGCCTGCGGCGGCTTAACTGCGCAGGCCCACCCCTTTCTTCAACAAGGTCAGCGCAATCGCAGCCAGCACCAGCACGAAGCCCAACATCAAGGCATAGGCTATCCACAGCGGCACATCGCTTTGCCCCAGCAGGCCATAGCGAAAGGCGTTGACCATGTAGAAAATCGGGTTGGCGTGGGTGGCGGCCTGTGCCCACGGCGGCAGCAGGCTGATCGAATAAAACACGCCGCCCAAATAGGTCAGTGGGGTCAAAATGAAAGTGGGCACGATCGCCACATCATCAAACTTCTTGGCGAACACGGCGTTGATAAACCCTGCCAACGAAAAGATCGTGGCACCCAGCAACACCGCACTCAGCGTCACCAGTGGATGCGGGATATGCACGCGGGTGAACAACATCGCGATGCACAACACAATTGCGCCCACCAGCACCCCACGCAGCACCGCGCCGGTCACATAGCCGGTCAGGATGACCCAATTGGGCATCGGGCTGACCAGCAGTTCTTCCACATAGCGACCGAACTTGGAGCTGAAAAACGACGACGACACATTGCCGTAGCTGTTCTGGATCACGCTCATCATCACCAGCCCCGGCACGATGAATTGCATGTAATCCATGCCACCCATCTTGCCCACGCGTGAGCCAATCAGCCCACCGAAGATCAAGAAATATAGCGTCATGGTGATGGCGGGCGGAATCAGGGTTTGTGTCCAGATGCGCAAGATCCGCATCACTTCGCGCCGCGCAATGGTGGCAAGCGCGACTAGGTTTGCATTGGTGTTCATGCGGCCTCCTTGCCGGTCAGGCGAACAAACAATTCTTCCAGCCGGTTGCTCTTGGTACGCATCGAGCGCACCCGAATGCCGGCGGCCTCGAAGGCGGCAAACACGCGATTCAAATCCATCGCTCGCGGCATGTCCAACTCCAGCGTATGCACATCGCTGGCCAGCAGCACGGCACCGTCGATCTGCGGCAATACCGATGGCAGCCCGCCTTCGATATCGAACACGAAACCTTCCACGTCAAGCTTGGCCAGCAGCGACTTCATCGGCCCCTGCTCCACGATGCGACCGTGGTCGATGATGGCCAGATTGCGGCACAGGCTCTCGGCTTCTTCCAGATAATGCGTGGTCAGAATGATCGTGGTGCCCGCGGCATTGATGTCCTTCAGCGTCTTCCACATGCCACGGCGGATTTCGATATCCACGCCGGCGGTGGGCTCATCCAGAATCAATAACTTCGGCTGGGTCATCATCGCCCGCGCGATCATCAGCCGCCGCTTCATGCCGCCCGACAACGAACGGCTCACTTTGTCCGCCTTGTCCCACAGCTGCGCCTCTTTCAACACGTGTTCGGCACGCGCCAACGCTTGCTCGCGTGGGATGCCGTAGAAACCCGCGTAATTCACGCAGATATCCAGTGGCTTCTCGAACATGTTGAAGTTGAACTCCTGCGGCACCAGCCCCACCTGCCGCATCGCTGCACTGCGCTGGCGCTCCACATCCACGCCAAACACCGCAACACTGCCGCCGCTTTTGTTGACCAGCGAGCTGACAATCCCGATCAGGGTGGACTTGCCCGCGCCATTGGGGCCCAGCAATGCAAAAAAATCACCAGGCGCAACGTCCAAGCTGACGCCGTGCAAGGCTTGCACGCCGTTGTCGTAGGTTTTGCGCAAATCGCACACGCGCAGCGCGGGGGCTGCAAGTTCAGCACTCATGTTCAACACTCATGGATGACCTCAGGCGCTCAGAGCCGCGCAGGAAGCCGGTAGTATAGGCAGCCTTGTGGCACCACCCTTGCCACGCTGTGTTGCAACGCCGTGGCCATTGTCCATTTCCCGATCAAACTCACTGCCCGCCGCATGATTGCGCCCAGCGTGGCGCATCTGTCTTTCCTGCGCGATGACGACCAAACACTGCCGTGCATCCCCGGGCAGTTCATCCAGATCCATTTCCAACATGCCGATGGCAGCACGGCCAAGCGCAGCTATTCCATCGCCATTGGGCGATCACCCGATGCCGCGCCCGACGCGCAAGTGGATATCGCGGTCAGCTATGTGCCCGGCGGCGCCGCTACCGCTTTGTTTGAAGCATTGGACATCGGCGCCACGCTGGAGGCCAGCGGCCCGTTTGGACGCTTCTGCCTGTACCCCAACGATGCCAATCAGCGCTACCTGCTGATTGGCACCGGCACCGGCATCACCCCGTACCGCGCCATGCTGCCGCAGCTTGAACAGCAAATGGCGCAGCGCGGCGTGCAGGTGGTGCTGCTGCAAGGCGCACGCACGCCAGCGGAATTGCTGTACGGCGATGAATTCCGCGCGTTTGCCAATGCGCACCCCCATTTCCGCTACATCCCGTGTTTGTCGCGCGAACTGCCCGCCACCGATTCCCCGCATGCGCACGCCGATGTGCGCCACGGCTATGTGCAAAACGTGCTAACCGAACTCCTGCCTGACCCGGCCAGCGACATCGCCTATCTGTGCGGTAACCCGAATATGGTGGATACCAATTTCGAAGCGCTCAAAGCGATTGGCTTGCCCATCCCGATGATTCGCCGCGAGAAGTACGTCAGCAACAAATGACTGCCGCATGCTTCGGGCAGGGGTGGGTTTCGACGCGAATGTCCCCCGGCCGCTGGCGCGGCCTCCGCCTTGATTTCGCATCGAAACCCACCCCTGCCCGAAGCATGCCCTTGCCGTGCAATGCTGTAAAGGGTACTTGACAAGCCATTTTTGATGCGTGCATCATCTTGTCAAGCAAGCTTGACAAGTCACGGCGTACCACATGAAAACCCAACACCCCACGAAAGCCTCCGGAATCAGCTTCCTCAGTATCGGGATCGCGTTTATGGCGGTTGCAGCCAGCGGCCAATCCGCCTTCTTGGGGGTAGGCATGGCCTTCATCGGGCTGGGGATCGCGTTCATCGCCAAAGCACGCAAGGACAAACAGCCGTGACCCTGCGCCGCTGGATCTGGGGCTTCGTGCTGATCGGGCTGGGTTCGTTTGCCCTGGCCGGGGCCGGCAAGTGGCTGTTGCAATGGCCGCAGAACGCCGTCAGCACCTGGCTCGGGATCGGCACCGGTTATCTGGCCGGTTCCGCGCTGATGCTGCTGTTGCCGCGCTGGTGGCGCGAGCATTGCGACGAGATGTACGCGCAGCCGGCCGGCAAACGCTATATCCGCGCGCTGCTGCCGATCATGGGGTTCTATTCACTGGCCCTGTTTGCTTCGATCTGGGTGATCAAGCAGGGCATCGCATCGATCCCGCTGCGCGCCGTCATCGCCGTATCGCCGGCACTGGCCATCCTGATGCTGATGTGGGCGGCCCTGCGCTACCTGCGCGAGATCGACGAACTGCAACGGCGGATCGAAACCGAAGCCATCGGCATCGCCAGCCTGCTGGTCTCGGTGCTGTATTTCGCCGGCGGCCTGCTGGACAAAGCCAAAGTGCTGCACTTTGATGCCGCGATGGCGATGATCTGGGTGTTCCCGCTGCTGATGCTGTGCTACGGCGCCGCCAAATTTTTTGTCACCAAGCGCTATCTATGAACAACCGGCTGCGCGAATTGCGTGAGGCCCACGGCTGGTCGCAGGGTGAACTTGCAACACAGCTGGAGGTCTCGCGACAAACCATCAACGCGCTGGAAACCGGCAAGTACGACCCTTCTTTGCCACTGGCGTTTCGCATCGCCCGCTTGTTTTCACTGCATATCGAAGATGTGTTTCTGCCTGATGCAGGCTGACGCCAGTTCCTTTCCAACCACAACCATCCAACGAGGTTGTTTCCGATGAATTCCCGCAAGACTCGACTTGTTCTGGCCATCGTCGCGGCTGTCGCCGTGTTCGGCTACAAGACGCTACACCACACCCCCGATACGGACTCCGGCAAGACCATTGCCAGCAAGCAAAGCACCGCACCGGTTGCGCCCATCAAGCCCACGCTATTGGGCACGCTGGCATTCACGCCCTGCAGCTTGAGCTCACCGTTCAGCAAAGACGCCCTGGAAGCCCAGTGCACGCGCCTTGAAGTGCCCGAAGATCGCGGCCAACCCAATGGCCGCAAGATCGCGCTGAATATCGCGTGGGTACCTGCTTCGGAGAATGGCTCTGCCACGCCCGATCCGGTGTTCTTCATCGCAGGCGGCCCCGGACAGTCAGCAGTGGACTCCTATCCCGGGCTGGATCCGGTGTTCAAGGAAGTGCGCAAGCACCGCAACGTGATCTTGGTCGATCAACGCGGCACCGGCAAATCCAATGTGTTGTCATGTGCAGCCGACGATGACGACGGCAGCACCGGCACCCCCACGCCCGAGGTGATGCAAGCCAAGGCGCTGGCCTGCGTAGACACCTTGTCGAAGCAAGCCGACCTGCGCCACTACACCACCACCGATGCGATTACCGATCTGGATGCGGTGCGGCAGGCCATCGGTGCCAAGCAGATCAACCTGGTGGGCGTGAGCTATGGCACCCGCGTAGCGCAGCAATATGCGATGCGCTACCCGGCGGCCACACGCAGCATCGTGCTGGATTCGGTGGTACCCAATACGCTGGGGCTGGGCAATATCTTCGCCCGCAATCTGGATGATGCGCTGGCCCTGCAATTCGGGGTGTGCAGCAAGAATCCTGCGTGCAAAACCGCCTTGGGCGACCCGCGTGCCGAACTCGACACGTTGCTGGCCAAACTGCGCGCCGCGCCGCCCACCGTCAGTTATCGCGATGCCAGCAGCGGTGAATGGAAGCAGGACGTGCTGCATGCCGACAGCGTGGCCGGCATGGTGCGCATGTATGCCTACATGCCACTGGCAAGTTCACTGCTGCCCAAGCTCATCCACGAAGCCAATGGCGGCCACTACGAAGGCTTGCTGGCGCTGATCAAGATGATGTCCGGCGAGATGAAAGACGCGATGGCGATGGGCATGCAGCTGTCGGTGGTGTGCAGCGAAGACGCGGCCAGCATGGTGGCGCGTGAGGAAGACAGCCACACCTTGCTTGGCAACACCATGTCGGAAGGGATGGCTGCGATGTGCAAGATCTGGCCCAAAGGCACTCCACCGACGGATTTCCACAAGGCGCTTGCCACCCAAGTGCCGGCGCTGGTGTTGGAGGGTGAGTTTGATCCCGTCACCCCGCCGCGCTACGGCAGCGAGGTGGTGAAGACCCTTCCCAATAGCCGCTTGTTTGTACTCAAAGGCCAGGGCCATAACGTGATTGGTGCCGGCTGCATGCCGAAACTGTTTGCGCAGTTCATCGAACAAGCCGATGGCAAACACCTAGACGCCAGCTGCCTGGACACGTTGGCCTATGCACAGCCCTTTACCAGCTTCAACGGCGCCGCGCCGTAAGCGCCCCTACCTTCAAGGAACAACGCAATGATCGTTGCAGAACATCTTCGCAAAACTTTCCCCGGCAAGGGCAAGGACAAGCAGCGCGTGATCGCCGTGGATGACGTCGGCTTCACCGCACACGACGGCCAGATCACCGGCTTGCTGGGCCCCAATGGTGCCGGCAAAACCACCACCTTGCGCATGCTCTATACCCTGATGACACCGGAAACCGGCCGCGTGCTGGTGGATGGCATTGATGTGGCCGCCGATGCCGAGCGCGTGCGCCGCAGCCTGGGCGTGCTACCGGATGCACGCGGCGTGTACAAGCGTCTGACCGCACGCGAGAACATCGACTACTTCGGCCAACTGCACGGCATGTCCGCGCAGGCGATTGCCCAGCGCACCCAAAAACTGGCCGCCGCGTTGCAAATGGAAGACTTCCTCGACCGCAGCACCGAGGGCTTTTCACAAGGCCAGCGCACCAAGACCGCAATCGCCCGTGCGCTGGTGCATGACCCCAAAAACGTCATTTTGGATGAGCCCACCAATGGCCTCGATGTGATGACCACGCGTGGCCTGCGCAGCTTTTTGAAAGAGCTGCGCGGCGAAGGCCGCTGCGTGATTTTTTCCAGCCACATCATGCAAGAGGTGGCCGCGCTGTGTGACCGCATCGTAATCATCGCGCACGGCAAGGTGACCGCGCAGGGCACCCCCGATGAGCTGCGTGCGATGACCGGCGAAGACAATCTGGAAGACGCATTCGTGACTTTGATCGGCAGCGAAGAGGGCCTGCACGCATGAACCAGCAACATTTTTTCAGCACGTTATTCACGGTGATGCGCAAGGAATGGCGTGACTTCGTGCGCGATCGCCGCACCTTCCTGTTGACCTTGCTGGTCGCGCCCTTGCTATATCCGGTGCTGTTTCTCGGGATCGGCAAGCTCACCCAAATGCGGGCCGAAACCCAACTGGAAAAAAACCTGGATCTGCCCGTGGTGGGCATTGAACGTGCGCCGAATTTGATCACGTTCTTGGCCAGCTACGGCATCGACACTCATGCCGCGCCGGCCGACATCGACGCCCGCGTGCGGGCCCAACAGGAAGATCTGGCGCTGGCGATTGACGCCGATTTCGACAAGGACTGGGCGGCGGGCAAGCCAGCCAAAATCGACATCATCACCGACTCCACCCGCCGCAATGGCGATGTCAAAGTGGCGCGGGTCACCAAGGTGCTGGAAGGCTACGGCAACAGCATTGGCGCGATGCGGCTGCTGATCCGCGGCATCAACCCGGCCATCGCCACGCCCCTGCGCGTGGGCACCCGCGACATGGCCACTCAGGAAGCCAAGAACAGCCAGTTCATGAGCGTGCTGCTACCGATGATCCTGACCATTTTCGCTTTCATCGGCGGCGCACACTTGGCGATGGATACCACCGCCGGCGAACGTGAGCGGCAATCCCTTGAGCCACTGCTGGCCACACCGGCATCACGTGCAGCATTGGTCGGCGGCAAGATGCTGGCGGCGGTATCCTTGGGCCTGCTGTCGATGCTGCTGATCCTGGTGTCCTTCAAAACGTCGGCATCACTGGCCAGCGGCGGCATCGGCAGTCAGATGGATGTGAGCTTCGCGGCGATGGGCAAACTGCTGCTGACCTTGCTGCCGCTGGTATTGATCGGCACCGCCTTGATCACCACCTTGGCCGCTGGTGCCAAGAGCATGAAGGAAGCACAGAGCCACATGATGTGGCTGATGATGCTGCCGATGCTGCCGGCCTACGGGCTGATGGCCTACCCGTTGAAGGACACCGCGGTGTGGCAGTACGCGGTGCCGTTCCTGTCGCAGAACCAGCTGATCCAGAAGATCTCGCGCGGCGAAGTCGCCTCGCTGCAGCAATGGGGCGTCTACCTCGCCAGCTCGCTGGCGCTGGCCGCGCTGCTGTGGGCGCTGGCGGTGTGGCGCTACAAGCAGGAAAAATTGGCGATCTCGGCCTGACCTGACGCGGGATGTGCAAACAAGAAAAAGCCCGGCGCAACGCCGGGCTTTTTTGCAGCCTCCATCCGTTCGGAATTACTCGAACGAAATCGTGCGCCGACTGGTGGTGGCCTGACCCACCGGTTGGAAGCGCCAGCGCTTGACCGCAGCCAGTGCCTCACGTTCAAAATCACGCTGGAACTGACGTGGGGTATCGCTGGACACCACGCGCGCGCTGGACACCGAACCATCGGTACCCACGGTGAATTCCACCTGCACCGAACCGGTACCACCGGCGCGCTGCGCCGCCGGCGGGAAGCGCGGGCTGGGCGTGGAGATCGGGCGCAATTCGTTGGATGCTGCAGACGGCCGTGCGGCCGGTGCCGCAGCCGGTGCGGCCGCTTGGGTTGGCTTTTCTGCTGCGGCTGCCGCTTGTTTCTGGCGTTCCGCCTCGGCGGCGGCGGCGGCTTGTTTCTGGCGTTCCGCCTCGGCGGCGGCCTGCTGCTGGCGCTGCTGCTCTTGTGCTGCGGTTTGCTGCTTCTGCTGTTCTTGCAGCTTCTTTTGGTCTTCTTCGCGCTTCTTCGCCAAATCTGCCTGCTTCTTGGCTTCTTCTTCCGCCGTCAATTTCTGCGTTTCGGCCTCTTTCTGAGCCTTGGCTTCATTGCTGGCTACGCTGGCCTTCAAACGCGCCAGCGCCGGATGGTTGGCATCGGCCTTCCCAATCAGCGCCAACAGACGATTGGCTTCGGCATAATCCTGCCGAGTCACACCCTGCTCAGCTGCCACCACCGCCATCGGCAGTAAGTCATTCAGCGCACTCGACGCGCCGGCATCGCCTGGCACCTTGTCACGCAGGGCCAAGTAATACTCCATCGCATTATTACCCGCCGGTGCATACAACCGGTTCTCGTTGTAGGCCTTGCCTGCGGCTTCACGCAATTGATCGGCCCCCATGGATGCCACGCTGGCCGACACCACCGACTCCGGCGTGGGTTTGGCGGCGGCTTGTGGCGCTGCTGGCCCAGTGGCTGCAGCATCGTCTTTTTTACAGGCACCAAGCGCACAGGCGATGGCCAGCGTCAGGGCAACCGGTGCGACCCCGTGGAACAGCTTTTTGCTTGCAGACATGAGTATTTCCCCCGTTGAACCATGGCTTGTCTGACGATAGCACGCGGCAACGCAGCGTGTTTGTCAAGCGTGCGCCATCCGAAAGTCATTTTCCGATGCAAAACGTCGAAAAAATGTGACCCAGTAATCCATCTGCGTCAATTGCGCCGCCAATGGTGCCCAAATCCGCGTGCGCCTGCGCCAGCGCCTCCGCTGCCAGTTCCAGTCGCTCGTGCTGCAATTCAAGGGTTGCCTGCTCAAGCCCATGCTGGGCATGCTGCAACGCCTGCACATGTCGGCTGCGCGCAGAAAATGCACCGCTGGTGGCCTCCCCCCCCACCAGCGCCAGCAACCGCGCATGCAGCGCAGGCATCCCGGCACCGGTTTTGGCCGACACCGCCAACGCATCTTCGGCAAGCTCCAGATGCGTGGCCAGCAAATCCATCTTGTTGTACAGCCACAACACGTCCGGTATGCCAACCAGCGCCGTTTCGACCGCCTGTCGCCCCGCCTGTGGATCGCGTGCATCGACCACCACCAGCGCCAAATCGGCACGCGCAAGCTCGTGTTGTGCACGCCGGATACCCTCGGCTTCGATGGCATCACTGGCGGTGCGCAGACCCGCGGTATCCACCAATGTCAACGCCACACCATCGACCTGAATGGTTTCTTGCAGCAGGTCGCGGGTGGTTCCTGGGATGTCAGTCACAATCGCACGATCGCGGCCGGCCAAAGCATTGAGGATCGAGCTTTTGCCCGCGTTCGGTGGCCCCACCAGCACCACATGCAAACCATCCCGCAAGGCTTGACCATTGCTGGCGGCAGCCAATAATTGCGCCAGCGTGTCCTGCGCTACGTGCAAATTGTCCTGCAACGCGCGCCCACCCAGCGTATCCAAGGGCTCGTCGGCAAAGTCGATCGCCGCCTCCACGTGTACGCGCAGGGCCAACACTTGCGCCATCAACGCGTCCACCCGCCGTGAGAACACACCATCCAGTGAGCGTCTGGCAGCACGCGCCGCACGCACATCTGCCGCAGCGATCAAATCGGCCAGTGCCTCGGCCTGTGCCAGATCCAATTTGCCATTGCCAAATGCCCGCTGGCTGAACTCCCCCGGCTGTGCCTGCCGCGCACCCAGTGCGATGCAGCGGCCCACCAGCTCGCGCAGCAGAACTTGGCTGCCATGCGCCTGCAACTCCACCACATCGTCCCCGGTGAAACTGGCCGGCGCGGCAAAATACAAGGCGATGCCATCGTCAAGGATGTCGCCATTGGCATCGGCAAAACGTGCGTACTGCGCAACGCGGGGCGACAGGCTGCGCCTGCAGATCGTTTCAGCGATGCTGCGTGCCGCCGGGCCGGACAACCGCACAATCCCAACGCCAGCGGCACCCGGTGCGGTGGCAATGGCAACGATGGTGTCAGTGTCTGCGTGCATCGACATAGGATCGTGATAAAGCCCGTCAAGCATCCACGGCCAACATTACCTGGGTTACGCCTTGGCCGGCTCCTCGGCAAACCTGCGCGTATTCCACCACTGCTGCGCCAGCCCCAAGGTGCCATTGGTGACCCAGTACAGCACCAAACCGGCCGGGAAGAACGCAAACATCACCGCCATCACCAACGGCATCATCTGCATCATCTTCTGCTGCATCGGATCCATCCCCACCGCCGGGGTCAGGCGCTGGGTCAAGAACATCACCGCAGCATTGAGCAAAGGTAAAATGAAGTACGGGTCTTGCGCGGTCAGATCACTGACCCAACCCACGATCCACGGTGCCTGGCGCAACTCCACCGCCTCCAGCAGCACGTAATACAGCGCCAAGAACACCGGCATCTGGATCAATACCGGCAAGCAGCCGCCGGCGGGATTGATCTTTTCTTTCTTGTACAGATCCAGCATCGCCATCTGGAATTTCTGCTTGTCTTCGCCATAGCGCTCTTTGAGCTGAGCGATGCGCGGCTGGAACTTGCGCATTTTGGCCATCGACTTGTACTGCGCAGCCGACAGCGGATACAGCGCCAACTTGATCAACACCACCAACAGCACGATCGCCCAACCCCAGTTGTGGGTGAGTTTGTGCAATTGGGTCAGCAACCAGTGAATGGGTTTGGACAACACCGTGAACATGCCGTAGTCCAGCGCCAACTCCAGCCCCGGTGCGGTTGCTTCCAGTTTATCGGCCAATTTTGGCCCCACCCACAACGTGGCATTGCTCGCAAACCGCTGGCCCGGGGCCAGACTCACCTGTGGGCCACGGGCGGCGATTTCGTATGTGCGGCCCTTTTCAGCCAAAGTGAACAACGCCGCTTGATCTTTCTGCGGCACCCATGCGGTTAAAAAATAATGCTGCGATAGCGCCACCCAACCCCCGGTCACAGTCTGATCCAGCGGGCCATCTTTGGTGAAGTTGGTGTATTTGCGCTTTTTGTATTTGTCCGTGGCGCTGTACCACGCCGCGCCACTCAGGCTGAAACTTTCCGGATTGGTGAACCCGGTTTTGACCACCGGTGGCACCCGATCCAGCACCCGCGCGATATTGCCGGTCCACGCCACATTGCCGGTATTGACGAGCTCGTCATGCACTTGCAGCGCATAGCTACCACGCGCCAGGGTCACGGTGCGCTGCAGCTGAATGCCATTGGCGGCATTGGCGACAAACCGCGCACTGACGGCAGCGGCACCGTTGGCCAGGGTAAATTCACGCGCTGGGCCTTCCGGCAGCGGCACCAACACAGTGCCATCGACGCCACGCCAAATGGCCTGGGCAACAAAAAACTGGGCCTGCTCGGGGTTGAACAAAACCACTGCCGGGCTACCCGGCGCACGTGCCTGCCGGTATTGCAGCAACTCGGCACGCACCACATCAAGGCCATTCAATTGCAGATCCAGCACGTCGTTGCGCAACCGCACCAGCGGGCCGGTCTCGGCGGTGGCACGCAGTTGTGCGCTCGCAGCACTCGCCGCTACGCCGGGAATCGCGCTGGCGGTGGGCAAATTGGACGTATTGGCCAAATTACCGGGTGTAGTCTGCTGGGCTGCCGGAATGGCCGCCGGCGTTGCCGCCGGGGCATGCTCATTGCCCCATTCGCGCCACAGCAAAAAGGCCACCATCAGCCAAGCCATCAACAGGAAAGTACGGGTCTGATTCATTGGACAGGCTTGCCTGGTTCCACAGCCATGATCGGCGCGGAAGCATCTTGAGGAAGGGAAGGTGCGGGCGGCATTGTGCCCCGCGCCTGTATTTGCGGCAATGCACAAGCGCGCTTGAGCAGGCGATCGAAACAATCGCGCAGCGCTACGTTATCGGCTTGTCGCGCCGCTGCACGTGCCACAATCACGTACGCACCGGGGCGTAACTGCGGCCGCAGATGACGGAAGGCGTCGCGCAGAACGCGCTTGATCCGATTACGACCTACCGCATTCGGGTCGACCTTGCGCGACACCGCCAAGCCGATCCTGGGTGCATGCGTATCGTGCAACCAATGCAACGCCATCAGCGGTTCGGCCACGCGTTTGCCGGTCTCGAACACCTGCGTAAACTCGGCCTTGGCGCGCACTCTTGCCTGCGGCGGCAACCCACATGAACCCGCAAACGCGATAACGCCGGCATCCTGAGTGGATACCGGCGTTAGGTTCAAAGCATCCTGCGTCATCGCATTCCGGCCGAAACCGGAGAGCTGACCCCGCTTGGGGGTCAGACCGTCAGACGGCGACGGCCCTTGGCGCGGCGACGCGCCAACACCTTGCGGCCATCGGCGGTTGCCATACGGGCGCGGAAGCCATGATCACGCTTGCGCTTGAGGTTGCTGGGCTGGTAAGTGCGCTTGGTCGCCATTTCGGGCCTGCTTGCTTGTTTTGAACGGAAAAGACTCGGAATGATAGCGGCTTTATGCGGCCTGTGCAAGCCAAGCGATACTCGAAACCCTACGCCGTGGTTTGGCGGGAATCGTTCGGGATGCTAATCTGCCAGTCTTCCCCAATGTTATCCACAGGCCCTCATCTGCGCCTGTGGGTTTTCGTCTCTGAGAGAACGCACCAACGCATGGACGTCTGGCTCGCCTGCCTGCATCGCCTGGAATCCGAAGTCGCACAGGAAGATGTGCTGGCCTGGCTCAAACCCCTGCAATCGGTACCACGCGATGATGGGCTGCTGCTGTACGCGCCCAATACCTTTGTGCGCGACGAAGTATGCGATCGGTTTTTGCCGCGAATTCGCGAATTGGCGCGCCATTTTGGTGGGTTTGACGATGTCTCGCTGAACGTCGGTGCGCCGACACGCACGCTTGCCGAGCCAACATCACCACGCGCTGGCACCGCACCAGCTGCGGCTGCCGAGGAACCGTTTCGGGGCAATCTGGACACACATTATGTGTTCGGGAATTTCGTTGAAGGCCGCAGCAATCAGCTGGCTCGTGCTGCGGCATGGTCAGCCGCGCAAAAGCCTGGCGAGCGTAGCCACAACCCGTTGTTGCTGTATGGCGCCACCGGCTTGGGCAAGACGCATTTGATGTTTGCCGCCGGCAATGAAATGCGCCGGCTCAATCCGGCAGCCAAAGTGCTGTACCTGCGTTCCAACGATTTCTACAGCGCGTTTTTCCGTGCGCTTCAGGAAAAATCTGCTGATCAATTCAAGCGGCAATTCCAGAAAATCGACGCGCTGCTGATCGACGACATCCAATTCTTTGCCGGCAAGGATCGCACCCAGGAAGAATTCTTCCACACCTTCAACGCCCTGTTTGATGGCAAGCAGCAGATCATCATGACTTGCGACCGCTATCCGCGTGAAGTGGAAGGCTTGGAGCCGCGGCTGAAGTCCCGGCTGGGCTGGGGATTGTCGGTGGCCATTGACCCGCCGGATTTCGAAACCCGCGCACAGATCGTGTTATCCAAAGCACGTGAACGGGGCACGTCGATTCCGGATGAAGTCGCCCAGCTGATCGCCAAGAAGATGCCCAGCAATGTGCGTGAGTTGGAAGGCGCAATCAACAAACTGACCGCCCAAGCTGGCTTGCTGGGGCGACCGGTAACGTTGGAGTTTGCGCAGGAAACCCTGCGCGATCGTTGGCGCGCGCTGCAGCAATCGATCAGCATCGGCAACATCCAAAAAGCCGTGGCAGACTACTACGGGCTACAGCTTCGAGAGATGCTGGGGAAGCGCCGCACCCGGTCATTGGTGCGTCCGCGGCAAATGGCAATGGCACTGGCCAAAGAGTTGACCGAACACAGCCTGCCCGACATCGGGGATGCGTTTGATGGCCGCGACCACACCACCGTGTTGCATGCGTGCCGTCAGATCAAGAAACTCAAAGACAGTGATGGCAAGTTGTACGAAGATTGGGAAAAATTGATCCGCAAGCTCAGTGAATAAGCCAGGCAAGAGTTGTGGATAACTCGGGATGGCACAACGCCGCCAAAGTTATCCACAAGTTTTCCGCAATCTACCCGTGCTTTTCCCGCAGCCTTTTGGATTGCGAATTTACTTTTTAAAACAATAACTTAATGAAGTTTTACAGATAATTTCGTTGTACCAACACCACCTGCTTTCTAGATTTATATCCTTTCAAAAGCCGGAGCTTGCCAAGCGGCAACGCTCCACCACCCAATTAGGGCAAGGGGTTGATATGCGGTTTTCCCTGCAACGCGAAGTTCTACTCAAGCCATTGGCACAAGTCGTGAATGTGGTCGAGCGCCGCCATACACTGCCAGTACTGGCCAACTTGCTTGCTCGTCTCGATGGCGGCCAACTGTCGCTGACCGGCACGGATCTTGAAGTGGAAATGGTCGCGCGCGTGGCCGTCGATGGCGCTCAGGATGGCGAACTCACCATTCCTGCACGCAAATTGTTCGAAATCGTGCGCGCCCTGCCCGATGGGAGCCTTGTCACCATCAGCAAGACGGGGGACAAAGTTGCTGTTCAAGCAGGACGCAGCCGCTTCACACTCGCCAGTTTGCCCGCCAACGACTTCCCGTCGTTGGATGAAGTCGATGCCAGCGAACGCCTGCAAATTCCGGAAGCCTCTTTGAAAGAACTGCTGGAGCGCACAGCATTTGCCATGGCCCAGCAGGATGTCCGGTTTTATCTCAACGGTCTCTTGTTTGATCTGCGTGAAACGTCGTTGCGTTGTGTCGCAACCGATGGCCACCGTCTGGCGCTATGCGAAGCGGCATTGGAGCCAGGACAAGGCGGTAAGCGTCAGATCATCGTCCCGCGCAAGGGTGTACAAGAACTGCAACGCCTGCTGGAAGGCGGCGATCGCCTGCTGGAACTGGAGCTTGGCAAAGGGCATATCCGGATCAAACGTAACGATGTCATTTTCACCTGCAAATTGATCGAAGGTAAATTCCCGGATTACGAGGCGGTGATTCCGATTGGGGCCGATCGCGAGGTCACGGTTGATCGCGAGGTGTTGCGTGCGGCATTGCAACGAACCTCGATTTTGTCCAATGAAAAATATCGTGGCGTTCGGGTTGAAGTTGCTCCCAATTTGTTGCGGATCAGTGCGCATAACCCCGAGCAAGAAGAAGCGCAGGAAGAAGTGGAAGCCGATACCCACGTTGATGGATTAGCGATTGGCTTCAATGTCACCTACTTGCTGGAAGCGCTGAGTGCGTTGCGTTCCGAATCGGTGGTTTTGCAATTACGCGATGCGAATTCATCGGCTTTGGTGCGCGGTGCCGACAGTGCACATGCACGGCATGTGGTCATGCCGCTGCGTCTGTAAATGATCCTGCTGCGTTATGTGAAACACGTTTGGCAACGCCCGGCTTCCCCGGGCGTTGTTGTATGTGCCTGCACGTGATCCTGGCATGTTGATTCAGCGCCTGCACCTGCATTCGTTCCGTCGGTTTGCAGAGACCGAGTTTTCGCCGGTGGCGGGCTTCAACTTTATTACCGGTGATAACGGTTCCGGCAAAACCACCCTGTTGGAAGCGTTGCACTTGCTGGCGCATGGCCGCAGTTTCCGTGCCCGGGTACGGGATGGTCTGGTGCGGCAAGGAGATCCGGCCTTGCAGGCCTATGTGGAATGGCGCTTGCCGGATCAATCCACCCACCGGGCCGGGTTGCGGCACACCGGTAGCCAATGGCAAGCACGGCTGGATGGCAGTGACCTTCGGCAGATCAGTCAGTTGTGTGAAGCGTTGGCGGTGATCAGCTTTGAACCCGGTAGCCATGCCTTGGTTGATGGCGGCAGCGAGGGACGCCGCCGCTATCTGGATTGGGGCATGTTTCACGTGGAACATACCTTTTTGCCGCAGTGGCGCCGCTATACACGGGCGTTGAAGCAACGCAACGCGTTGTTGCGGCAATCCGGCGGCCGTGCCCAATTGGACGCGTGGGAGCATGAGCTGGCGCAATCGGGTGAAGTGCTGACCCAGCTGCGTGAAAGCTATGTCGCCAGTCTGCAAGAGCATCTCGTTGCGTTATTGCCACAACTACTCCCGGCCGCGGGCGCGGTGGTGTTGACGTTATCCCCTGGCTGGAAGCGGCAAGAACTCGCCCTGGCCGATGCTTTGCTGTTGGCCCGCGAGCGCGATTTGAGCCTTGGCCACACCAGTGTGGGCCCGCATCGCGCCGATCTGCGGTTCGGTTTGCAGCACCTGCCGGGTCGCGAAGGCTTGTCACGCGGGCAAACCAAACAACTGGCATTGGCCTTGTTGCTGGCCCAGGCCACGCAGCTGGCGCAAACCTTGGGGCATTGGCCGGTCCTGCAGCTGGATGATTTGGGGTCGGAATTGGACCGCCAGCATCAACAGCGCGTCTTGGCGGTGCTGGCCGCGAGTGGGGCGCAAGTACTGGTGACCGGCACCGAGCCCCCCCCGGCATTGGCGACGATGGCGTTGCCAGTCACGATGTTCCACGTGGAACATGGCGTCATCACCGGGCCACTGCATCCCTAGCGAGGGCTGGTCCGCCCCGGGTCGGCTATACTGCAGGTTCCTATTGCTAATGTGTCTTGGCGCGTCTTTCGGCGCGCCTCGGGAGCCGAACGCGCTGATGTCGCAGAACGAACAGATTCCGGGCCAGACGCCCCCAACCATCACCCCAGCGGCAACCGCCGGGAATTACGATGCCAACAGCATTACCGCCCTGGAAGGGCTGGAAGCCGTCCGCAAACGCCCGGGCATGTATATCGGCAACGTCAACGACGGTTCCGGCCTGCATCACATGGTGTTTGAAGTCGTCGATAACGGCGTGGACGAAGCGCTGGCCGGCCATGCCGATCAGGTGCGCGTGACGATTCACGCCGATGGTTCGGTCTCGGTCTGGGACAACGGTCGCGGTATTCCGGTAGGTCGGCACGCCAAGGAAAGCGAAAAGCAGGGCCGCGACATCTCCGCTGCCGAAGTGGTGATGACCGTCCTGCACGCCGGTGGCAAGTTCGACGACAACAGCTACAAGGTCTCCGGCGGTTTGCATGGTGTGGGTGTGTCGGTGGTCAACGCGCTGTCCGAGAAGCTGTTGCTGGATATCTGGCGCGATGGCTACCACTTCCAGCAGGAATACCGCCATGGCGAGGCGGTGTACCCGCTCAAGCAATTGGAAGCATCCAGCAAACGCGGTACCGAGGTTCGCTTCTGGCCGTCGGTGGTGGCCTTCAACGATAACGTCGAATTCCACTACGACATTCTGGCCCGGCGCTTGCGTGAGCTCAGCTTCCTCAACTCCGGGGTCAAGATCGAATTGATCGATGAACACCTGGACGGTAAGCATGATGTCTTCCAGTACGAAGGTGGCATTCGCAGCTTCGTTGAGCACTTGGCCCAGTTGAAGACCCCCCTGCATGCCAATGTGATCTCGATCAGCGGGGAGCAGGACGGCATCGTCGTCGACTGCGCCGTGCAGTGGAGCGATTCCTACCAGGAAACGATGTACTGCTTCACCAACAATATTCCGCAAAAAGATGGCGGTACCCATCTCACCGGTTTCCGGGCTGCGCTCACCCGTACCCTGACCCGCTATATCGAAAGCAGCGGCATTGCCAAGCAGGCCAAGGTCTCGCTGTCGGGCGATGACATGCGCGAAGGCATGATCGCGGTGCTGTCGGTGAAGGTGCCGGATCCTGGCTTTTCCTCGCAGACCAAGGAAAAACTGGTCACGGAGCCGGTACGTGCGGTTGTCGATTCTGTTTTCGCCGCAAAGTTCGAGGAGTTCCTGCAAGAGCACCCGAACGAAGCCAAGGCCATCGCCGGCAAGATCGTCGATGCCGCCCGTGCCCGCGAAGCGGCGCGCAAAGCGCGTGACTTGACCCGCCGCAAGGGCGCGCTGGATATCGCTGGCTTGCCCGGCAAGCTGGCCGACTGCTCGGAAAAAGACCCGGCATTGTCCGAGTTGTTCATCGTCGAGGGTGATTCGGCCGGCGGCAGCGCCAAGCAGGGCCGCAACCGCAAGACCCAGGCGGTGCTGCCGCTGCGCGGCAAGATTTTGAATGTGGAACGCGCCCGCTTTGACCGCATGTTGGCCAGTGCCGAGGTTGGCACGCTGATTACCGCATTGGGTACCGGTATCGGCAAGGATGAATATAACCCGGATAAATTACGCTATCACCGCGTCATCATCATGACCGACGCCGACGTGGACGGCAGCCATATCCGTACCCTGCTGCTGACCTTCTTCTACCGGCAAATGCCGGAGTTGATCGACCGCGGCCACATCTACATCGGGCTGCCGCCGCTGTACAAGATCAAGCAAGGCAAAAACGAGTTGTATCTGAAGGACGATGCCGCACTGGACGCCTATTTGGCCGGCAACGCGGTGGAAGGAGCACAGCTGATCCCGGCGGAGGCCGAACCTGCCATCACCGGCCAGGCGCTGGAAACCTTGTTGCTGGCATTTGCGCGTGCCCGCGAGGCGGTGCAACGCAATGCGCATCGGTTTGACGCTGGCGTGCTGGATGCACTGATTGATTTCGTCCCGCTGGATGCGGTACATGCGCCCACGCAGGCCGATGTCGACAGCTTGGCTGCCCGCCTGAACCAAAACGGGCTGGGCAAGCCGCGCTACCAACTGCATTGGCAGGACGCACAGGAAGGCCGCCCGGCGGCATTGCTGGTGACCCGCGTGCACATGGGCGAGGAACTGACCCAGATTTTGCCACGGGCGCTGTTTGAGCATGGCGAACTCAAGCCCCTGCGCGAGGCGGCCAGCCTGCTGCATGGGCTGATCCGGGACGGTGCGCGCATCGTGCGCGGCAGCAAGGTGCAAGCCATCACCCGCTTTGCCCAAGCGCAGGAATGGCTGTTGGAAGAAGCCAAGAAAGGCCGCCAGATCCAGCGCTTCAAGGGTTTGGGTGAAATGAACCCGGAGCAGTTGTGGGATACCACGGTGAACCCGGATACCCGCCGCCTGCTGCAAGTGAAGCTGGAAGACGCCGTGGCTGCCGACGCCATCTTCAGCACCCTGATGGGCGATGTGGTGGAGCCGCGCCGCAATTTCATCGAGGAAAATGCGCTGAAGGTGGCCAATCTTGACGTGTAAGGCGCACCGCTGGCTGCTTGCCGCTGCCAGCCTGGGGCTGTTGGTGGCATGCGCCACTACCACGTCGCCCACCGGGCGTACCCAATACGTGGGGGCGGTCTCGCAGCTGCAGTTGGATCAGATGGGGGCACAAGCCTTTGCGGAAGCCAAAGCCACCACGCCACTGAGTAAAGAGGGGCGCTTGACGGCTTATGTAGGCTGTGTGGTGACAGCCATTGCCACGCAACTGCCTGCACCATGGAATGGTTTGCATTGGGACTATGCGTTGTTCCAAAACGATGAAACCAATGCCTGGGCCCTGCCGGGTGGCAAAATCGGCGTCTATACCGGCATTTTCAAGGTCGCCAAGGATCAAGATCAGCTGGCCGCGGTGATTGCCCACGAGATTGGGCATGTTGTTGCCCGGCATCACGACGAACGTATCACACGGCAGGCTTATGCCCAGCTTGGGTTGGGCGTGGCGGGTGCGGCGGTGGGGTCGCGCTATGGGGAAGCGGTGCAGCAGACCACGGGACAAGTTGGCGGGGCATTGCTGCAAGGGGCATTCCTGTTGCCCAATTCGCGCGCACAAGAATCTGAAGCCGATGTCGTGGGCCAGGAAATGATGGCCAAGGCCGGCTTCAACCCGAATGGGGCAGTGGCATTGTGGCGTAACATGGGTGCAGCGGATGGTTCGCGGCCACTGCAATGGCTGTCCACGCACCCAGATCCAGAATCTCGATTGCGTGAGTTGCAGCAGCGTGCCGAAGGTTTGACACCAGTCATGCAAGCAGCGCACACAACCGGACACCAGCCACGTTGCCAGCCGCAGAACCAATAGCACGCGCCAAATTGCCTCGTTTCTGCTAGTTTTTTAACACCGCCGTATTGCTCCACGCGGCGCTCAACTCATTGAGGTGTTGTATGTTCTTGTCGATGCGTCGTCCTCTTATTGTTGCCATGACAGCGGCTTTGGGTTTGATCACGTTGGCGCCGTTGGTGCATGCGGATCCACAAAGCAGTGCTCGCGAAGAGCGGGCCAAGCGGCAGGCCGAATTGGGACATGGCAAGGTGACCAAGGCCGAGGCCGAGGCCGAGAAGAAGCCACCGATGTACCCCAATGCTACCCGCCAGTCGCCCGAGGCCAAGGCCTCACCCAAAACGATCAAGTCCTTGCAAGCGATGCAAGAGCTTTATGAAAAAGACGACTGGGCGGGGGTCATCAGCAAAGCGGATGAATTGGGGGGGATGGCATCGGCCAACGCCTACGACAAAGCGTTTGCCTATTCGATGGCCGGCAATGCCGCTGCAAATATGAACGACCAAGCCAAGGCCGCCACTTATTTTGGCAAGGCCGTGGATGCCAACGGGCTGGATAACGATAGTCACTACGCAACAATGTACAACCTGGCCATCATTCAGTACGGCGAAGAAAAGTACGCCGATGCTTTGGCCACGATCGATCGCTTTTTGGCGGAAACCAAATCGGGCAAAGCCGATCAGCTAGCGTTCCGTGCGGGCGTGCTGGCAGGCTTAAACCGCAATGACGAAGCGGCCGCAATCTACAAAGACCTGATCAACAAGAATCCCACCGATAAACGCCTGTTGATGAACGGTGTTGCCGCGCTGCAGGGTGCGGAGAAATTTGACGATGCCAACAAGTTGCTGGAACAGGCCTACCAACGCGGCATGCTGACCGAACCAAGAGAGTTGCGTGCACTCTATATCGGTTACATGAATGCCCAGCGCTGGACGGAGGCACAGAAGGTGGTCGATGACGGCGTGGCCAAGGGCATCTTGCAGCCAGGCCCGGAGCTTGCACGCGACTACCAGATCTTGGCGCAAACGGCCTATGCCAACGACAACATGCCGCTGGCGATTGCCATGTACAAGCGTGCCGCACCGATGGCAGCGGATGGTGAGGCTTACTTGAACCTGGCCAAGGTGCTGGATATGGATGGCAAGAAAGCCGAGGCCAAAGCCGCCGCCAAATCGGCACTGGACAAGGGTATCAAGAAGCCCGAGGATGCCAAACGCATCCTTGCGCGATGAGACCGACCACGCAGTTTCTTGCTTACACCAAAAATAAGACTTGGAACAAGTCCACTAGCTTGGTATAAACTACGGGATTCCTGCGGCCGAAAAGCCGCACTGTTGATGCCTCGCAGGTAACGTGCGGGGCCCCCACCTCTAGAGCCGTGCGCATGTCGGAAGATCTCGCCCACATCGAGAATAGAAACAGCCGTGAACTCGGCTTGAGTTGGCCGCGCATCACCGGCATCAGCTTTGCGGTTGCTCTGCATGCGGCAGCGCTGCTGTTGTTGCTGTCTCCAGTGTCGCCGCCACCGCAGGAAACCGAGAAAACCGATACGGTGAGCGTCACCTTTATCGAGCCGCCACCGCCGCCGCCGCCACCGCCGCCACCGCCGCCGCCGACGGACAAGCCGCCGCCGCCGATCAAGACGTTGGCGCCGCCGACCATCAAGACGCCGACGCCGCCGCCGCCGGAAGATCCGCCGGTGGTGCTGGATACTCCGCGTGCCGTGGATCGTCCTGCGCCGCCGCCGTCGCCCCCCGCTCCACCGGCAGCGATTTCGGATGTAGGCTCCAGTGTTGATCCTTCATCGCGCGGCATGAATCCGCCGAAGTATCCGCCTGAAGAAATGCGCCGCAGCATCACCGGTACCACGATCCTGATCGTCAGTATTGACGCTAGCGGCGGGGTGCTGGATGTTGAAGTCGAAAAATCCAGCGGCAATCGCAATCTGGATCGTGCCGCGCAGCAGGCTGCACGCAAGTGGCGCTTTAATCCGGAAGTCCGGAACGGACAGAAGGTCGCAAGCCGCGTTCGCGTTCCAGTCGAGTTCAAGTTGTAAAGCTGTTTGATTGTGCCCTGTACTACTCTCGTGTTATCCGTTTTGAACTACCTCATCCACGACATCAAAAGGTAAGCGTATGTTGCAAGAAACTGCTGCCGCCGCACCTGCCGCTGCCGGAGGCAACAACGCCGCCGCGCTGCAGCAGATGGGCTTCGACCATCTGATCCAGGGCTTCGACGCGGTGGGCTGGGTTGTGTTTATCACCCTGTCCGTCATGTCGGTGATGTCCTGGTACTGGATCATCATCAACTTCATCAAGAACATGCGTTTGCGTGGCCGCGCAGATCGCGTGGTCAGCACGTTCTGGGAAACCTCGAACGCGCAGGATGCGATTCGCTTCATGGAAGAACAGCCGAAATCCGAGCCGTTCTCCAAGATCGCGCTGGATGCGGCCCAAGCTGCCGCCCACCATCAGCGTCACGATGGCTCGCGTCTGGCCGAGTCGCTGAACCGCTCCGAGTTCGTCGATCGCGCCCTGCGCCAGGCCGTGACCCGCGAATCGCTGGGTCTGGAAGACGGTTTGACCGTGCTGGCTACCGTGGGTTCGGCTGCACCGTTCGTCGGTCTGCTGGGTACCGTGTGGGGTATCTACCACGCATTGATCAAGATCGGTTCGTCGGGTGACGCCTCGATCTCGGCAGTGGCCGGTCCAGTGGGTGAAGCGCTGATCATGACCGCCATCGGTCTGTTTGCCGCGATCCCGGCGCTGTTGGCGTACAACGCCTTCGTGCGCTTCAATCGCATCACCAACAACCAGTTCGATACCTTCGCGCACGACCTGCACGACTTCTTCGCCACCGGCGCACGCGTCGGCGAAGTGGCCGGCAAGCGTTGATCGAAGCGTACGGATCCTGACGGAGGCCCCTGACCATGGGTGCGAGTGTTGGTAATAAGGAAGACGGCGCCCCGATGGCGGAAATCAACGTCACGCCCTTGGTGGACGTGATGTTGGTGCTGCTGATCATTTTCATGATCACCACACCATTGATGAACCATAAGGTCAAGGTCGCACTGCCGGAAGCGACGCTGGTCAAGAAGGAAGAGAAAAAGCAGCAGATCCCGCCGATTACCATCTCGGTGACAGAAACGGGTGAGCTGTTCCTGAATGACGAGCCGACGACCAAGCAGGCGATCGAAAGTCGCCTCTCGGTTGAAGCACAAAAAGTGCCGCAGCCGCCATTGCAGATCCGTGGTGACAAGACCACGGCCTACCATCTGGTCAGCGATGTCGTGAAGATCGCGCAGGCTCAAGGTATGGCCAAGGTCGGCTTCATCACCACGCCGCCGAAGAAAGGCTGAGGAGAACGTTAGATGGCCTTTTCGTCCAAGTCTAGCCAAGGTGCGATGGCTGATATCAATGTCACGCCACTGGTGGACGTGATGCTGGTATTGCTGATCATCTTCATGGTGACCATGCCGATCCAGTCGATTCCGGTGGATGTGGATCTGCCACAAAAGACCGATAAGCCACCGGAAAATCCGAAGGAACCACCGGAGCCGATTCGCTTGCGAATCGACGCTTCGGGCGCAGTGTTCTGGAATGATTCACCGGCGGATGTGAATGGTTTGCAAAAGCGCATGCTCGAAGAAGTTGCGCGTGACCCCAGCAACCAGCCGGAACTGCAGATCGAAACCAATGACCAGGCCGAGTACGGTGTCCTGGCCAAGGTGTTGGCTTCGGCCAAGAATGCAGAGATGGCCAAGATCGGGTTTGTGCAAAACTGAAACACTGCTACAGGCTCCGGATTGCGGAGCACGTCGTGGATGACGAAACGCCGCCCAATCGGGCGGCGTTTTTTTTGATTCATGGCGGACTGCGGGGGCGAGCTTGCGCGGCTATCAACAGCATCAAGCGGAGCAAGCGCCGCTCGACAAGATGTGCGGACATCAAGCTGGGCCAGCTCCGTACAACAGCGCGGCGCGATCGACGATGCACCGATAGGCGCGCACGGTGGCTTGCAAGCCTGCATACAGGGCATCGCCGATCAACGCGTGGCCGATCGAGACTTCCTGCACATTGGCGATAGCCTGCAAAAGCACAGGCAAATTGTCCTGATTGAGATCGTGTCCTGCGTTCACGCCTAAACCTGCTGCTTGTGCGCGCTGGGCGGTGGCCACGGCGGCAGCCAAGGCAGGCTGGATGTGGCCTGTTGCAAAGGCCTCGGCATACGGGCCGGTGTACAGCTCGATCCGGTCAGCACCGAGAGCAGCGGCTTGTTCCACGTGGGGGTCGCCCACATCCACAAACACGGACACACGGCAGCCAAGTAATTTGAATGCGGCGATCAGTGGCTGCAGCGCAGCGCCGTCACGCACGAAATCAAAGCCATGATCCGAGGTCAGCTGGCCGTCGCCATCTGGCACTAGGGTGACCTGCGCCGGACGGGTCGCTTCACACAGCGCCAACAGACCAGGATACCCGGTGCGTGCGGGTGCAAATGGGTTGCCTTCGATATTGAATTCGACACCACGTTGGGTGCACAGGTCGCCTAACAGCAGCACATCGGCGGCTCGAATATGGCGGGCATCCGGGCGTGGGTGCACAGTCAGCCCGTGCGCACCGGCGTCCAAACAGGTGCTGGCCGCACGCAACAAATCCGGTTCAGTGCCGCCACGGGAATTGCGCAATACGGCGATTTTGTTGAGGTTGACGCTGAGTGCGGTCATTGCGGAGGCAGGTCTTGGTTTTCGGCCTTGCGTGCGTGTACCTGATCGCGCAATCTGCGCATTTCGCTGGGGTCGATCATCAGGCTCACGTCACGGCCACTGCCGGCTACCCGTGCTTGGTACATGCCCAGGATCCACAACACGAACAGCACCAGTGCCGCCAGCAGGCAGCTCACCAGTACCGCCATCGAGGTAGTCAAAAATCCAAACGCCATGGCCGCCAGGGCCAGCAGCAGAAACAACCAATGCATGCACGCAACTCCATGACAGGACGCGCGCAGTGTAACGCCAGTCGGCGGGCTTACAGCAGGGGGGCCAGCAAGCGCGCCAATGCTTCTGGGAGGCGCGCGCTGAGCAGGGGACGGGGGCGATCTGCACGAACGCGTGGCGCCGAGGCGAATTCGCGCTCGATCAACTGCGCCAGTTCCGCGGCCATGCCGGCATCTTCCAGCAGTAGCGAGGATTCGAAGTTGAGCCGGAAGCTGCGGTTGTCGAAATTGGCGCTACCGATGATAGCCAGCGCGTCGTCCACCAGCAGTGCCTTGCTATGCAGCATGCGCGGGCCGTATTCGTACACCTTGACACCCGCCGCCAGGAGGTCGTCATAAAACGACCGCACGCACCAGGTCACTAGCCGGCTATCACTCATTTTGGGCACCAGCAGGCGCACATCCAGCCCACCCAATGCCGCCGAGGTCAGCGCCATCATGGCGGCTTCGCCGGGCACAAAATATGGAGTGGACAGCCAGACCCGCCGCGAGGCCGTGTAAATCGCGCTGACGTGCATGCGGTGGATCGCTTCCCACCGCGAATCCGGGCCGGAAATCAGCAGTTGTGCACGGATTGGGCCGGGTTGCTTGGGAGGCATGGTGCGCACCACGTCGCCAATGAAGTCGGAGCGCTCGGTGGCGTAAGCCCAGTCCTCGACAAAGACATCCTGCAAGGCGTGTACCACGTCGCCCTTGATCTGCAAATGCAAGTCGCGGTAGGCGTCTTCGCGCAGGCGCTCGTCTTCTTCGTCGGTAATGTTGATGCCGCCCAGAAAGCCGATCTTGCCGTCGATCACCACCAGCTTGCGATGGGTGCGCAGGTTCAGCCACGGCCGCCGCCACGGCAGCCACAGGCGGGTGGGGTGAAACCATGCCAGTTCGCCGCCGGCCTCGAGCAAGGGGGCAAAGTAACGACGGTTGGCCAATTTCGAACCCATCGCATCCACCAGCAGGCGCACTTTGACACCAGCGCGGGCGCGCTCCACCAGTGCCTCCAGCAGTGCGCCACCCGTGCGGTCCGGGTTGTAGATGTAGTACTCCAGATGGATATGCTCGTGCGCTTGCGCAATGGCCGCCAGCAAAGCCGGATATTTATGCCCGCCATCCACCAGCAGGCGTACCTCGCACGCGGTACTCGGAGGCAGCCCCGTTGTGGTCAGTGCCAGTGTGCGCAGTTCCGCGCTTTCATCGCCCGAACCGGTGTCCTCTCGCGGCAGGCGCGCGTAGTGACGCTGACGGCGTGCCCGGTGGCGCACGATGCGTTGTGGCCCAAGCACGTAATAAATCAAAAACCCGATGTACGGCAATGCCGCCAAACTGATCAACCAACTCAAGGTGGCTGCCGGTTCGCGCTTTTGCAGCACGATCCAGCCACCCAGACCCAGCAAATACACCACCCAGCCGGCGGTCAGCCAGGCGCGAAGATGTGGCAGATGTTCAAGTCCATACCAAAGCTGCAACCAATACTCCATTGCGCTAGTGCTCCGGCAGCGGGATGCGCTCGACATCGTCGCCGGGAATCAGGCCGAACGCGCCGCTGTCCCAATCCCGCTTGGCTTGTTCGATGCGTTGCTTCGACGATGACACAAAGTTCCACCACATGTGGCGAGGCGCATCCAGCGGCTCACCGCCAAACAACATTGCTTTCACTGGTGTCCTGGCGCGCAGGACGTGACGCGTGCCGTGGTCGAGTACGACCAGATGTTTTTCCGGAATATCGGCACCATCCAACTGGGCCTGCCCTTCGAGTACATACAGTGCGCGTTCCACCGCTTCCGCTGCGATGGACAGCTCGGCGTTCGGCACCAGATCGACGGCAACGTTGAAGGTGTCGGTGAACACCTGCACCGGTGATTCCAGACCGAAGCCGCGCCCGGCGATCACCCGCAGCGATGCCCCGGCGTGCTCGCGCATCGGCAGGCTGGAGGCGGCATGATGGTGGAACGACGGTGCGATTTCTTCGTCCGGCCTTGGCAGCGCTACCCACGTTTGCATCCCGTGAATCGCGTGGCCGGCTGCGCGTGGCTCCGGCGGGGTACGTTCGGAATGGGCGATGCCGCGCCCCGCGGTCATCCAGTTCACGTCCCCGGGCAGGATGTCCTGCACGCTGCCAAGGGTGTCGCGATGGCGCAGCGCGCCAGCCCACAAATAAGTGACAGTCGCCAGGCCGATATGCGGGTGCGGGCGCACATCAATGCCGCGACCGGGTTCAAACAGCACCGGACCCATGTGATCGACAAACACGAATGGGCCGACGCTGCGGGCTTGCAAGGTGGGCACCACACGATGGACTTGCAAACCACCCAAGTCGTGGGTGCGTGGCGCAATCAACAGGGTCATCGCGCAATCCTCGATAGCAAGAGCATGCAGCGTGCAGGTTTAGCCAATATGCGGCAATAGCGGCCCACCCATCCACAACCAGCGCGCCATCCACGCGCTGACCAGACCAATCAGCACGGTCAGTGGCAGACCCACGCGCAGGAAGTCAGCAAAGCTGTACTGGCCGGGACGCAGGATCAACAAATTGCCGTGATGGCCGATGGGGGTCAGGAACGCCACCACCGCACCCAAGGCGGTACACATCACGAACGGTGCAGGCGGCAGCCCCAGCACTTGCGCGGTGGCGATGGAAATGGGCCCCAGCAAGGCGGTGGTGGCGGCATCGCTCATCACCTGCGTGAGCAGCGCCGCGATCGAGAACATCACCAGCAGGATTGCCAGTGGTGGCCAGTGCGCGATCCAATGCGACAAGCCTTGTGCCAGCAGGGCGGCGGTACCGGTGTTTTCCATTGCGATCCCGAGCGGAATCACGCCGGCGATCATCACGTAAATGCGTAAATCAATGCTGCGATAGGCTTGTTCCACATCAATACAGCGGGTGGCTACCATCGCGACTGCACCAAACAGGAAGGCCAAGGGTGGCGACAGCCATTCGGTGGCTGCAGCCAGCACGGTCAAGCCGAGGATCCCCAACGCCAGTGGTGCGCGCAGGCGGCGTTTGGCTTGCCCGGCAAACGGCACCAGCATCAAAAAGCCGTGGTGTGCCGCCAGTTCGGCAAAGCGCGATGGCATGCCCCATAGCACCAATAGATCGCCCTCGCGCAGGCGTGCATCGGACAGGCGGTCGGCCATGTCTTCGCCGCGTCGCCACAGGCCGGCGATGACGGTGTGGAATTGGCGTGCAAAGTCCAACTCACGGATGCTGCGTCCGATGAATTCCGAGCCAGGTGCCACCACCGCCTGCACCAGCTGCGCCTTGCCCTCACCGGTGGCCAACTTGCCGAAACGGGTAATCGCATTGAGATCCAGACCAGCATCGTCGTGCAGCGACATCAATTCGTCGGCGGCGGCTTCGACCAGCAGCACGTCGCCGGCCAACAATGGACTGTTGTTGCCAAGATCATCGCGGCGTTGACCATCACGCAACCAACCTAATTGGCGGAAGCGTTCGCCCAATGCTTTTTGCAGCTCGGTCAATGGACGCGTACACCAATGGCCTTCCTTCACGATCACCAGCTCGGTGCGGTAGCGATCCAGCCGCAGGTAGTCGTCATCATTTTGCTCGCCACTGCGCTTGGGCAGCAGCCAGCGGGTCAACAGCATATAGGCGGTGCCCACCAACACTAATGCAAGGCCAATCGGAGTGATCGAAAAAATCCCCAGGCCTTCGGCACCGGCACGCTGCAGCATGTCATTGGCCAGCAGAAACGCGGGCGCACTGAACAAGGTCAAGGTGGTACCCAGTGAAGCGGCCAGCGACATCGGCATCAATAAGCGTGAGGCTGGCAATTGCCGGTTGCGCGCGTGTCGCAGCAGCAGCGGCAACATCATCGCGGTGACCATCACATGATGGGTAAATGATGCCAACAGCGCTACTAGTGGCATCACCACTGCAATCGTGCGCCATTCGGCATTGCCGGAAGCGCGTTCCATCCAGCTGCCCAAGCGTTCGCTGATGCCGGTCGCGCCCAGCGCACCGGAGATCACAAACACCGCCGCCACGATGATCGCCGGCTCGCTGGAAAACCCGGATAGGGCTTGCCGGCTATCGAGCACCCCCGTCACCACCAAGGCCAGCAGGATCAGCATCGCGGTGACATCGACGCGCAGCTTCTCGCTGATGAACAGATACAGCCCACCAGCCAGAATCAGACCGAAGGCAAGTTGGGGCCACAAGTGCGGATCAAGATGCATGGGTACATTCTGCCCAAGTTGCGGGCAAATGCCGCATCACTTGACCGAATGGCGTGATGACGAGATAGGCTGGCGCAGGTTTAGTGCGCCTGTGCGTCATGCGCTTGGTGGTAGCCCACTGCCGCGTCCACTTCGGCTTTCGAGCCCATGAACACCGGCACTCGCATATGCAGGCCGGAGGGGGTCACCTCCAGCATGCGCATGCGCCCGGTACTGGCGGCACCGCCGGCTTGTTCGACCAAGAAGCTCATCGGGTTGGCCTCGTACATCAAGCGCAGTTTGCCGCCCTTGGCCGCGCATTTGCTGTCCAGCGGATAGCTGAAGAGGCCGCCGCGGGTCAGGATGCGGTGCACATCGGCCACCATCGAGGCGATCCAGCGCATGTTGAAGTCCTTGCCACGCGGGCCTTCGCTGCCCTTCAGCAAATCGCCGATATAGGCCTGCATCGGTGCTTCCCAGAAGCGCTGATTCGACATGTTGACGGCAAATTCCCTGGTTTCCTGCGGAATTGTCATTCCGCGCGTGGTCAGCACAAAACTGCCCGCTTCGCGATCCAAAGTGAAGGCATGGGTGCCGTGGCCAACGGTGAGCACCAGTGTGGTTTGCGGGCCATAGACGCAGTAGCCGGCGGCGACCTGCGCAGTGCCGGGCTGCAGGAAATCGGCGTCGGTGGGTGAGGTCACCCCCTCGGGGCAGCGCAGCACCGAGAAAATGGTGCCCACCGACACGTTGACGTCGATATTGGAGCTGCCATCCAAGGGGTCGAACAGCAATAAATAATTGCCGCGCGGATATTTGTCCGGGATCGGCTGCGAGGTGTCCATTTCCTCGGAGGCAAGGCCGGCCAAGTGGCCGCCCCAGGCATTGGCTTCCAGCAGGATTTCATTGCTGAGCACGTCGAGCTTTTTCTGCGCCTCGCCCTGCACATTGATGTTGGCCTGCCCGCCTTCACCGGCATCCCCCAGCACCCCCCCCAGCGCGCCCTTGCCCACCGCAATTGAAATGCGCTTGCAAGCACGCGACACCACCTCAATCAGCAAGCGCAGCTGCGGGTTGACGCGCCCGGCGCGTTGTTCTTCGATCAAAAATTGGGTGAGGGAAATATTGGAAGACGTCATCGGCAGGTCAGACATGGGCGAGGGTGTGGGTATTGTCGCCGATGTGGGTGCGGAAGGCGCGAATCCGTCGCGGTTGTTTACGGAGTGAGGGCGAAGTGAAGTAGCGTTTGATTGAGGCTTGCGGACCAACTTCCCGAGCAGGAGATAGGACTATCCTGCACACCGCACGGGCGGTGACTGGCGGTTGATGAGCGAGGGTCGTTCCAGAAAAGAACTTTGAAATAACATATTGCCGTTAAAATTAAATATTTCTAGATGTGCAATGCTTTGTAGATTTAAGGGATGCGTCATGCGGGGTCGATTGAAGTACTTTGCGTCAATCTTAGTCGCCATAGTAATAGTGGTCGTCTATGCAAGGAAGAGCCATGATGTCAACGTGCTCGATAAAGCGCATGCAACTGTCATCGAAAATTCCGCTTCGGCTACTTCCTCGGAAGGCGAGTTGGCAGCCACTACTTTAAGACCGGAAATAAAATTACTGGATGCTTCTTCAGCTAAAGAATTAATTAAATCTATTCAAAAAAACGCATCGTCAGGAACTGAAATATTTACCAGAATTCAAATTGCATCCGCCTGCGAGCCATCAGTCGGGCGGGATGTTATTACACAGAGATCGGCTTCACAGAATACAATTCTTTCATTCAAAGCATCTTTTTGCGTTGGGTACAAAGGATCGATCGCTTTGGAACAACAAAAACTACTATCACTACCTGCAGGGGATCCCTATAATCAAGCCTATGGTATGGCGAGCGAGCTTTTTGATGAGATTAACAAAAGTCATCAAGATCCAAATAAGGTTACCGTAATTACGAAACAGTTAGATGCCATGTTAATGGCGAGAAATTCACAGATGGAGACGCTAGTGGCTGCCGAAGCCCTGAATCAAGCAGGAATAATAGCGCCGTCAACGACTGAATTTGCGAGGAAGAATGGCTGGCAACTGTCCTCTGAAGAACTCGCGCAAGTGCAGCTCCTTAGTGTTCAAATGAAATCATGCACGAATTTCGGTGGCTGCGGCACCAATCAGTTACTAACCATGAAGATATGTAGCGAGCAATCTACTTGTGCTCCAGGCGCAACGGCAGATTCCATATGGCGCAGAGTATATGCACCAAGCGTTTATGATGTGGCAAGGAAACTCAGTGCATCAGCAACTGAATTTTAAATGCCGCCGCAACAGCGCGGTTTGCAGCGGTTCCGCAGTTACAACACCGCATCCCCGTCCAAAACCGCATCGGCGGGGATGGGGTCTTGCCCGGCCAGCCGGGCATACAGTGGGGCGAAGTCGGCCAGCGTGGTGCTGATCAGCTGTTCGAAGCTGTCGATCACGAAATAGGTCTGCTGGAAGCTGTCGATGCGGTAGCGAGTGCGCATCACGCGCTCTAGGTCAAAGCCCAGGCGGTTGGGGGCGGCGCTTTCCAGACTGTAGATGGATTCGCCCTTGGAGCTGACGATGCCGGCACCGTAGATGCGCAGGCCATCGGCTTGCCGGATCAGGCCAAATTCCACCGTGTACCAATACAGCCGCGCCAGTTGCATCAGCGCATCGGGGCCCAGCCCATGCGCCTTGATGCCGCCCTGCCCGTAGGCTTGCAGGTAGTCGGCAAACAGCGGTTCCATCAGCAATGGCACATGCCCGAACAGGTCATGGAACAGGTCGGGCTCTTCCAGATAGTCGATCTGATCCGGGTGGCGAATCCACCAGCTCACCGGGAAGCGGCGGTTGGCCAGATGGGTGAAGAAATCCAACTCCGGTAGCAGGCCTTCCACCGCCACGATCTGCCAGCCGGTGGCGGCAGTCAGGATCTGGTTGAGGTCGGAAAAGTGCGGGATGTGATCGGCCGGCATGCGCAGTTTTTCTTGCGCCGCCAAAAACGCATCGCAGGCGCGGCCCACCAACAATGCTTGCTGGCGGGCGTACAACTGCTGCCACACCGTGTGGTCGGTGGCGGTGTACTGCGCCCACGGCTGCTCCACGGTGCCGGTGGCGTACACCGGGATCGAGCCGCGTTCTGTCTGCACGCTTTCAAGGCGGCGCGGTTGCTCAAGCATGGGCGGTTCCGGAGTGGCAGAGGCAGCCTTCAGCATAGGCGCGGCAACGCGCATAGTGGCAGCGTTGTTGCGTGAAAATAGCAAAGAGATGCATGATATCTGCAGCAATTCAATAATTTGTGATGAAAATGAGCGTAACGGAACTGGATCGCATCGATTTGCTGTTGCTGGCCGAACTGCAACGTGCCGCCCGCCAGACCCATGCGGAATTGGCCGAACGCGTGCATCTCTCGCCCTCGGCCTGCCTGCGCCGGGTGCAGCGGCTGGAGCGGGAAGGCGTGATCACTGGTTATCGTGCCGAAGTGGACCCGGAGCGCTTGGGGCTGGGCTTGCAGGCCTTCGTGCGGGTGCAACTGAAAAGTCACGACGCCGCACGCATCGACACGTTTGCGCGCCAGGTCAACGCCTGGCCAGAAGTGGTGGCCTGCCATGCCTTGACCGGTGACATGGATTACCTGCTGCACGTGGTGGTGGGCGGGCTGGAGCATTTTTCCCGCTTCCTGCTGGACAAACTGCTGGCGCAGGCCGAGGTGGCCGACGTCAATTCCAGCTTCGTGCTGCGCACAGTCAAGCGTGCACAGGGCTTATCGATGCCAGCGGTATAGACCTGCTTAGCGCACAATCAAATCAATCAGCCACTTGGCTTTGCTGTAGGGCGGTTTGAGCAGGTCACCACCACTGCGGCGGGCCTGCCAGAATACCGGCAGTTGCTTGCTCATCGCATCAAACCCGGCGCGGCCATGGTAGGCCCCCATGCCGCTGGGCCCGACTCCACCAAACGGCAGATTGCCGATGGCGAAATGGAACAGGGTGTCATTCACTGAAACCCCACCGGCCAAGGTGCCGTGCAGGATTTTTTCCACAGTGGCCCGGTTGTGGCTGAACGGATACAGCGCCAAGGGCCGGTCGTGGGCATTGATGTAGGCAATCGCTTCATCAAGACTGCGATAGCTCTTGATCGGCAACAGTGGGCCAAAAATTTCTTCCTGCATGATCAGCGCGTCATCACTCGGATCCAACAGCAGCGTGGGTGGCAGCAGGCGCTGGGCCGGATCGGCGTGGCCGGCCAAGGTGACGCGTTCGATACCGCGGGACTTGGCATCGTCCAAATAGCCTTTCAGACGGTTGTATTGGCCAGCATTGATGATGCGGGTGTAGTCGTCCAGGTTGGTCAGGTTTTCGCCGTAGCGTGTAACCGCCTCATCGCGCAGTGCCTTGACCAAGGCGTCGCGCTTGCCTTTGGGCACCAGCACGTAATCGGGGGCGATGCAGGTTTGCCCGCAATTGAACCATTTGCCGGTGGCAATACGGGCTGCGGCGTGTTCAATCGGGTAGTCCTCGGCAATCAACGCCGGCGATTTGCCGCCCAGCTCCAGCGTCAGGGGGGTGAGATGGGCAGCAGCGGCGGCCATCACCTTGCGCCCCACCGCAGTGGAGCCGGTGAACACCAGATGGTCAAACGGCAGGCCGGCAAAGGCGGCACCGATGTCGGCACCGCCGGTGGCCACCGCCACCCGACCCGGGGCAATGGCTTCGGCCAGCAGGCTGCGCAAAAATCGCGCGGTGTGCGGGGTATGCTCGGACGGTTTCAAATACACATGATTGCCAGCGGCCAGTGCAGTGGCCAACGGGATCAGCGCCAGGTTGACCGGGTAGTTCCACGGCGCAATCACCCCCACCACGCCCAACGGCATCGGTCGCACCTGCGCCCGCGCGGGCAGGAACCGCCAACCCACGCCCACGCGGGTGGGTCGCATCCATTTGCGCAGATGTTTGCGCAGGTGGTCGATGTCGTTGAGTACGGTCATGCCATCGGCAATGCGGGTTTCGGCTTTGGCGCGATGGCTGAAATCCTTGCCAACCGCCTCGGCCATTTCATCCATTCGCAGCCTCAGCGCATGCCGCAGTCGCCCAAGATCGTCCATGCGCTGGGCGTAGTCGGGCTTGCTGGCCTGCCAGTTGCTGCGCAGACGCTGCAAGGTGGGTGCAAGTTCGCTGGGCTGGGTGTCAATGAAGTTTTCCATACGCGGCAGTGTAGTCGTGCGCGGGCTAGAATCCAGCGCATGAACATTCGACCGTATCGCACAATTGCCCCCACGCTTGGCCAGCGTGTTTTCGTGGATCCGATGAGTACCGTGATCGGTGACGTGGTGCTGGGGGACGATGTGTCCGTCTGGCCGTTCACGGTGGTGCGTGGCGATGTCAATTTCATCCGTATTGGCGACCGCACCAATATCCAGGATGGCACGGTGATACACGTCAGTCACGATGGCCCACACGCCAAGCGCGGCGGCTTTGCCACCCGGATTGGCAGCGATGTCACCATCGGCCACAAGGCCATCATCCACGCCTGCACGATTGAAGATGCCGTTTTGATTGGCATGGGTGCCATCGTGCTGGATGGCGCGGTGGTGAAAAAGCACGGATTCGTTGGCGCGGGTGCACTCATCGCACCAGGCAAGGTGGTCGCTGAGGGGGAACTTTGGCTGGGCAACCCCGCCAAAAAAGTGAGGCTGCTCAGCGATGCCGAAATCGAAGCCTTGTATTACAGCGCCGGTCACTATGTCCGTTTGAAGGACGACTATCTGGTGGCTGCGCCCTGCGAGGGGTGACGGTAAAGAAGGACTCCGGCTAAAGTTGCCAGCAGGGGAGCATGTTCACGCAACGAGGAAGGGAATGCATGGATCCGTACAACAGCGCCGATGCGCTCAACATCAGCAAACAACAGGACAATCCCTATGCCGTACCAAGCGCCAAGTTGGCCGAGTTGCATGAGGCAGGGCAATGGGAAAAAGCCGGTCGTGGTGTTCGCTTGGGCGCGGTGCTCATCGATGGCGTGCCGATCGCCATTGTCGGCATTCTTGCCGCGATCCTGATTCCAATCGTGGGTAATGATGGCAAGGGTGGAGTCAGTGCGTCAGGCATGGCACTGTTGGGGATCATTGTGCTGCTGATGCTGGGGTATGTGGCGTATCAGCTGACCTTGTTGCACCGCCATGGCCAGACGTTCGGCAAGAAGATGCTGGGCATCAAAATTGTGCGCAGCGATGGCAGCCGGGCTGGCTTGGCTCGAATTTTCTGGTTACGCATGTTCGTACCCGGCTTGATCGGTGCGATTCCGTTGGTTGGCGGGTTGTTCAGTCTGATCGATCCGTTGTTCATTTTTGGCGAAGAAAAGCGCTGTGTACATGATTTGATTGCCGACACCATCGTCGTTACCGCTTGATGCTGGACACTGCCCACGAGGTTTACACCCCGGAAGGGGTGGCATTGCGATTGCCGGCCGCCGGGCCAGTACCGCGTGCCTTGGCGTGGGGCATCGATTTCTGCATCCGGATGGCGCTGTTGATGGTTTGTTCGATGGCGTTCGGCTTGTTGGGTAGCGCCGGGATGGGGTTTTATCTGGTCTGCATGTTCATGGTGGTTTGGTTGTACCCCATCGTTTGCGAGGGCATGTTTGATGGGCAGACACCGGGCAAACGGGTATTGCATCTACGGGTGATTTCCAGGAATGGCGCGCCAGTAGGCTGGTTGGCGACGTGTGTGCGCAACTTGATGCGGACGGTGGATATGCTGCCGTTTGGCTACGCCTGCGGCTTGCTGTCGGGCTTGCTTGATCCCTGTGGTCGTCGGCTAGGCGATTTAGTGGCCGGTACCTTGGTGGTGCATGTGCCGCAACATCGCAGCAGCATTCAATTATTGGTCGATCTTCAGGTCACCCGCCCATTGCAGCCGTTATTGCCATCCGAACAAGCAGCAGTCGTGGCATTTGCCGAGCGTGCCGGCCAACTGACACCAGAGCGTCGCATCGAACTGGCCGATATCGCCAGTGTCGCCACCGGTGCCACGGGTGCGGCAGGTGTGCAGCAGCTGTTGGGGATTTCCAATTGGCTGCTGGGCAAACGCTGACTGCGCATGCGCCAGGAACATTTCATCCAGCGCCACCAACAGGAATGGGCTGATTTCGAACAGTGGCTGGATACGCGTGCCAGCAAGCCCAAGCGCGCGCGTGCTGATTCCGGCTGGCGCGGGCTTGCCGATGAAGATGTTCCTGCCACCTATCGACGTCTCTGTCAGCACCTGGGGCTGGCGCGACGGCGCGGTTACAGCCCGCAATTGTGCGAGCGCTTGCAAGTGTTGATGCAACGCGGCCACGCGGCGATGTATCGGCCACCGCTGCCGCACTGGCAGCGCGCGTTTGAATTCATCCTTGCCGATTTTCCCGCGCTGGTGCGCGCCGAGCGTGGCGTGATGTTGGCCGCATTGGGGTTATTCGTGTTGCCACTGGTGCTGAGCTTCGTGGCGGTGCAATGGCAGCCGGAGTTGATCCACACCTTGATGCGCCCGCAGCAAGTGGCCGAGATGGAGACGATGTATGCCAAAGCTGCAGAAAAATTAGGGCGTGATTCCGGCACGGATTTGGCGATGTTCGGGTTCTACATCTTCAACAATATCAGCATCGGGCTGCGCACCTACGCCAGCGGTCTGTTGGCTGGGGTTGGCCCGGTCCTGGCGATTGTCTTCAATGGTTTGATGATTGGTGCAGTGGCCGGCCATCTGCAAGCGGCGGGGCTGGGGGATCCGTTCTGGCGTTTTGTGTGTGGACATTCGGCATTCGAGTTGACCGCGATCGTGATTGCCGGTGGTGCCGGGCTGCGCTTGGGTTTGGCATTATTGGTACCGGGCCGGCGGCGGCGCGTGGATGCCCTGCTGGAAGATGGCCGACGTGGCGCCAAGCTGTGTTTGGGCGTGTTCGTGATGTTGCTGCTGGCGGCGTTTATCGAAGCGTTTTGGTCGTCGATTGGCTGGATACCGGCCAGTGTGAAATATTCGGTAGCCGCGTTGTTGTGGAGTGCGGTCGCATTGTGGTTGTGGCGAGGCGGGAGCGATCGCGATGCGCGCTGAGCAACTACGTGTGGAGTTGTATCCGCGTTCGCAGTGGGAGGCGATGGAGCTGGGGATCGCGCTGGTACGCATGCATGCGCGCGCGATCTGGTTGCCGTGGCTAGTGCTGAGCTTGCCGTTATTTGCCCTGCTCAATGGCCTGTGCCTGTGGCTGGGCCAAGCGTGGTGGGCGGCGTTGCTGTTGTGGTGGTTGAAACCGGTGTTCGACCGCATTCCCTTATACGTGTTGTCGCGTGCCGTGTTTGGCGATGCACCGGCGCTGCGGGAAACGCTGCAAGCGCAGTGGGGCTGGGGCTGGCGGCCGATGTGGGGCTATCTGTCGTGGCGGCGGTTGGGGCCAGCGCGGGCGCTGTTGTTGCCGGTGGATTTGCTGGAGGGCGGCGTGCGCGTGGCCGATCGGCGGCGAGTGATCGGTGGTGCGGCGCGCGGCACCGCAGCGCTGTTGACTTGGGTGTGCGCCAATTTCGAATTGGTATTGGTGCTGGCTGCACTGGCCTTGGCCCTGATGTTTGTGCCGGTGGAACTGTTGTCCGAATCGGCCAAAGCCGCGTGGGCCTTGATCGCCGACGATCCGCCTGGCTGGGTGCAGGTGCTGCTCAATGCGCTGACTTGGCTGGCCACCAGTGTGATCGAGCCATTTTATGTAGGGGCCGGGTTTGGTCTGTATCTGGATCGACGTACGCGGCTGGAAGCCTGGGATGTGGAAATCGGACTGCGTCGCATGCGCACCCGGCTGACGTCTGCATTCAGCGTGCTGGCCTGTGCGGGAGTGCTGGCACTGGCCCTTCCGCACACTGCCGGTGCGGTCACACCCGCAACCACGGTGGCGCGCGAGAATACACTGGCCAAAGTATTTCCGCGCATCCAACAAGACCCCGATTTCGCCCACGCCGTACAAGCGACCAAGCACGACCCACTGTTGCACCCGCAGCGCACGCAAACGGTGTGGGTGCCGATCAAGAAAGGGCAAGCACCCGGCAAACCAAAGCAACCGGCATGGCTGCAGGCGATTGCCAAAGTGATTGCGCTGCTTGGCGAATATGGCCTGTGGCTGGTCATGGCCTTGTTGGTGGGCCTGTTGCTGGCAACGTGGGGCAGATGGTGGCCGTGGTTGCGCGGGATGAGCAAGCCGCCAGCAGTGGTACCCAGCCCGGTCTGTAGTGAAGCCGACACTGATGCAGCCGCATTGCCGGTAGATATCGTGGGCAGTGCACGCATGCTGTGGCAACAAGGGCGGTGCCGACGTGCGCTGGCATTGCTGTATCGCGGCAGTGTCGAGACGATGATGACGCAAGCGGGCGTGGTATTGGTGCCTGGTGCCACCGAGGCCGACTGTCTGCGTGCGGCGCGTGCATGGCCGGATATGCAGGCACGCGACACCTTCATCGGCATGGTGCGAATCTGGCAATACGCCGCCTATGCCGAACAGCTGCCAGATACCGACACCTTCGACGCCTTGTTGCAGCGACTGGCCGGCAGCTTCGGGTGGCGCACATGAGTCGTGCGCGCAGTGTATTGCCGTGGCTATCGGGGCTGGCACTGATTGGCGTGCTGGTGGCGTGGTTTTTGCTCACCCACAAACGCGAGCTGCAAACCATCCCGTTGCCTGCCCGCGGTGAAGCCAGCTACAACCCGTTGTACGCACTGAAATTGAGCCTGCATGCACAAGGCCAACAGGTGCAGTCGCGCCAGCGTTTGGACCTTGAAAAGATGCATTTGGGCCGGCACGACACCGTTCTGATTTACAGCGACCCGCGCACGCTTGGTGACGCCGAACTAGAGGCGTTATTCGCCTTCGTTGAAACCGGCGGGCACCTGATTTTGCGTCTGCCAGCATGGCAGCAAGGGGCCAGTCACACCACGTTGGCGCAGTGGCTTCCGATCGAAGCCAACTTGCATAAACCCGCGTGCATGGCGCTGAACGTAGCGGGGCAAACACCGCATCGGGAATTCTGTAACGGCGCGCAATTTGACCTGAGCAAAGGGGCCAAGACCCGCGCCGCGTGGCACACCAGGCAAGGCCAACATGTGTTCGCCCGATTTGGGTATGGGGATGGCAGTGTGGATGTGCTGTCGACGCTGGAGATGCTGAATAACGACAGCCTAATCGAACCACCGCACAGCGACTTCACGCGGCAGTTGTTGGCGCCCAACTGGAATGCGGGCCGCATGCACCTGGTGTACGCCGCCGATATGCCACCGTTGTGGCGCTGGCTGTTGATCCATGCCTGGAAAGTACTGTTGCCGTTGCTATTGGCGCTACTGGCATGGCTATGCCTGCGTGCACAACGCTTCGGGCCGTGGCTGCCTTCACCTATGCAGCCGCGCCGCGCATTGCTCGAACATGTCGATGCCAGCGGCGAGCACCTGCTGCGCTACGGCAAGCTCACCCTGCTGCATCGTGCGCTGCGCGAGACGGTGTTGGCGCGTTTGCGCCGAGTCGACCCGTTGATTGCCGCGCAACAAGGCGACACCCAGGCGCGTCTGCTGGCGCAGCGGCTGGGCTTGCATCCCGATACGTTGCGTGCCGTGCTCGATACCCGCCCGCCTGCCACCCCACACGAATTCCGGCAACGCATTGCCCGTCTGATCGCCTTGAGGAAACGTCTATGACCACCACTATGCCCCCGCCGCTGCTGCCGGCCACCCCCTCCGCCAGCAATCCCATGGCCGAGCGCGCCAATACCATCCGCGAACAAGTGGCCAAGGCCTTCATCGGCCAGGATGATGTGTTGGATTTGGTGATGGTGGCGCTGCTGGCCGGTGGTCATGTGCTGCTGGAAGGCGTGCCCGGTCTTGGCAAAACCTTGTTGGTCCGGGCGCTGTCACAGGCGCTGGGGTGCAGCCATGCGCGGGTGCAGTTCACGCCGGATCTGATGCCCAGCGATATCAGTGGCCACGCCGTGTTCGATCCCAAATTGGAACGCTTCGAGGTACGCAAGGGGCCGGTGTTCACCAATCTGTTGCTGGCCGATGAAATCAACCGTGCGCCGGCCAAAACGCAGTCGGCGTTGTTGGAGGCGATGCAGGAACAGCAGGTGACGATTGAAGGCCACAGCTTCCCGCTGCCGCCGCCGTTCATGTGCCTGGCCACGCAAAACCCGTTGGAACTGGAAGGCACCTACCCGCTGCCGGAAGCACAGTTGGACCGCTTCTTGCTGAAGGTGCTGATTGGCTATCCGAAGTTGGAAGATGAAAAGCGCATGGTGGCCGCCGTCAGTGACGGCAAGATGGCCGCGGAGTTTGATTTGAGCCAGATCGCGCAAGTGCTGCACGGTGATGACGTGCTGGCGTTGCAACAGGCCACCGCCACGGTACGGGTGGATGCGGCCGTGTTGGACTACGCCGTGCGCATTGCGGCTGCCACCCGCAACTGGCCGGGGATTGCCTTCGGTGCCGGTCCTCGCGGCAGCATTGCCTTGGTGCGCGCAGCACGTGCACAGGCGCTGCTGAATGGGCGTGATTTTGTCACGCCAGATGATGTGCGCACGATTGCCAAACCAGCCCTGCGCCACCGCATCGCATTGGCACCGGAGCTGCACATTGAAGGCCAATCAGCCGATGCCGTGTTGCATGCGTTGCTGGCCAAGGTGGATGCGCCGCGCCAGTGAGGCCAACACTGCTGCTACCGCTGTTGTGCATCGGCTGGGCGCTGCTGGGCGTTGCTTGCAGTGTTGGTCTGTTGCCGGCAGATACCTGGTGGACGATGGGCGCTGCACTGGTGCTGGTGTCGCTGGTGGATGCCTGGCGCGTGCGCCGCCTGGCCGCGCCGGACGTGGCACGCGATGTGCCCGATGCCTTGCCGGTTGGCGTGCAGCGCACGGTGACACTGGCGCTGGACAATGGCCCACGCACGCTGCGCGTGGATGTGCATGATCTGCATCCAGAGGCGTGGGCGATCGAGGGATTGCCGCGCACGCTGCAACTTGCAGCAGAAAGCACAACACGATTGCACTATGCACTGCGACCCACCGCACGCGGTGATGCGGTGTTTGCCGGCGTGCAATTGCGCGTGCATTCGCCATGGCGGTTATGGCGACGCAGCCACAGCGTGGCAGCCAGGCAGACCGTGCGGGTGTTTCCCAATTTCGCGCCGCTGGCCAAGCTGGCGATGCTGGGTTCCGAGCAGGCGTCGCGCACGGTGGGTGCGCATATCCGTCGCCGCCGCGGCGAAGGCACCGACTTCCATCAAATGCGCGACTACCGGGTGGGCGACAGCCTGCGGCAAATTGATTGGAAAGCCACTGCCCGCATGCGCCGCTTGATCTCGCGGGAATATCAGGACGAGCGCAACCAGCAACTGGTGATGTTGATCGACACCGGTCGCCGCATGTTGGCGCGGGATGGTGCGCTGACCCATTTCGATCATGTGCTGGATGCCGCACTGGTGGTGTCGTACCTGGCCCTGCGCGAAGGCGATGCGGTGGGCTTGCTGGCCAGCGGCGGCGCGCAGCGCTGGGTTGCACCGCAACGGGGTGGTGGTGCGATTGATGTGCTGCTGCGCGCCAGCTATGACTTGCAACCACAGCCAGTGGCTACCGATTATCTGGCCGCCGCCACCGAGCTGTCGCTGCGTCAGCGCCGGCGCAGCTTGGTGATGCTGGTGACCAATCTGCGCGATGAGGATATCGACGACTTGCTTGCCGCGGTGCGCATGCTGCAACAGCGGCATCATGTGGTGGTGGCCAGTTTGCGCGAAGAAGCACTGGACGCGGTGCTGGAGGCCGATGTCGACAGCCTGCACGACGCCCTGCGCGCCGCTGCCACCGCCCGCTACCTGCAACAACGCGCCGCTGCGCACGATGCCTTGCGCGCCCAGCATGTTGCGGTGCTGGATGTCAGCTGTGCACAATTGCCGGGGGCACTGGTAGAACGCTATCTGGCGATCAAGCGCGAGGGGCTGTTGTAGCGCGATAGGTGGCTGGCGTTGGCCCGGCCGGATCGGGCATGCCACACTTTCCACAAGGGAATTGGCCAACCCCACACTGCAATGAGGAGCGACAATATGAAACGAGTTCTACTTGGGGGGTTGCTGGCAATCGCTAGCATGCAGGCCGCACCTGCTGTCGCCGTGACGCCGGTGGTGGGTGAAAGTGTGTTGACGATGCGGGTGAATGGCGAACTCACCATCGGCACCGAAGGCCAGGTGTTGAGCTACAAAATCCGCAGCAAGCTTGACCCGGCACTGCAAGTGATGCTGGATAAATCGATTCCGCGCTGGCAGTTGACGCCGGTACGGCAAGGCGGCAAGCCGGTCAATGCGAAAACCCCGATGCGTATCACCTTGGCGGCTACCCAAATCCCGCAGGGCTATGAAGTTCGGCTCGACAATGTGGTGTTTACGCCGATCAGCAAAGAAGACTATGAGGCCAAGGCGGCCGCAGCCCGTGCAATCCGCGAAGGCGGGGAAGCCATTACGGTAGGTGATGCGCCGCCATCGCAACCGGTGGTGTTCGATTCCGGGCGAATGTTGCAACCACCGCGTTATCCCGTGGGCCTGATGCGCGCCGGGGTGAGTGGGGCGGTCTTGCTGCATCTGCGCCTGAACCCCGATGGCACGGTGGCGGATGTGGTGGCATCGCAATCCAGCCTGTTCGATATCAAAGGCGCTAGCGCCGTATTGGACAAGGCGCGTGGCTTGTTGGAGAAAGAATCCATTCGTGCCGCACGGAGTTGGTCTTGGCATGTGGATGCCGCGCATCCGGAGCTGTTGACGGCGGATGACCTTACGGTGTGTGTGCCGGTTGAATTCAGAATGGATAGCCCTGGCAAACAGGGTGATGACAACACCGCCGTGTGGCGACAAGAATTCCGTGGTCCCAATCTGCCGGTGCCGTGGCTGGTGGGCAAGGCGGGGCAGCAACTGGTCGGCGTCTCGGACCTGACCGGCAGCGAGCAAGTGGCGGGCGGTTCGGTATTTCAGCTGACGGATCGCAGCGTGTTGGGCCGGGTGCTCTGAAGAACTCTCGGAATTGAGCAACCTGCAATGCGGGTTGCTCAGTCCGCCGTCAGCAAGGCATCGGCGCGGCCGCTGAGTTCGGCAAACACGGCCCCGGTGTCCGGGCGCACGCCGTGCCAGAGCAGAAAGCTTTCGGCGGCCTGTTCCACCAGCATGCCCAACCCATCCACCGTTTGCGCGCAGCCTGCGGCGCGGGCCCAGGCCAGAAACGGCACGGCGGCTTCGCCATAGCTCAAGTCCACGGCCACGCTGCGCGGGGCAACCAAGGCCATCGCCAAGCTGGGGAGTTGGCCGCCACGGCTGGCCGAGGTGGCATTGATCAGCAGATCAAATTCGCCCAATGCGGGCAGTGTGTCCCATGCGCGTGCATGGGTGCGACCCGGTTCACCCATTGCATCCACCAGGGCATCGGCGCGTGCGGAGTTGCGGTTGATGACATACAGCGAATGGATGCCGGCATCCAGCAGCGCCGGGGCCACCCCGCGTGCGGCACCGCCCGCCCCCAGCAACAAGGTGCGGCGACCACGCAAGTCTAGGCCGTGGCGTTCGGTGAGGTCACGCACCAGCCCCAAGCCGTCGGTATTGTCGCCGCGCCATTGCGCGCCGTCACGCAGCACGGTGTTGACCGCACCGGCGCGTAGTGCACGTGCGCTGACGTTGCCGGCACATAGCGCAAAGGCGTCTTCCTTCAGCGGCAGGGTGATATTGGCGCCGACCACGCCACTGGCATCGAGCTTGGCGCGGAAGTCATCGTGATTGGCTTCAATCGCCACGTAGTCCATGCCGATGCCGGTTTGCTTGGCAAACGCGGCATGGATGCGCGGGGATTGCGAATGGGTGATGGGGGAGCCAAATACCGCGTAATGCTTGCTCATGGCCGAACCTCGCAATCAGGAGACGACGAGAGCGTCGGGTGAATCGCGTAGCGGCATTTGAGCCGCGTAGCGATCACCCGGCGGTAGGCGTCGTCGTGGTAGGCATCAATAATTTGACTCACGCAACCATCTTGCCGCATCCAGCGCGAAATAGGTCAGCACGCCATCGGCACCGGCGCGCTTGAACGCGGTCAGTGCTTCCATCGCCACCAGCTTTTCGTCGATCCAGCCGTTGCCGGCGGCGGCCTTGATCATCGCGTATTCGCCGCTGACCTGATACGCATAGGTGGGCCGCTTGAACTGCTGCTTGACCCGATACAGCACGTCCAGATATGGCAGGCCGGGTTTGACCATCACCATGTCGGCGCCTTCGGCCAGATCCAGCGCGACTTCGTGCAGCGCTTCGTCCGAGTTGGCCGGATCCATCTGATACGTGTATTTGTTGCCTTTGCCCAGATTGCCGGCGCTGCCCACCGCGCTGCGGAACGGGCCATAGAACGCGCTGGCGTACTTGGCGCTGTAGGCCATGATCCGGGTGTGAATGAAGCCATGGGCTTCCAGCGCGTTGCGGATCGCACCGATGCGGCCATCCATCATGTCGCTGGGCGAAAGTACGTCCACCCCGGCGGCGGCATGTGCCAGCGACTGCTTGATCAGCGCTTCGATGGTTTCGTCATTGAGGATGTAGCCGGTCGCGTCGATCAACCCATCCTGCCCATGCGTGGTATACGGATCCAGCGCCTGGTCGCTCATCACACCGAGTTCGGGAAAGCGCGATTTCAGTGCGCGGACGGCGCGCGGAATGATGCCGTCCTCGTCCCAGGCGATGCGGCCGTCGGCGGTCTTGGCGGCGGGATCCGGCACACCGAACAGGTCGAGTACGGGCACACCCAATTCCGATGCTTGCTCGCCCACGCGCAGCAGCTCGTCGATGGACAGCCGTTCCACCCCCGGCATCGACGGCACCGGTGCGCGGCCTTGTTCCTCGTGGACGAAGACCGGGTAGATCAGGTCATTGGTGGTGAACGTGGTTTCGCGCATCATGCGGCGCGAAAAATCGTCATGACGCATGCGCCGTGGGCGCACCGGGAAGTGATTGTTCATGCCGGTATTTTACGCCCGAGTGAAATTTGCAGCGTGATCCCGGTCAGACAAGCGTGCGGCCGTGCCTGCGCACAAAAAAACCGGCACCCGAAGGTGCCGGTTCGAGATTGTCACTTCCGCAAGTATCAGCGGCGATACTGGTCGGACTGGCGCTTGATGCAGGTATTCAACTTCAATGCCTGCTGTTGCGTGATCAAGCCATCGGCCAACAGTCCATCACGATACTTGTACATGCAAGACACATAGTTGTTGCGCAAGGCGTTGGTGTCCTTGCACAGCTCACTGGTGGCAGCCATGTTGGAGCCGATCACGATGCCGTAAGCATCACTGGCAGCGGTGCCGGTATCGCAATTGGCAAAGGTCGCGCCACCTTGATGCAGTTTCCAACCGATATCCGCAAACAGCGCGGGGGTCAGATCGACGTTGTATTGCGCCTGCACGGTGGGGGAGTCAAACGGCTCCATCAGTGCATCGGGGTGCAAGGTGGTGTCAAAGTGCGAGAACGTGGAACCGGTGGCCACGATCCATGGCGAGTACAGACGGGTACGCCCGGCGCTATCCATGCCGGCCTTGGTGGCCGGCAGGTCGACCATGCCGCCGGTGATCGGGGCATTGGTCTTGAAGTTTGCGCCATCGGCATACTGCACGATGATCGAGGGGATGGTGATGGTGGGATCAGCACCCCCCATCGAGCCCCAAGTCCCCGTGCTGGAGTTTGCAATCACAACACCAATTGCACCGGCATTCTGTGCATTTTTCACCTTCACCGCAAAGCCGCAGGTGCCACGGTCAATGATGGCGATCTTGCCAGTCACGGCAGCACCATTGGTGATGGCTGAGCAACCGTCGGTGGTGAGGGGGCCGGCACCATTGGCAGCGTCAAGTGCGACGACCCATTGGCCATTGAAGTTGGCAGCGGAAGCCGGCGCACCGAAAGCAGCACCATAGAAACCATAGTTGCCAGTCAAGGGTGCCGGTGCGGTGACGCGCAACACGCTTTCATGGAAGTTGTTATCCAATATGACATTGGCGGCGGCATTCACTTTCGGGCCTGTCCACACGGTGCGGCCGGGGGTACGCATCGCCGCTGCACGCATGGCATTGGTCATGCTGGCGTCTTCGAAGCTCTTGTTCAGCTCGTTATCGTAGGCATACTTGGTGTAAGCGTCGGAGTAACCGTTGTAAAGCGCACCGGTGCTCTTGTTGATGAAGCCCTGAGCGCCAAGGCCATGGCCGATTTCATGCATGACCACGTTCAAGAAATTGATCTTGCCGGCCGGGGTATTGCCATCGATGCCGAAATACCAACCCGAGCCATCCAGGCACCCGGGATTGCCCAGATTGCCATTGAAGCGCGAAGCAATGTCACCCGGGTCATCGGGATCGGGAACAATATCGTAACCGAGGATCGAATCGGCCAGTGCCGAACCGTAATAGCGGGTACGCACGCCGTCATTGAGCCGGATCAACCAGTTGGTACCGGCTGAGCCGAGTACGCCTGAGGTGGAGGTGCAGGTCAATGGGGCAAACGAGGCGTACACCTTGATCGGCACTTTGCTTTCCAGCACCGAACCCCACATTTTCATGGCGAATTCGTACACAAAGGTGGCTTGAGCGCCTTTGGTGGTTCCGGGGTTGCCGCCAACCGGGGCCGCTGGGGTGGTGTCGTTCAGGCCCACGCCAGGGTTGTCGAGGTTCAACAGCTGGAGGTCTGCGGCAGTGGCAGAACCTGCGGCCAGCAGTGCCGAGGTGGCAAGCGCAAGCAACGTCTTATTCATTGCCGGCCTCCGGGGTCTTCTGGGCTTTAGCGGACATGACATCGCCATTTTCGAGGATCGTCAGGCTGCCGTCGGCATTTTTCTGTACGGTCATCTCGCTCAGGCTTTCAGCCGGTGGTTTGATCACGGAATAACCGTTGTAGGTGGTTTCGGTGGCCAATGCTTCTTTCTGGGTGGTGGGCAGGCGGAACAGGCGCTGAGCGCGTGACGGCAGCTGCGTGCGAGTGCCAGCGCGCAAGCTATTGTTGTCGCTACCTTGCTGGGCGGCTTGTGCATCCAGTGCGGCGCTTTCTGCGTCGGTCAGCGGGCGCAGCTTGCCAGTGGCCTTGTCGATGCCGACCTTGACGGACGGGGCGGAAGCTGCGGCTTGTGGAACGGGATCACCAGCCAGCGCGGTGCCGGCTATTGCGAGCCCTGCCGCGAGGAGCAGGTATTTTGTTTTCATCTGAATTTAACGTCCTTGACGTGAGCATGGAGTCGAAAGCCAGTTTGGCCGGGTTCCGACGGAATCTGCGTATGTCAGAAATTCCCCCTGACCGGGCGAGTGTGCCCGTCCGCGCAGCAAAGCTCAAGCAAGCAAAGCTTGATGACCGTCACAGCGACAGTTTGGTGCCATGCAGCATTTTGCTGAATACGCAGTGTTATTCGTGACTGCCGTCGATCTCGACCAACAGTTCGTGTCGGCACACATGCCCATGCAGCACGATGCGCGGCACCGTGGGTAGCCGTGCAGCCAGCACGGCGTCCACCTGTGCCAGTGACTTGGCATCACGCACATACACCTTGATGCGGGTGCCGGAGCCCAGGCTCGGTGGTAGTGCAAGGCGGCTGTGGCGGGCGGTGTCGATCAGGCTGTGCAGGTTGGCCAGAATCTCACCCAGTTGCGCATCTAGCGAGTCGTGATGCTGCGAAGCGTGCCCGACTACCGCAGCGGTGCCAGACAGCAGTAGTGGCATGCGGAGTGACGGCGGTAGCAGAGCACGCGCAAATCCTGGTGGTTGCGGGCCGTACTGGCGCGGGTAGCGCCAAGCCTGCACTTGGCGCGGGTTTTCCAGCGGGGTGCCGGCCTGTTGCGCAGCCAGCCAATACAGTTGCATGCGGCCGGTGCGCTGTGGATGGCCAATGGCGGTGGCGGCAGGCAACTCGCCGGGTGCCAGCTCGCGGCCAATCCCGCGTGCGCGGCCCACGCAGAACCGGCGATAGCGCTCGGCATCACCATCGCCCTCGGTAATCGCATCCAGATAGTTCCAGATCCGCAGCGGGTGTGCGTAGGCGCTACTGGCAAGCCAGTGGCGCAGGCGCGTATAGGCGTGCGCAGCGGCGGCTTCAACATCGCCGTCATCGGCGATTTCCAACGCACCAAATTGCAGGCCGCCACCCTGTGCCCAAGCAATGTCGCCAGCGTGGCCGTGGCTAACGTCAGCATCCACTTGCCAGCACTCCAGCGGAGCGCGGCCCAAGGCGGGCAGCGCGACCTGCAAATAGCGCGGGTCGGTCGGCGCGGCGGGCGCGTTCGCACCAAAACCAAACACGGCCAGCGTGCCGGGCGTGGTCAAGGCGGTTGCCGCCGGCACATCGCGGTAGTCGATATGCAACCGGCAGGCAGTGTGCGGGGGGGACTCGGGAAGTGCAGCCATCGGGGGCATGATAGCGCGCCGCCCCACTGCCCCCGACGATTGGCAGGGGCACGCTGCCGGCGAGCGCGCTAGCATCGGAAGATGCCGAGGGGCGAACCACGACGAGGATCGGGATGGATGCGAAGCAAATTCTACTGGGCGCATTGCTGGTGAGCGGCGCCGCAACCGGGCAAGCACAGGCGCAGATGCAGCAGGTCACACGCGCAGATTACGTGCGTGCCGCTGGCATGTTGGGCGACCGCACCGGCCCGCTGGTGGATCATCTGGTGAGTGCGCCGGCATGGTTGGACGATGGCAGCGTGGTCTATCGCGAGAGCAATGCGGGCAAGGCACAGACGCTGCGGTTTGATCCTGCCACTGGCAAGTTGGTGCCGGCGTTCAAGGCGCAGGCCTTGGCCGATGCCATGAATTTGGCCGCTGGCGGCAAGGGGCGGCCGGCACAGGCCGACAAATTGCCGCCATTGAGTTTTCGCCGCAATGCCGATGGCTCGCTGCGGGTGACCAGCGTCATGGGTGGCGAGGCGTATCGCTGTGACGTGGCCGGCTGCAGTCCGCTGGTGGTCGCCAAGTCTGGCGATGAACCCGGCACCGCCTCGCCGGATGGCAAGCGTGCGGCATTTATTCGTGCCGGCAATTTGTGGTTGCGCGAGCTGTCCAGCGGCAAGGAAACCCAGCTCACCTTCGATGCCCAGCCCGATTACGGCTATGCCACCAGTAATGCCGGTTGGCAGCATTCGGATGACGCCGTGTTGGTGTGGTCGCCGGACGGCAACAAGATTGCCACCTTCCAGCAAGACCAGCGCAAGACCAGCAGCATGACCTTGGTCGGCACCAATGTGGGTGCGCCGAAGGTGGAGCAGTGGAAATACCCGTTCGTGGGCGACAAGGACGTGACCATGATCGAGCGCGTCATCATCGATGTGTCCGGTGCTGCGCCCAAGGTCATCCGTCTGCAAATGCCGGCCGATCAGCACCGCTCCACCTGCGCCGATGACGTGGTGTGTGATGGCGGTTGGGACGATGTGCAGTGGGCCAAGGATGGCAAGACGCTGGCCTTCATCAGCACCGATCGTGGCCATAAATCCGCCACCTTGCGGGTGGCCGATGCTGCCAGCGGCAAGGTACGCGACGTGTATACCGAAACCGTGGCCACCCAGTACCAGAGCGCGCCGGCCTTGGGCAATGTGGCATGGCGGTACTTGCCCGAGAGCAACGAGTTTTTGTGGTTCTCGCAAAAAAGCAATTGGGGCCATCTGTACTTGCATGACTTGAGCACGGGCAAAGAAAAGCGCCAGCTCACCAGCGGTGATTGGAATGCCACCAAAATCGGCTATCTGGATCAAGCCTCACGCACGCTGTGGTTCAGTGGCGTGGGTCGCGAGCCGGGTGACCCGTACTTCGTGCATTACTACAAGGTCGGATTGGATGCCGGTGCAGTGCAGTTGCTGACGCCTGAGGATGCCAATCACAGCATCACGCCTTCGGAAGATGGCAAGTATTTTGTCGATGTGTATTCGAAGATCGACACGGCGCCGATAGCCGTTGTGCGCGATGGCAATGGCAAGCAAGTGAAAGAATTGGCGCATGCCGATCTCACTCGTTTGAAAGCCGCCGGCTGGGTGGCACCGGAATCGTTCACGGTAAAAGCTCGCGACGGCAAAACCGATATCTATGGGCAACTGTTCAAGCCATCGCATTTCGATGCCAAAAAGAAGTATCCGATCATCACCTACATCTATCCAGGTCCGCAGGTGGGTTCGATTCGTTCGCGCAGCTTCGTGCCGGCCCACGGTGACCACCAGGCATTGGCCGAGCTGGGCTTCATCGTGATTGCGGTGGATGGCATGGGCACGCCCCTGCGCAGCAAGGCGTTCCAGGATGCCTATTACGGCAACATGATCGACAACACCCTGCCCGACCAAGTGGCCGCGCTGAAGCAATTGGGCGAGCGTTACCCGTGGGTGGACACCAGTCGCGCTGGCATCTGGGGGCATTCCGGTGGCGGCAATGCCACCGCGACGGCGATGTTCACCTATCCCGATGTGTACAAAGTGGGGATTGCCGAATCGGGTAATCACGACAATCTGAGTTATGAAGACGATTGGGGTGAGCGCTACCACGGTTTGCTGGAAGACAAAGGCGACGGCAAGACCAATTACAGCGGGCAAGACAACGCCTCGATCGCGAAAAACCTGAAAGGCAAATTGTTCCTGCTGCACGGCCTGATGGATGACAACGTGCCCCCGCAAACCACGCTATTGGTGGTGGATGCATTGATCAAGGCCAACAAGGATTTCGACCTGTTGCTGTTGCCCAAGGCGCGTCACGGCTACGGTGCGGATAGCTATTACGTGATGCGTCGGCGCTGGGATTATTTCGTGAAAAATCTGCTGGGCGCAGAGCCGCCAAAGGAATTTGAGCTCAAGCCGCAGTACTGACCGCGGTACCCCTTGAGACGACAACGGCAGCGCAGGCTGCCGTTGTCGTGCGGGGGACAGGTTGGCAATGTCGCTGGTTTATTCAATCAGCAGACTGGCCACAACCGGGAAATGATCGGAGGGATAGCGCTCACCATTGGAGTCAGTGAGCACGCCGTAGTCGAGCACGCGAATGCGCGGGCCGAGAAAGATATAGTCGATGCGTGCTTCAGGCGCTTTGCCAATAGCAAAATTATTGAAGGTTTCGGTAGGGCCGTAAGGTGGTGTCTCCGACACTGCGCGAGCATCCCGCAACGAGGCCTGCATGCGCTGGATTTGTATCGTGTCAGGGGTGGAATTGAAATCCCCCAGCGCAATCAGTGCGTCGCTGGAGTCTTGTTTCGCCAACCATTGCAACAGCAGGTTGGCCGATTCGCGGCGTGCAACCTGGCCTTCATGATCGAAGTGCACAGACACCACGGTCAGTGTGCTGCCGCTGCGCGTGTCACGCAGGCGCACCCAACTGGCCAGCCGGTTGCAGCAATGTGCATCCCAACCTTTCGACGGAACCTGCGGGGTTGGGCTGAACCAGAAATCGCCGTGTGCAAGCAAATCGAAACGTGCGCGGCGGTAAAAAATGGCGGAGTGCTCACCGGCTTGCTGGCCATCATCGCGGCCAACGCCAACGTGTGCGTATTCGGTAAGCGCCTCAAGGTCAGTAATCTGATTGGGAAGCCCTTCTTGGGTGCCGAATAGATCGAACCGGTGATAGCGGATCAGTGCTTTCACCGCGTCTCGCCGCTGCGCCCAAGCGTTGCGGCCATCAACGGGTGTATCCAGGCGCAGGTTATACGTGGCCACATGCAGTGGCTCCGGGGTGCCCGCCGTAGCGATGCTGGCAAGCAATGCCAGTGCCACTGTTGCCAGTCCCCGCAAGATGCCTTGTGGCTGCCGGAGTGAAGCGTGGATGAAACCGGATGGTTTCGACATGGCCGCGGCCCTACAGAGTTGCGAGGTTGAAGCCAAGCGGCCCGCCATTGGGCGGGCCGCTTGGGGGTTGCCTAGGGTCAGAACGAATAGCGTGCGCCGATCAGATATTGGCGACCGTACTCGGTGTATTCCTCCGGGAAGAACAGGCCTAGGCCGTTGGAATCGCTGACGGTGGTGCGGAATGGTTCGTTGTTGAGGTTATTGATCTGGAACAGCAGCGACAATCCGCGCAAGCGGCTGGCATCGGCAAAGTCGTAGCCAATTTGCATGTCCAGTGTGCGTTCATTACGGGTATAGCGATAGCTGCGCTGGCCGAAGATGTAGCTGTACTCACCGCGGTAGGGGTCACGGAAGCGTTCGCTGAGCCGGGCCGAGAAACCGTTGCGCTCGTAATACACGGTGGCATTCGCCACGATCTTTGATAAGCCGGGGATGGTGTCGGTACTTGAGCCGCCGGGGCCATCGGGGTCGATCGAAGACTCGGTGTACGAAACGTTGGCCAACATCCCAAAGCCGTTCAAGATTCGATGCAGCAATGCACCTTCCAACGCAAGACTGAATTCGGCGCCACGCATATAACCACCCTTGCCATTGGCAGGGGTTGAGAAGGTACCGATGTTGGACTGCGGTGGCACTGGTGTATCGAACTCGTAGCCGGTGAAGTCCCATGGAATCGTGCTGGTGTACACGTAGGATTGCAGATCCTTGTAGAACGCAGCCAAAGCGACATAGCTGGCTGGGCCGAAATATTTTTCAACCGAAAGATCCACGGAATTGGCACGGAATGGTTCTAGGCGCGGGTTGCCGCCACTGCCTGACCACTGGGCCACGCCATTGCCCACATTGACGCCAACGTTGGCATACGCACCCATGTCGTTGATGCGCGGGCGCATCTGTTCCTTGGCGGCGCCAAAGCGCAGATTCCAGCCATTGTTGAAGTCGAAGACCAGATTCAGGCTGGGCAGAACGTCGTTGTAGCTAGCACCTACGCCGTTGACATCTGCGGGACCGGTTGGAGTGATGCCGACGCCGTTCGATTTCTGGTTGGTGTGGATGTATTGGAAGCCGATATTGCCGCGCAGCTGGACATTGCTACCTAACGTGGTGTCGATATTGGCCTTGGCGTAGAACGTACCGATGTCCTCAAGGATGCCGTAATCCTTTTGCAGATCGTCGTTGGTTTCGCTCAGGTACACATGGTAATAGCGGCTCAACAGTGCACGCGGGTCGTAGGTAAGCACCTTGCCCATGCCGGCGAAGCCGAGGTCGGTAGGCGATTGCAGCAGGGAAGGGTCCACCAGCACCGGCGTGCGTCCCGGCAGGTCGGCAAAATACACACTGGCCTGCTTGTTCTTGCTGCGGCGGCTGTAGTTGTAGCCGATGTCGTAGCTGGATATGAAGTTGTTGTCCAACGCCTGATTCATGGACAGCCTGAAGGCTTTGAGGGTATCCACTTGGCGGGAGTCTTCCATGCGGCCATCGTGGCCCCAGCCTTGCGCATCACGCAAATAGACGGTGGTTGGGCTGGAAAGATCCGGCAGGCCGTAATGGGCATAGCCCGGTGTCAGTGGGATGTTGAAGTCCACATTCAAGCCACCTAGCATGCCGGCGTAGGTTTCCAGCGTGGACTGATCGCGGATTGCGCGCGAATAGCTCAGGTCTGCGGCAAAGGTGAAGGCCCCGGTCTTGAACTCATTGTTCCAGCCGAATGCAGACAGGCTGTCATCGCGCAGGTTGTTGTCGTTGCGGATCACCGGCTGAATGCCGCTGAGGGTGCCGCTGGTGACCACCGGCGTACCGTTGTAATTGGTGGTGTTAGCGCTGGTATACGTGACGGCGCCGTTGTTCCACCACGGATCATTGGTCCACATCGCGCCGCGCATCCATTCGCTCTGGCTGAATTTGGAGTGATACGCATCGAGCACACTGTGCCAGCTGTCATTGGGCTTGAACTCGAGCACGGCCATCACGCCATCGCGATTGGAGTCGCGCGATTTGACCCAGGCTTCGGCGCCTTGCAGAGCAATCGCATTATCCGGTTTGGCGCCTTGTGGCGCGCCCCACAGCGTGGTGTTTGCCCACCACCAGGATTTGTAATGCTTTTCCTGGAATGGGGCATTCAGGCGGGCCACGCCGATCGCAACACCGATGGTGTTATTGGCAAATTGATCGATATACGACGCAGACATCCGATAGCCGGAGTCATGCCCGCCGGGGGTGATATTGCCAAACGAATTGCGCTCACCCTGGCCAGACACCACGATCTTGCGGCCTTGCACATCCAGTGGCCGCACTGTTTGCATATTCACCGTGCCGGACAACCCCTGGCCAACCAAAGACGCGTCGGGGGTCTTGTACACAGTGACGCTGTTGATCAGCTCGGCAGGGTATTGATCGAACTCCACGCCGCGGCTGTCGCCAGTGCTGACTTGTTCGCGGCCATTGAGCAAGGTGCCGGCAAATTGTTCGGACATGCCGCGGATATGGATGACTTGGCCGTGGCCGTCCACGCGCTGCATGGTCAGGCCCGGCAGGCGTGAAATGGCATCGGCAATGCTGATATCCGGCAGCTTGCCGATGTCTTCCGAAGAGACCGCTTCAACAATGGAGGCGGATTCGTTCTTGGTTTCCACCGAGGTCGCAATACTGCGACGGATGCCGACCACTTCCACCTTGTCCAGCGTTGTCGTGCTGTCTTTGGCTTTTGGCTTCGCAGACTGTGCCTGGTTTGCGGGTGGTTGATCGGTGTTGCCGGCTTGCTGAGCCAACGCAGGAAGCGCCAAGACGGCGCTGCAGGCAATGGCTAAAGCACTGATGCGCGGCGCAAGGCGAGACGATGTTGTGTGGCGATGCTGTGATGTCGTATTGGTGTGATTGGCTGTTGGCATGGAAATCCCCTCCCGAAGTATTGACAGCGCTGTCATATTGAGGGCAAATACCCTGTGAATGTCAACAGGTTCGTGCAAAAAGATATGCGAGGATATGCAAATGCCAACAATTTCAATTGCTTGCGATTCGATGGCGGCGCGCTTCAGGCTGCCAGAACGCGGTGCGTGGCGGCCTGTCCGTGCTGCTGATGGCTGGGCTTGTCGAAGCTGGAGAGGGGGGCGACGGGGCATGGTGGCGGCATTGGCGCTCTTGCTGGCGGGCTGCGCAAGCCATCCCGCAGCGTGGGCGGAGCGCGCGTCAGTACAGGCAAGCGCGGATGTCTGGATAACGACCTCGGATCATCGGCAGTTGTTGGCCCATGCCAGCATTCCATCCGGCACGATCGATGCCAGTCACGAAGCCGTGAGCGTGATCGATGTTGCGCCAACGCAGCGGTTCCAACAGGTTGCAGGGTTTGGCGCGGCGTTAACTGATGCTTCGTCGTGGTTGCTGCAGCAGCGGATGACGCCGCAACAGCGGCAAGCACTGTTGCAGGAGTTGTATTCGCGCAAGAACGACGGACTTGGGTTTGCGTTCCTGCGGCTGACCATTGGTGCATCGGATTTTTCGCGCCACCACTACAGCTTGGATGATTCGCCAGACGGCAAGCCTGATCCACAGTTGTTGCACTTCAGCCTTGCGCCGAATCGCGAGGATGTCATTCCGGTTGCGCAGCAAATTGTGGCGATCAACCCGCAGTTGCGCATCATGGCCTCCCCCTGGAGCGCCCCGGCGTGGATGAAAGACAGTGACAGCCTGATCACCGGGCGCTTGCGGCCGGAGTATTACGCTGCGTTTTCGCGATACCTGCTGCGCTACATCGAAGCCATGGCCGAAGCGGGTGTCCGGATTGATGCATTGAGCGTGCAGAATGAGCCGGATTTCGAGCCGCGCGACTATCCGGGGATGCGGCTCAACGCGCCGCAGCGCGCACGCTTGATCGGTGATCACCTTGGCCCACTGTTGGCGCAGCACGCGCCGCAGGTGCAGCTCTGGGATTGGGATCACAACTGGGACAAGCCGGCGGAGCCTTTGGCGGTGTTGGCGGACCCGGTTGCGGCACGCTATGTGTCCGCGGTGGCGTGGCATTGCTATGGCGGTGATTCATCCGCACAAACCCGCGTGCATGCAGCGCATCCCACCTTGGATATGTACATGACCGAGTGCTCCGGTGGCGACTGGGAGCCGCTGCACACTGGCGGATTGACCTTGCAGGCCAGGCAGGTGCTGGTATCAACGATGCGTCATTGGGCGCGCGGTGTGTTGTTGTGGAACCTCGCTCTGGATGAAAGCAACGGCCCGCATACGGGTGGTTGTGGCAATTGCCGAGGCGTGGTGACCATCGACTCGCGAACTGGTGAGGTAACGCGCACCGATGACTACTACGTGTTGGCGCACGCCAGTCGATTCGTGCGCCGGGGTGCGTGGCGGGTGGCATCAACGGAAGGACAGGATGGCGTGGATAACGTGGCATTTGTGAATGCCGATGATGGCAGCCGCGTGCTGATTGTGGTCAATTCCAATCCCGAAACGCGACGCATTGGCGTGCGCGAAGGCGCACGTAGTTTTGAATGGGCGTTGCAGGGCAAGAGTGTTGCCACCTTGCGCTGGCACAGCGCGGCACACTGAAGCGGCCTTGTGGACAACACACGGCCGCAGCGACGGAGGGTGCTGCGTGGATAAGGTTATCGCGTTGGGCAATCCACCTTGTGGTCAAACTCGGTGCTGGCGCTGACCTTGGAGATTGCCAGTTGCACGCCATCACTTGCGTGCAGCGCAAAAGGCTGACGGAGCTTGCTGGTGTCGGCCCCGGCCACGCGCAGGCAACGCAGTTGAATACCGAGCCGTGTCCATTCGCCCCTGGGCAAGGTAGCCAGGGTGCTGCCAAGTGCAATCGTGCCGCTGCACCCATCGCCGCAACCTGCCGAAAAAAGTACCTTGCTGTCGAGTGGCAAAGCATCCACGCGCAATCGCGCCACCACGAAGACATCACCATTGGTCTCGCGGACCAAATCCAGTGGTGTATTGGCGTGCAGTTCCACCGCGCCCTCGCCATGGAAGGCAAACAGGCGCGCACCTTCCTGGATGTCGGTATTGATGGCACTCATGGCAACGCTGCCATCGGCACTGGCGGCAACCGGGTGAATCACATCATTGGCAACGCCATTGGCGCCAACCAGACGCAAGGTCAAGCCCGTTGCTGACACGCCGCGGTCAAACCAAACATTGCTGCGTGCCGCCATTGGGTCAAGACCGGGGTCTTCGGAGAGCATTGCCAGCGGCGCATGATCGACATAGCGCAGGCCATAGCCAAACGGGAACAGCGGGGAATAGTGTTTTTGGCCGATATTGTTGGCGTATTGGTCGGCACGCCGCGGCCATGAAAAACTCAGCCTGCCGTGGAAATCGTATTGCGGCGCACCGTCCTTGCCGCGCAGCAGGACGTCGGCAATACCCGCACCTTCCGAGCCAGGGAGCCATGCCGCTACGAAGGCATCAGCCGCATTGATTTCGCGATTGAGCCACAGCGGTCGCCCGCTCAAAAAGACGGCAACCACCGGGATGCCATCGGCTTTCAGGCGCCGGATCAATGCAAGGTCGCCCGACTTGCCGGCCTTGAACATGAGATTGGGAAGGTCTCCTTGGAATTCCGCGTAAGGGTCTTCGCCAAACACCACCACGGCCACATCGGGCTTGTGGGTGTAGTTACCGTCCACGGCCAGCTCCGCCTCACCACCCGCCGCAGCTACCTGCTGGCGAAAGCCATCCCAGATCGAATCGGCATTCGGGAAATCTGCACGTGTGGTGCCATTGCCCTGCCAGGTCAGCGTCCAACCGCCGGTCTGTTTGGCAAGATTATCGGCACCATCGCCGGCCAGCAAAATGCGCGCGTGTGGATTCAGCGGCAACAAGCCGTGGTTGTTTTTCAGCAACACCAGGGATTCACGCACGGCGCGTCTGGCCACGGCGCGATGCTCAGCAGAGCCCAGCAGTTCAAACTTGCCACCCAGCGCACGCTGTGACGGCTTGGGCTTTTCGAAGAGGCCCATGCGGAACTTGACGCGCAGGATGCGACGCACGGCATCGTCGAGGCGCGCCATTGGGATGTCGCCTGCTTTGACATGCGCCAGGGTCGATGTGTATAGCCCCTTCCAGCTGTCCGGAGCCATCGCCATATCGAGGCCGGCATTGAAGGTCTGCGCGCAATCGGTATTACTGCAACCTGGAATCTGGCCATGACCGTTCCAGTCGCCCACGATCAAGCCACCAAACTGCATGCGACCCTTCAGGATGTCGGTCAGCAGGGTCTTGTTGGCGTGCATCTTTTCGCCATGGAAGCTGTTGTATGACGCCATTACCGACTGTGCGCCGGCTGCAATCGCGGGCACGTAGCCGGCGGCATGCACATTGCGCAATACCGCTTCACTGACCTCGGTATTGCCCTGGTCTTTGCCATTGGTGGTGCCGCCATCACCAAGGAAATGTTTGACCGATGTCATCACATGGTGGTCATCCAGAAAGTCGGGTGCGCCGGCTTTGCCTTGCAAGCCTTCCACCATCGCGGGTGCCAGCAGCGCAACGACCTTCGGGGCTTCGGAATAGCCCTCGTAGCTGCGCCCCCAACGGTCGTCCTGCGGCACCGCCACGGTGGGTGCAAACGTCCACTCCATGCCGGTGGTGCGGGTTTCGACAGCGGTGATGCGGCCGATCTGTCGAATCAGGTCTGCATCACGGGTCGCACCAAGGCCGATATTGTGTGGAAACAAGGTGGCGCCGATGATGTTGCTTTGTCCATGCACGGCATCGATGCCCCAAATGACCGGGATTGCCTTGCCGCCTTGCGAGGTGTCCATTGAGGCCTCCCAGAATGCATCGGCAAGCGCCAGCCACGCCTTGGGTGGTGCGTTGTATTTGCCGCCCGGGTCGGAGCCGCCTCCGGCCAGGATCGAGCCCAAGCGATAGGTGCGCAAATCTTCGGGCTTGATCGAATCGATATCGGCTTGAATGGTCTGTCCGACCTTTTCCTCCAGCGTCATGGTAGCCATCAATGCGTCAATCCGGTGTTCGATGGCGGGAGTGATTGGCAACGGCCATGCCGGCTGCGGCCATAGCGATGGATGCAGCGGGACGGCGACGGTCGCGTGCCCGGAGTGCGCGCTGTGGGCGCTACCGGCAAATGCGATGGCGGCGAGCAGGGCGATGGCTAGCCGTCTGCGATGGCGCGGCAAGGGTGAGTTGGGTTGGGGCATGGCAGTGGCTCCATCTGCGATAAAGTGAACACCGGAGTTGTCGCGTTGCATCATGACAGCGCTGTCAATAGTAGGCAGAATATAACCGACTTTGTGGCACATGGTCGGCCCGTTGCTGGTGCCGCGCTTGCGCAAGGTAGGGACAATGCTCATGCGACGGACAACAACAGGGAAACGCACAGGATGAAAGCATCGCGGGTACGCATCGAGGACGTGGCAGAACAAGCGGGCGTGTCGATGAAGACCGTTTCGCGCGTACTCAATCATGAGCCCAACGTCTCGGAAAGCACGCGCAAGCTGGTGGAGGCGGCAGTGGAGAAGCTGCGCTACCGGCCGTTGCCATCGGCGCGCATCCTGGCCGGAAGCCGCTCGTATCTGGTGGCGATGCTGTTCGACAATCCGTCCAGCAACTATTTGATGGAAATCCAGATGGGCGTGCTGGATGCCTGTCGGGATCGGCATTACAACTTGATGTTGGCACCCTTGACGTTGGCGGATCGGGGTTTGGTCAGCAAAGTGGAGTCGCTGATCCTGCAGTCGCAACTGGATGGCTTGCTGTTGACCCCGCCGTTGACCGATGACCCTGCGCTGTTGAAGCGATTAGTCGAATTGGAAGTGCCCTGGTCCAGCGTCTCGGCGAAAGAACAGAACCGCAAAATCGGGGTGGTGGTAGATGAATTTGGCGCCGTGTGCGCGATGATGAAGCACTTGGTATCGCTGGGGCATCACCGAATTGCCCATATCAGCGGGCATCCAGCGCACGGCGCCACGGGTTGGCGTTTGGCGGGCTACAAGGAGGGCTTGAAGCGCGCGGGTTTGCGCTTTGATGCATCGCTGGTGGTCGCAGGCGAGTTTTCCTACGATTCCGGGTATGCCGCAGCCAATAGATTGCTGGACTTGAAGCGCCGGCCAACCGCGATTTTTGCGGCCAATGACGATATGGCGGCGGGGGTGATTTGTGCCATCCGCGAGCGTGGTTTGTCGGTGCCTGAAGACATTTCGGTCTGTGGTTTCGATGACACGCCCATCGCACACCAGATTTATCCTGCGCTGACCACGGTGCGCCAGCCGACCCGTGAGATGGGCCGGTTGGCTGCGCTGGAGCTGCTCAACGAAATCCGGGAACCCGCCAGCGGCAGTGTTGTGGATGTGCCGTATACCCTGCAGCTACGGCGCTCCACCGCGGCGGTGGCCACCGCCGGGAATGGATGAACCCGGCGATGGTGGCAATGCCGGGTTGCAAGTGACACTGTGAATTAATGACTTGTGCCGGCCGCCAGCTGGTCCAGATCAATCCCTTGTTTGCGCAGCAGGCTGGATGCGCGCAGCGCATAGAACGCCAGGTAGGCAAAGCAGACCACGCCCACCCAGAAGCTCATGTGCACACCCACCACATCGGCCAGTGCGCCTTGTGCCCAGCTCACCAGGCCGCCGCCCATGATCATCATGATCAGCAGGCTGCTGCCCTGATTGGTATTGCGGCCCAGACCGGTAATCGCCAATGCAAAAATGCACGGCCACATCGTGCTGCAAAACAGGCCCACACTGATAAAGGCGATGGTGCTGGTCATGCCGCTGCTGAACATCCCGATCAGCAGCGCCACAATGCCGCACACTGCGAAATACAGCAGCATCCGCGCCGGGTTACCACGGCTCAGCCAGGTGGCGGCAATCATCACCACGATCACGCCGGCATAGCCGTAGAACTGCGACACATCATGCTGGGCGATGGCATTGACCGCCAGATACACGCCAAACGCAAGAAACGGCAGCAGCAACAGCAACATCGATTTGGTGCTGCGGCCAACGTCAAATGCCCCCGCTGCGCCAGTCCAGCGGCCAATCATCAAGCTGGCCCAGTACAACGAAACATACGGCGCCAAGTGCTGGGTTTCGATGCCCAAGCCTTCGTGCAAATACGCCGGCAGATTACTGACCGTGGACACTTCCACGCCCACATACACAAAGATTGCCAGCATCCCCAATACCAGCTGTGGATAGGCAAATGCGGAGGGCTTGTGCACCAGCTTGCCGGCATCTTGCGCCTCATCGCTGGCCAGTGCGTCCAGATCAATCTGGTTCGGCACGGAGGAAAACTTGATGAACACCGCTACCAGCGTGAACGCCGCACCCAACACCAGGTACGGGATTTTCACGCTCTCGATGCTGGCATCGGTATTGCCGGTGGAGAGGCTGCCGAAAATGGCAAAACTGACCAGCAATGGGCCAATCGTGGTACCAAAATTATTGACCCCGCCCGCCATGGTCAACCGCTGTGCACCGGTGGCCGGGTTGCCCATCACGATGGCCAGGGGATTGGCCGCGATCTGTTGCAGGGCAAACCCAAGCCCGACGATAAACAAGCCCGACAGCATCAGCGGAAATGAACTGTTATTGGCTGCCGGATAAAACAACAAGGTGCCCAGCGCCGAGATCAGCAGCCCCACGCAAATGCCGTTCTTGTAGCCGATCTTGTTCAGCAGATCCTGCCCGGCCAGTTTGGAAATGCCGAAATAAATCAGCGAGCCCACGGTGTAGGCCACGTAAAACGCCACCGCCACCAGCTGGCTTTGCGACTGACTGAGGTGGAACGCTTTTTTGAAGACAGGAATCAGGATGTCATTGCTGGCGGCAACAAAGCCCCAGAAAAAAAACACGGTGATCAGGACGCCGAACTGCGCCCATCGGGTTTGCTGCTGTGCCATGGATCCCCCGTGGATGAGTGGTGGTGTTGCGCCGACGCAAATTCCCGAGGCAAGGCAGACGGGCAACCTGACGGCTTTTACAGGATGCTTGACAGCGCTGTCAAACTTGGTTGCGCCGATAACAAATTCATGGTGCCCCCGGTGTGGGCAGCGCATTCCCCACACAAGCAACGGTGAAATGCATGGAGGGGATGGAAATTAGGTTGACGCCACCCCTGCTTGCACGTTGCAATGCAGCATCCTCGATCCGAACGGTTGCCGATGTTGCCTGAATCCACTTCCCGCCTGTCGCCGATGTCCGCGCTGATATTTTCCTCGCGCTGGCTGCAGTTGCCGCTGTATCTGGGCTTGATCGTGGCCCAAGGCGTGTATGTGTTCCTGTTCGTCAAGGAACTCTGGCACCTGATCCACGATGCCGCCAGCCTGAACGAGCAGGGCATCATGCTGATCGTGCTGGGCCTGATCGACGTGGTGATGATCTCCAACCTGCTGGTGATGGTGATCGTCGGTGGCTACGAAACCTTCGTCTCAAGGCTCAATCTGGAAGGCCATCCCGACCAGCCGGAATGGCTGTCACACGTCAATGCCAGCGTGTTGAAGGTCAAATTGGCGATGGCGATCATCGGCATTTCCTCGATCCACCTGCTCAAGTCCTTCATCGAAGCCGGCCAGTTGGGTTTGCCGCTGTGCACCGTTGACCTGCTGGCGGCCAAAGCGCTCTGTACCAAAGCCACCGCACAGGGTGTGATGTGGCAGACCATCATCCATATCGTATTCATCCTGTCGGCCATCGGCATCGCATGGACCGACAAGTTGATGACCGGCAACGCCAGCAAGCGCGAACACGCGGGCCATTGAGGCCGCCCATCCCGGTAAAATCCGGCGGATGGATGTTTCCCACTTGCTTGATGGGCTGAACCCGGCCCAACGCGAAGCCGTTTCTGCCGCACCCGGCCACTATTTGGTGTTGGCCGGGGCCGGTTCCGGCAAAACCCGTGTGTTGACCCATCGCATCGCATGGCTGCATGAGGTGTTCGGGGTGCCGCTGCACGGCATCCTGGCGGTCACCTTCACCAACAAAGCCGCCGGCGAGATGCGCGGACGCATTGCCGCGCAACTGGGTGGCGAGCCGCGCGGCGCGTGGATCGGCACCTTCCACGGCCTGGCCCATCGCCTGCTGCGCCTGCACTGGCAGGAGGCGAAGTTGCCGGAAGGGTTTCAGGTGTTGGACAGCGACGACCAGCTGCGGCTGGTCAAGCGCGTGGTGCAGCAATTGGAATTGGACGATGGCCAATTTCCGCCGCGCCAGCTGACCTGGTGGATCAACGCGCAAAAGGACGAAGGTCGCCGCCCGCAGCATATCCAGCCCACCCCGCATGACCCATGGGGGGATGTGCAGTTGCGTGTGTACACCGCCTATGAAGAGCGCTGCCAGCGCGCAGGCTTGGTGGACTTTGCCGAACTGCTGCTGCGTGCGCATGAATTGCTGCGCGATACCCCGGCGTTGCTGGCGCATTACCGGCATCGTTTCGGGCAGATTCTGGTGGACGAGTTTCAAGACACCAATGCCATCCAGTACGGATTTATCCGGTTGTTGGCAGGCAGCTCCGGGCACGTCTTTGTGGTGGGTGATGACGACCAGGCCATCTATGGTTGGCGCGGTGCGAAGGTGGAGAACGTGCAGCGGTTCTTGGGTGATTTTCCAGGTGCGCACACCATTCGCCTTGAACAAAATTACCGTTCCACCAGCACCATCCTGGATGCCGCCAATGCGGTGATCGCGCATAACAGCGACCGGCTGGGCAAGAAGCTGTGGACCGATGCCGGCGAAGGTGAGCGCATCGACCTGTATGCGGCCTACACCGAGATGGACGAGGCCGCTTATGTGGTCGATCGCATCCACCAATGGGTGCGCGAGGGGGGCAGCCGTAGCGATGCGGCGATCTTGTATCGCAGCAATGCGCAGTCGCGTGCCTTCGAAGAAGAATTGTTGAAGCGGCAAATGCCGTATCGCGTGTATGGCGGCATGCGCTTTTTCGAGCGCGCCGAAATCAAGGACGCACTGGCGTATCTGCGTTTGCAGGCCAACCGCGATGACGACGCGGCATTCGAGCGCGCCGTGAACACGCCACCACGCGGCATTGGCGAGCGCACTCTGGATGAAGTGCGCCGCACCGCGCGTGAGTATGGGCAATCGCTATGGCAGGCCGCGCAACGCCTGTGCCGGATGTCGACCCTCAGCGCCCGCGCACGCAATGCGCTGGCCGCGTTCGCGCAGTTGATCGACGGGCTGGGGCAGGCAACCACCGAACTGCCGCTGGCAGAAAAAATCGACCATGCACTGTTGCGTTCCGGTCTGCGTGCGCATTACGAAAAAGAATCGCAAGGACAGTTGGATTCACGCACCGACAACCTCGACGAACTGATCAGTGTGGCCAGCCGGTTTATCCGCAGTGATGAAGACGATGCGGCCGCCATGCCGGAGCTGGTCGCCTTCCTCAGCTATGCCGCACTGGAGGCCGGCGAAGGCCAAGCGCAGGCCGACGAAGACAGCGTGCAGCTGATGACCCTGCATAGCGCCAAGGGCTTGGAGTTCCCGCTGGTGTTTCTGGTCGGGTTGGAAGACGGTTTGTTTCCGAATGCACGCAGCAAGGAAGAACCCGGCCGCATGGCCGAAGAGCGCCGGCTGGCCTATGTCGGCATCACCCGTGCCCGCCAGCAATTGGTGTTGTGTCACGCCGAATCACGGCGCATCTACGGCAGCGATGTGCTCAACGCACCCTCGTGCTTCCTGCGCGAAATTCCGCAAGCGCTGCTGCGCGAGATACGTCCAAAACCCAAGCCGCAGCCGTTTGCCCGTGGCGCAGCGCAGATCCCTGCACGCAACTATGGCCACGCCGCACTGGACGCGCCGCCCATCCGGTTGGGCGCGAACGTGCGTCACCCCAAGTTCGGCACCGGCTTCGTGACCGACGTCGAAGGCAACGGCGCGCATGCCCGCGTGCAAGTCAATTTCGAGGATGTGGGCAGCAAATGGCTGGTGCTGGCCTATGCGAATTTGAGTCCGGCGTGATGCATGCATTGCCATCGCGCAACACTGCAATTGGCGGGAACATGATCGAATTTTGCGTGACGGAATGGGCCGCATGGGCGCCCGGTGTGGAGACGCGGGAGGCATGGCAGGCGTGGGCGTTGGCGCCGGCCATGCCGGTGGGTGACGGGATGCCGGCCTTGCCGGAGGTGCCGGCCATTCAGCGTCGCCGCATTGACCGGCTGGGGCGGATGGCCGTGCAGGTGGCGTATTGGTGCGCGCAGGCAGAGGGCACCGGTGTGCCGTTGGTGTTTGCCTCGCGGCACGGTGATGTGCGGCGCTCATTGGAGTTGTTGCAACAGCAGGCGCGTGGCGAGCCAATGTCGCCTACCCAGTTTGGACTGTCGGTGCATAACGCGATTGCGGCGTTGTACTCCATCGTGCGTGGCCAGCACGGCAACTATTTGGCATTGGCGGCGGGCAAAGCCACCGCAGCGACGGCCATGATCGAAGCGGCAGGTTTGCTCGCCGATGGTGCGCCGGAGGTGTTGGTAGTGGTGTATGACGCTTGCTTGCCCGAAGCCTATGCGGCCTTTGTGGATGAGGTGCAGGCTGACCATGCGTGGTGCTGGCGCGTGCGTGCAGATGGTGAAGGGCAGCGGTTGTCGTTGGATTGGCAGATGGCTGAGGACGATGCCGCGATAACGCCAGCGCTGCCGGCGAGTTTGGAGGTGCTGCGCTTTGTATTGGCCGGCGACGCTGCATGTACGCAACTGGCCGATGGTCTGCGCTGGCACTGGCTACGACATGACTGAGGTGGGTTTGCCCACCGCGTTGCGATCCAGCCGGCTTAATCACGGCTGGCGCATCGTGGCGACAGGTTTAAGCTTTTTCGCGTTTGGAATCGGCGGTGTGCTGCTGTCGACGCTGGCGTTTCCCATGCTGGCGCTGCTGGTGCGCAACCCTGCGCGCCGACAAACCTTGGCACGGCGGTTGGTGCAGCGTAGCTTTGCCTTGCATATCGAGCTGATGCGTGTGTTGGGGGTGCTGACCTACGAGATTCGTGGCCGCGAGTGCTTGCGGCGGGACGGCTTGTTGATTCTGGCCAATCATCCCACCCTAATCGACGTGGTGTTTCTGATTGCGCTGCTGCCCAATGCCGATTGTGTGGTCAAATCTTCATTGGCACGCAACCCCTTCACGCGTGGCCCGGTGCGGGCTGCGGGCTATGTCTGCAATGACGATGGCGCAGGGTTGATCGATGATTGCATCGCCGCGGTACACCGTGGCGGCAATCTGGTAATGTTTCCGGAAGGGACACGCAGCCGCCGCGATGCGCCATTGCGACTGCAGCGCGGCGCCGCCAATATCGCGGTGCGTGGCGGTTTGAACATCACACCCGTGCGCCTGAGTTGCCGCCCGATGACGCTGGGAAAAGGCGAGAAATGGTATCGTGTCCCGGCGTACCCCTTCCATGTCGTAGTAGACATTCAGCCAGACATTGAGATCGCATCGTTGCTGGGCGGGGCAACCAGTGAAGCGATGGCTGCGCGTCAACTGACGGACTATTTGACCCATTATTTCGCGGCGGGAGAGCCTGCGTGCAATCACTCGAACTTGAGATCAAACAACTAATCATTTCCGCATTGGCATTGGAAGATTTGACGCCCGATGCCATTGATGCCACCGCACCGTTGTTTGGCGAAGGCTTGGGCCTGGACTCGATCGACGCGTTGGAATTGGGATTGGCTCTGCAGAAACGCTATGGCGTGACACTGTCGGCCGACTCGCAGGAAACCCGTCAGCATTTTTCCAGCGTCAATGCGCTGGCTCATCTCGTTGCCGGACAACGGGTGTAAACCAATGACGGCCATCATGACCAGGGACGAGCTGTTCACCCGCATCAGTAGCATCTTGCAGGACACGTTCGAAATCGACCCCGCACGGATCACGCCTGCGGCCAATCTGTACACCGATCTGGATATCGACAGTATCGATGCGGTGGATCTGATCGTGCAACTCAAGCCGCTATTGGGTGGCAAGTTGCAGCCGGATGCGTTCAAAGCGGTACGCACGGTGCAGGACGTGGTTGACGTGCTGCATGGACTGCTCCGCGGCGCTGCCTGAGTTGTCGGCGGCACATTGCCGTGGCGTATACCGTGAAACACGCACGACTACTGTTATTTGCGCTGCTCTCGCTGGCCTATCCACTGGCGGTGGATCTGCTGCTGGGCCGGTTCGAGCCACGTTGGTTGGCACTGCTGCTGTGCGCGCTGGCCTTGCTGCGTGCATTCACCACGCGCGAGCCAATGTGGTTGTGGGCGGCAGCGGCAACGGGTCTATTGGCCGGCTGGACCAGTTGGACCAATAGCGCATTGCCGTTGAAGTTGTATCCGGTCGTGATCAATGGCGTGTTGTTGCTGGTGTTCAGTCTCAGCTTGCGGTTCGGCCCGCCCGTGATCGAGCGCTTGGCGCGCCTGCGCGAACCCGATTTGCCACCGCACGCGGTGGTGTATGTGCGCCGTGTCACCCAGGTCTGGTGCGGATTCTTTTTACTCAACGGCAGCGTGGCGCTGGCCACCGCGTTGTGGGCCAGCGAGCGGGTGTGGGCACTGTATAACGGCCTGATTGCCTATCTGTTGATCGGTACCTTGTTTGCCGTGGAATGGCTGGTGCGGCAGCGGGTGAAGGCGCGCGCGCATGGCTGAGTGGATCGCGCTGAATGCAGTGGCTTGTCAGCCGCGCAGCGGACGCGTGGTGGCGCGCTGGTGCAATGCGCAGCACGCACAAGACGTACTGGATCACGCCGCGTTCCGAGCGCAAGTGGCGGCATGGCGCGCGGCATTTTCTGCGCACGCGGGGGCACGCTATGCATTGTATTTCGATGACGCCGTGCCCTTTGCGGCAGCACTGTTCGGCGCGTGGCATGCCGGCAAGACTGTATTGCTGTGTGCTGATGTGTTGCCACAAACACTGGTGCGGTTGGCTGCCGAGGTGGATGGCTGGGCGGGCGACGTGCCTGCCACGTGTGTGCGCATCGCGCCGCAGTGGCATCTGTCCGAGGATGGTGGCGTGTGGCCTGTCCTGGATGAACACACAACACGGCTGCAAGTACTGACCTCCGGCTCTACCGGTGCGCCGGTGGTGATCGACAAGACACTGGCGCAACTGGCGCGCGAAGTGGAAGCGCAAGAGCGCGTGTTTGGTGCCCGCTTGGGCGATGCACAGGTGCATGGCACAGTGTCACACCAGCACATCTACGGCTTGTTGTTCCGCGTGCTGTGGCCATTGGCGGCCGGGCGCGCGCTGCTGCCACGGGTGTTTTTTCTTGAAGATTTGAATGCCGCGATGGATGCGCCCGCAGTGTTGGTGAGCAGTCCTGCGCATCTCAAACGGATTCCCGCCAGCATGGATTGGCATGCCATACGTTGTCAGTTGCGCGCAGTGTTCAGCTCCGGTGGCGCATTGCCGGTAGAGGCCGCTGCCGATGTACACGAACAATTCGGGCAAGCGGTTATCGAAATATTTGGCAGCAGTGAAACCGGCGGCATCGCGTGGCGACAACACGCGGCTGCGGCCACTGCGTGGACACCGTTGCCGGGTGTGCAATGGCGCATGCGGGATGCACAATTGGAAGTGACTTCACCGCATCTTCCCAATGCCGATTGGTGGCGCACACAAGACTGTGTGGAGTCCGATGCAGGGGGCGGGTTTCGCTTGCTGGGCCGCGCCGATCGCATCGTCAAAGTGGAAGAACGGCGCGTGTCATTGACCGCGCTGGAGCGCCAGTTGCTGGCGTTGACCGACGTCGCCGAGGCGCGCGTGATCTTGCTGGATGGCGCGCGTGCGCAGCTGGCGGCGGTGATCTGCCTGACCAGCACAGGTGCAGCCTGCTTGCAGGCACATGGCGCACGCGCCCTTGCGCAGCGCTTGAGCCTCGCATTGGCGCAAGTGCAAGAGGCCGTCACCCGGCCGCGGCGTTGGCGCTTTGTCGAGGCCATGCCGATGAACGTACAAGGCAAGACCACCGATGCAGCATTGGCCGCGTTGTTCCGTCCGGAGCGCCCACAGCCCATCTGGCAGTTGCGTACCGCCACGCAGGCGCAGCTGACGCTTGTGCTGGATCCGGCCCTGCTCGTGTTCGATGGTCACTTTCCGCAGTTTCCTATCCTGCCCGGCGTGGCACAGTTGGACTGGGCAGTGCGCTTGGGGCGCGAGGCGTTTGCGATCAACACCGCATTTTCACGGATGGAGGCGCTGAAGTTCCAGCAGGTGGCGCGCCCAGGGTTGCAACTGCAATTGCATTTGGAATGGCGGCCAGACAAAACCACGCTGCAGTTTCGCTATGTCTCTGCACTTGGCGCCCATGCCAGCGGCCGCGTAGTGTTCGCCGAGGCCGCGCCATGAACAATGCAGCGAGCCATGCGGTGTTCAAGCCGTTGGTAGTGATCCCGGTGTATAACCACGAACAGGCGATCGGCGCGATGGTGGATGGCGTGCGCATGCACGCGCTGGAGTGCTTGCTGGTGGATGACGGTTCGCACGCGTCTTGCGCGGCCGTGTTGGACGCCCTGGCGCAACGTGAAGGCGTGCACCTGCTGCGGCTGCCACACAACCAAGGCAAAGGTGGTGCGATGCTGGCTGGCTTTCGCAACGCAGCACAACGCGGGGCCACGCATGTCTTGCAAATCGACGCCGATGGGCAACACGCCACGACTGAGATTCCACGCTTCCTTGCTGCCGCAAAGGCCGCACCGCAGGCCATCATCAACGGTACGCCGGTGTATGATTCCAGCGTACCCAAGGGCCGCCTGTATGGCCGCTACCTCACCCATGTCTGGGTGTGGATCAATACCTTGTCAGGTGATATCCGCGATTCGATGTGCGGGTTTCGGGTGTATCCCTTGGCGCCGGTTATCGCGTTGATCAATGCAGAGCCAATGGGTTTGCGGATGGAGTTTGATCCGGAGATTCTGGTGCGCCTGCACTGGCGTGGCGCGCAAATTCAAAGTATGGAAACTCCGGTGCGTTATCCCGCCGATGGCATCTCGCATTTTGATGTGTGGCGCGACAATGTGCGGATCAGTCGCATGCACGCGCGGCTGTTTTTCGGCATGTTGCGGCGGCTGCCGCGCCTGTTGTGGCACAAGCTGCGATGAGCACCGCGCAGGTATCCCATTGGGCGCAACTGGGCGAGACCACCTTTGTGGCGGGCATTCGGTTTTTATGCGCGATCGAACGATGGCTGGGGCGCTGGCCGTTTCGGCTGTGCCTGGCACCCGTGGTCATGGTCCACTGGTTGGGCAACCGGACTGCGCGCCACGCCTCGCGTGACTATCTGGCCCGAATGCAGGCCACGCAGGCGGTGTTTGTGCGCACGCCGGGACACTGGTTGAGCCTGCGGCATTTTTTTTGTTTTGCCGAAACCATGCTGGATAAGTTATTGGCCAGCCATGATCGCTACCCGGCCACCCGCGTGCTGGTGGAACGTGAGGTTATGCTGCAACAAATGGCGCGTGGCGAAGGTGGGGTCATCATCACTGCACACATTGGTTGCTTGGAGTTGTGCCAAGCCTTGGCCAAACACGTGCCGGGGTTTCGATTGACAGCACTGGTGCACACCGCACATGCCGAGGACTTCAATCGCCTGTTGAAAAAACTCAACCCGGATGCGCAGGTTCGTTTGCAGCAAGTCACCACACTCGATGCTGCAACAGCCTATCAATTGGGCCAACGTGTGGCCGCCGGTGAATTTGTGGCGATCGCGGGTGACCGCGTACCGCTGCACGGTGGACGCAGTGTGCGCCTGCCATTTTTGGGAGCACCCGCCGCCTTCCCGATTGGTCCGTATGTGCTGGCAGCAGCACTGGGCTGCCCGTTGTTTACGCTAGCCTGTACCCATGCAGGACGTGGCTACCGGGTATGTTTTGCGCGATTGTGCGAACGCGTGCTGCTACCGCGTGCGCAGCGTGAGGCGGCCTTGATCGCACATGCCTCCCGCTACGCAGACTGGTTGCAAGCACAATTGCGCAACGCACCGTTGGACTGGTTCAATTTTTTCCCGTTTTGGGATCAGGGACACGATGACCGCCTTAGCCGTTGATGCCTCCGTGTTGCACTTCGGTGCTGCCCCGCTGTGTATTGAAGACGTGGTTGCGCTTGCGCGTGGCCATCGAACTGGCGTCATTTGCAAGGACGTCGCGTTTCGTGCGCGGATCAGTGCGGGTGCCGAATTTCTGGATCGCCTGCTGGCGGAAGATGGCGTGGTGTATGGCGTCACCACCGGGTATGGGGACTCCTGCACGGTGGTTATCCCGTCGGCGTTGTTGCACGAATTGCCGCACCATCTGTACACCTACCACGGCTGCGGCTTGGGGCGGTTTTTGGATGCGCAGGAAACGCGCGCGGTGCTGGCAGCGCGCCTGGCATCGCTGTGCGTGGGCATGTCGGGGGTCAGCCTGCCGTTGTTGGAAGGCTTGGCCAGCTTGTTGCAGCACGACATCCTGCCGTTGATCCCGGCCGAAGGTTCGGTGGGTGCCAGTGGCGATCTCACGCCACTATCGTATGTGGCGGCTGTGTTATGCGGTGAGCGCGAAGTGATGCACCACGGCGTGCGCAAGCCGGCAGCACGCGCCTTGGCGGAGGCCGGCATCACGCCATTGCGGCTACGCCCCAAAGAAGGCTTGGCGATCATGAACGGCACCGCGGTCATGACCGCGCTGGCGTGCCTGGCATTTGATCGCGCCAACTATGTGTGCAAATTGGCTACCCGGCTCACCGCATTCAACGTGATCGCCAGTGCCGGCAATGCGCATCATTTCGACGAAGTTTTGTTCGCGGCCAAGCCACATCCTGGGCAGACTCGCGTTGCTGCACGGCTGCGTGAGGACTTGCACAACGAGCGCCCTTCGCGCAATGAACAGCGTTTGCAGGATCGTTATTCGTTGCGCTGCGCGCCGCATGTGATTGGGGTGTTGGAAGATGCGCTGCCGTTCTTTCGACAGTTGATTGAAACCGAGCTCAATAGCGCAAACGACAATCCCTTGGTGGATGCCGAGCGCGGCCAGATTCTGCACGGCGGCCATTTCTACGGCGGGCATATTGCGTTTGCCATGGATGCGATGAAGAACGCCGTAGCCAATCTGGCTGACCTGCTGGATCGGCAATTGGCACTATTGGTGGATACCCGTTTCAATCACGGGTTGCCGTCCAATCTGTCGGCGGCCAGCGGCCCGCGTGCGGCCATCAATCATGGCTTGAAAGCCTTGCAAATCAGCGTGTCGGCATGGACCGCGGAAGCACTCAAGCACACCATGCCGGCGTCGGTGTTTTCGCGCTCCACCGAATGCCATAATCAGGACAAGGTCAGCATGGGCACGATTGCGGCACGTGACTGCCTGCGTGTGCTGGAACTGACCGAACAAGTGGTGGCAGCGCTGCTGATTGCCGCCCGCCAAGGCGTGGTCTTGCGTCAGCAGATTGCACCGCACACGGTGGTGCACGGCGCGCCACTGGCAATGCTGGAGGATTTGGTCGCACGCATTGCACTGGTGGAAGAAGATCGCGCCCTGGATGCCGATCTGTTGCACTTGCTGGATGCCATCCGCAGCCAGCATTGGAGTTTGTATGACCACTGACAACGATCCGCGCCTGCAAATTGAAATCAACTTGCAGCCGGCGTTTCATGACTGCGATCCAATGCAGGTGGTTTGGCACGGTCACTACTTCAAATACTTTGAAATCGCGCGTTGCGAATTGTTGCGCCGGTTCGATTACGACTACCCGCAGATGCATGCATCCGGGTATTTGTTTCCCATCGTGGATACGCGTGTGAAATACATTCGGTCCCTGCATTTTGCGCAGCCATTGAAGGTGCTGGCGCGCATCGTGGAATGGGAGCTGCGCTTGAAATTGGACTATGAAATCCGCGATGCCGCCAGCGGCGAATTGTTGACCCGCGCGCACACCATCCAAATCGCGGTGGATGTGACCACGCAACAGATGCGATATGTCTGCCCGCCGGTGTTATGGGAGCGCTTGGGAGTGAGGCCGGCATGAAAAAGGCGACAGTGGTTTGGTATCCGACATGCGTATTGGGCCTGCTCTTTTGCTGCACGGTGGTGTTTGCGCAGTCCTCGCCCAAGCGCACAGCAAACCATGCGGAAGCCACGCCGGCCGTCATCACGCGGCAAGGCGATGCACTGGCGCAGTTGCAGCAGCGCATCGCACAGGTGCCCGTGCTGCGTGGCGAGTTCGTGCAGGAAAAGCAGTTGCAAGGCTTCAAGCACCCATTGGTTTCAAAGGGCAAACTATTGGTGGCCAGCGCGCATGGCGTGGTCTGGGCGACACAAACGCCATTCCCGTCGGAGTTGGTGCTGACCCGTGACCGGATCCTGACCCGGCAGGCCGATGGGCGCTCACGGGTTGAGGTAGATGCACGAACGCAACCGGCATTGCGCTCGGTCAATGCCATGTTGTTTGCGTTGATGAGTGGCGACGTGCAGGCGCTGACGGCGCGCTTCAATTCGCAACCCGTGCTGTTGCCGGCAGGCAGTTGGCGGCTGCTACTCACACCCAAGCCGGGGGCACTGGCGCAAGCGTTTTCGCAGATCACCCTGGAAGGCGATCGTTATGTACGCACTGTGCTGATCGAGGAGCGCAATGGCGATCGCACCCGCTTGCAATTCAGCGGGCTCAGCGAGACACCCGCACAATTGAGCAGCGATGAGGCGCACCGGTTTGATTGACCAGCGCGCACATCGTGGCTGGCGTTGGCTGGCCCTTGCGTGGTTGGTGTTGGTACTGGCCGTGGGTGTGCATCAGGTGCACTTTTGGAGCGAGTCGCGGCTGGAAAGTGACATTCTGGCCTTGTTGCCGGAGGATGCGCACGACCCGGAGCTGGCGGCGGCAACACGCAAGATTGCCGATGCCGGCGCGCGCCAGATGGTGGTGTTGCTGGGTGCGGCGGATGCCTTCCAAGCACAGGCGGCCGCACGCGCCTACCGCGCCAATTTGCAAGCCGCCCAGCGCCAGCAACCGCTGCCGTTTGTGGAAGACCAGACGATGGCGGGCTGGTTTGATGCGGCACGCAGCTTCTACGCACCGTGGCGCGACCGTCTGTTGACCACGGCGCAACGGGAACGCCTGCAACAGCAACCGGCAGACGCCTTGGCCAACGAAGCGCTGGCCGCGTTGTATGGCCCGATGGGTGCCCCGCGTCTGGCCGATTGGCGGGCGGATCCGCTCAATCTGTGGACAGACTGGTGGCAGGCACGCGCGGCCGGATCAGGCTTGCGCTTTGATGCCGACAGCTTGCTGCATGCCGATGACCGGGTGTGGGCCGTACTGCAATTGGAAACCCGTGCCTCGGCGTTTCGTTTGGACGGCCAGCGTGTGATTGAAACCGCCCTGGACGCGGCCGCCAGTGCCGCCAAGCAAGCGGTGCCTGATGTAAGGGAGTTGCGTGCGGGAGTGCCTTTGCACGCCGAGGCTGCGGCCGCGCAGGCCAGCTTCGAGGTCAATGTCATCGGCTGGGGATCACTGGCAGCGGTATTGCTGCTGGTGTGGCTGGCATTCCGTTCGTTGCGCCCGATTTTGTTGGTTGCGCTGTCCTTGTTGGTGGGGGTGGCGGCAGCGCTGTCGGTGACCGCGCTGGTGTTTGGCAAAGTGCATTTGCTCACGATGGTGTTTGGTGCCAGTTTGGTGGGCGTGGCCGAGGACTACGGCATTCATTGGTTCGCCTCGCGTCAGGGCCATCCGCAGCAGGAGCGCTTTGCGCTGCTGCGTGGGTTGCTGCCGGGGATGTCATTGGCGTGGTTGACCAGCGCGCTGGCGTATTTGGCCCTGGGGCTGGCACCGTTTCCAGGCTTGCAGCAGATGGCCGTGTTTTCCGTGGTTGGGTTGGCCGCTGCCTTCCTCACCGTGATCTGCTGGTTTCCATGGCTGGAGCGGCAGGCCCCGCCGCAGACGCGCCTGTCCATTGCAATGCGTGGTTGGTTGCTGCGTTGGCCGCGTGTGCGTGCCAGCAAGCCGTGGTACGCCGTGGCAGCACTGACCGCAGTGCTGCTGGTGGGAGGTTTGTGGCAAGTGCAATCCAATGATGATTTGCGCACTCTGCAATCGTCACCCAAGGCGCTGATCCAGCAACAAATCGACATCAGTCGGCTACTGGGGTTGCCTAGTCCCGCGCAATTTTATTTGGTGCGTGCGAAGGATGCCGCCAGCGTGTTGCAACGCGAGCGAGCACTGACCACGCGGCTGTCGGTGCTGACTGCGCAGGGCAAGATTCGCGGCTATCGTGCGATCAGTGATTGGTTGCCGTCCCCGCAGCAGCAGGCTGTGGATGCGGCCTTGACGGCACGCACCGAAACCGCAGTGTTGGCGCAGTTGTCGGCGGCCACCCGCGAAACCTTGCAACGCAGTGCATTTGCAGCGGGTCCACTGACGATGGATGCATGGTTGGCGGCGCCAGCCTCGCGTCCACTGCGGCAGTTGTGGTTGGGCAGCATTGGCGACGGTGTCGGCAGCGTGGTGCTGGTGGATGTGGGTGGCAATCACGCAGTGCTGGCCAGCTTGCAACATGCGGCGGATGGGCTGGCCGGCGTGCGTTGGGTCAATCGCACGGCCGAATTCTCGGCGTTGCTTGGCCACTATCGGCACAGGATGTTGTGGCTGTTGCTGGCCGGTTCCGCGCTGGTGGTAGTGGCCTTGTGGTGGCGCTATCGCGGTGAAGCGTGGCGCGCCTTGGTACCCACCCTGCTTTCCGGCTTGCTCAGCGTTGCCCTGCTGGGTTGGTTGGGCGTGCCGCTGCAGTTGTTCAATGTGCTGGCACTGCTGCTGCTGCTGGGAATGGGCGTGGATTACGGCATCTTCCTGCTGGAGCATCGCGGCGACGCCTCGGCATGGCTGGCGGTGTGTGTCGGCGCGGCCAGCACATGGCTTTCGTTCGGGTTGTTGGGGTTATCGGCAACACCGGCCTTGCGTGCATTTGGCATTACCTTGTTATTCGGGATCGGCCTGGTTTGGCTGCTCTCACCCTTGTTCCGTCCGCGCAGCACGCATGAAACCCATGCGCCGGATGCAGCCTCTTCTACTCACGAATACTCACCGGATGTGACCTTGTGATGCACTTCACTCGCGATACCCGCAACGCCCTCGAAGCCAAGCAAGAAGCGCAGCGCATCGCGTTTGCACCGTTCGTGTTCCAGGCCGCCCGCGCACTGCGTGACATGGGTGTGCTGGCAGCGCTGGATGCCGCCGGTGACGCGGGACTGCGCCTGCCCGAGTTGCAAGCGCAGGTGGGGTTGTCGCGCTATGCCACACGTGTGCTGGCGGAAGCCGGGCTGGGCATCGGCGCATTGATTGTGCGCGACGACGGTTTCAGCCTGACCAAGCTCGGCTGGTATCTGCAAAACGATGCGATGACCCGCGTCAACATGGACTTCAGTCACGACGTCAATTATCAGGGCCTGTTCTATCTGCAAGACAGCTTGCGTGAAGGCCGCCCGGCGGGCTTGAAAACATTGAATCCGTTTGCCAATACATTTTACGAAGCGTTGTCTACGTTGCCGGAACATGTGCGTGAAAGCTGGCTTGGCTTCGATCATTTTTATTCGGACAATTCATTCCAAACCGTGTTGCCGCATATTTTTTCCGAAGCGGTTGGCCGCGTGCTCGACGTGGGGGCCAATACCGGGAAATGGGCACTGGCCTGTGCCGAATACAACCCGAATGTAGAAGTGACGCTATGCGATTTGCCCGGCCAGTTGGTGCTAGCACGGGTGAAAATTGCGCAGCGCGGGTTCACGGCGCGGGTGCACGATCACCCCATCAATATCTTGCAGCCAGATGCCGCGTTGCCGGGCGGTCACGATGTGATCTGGATGAGCCAGTTTCTGGATTGCTTCTCGGAACAAGAAATTGTGATGATTCTGCGCAAAGCCGCTGCGGTGATGACCGCCGGCACGCGGCTGTTCATTATGGAAACTTATTGGGATCGCCAGCGCTTTGAAAATGCCGCGTTCTGCCTGCAGCAAACCTCGCTCTATTTCACCTGCATGGCCAACGGCAATAGCCAGATGTATCACTCGCAAGTGTTGCGTGACTGCATTGCGCAAGCCGGACTGGTGATTATTGAGGAGATCGACGGTGTGGGGATCAGCCACACCTTGACCAAGGTGATGAAGGCCGCCTGATGCCACGCTTATTCGCGCTTGCTGTATCGGTATTGCTGTTGCTGACGGCGTGCATGCTTGCGCCGCGCAAACCCGCCATTGCATTGCCGCCCTTGAAGTTGGCACCGGCCACGTTGGGGCAAACACTGGCCCTGCAGCAACGCCTGCAATTCCACTTCGGCAACCAGGCGCGCACGCTGGATGCGTTGCTGGAGGTTGATCCGCAGGAGGTCAGGCTGGTGGTGCAGGCTTTGGGGCAAGCCGGCGTGCGTTTGCGGTGGGATGGCAAGACCTTGCAGCAACAACGCGCGGCGTGGCTGCCCCCCGCAGTGCGTGCCGAACGCGTACTGGATGATTTGCAATTCACGCTGTGGCCAGTCGATGCGATTCGTGCGGCGTTGCCCGCCGGCTGGTCGGTGCGCGATGACGGCAAGACCCGCGAGTTGTTGCACGATGCGAAAGTCTGGTTGTCACTGACACGGGTGGATGCTGCGCACTGGCAGTTGGATAACCACGCCGAAGGCTATCAGTTGGATATTGCATCGACTGCAGCGGATGAAGGCACATCGCCATGACCGCCGCGCCGGTGTTTTTGAACGCACTTGGCATGGTGTGCGCATTGGGCCAGGGCCAGCAGGCTGTGGCCGATGCGCTGTTTGCCAGTGATGCACCGCGTGGCGTAATGCAAACCGATGCGTTCACGCCTGGGCGAGTATTGATGCTGGGTGCGGTGCCGGGTGCATTGGCTGAACTGCAAGACCTGCCCATGCCACTGCGCAGCCGCAACAATGCGTTGCTGCGGATGGCTTATGCGCAGATTCGCACGCCCTGCGCTGCGGCGATTGCGTGCTTTGGTGCGCAGCGCGTTGCGGTCATCGTTGGTACCAGCACATCCGGCATTGGCGAAGCCGAGCAGGCGCTACCCCAACACTTGCACAGTGGTGCATGGCCGCCGCAGTTTCACTATGCGCAGCAGGAAATCGGCGCACCTTCGCGATTTTTGGCAGCCGAATCCGGCGCCGGTGGGCCAGCGTGGACGCTGTCTACCGCCTGCTCGTCCAGCGCCAAGGCCTTGGTCTCGGCCGCACGCTTGCTGCGGGCTGGCATCGTGGATGCGGTCATTGCAGGTGGTGCAGATTCGCTATGCGCATTCACCAACAATGGTTTTAGCGCACTGGAGTCGGTGGCCGGCACGCGCTGCAATCCGTTTTCGCGCAACCGTTGCGGGATCACGATCGGCGAAGGTGCGGCCTTGTTCTTGATGACCCGCGAACCTGGGCCGGTACGCCTTGCCGGTTGGGGCGAAAGCGCAGACGCCCACCACATGTCAGCCCCCGACCCGCAAGCACACGGTGCAATCGCCGCAATCACGCAGGCCATCAGCCGCGCTGGTATCACCCCGGCGGACATTGGTTACGTCAATTTGCACGGCACAGCCACGCCATTGAATGACGCAATGGAAAGCCATGCGGTGATGGCCACACTGGGCGGCGGGGTACCTGTCAGTTCCACAAAACCAATGACCGGGCACGCACTAGGTGCGGCGGGTGCAATCGAAGCGGGCTTGTGTTGGCTGACCTTGGCTCGCAACCCGCAGCAGCGGTTGCCGCCGCATTGGTGGGATGGCGAGGCCGACCCGGCTTTGCCCGTACTGGCATTCATCGATCCAGGGCAGTCTGCAAACCAGCCATTGCGCTATGCGTTGAGCCAATCGTTTGCATTTGGTGGCAGCAATGCCGCATTGGTGCTGGGAGCCGGATGATGCAGCTTGGCGCGGCAATTGCCGATATCGAACAGGTGTTGCCGCATCGTGGCTGCATGCGCTTGGTCGATCGCGTGCTGGTCTGGGATGCCGACAACATTGCGGTGGCGCTGCAGATTCCTCAATCGGGGCCATTCCACGAGACAGGCGGTGTGCCTGCGTATGTGGGGATCGAATACATGGCGCAGGCAGTGGCCTGCTGGGCCGGCTGCCAGGCGCGCTTGCATGGGCAGCCACCGCCACTGGGGTTTTTGCTGGGTACGCGCCGTTTTGACAGCGCATTGCCATGCTTTGAACGTGGATGGCAGTTGCGGATAGAGGCGCATCGCGAGCTCATGAGCGACAATGGGCTGGGGGTTTTTGCCTGCCGCATCCTGCATGAAGACCGTGAGTTGGCCAGTGCCAATATCTCGGTATTCGAGCCGCCGGACACGCAGGCCTATCTGGATGCACAAGGATGAAGGAAAGCGGAGCAATGGGGGAGGCAAGCACGGTACTGGTGACTGGTGGCAGCCGCGGCATTGGCAAGGCGATTGCATTGCGTGCAGCACAGGCCGGCCATGATGTGGTGGTGCATTACCGCAATCGCAGCAGTGATGCCGAAGCGGTAGCTGAGCACATTCGTGCGCTGGGTCGGCAGGCACGATTATTGGCGTTTGATATCGCGGATCGTGAAGCTGCCGCGCAGGCTTTGCTGGCTGACATGGACGAGCACGGCGCGTATTACGGAGTGATATGCAATGCCGGTATCAGCTGCGACACCGCGTTTCCGGCGATGGATGGCGCCGAGTGGGATCGCGTAGTGCATACCAATTTGGATGGGTTCTACAACGTGTTGAACCCGGTGGTGATGCCGATGGTGCGCCGGCGCAAACCCGGCCGTATCGTCACCTTGTCGTCTGTCTCGGGGCTGGTGGGTAATCGTGGCCAGACCAATTACAGCGCGGCCAAAGCCGGGATTATCGGTGCCAGCAAGGCGCTGGCGCTGGAGCTGGCCAGCCGCGGTATCACCGTCAATTGTGTTGCACCGGGATTGATCGACACCGAAATGCTCAGCCCTGACATCATCGAACATGCCATGCCCTTGATTCCCGCCAAACGTCTCGGCATGCCTGAAGAGGTGGCTGCCACCGTTGCATTCTTGCTGTCACACGATGCGGCCTACATCACTCGCCAGGTGATCTCGGTCAACGGAGGCATGGTCGGATGAGTTTGCGTGAACGTCGAGTGGTCATCACCGGTGTGGCCGGCATCAGTCCGCTGGGCAATGACTGGCACAGCATTTATGCGCAGTTGCGTGCGTGTCGCAACGCGGTGCAGCGCATTGATGCCTGGGATGTTTACGATGGCCTGAACACCAAGTTGGCAGCACCGGCTGCGGCCTTTGAACTGCCCGTGCATTACAACCGCAAAACCACCCGCAGCATGGGCCGGGTGGCCTTGATGGCGGTGCGTGCCAGCGAGCTGGCATTGGCCGATGCCGGTCTGTTGGGTGATCCGATTCTCACCAGCGGCAAGGTCGGTGTCAGTAATGGTTCGTCGGCGGGCACGCATTCGGCGATGGGGGATTTTGGCAGGATGCTCAATGAGCACACCACGGCCGGCATCAATGCCACCACCTATATCAAGATGATGAGCCACACCGCACCGGTGAATATCGGTGTGTTTTTTGGCTTGACCGGGCGCGTCATCACCACATCCAGTGCGTGTACCTCCGGCAGCATGGGCATTGGCAGTGCGTATGAAGTGGTGCGCGCCGGTAAACAAACCGCGATGCTGGGGGGCGGCTCAGAACAACTGGACGCCACCGCGTCGGCGGTGTTCGACACCTTGTTTGCCACCAGCGTGCGCAACCACGAACCGAAACTGACGCCGCGCCCGTTCGATGCAAATCGCGATGGCTTGGTGCTGGGGGAAGGTGCATGCACCCTGATCATCGAAGAGCTCACCCATGCGCAGGCACGCGGCGCAGCTATCCTGGCCGAGATTGTAGGCTTTGGCACCAATAGCGATGGTGCGCACGTCACGCAGCCCAGCGCTGAAACCATGGCAATGGCGATGCGCTTGGCGCTGGACGATGCCGGTCTGCCGCCCGCAGCCATTGGCTATGTCAACGCGCACGGCACCGCCACCGACCATGGCGATGTGGCCGAATCCAAAGCCACTGCCGAAGTGTTTGGCCCGCGCATGCCGATTTCCTCACTCAAGAGTTATATGGGCCACACCTTGGGCGCCTGCGGTGCACTGGAAGCGTGGCTGACGATTGAAATGATGCGCAATGACTGGTTTGCGCCCACTTTGAACCTGCAGCAACTCGATCCACGCTGCGCCGAGCTGGACTACATCACCGACCAAGGCCGTGTTCTGCAAACCGAGTACGTGATGAGCAACAACTTCGCATTCGGTGGCATCAATACTTCGCTGATCTTTCGCCGTTGGGCTGCCTAAGCTACGCACCATCCGTTTTTCACAAGGAGTGTTTACATGAAAATGAGCCATCTTGCCGTTGCCGCCATGGTCGCATTGATCGGTGCTGCACCGGTTGCCGATGCCCGCAATTCACGCATGGAGTTGCCACTGCAGGCGCTGGTCAATTCGCCGCAGGCCAAGGAAGCGGGCATTGATGGCAGTGTCCGCTTTTATCTTGCCGGACAGCCGGTTGCGGTCAGTAGCCGGATGGATAGCGGCGTCAGCAACCGCAAGACCAATGCCGCCAACAAGTCCGACGAGGAAGCCTGTCGCTGGGCCGCACTCTCCGCATTGAAAGCATTCCAGGACAGCGCCAAACAGCGGGGTGCCAATGCGGTGGTGGATATGGTGAGCTACTACAAGAAAAATGAATTCAAGAGCGCCACCAACTACGAGTGCTATGCCGGCGCGCTTGTGGCCGGGGTGGCGTTGAAGGGCACTTACGCCAAGGTGAAGTGAGCACCTGGTAGGGATGCAGGGGCGGATTTCGACCCCCTGCGGATCCTGCCCCTGCGAAACCTCATGGTTTGCCGAAAATTGTGCGCGCCTTCAAAACATGTTCTGCCCGCCGCATCAATGTGTCGCACCCTGCGGCAGAGCCAATGCAGGCTTACCAGCTAAACAGCTTGTAATAGGTCATCGGGCCGCCCTTGCTGTCGCGTTCGTCAATCACGCCATCGCCGTTGCGGTCGTAGATGTAATAGGTGGCACCGCGTGCGGGCACCACTTTGATCATGGTCAGGCGGCTGCCATTACGGTATTCGGTGATGACATCGCCATTGGCTTCGGTGTGCGTGGCCGGCACTGCATCTTTGGCCAGCATCGCTTCGGGGGTGGCGGTGGCGCAGGCGGCCAGGCTGATGGCAAGGGCGAGCGGAACTAGGCTGCGCATGACAAGTCTCGATGTGGGTGTGGTGCAAGTATGCGCGATTCAAGCGGCGCACAATGACAGTCAAGGTGGGCTGGCAAGGGTGTCCAAAAACCCGCCCGATTGGCGTTGCCACAGCTGTGCGTACAAGCCGCCACTGGCCAGCAATTGTTCGTGGCTGCCGGTTTCGACGATGCGGCCTTGGTCCATCACTACCAGCCGATCCATCGCGGCGATTGTGGACAGCCGATGCGCAATCGCGATCACGGTTTTGCCTTGCATCAAGCGATACAGATTTTCCTGGATCACCGCTTCCACTTCCGAATCCAGCGCGGAGGTGGCTTCGTCCAATACCAGGATGGGCGCGTTTTTCAGCAGTACGCGCGCAATCGCAATGCGCTGGCGCTGGCCACCGGACAGCTTTACCCCGCGTTCGCCCACTTGTGCATCCAATCCGCGCCGGCCTTTGCTATCTGCCAATTGTTCGATGAACCCATCGGCGTTGGCCTGGCGTGCGGCGTCCAGCAACTCGGCGTGGCTGGCATCGGGGCGGCCGTACAGAATGTTTTCACCCACGGTGCGATGCAGCAGCGAGGTGTCCTGGGTGACAACACCAATCTGCGCACGCAACGAGTCTTGCTGCACCGACGCCACATCGATGCCATCGATGGTGATACGGCCGGCTTCGACGTCGTGAAAGCGCAGCAATAAATTGACCAGGGTGGATTTGCCCGCACCACTGCGGCCCACCACGCCAATTTTTTCACCGGGCGCAATATGCAGGTTGAAATCTTGCATCACCCCGCTGCCTTTGCCGTAGTGGAAGCTGACGTTTTCGAACCGGATATCGCCGCGCACCTGCGCCAGTGCCGGCGCATTGGGCGCATCGTCCACGGTTGGTGGCAGGGCAATCGAACTGATCCCATCGTGCACGGTGCCGATGTTTTCAAACAGCGCCGAAAGTTCCCACATGATCCAATGCGACATGCCCAGAAAGCGCAGCGCCAAGGCCAGCGCAACCGCCAGCGCACCGGCGCTGACCTGCCCATGCAGCCACAACCAAATACCCAAGGCGCCGGCCGCAAACAACAGCAGCATATTGAGTGTGTAGAGCACGCTGTAGGCGCGGGTGGCCAAGCGCATCTGCTGATACACGGGGGTCAAGAACCCGGCCATCGCCTCACGGGCATAGGCTTGCTCGCGTTGCGAATGCGAGAACAGTTTGACCGTGGCGATATTGGTATAGCTGTCCACAATGCGTCCGGTCATTTGCGAGCGCGCATCGGCTTGGTGCTGCGACACCGCGCCCATGCGCGGCACAAACCAGCGCATCAACAGGGCATAGCAACACAACCAGCCAAGGAACGGCAGCATCAAGCGCCAGTCCGCGCTGGCCGCCACCAGCAAGGTGCCGCCCACGTACACCAGAACATAGTTGCCGATGTCGAACAACTTCACCACGGTCTCGCGCACCGCCAGCGAGGTCTGCATCAATTTGGTGGCAATCCGGCCGGCAAATTCGTCCTGGAAATAGCCCATCGACTGGCGCAGCAAATAGCGGTGCACATTCCAGCGGATGCGCATCGGAAAATTGCCCAGCAGGGTTTGGTGCTGCACGGTGGAATTGAGCAGCACCAGCAGCGGCAGCACCAACAGCACCAATGCCGCCATCCACCATAGGCGCGCGCCTTCTTCGCCCCAAAAGCGCGCCACACCCAGCGCTGACATGCGATCCACCAATTTGCCCACGTACGCATACAGCGCCACTTCGCCCAGTGCGAATGCCGCTGAAGTGGCCGCCATCAACAGCAGCCAAGTTTCCGCGCCGCGCGTGAAGTGGCGGCAGAACGCATACAGCGTGGCCGGCGGCTGCGTGGGGGGCGCGTCCGGGAACGGGTCAAGACGGGATTCAAACCAGCGCAGCATGGGCAGCGTCCGTGGGCAGTGCGGACATTGTGCCAGCGCAACCACGCGGACTGCCGCGGGTAGAATCGTGGCATGACAAAACTTGTATTGATCGACGGTTCGTCCTATCTCTACCGCGCCTTCCACGCGCTGCCGCCACTGAGCAATGCTGCCGGCGAGCCCACGGGTGCGCTGTTTGGGGTGGTCAACATGCTGCGCGGGCATTTGAAGGAAGCGCCCGAGCACATGGCCTTTGTATTGGATGCCAGCGGCCCCACGTTTCGCGATGCGCTGTTTCCGGCATACAAGGCGCAACGCCCGCCGATGCCGGACGAGCTGCGTGCACAAGTCGCACCGATGATGGAGATCGTGGCCGCGTTGGGCATCCCGATATTGCGTGTACCCGGGGTCGAGGCCGATGACGTGATCGGCACGCTGGCAGTGCTGGGCGCGGCGCAGGGCATGGCGGTGGTGGTGTCCACCAGCGACAAGGACATGGCGCAGTTGGTGCGCCCCGGCGTGGTGTTGGTCAATACCATGAGTGGTAGCAGGCTGGATTCGGATGCGGCGGTGCTGGCCAAGTTTGGCGTGCGCGCCGAGCAAATCATCGACTACTTGGCGCTGATGGGCGATGCCGTGGACAACATTCCCGGCGTGCCCAAATGCGGGCCGAAAACAGCGGCCAAATGGCTCGCCGAATACCACACGCTGGACGGCGTGATCGCCAATGCTGACAAGATTGGCGGCAAGATCGGCGAGAGCTTGCGTGAAGCCTTGCCACGGCTGCCGCTCAATCGTGACTTGACCACCATCAAGACCGACGTGGTGCTGGAACAGGGGCCGGCGGAATTGGCCTTGCGTGCACGCGATGTGGAGGCATTGCGCGGCCTGTATGCGCGTTACGGCTTCAATCAAGCACTCAAAGAATTGGATGGTGATGCGGCATCTTCTATTGCGGCACCGGCCAAACTGCCCAGCACCAGTGGGCGTGGATTTGTGGCACCACTGCCAACCACCGCCACTCCAATCGACCCGGGGCTGTCGGCAGCAGGCGAATACGCGTGCGTGCTGACGCCTGCGCAGTTGGATGCATGGGTGGCGCAATTGCACGCCGCCGATGCCTTCGCCATCGACACCGAAACCGATTCGCTTGATCCACTGCAAGCCAACCTGGTTGGCATCAGCCTGAGCGTGACACCGGGCAAGGCCTGCTACATCCCACTGGCACACGACTTCCCCGGCGCGCCGGCGCAATTGCCACGCGAGGTGGTGTTGCAGACGCTGCGCCCGCTGTTGAGCGACCCGGACAAACACAAGATTGGCCAGCACGGCAAATACGATTTGCATGTGCTGGCACGGCATGGCGTGGCACTACAGGGCTATGCCGATGACACCATGCTGGAAAGTTTTGTGCTGGAGGCAGGCATCGCGCGTCACGACATGGATACGCTGGCACTGCGGCATCTGGGGTACGCCACGGTCAAGTACGACGCGGTGACCGGCAAGGGTGCGAAGAAAATCCCGTTCGCGCAGGTGAGTGTGGACGATGCCACCCGCTATGCGGCGGAAGATGCCGACATCACCCTGCGCCTGCATCGCGTGCTGGGCGCAAAACTGGCCGCAGAACCGGCCCTGCAGACGGTGTATCGGCAGATCGAAATGCCGTTGGTGCCGGTACTGGCGCGGGTGGAGGACAACGGTGTGTTGATCGACATCGAGGTCTTGCGCAAGCAGTCGGCTGAACTGTCGCGGCGCATGTTGGCCGCGCAACAACGCGCCACCGAACTGGCCGGGCGCAGCTTCAATCTGGATTCGCCCAAGCAGCTGGGCGCATTGTTATTTGATGAATTGAAATTACCGGCGCTGGTGAAAACCCCGGGCGGTGCGCCGTCCACCAATGAGGAAGCACTGGAAGCCATCGCCGACCAGCACGAATTGCCGCGCATCATTCTGGAGTATCGCGGGCTGGCCAAACTGCGCAGCACCTATACCGACAAATTGCCGGAGATGGTGAACCCGCACACTGGCCGCGTACACACCAGTTACCACCAAGCCGGTGCGGCCACCGGGCGCTTGTCTTCGTCGGATCCCAATCTGCAAAACATCCCCATTCGCAGCGAAGACGGCAGGCGCATCCGCACTGCATTCATCGCACCGCCAGGCCGCCAATTGGTGGCCTGCGACTACTCGCAAATCGAGCTGCGCATCATGGCGCATCTGTCCGAAGACCCCGCCTTGGTACGCGCATTCGAGCAGGGTGCAGACATCCACCGCGCCACTGCGGCGGAAGTGTTCGGCAAACCCATTGGCGAGGTATCCACCAACGAGCGCCGTGCCGCCAAGGCGATCAATTTTGGACTGATTTACGGCATGGGCGCGTTTGGGCTGGCGCGACAATTGGGGATTGGCCGTGGCGAGGCGCAGGACTACATCGCGCTGTATTTTTCGCGCTACCCCGGCGTGCGTGACTACATGGAGCGCACCCGCGCATTGGCGCGCGACCGTGGCTACGTGGAAACCGTGTTTGGGCGCCGGCTTACGCTGGAATACATTCACTCACGCAATGCCGCGCAGCGCGCCGGAGCCGAGCGTGCCGCGATCAATGCGCCGATGCAGGGCACCGCCGCCGATATCATCAAACGTGCGATGGTGGCGGTGGATGGCTGGCTGGCCGGGCATCGAACGCAAGCCTTGATGATCTTGCAGGTGCACGATGAACTGGTGTTCGAAGTGGATGCGGATTTTGTGCCGGAACTGCTGCACAGCGTACCTGCGTTGATGACCTCGGCAGCGCAGTTGAAGGTGCCATTGGTGGTGGACAGCGGGGTTGGTGAAAATTGGGATCAAGCGCACTGAAAATGCGTGATTTCAGGCCGGGAATCAGTTTCGTCCGAAACAACGAAAGCCTTGTCTGGTGCGGCTTTCGAACGAATGGCTGTCCACGCGGTGAATGCTTCCTGAACCGAACAGTTTTTTAACTGAAATCTTCACGAACCAGCAAGGTACAAAGTGGTCTTATACGTGCAACAGGTGCAACGCCTGTTGCAGATCACAACCCCTCCCCTGGTAGTGATCACCGGAAGGCAATCGGTTCTCCCCAGCCGGCCTTCCTCGGCCCCGCAGCCCCCCCCTGGCTGCGGGGCTTTTTTGTTCACGTCCAGAGCGCAGGGTCTGGGTTTTTGGGACAGGAAGGAACCAACACCATTCCGACCGTCCCGACACAGGATCACTTTACCTTTAGCCACATGCTGCTACCGCCATAGCCATAGCCATAGCCATAGCCATAGCCATAGCCATAGCCATAGCCATGGCCCTGGGGGTATTCAGTGCGCTTCGTAATGGCTCAGCACTCTTGCTGGGTCGGCCGCATCCCCTCGGTTGGGTTCAGGCTTTTTGCCAATGATTCAGGTCGGCGAATTGCCAACGGCCACACCGCCGTTATCCTGCCCAGATGCCTTGTTCTCTGAATCGCCTCTTCCCCGTGCTGGTGCTCTGCTTTGCGACGCTGCCGGCAACCGCAGTCACGGTGACCCGCATCGACATCCACGGGGTCAGCGATGCACGGTTGGCCGATAACGTGCGTAGCGCGCTGTCCTTGCAGGATGCGGTGGGTAAAGATCTCAGCAAGCGGCGGCTGGCGTATTTGCTGCATCAGGCCAATACCGAGGTGCGTCAGGCACTGGAGCCGTTCGGGTATTACACGCCGGTAATCCAGGTTCAGCGCAGCGATCGCGGCGCTGTGGCGGCGGAGGATGCCGAAAGCGATACCGATACAGATCCCAATACAGAGACCGCCCGCACCGACACCACGGATGCGCAGTTGATCGTCAGCATCCACATCGATCCCGGCCTGCCGGTGCGGGTCCGCAGCCGCACCTTGGATGTTGCCGGTGCCGCTGCCGCCAACACGCAAGTGCGCGCCGCATTGGCGCTGTTTGTGCCGCAGGTTGGCCAGGTGCTGGATCACAGTCTGTACGAGGCCAGCAAAACCCGGGTCAACCGGGTGCTGGCGGCGCAGGGGTATTTCGATGCCGATTTCATTCGCCATCAGGTCGAGGTCACCCGCGCCCAGCATGCGGCGGATATCGACCTGCGCTGGAGCAGTGGGCCGCGCTATCGCTTGGGCGAGGCCGAATTTGTGCAGACGCCCACGCCCATCATTCGTGAGGATGTGCTGCGCAAGCTGGTGGGCTGGGCGCCCGGCGCGGCGTATGACGCCGCCGAGCTCGAACGCCTGCGAAAGTCTTTGGTGGCGTTGGATTATTTTGGGTTGGTGGATGTCAGTGCGCCAGCGGAAACCGCGCAAAACAAACAGGTACCGGTGCAGGTCAACCTGACCCCCGCACCGCGCAGTATTTACAGCTATGGTCTCAGTTATGGCACCCGCAGCGGTGCCGGTTTCAGTACCGGATTTGAGCACCGCTATTTGAATCAACGCGGGCACAAGGCGCTGGCACAAATCGATTGGGGCAACCAGCGCAAAACCGCCACCGTGCAATACCGCATCCCGGCGTTTGCGTGGCGTGATGGCTGGTACACCGCCAGCCTGCAAGCGGCCGATGAACAGACCAACTCACTGGACAATCGCCGCCTGGAATTCGTGGCCAGCCGCAGTGGGCAATACAACGAACATCTGAATCTGGTGGCCTCTGCGCATGTGCTGCGCGAGCGTTGGTCGTATTTCACCGTCAACAAGCCGGTGGGGCTGTATCAATTTGCCAGCTTTGTGTTTCCGGAACTGCGCGCCGACTACATCAATGTGGACAACCGGATGGCCCCGCGCAGCGGCTTTGGTGGTGGCCTCACGTTACGCGGCGGCAACGGCAATGCCACAGGCTTTGTGCAATTGCATGCCAATGCGCAGTGGTTTCATGGCTTCGATGCCGATAGCCGGCTGATTGTGCGCGGTGAAGCCGGGCGCACATTCACCGGCGACCTGCTGAATTTGCCACCCAGCCTGCGTTATTTCGCCGGTGGTGATCGCAGCGTGCGCGGTTATGGGTGGCGTGAAATTGGCCCGCGCATTCGCAACAGCCAAGGCGATTTGTATGCCGTGGGTGCCTCCAATGTGGTGACCACCAGCATCGAGTACGAACGCTATTTGAACGGCCCGTGGGGTGCGGCGGTGTTTGTGGATAGCGGCAGTGCATTTGATGGCAGGCGCGCCGACCCGCACACCGGCGTAGGCATCGGCCTGCGTTGGCGCTCGCCGGTCGGGCCGGTGCGGATTGATATTGCACGTGGCCTCAACCGCCCCGAATCGCCCTTCACCCTGCATCTGAATATCGGGGCTGATCTGTGATCCGGCGCGTCGTGTTGCGCGTGGGTGGTATCGCACTGGTGTTGCTGCTGCTGATTTCGGCCGGGGCACTGACGTGGTTGCTGGCGACCGTTGGCGGCCGTGACTTCCTATTGCGACACATCACGGCCCAGTTGCCCGCCGGCAGTACGCTGACGTGGACGCAGGCCGAGGGCCATTTGGCCGGCCCGCTGACTTTGCGGGGCGTGCAGCTGCGCATGCCAATGCAGCGGGATGGTGACTGCGTGGCAACTGCGCAGGCGGCATGCGCAATGGGCACCCTCAAATTGGATGCCGGTACCTTGACGCTGGAGGCGGCGCTGCTGCCGCTGTTGACCCGCAGCGTGCGTGTACACAGCCTGCGTCTTGCTGATGCCAGGCTGGATCTGCCGCGCGACGATTCACCTTTCAAGTTGCCGCGCTGGCCGGATGTCCTGCCCATGCTGGATGTGCCCGTGCATGTGCACGTCGATGCCATCGTCATGGATCGCCTCGCCATCGCTGAAGAAGGCGTGCCGCAAATTCTGTTGCAGCGTGTGCGCGGTGGTGTGCGGCTGGATCCGGGCGCGCTGCATATCGAACAGTTGCGCATCGACAGTGATCGCGGCCAATTCAGTGCGCAGGGTGACTATCGCCCACGCGACAACTTCCGCAGCGATGTGCGTGCCAGCGCCATATTCCCCGCCGCCACCGGGCAAACCGCCGCGCAGTTGCGCGTGTATGCCAGCGGTGACTTGGCCGCACTGGTGGTCACCGTGGATGGCCATGCACCCGCCCCGGTGCACGCCATGCTGCGCTTGCAAGGCGATACCGCCACCCCGCGCTGGCGTTTGCAAGCCAACAGCACCGCGTTGGATTTGGCCGTGCTCGCCGGCCGTGGTGAGACGTCCACCCCCTTGGCCGTGCAACTCACGGCTACCGGTGTGGGGGGCCGCGCGAACGTGCAGGGGCAGCTGCAACAGGATGACTTCAATTTGCGCGTGCTGCCTTCACAGCTCAGTTTGGAAGCCCAAACCTTGCGCGCGCACCCGCTGGTGGCGGAGGTGTTTGATGGACGCATCAGCGCCGATGGCAAGGCCGATCTGCGCGATCCCAAGCACGCCGCGTTGGCGCTGAACATCGCCGCGCGCGGTCTGCGCTGGCGTAGTCGGGATGCGCAAACCACGATCAGCGCGGATGGCGACTTCAAACTGGAAGGCACGCTGGCGCGTTGGCTGGCAACTGGCAAGGCGCAGTTGCAACGCGGCCGCGACCACGCCGTGCTGGAGCTTGATGGGTTGGGTAACCGCGACGGTGTGCAGCTGCGTAATCTGCGCATCAGTATGCCGCAGGGGCGTTTGGATGCCAGTGGGCAACTGGCATGGTCACCGGCATTGCAGTGGACGGCCAAGGCGCAATTGGCGGGTTTTGATCCTGGCTATTTCGCGCCCGATTGGCCGGGTGCGGTGAATGGCGATCTGCAAAGCCATGGCGAACTGCGGACAGGCGCGCGCGGCTTGCTGGCGCAATTGGAGGTCACTCGCTTGGGCGGCAGCTTGCGCAAACGTGCTTTGGCCGGCCAGCTGGATGTGCAAATCGACGGTGACCACTACGCGGGCAATGCCGAGCTGACACTGGGGCAAAGCAAGTTGAGCGCGTACGGCAAATGGGCAGACAACATCGAACTCGATGCGCGTTTTGACCCCCTGCAATTGCAAGACCTGCTGCCCGATGGGCGCGGCAGTGTGCGTGGCAGCGTGCACCTGCGCGGTGCGCGTGACGCGCCCGATATCACCGCCGAGCTTGTCGGCAATGGGCTGGCATTTGCCGACTATCAGGTCGCACAGTTGAGCGCCAAGGGGCATCTGCCGTGGCGGCGTGGTGCCGGCGCGCTGGTCATCGACGCCCAAGGCCTGCACGTTGGGCTGCCGCTGCACACGCTGCACGCAGATCTGCGCGGCGCGATGGAGCGTCTGCAATGGGGCATCGATGTCAGCAGTGATAGCGGCAGCCTGAGTGCGCGTGGTGATGCGGGCAAACACGGCACGCGTTGGCAGGGAGGGGTGACGGCACTGCAATTGCAGCCCAGCATCGGCCCAGCATGGGCGTTGCAACACGCTGCGCAGTGGACGTGGGATGGGCGCAGCGCAACGCTGGCCAATGCCTGCTTGCAAGCGGTGGGCGGTGGCGGCGTGTGTGCCGACGCCGACTGGCCACGGCGCGGTGTGCAGTTGGCAGGGCACGCTTTGCCACTGACCTTGCTCACGCCGTATCTGCCCGACCGCAGTGATGGCCAGCCGTGGGCCGTACATGGTGTGCTGTCGCTGAATGCCCATCTTCAACCCGTTGGCGGCACATGGCGCGGCACCGCCACGCTGCGCTCGGACGCCGGCGGCCTGCGCAATCGGCCGCGCGCGCGCCGGGATGTGTTCAGCTACCGTGCACTGGCGGTGCAAGCTGCGTTTGACCCGCATCGTGTGGAAGCCACGCTGAGCAGCGGGCTCAATGGCAGCGGTCAACTGGATGCGCACATCGTCACCGGTTTTGATGCTTACGCACCGTTGTCCGGCAATTTGAGACTGGATACCGATGCACTGACTTGGGTTGAATTGTTCTCGCCCGATATCGTGTCGCCCACCGGCAATCTGCATGTGGATGTGCAGTTGGCCGGCACCCGCGCGAAACCGTTGTTGGGTGGGCAGGCACGCCTGCAAAAGTTTTCCACCGAACTCCCCGCGCTGGGCATCAGTCTGCACGAGGGTGATGTGCAATTGCTTGCGCAAGCCGATGGCAGCGCCCGCATCCACGGCCAAGTGGGCGCAGGAACAGGCGTGTTGCAGCTCGATGGTCAGCTGGATTGGCGCAGCGATGACACGCCGCTGCAATTGCAACTGCGCGGCAACAACCTGCTGCTGGCCGATACCCACCAACTGCGCGCAATCGCCAGCCCCGACTTGAGCCTGCGTTATCGCGCCGGGCAGCCCTTACAAATACGCGGCAGCGTCAATGTATCGGAAGCCAACATTCAGCTGGAACGGCTGGATATGGGGGTGTCACCCTCGCCTGATGTCGTGGTGTTGGATCCCGCCGATCCCACCCCTGTGGCCGCCGCCACTGCCTTGGACATGGATCTCAATTTGGTCATGGGCCAGGCCGTGCAACTGGATGGCTATGGCCTGAAAGGCACACTGGGCGGCAGCCTGCGCGTGCGTGCCACGCCCCAGCGCGACATGCTGGGCAGCGGCGCACTCGACATCGCAGGCCGCTACCGCGCTTACGGGCAAAACCTGCAGATCACCCGTGGTCGCCTGCGTTGGTCGAACACACCGGTAGATGACCCCTTGCTGGACATCCGCGCCGAACGCCAGGTGGGGGATGTCACCGCCGGCATCCGCGTGGAAGGCCGCGCCAGTGCACCGCAGGCCAGTGTGTATTCCGACCCGGCCAAGAGCGAGTCCGAAGCGTTGGCCTATCTCACCCTGGGCCGACCATTGTCGGCATTGTCCGGCAATGAAGCGCGCCAACTGGGGGCGGCCAAGGCCGCGTTGAATGCCGGTAGTGGCTTGTTGGCAGCCGAGCTGGGCGCACGCATTGGGCTGGACGATGCCGGCGTGAATGAGTCGCGCGCATTGGGCGGCGATGTGCTCAGCGTGGGCAAATATTTATCGCCCAAACTGTATGTGGGCTATGGCGTTTCACTGCTGGGAACAGGGCAAGTGATGACGCTGAAATATCTGTTGCGCAAAGGCTTCGATATTCAGATCGAATCGTCGACCATCGAAAACCGGGCATCGCTGAACTGGCGCAAGGAAAAATAGCGCCGCAACAACCGGAGCAAGATGCGCGAAATAGCCAACGCATGCGACACTCGTGCACGGGGATTGGCCAGTGTTTGAACAGTGCGGAGTCATGTGATGGCAGCAGTACCTGTGGATGCGCCGGTCACGCAATTGCTGGCGCGTGCCCGCAATGGCGATGCGCAGGCGTTGGGCACCGCTTATAGCGCCGTATACGACGAGCTCAAGCGCGCCGCCCGTGCGCAGCTGCGGCGCATGCGCGATGGCTTTCAAACCACGGCACTGGTGCACGAGGCGTATTTGAAGCTGGCCAACGGTGCGGATCTCAAAGCGGTCGATCGCAATCATTTGCTGGCGTTGTCGGCACGCGCCATGCGTCAGGTTCTGGTGGACGACGCCCGGGCGCGCAAAGCGGACAAGCGCGGCGGCGGGCAGGACGCGCTGACCCTGAGTGCAGCACAAGGCAGTGGCGAGGCGGCTGCGGTAGAAGTGCTGGCACTGGATGAATTGCTCACCGGCCTGCACAGCTTGGACGAGCGCGCCGCGCAGATTGTGGAGCTGCGTTATTTCGGTGGTTATGAAGAATCCGAAATCGCGCGGTTGCTCGACATCAGTGAACGCACCGTGCGCCGCGATTGGCGCAAGGCCCGCGCTTTTTTATTGGCGGAAATGCGGAGTTAAGCCGTCAAGTGGTCTCAGTGCGCCACCCGTGCGCCTTTTAGATGGGCCACGCCATCGACCACGTCGGTCCAGGCCAGCCATACGCCACCGGCATCCACCGCCAGCTTGGGATAGCCGCTGGCCATGCCACGTGCGCCCAGTTTGGCCACGGCAAAGGTCTGCAAGCGTTTGGAGAGGTCACGGGGGTAGCGTGCCAACTGCAAGGTTTGTCCGTGTGCATCTTCGTGCAGCCAGGCCACCCATACCTGCCTGGCATCAATCCCCACCGCGCTGCGACCCAGGACATGGGCGCCGGCCTCCACAGTGACCGGTGCCAGGAAGCTATCGCCAGCGTCATGACTACGCGCCAATTGCAAATGCGGGGTGCCGCCGGCTTCGCTGTACCACAGCACCACCGCGCTATCGCCGGATGCCGCCAATGCCGGTCCGGCCACGGGGCAGCTTTCCACTTTCCAACCATCGGCATGCACCGGCTTGGGCGCTGTCCAGGCATTGTTTTCAAAGCGCGCCAGCGCAATATCGCGAACCTCGTCTGCGCTGCGGTCACGCCATGCCAGCAAGGGTCCTTTGCGGGTCATTGCCACCGCGGTCTGGCAGCAATCGCAGGTGCGCGCATCCACCACGGCATCGGTGCCGCGCTGCAAATCCAGCGTGAACAGATTGCTGCGCAATTGCATTGCGCCCATCGCGTGCTGTGCTGCAGTGCCCGCGCCCATCGCCGCTTGGTCGCGCCCGTCCAGCCACGCAATGCCGGCACTATTGCTGCCATTCGGCCAGAGTGCGGCAAATCCGTGTTCGGCCGGCTTACCATCGCTGTTGACGCGGGTGATCTGGTCCCAGTTCATGCCGCCGTCTTTTGAGCGCGCCAGCACCGTGTCATAGCCAGAGGGGCTGTCAGGTTGGGTCTGCAACCACTGCATCCACAGTGCGCCATCGGGGGTGGCCAGCAGGTGCGGGGTGTCCCCAGCATTGGCCAGCAGCGCATTGCCCACCGCCACGGTGCGCGGTTGGCTTTGCCAGCCGGTAGCTTCGGTGTACGAGGCAAATTGCAAGGCGTTGCGGCGGCCTTGGGTGCGGTTGATCCAACTCAGCAGCACACGTCCGCCGGATGCGGTTTGCAAGTCCGGAGCCATCGAGCCGGCTTCGGCGGGAAGCACCCAGGTCTGCACGCTGTAGCCGGCATTGGTGGGTTTGCTGGGCGGTGTGTCGCGCTTGCAGCCGGTGAAGGCGGTCAGGGCGATGGCGAGGACGAGCAGGTTGCGAAGTGTCATCGGCAAAGAATACGCCTGTCAGCCCGAAATACCGCTGCGTGAATCGACGTGTCGGGGATGGGGTATTCGCTACGCGGCTCGAACTGCCGCTGCGTGAATCGACGTGCCGGGGATGGGGCATTCACTACCCGGCTCGAACTGCCGCTGCGTGAATCGACATGTCAGGGATGGGGCATTCACTACGCGGCTCGAAATGCCGCTGCGTGAACACCCCATCCCTGACATGCCTGTGTGTCGTTTTTTTACGCCGCCCGTTCGCGGCGGGCGCGTTCCAGGTGCACCAACAGCAGCGAAATCGCCGCTGGCGTCACCCCGGGGATACGCTGCGCTTGGCCCACGGTTTGCGGCTGTACGCGCTGCAGCTTTTGCAGGACTTCGGCGGAGAGGCCGCGCACGTGGGCGTAGTCGAAGTGGGTGGGGATGGTGGTGGCTTCGTTGCGCTGTTGGCGGGCGATCTCATCGCGCTGGCGGTTCAGATAGCCGGCATATTTGGTTTCAATTTCGACTTGTTCGGCCACTTTTGCATCGTCCACGGCGGGGCCGAATTCAGGCACGTGCAGCAGGCGCGAGTAATCGAGTTCCGGGCGGCGCAGCAAATCCAATGCATTGTTTTCACGGCTGACTTCAATCCCAAGGTCGCGTGCCAATGCGGCGCCCAGTGCGTTATTGGGTGCTGCCCACAGGCTGGACAGGCGTGCGGTTTCGGCGGCCACCGCGTCACGCTTGCGTGAAAATGCCTGCCAGCGCGCTTCATCCACCAGGCCCAGTGCATGGCCAATGGGCGTGAGCCGGGTATCGGCATTGTCTTCGCGCAATTGCAGGCGGTACTCGGCGCGGCTGGTGAACATGCGGTACGGCTCGCTGGTGCCGTGGGTGATCAGGTCATCCACCAATACGCCCAGATACGCTTCATCGCGGCGCAGAGTGCAGGCGTCTTGTTGTCGCACAAAGCGCGCCGCATTCACGCCAGCCAACAAGCCTTGCGCAGCGGCCTCTTCGTAGCCGGTGGTGCCGTTGATCTGGCCGGCAAAAAACAGCCCGGCCACCGCCTTGGTTTCCAGTGAGGCTTTGAGCCCGCGTGGGTCGAAGAAATCGTATTCGATGGCATATCCGGGGCGGGTGATATGCGCGTGTTCGAAGCCGCGAATGCTGCGTACCAGATCCAATTGCACATCGAATGGCAGCGAAGTACTGATGCCATTGGGGTAGATTTCGGTGACCGACAAGCCTTCGGGTTCGACAAAAATCTGATGGCTGGCTTTCTCGGCAAAACGCACGACTTTGTCTTCAATCGACGGGCAATAGCGCGGACCGATGCCTTCGATCTGGCCGGAATACAACGGGCTGCGATGTAGTGCGTCGCGGATGATTTGGTGGGTGCGCTCGCAGGTATCGGTGATCCAGCAACTCACTTGCGCGGGTTGATCGGCATGGCTGCCCATGAACGACATCACCGGGCGTGGGTCATCGCCGGGCTGTTCGCTCATCACCGAATAATCCAAGGTGCGGCCGTCAATCCGTGGCGGCGTGCCGGTCTTGAGCCGGTCCACCACAAAGCGGCCCTCGCGCAGTTTGTGCGCCAATGCGGTGGCCGGTGCGTCGCCCATGCGCCCGGCGGCGTATTGGGTTTGCCCGATATGGATTTTGCCGGCCAAAAACGTGCCTGCGGTCAGCACGACGGCGGGGGCTGCGAAGGTCAGGCCGGTTTGCGTGATCGCACCGCGCACGGCGTCATTGACGATCACCAGATCATCGACGGCGGCTTGAAATACGGTGAGGTTGGGCTGTGTCTCCACCGTGCGCCGGATGAAGCTGCGATACAGCGCGCGGTCGGCTTGGCAGCGCGTTGCACGCACGGCTGGCCCCTTCGACGCATTGAGCACGCGCCACTGGATGCCGGCCGCATCGGCGGCCTTGCCCATGATGCCGCCGAGCGCGTCGATTTCCTTGACCAGATGGCCTTTCCCAATCCCGCCAATCGCCGGGTTGCAACTCATTGCACCCACGGTTTCGATGTTGTGGGTGAGTAGCAAGGTGCGCGCACCGGTGCGGGCAGAGGCCAGTGCGGCTTCGGTGCCGGCATGGCCGCCACCAATCACGATGACATCGAAGGCGTAGAAGGACGTGTTCATCGGGCAATTATCGCGCGCAAATGCGCCTGGGCTGGGTTTTGAAAAGTTGGCACGCTTCCTGCTTTATCCTCATCAGCACTCGCTGTGGCACGCCGCAAGGTGATGATCGGACTGAACAGGGGCCGATCCTGCGCATAACGAGGACGCTACGAGGGCCGGGTGTCGGGGGACATCCGGCCCTCTTTTTTTATGCGTGCTGCTGTTGTTGGTGCGCTGAAGCTGCACCGCCACTGCGTCTGCAAGTGGTCGTCGCTGACATGCATGGGGGATGCGTGCAGGAAAGTGTCGGTGCCCGCAGGACGGGCGGAACAGGGGGGATCCGGAAAGTCCTGCAAGGCACCGACGCGCGTAGAGTAGCGCGATCTGGCGTGAAGTGACGCAGAAAGTCACAGGCTGGCCCAACTTCGATTCAGCTTGTGCAAGCGATCACGTTTTTGTGTTTTCCGTACGCATCGTCGATGCACCGCATTGAAATTGGCGCCGCGCAGATCTGTGTACAACGCGGCCAATCACCAGCTGGCGCGTTAGCATGCGCTGAATGAATGCTTCCGATAGCCGTGCCCCACTTCCCGCGTTTGCCGATGTGCAAACCGCCGCCGCCCGCATCGCACCGTATGCGCATGTGACGCCCGTGCTGCACTCGCGCGCGCTGGATGCGATGACTGGCGCAAGCCTGTACTTCAAAGCCGAACACTTGCAGCGCGTGGGTGCATTCAAGTTTCGCGGCGCGTGCAATGCGGTGTGGTCACTCACCGCTGCGCAAGCCGCATGTGGGGTGGTGACGCATTCTTCCGGCAATCACGGGGCAGCGCTGGCGCTGGCGGCGCAGCTGCGCGGGATTGCCTGCCATGTGGTGGTACCGGACGGTGCGGTGGCGGCCAAGGTGGCGGCGATAGCGCACTACGGCGCTCAGTTGCATCGCTGCGCAGCGACGCTTGCGGCACGCGAGGCGATGTGTGCGCAGGTGCAAGCCACAACTGGCGGCAACAGCGTGCATCCCTATACCGATCCGCGCGTGATTGCCGGGCAAGGCACCGCCGCATTGGAGTTGTTGACCGCGCAACCAGGGTTGGACGCACTGGTGGTGCCATTGGGGGGTGGTGGTTTGGCGGCAGGTACGGCATTGGCGATGCGCGCACTGGCCCCGCACTGCCGCTTGTATCTGGCCGAACCTGCCGGCGCTGCCGACGGTGCACGATCGTTTGCTGCCGGTGCGCTGGATCACGCGGGGATTCCGGACACCATTTGCGATGGCTTGCGTGGCACGCTGGGCGCGATCAATTTCGAAATCCTGCGTGCCTGCGATGCGCAGGTATTGACGGTGGATGATGTCCAGGCCGTGGCCGCGCTGCGCTTGCTGTGGTCGCGCACCAAACAACTGGTCGAGCCGTCATCGGCCACCGTATTGGCGGCGGTGTTGGCGCACCCCGCAGTCTTCGCGGGGCGCAAGGTGGGCGTTATTTTGTCGGGCGGGAATGTGGATTTGGACGCACTGCCGGGATTGCTGGCGGCCGGCTAACGCCCACGCTCGCTACGCAGTGCTTGCACGTCACGTTGATCCCGCGCCGCTTCGTGTGCCACCACCCAAGCAAACAGTGCAATTCCGGCGACCACCAGCAGTCCGCCGAACAAGGCTTGTCCATGCGGCCACGGTTCGCCAAGGAACATCACCCCCAGCAGTGCGGCAAAGACCACTTCCGATGCCTGCATGGCCTCCACTGCGCCCAGCGCGGTGGGATTGCTGCGAACCATGCCACTGGCATGGAAAAACAGAATGGTGGCGGCCACACCGGAGACCAATGCCACCACAAAGATCGCTTCCATTTGCGCAGCAGGCGGTGGCCCCGCTTGCGTCCATGCCCATAGTGCCAGTGCCCACCATGCCGGTTGGCTGGCCAAGGTCATTCCGAAGACGCGCTGGGTGGCATTGAGGGGTTCACCACGCCGTTCCAAATGCAGCAACAGGCCACGGTTGCCCAGTGGATAAGCAAACGCACTGACCAGTACGCAGGCCAGAGCCAGCCATGCGGAAGGCGTCAAGGTCCCATGCGCATTGCCAAATTGCATCAGTAGCACGCCCGTCACAATCAGCACGCCCACCGCAAATCCAGTACGTGGGATGCGCGCCCGTGCATCGCGATACAACAGGGGCGCACACAACATGCCCGCCACCACCGTCATCTGGAAACTGCCGGCCACCAGCCACGACGGGCCACTGGCCGCGGCCGCGCTGAGCAGTCCATAGAACAGGGCAAAGCCGACACTGCTCCAGCCCAGCCATGCACCCGGCGCGGCGCGGAGCGAACGCCACACGGGGGCAATGCCGCCCTGCCAATGCATCAGCGGCAACAGTAGCGGCAGCATGAACAAGTAGCGCAGCGCGGCAGTCCATGCCCAATGCCCGCCACCCACCGCCACCGCGCGGTTGAGCACATAGGTACTGGTGAATAACAATGCTGCCAACAGCGACAGTCCTACCGCACGGAGGACGTGGTGTTGCGCGCTCATCCGCGCCTGCGAATCGGAATGTTCGCGACCGGCACCGCCACCAAATCCGCACCGCCTTCGCGGATCGGCGCACCAGGTTCCGGTGCCCACGCCATCGCGCTGATGATTTCCCACGTGGCCGGCAGTCCCGCCGGTGTGCGATGCGCTTCGTAGGCCGTGGCCGCTGCGGCAAACCGCCCGCGCCCGGTCAGGCTGCTGCGGCGGTTGGCCAACGCATTGGTGGCACCCAGCGCGCGCAATTCGTGCATCAGGGCCGTCAGCTGCGGGTAGTGGGTGATGTCTTCCTCGCGATCGACCACCGGCTGAAAGAAGCCGGCGTTGACCAGGGCATCGCCCATCCCGGCGATGTCCACAAACGGGCTGACATGCGGCGCGGCATCGGCGTAGGCAAACGCGTTGCGCAGTTCCCACAAGGTTTCCGGGCCAAACGTTGAGAACAGCAGCAAACCCTGCGGCCTGAGCGCCCGCCGGAAGCCATTGAGCACCGCGCCCAAATCTTCCACCCATTGCAGGCACAAGTTGGAGAAAATCACATCCACACTGCCTTCGGCCAACGGCAGCGCACGCGCATCGGCACACAAGGGCTGCGGCACTTGCACAAACGGGTTCCAGCGTCTGCAGGCGGCGCGGGTGTGCTGCAACATCGGCAGCGCCAAATCCATCGACAGGATCTGTGCTTTGGGCCAGCGTTTTTGCAGCGCCACGCTGGCCGCACCGGTGCCGCAGCCCAAGTCCAACACCCGCTGTGGCGGCTTGCGCGCCAGTGCCGGGTCATCCAGATAATCCAGTGACTCCAGCAATCGTGCCTGTGCATTGCGCTGCACATGGGCGGCGGCGTCATAACTGGCGGCCGCACGCGAAAATGCACGCCGCACTTGCTTGGCATCAAATAGCGAATCGTTCATCAGGCGTGCTTCAATGACGCGTGGCCGGCGCTTGCAAGAAACGCCATCAATGCGTCTGCCACTGTATTTGCATGGGTCAGGAATGGCGCATGCCCGGCATGTTCTATGGGTACGAATTGCGCCAACCGGGACTGCGCCGCACTGGCCTGCATCGCCGCTGGGTTGACCAAGCGGTCGCGTCGGCCAGCGAGCCACAGGCTGGGCACCGCCAGTGCCGGCAATGCGTCACGCAAATCACTCTGCTCCAGCAGCTGCAAGCCTTCCGCCAACACCCGTGGTGACGGTTCGCCGCGCGTCAGCACCGCATCGCGCAGCAGCTTGAGTTCTTCGCGCATATGGTCAGAGCCAAACGCTTCCAGTGCGATGAAGCGGTCAATCGTGGCGCGCCAATCACTGCGCAGGCCGGCTTCGAAACCGGTGAACACGTCACGCGCCATGCCGTGTGGCCAAGTGTCACTCAGCACAAACTTGGGGGTGGCGCACAGCATCGCCAGTGCCGGCACACGCGCCGGTTGCGTGGCCGCTGCATGCAGTGCCAATAACCCCCCTAGCGACCAACCACACCACGGCGCAGCTGGCACCACCGCCAGCACCGCCTGCACGCAGGCATCCAGCTGCAAAGGCACACCACAATCCCGGCTATGCCCGTGGCCGGGCAGATCCACCACGTGCAAGGTGTGGTGTTCACGCAGCGCTTGCACCAACGGCGCGAAAATACCGCCGTGCATCGCCCAGCCGTGCAGCAGGATCAGGGGGGGGCCGTGGCCTGTGATGTCAACGGACAGCTGGGTCATGATGGGGTTTTGCGTTGTGGCCAAAGGCGCAACAGCGTAGATAGCCGATGACGGTAAACGCGCATTATCGCAAGAACGCCGTGCTGCTTGCCGAGTACAGGATGAATCCATGCATGGAGAAGATGTGATGACCACACTGCCATTGACCGATCCGCAGTTGTTGCGCAACCAGGCACTGGTTGCGGGCCAATGGTGTGCGGCCGCGACCGGCGGTACCTGCGAAGTACGCAACCCCGCCACAGGCGCGCTGCTGGGCACGGTGCCAGACATGGGTGCGGATGAAACCCGGCGTGCCATCGATGCCGCGCATGCGGCGTTCCCGGCGTGGGCAAACATGACCGCCAGGGAGCGCGCGCACGTGCTGCGCCGCATGTTCGACCTGATGCTGCACCATCAGGATGATCTGGCCGTGTTGATGACCGCCGAGCAGGGCAAGCCGCTTGCGGAGGCGAAGGGCGAAGTGCTGTATTCGGCTGGCTTTCTGGAATGGTTTGGCGAACAAGCCAAGCGCATGGACGGCGACACGATTCCCGGCCACGCCGGTGACAATCGCATCCTCACGTTGCGCCAGCCGGTGGGTGTGGTGGCGGCCATCACACCGTGGAATTTCCCTTCGGCCATGCTTGGCCGCAAATTGGGCCCGGCGCTGGCAGCGGGGTGCACGGTGGTGTGCAAGCCGGCGATGCAAACCCCGTTTTCGGCGCTGGCGCTGGGCGTGATTGCCGAGCGCGCTGGCCTGCCGCCGGGCGTGCTGAATATCGTCACTGGCCAGGATGCGGCGGCAATTGGCACGCAAATGACAGCACACCCGAAGGTGCGCAAGCTCAGCTTCACCGGCTCAACGGCGGTGGGCAAACGCTTGATGGCACAGTGCGCCGAGGGCATGAAGCGGGTGTCGCTGGAACTGGGCGGCAATGCGCCATTCATCGTGTTCGAGGATGCGGATTTGGATGCCGCGGTGGCCGGTGCGATTGCCAGCAAATACCGCAACACCGGGCAAACCTGCGTCTGCGCGAACCGCTTGTTCGTGCAGGACGCGGTGTACGCCGCATTTGCGGAAAAACTGGTGGCCGCTGTGCGCGCACTGCGCGTAGGCGATGGCTTGCAAGGCCCCACCGAGCAAGGACCGTTGATCGACGCCAAGGCTTTGGCGAAAGTCGAGCAGCATGTTGCCGATGCCACGGCAAAAGGCGCGCGCATTGCCACCGGCGGTAAGCGCCACGCGCTGGGCGGCACCTTCTTCGAACCGACCGTGCTCCTCGACGTTGCTGATCACATGTTGGTCGCGCAGGAGGAAACCTTCGGCCCGGTTGCGCCACTGTTCCGTTTCAACACCGAAGCGGACGTCATCGCAATGGCCAATGCCACCGAGTATGGGTTGGCCAGCTATTTCTACACGCGTGACCTGGCGCGCAGTTGGCGCGTAGCCGAAGCACTGGAATGCGGCATGGTCGGCATCAACACCGGGCTGATCTCGACCGAAGTGGCGCCGTTTGGCGGCGTCAAGCAATCCGGTATGGGCCGCGAAGGCTCGAAGTACGGCCTCGACGATTACACCGAGCTGAAATATATCTGCGTGGGTGGGGTATAGCTGCGCGCCAACGCATCCAGCAAGCCGTCAATCTGCTGCGTGGTATGCGCGGCTGACAAGGTGATGCGCAGCCGTGCGCTGCCTTCCGGCACGGTGGGTGGGCGGATCGCACTGGCCCAATAGCCGGCTGCTTCCAAGGCTGCAGACAGCGTCAGCGCATCGGCATCCGCACCCATCAGCAGTGGTTGGATGGCGGTGTCTGACGCCATCAGCGGCAAGCCCAACTGCGCCGCAGCCCGGCGGAACTGGGCGATATTGGCGTGCAGCTGTGCTCGCAAGGCATCGCCCTGTGCCGACTGCACCACCTGCACGGCGGCGCGCGTGGCGGCGGCTTGCATCGGTGGCAGCGCGGTGGTGTAGATGCCGGGGCGTGCGGTTTGCAACAAGTGTTCGATGAGCTCGTCTGTGCCCACCACTGCCGCGCCCACGCCACCCAACGCTTTGCCGAAGGTGATCAAGCGCAGTGGCGCGTCCTCCACGGTAAGTCCTGCGGCGGCGATGCTGCCGCGCCCGTGTGCGCCCAGTACACCGGCCCCGTGCGCGTCATCGACATACAACAACGCATCGTGTGCGTGCGCCACGGCGGCCAACTCGGCCAGCGGTGCCACGTCGCCATCCATCGAAAACACCCCGTCGGTGGCCAGCACCGCTACCGCTTGCGCATCCACGTGCAACTGGCGTGCAGCGGCCTGCGCATCGTTGTGCGGATAGCGTTTGAGCGTGCAACCGGACAGACGTGCACCATCAATCAAACTGGCGTGATTGAGCTTGTCTTGCACGCACGCATCGCCCTTGCCCAGCAGCGCCTGCAGTACCGCCAGATTGGCCAGATAGCCGCTGCCAAACAGCAGTGCACGCGGTGCTTGCTGCCACGTTGCCAACGCGGCTTCCAACCCGGCATGTTCGGCGCTGTGGCCACACACCAGATGCGAGGCGGTACTACCCGCGCTGGAGGCCGCATGCAGTGCGGCGATCACCTGCGGGTGTTGCGACAGCCCCAAATAATCATTGCTGCAAAAGTTCAGCAGCGTGCGGCCATTCACCACACACTGCACACCTTGCCGCTGCGTCACCACACGGCACATCCGCGTGCGCTGCGCAGCGCTGCGCGCCTCACGCAGCGCCGCAATGCGCTGGCTCAGCAGCCGCTGCATCCGCAGCCGCAGCCATCTTCCGGTGCGCGTTGCGACGCACCACCACAGCAGCCAGCCGCTTGTTCCTTGACGATGGTCAGATTGACCACGCCACCACTGCAACCACAGCCACCACTGCCACAGCCGCCGTCGTTGCCAACGAGGGTGAGACCAGGAACATCGTTCAGTGCGGTTTTGACTTCTTCAACCACCATGGCGCGCAATCCCAAGCGTTCGAACAGGGCATTATCGCGCTCGGTGTCGGGGTTGCCGGTGGTGAGCAATTTTTCGCCATAGAAAATGGAGTTGGCACCGGCGCTGAAACACAACGCCTGCAACTCATCACTCATCTCGGCACGGCCTGCCGACAACCGCACCATCGAGCGCGGCATCATGATGCGTGCCGCTGCAATGGTGCGCACAAATTCAAACGGGTCCAACGCCACTGTGCCGTGCAGCGGGGTACCTTCCACTTGCACCAGCCGGTTGATCGGCACCGAATCCGGATGCGCCGGCAAATTGGCCAGCGTCATCAGCAAACCGGCGCGCTGACGGCGTGATTCGCCCATCCCCACGATGCCGCCACAGCAGGTTTTCAGGCCGGCATCGCGCACCTGGGTGAGGGTGTCGAGCCGGTCTTGCACCTCGCGGGTGTGGATGATGTCGCCGTAAAACTCGGGGTCGGTATCCAGATTGTGGTTGTAGTAATCCAGCCCGGCCTCTTTCAAGGCCACCGCCTGCCCGCCACTGAGCATGCCCATGGTGGCGCAGGTTTCCAGCCCCAATGCTTTCACCTCACGGATCATCGCCGCCACTTTGGGGATATCGCGGTCCTTCGGGCTGCGCCATGCCGCGCCCATGCAAAAGCGCGACGCCCCGGCGGCCTTGGCTTGCCGTGCCTTGGCCACCACATCCTCCACCTCCATCAGCTTGGAGGCTTCCACCCCGGTGTGATAACGCGCTGCCTGCGGGCAGTAGCTGCAATCTTCCGGGCAGCCGCCGGTTTTCACCGACAACAAGGTGGACACCTGCACTTCGCAGGGGTCGAAATGCAGCCGGTGCGCGGTGGCGGCGCGATACAACAAATCCGGCAGCGGCAGCGCCAGCAAGTCTTCGACTTCGCTGCGCGACCAGTCGTGGCGAACGGGGAAAGCACTGACGATTTGCATGGGGGTTTTCCGACAGACAAGCCAAAGACAAGTGCGCAGTCTGGAATGCATGGACGCCACCGTCAACCAAATCACCATCAGCAAAGTTGACAGACACCTGCACGCGCCGCTGGGCTGGTTGCTGCCACCCCGCTGCGTGGTGTGCGGTGATGCCGGCATGCCAGGCCGCGATGTGTGCGCGTGCTGCCATGCCGACCTGCCTTGGCAAGGGCTGGCCTGCGGATGCTGTGCGCTGCCGCTGCCCACCACCGGCATCTGCGGGCATTGCCTGCAACAACCCTCGCCTTTGGATGCGGCGCATGCAGCCTTCGATTACAGCTTCCCGTTGGACCGGCTGCTGCCACGGCTGAAATTTCACGCGGATTTCGCCTGCGGGCGCATGCTGGCGCAGTGCATGGCCGAACGCTTCGCCGCATTGCCACGGCCCGCCGCCATCGTGCCGGTGCCACTGCATCCTGCGCGCCTGCGCAGGCGCGGCTACGACCAGGCGTTGGAGCTGGCCAAACCCATCGCACGCGCATTGGCGCTGCCGTTGCGCGGGAATCTGTTGCAGCGCGGCAAACCCACCTCGGCGCAATCACGTTTGCATGCCGATGCGCGGCAACGCAATTTGCGGGATGCCTTTCGTGTGGCCACGTTGCCCGATCTTCCCGCACATATCGCGCTGCTGGACGATGTCATGACCACCGGCGCAACCCTGTACGCAGCGGCACAAGCCTTGCGCAATGCCGGTGTGGCACGGGTGGATGCATGGGTGTGCGCGCGGGTGGCTTAGGGCAACGCTGGTCCAGTTGTGTTTACTCGTGAGACCGGCTGTGTCTTGCGAATAAACGCGGAATCGGCCAGCGGCACCTCAAGCGGGCTGATCCGGGATCAGCGCGTTTTCAATCCAGGCGATCTGGTCTTTGAGCAGCAATTTGCGCTTCTTGAAGCGCTTGAGCATCAACTCATCGGCCCGGATATCGGCCTGCAGGCGCTCGATCGCCGCATCCAGGTCGCGATGTTCCTGCCGCAGCACGGCCATGCGCTGGGACAGGCGGGATTGTTCTGCCGGATTCAGGGGCTGGCTCATTGACTCAGCATAACGCGACGGCAGCCCCCGTGTGGCAGGTAAAATGCACGGATGCACACCATGGATCTGCCCCTCGCCGACGTCTCTGCGCGTACCCCGCGCAGCGCGCCTGTGGCGAACAAATATCAGGCCGATAAACTGGCCAAGCGCCTGCGCCATCAGGTGGGTCGGGCGATTGCCGATTTCGGCATGATCGAAGACGGTGACAAGGTGATGGTCTGCCTGTCCGGCGGCAAGGACAGCTACACGCTGCTGGACGTACTTCTGCAATTGCAGAAAAAAGCACCGGTCAATTTCAGTATCACCGCGGTCAATCTGGATCAGAAACAGCCCGGCTTTCCCGAGCATGTACTACCTGAGTACTTGTCTTCGATTGGCGTGGATTACCACATCATCGAACAAGACACCTATTCGGTGGTCAGCCGGGTGATTCCGGAAGGCAAGACCATGTGTTCGCTGTGTTCACGCCTGCGCCGCGGCGCGCTGTACACCTATGCCGAAACCCACGGCTTCACCAAGATCGCGCTGGGTCACCACCGCGATGATCTGGTCAACACGTTTTTCCTCAATCTGTTCTTCCACGCCAAGCTGTCGGGCATGCCGCCCAAGCTGCTGAGCGACGACGGCAAGCATGTGGTGATCCGCCCGCTGGCCTATGTGCGCGAGGACGACATCGAGGCGTATGCCGAGACCAAGGGCTTCCCGATCATCCCCTGCAACCTGTGCGGCTCGCAGGAAAACCTGCAGCGCAAGCAGGTCAAGAAGATGCTGGTGCAGTGGGAGAAGGACGCGCCCGGCCGCATCGAGACCATGGCGCGCGCGCTGGGCGATATTCGCCCCTCGCAATTGAGCGATCCCAAACTGTTCGACTTTCTGGCGCTGGGTAAACGCGGCGATGATGCACTGCCCAACGCGCACGCATGGCTGGCCGGCACCGCGGCCGAGGCCGAACCGGTGGCGATGGCGCTACATCCCGTGCGCAACCACGACGGGCTGGACATCCTCAAGTCCTGAGCCCGCGCCGCGCTTCCCCGCATTTCCACCTGGCCCTGGCCCATCCGCTGGCGAGGGCCTTTCCACAGGATTCCCGAATGTTCTTTCGCAACCTCACTCTGTTTCGTTTTCCCACCAGCTTGAACCTTGCCGATCTGGACGCCCAGTTGGCCGAGTGCGAACTCAAGCCGGTGGGCGCGCTGGAGCTGTCCTCACGCGGCTTTGTGACGCCGCTGGGCCAGCATGGCGATCAATTTTGCCAACGCCAAGGCGACGCGCTGTGGTTGGCCATTGGCGGCGAAGACAAACTGCTGCCCGGTGCGGTGGTCAACGACCTGCTGCAGAAGAAGCTGGCCGCGATCGAGGAGAAGGAAGGCCGCAAGCCCGGCGGGCGTACCCGCAAGCGGCTTAAGGATGAGCTCATCACGGAATTGCTGCCGCGTGCCTTCGTGCGCCCGGTGCGCACCGATGCGCTGATCGACACCCAAACCGGCGTGATCGCGGTGGACACCTCCTCGCGCAAGGGCGCCGAAAGCGTGGTGTCGGAAGTGCGCCGTGCACTGGGCAGTTTTCCGGCGTTGCCGCTGAATGCCGAAGTCGCCCCACGCGCCATTCTCACCGGCTGGATTGCCGGCGACCCGTTACCTGATGGCCTGAGCCTGGGGGATGAATGCGAACTGCGCGACCCCACCGACACCGGTGCGGTGGTGAAAATTCAGCGCATGGATCTGTCCGGCAATGAAATCGCCAAGCATCTGGAAGCCGGCAAACAGGCCACGCGCCTGGCGCTGACCTTGGACGATCACGTCAGTTTCGTACTTGGCGAAGATCTCGTCGTGCGCAAGTTCAAGTTGCTGGATGGTGCGGTGGATCAGCTTGAGGCCAGCGATAGCGATGACATCGTGGCCGAACTGGGCGCGCGCTTTGCGCTGATGGCGGGCGAGTTTAAGCGCCTGTTCAACGTGCTGGAAGCCGCGTTCAAGCTGAGCAAGGCGGAGTAACCCAAGCGCCACCCAAGCGCCCTCTACAATGCCGGAATGAACGCATTTGCCGCCGCTGTGCTATATGCCTTGGCATGGGCCGTCGCACGCCTGCCGTGGGTCGTGCTGCGGGCTTTGGCCGATGGCATGGCGCATGTGTGGCGGCGGCTGGACGCCCGCGAAGCGCGCGTGGCGCGGCGCAATCTGGAGCTGATCCGCCCCGAGCTGGATGCCGCTGCACGCGAAGCACTGCTGGCCGAGATTCTGCGCACCACCACCCGCCAGGCGTTTGAAACCCTGCGCCTGTGGACGCGACCGGCGGCATGCAATCTGCGCGACATCGTTGAAGTCCACGGCGAAGCACTGTTCGATGCGGCAGTACAGTCGGGGCGCGGCTTGATCGTGGCCGCGCCGCATATGGGCAATTGGGAATTGCTCAATCAATGGCTGGCGAAAAAAACGCCACTGGCCATTTTGTATCGGCCACCGGAATCGGCCATCGGTGAAGCCTTCTTGCGCCGTGTGCGTGCCAATGTGGAGGGTGATGTCGAGCAAGTACGCGCCGAGGCCTCGGGGGTACGCACCTTGCTCAAGCGCCTGCAAAAAAATGGCGTGGTCGGCATTCTGCCGGATCAACAGCCCAAGGCGGGAGAGGGTGAATTTGCGCCGTTCTTCGGCAAGCAGGCGCTGACCATGACCCTGCTCGGGCGGCTGGCCAACCGCAGCGGTGCGACCGTATTGCTGTGTTGGTGCCAGCGCTTGCCCGGCAAAGGCGTGCCAAAGTTTGCATTGCATATTGAAGCCGCCCCAGGCGCCATCGCCGATGCCGATCCACAACGTGCAGTGACCGCACTTAACGCCGGAGTGGAGGCCATAGCACAACACGACTTCGCGCAATATCAGTGGACCTACAAGCGCTATACCCTGCGGCCACCGGAAAGCGGCGAAGAAAATCCGTATTGGGATTTGTATCGTTGAGCGCTGCTTGCAACTGTTGATCAGCCCCTGCGCGCAAGCCCCATGCGATAAAACGCGTCGATCTGCGGCAGTTTGGCTTCAATGCGAAAACGTGCCATCGGATACTCAACGCGGGCGGGTGGCGTGGCACACGCAGTGCGAAGTGCCAGCGCCAGTGCAGTGGCATCGTCAATGCCCACCAGCGGGGTGCCGATCTGCGTCGCCAGATGCTGCGCGCCTTCGCTGGCACTGGCCACGATCGGCAGGCCGGCTTGCATGGCTTCCAGCAACACCAAACCAAACGGCTCCGAGCGCGCCGCGCTGACGAACACATCAAACGCGGCCAGCCAATCCTGTGGTGAAGCGGCAAAGCCGGGCATGATGATGGTTGCGTCGGCCAATGCGCGCAAGCGTTTGAATTCACGGCCCTGGCCAATAATGGCAAGCCGGGCATCGGGCAGGTTCGCGCGATGAAATGCGTCGATCAACACATCCAAGCCCTTGCTGCGCTCGATTCGGCCCAAGGCACCGACCAGCACGGTGGTGGCATCAATGCCATAAGCGGCCCGCAGACGCGCGCGCGCAGCGCTGTCAGCGGTATGTGGCATGGTCCAATTGTCGATTTGCACCGACTGTGAGCGCAACGGTTCAGGAATCGCGGCAAGCTGCCAAGGCGCAATGGCAATCAGGCCATCCAGATCGCGGTGTTGCCGCGCTTTGTAGCGGATATGCAGGGTAGCGACGCGTAAGCCATCGCCACGCAGCCGGCGCAGCGCATGGCAGGCCTTGCTCAAATGGGCATGCGCAACGTCCGGCCGCAGGCGTTGCACCACGCGACGCGCCTGCCATGTACTCAGCAAATTGCCCACCCAAACAATCTTTACCTTCGGGTCAACCCGCTGTGCAATTGCATCTGCACGTGGCTGTCCAGCCGCACGGCGCAAGACAAGACTCACGTCGTGGCCGGCAGCCGCTTGTGCCGCCGCCAGCTCCAAAACGTGGCGCTCGGTACCGGCAAAGCGACTGGTCAACAGGAGATGGACGATGCGCATGCAGCCTCGAATGGGGTGAACGGGAGCATCCCCGCGTGGAATTCAGTGCGGCAATGACCGGCGAAGGCAAGGGTTGGTCGCCCCAGCATCCAGTAACCACCAGCGCCGCCCATTGGCCATGCCCATATCGCGTGCCAACGATTTGCCAACGCAGGCCGGCAGGCCGTCGCCTTCTTCCACCAGCAGCCAGCGCGTGGCGGGCTGTTGCAGTTGCCAGCGCATGCCATCGGCAAATTGCTGCGCGGACTCGCGCTTGAAGCCGAAATCGGTGGTGGGGCGGTCGGCCATCAGCATCTGTTGTTCACGCCAGCCGACCAGCCCCAGTTGCGCGTCGGGGCCAATGGCCTGGCCAACATTGCGCATCAGGCCACGTGATGAGCTGCCGTCGTTGAGCAAGGGTGCACCGATCAGCGAATACAGCACCCACAGGGCGGTGAGCATCGCAATCAGCGCGTAATGTGCACGCTGGCGGCCAAACCACAGACAGGCACCCAGCCCGAAGCCGCCACTGGCCACGAACATCCACGCAAGGCCCTGCGCTACCTGTGCATCGCGGCCCTCCATGAAGCTGCGCGCAAACTTGGGGTCACCGGTGAGCATGGCGATCCCTGCCGCCAGCGCCACCAGTGAAAACACCAGCACAAAGCCCAGCAACAGGCGCTGCGCATTGGGTTTGCGCAGCAGGCCCGGCAACAGCGGTGCCAGCGCCAGCGCCAGCATCGGCAGTGCGGGCAGGATGTACATGTCGCGCTTGCCGGAGGGAATGCTGAAGAACACAAACACCAACACGACCCAACCCAGGAGTACGGCATAGCGTGCATCGCGGCGCTCAAGGCGGTGCTTCCACGCCGGGATCGCCCATGGCAGCACCAGCAGGGTCGGCAGCCAGGTGGTCAGCGCAACTTCGATGAAGTACCACCACGGCTGGCCGTGGTGCCAGGAATTGGCATAGCGGGTGACGGTTTGCCGCAGCAAAATGTCATCCACATAGGCGCGGTAGGCATCGCCGCCATTGCCCAATGCCGCAATCAGCATCGGTATCAGCCAAACCCCGCACGCCGCCAGGAAGGCCAGCGGGCCAAGCCAGAATCTTGGATTGCGTGCGTGCACGCGCACATCGGGCCAGCCGCGCAGCGATGCCATGCCGGCTGGAATCAGCATCAGCAGTGCGATCACGCCCACGCCCTTGGTAATGGTGCCCAAGCCTGCCGCCGCCCAGCCCAGCGCCCACATGCGCCAGTCGGGGCCCTTCCACACATGCCGCAGCAGGCCATAGCAAGACAGCGTGATCCAGAACACCACCATCGGATCGATCTGCGCTTTCTTGGCCTGGAAGGTGAACTGGATGGTCAGCAGCACCGCCCAGCCGGCGTAGATGCCCACCCGTGGTGTCCATAGCCGCTTGCCCAGATCGACCACGCACCACAGTGTGCCCAGTGCGGCCAACAGCGAGGGCAGCAGGAAGGCGATACGCAGATTGCCGGTCAGCCACAGCAGGCTGGCCTGCATCCACATGAACAGCGGTGGTTTGTCCGAATACAGTTCGATGCCGCGCTGTGGAAACAGCCAGTGGCCGCTTTCCACCATGTGTTTGGCCACCAGCGCGAAGCGCGGCTCGTCGGCCGGCCACGGGTCACGCAGGCCGAGGCCGGTGGCCAGGATCAGCAGGGCAAACAGCCAAAACAGCCAGAGGTCGCGGCGAGTGAGGGTCATGGCCAATAGTCTGAACGGGAACGGTTAGCGTTTTCTCAGCCGCGCACAGAAAAACCCGTCCATGCCGTCTTCGCCGGGCAGGCGCTGGTGCCCAAAGCCGGTGTCGTGGCCGAAGTGGGCGGCCAGTGGTGCGAGTGCGGCGTCGGCGGTGCGGGCCAGGAAGGCTTCGATTTGCGCGCTGTTTTCGGCACGCACGATGGAGCAGGTGGCATACACCAGCGTACCGCCGGGGGCGAGCAGTGGCCACAGTGCGTCCAGCAACTGCGCCTGGATGCAGGCCAGTGCCACCACATCGGCCTCGCGCCGATGCAGCAGCACATCGGGTTGCCGGCGCACGATGCCGCTGGCGCTGCACGGGGCATCGATCAGGATCGCGTCGAATGGCGTGCCATCCCACCACGCGGCGGGCGATGTGGCATCACCCACCCGCACCTCGATCTCCAAGCGCAAACGGGTGAAGCTGTCTTGCATGCGGCGCATGCGGCGGGCATCCACATCCAGTGCGGAGATGCGCAAGCTGGCATCGCGTTCGGCCAGATGCGCGGCCTTGCCGCCGGGGGCGGCGCAGGCATCCAGCACCCGGCTGCCGGCTGCGGGTGTCAACGCATCAGCAATGGCCTGTGCGGCAGCGTCTTGCACCGATACCAGTCCTGCATCAAAACCCGGCAGCTGCTGTACCGGCACGGCGGCATGCAAGCGCAGCGCATCAGCCAAGTATGGGGCGTCGGTTGCCTCGATCCCCGCTTCGCGCAGCAAATTCCAATAATCATCACGCACGATCCAGCGCCGATTGACGCGCAGCCACAGCGGCGGCATTTCAGCGCTGGCTGCAAAAATTGCATCCGCCTGTTGCGGCCAATCGCTGCGGATCTGTTGCGCCAGCCATGTCGGCCAAGCCGCTTCGGGCGCGGCGGGCGGTAGCGCTTCACGGGTGGCGCGGCGCAGCAGGGCGTTGACCATGCCGGCTTGATGTGCGCGCCCCAGTGCGCGTGCGGCATCCACCGTGGCGGCCAGTGCGGCATGCGCGGGCAAACCCATTTCGAGTTGGGCAAGGCCAACCAGCAACATGCTGCGCAAATTGCCATCACGTTGCCCCAGCGGCCGTGCCATCCACGCATCCAGCGCTGCGTTGTAGCGCACGCGCTGGCGCAGTGCCGTCATCGCGATGGCCTCGACCAAGGCGCGGTCGCGCGGGTCGGGGAGTGTCGGCAATGCGCTGCCCAACGCTGCCTTCAGTGAGCGCCCGTGGTGCAAGACGTCTTCCAGCACATTGGCAGCGGTCATGCGGCTGGCAACGCCATCACTCATGGCAGCACATCGCGGCGGGCATTGCGGTAATCCTGTGCACTGATCGGTTTGCCGCCGTCGCGCTGCAAGCTGAGCAGGCGCAGCACGCCTTGTCCGCAGGCGACGTCGATGCCCTCGCGCCCTGCGCCCAGTACGCGTCCCGGTGCGGTGTTGTGGGTCTCATCCAGCGCACAAGCGGCATGGATGCGCACGCGTTCGCCCAACAGCTGCGCTTCGGCCACCGGCCATGGGTTGAACGCGCGCACCTTGTTGGCCAGCACGGTGGCGGGAAGCACCCAGTCGAGCCTGGCTTCAGCCTTGTCCAGCTTATGCGCGTAGGTCACGCCCGCGGTGGCTTGCGGCTTGGGCGGCAACACAATCGTGGCGCGCAGCAGACCCAGTGCATCGGACAGCACGCGCGCGCCGAGTTCGGCCAGGCGGTCGTGCAGCTGGCCGCCGGTGTCATCGGGACCAATGTCGATCGCCTGCGAGAGCAGCACCGGGCCGGTGTCGAGCCCTTTCTCCATTTGCATCAGGCACACGCCGGTTTGGCGGTCGCCGGCTTCGATCGCGCGCTGGATCGGTGCCGCGCCGCGCCAACGCGGCAGCAGCGAGGCGTGCACGTTCCAGCAACCGTATGCGGGAATCTCCAGCACCGATTGCGGCAGCAGCAGACCGTAGGCCACCACCACCATCAGGTCGGGCTTGAGTGCGCGCAGCGTGCGTTTGGACTCGGCGCTGCGGAAATTGTCCGGCTGGAATACCGGAATACCGCGCTGTACCGCCTCCAGTTTGACCGGCGAAGCCGTCAGCCCGCGGCCGCGCCCGGCCGGGCGGTCGGGTTGGGTGTACACGCCCACCACTTCACCGCGCAGGGCTGCGGCACGCAGGCAGGGCACGGCAAATTCGGGCGTGCCTGCAAAGACGATGCGCATGGGGTCAGGCCGCGCTGCGCTTGGCCTTCAGCAACTTCTTGCGGACCATTTCACGTTTCAGCGGGGACAGGTAATCGACAAACAATTTGCCGTCTAAGTGGTCCATTTCGTGCTGTACACAGACCGCCAGTACGCCATCGGCGTCCAGCGAAAACGCCTGTCCGTGGCGATCCAGCGCCTCCACCGTGACGGTGTCGCTGCGTGTCACGTCCGCATAAATCCCCGGCACCGACAAGCAGCCCTCCTGATAGACCTGTTCGCCCGCCCGGGCACTGATCCGCGGGTTGATGAACACCAGTGGCCGGCTTTTGTCCTCGGTCACGTCAATCACCATGAAGCGCTTGTGCACGTCCACCTGGCTGGCGGCAAGGCCGATTCCGGGGGCTTCGTACATGGTTTCAAACATGTCGTCGAGCAAGGTTTGGAACGCCGGTGTGGCCAATTCCGCCGGGTCAACGTCGGCGGCTTTGGTGCGCAGGCGCGGGTCGGGAAATTCAAGAATCGGGAGCATGGACATGGCGGAAATCCGGTATTTGACAGCCCACACGGCTGTCCGCTGCCGATTGTAGCCGCTCAAACCTGCACCATCGCTTGCCAGACCGATTGGATTGTGAGCTATATTGAGCGGGCGACAGGGGATTTTGCCAAGAGCTGCGGGGAGATAGCGATCATGCTTGAACGGGTTTCCAACCTGATGCGTTCCAATGTGCCGCGCTCTCGCGGGCTGCGCACGATGCTTGCTGCTGCATTGTTGACGGTGGCCACCTATGCGGCGGCGGCACAAATGCGCGGTGACCATCCGGATTCTTACGTGGTGAAGCGTGGCGACACCTTGTGGGACATTTCTGCGCGCTTCTTGAAGAAGCCTTGGCTGTGGCCGGAAATCTGGCAAGCCAATCCGCAGATCAAAAACCCGCATTTGATCTATCCGGGTGACGTGCTGAGTCTGGCGTACTTGGATCGAGTGGCGGTGCAGCCGGGCGCACGGACCGAAAGCCCGGTCAATGCCGTGCCGCTGGCGGAAATCGAGCCGTTCCTGAAAGACATGCGTATCGTGTCCGATATTTCCAGCCTACCGTATGTGGTGGGCCTGGAAGATGGCCGTTTGCACGCATCACGGGGCCAAGTGGCGTATGTGCGCGGCTTGGAAGGCATTGCTGCCGGTCAGCGTTATTTGATAGTCCGCCCGGAAAAGCGCTATCGCATGGTAGAACGCGCCGGGATGTGCTGTGACGTGTTCCAAGGGCAGGAGCTGGATGCGCGTGGCCATTCCGGCCCGGATGACGGCACCTTGTGGAGCAATGCGGTCTTTCCGAGCAAGAACACCGAGTTTCTGGGCTATGAATTGGTGACCCAGACGGTAGGCACGGTGACCCGTGGTGAAGTGGCGGGTATTCAGGCCAGCACGGTGTTGTTGGATGCCGAAGGCCGTGATGTGCGCGCTGGTGATCGCTTGATTCCGGTTGAGGCGCAAACCTACGACCTGCAGTTCTTTCCGCATCCACCCAAGCAGCAGGCCAAGTATGGCCGGGTGACGGTAATGTCGGTGGCCGATCACGACAAGTTTGGCGGCACCCGCGACGTCATCGCCATTTCTGGTGGTGCACGCGAGGGCATCGACAATGGCACCGTGTTCTCGCTGTGGAAGCGTGGCGACGCGGTCACCGACAAGATCAAATCGGGGCTGGATGCCAACGACGACATCACCTTGGCCGAACACAAAGTGCGCCTGCCGGATGAATTTGCCGGTCATGCCATGGTGTTCCGCACCTTCGACAATGTCAGCTACGCCTTGGTGATGAGCAGCGTCAAACCGGTGCGTGTGGGCTACGAGCTCAAGCACCCGGACGCGTCCTACTGAGTTTTCAGGGTTTTCCGACCCAGTACCGCAACGGTACCTGAGGGTGCCGTTGTTGTTTGTGCGCGATGCTGGAGGCATGTCAGATCGTTGCGAACATGAACCTCTTCTGCGCCTGCTGTTTAGTGGCGCGCCGGCCTCAGGGCTGCGCCGCCTGCTGGATTCGCACGCCACCGCGCAGGCGGCTATTGCAGCTGGTGCACGCGATTGGGCCAGCCACGGCCTGGCCGCGCCGGCCTGCAATGCCATCCGCACACCTGATGTGGCGGCGCTGCGCAATGCGGCGGACTGGCTGCAAGCACCCGGGCACCATCTGCTGGGCTGGCGCGATGCCGACTACCCCCCACTACTGCGGCGCATCGGCTCGCCGCCTGCAATGTTGTTCGTGGCCGGCGACCCGGCCCGGTTGTGGCGGCCTGCGGTTGCCATTGTCGGCAGCCGGACTGCCACCGCCGGCGGCTGCGCCAATGCCGGGCAGTTTGCGCGGCAGCTGGCCAACGCCGGGTTCTGCATCGCCAGTGGGCTGGCTGCCGGGATCGACGCCGCCGCCCACAGCGCCACGCTGGAGGCGGGTGGAGTCACCGTCGCAGTGTTGGGCACCGGCCCGGATATCGCCTACCCAACGCGCCACCAGACATTGCTGGAGCGCATCGCGGCCACGGGTGCCGTGGTGTCCGAGCACCCCCCCGGTACCGGCCCGCTGCGCCAGCACTTCCCCAGCCGCAACCGTATTTTGGCGGGATTGAGTCTGGGCACCTTGGTGATCGAGGCTGCACTGCGTTCAGGTGCGCTGATTACCGCCCGTCAGGCCGCCGACGCCGGGCGCGAAGTGTTTGCCCTGCCCGGCTCCATCCACAACCCGATGGCGCGTGGCTGCCACCACCTGATTCGCGAAGGGGCCGCGCTGGTGGAGTCGGCGCAGGAGGTCATCGACGTCCTCAGTCCTTCGGTTCTGGAGTTGGCCCGCGCCCTGCGTGGCGAACTGGATAGCGTACCCATCCAACCATTGGCGGCCCTGTCCGCACCGCATCAAGACAATGCCAACTACAACCGGTTGTGGCCTGCCCTGGGTCATGACCCAACCGGTATGGACGAGTTGGAGGAGCGCACCGGATTGACGGTGGCCGAACTGTCGGCCATGCTGCTGACGCTGGAACTGGAAGGACGGGTGGTGGCCGAGCACGGCCGCTACTGCCGAATCGGCGGTTGAGACCAGCAATCAGCAGCAACAGCGCCTTGGTGGCGCAGGCAGGGGGGGATGAAAGAAAGCATTCTGGACGTCCTGCTGTATCTGTTCGAACACTATTTCGCCAACGACATTGCGCTGGTGCCCGGAAATGCGTCTGGCAGTCAAGACGGTGCGTTGATGGGGGAGTTGATCGAAGCCGGCTTCGCCCCCGATGAAATCCACCGCGCATTTGACTGGCTGGATGTGCTGGTCACCCAACGCCCGGCCGCAAGCCCGGCCCGGGTCAGCGCCCCGATCCGGGTGTTCCAGGGTGCGGAGCTGGACAAGTTGGATGTGGAAGCACGCGGTTTCTTGCTGCTGCTCGAACAGCACGGCGTGCTGGATGCAAACCAGCGCGAATTGGTGCTGGATCGAGCCATGGCGCTTGATCAAGACTCACTGGATCTGGATGATCTGAAATGGGTGGTGTTGCTGGTACTGTTCAATCAGCCGGGTAGCGAAGCGGCCTACGCCTGGATGGAAACCCAGATGTATCTGGACGATCCCGAACCACTGCATTGAATGATTTGAACACGGAGGTTGCATGACAGAGTGGTATTACGCCGCAGGGGGCACCGAGCAGGTTGGTCCGGTACCGGCAGAGCGATTGGTTGAGTTGTTGCGGGCGGGGACCATTACGCCCGACACCTTGGTGTGGCGTACAGGCTTGGACAGTTGGCAGCCGTTGCAACGCAGCCTTGAAGAATTGGGGGTGCACGCGGTGCCGCCGTTGCCGCCCACGTTGCCGCCAGCACCACCCCCGATGCAGGCCAATGTCCCACAGCCCGGCATTGTGGTGCATCACGCACCCGCGCCCAAGCCACGTGGCATGTCTGGCTGCTTGATTGCGGTGATTGTGGCGGCGGTACTTGCGGTACCGATGATCGCGATTCTCGCCGCCATTGCACTTCCGGCCTACAACAGTTATCGGGTGCGTTCTGCCGAAGGGGCATGTTTGGCGGAAATGAAAGCCTATGCCAACAGCGCGGTGGCAGCCATGAATCATGGCGAATCCCCCGCAGCGCCACCGCATGGGGCGTGCAGTGAGGCGGATGCCGCAGTGGACATGCAAACGCCGATCACCGGCGTCCCCAAAGCACCGGGCAAGAAAACGATTACCTGCGAAATGCAGACGGCCACCTGCTCCATTGATGCTTCCGAGAACACCCCATGACCCAATGGCATTACGCAGATCGCAATCATCAGCAGTGTGGCCCGGTGGACGATGCCGAATTGGTGCGCTTGTTTCGCAATGGCGATATTCGGCTGGACAGTCTGGTGTGGCATTCGGGATTGCCGCAATGGCAGGCGTTGAGTGATTTTTCCGAGGCGTTGGGTCTGCAAGCTGCTGCGCCAGCCTCACCCTATATGCCGCCGACCAGCGAGGTGGTCGGCGAGAATCCCATTGTCCAAGGTGGCGAGGTGGTGTACGCAGGGTTTTGGAAGCGGGTGGCGGCTTACATCATTGATGGCTTCATTGCCGGCATCGTGGGCGGCATGATCGGCGGAGTCATTGGCGCAATGATGGGCGTTGCCTCCATGGGCGATCCCAGTGGCGGCAAATTCCTCGCCGTACAGCTGCTCAGTAATCTGGTGGGGATGGTCATTGGTGTTGCCTATTTTGCTGGGATGCATGCCTCCAGTGCGATGGCCACACTGGGCAAAATGGCAGTCGGTATTAAGGTGGTTCGCTCGGATGGGCAGAAGATCAGTTTTTTGCGCGGTGTGGGGCGCTACTTTGGACTGATCGTGAGTTCATTGACGCTGTGCATTGGCTTTGCAATGGCCGGCTTCACCGAGCGCAAGCGCGCCCTGCACGACATGATGTGTGACACCCTCGTGGTGGATAAATGGGCATTTACCTCGCACCCCGAATGGCAGCGCAAAGAGCTGGGGGCCGTCACCATCACCATCTTGGTGTTGGGTGGTTTGTTGCTCGTGGTTGGGGTGCTGGCCATTATGGCGGCGGTGGTGTTTGCGGCTCGTGCCAGCCACTAAAGACAGGCTTTGCAATATCGCGGCGCTTGACACGAGGCATACATTCGTGATTCCACTATAAATAGCGCCCGGGGCATCTGCTCCGGGCGTTGGCATCTTCGCCGGCTGCATGCACCGGCTCACTGCACTTCGGAAAACCGCGTCGCCATGGCTAAAAATCTGCTTATCGTCGAATCGCCCGCCAAGGCCAAGACGATCAATAAATATCTCGGCAAGGACTTCACCGTTCTCGCCAGCTATGGCCATGTGCGCGATCTGGTGCCGAAGGAAGGTGCGGTAGATCCGGACAACGGGTTTGCGATGCGCTACGAGACCATCGAGAAAAACGAGCGCCATGTGGATGCGATTGCCAAGGCCGCCAAATCCGCCGACCACTTGTTCCTAGCCACCGACCCGGACCGCGAAGGGGAGGCGATCAGCTGGCATATCGCCGAGATTCTGAAACAGCGCAACCTGCTGCAAGGCAAGAGCTTGCAGCGCGTGGTGTTTACCGAAATCACTCCGCGGGCGATCAAGGACGCGATGACCCAGCCGCGTGATATCGCCTCGGACTTGGTGGATGCGCAGCAGGCGCGGCGCGCGCTGGACTATCTGGTGGGCTTCAACCTGTCGCCGGTGCTGTGGCGCAAGATCAAGGCGGGGCTGTCGGCCGGGCGCGTGCAGTCGCCGGCGCTGCGCATGATCGTGGAGCGCGAAGAAGAAATCGAAGCATTCATCGCCCACGAATACTGGTCGGTGGAAGCCGAATGCGCGCATCCCGCGCAAGCCTTCACCGCCAAACTCATCAAATTGGATGGCAAGAAGTTTGCGCAGGATACCGGCAAGCTGGAATTCACCCTGACCGACGCCAACGCCGCGGAAGCGGCGCGCCTGCGCATCCAGCAGGCTGCCGCCGGCAAGTTGCATGTGACAGATGTCACCAGCAAAGAGCGCAAGCGCCGGCCGTCGCCGCCGTTCACCACCTCCACCTTGCAGCAGGAAGCGGCGCGCAAGCTGGGCTTCACCACCCGCAAGACCATGCAGGTGGCGCAAAAATTGTATGAAGGTGTGGCCATTGGTGATGAAGGCGCGGTGGGCCTGATCAGCTATATGCGTACCGACTCGGTGAGCCTGTCGCAAGATGCCTTGGCCGATATTCGCGACGTGATTGCGCGCGATTTTGGTACGGCCTCACTGCCCGACAAACCCAATTTCTATCAGACCAAAGCCAAGAACGCGCAGGAAGCGCACGAAGCCGTGCGCCCCACTTCGGCACTGCGCACTCCCACCCAAGTGGCGCGGTTTTTGACCGACGACGAGCGCAAGCTGTACGAGCTGATCTGGAAGCGTGCGGTGGCCAGCCAGATGATTCCGGCCACGCTCAATACCGTCAGTGTGGATTTGAGTGCGGGCAGCGAACACGCCTTCCGCGCCAGCGGCACCACTGTGGTCGTGCCCGGTTTTCTGGCAGTGTATGAAGAAGGCAAAGACAGCAAGAGCAAGGACGATGAGGACGAAGGCCGCAAGCTGCCGCTGATGAAGCTGGGCGATACGGTGCCACTGGATCGCATCCATACCGACCAACACTTCACCCAGCCACCGCCGCGGTTCACCGAAGCCTCGCTGGTGAAAGCGCTGGAGGAATATGGCATCGGCCGGCCGTCCACCTACGCATCGATCATCCAAACCCTGCTCGGCAAGCAGTACGCGCTGCTGGAAGGGCGCGCCTTCAAGCCCACCGATATTGGCCGCGCGGTGAGCAAATTCCTGTCCAATCACTTCCCCAAATATGTCGATTACGACTTCACCGCCAATCTGGAAGACGAGTTGGATGCGGTGAGCCGTGGCGAAGAAAATTGGATCCCCCTGATGGAGAAATTCTGGGGTCCGTTCAAGGAATTGGTGGATGACAAAAAGGTCTCGCTGGACAAGGCCGACGCCGGCAGCGTGCGCGTGTTGGGCGTGGATCCCGCCAGTGGCCGCCCGTTGAGTGCGCGCATTGGCCGGTTTGGCCCGCTGGTGCAAATTGGCACCGTGGAAGACGAGGAAAAACCGCGGTTTGCCTCGCTCAAACCGGGTCAAAGCATCTACAGCATCAGCCTGCCGGAGGCGCTCCAGTTGTTCGAGATGCCGCGCCAGCTGGGCGTTGATGCCAACGGCGAGGAAGTGAGCGTGGGGATCGGCCGGTTTGGCCCGTTCGCCAAGCGTGGCAGCACCTATGCCTCATTGAAGAAAGAAGATGACCCGTATGCCATCACTTTGGCGCGTGCCATTTTCCTGATCGAAGAAAAAGAAGAAATCGCCCGCAACCGGGTCATCAAGCAATGGCCCGACAGCGACATCCAGGTTCTCAATGGCCGCTTCGGGCCGTATCTGTCCGATGGCGTGCTCAACGGCAAAATTCCAAAAGACCGCGAGCCGGCAGCGTTGACCCTGGCCGAAGTGCAGCAGTTGATGGCTGACACCGGCAAGCCTGCGCGCAAGGGGTTTGGCGCGAAAAAGACGGTGGTCAAAAAAGCTGTAGCGAAGAAAGCGACAGCGAAAAAAACCGCCGCTGACAAGCCAGCCAGGAAAGCCGCCGCCAAGAAGCCTGCGGCGAAAAAGGCGGCCCCAAAAGCCGTTGCCAAAAAATCACCGCTTCTGTATTCCAGCGGTATTGCGCCGGCCAAGCCACTGCTCACTGCAGCCAAAGTCGAGCCTGGTAAAAAGCGGGTGGTGAAAAAAACCAACCATGGCGATGCCCCGTTTTGAAATCCATTGACACCATCACCGCGCTACTGCGTCAAGGTGGCGTGATTGCCTACCCCACTGAAGGCGTGTGGGGCTTGGGCTGCGATCCGCACAACGAAGTGGCGGTATTGCGATTACTGGCGCTCAAGCAGCGCGATGTGGCCAAAGGCTTGATCCTGATCGCCAGCGATGAAGCCCAGTTGGCGGCGTTCATCGAGACTTCGCCATTGAGCCAGGCACAGCTTGCGCAGGTACGCGCCAGCTGGCCGGGGCCAAATACGTGGATCGTGCCGGCATCGGCCAATGCACCGCGTTGGATCACCGGTGCGCACACCGGCATCGCCGTGCGCGTGACGGCGCACCCGCTGGTGCGGGCACTGTGCGATACCTTCGGTGGCGCACTGGTGTCCACCAGCGCCAATATCGCCAGCGAGCCCTCGCCGTGCAGCCGCGCCGAACTCGATCCGCGCATCCTTGCGGGTGTGGATGCCATCAGCGAAGGCGAGACCTTGGGCCGCCAGCAGCCCAGCACCATTCGCGATGCGCGCAGCGGCAGCACGTTGCGCTGAAACCCGCAGGGGCCTTGTGTTTGCGGGCCCCGGAAGCAGTTTCAAGCGCAACAAAAATTTTCTTCGCCAGACTACTTGTTGCGTCGCACAAAGTGTGGTTTAGTCGGGTTGTGCACTGCGTCAAACCGGGATTGTTGCCGCGCAGTGTTCTCCACTTTCAACCACTTTGGACACTACGATGCGGCGCAGCCCGACTCGGGGTTTGTATGACCCTGCCAGCGAACATGACTCTTGCGGTTTTGGCCTGATTGCACAGGTAGACGGCACATGCTCGCGGTCGATTATCGATGGCGCGTTGCAAGCCTTGTCGAATATGGCGCATCGTGGTGGGGTGGCGGCCGATGGCTTGTCGGGGGATGGTTGCGGGATATTGATCCACGGCGCACAGGCGTTTGTGCGCAGCTTGGCGGAAGACGCCGGCATCCATCTGCATGCTGCGCAATGTGCTGCCGGCAATGTGTTTTTGCCGCAAGACGAAGCCGCCGCCGCGCACTGCCGCGCCACGCTGGAGACCGCACTGGCGCAGCGTGGGGTGCAGGTGGCCGGTTGGCGTGCCGTGCCGCTGGATATGGCCGTATGCGGTGCACTGGCGAAGGCGACTTGCCCGCGCATCGAACAAGTGTTCGTGGACTGTGCAGGTGGCGATGCCGACGCATTCGAGCGTGCATTGTTCCTGGCGCGCAAACACTGCGAGCAACGTTTGCGCGAGTACCCCGAGTTCTACATCACCTCGTTGTCGGCGCGCTTGCTGGGTTACAAGGGCATGGTGCTGCCCAAGTATTTGCAGCAGCTGTTTCCGGACCTGGCGCGTGCGGACTTGCAGGCACGCGCGGTGCTGTTCCATCAACGCTTTTCCACCAACACGCAGCCGCGTTGGCCACTGGCGCATCCGTTTCGCTATCTGGCGCATAACGGCGAGATCAATAGCATTGAAGGCAACCGTCGCTGGGCGCAGGCGCGCCGGCAGGTGTGGGCATCGCCGGTACTGGATGTCCGTGAATTTGATGAAGTGGTGTCGATGCACGGCTCCGATTCGCAATCGCTGGACAACGTGCTGGAGTGGTTGCTGCTTGGCGGGATGGATTTGCCCAAAGCCATGCGCATCCTGATGCCGCCAGCCACGCAATCACTGGAATACAAGGATGCGGATCTGGCTGCGTTCTACGAGTACTACGCCATCAATTCCGAGCCGTGGGATGGCCCGGCGGGGGTGGTGACCTGCGATGGCAAACACGCCGCCTGCACGCTGGACCGCAATGGCCTGCGTCCGGCGCGCTGGACGCTGACCACCGATGGCCTGTTCATCATCGCCTCGGAGGCGGGTGTCCTCGACATCGCCGCCGAGCGCGTGCAAGCCAAAGGCAAGTTGGGCCCTGGCGAAATGATCGCGGTGGATTTGCAGGCAGGGTGTTTGCTGGACAACGACGCCATCGATGCCATCAACCGCGCGCGCGCGCCGTACAAGCAATGGCTCAAGCAGGGCATGACCTATCTGCACACCGAGCTGATCGACCCGATGCTGGCCGATGTGCCGTTCGATGATGCCACCGTGCACGGCTTCCAAAAACTGTTCCAGCTCACCCACGACGAACAGGAACGCGTGTTGCGGCCGTTGGCCGAGTTGGAGCAGGAAGCAATTGGCTCGATGGGCGATGACGTGCCGATGGCCGCGATCAGCCAGCGCGTGCGGCCGTTGTACGACTGCTTCCGGCAAGCGTTTGCGCAGGTGACCAATCCGCCGATTGACCCGCTGCGCGAAGCCTGCGTGATGAGCCTGTCCACCCAGATCGGGCGCGAAGGCAATCTGTTTGTGGATGCCGCCGGCAATGTCGATCACGTGCTGCTGAATTCGCCGGTGTTATCGCAACGCAAGCTGCATCAATTGCTCACGCTGCCACGGTTTGCCACGGCGTACCGCTATATCGATTTGTATTTCGATGACGAAACCAGTTTGCAACAGGCGCTGGATCGCATCTGCGCGCAAGCCGAAGAGGCGGTGCGTGCCGGCGATGAGTTGCTGATTCTCTCCGATCGTCGGCCACGCCGTGGCGCAGCGGCGGTGCATGCACTACTCGCTACGGGTGCGGTGCATCAGCATTTGGTCAACATCGGGCTGCGTTGCAGCACCAACCTCATCATCGAAACCGGTACCGCGCGTGACCCGCACCACTTCGCCTGCTTGATCGGGTTTGGTGCCACCGCGGTGTATCCGTATCTGGCCTATCAAACCCTGCATGTGCTGGGCCGGCGCGGCATCCTGGGTGGCAAGACCCATGGCGAGCCGGAGCAATTCGGGCGCAGCTATCGGCGCGGGGTGAAAAAAGGTTTGCTCAAGATCCTGTCGAAGATGGGTATCGGCAGTATTGCCAGTTACCGCGGTGCGGGCCTGTTTGAAATCGTCGGCTTGAGTGATGCGGTGGTGGCGCGCTGTTTCGAAGGCACGCCCTCGCGGATTGGCGGTGCGGGCTTTGCGCGTCTGGAAGCCGATGCGCGCAGCTTGGCGGCGCTGGGCTGGGACGATGACGCCGTGCCGGAAGTGGGCGGCTTGTTGCATTACGTGCACGGTGGCGAATATCACCAATACAACCCCGATGTGGTGCAGTCACTGCAACGTGCGGTGATCACCGGCGAGCGCGACGACTGGAAGACCTACACAGATCATGTGAATTTGCGCCCGGCCGCTGCGCTGCGTGATTTGCTGCGCGTGAAGCCTGCCGCCACGCCACTGCCGTTGTCGGAAGTGGAATCGGTGGCTTCGATCGTGAAGCGCTTTGACAGCGCCGCGATGAGTTTGGGCGCACTCTCACCCGAAGCGCATGAAGCACTCGCCATCGCCATGAACCGGTTGGGTGGACGCAGCAATTCCGGCGAAGGCGGCGAAGACCCGGCGCGCTACGGCACCGACAAGCGCAGCAAGATCAAGCAAGTCGCCTCCGGCCGGTTTGGGGTGACGCCCGAATACTTGAACAATGCCGAAGTCCTGCAAATCAAGCTGGCACAGGGTGCAAAGCCCGGCGAAGGGGGCCAGCTGCCGGGTAGCAAGGTGAACCCGATGATTGCGCGCCTGCGCTATGCCAAGCCCGGCATTGGGCTGATTTCACCGCCACCGCACCACGATATTTATTCGATTGAAGATCTTGCGCAATTGATTTTTGACCTGCGCCAGGTCAACCCGCATGCGCTGATCTCGGTGAAGTTGGTCAGCCATGCCGGGGTGGGCACGATTGCCGCAGGCGTGGCCAAAACCGGCGCGGATCTGATCACCATTTCCGGCCACGATGGCGGCACCGGGGCCAGCCCGATCGGTTCAATTCGCTATGCCGGCGTGCCGTGGGAATTGGGTCTGGCCGAAGCGCGACAAGCCCTACAAGCCAACGACTTGCGCGGGCGCGTGCTGTTGCAAACCGATGGCGGCTTGAAGACCGGTTTGGATGTGATCAAGGCGGCGCTATTGGGTGCCGATAGTTTTGGCTTTGGCACTGCACCGATGATTGTGTTGGGTTGCAAATACCTGCGCATCTGCCATCTCAACAACTGTGCGACCGGTATGGCCACGCAAGACGAACGCCTGCGTCGCAATGCCTTCAAAGGCATGCCGGAGCGGGTGGAGTGCTTCTTCCGCAATATCGCCGAAGACGTACGCGAATATCTGGCGCTGCTGGGCCTGCGCACGCTGCAAGACGCGGTGGGCCGTACCGATCTGCTGGAGCAGGTGTTGCGCGCCACCCGCGAAGATGTGGAGGTGGATCTGTCGCGCCTGTTGGCCGCTGATGCCGGGCACGCCCGCAGCTATTGCGGCACCCCCGCGCTGCAAGCGCCACCCGATGGCTTGGCCGCACAGCTGGATGCCGCGCTCACCGAGGTGATTGGCAAGCGGCAAGGCGGCCAGTTCAGCGGTCACATTCGCAACACCGACCGCAGCATCGGCACGCGCTTGTCCGGCCAGATTGCGCGGGTGCACGGCAATACCGGCATGAGTGAATATCCCATTGCGGTGCAATTGACCGGCAGCGCCGGGCAAAGTTTTGGCGCGTTCAATGCGGGGGGCCTGCATTTGCAGTTGATCGGCGAGGCCAATGATTACGTCGGCAAGGGCATGGCCGGTGGTCGCATCGTGTTGCAGCCGCCAGCGGCGAGCCGGTTTGCTTCACAAGACACCCCGATCCTGGGCAACACCTGTTTGTACGGTGCTACCGGCGGTGAGCTGTATGCCGCAGGCCGTGCCGGCGAGCGTTTCGCGGTGCGCAATTCGGGGGTGGTGGCGGTGATTGAAGGTGCGGGTGACCATTGCTGCGAATACATGACCGGCGGGGCTGTGGCGGTGCTGGGCCGCACCGGCTTGAACTTCGGTGCAGGCTTCACCGGCGGGTTGGCCTATGTGTTGGATCTGGAGCGCGATTTCGTCGATCGCTACAACCATGAGTTGATCGACATTGCGCGCATCACGCCAGAAGGGTTGGATGGCTACCGCCAGCACCTGACCGATTTGATCGACGCGCACGCACGCCTGACCGGCAGCGCGTGGAGCGCACGCATTCGCGACAACTTCCGTGATTTCGTCGGCAAGTTCTGGCTGGTCAAACCCAAGGCGGCAAGCCTGGAAGCGCTGGCCAATGAATTGAAGAGGGCGGCGTGATGAGCCAGAAAAACCTGTTCCAATTTCTGGATGCCGCGCGCGAGATGCCCGCCAAGGTGCCACTGGTGCAGCGCACGGCAGGCAGTTTTGATGAGCTGTACGGGAAATTTGGCGAAGCCGAAGCCAAGCATCAATCCGGCCGCTGCCTGGACTGCGGCAATCCGTATTGCGAAGCCAAATGCCCCGTGCACAACTACATCCCGAACTGGTTGGAGTTGGTGCAGCAGGGGCGCGTGATTGAAGCGGCCGAGTTGTGCCACGAGACCAACCCGCTGCCGGAAATGTGCGGCCGCGTGTGCCCGCAAGACCGCCTGTGCGAAGGCGCGTGCACGCTCAACGAAGACTTCGGTGCGGTGACGATTGGGGCCGTGGAAAAATACATCACCGATACCGCATTCGCGCAAGGCTGGCGGCCGGATCTGTCCAAGGTCAAACCCACCGGTAAGCGGGTGGCAGTGATTGGCGCCGGCCCTGCGGGCTTGGCCTGCGCCGACCGCTTGGCGCGCAGTGGCATTGCCGTCACCGTGTTCGACCGCTACGAACAAATTGGCGGGCTGCTGCAATTTGGCATCCCCAGTTTCAAGCTGGACAAAGCCGTGATTGCCACCCGCCGTGCGGTACAAGAAGGCATGGGCATCCAATTTCGCTTGGGCGTGGAAATTGGCCGCGACCTGACTATCGACGCCTTGCTGCATGACTTTGATGCGGTGTTTCTAGGCTTGGGCGCGTATCGCTATACCGATGGCGGACTGCCCGGCCAAGACTTGCCGAACGTGCTGCCCGCATTACCGTTCCTCGTGCAAAACGGGCGCGTGGTGACCGGCGGCGAGCCCAATGGCAAACCCATTGCCGGTTGGGAAGACACCTTGAAATTGCCAGATATGCACGGCAAGCGGGTGGTGGTATTGGGCGGCGGCGATACCGGCATGGACTGCGTGCGCAGTGCGGTGCGCTTGGGCGCGGCCAGTGTCACCTGCGCGTATCGCCGTGACGAGGCCAATATGCCCGGCTCGGCGCGGGAAGTGGCCAACGCCCGCGAAGAAGGCGTGCACTACCGCTTCAATTGCCAGCCGCTGGAGATCCTCGCCGATGCGCAAGGCCAGACCAGCGGTGTGCGGGTGATTGAAACCCGGTTGGCCGCGCCGGATGCGCAAGGACGACGTACCGCGGAACGTATCCCCGGCAGCGAGTCGGTAGTGGACGCCGATGTGGTGATCATCGCGTTTGGGTTCTCGCCACAGCTGCCGGCATGGTTGGCGCCACTGGGCGTGCAAGCGCATGCCAATGGCCGCTTGCAGGTGGGTGGCAATGGCCGTTTGCCGTATCAAACCGGCCACGATCAATTGTTCGCGGGCGGCGATTGCGTGCGTGGCGCAGACCTGGTGGTGACCGCCGTGCAAGAGGGCCGCGATGCGGCGGTCAGCATGGCGCGCGCACTGCGCGGGATGAAAGCCATTCCGGTGGCATTGGCGGCAGGCTGAATGCAAAAAAACGGCGGGGTTCCCCCTGCCGGCATTCGCGGCGAAGATAGGCGCATGCGCGCTGTCTTCGCCCTTGCCACCTGTGTACTTGCGCTTGCAGGCAGCGTGCCTGCGCAAACAGTTGCGCCAGTCGCGCCGGTTGCGGCCACGGTCACCGTGTACCGCTGCACCGATGCCGGCGGCAAGGTGAGCTATTCCAGCGCGCCGTGTGCGGCGGGCAGCAAGCAGCAAATCCGCAGCTCCGTGCGGCCGGTGGATGCGCCGCCACGGCTGGCCGTGCCACAAGTGGCGTCACCACCAGCCAAGCCCGAGGCTGCGCCACAGGGAGTGCAGCGCACGGTGTATCTGGTGCCGCCCAGGCCGATGTTCGAGTGCACCACACCCGATGGCAAGCGCTATACCAGTGACGATGACCGTGGCAACCCGCGCTGGGTGCCGCTGTGGACACTGGGCTATCCCACGGTGCGGCCCACGTCATCGCTGGGCAGCAATATCGGCCACCCGGAGCGCGTGATGCATCCACATCCGCGCGATGTGAATTGGCCGGTGGCCACGGGAGGTGGCACGTGGATTCGCGACGCGTGCGTGCAGCTGCCGCCGGCGGATGTCTGCGCACGCTTGCGTGACCGCCGCGACGCGATCCGCACCCGCTTTTTCAACGCGCAGGAAAAAGAACGCGACACCCTGCGGATTGAAGAACGCAGCGTCAATGCGCGCTTGGACAATGATTGTGGTGGGCATTGAGATGGGCCGAGTCATTTTCATCGTATTGCTGATGCTATGCGCGGCGCGGGTGCACGCACAGGAAACGGTTTTTTACAAATGCACCGATGCCAAGGGCACGGTGTCGATGCAAAACGGCACGCCGTGTGCGGCCGGCATGCAGCAGGAAGTGCGCAAAGTGGGCGAGGTGAAAACCGTGCCGGTGCCTGCAGCAAAACCGAAAGCCGAGGCGCCACCGACGCCGCCACCGCTGTATGGTGAGTTTGTGCAGGTGGGCGGTCCACGCACGCAGCGCACGCCGGCGGCAGAGGCCGCAACGCTGCCCGCGGCACCCGCCTTGTATCAATGCACGACCTGGAAGGGCGATACGTATCTGGGTGACACCGCAACACCGGAACCCCGCTGCGCGCCCTTGCAAGTGGTGGGCATCGACGGCAGCGCCGCACTGGGAATGGGTGAAGCCTGCGAGATGAAGCAAGACAGTTGCACCGAAATTCCCGCCGACCAACTGTGCAACGCTTGGTATCGGCGGCTGGATGAGGCCGACTTCAAGCTGCGCTATGCCGATGCGCAAAGCCGGCACGAGCGGCAAGCGGCATTGGATGCCATCAATACCAAGATCAAAGCCAGCCGTTGTGCAACATCGGTGGCTTCCGACAAACCCGGCGCGCCGGCTCCATCCAGGAAGCCGTAAGCTTTGCGCAACGCAACGATATTGGATGTGAATGGATAGCGGCGGTCTGGAACTTGCGTTGGTGTTTTTGCTGGCAGCGGTGCTGGCGGTGCCGTTGTTCAAGCGGTTCGGCTTTGGCGCGATCTTGGCGTATCTGGCCACCGGCGTGTTGCTGGGCCCACATGAACTGGCACTGGTGCGTGACCCCACAAGGGTGTTGGCGGCCAGCGAAATTGGTGTGGTGATGTTGCTGTTCGTGATTGGGCTGGAGCTATCGCTGGCGCGACTGAAGCTGATGCGGCGGCCGATTTTTGTGGTGGGCGGGTTGCAAGTGTTGCTGTGTGGAGCGGCCTTGGGTGGCTTGGCACTGCTGGCAGGCCTGGCCTGGAAGGCCGCGTTGGTGGTGGGCGTGGGTTTGGCATTGTCTTCCACTGCGGTAGGTTTGCAACTGCTGGCCGAGCGCAAGGAGTTGGCGGCCGAACATGGCCGGTTGGCGTTTGCGATTCTGCTGTTTCAAGATCTGGCCGCGATTCCTTTATTGGCGGCCATTCCATTGTTGGGCAAGGCCAAAAGTGCCGGCCTGGAATGGACCGACGTGCTGCGCGCAGTGTCATTGATCGCAGCACTGGTGGTGGGAGGGCGCTACCTGTTGCGGCATTTGTTCCGCGTCATTGCCCGCACCGATCTGCCGGAAGTGTTTACCGGCGCCGCCCTACTGGTGGTGCTGGGCAGTGCGTGGGTGATGGAATTGGCTGGCTTGAGCGCAGGTCTGGGTGCGTTTTTGGCCGGGGTGTTGCTGGCCGAATCCGAATACCGGCATGAGTTGGAAGCACAGATCAAGCCGTTTGAAGGCCTGCTGCTGGGGCTGTTCTTCATGGCGGTGGGAATGGGGATTGATGTGCAACGCATCCTTGCGGAACCGTTGCTGATTGTCGCTGGTGTAGCCACCTTGATGATGGTCAAATCCGGCTTGTTGTTCGCGCTGGGCCGCAGCTTGGGGCGTTTGGATACGCGTGGCGCGTGGTTGCTGGCGGGGGTATTGGCGCTAGGTGGTGAATTTGCCTTTGTGGTATTTGGCGAAGCGTTTCGTGCCAAGTTGGTGGATGCTGCTACCCGCGATCGTTTGATCGCGATTGTTGGCTTGTCGATGGCGCTGACGCCGTTGCTGTTGATGATTGCGTCCAAATTGATGCCGCCACCCGCCAAGACACCGCCACGCGAGTTCGACACCATTCCTGCGGATCGCCACCCGCAGGTCCTGGTGGCGGGCTTCGGCCGGTTTGGCCAGATCGTGGCGCGCTTGTTGCGGGCGCAGGGCATTCCCTATATCGCCATCGACCCGGATATCGAACAGGTCAATTTGTCGCGCAGCATGAGCAGCGATCAGATTTACTATGGCGATCCCACCCGCTTGGCGCTGCTGCGCTCGGCCGGTGCGGCGCGGATCAAGGTGTTTGTGGTCGCCATCAATGGCGTGGAAGCCAGCCTGCGGATGGTGCGGCTGGTGCGCAAGCACTACCCGCAAGCCAAGGTATTTGCCCGTGCGCGTGATCGTCGGCATGCCTGGCAATTGATCGATCTTGGCGCGCAGGTGCTGCGTGAAACGTTTGGCAGCAGCTTGGAAATGGGCCGCGATGTGCTGATGGCCTTGGGGATGTCGCGCGAGCAAGCGGATGACCGCGCGCATCGATTCCGCGAATGGGATGAGTCGTTGTTGGAGTCCCAACGCATGTTGCAGGATGATGAAGATGCGTTGTTGCAGGCCACTCTGGATGCTCGTGATGAGCTGGAGAGCCTGTTCGAAGCCGATGCCGGGGCTGCTATCGCGCAAGTCAAGGTTGAGTGAGCATTGCCTGGATTGTGCCGAGCGCTTAGTCCTTCAAGAACCGCGCCATCGACAGCGGGCCTGTCGTCGGGGTTGCCGTTGGTGCCAACTGTGCGGCGATTTCGACATAGCCACGCAGTTGCGCCACTTCCCGTGGCGTGCGCCCGGCGTTGTCGCGCAGTTGCGGGTCTGCTCCGGCGTGCAGTAATCGTTGCGCCACGCGCTGCAGACCATGCATGGCAGCCAGATGCAGGGGACTCAGCCCACGCGCATCGCAGATATCCAAGCGTGCATCTTCGTCCAGCAGGCGCTCTACACCCGCCAGCAGTACGTCTTGGTTACTGGGGGTGCCAGGTTCGGTACGTGCGCCCAGCAACAGCAGCAGTGGCGTCGCGCCATTATTGGCGCGGGCCTGAGCATCGGCGCCGGCCAATAGCAGGGCATCCAGCAGCGCCATCAGACGGCTGCGGTCGCGCTCGGTGAAGCCATACATCGCCGCGCAATGCAGAGGGGTGTAGCCCTGCGCATCGCGTGCATGCAGATCCGCGCCAACCTGCAGTAGCCGGGACACCACTTCAGGCAGGCCCAGTGCCGCTGCCAGCATCAGCACGGTGACGTCGCCGGGCAGGCGGTGTTCAGTGCTGCAACCAGCCTGCAACAGCAAATCCACGATCGCCAATTGCCGCTTGCTGACTGCGGCCGACAGCGGGGTGGCCCCGGTACTTGCCGCCAGATCGGGATTTGCCGCTTGCGTGAGCAAGTAACTGACCAACTCGTGATGCCCGCTACCGGCCGCGCGTAGCAGGGCGGTACAACCCTGCGCATCCACCGCATCGACGGCAAAGCCCAGCGCTAACAGCCGCTGCACCGCAGGCAGGTCGCCGGCGATGGCCGCAGCTGGCAGATCGGATGCCTGCAAGCGACGATGTGGCAGCCGCCAGTTGGACCAATCCAGCCATTCCAGCAACGCACGTTGACCGCTGGCCAGGGCGATGCCGAGCGGCGTTTGGCCGTCGGCAGCGCGCCGATCCGGGGCTGCACCATGCGCCACCAGCAGCTTCAGTGCGTACTGTCGACCCAACGTAGCGGCATGGTGCAGGGCCGCCATGCCACGGTTGTCGCACACTTCCGGATCCACGCCCAGCAGCAGTAACCGCTGCAGCAAGCCATCCCAACCCAGGCGCACCGCATGCAACAACGGTGCAGAGGCGGTCTGCCCAGCGGCGAATGGATCAGCGCCGCGCTCCAAAAGTTCCAGTGCAAAGGTTTCGCCTGGATGGGTGGGGGTGGCACTGGTACAGGCGGCGAGGAAGCTGGCCAGCCCGCCGGCACCGGCCGGCGATGCGCCAGCGGCAAACAACAGCTGCAGCACCGGGATCGCGGTAATGCCTTGTTGCAACCCTGCGGGTACCGGCATGGTATTGGCGGGAAGGCGTGCCTCGGGATTGGCCCCGTGCTGTAGCAGCCAGCGCAGGCGTGCGGGTTCCGCTGCCACCTCATCATCCAGCAGCAGGGCATCGAAATCGCGCGGTGCCAGCTGCGCGGCCAATGCTTGTAGCCGCTGCGCTGCGGCGTTTTCCAACAGGCCTTCGCGCAGGAGCAACAGCGGTGGGCGATCGGACGTTGTACTGCCATCGTCAGTCAGCGCCACCGGCAGGGCGCGGCGCGGGTCGAGCAAGCCCACCAGGTTCCAGCGCCCGGTCGCTTCGGCCATGTCCAGACTACTGCGACCGTGGGCATCCAGTGCGTGCGGATCCAACCCGAGGTCACGCAAATCAGCAACCAGATCCATCACCGGGGTTTCGGCGGCGCATGCCAAATGCAGGGCGGTGTTGCCACTGGCATCGCAGGCATGCACGTCGGCACCGGCCGCGATCAATACCTCCAAGGCGTGCATGGCGCCGTTGCGAACCGCATCCAGCAAAGGGGTGCGGCCGTCGGCGGCCTTGGCATTGACCTCGGCACCGGCTTCCAGCAAGGCGCTGCAGACTTCGGCGTGATCGGCAGCGGCCGCTTCATGCAGTGCGCTGCGGCCATGTGCATCGCGGGCGTTGACCCGCGCCTTGTGCCGCAACAGCAGTTGCACGCCGGCGGCATCGTCTTCGTCACTGGCTGCTGCCGACAACAGGGCGGGCTGGCCGCCGTCGATTTCGGCGTGCGCGCCACGTTCCAACAGGAACCGTGCCAAGCGCCAGTTGCCGGCGGCGCAGGCACTTCCCAAGGGCGATATGCCCTCATGATTGAGGGCATCGAGATTGGCCCCTGCATCACGTAACAAAGCCGCCACGCCGGGATCAGAGCTGCGTGCGGCGTGGTGCAGGGGGGTATTGCCGTCGGTATCGGTAATGTGCGGGTCGGCGCCGTTGGCGAGCAAGGTCATTACCGCCTCGGGCCGCCCATGCCAGCTATCCCGGGTGGCGGCCAACAACGGATTGATGCCGTCCTGCAAGGCATTCACGTCAACCTTGTGCTCGATCAACGCACGCAGCAGGCGCAAATCGGGAAGCACGGCAGCCAGTACGGCCAAACTGCGGCGGTCGCGGGTCGTGGGGTCGGCGGGTGCCAGCGGGTCGGCTCCCGAGGCTAGCAGCGCCAGTGCCCGATCCACCCGGCCATTGCGTGCCGCCTGTTGCAATTGCCGCGACAACATCGAGATTTCGGCGGCAGCCGGTGCAGGTGCGATGCCGGATTGGGCGGGAGTTGGAAACAGCGTTGTCACAGGGTTGGGCGCTGGCAGTGGTGGCTGCAGGTTGGGAGCGTCCTCAAGGACGATTTCGATGGCATCGTCCGTGTCGGCGACTTCACTCTCAAATTCAGGCGCTGCGGTGGCCCCATGCGTGGCCATATCCACCACCGGCAAGCCGTGCAGTTGGGGGTGGATGGTCGCGGCGCGGGGTACAGCCACCTTGGTTCCCGCTTGCACCAGCAGATGCGCCAGTGGTACCAGACAGGCATATGCGGCCCCGGCGAAGAGTCGCGCCGGCCCGGTCAGCAGTTCCGGCCAAGCCAGGCACAGACCACCGGCCAGGAGCGCGGTGATCGGCGTGGCGACTTGCAGCAACCCGCGCCAACTTGCACGCGTTGCAGCTGGCGGGTGCGCATCAGGGGGCCGGGCGGCGTCGCCATAAGCCTCCAGTCGTTGCCATTGCGGCCACTGCCACCACACCCCGATCAGCAACAGGCCTGCCATGCCGCTGAGCAGCAGGCTGTGGCCAAGCGAAGGTGCACTTTGCAGCAAGGCCAATGGCCCGCCGATCAGCAACAGGCAGGCGAGTGCAGCCCCGCCCCAGCGCAACGCCAAGTGGCCACTGTCGCTCCATAACCCGGCATTGCCACGGCTGCCACGCAGCAGCGCGACGCCAAGCGCTGCTGCGGTTTGCGCGCACCACGCCAGCACGCCGGCAACACTCGGTTTGATCCAGCCTGCACCGGCCAACAGCGAACCGGCAAAGTGTTCACCCACCAGCAACAAACCCGGCAGTAGTAGGCTCAGAACCAGGAATGAAGCGCCGGCCAAGGGTGAACGCTCAGGCATCTGTGCCCCAGTCCTCGCTCATTGGGTCGGCCATGCTGGGCGGAAATTGCACATGAAAGCCGCGAGCGGCCAAGTTGTTGCGCACCACATCGACGTTCCCCCGCGCCAGCCGGCGTTCCGGTGTCAGCGCCACTTCCAGCACAAACTGCAGGCCACCCAATTGCGCACGCAGGGGCTCGGGCAGGCAGTCGAATGCATCGCGACTGGCCAGATAGACATAGGTGTCAACCTTCTTCAGGCTCTTGTAAACAAAGGCAAGCATCGCGTTGCAGCGGCCGCATCCAGAGGAATCAACTACAGATTGTGCGGGAAACTGCGCCGCTCGTGAACCTGCACGGGACTTTGGGCACAGGTTTGATGCTGGCGGGCTGCTACCCTGCCGCCTTTGTCTGCATCGGATTTTGCCATGCGTTGTGCTCCGCTCGGGTTTGCCGTTCTCACCATCGTCGTCGCCAGCCTTCCTGCAAACACCGTGGCACAGGTGGCGGGCACCGCTACAGCAGGCAAAATCACCCTGACCCAAGCCATGGCCGACCCCGACTGGATCGGCCCGCAAGTGGAAGGTGGTTGGTGGCGTTGGGATGGCAAGGCCGCGCAATTCCTGCTCAAGCACAAGGGCGAAACCTACCGCGATACTTGGCAGGTGGGCCTGGAGGGCGCAGCGCCAGTGCAATTGGACAATGCCGCGCGCGCCAATATCGACGCCGGCAACATGGTGGTTGCCGATGACGGCAACCACAGCGCATTTGTGCGCAGTGGCGATGTGTTCGTGCGCGATCTGCGCAGTGGTGCGCTGACCCAACTTACCCGCGACACCACTCCCGCCACGCGCCTGCAATGGAGTCACGATGGCGGCCTGATCTGGGCGCAGGGGCCAGCGTGGTATCGCTGGGATGGGCGCAGCGTGGCGGTGGCGGCGCAGCTCAAAACCGAAGACGCACCGGGCACTGCTCCCAAGGCCGACGATCTGCGGGATCGCCAGCTGCGCTTGATCGACACCCTGCGCGATGACCGCGCCCGTCGCGAGGCCAACCGCGAGCAGATGGATGCGATGCGCAAGGCCGACCCCACCCGCGCACCCGCGCCGGTGTATCTGGGCAAGGATGTGGAGGTGGCCGATTCCGCGCTATCCCCCGACGGGCGCTGGCTGCTGGTGGTCACCACCGCCAAGGGTGCCGATGCCGGGCAGGCCGGCAAGCTGCCCAAATACGTCACCGAATCGGGCTATGAAGAGTTTGAGGATGTGCGCACGCGGGTAGGCCGCAATGCGCCAGTGCCGCAGCGGTTGTGGCTGGCCGAGCTGGCCAGTGGCAAGCTGACTGAACTGCATGTCGATCCGTTGCCCGGCATCCACGACGACCCGCTGGCCGCGCTGCGCAAAGCCGCCGGCAAGGATGCGCTGAAAGGTAATCGTCCGCTGCAAATCACCGGCGATAGCAGCGCCCTGAAATGGTCCAGCGATAGCCGCAATGCTGCAGTGATGTTGCGTGCCATCGACAACAAAGACCGCTGGATCGCCAGCGTCGATTTGGCCAAGGCCACCCTGCAACCGCGCCATCGCTTGCATGATGACGCGTGGATCAACTGGGGCTTCAACGAATTTGGCTGGATGCCGGACAACCACACGCTGTGGTATCTGTCCGAAGAAAGCGGCTTCTCGCATCTCTACACACTCGATGGTGGCAAACGCGTGCAACGCACCGATGGCCCCTGGGAAACCTCGCAAGTGGTGGTCTCCCGTGACGGTACGCGTTTCTATTTCCTGTGCAATCGCAGTGCACCGATTACCTACGAGGTGTGCACAACGGCTGCGCAAACCGGCAGCGTGCAAGCGGTGACGGCGCTGCATGGCGTGGAAGATTTTTCGCTATCACCCGATCAAACCAAGTTATTGGTGCGGCACTCTTCGGCCTATGTGCCGCCGCAATTGTCGGTGGTCAATGCCAACGGTGGTGCGGCGCAAGCACTCACCGATACCCGCACGGCGGACTACAAAGCGCGTACCTGGATTCAGCCGCGATATGTGCAAATCCCCAGCAAGCACGGGGCCGGCACGATCTGGGGCAAGTACTACGGCCCACCAACACCCGAGCCGGGCAAGACATATCCGATCGTGATGTTCGTGCATGGTGCCGGGTATTTGCAGAACGCCTCGCAGCGCTGGCCCGCTTATTTCCGCGAACAGATGTTCCACAACCTGCTGGTGGACGAAGGCTACATCGTGCTGGATCTGGATTACCGTGCCAGTGAAGGCTATGGCCGTGATTGGCGCACCGCGATCTATCGCTGGATGGGCAAGCCCGAGCTGGAAGATTATCTGGATGGTCTGGATTGGTTGGTTGAAACCAAGCAAGGCGACCGTGGCCATGCTGGTATCTACGGCGGCAGCTACGGTGGGTTCATGACCTACGTGGCGTTGTTCAAGGCACCGGGTGTGTTCAAGGCCGGCGCCGCGTTGCGCCCGGTGGCGGATTGGTCGCAGTACAACCACGAATACACGTCCAACATCCTCAACACGCCCGAGCTCGACCCCGAAGCGTACACGCGCTCGTCGCCGATCGAATTTGCGGCCGGCCTGCAAGATCATTTGCTGATCGCGCACGGCATGATCGACGACAATGTGTTCTTTCGTGATTCGGTGGTGATGACGCAAAAACTCATCGAGCTGCGCAAAGACAAGTGGGAACTTGCGCCGTATCCGCTGGAGCGACATGGCTTCACCCATCCCGACAGCTGGTATGACGAATACCGTCGCATCCACGCATTATTCGAACGCACCTTGAAGTAAGTCCTGCCCATGCTGCGCATCACCGACCTCAAATTGCCGCTGGATCACACCGACGCCGCACTCAGTGCGGCGATCGTGGCGCGGCTGGGCATCGCGGCAACCGAATTGACCGGCTATCGCATCGCCAAGCGCAGCTACGATGCACGCAAACGCGGCGCAATCGTGCTGATTTATGCGCTGGATGTGGACACCCCGCGGCAAGCCGAGCTGTTGCAGCGCGCCCGCGAGAACGCAGACAGCAAGCTGCACCCCACCCCGGATACCACGTACGCCTTCGTGGCCAAAGCCCCGCCGCAACTACCGCTGCGCCCGCTGGTGATCGGCATGGGGCCGTGCGGGTTGTTCGCCGGGCTGGTACTGGCGCAGATGGGGTTCCGCCCGATCATCCTCGAGCGCGGCAAGGCCGTGCGCGAACGCACCAAGGACACCTGGGGCCTGTGGCGCGGCAAGGTGCTGACGCCGGAATCCAACGTGCAGTTCGGCGAGGGCGGCGCGGGCACGTTCTCCGACGGCAAGCTGTACAGCCAGATCAGCGACAAGCAGCACTACGGCCGCAAGGTGCTCACCGAATTCGTGGCCGCTGGCGCGCCGGAGGAAATCCTCACCGTCAGCAAGCCGCACATCGGCACCTTCCGGCTGGTGTCGATGGTGGAGAAGATGCGCGCCACCATCGAATCGCTGGGCGGCGAGATCCGCTTCGGCCAGCGCGTCGACGACCTGCTGGTCGAGACCGATGCCGCCGGTACCCGCCACCTGCGCGGCGTGGCGCTGGCCAGCGGTGAACAGATCCGCGCCGACCACGTGGTGCTGGCCTTGGGCCACAGCGCGCGCGACACCTTCGCCATGCTGCACGCGCGCGGCGTGTTCGTCGAGGCAAAACCCTTCTCGATCGGCTTCCGCGTCGAGCATCCGCAGGCGCTGATCGACGCCGCGCGCTTCGGCCCGCAGGCCGGGCATCCGCTGCTGGGGGCGGCCGACTACAAGCTGGTCCATCACTGTCGCAACGGCCGCGCGGTGTACAGCTTCTGCATGTGCCCGGGCGGCACCGTGGTGGCCGCCACCAGCGAGCCCGGGCGCGTGGTTACCAATGGCATGAGCCAGTATTCGCGCAACGAGCGCAATGCCAACGCGGCAATCGTCTGCGGCATCACGCCCGAGGATTTCGCGCCCTACGGCGACGGCCCGCTGGCCGGCATCGCGCTGCAGCGATACTGGGAGTCGCAGGCGTTCGCCCTCGGCGGTGGCGACTATGAGGCGCCGGGGCAACTGGTCGGCGATTTCATCGCCAACCGTCCCTCGCAGGCGTTCGGCCAAGTGCAGCCCTCGTACAAGCCCGGCGTGCGGCTGGGGTCGCTGGATGCAGCGCTGCCGCGCTACGCGATCGAGGCGATCCGCGAGGCGCTGCCGGCGTTCGACCGCCAGATCCGCGGCTTCGCCATGCACGACGCGGTGCTGACCGGCGTGGAGACCCGCACGTCCTCGCCGCTGCGGATCACCCGCGGCGAGGATGGCCACAGCCGCAACACGCGCGGCCTGTTCCCGGCAGGCGAGGGCGCAGGCTACGCCGGCGGCATTTTGTCAGCCGGCGTGGACGGCATCAAAGCCGCTGAGGCGGTGGCGCGGAGTGTGTTGGGCGGGGGCAAACCCTAGGCAAGCCCAAGCGGGCAGACTGATCATGGTTGAAGCCGAGGCTGCCACGCCATGACTTGATTCGGGTATCGACTAGTGACTAGGGTGATGGCCTCGCACTGGGTGGACAGAGCACCTGCAGTTCAGGAACCGGGCTGGTAATCCCGCATCGAGGTCGATGACGCCGTTGAGATTGCCGAGCAGGCGGAGCTTGACTAGGCGATAGTCGGGCGCAGCTACCAAGACTGGCTACGCCCGTCGAAGTTGGCCATGGAGTCTGGTTCCCGGCGATACGGTATTGAACACGGTTCCGTACTTCCGGACATTGTCGTGCAGGAGCTCCAAGCGTGATTCGCTCTCGTCCGTATCGACCAGTATTTCGTAGCGGATCTCTTCCATGCGCGGTGGAACATCCTGGCGAACGCCGTGAATGTGCACGTCGAGCCCCTGCAGGCGGAAATGCAGAATCGGGATGACCCGCTCGATCCCCTTGATCATGCAGGCGGCGAGTGCAGCCATCAGCAACTCGGCGGGATTGAACGCATCCACCCTGCCTGCGAGGTCGGTATCCAAGACCAGATGCGCAGATTTGCATGCGGCCTCGCTCCCATGGGCGTCCAGGCGCCGTGCGCGAACGTCGAACGTCATCTTCGGCTTGTCAGTCACCCGAGTTCTCCTTGATCGACATGTGCGCCGCCGCTTCCGGCAGGCGCGGCAAGGCCAGCGACAGCGCGGCCGCCACCAGCACGAAGGCCGCCGACCACGCGAGACAGGTGGCCAGGCCCCAGGTCTGGAAGATCCAGCCGGACAATACGGTGCCGATCAGCCGTCCCATGGCATTTGCCATGTAGTAGAAACCCACATCCAAGGAAACCCCATCCTCGGCGGCATGGGCGACGATCATGTAGCTGTGCAGCGATGAGTTGATCGCGAATAGCACGCCGAACAGGCCCAACCCCACCACCAGCACGACCGCGGGCGACGCCAGTCCGTTCGCCAGCAGCACCGCCATCGCCAATGGAACCACGGCAAGCGCCGCGGCCCAGACGGGCGCGCGATCCGCATTCGGCACGCCATCACCGCGCTTGCCGACCAGGCGCGGCGCGATCGACTGCACGCCGCCATAGCCGATGACCCACAGCGCGAGGAAGCCCCCCACGCGCCAGAAATCCCAGCCCAGCGATTCGGACAGGAACACCGGCAGGGCGACCACGAACCAGATGTCGCGGGCCCCGAACAGGAACAGCCGCGCGGCGGAGAGCACGTTGATCGCGCGGCTCTTCGACATCAGCTCGTGGAACTTCGGCTTGACCTTGGCCCGCCCCAGCTCCATCCGCAGGAAGACGATGCTGGCCAGCCACACGATGGCCAGCGCCACCGCCATCACCGCTACCGCCGGACGGAAGCCGATCATCGTCAGCAGCGCACCGCCGAGGAAGAAGCCAACGCCCTTGAGCGCGTTCTTCGAGCCGGTCAGCAGCGCCACCCAACGGAACAGCGCCGCCTGCGCGTCGCCCGGCACCAGCAGCTTGATGCTGCTCTTGGCGCTCATCTTGTTGAGGTCTTTGGCAACCCCCGACAGCGCTTGCGCCGCCATCACCCAGGGCACCGCCAGCCACGTGGCCGGTACCAGCAGCATCGACAGCGCGACAACCTGCATCGCCAGGCCGATATTCATCGTGCGGTTGAGCCCAATCCGCGCTCCCAACCAGCCACCGACCAGATTGGTAATGACCCCGAACACTTCGTAGAACAGGAACAGCAGGGCAACCTGCAACGGGCTGTAGCCGAGCTGGTGGAAATGCAGCACCACCAGCATGCGCAGCGCGCCGTCGGTGAGGGTGAACGCCCAGTAGTTGCCGGTGATCAGCAGGTACTGGCGAACTGCGGGCGTCAGCCGTTCGAACATAACGTTACCGGTCCGCGTCGCCGACCAGCTGCAGGAGTTCGGCGGTGCGGTTCACGTAGCCCCATTCGTTGTCGTACCAAGCGTAGATTTTCACCTGGGTGCCGTTGACCACCAACGTGGACAGCGCATCGACGATGCTCGAACGCGGATCGTGCAGGAAGTCGATCGACACCAGCGGGCGGGTTTCGTAACCCAGCACGCCGGCGAGCTCGCCCTCGGCGGCGACTTGCAGCAGGCGGTTGACCTCCTCCACCGTGGTCGCGCGCGCGACCTCGAACACGCAGTCGGTCAACGAGGCATTGGTCAGCGGCACGCGTACCGCATGGCCGTTCAGGCGCCCCTTGAGTTCCGGGAAGATTTCGGCGATCGCGGTGGCCGAACCGGTGGAGGTCGGGATCAGGCTGCTGCCGCAGGAGCGTGCGCGGCGCAGGTCCTTGTGCGGCGCATCCACGATGACCTGGGTGTTGGTCAGGCTGTGGATGGTGGTGATGCTGCCGTGGCGGATGCCCAGCCCCTCATGGATGACCTTCACCACCGGCGCCAGGCAATTGGTGGTGCAGGACGCCGCCGACACGATCCGATGCTGGCCTGGATCGAAGCGCTGGTGGTTCACCCCCATCACGATGTCCAAGGCGCCGGGCGACTTGACCGGTGCGGTCACCACGACGCGCTTCACGCCCTGGTCCAGGTACGGTTGCAGGACGTCGGGCTTGCGGAATTTGCCGGAGGCTTCCAGCACCACGTCGCAGCCCGACCACTCGGTCGCGGCGAGCTCCTTGTTACGGGTCACCGGGATGCGCTGGCCGTCGATCACCAGCGCATCGCCGTCCATACTCGCCTCGTGCTGCCAGCGGCCATGCACGGAATCGAAGTTCAGCAGGTGCGCCAGGGTAGCCGCATCGCCCGCCGGGTCATTGATCTGCACGAACTGCAGGTCGGGATTGCCCCAGGCCGCACGCAGGGTGAGGCGGCCCATGCGGCCGAAACCGTTGATACCGATGCGAATGCTCATTTATTTGTCTGATTCAGAGAGAGGGAGGGGGTTGGATCGGGTGCTCGCTGAGCTCCCGTAGTTTCGCCTCTGTCGCGAGACGGCCCAAGGCCTCCATTCGCAGCGCAAGCAGGAGTGAAATGCGGTGCTGCAAGGCGTGCAGCGCGTGTGCGAATGCCTTGTGGATCTGTTCCGGTAATCCGGGAAGGCATAGCCCTGGACCGTCCCCTCGAGGATGCACAGAGCCACCCAGGCTGTCAGGTGACGCTCGAAGAATCCCATGCGGCTGGACAGGGCCACCGGGGGTGCCCCGCTTGCGACCCGACTCACGGCCGAGCCCCTTTCTTGACGGATGTTTTTCGCGCCTTGGTCACCGGAACGTTGCCTGCGGGTGCGCAGCGGGTGGCGTCGCCACCGCAGCAGTTGCGGGTCAGGAACACGATAAGCTCGTTCATCGCCTTGAAGTTGGCGCGGTAGCAGATATAGCGCCCTTGTTGCTCACCTTCGATCAAGGCGGCGGCACTCAATTCCTTCAGATGGAACGAGAGCGTCGCGCCCGGCAGGTCCAGTGCTTCAGCGATTTCTCCCACCATGCGTCCTCCCGGCCCCGCCTCCACCAGTAGACGGAATACGGAGAGTCGAGTGGCTTGCCCGAGGGCGGCCAAGGCAGCAGTTGCGTCTTTGATTTCCATTTATCTAGAATAATAGAACACACATACCGTAGCAATTGAACATGACAATTCCGGGTCTGCCCAATGTGTCCCCGGAAGCCCTGGTGACTCCTGATCTGCAGATGCTCGGCCTGACCGGGTTCGGCCACGCTCCGCGCATCCTGATCCTGTACGGCTCACTCCGCCCTCAGTCCTACAGCCGCAAGCTGGCGCTGGAAGCGGAACGAATCCTGCGCCACTTCGGGGCGGAGACCCGCGTGTTCGATCCGCATGACCTGCCCATCCTGGACAGTGTCGATGCCACCCATCCCAGGGTGCAGCAACTGCGCGAGTGGTCGCTGTGGTCAGAGGGCCAGGTCTGGGTAAGCCCGGAACGGCATGGCACCTTCACGGCCGTGTTCAAAAACCAGATCGACTGGCTGCCGCTGGAGGATGCAGGTGTGCGCCCAACTCAGGGGCGTACCCTTGCGGTGCTGCAGGTGTGCGGCGGTTCGCAGTCGTTCAACGTGGTCAACGCGCTGCGGGTGTTGGGCCGCTGGATGCGCATGGTGACCATTCCGAACCAGTCCTCGGTGCCGAAGGCCTGGCAAGAGTTTGCAGATGACGGGCGAATGAAGCCTTCGCCGTTCTACGACCGCTTGGTGGATGTCATGGAGGAATTGTTCAAGTTCACCCTGATGGTGCGTGATCGCAGCGACTATCTGACCAACCGCTACAGCGAACGCAAGGGCGATCTTTCCGCCCGCGCATTGGCCACGGCTGCGGGCGCGGTCACCTCGCCACCTGCTGCACCGGCAAGGCCGAAGTCATCGGCACGCCTTCGCGCATCGAGCGCCTCACGCTGAGAGATGTCATGGTCGCCACGATTTACCACAACCCGGCTTGCGGCACCTCCCGCAACACCCTGGCCATGATTCGGCACGCAGGCATCGAACCGACAATCATCGAATACCTCCGGTGCCCGCCTTCACGGGAGCGGTTGGTCGACCTGATTTCCGGTGCCGGCCTGACCGTCCGCCAGGCGATTCGCCAGAAAGACACGCCTTATCTTGAGCGTGGGCTGGATGACCCCATGCTCAGCGATAGCGCCCTGCTGGAGGCCATGTTGGCGGAGCCGATCCTGATCAACCGCCCATTTGTGCAGACATCTGCGGGCATCCGTCTCTGTCGTCCGTCCGAGCGTGTACTGGACCTGCTGCCACCCGTCACTCGCCCCTTCAGCAAGGAGGACGGGATGATGGTCATCGATCAGGGCGGACAACGAATCTTCTGACCTAGTCTCCCATGCGCGCTTGACCAAGCCCTTGGCTGAGCTCGGTTCCCCGCAACTCCGGACACGCCTATGACCGCAGCCGTTCCCCGATCTGGTGCAATCGCCGAACCCTTGGTTGCAGCGGCAAGCGATCGCCTCAATGCAGAGTGTTTTTGTATAGGTCTGGATGCCGATGCCGTCCGCCAAGCGCTCGATTCCGGCATCGGCCAGCCCGGGCTGCGGGCGCTACTGGAAGAACGTTGTCCCTACGCATTGGCTGCGCGCCCGGTATTCGTGTCGTCGGTGCAGCTCATGCGCATGTCCGCCATCGTCGCTGCGATCGAATCGGTCGTGGCACTCCCCGCCTATCGTGACATCGTGCTGTCCCGTGCGCCCAGCATCGCGCGCTACTCGCCTGGTGCACGCGGCGTGTTTTACGGATATGACTTCCATGTCACGCCATCCGCGATGGGGCTCATCGAAGTCAATACCAACGCCGGTGGTGCCATGCTCAATGCGCTGCTTGCGCGCGCGCAGCGTGCATGTTGCCGGTCGATCCAGCGCCTGCTCCCGCCTGCCGCTACGGCCGATGCATTCGAAGCGCGCATCATCGACATGTTCCGACACGAGTGGCTGCTGAGCGGCCGGGCCGGCCCACTGCGCACGATCGCCATCGTGGACGAACAGCCCGAAGCGCAATACCTGTACCCGGAATTCCTGCTGTTCCAACGACTCCTTGAAGCGAACGGAATCACGGCGGTGATCGCCGCACCCGGGGACCTGCGGCTCCGCGACGGCGTGTTGACCTGCGGCACGCATGCGATCGACCTGGTCTACAACCGCCTGACCGATTTCTACTTCGACACGCAGGCGAGCGCCGTCTTGCGCGAGGCGTACCTGCAGGACGCCGCCGTCGTGACACCGCACCCGCACGCCCATGCGCTGTACGCCGACAAGCGCAACCTCGCGCTGCTGTCAGACCCGATGCAATTGCAGCAACTGGGGGTGCCGGTGGCCACGCAAGCGGTTCTGCTCGCGGGCATTCCCCGTACCGAGATCGTTGACCAAGCCAATCAGGAACGACTCTGGGCCGAGCGCAAGCGACTGTTCTTCAAGCCGTTCGGGGGATTCGGAAGCCGCGCCGCGTATCGAGGCGACAAGATCACGCAGCGTGTTTGGCAGGAGGTCGTGGCGGGCAGCCATGTCGCCCAAGCCCACGTTACTCCGGGCGAGCGAACCCTGTCGGGGGGAGACGCGCCGCAGATCCTGAAGTTCGATCTCCGCCAATATGTGTACCAAGGTGAGGTGCAGTGGACCGCGGCCCGGCTCTACCAGGGACAGACCACCAACTTTCGCACCCCCGGCGGCGGCTTCGCCCCGGTTTACGAGACGCCCGACGCATGCCTGGGTCTGCAGGATGGGCCAGCACGCCACTGCGCGGGCGAGAGCAGCGCTTGCTGACCCCTGGAAGGCAAGCGCCTCTTTGCGCTGCAGGACTCAAGGCTCCTCAACAAGCACGCGTCGAACTGGGCCCACCAGGACACGAAAAGAAAAAGTATGTCTTTATTTTATCTAATCTATTTCAATTTGGCATTGCATACTGACTCGCAATTTGACTCACTCTTGAGTTGCTAGCCCATCGGCCAACCCTGGGCCGTAAGCCTAGCGGCGTCAACTGGAGCAACCGAGCCCGGTAGCCAACCATGACTTGAAACAGCAGCACCTCTTTGCACCCCTAACTGCGACTCCAGGCGATCCACTGCCGCGCCGCCCTCCACCGCCGGTTGCTCATCAGGCACCTGCGGGACCCGCTCCGCTCAGTCAAGCGCCATTGAGCACGCTTAGCAGCCATGTTAGGTCGCCTAGACTAACGTTAGACATTGACTATGAACGGAGCGCCCAAGAGGGGTGGCGCGTGGATGGGCAACAAAAATCCCTACGACGCACGGCCTTTCGCGAATCGCTTGGCACCTGGTGAACCGATCACTCATTTCACCTACGAGTTCGAAGGTCCACGCGCCGTTGATCCATTGCTGCTGATCAAAGACGGGATGCTCCTCTGGCACGAAAGTGCGGGAGCGATCAACGTTCATGACAATCATTACCTATGGGAACTCGCAAAAGAGATCATCGAGAACCCGGGGGAAACGACAGCACACTCTTGGGTGGAGTGGCATCGCTACGCAATCATCCATGGCTTGTTCACTCCATCGAGGTGGCGTTCAAAGAAGCCATTTCCCTATAAGGGACTGCTCATCTCAGCGATCTACTTTCAGGAAGCTCGGCGCCTGTGCCAGAACGGACAAGCCGACAGGGCGTGGCATTTGGTCGCCCTCGGGTACTACCACTTGGGCCAGAACACAAATTCTTCGACGCGCGCTAACACTGCGCGGGCTGCAAAGTACAGACACGCTGATCAATCTGCAGATGTCAGAGAGTTGGTCCTAATAGCCTTGGACGCAGTCGCGAAGATCGGGAAAGCAAAGACTGTCGAAGCGGCAAAGGATCAGGTGGCAATCCTGATCAGAAAAGTGGGCGAGGATGTAGACGAGGCGAACGAGGTGCTTTCTAAATATGACGATGCCATCCCCGCAAACACCAAGGGCCGGACATCTGGAAACCAGAAGAACGACGTCATCGATCGCATCCGCAATCTACTTGACAGCTGGTCTTTACCAAGCGGGCCATACCCTGAAATAGCTGAGGCATTCGCACAATTCAGTAAGCGCCGAAGCGCGAGCCCATCCGATGCCTCTTCAAGCGCACCTACGACAACTGAAAACATCCCGATCATTCCACCAACTGGATGCTACCTACGACTCATCAACCACATTGGAGATGAGGTAGACGCGGTTTACCAGTTTGATGACTATGGCATGCGCGGCGCTCTTTTCCGCAACGACCCGAAGGAATGACTCGCGGACGACAGAGAGCGAGACAGTCGAAATCTAAGGCACTTCAGCCCTCACTGATGTACTAGCTTTTCGAATTCTTGACGCGCTTTCCTGGCGGCACAGCTTGGACAGATACAGCGATGCAAGCGTCTGACAGCTTGGCCAGTGCCAGTCCCAGCGCGAATAGACGACGCTGACCGCCTATTCCCCGTCTGCATGCAGATGGGATTATCAGGCCTGTCCTTGGTGCATAGCTTATTGGGCACTGCAGTTTCGCAGTGCCTATGAGACAAATCATGCGTTCGGTCAAATTCCCTCGACTCCACAGCCGTGTTGGCAGCGAAGCTGCCGACATCCCAGCGCAACCCACCACCTCCGTTTCGGCGCTCCATTCCTTCGACCTCGATCAGACCATCTGGATGCCGGGAGCCTGTCGAATCTCCAAGCGTGCGATTCGCCTGCCTTCCGTCCTCGAAATCGTGGGGTGTGGCCGTAGCCACTGGTATGCCCTGTTGAGCAAGAAGTCCGCGGTGCATGACTCGACTGCGCCCCAGCCCTTCAAGCTTGGGCTCTCCCGCCACAGTCCGTCCGCGTGGTGGGAACACGAAGTCCTCGAATGGCTCGAAGCGCGCGCGCAGCGCCGCTTCCACTAAGGGGGTGCGCCATGACGACTAACGAAGCCAAGGACTGCACGTCCGCGCTAACCCAGGGGCTTTCGAGCCCCGGGGTCAGCGAAAGCGCCTACAGCGGCGACAAGCGCGGGAACCCGTTGATTGACAAGTTCGACCGAGCTATGTCGAAGCGTGTCTCGAACAAGCGCGAGCAGATCGAAACTGCGTTCAGGGAGCTGTTTCCCCGGCTGCTCGCTCACCAGCGGAACGGGCGGACCATGAAGGAGTTGCTGTCTGCGTTCAACTCTGCCACCCAGGGCAAGGTGTGCAACAAGACGTTCAAGGCCATGTTCGAGCTCGAAGCCCAGCATCACGACGAGAACGGCCTGCTCGTTCACTGCATCTCGTGCGACCAGCCCCTGCCTTACCGCAGGAATCCGTTGACTGGCCAGCAGTTGGAGGGCGCCCATGATTAACCAGCCCCCCTACCCGACCCAATACTTCCCCAGCATTGTCATCCCTGCAATCGCGGAGGTCATCGAGAACCACCAGGTCACGGACATCATGGCCGCAACGTCCTGCCTGACCGCGATGTCCATCTCTGCATCCCCGTTGGTCGACTGGCGCCACCCCCTTTCCGGCCAGATTCGCTCGAGCGTACTCAACCTTGCGATCGAAGCGATCTCGGGCGACCGCAAGTCGACGGCGGATGAATGCGTCTGCGCGCCGCTTTATGAGCATGACACCCGGGAACTCCTGGCCGCAGATGCTGAGGCGAAGTCCTACAAGCTTCAGATGCTCCGTTGGGCGGGTGTCAAGAAGGGCATCCTCAGCCGCATCTGCAAGCTGGAACTGAAAGGCGAGCCCACCGAGGAGATGGAGGCTCGTCTGCAGCGACACGAGGATGCGCGCCCTAAAAAGACCGCCGCACACCGCATCATCTATCAGGACGCCACCCGCTTCTCTGCGTTTGAAGCGCTCGAGGGTGACGGGCGGGCCATTGCGATCCTGACCGATGAAGGCCAGACGCTCCTGAAAAGCACGGTCATGGAGCACTACGGGTTTCTGAACAATGCGTGGGACGGCAAGCGGCTATTGACCGTTGACCGCGGCAACAACAAGCACATCATCGTCACCCACCCCCGGGTGACGGTCAGCTTCCAGGTCCAGCCCTCCGTTCTTGAGGAGTTCTTGAACAAGCAAGGGAAGGTTGTTCATGGCTCTGGGTTCTGGGCACGCTACCTGTTCGCGCGTTCGCCTTCACGCCAAGGCTTCCGTCGCCCGCGACTCGCAAGTCCGATGCCCAATCTCGAACGCTTCCACCAGCGTATCCACGCGTTCCTCGAGAGCTATAGCCGCATGGTTCGATCCGACAAGGTCATTCGCCCTGTTCTGGAGTTCGACGAACGCGCAAAACAACACTGGCTCAGGACGGCTGATGCGGTTGAGCAGAGCCTGAAGGCTGGCTACTTCCTGCACGACATCAATGATTTCGGCAACAAGTACATGGACATTGTGGGGCGCCTCGCGTGCCTCTTCTGGTTCTTCGATCTTCCCGAACAGGGTCTCACCAACCACTTGAACGATCCTGTCGAACCGCTGCCGAAGATCTCCGAGATCGCCCTGCGATCAGCGATCGAGGTCGCCAACTGGCACCTCAACGAGTTCAAAGCGATCTTTTCGCAGAAAGCCAATCCTCTCCCTGAGGAGTTGGACGCCAATCGACTGTACAACTATCTGCACCGCACCTACTTCCAGAACGGGAAGACCTGGGCCTACAAGAACACCGTTCGCCAGTTCTCCGGACTCAAGGGCCACCGGTTTGACGACGCCCTTCGATGCCTTGTCAGTCGAAAGGCCGCATGGACGAACGAAGAACACGTGAACCAGCACAGTAAGACCGGGAAAAAGACCGAGATCCTCCACCTGAACGAGCGGTATTTCGCAGCGAATCCTCCGCTCTAGTCGAACGTCTACAGGGCCCCTTATCCGAACTATAAGGGGCCCTCTTTTGTTTTCCGGCTTTTGAATCGCGCCACAGGCCTCAACCGCCCAGCTCCGCGCGGTCAAGGTTCTGTCCCGCCTTGACCAGGTCGTAGATCAGCCCGACGAGCGGGGCCAGTGCCTGCTGGTCATGCTTCAACACGTGGGCTGCCAGCGTGCTGTGCGAGTCCAGCGCACGCACCAGGGCCGACTGGACCGATCCCTTGATGTTGCCGGCCATGGCCACGTCGCGCGTGTTGTTCTTCACCTGAGCCACCGTGTTGGCGTCCTCGCGCACAATGTCGGCTACATGGTTGACCAGGGCCACCTTGTCGGTCAGCGCTGTAGCTTCGCCGAAGATTGAGTTGAGCTTGGCGATCACCTGACGCAGATAGACGGGCACCGGGGGCAGGCCACCACCACCAGGACCAACGGGCTGCAGGATCAGGTCCTGATCATCACCATCATCATCACCACCACCACCACCCGAGGCAGGCTTGTCCTGCGGCTTGATGTCGAAGCCCGTCAGCAGCAATCCGGACACGTCGACCTGGTCGGGCGGGACGCCGTTCAAGCGCTTGGACAAGAGCCGGGCGAAGCTGGCGAACGCCTCCAGGTCAGGATCGCCGAAGTCGATGGTCTGAGCGATGTAGGTGTAGAGCGTGCCGAAGCGGGACAGGCCCGGCTTGAAGTCCAGCAACTTTTGCAACGCTTCAGCGGCGGCGGCACGCCGGGCATCTGCTGCCTTCATACCGGCCTCGTTGCCCTGGGCCTTGGCGTGTTCAAAGTCATTTTCGGCGGCCAGGATGGCTTTGCGTTCGGCGGCAAGCGCATCGTTGAAACGCTGGGTGGGCACGCTGGTCGCCGCATAGAGCTGCTTGTGCGTCGAGTCGTCGCCTGCGGTGTAGGCGGCGGCCGACTTGAAGCGCACGGCCGTGTAGGTCTCGATGTCGGCCTGTGTGTAGATCCCGGCCTTGTCCAGGTCGCCTTGCAGCACATAGACCACGTTGGGATCCTGCGCCTTCTCGATCTTGGCGCCGGCGTCGTACAGGGCGAACGCATCCAGGATGGATTGCGGATCGTTGACGAAGTCCACGACGAACGTGGTGTCCTTGCCGGAGGTGGTGCGGTTGAGGCGGGAGAGCGTCTGGACGATTTCCACCGGGTTGGCGATCTTCTTGTCCAGGTACATCGCGCACAGCTTGGGCTGGTCGAAACCGGTCTGGAACTTGTTAGCCACGATCATGACCCGGAACTCGGGGCGATCGAACACCTTGCGCAGGTCTGAGCCGTACTGGCGCGTGTTCATGGTGGCTTCGGTGAACTGCTCGTCTTCCTGAGCTGCGAACGGATCGTTCTTCAACTGCTCGTCGGAGGCGTGCATTACCTCCTTGCCCGTAAGCGATCCGGAGAACGCCACCAGGGCCTGGAAGGCCTTGTGCTTGGGGTTGGCCTCAATGTACGCATCGAAGGCCTTCTTGTAGCGAACGGCGGCGGCGCGCGAGGAGGTCACGATCATGGCCTTGGCCGTGCCGCCCAGGAGCGGGGCCACATTCGCCGCGAAGTGCTCGACAATGAACTCGACCTTCTGGGTGACGTTGGTGGCGTGAAGCGACATCCACTTGGCCAACGCACGCTTGGCGGCCTTGCCCTCCACGCGCTTGCCGTCCTTGGTGGGCTCAGCCAGGTTGAACGCGGTCTTGTAAGGCAGGTAGCCCTCCAGCACGTCCAGGATGAACCCCTCGTCGATGGCCTGGCGCATGGGGTACTTGTCGAACGAGAACGGCAGGTTGTCCTTGCTGGCTGGCTTGCTGGGGTCAGGGCGCGTCCCGAACAGCATGAGCGTTGCGTGCTTGGGCGTTGCGGTGAACGCGAAATAGGACACGTTCTTGGGGCGGGCACGCGAAGACTGGATCTTCTCCAGCAGTTCCTCCACCGTGAGGCCTTCCATCGCCTTGGCGTCGCGCAGGGCGAGCGTGGCCTGCAACTTGGAGGCGGCCGTGCCGGTCTGGCTGGTGTGGGCTTCGTCGATGATGACGGCGAAGTTGCGGTCGGCCAGCTTCCCGTTTGTGAGGATCTGCTCCATCGCGTAGGGGAAGGTCTGGATGGTCACCACGATGATGGGGGTGCCGCGCTCCAGGGCTTCGGCCAGTTCCTTGGACTTGCTGATCCCGGTGTCCTTCTCGCCAATGGCCGCGATCAGGTCCTTCTGGTGGTCGATCTGCTGGACGGCGTCCTGCAACTGCTTGTCGAGCACCGTGCGGTCGGTGACCACGATGACCGAATGGAACAGGCTTGCGCCCGCATCCGTGCGCAGGCGGATCAGATCGTGCGCCGTCCAGGCGATGGTGCTGGTCTTGCCGGAACCGGCCGAGTGTTCGCACAGGTAGGACTGGCCAGGACCGTTGCCCTTGGCGTCCTCGATCATGCGGGTGACGGCCTTCCACTGGTGGAAGCGCGGGAAGATCTGCGTTTCCTTCTTCTTGTGGTTGCCGTCCAGGTCGACGACTTCCTTTTTCTCCGTGTACACGAAGCTGTGGAAGATCCGCAGCCAGTTGTCGCGGTCGCAGATCTTCTCCCAGAAGTAGGCGACCGGGTACTCGCCATCCTCGCGGATCGGGTTGCCCTTGCGGCCATCGCGTCCTTGGTTGAAGGGCAGGAAGTAGCTGTTCTTGCCATCCAGCTTGGTGCACATCTGGATGTCGCTATCCGACATGGCGAAGTGGACGACCGCGCCCCGCTGGAATGTGAGCAGTGGCTCCTTCCTGCGAGTGGCCGGATCCAGGGGCAGGCGATCGTTCTTGTACTGCTCCACCGCCTCATCGGCCGACTGGGTGAAGTCGGTCTTGACCTCCACCGTGGCCACGGCCAGGCCGTTGATGAAGAACACCAGGTCGATGGCCAACGTGCTGCCAGGCCGGTACATGAGCTGCGGGACTACGCGCAGAATGTTGGCGTTGTAGCGGTCCCACGCCGTCGGGTCGCGCGCATCTTCGGGCAAGCCTTCGCTCAGGCTGATTTCGCCTGCGCCCGCGATCTTCACGCCGCGCCGTAGTACGTGGACGGTGCCGTCCTTTTCCAGCGCCTGGGCAAGGCGATCCATGAGCGTGGCCATGGCCTTGTCGCCATTGCTGGACACGAGCTTCGCCCACTTCGTGGGCTGCGTTTCCTGGATCCAGGCCGCCAGGTCCTCTGGGAAGAGGGCGTGGTTCTGGTCGTAGCCCGAGGTGTCGCCCACCTTCCAGCCGCGCTCAACGAGTTGCTTGACGATGTACGCCTCGAAGTACTTCTCGCGGTGGGCGGTGTCTGTAAAGGCAGGATGCATGGTGTGTCCTTAGGCCGCGGGGCGCAGGTCGATCTTGCCGGTGACGGCAGCGGTGATGAGGGCAGTGCGATGTTCGCGCAGCAGCTCGATCGAGCGCTCAGTCTTTGAGATCAGGGTGTCGATGCGGGTGGTGGCGCGGTCAAGGTGGTCGGCTATTGCCGTTTGTTCGTTAGCGGGTGGAAAGACGGCGAGTTCGTCGAGATACTGGTGATGGTCCAGGTTCTGAATGCCGGAAGTTTGCTTGATCGATTTCACATTCACGCGTGCTGCGTATGCAGCGTGATGTTGGTAGTTCCAGAAGCGCTGGTCCATGCCTGGTGCGAGTTCGATCTTCGCTACGAAGTTGGAGCAAATAGCCGAGGCGTCTCGGTCGTAGAGTACGACTTGGCCAACAGGCTGATTTTCCCCGCCGCCAGACTTCTCGATGAGCAGGTTGCCACGCTTCAGTAGGCGGCCACTGCGTTCTTTCTCGGTTATTGCTCGAAGTGTTGGGATGCCTGGATTGACTTTGAGGGCAGGCCGGTTGAAGTCTGCCACCCTTACGCACTCAATGTCATCAACGCCATTTGGATCCGTGCCCCACAACCCATTCTGGCAAGAGATTGTCGATTGCTTGAAACGAAACACACTCCAATGCGCCGGCACCACACCCAGCCACTCCACGCCGCTGTCCTTCATCGGTGCCCCACGATCCAGCCCCTTGGTCACTGCATGCGTGATCAGTGCTTGGCGCTTCTCGCGCAGCAACTCGATGAAGCGGGTTTTCTTGGCCACCAGGGCGTCGATGCGTGCGGTGGCGCGGTCGAGGTGAGAGGCGATTGCATCCATCTCGGTCACAGGCGGAACCACCACGGGCAGACGTTTGAGATCGTCAAACTTCATTGACTGTCGGATGCCGCCGCCAATCCCATAGAACACTTTTGTAGTGTCGTAGGCGCGCATCAGGTACTCAAAGAAGCGCGGGCTTGCTGCGGGGCGCACGGTCACGTAGGCGGAAGTAATGATCCCGCGCTCTGGCGAACGAGCTGACCGAAGGCTGTTCTTGTCGTTCTGTAAGTCCGTGAGACGAAAGACGATGTCGTTTGCCTCGATGATGTTGTATCCCTCGAAGCTGGCGGGGGTCAGTCCTTCCAAGCGATCCATGTCCTTACGAACAAGGCGGCCATAGCTGAGTGAGAGAAGGTTTCTCTCTTTCAGGCCGGTGTTTGGATGGTCCACCTCGGCGGCAAACGAATAGAAGGGGCGAACGGACCAGTGAGACGGAACCTGGCCAACCCACTCGATGCCGGAGTCTTTCATTGAGCAGGTGGACGACTGCGGAGTCATTCCGCCACCTCATCCAGGAGCGCGGCGATTTCCTTCTCTACCGCTTTCAACTCAGCGTCGATCTCGTGCAGATCGCGCGGAGGCACGTACTTGTAGAAGTATCGGTTGAAGTTGATTTCATAGCCGACCTTGCCACGTTGGCCATCCTCATCATCCGTGAAGCTGGCATCCACCCATGCGTCGGGCACGTGGGGCAGGACTTCGGCAGCCATGTAGGTGTCGATCGGTTGGTCCAACGGGACGGTCTCGAAGTCTTCCAGATCCTTGTCGGCAACGAGGTTGCCATCGGCGTCCAACACCTCGGGGGCATGCGGGTCTCGAACGCCAAGGGCGCTTTCAAGGGCCGTCGCCAGAGGCTTGGCAATCTTCGGCAAGCCGGCCTTCTTGGCCAGGGCGGGAAGACCCGCAAACCAGGTATAGGGGTGTGTCTGCCCCAAGTGCTTGCGCAGCAGCGTAAGCCAGCCGGATTGCTCGGTTTCATCAAGCTTGGCGAAAGCCTTGCTGGTCGCCAGGGTGGCGAGGCCTTCCTCGGTTACCTTGGCCACCAGGCGCAAGGGGCGCTGGATCTTGATGCGGCGGTAGCCAAAGTCACGGTAGTCCACGATCCGCACATTCTCCCCAGGCGTGTAGTCGGCATAGAGCCGTGCGATGTCCTGGATCTGCCCATCGCTCACGTAGCGGCGTTTGTTACCTTCCGCCTTGCGCATGGGGCTGTGCATCTCGGTGGCGTCGATCAGCTGGATCTTGCCGCGGCGATCCTCGGGTTTGTTGTTGGTCAGCAGCCAGATGTAGGTGCCGATGCCGGTACGGAAGAAGATGTCGTTGGGCAGGGCAACGATCGTCTCGACGTAGTCCTTCTCGAGCAGCCACCTGCGGATCTGGGATTCGCTATGGCCATGGCCGCCAGCAGTGCCGGTGAACAGCGGGGAGCCCGACAGGATGATGGCTGCGCGGCCACCGCCCTTGTTGGGGTGTTCCAGCTTGGAGATCAGGTGCTGGATGAAGAGCATGGAGCCGTCTGAGACCTTGGGAGTGCCAGCACCGAAACGACCGTCAAACCCCTTCTCCTTGGCCTCGCGCTCGACGAATGCCTGGTCCTTCTCCCACTTCTTGCCGAACGGGGGATTGGACAGGCAGTAGTGAAAGCGCTGGCCTGCGTAGGCGTCTTGGGACAGCGTGGACTTGGGGCCGGCAATGTTGGCGGCCAGGTCACGGGAGGGTTCGGTTTCCAGGCGACGCAGCAGCATGTTGGCGAGCGCCACGGCATGGGTTTCCGGTTCCAGTTCCTGGCCGAACGGGATCAACACAGGCGGGGCCTTGCCCTGGGCGGCGAAGCCGTCCACGTAGTTCATGGCGTCGGTGAGGAAGCCGCCGGTACCGCAGGTGGGGTCGTAGAGCGTGCGGATCAGGCCGGGGTTGTTGCGAAACAGCGCATCGTCGGGATCGAGCAACAGCGTGGTGGCCAGGTGGACGACATCGCGCGGCGTCATGAAGTCTTCGGCCGCTTCGTTGACCTCGGAGCCGAACCGGCGGATCAGGTGCTCGTAGATGTTGGACATCACCCGGTCGGGGACGACATCCGGATGCAGGTCGGTGTTGGCGAAGTTCTGACAGATCTTGAACAGGATGTCGGCGCGATGTAGCCGGGCGATCGTGTCGGTGAAGTTGAACTGGTCGAAGATGACGCGGGCGTTGTCCGAGAAGGCCGCGACATACGCCTCCAGGTTCGACTTGGTCTTGGTGGCGCCCAGGGTGGCCAGCGAGTACTGAGAGGTGTTGTAGAAGGGCAGGCCCGCCTTCTGGCGCAGGATCAGGTCGGTATCCAGCCCCTTGTCCTTGAACTTGGCGTAGGTGTCGCGGACGCCCTCACGCGTGGGTTCCAGCACGCACTCCAGGCGGCGCAGCAGGGTGAACGGCAGGATGATTTTGCCGAAGTCGGTGTGCTTGAAGTCGCCCCACAGGTCCTCGGCGTTCTTCCAGATGAAGCTGGCGAGCACGGTGTCGGATGCCTTGGGGGCATCGACGGCGGTTGAGGCGGGTTGTGCGTTCTTGGTCATGGTGCCCATTCGGTTGGCTGAAAACGTCACCGGCCAATCCTTCCACGTCGATGTGTGCCGCGGGAGGCCTAGCGCAGCGCCTTACTCCCCCAAGTTTAAGAGACCCAGGCTTCTCGGAGTGCCCTGATCAAAGATCGCTGATCACGCCCGCTCAATTGCTCGATGGAATCCAGCAATTGATCTGTTGAATGAGGGTGCCTCTCCGTTCTTTTTTACTGAATCGCCTATGCCTATGTAGGAACAGCAGTGAGACGCCGATTTACTTGCATCGACAACGAGAGCAAAGAGCCAGAGCCAAGGAGCGGAAAAGCCTTCGTGCACTAACCCTTTCTCAACGTTGCCCAACACAAGTCGGCAAATAGGCCAGAGCCAAGCCAGTGAGTGAGAACTCGCTGACCCCTTCCTTTATTACTCAGGAGAACCTCAATGGACTCGCCACATTTTGGCGTTAATAGCGGCGCTCAAGGATCGGCGGCCGATCACTTGGCATACATCACGCGCCAAGCCAGACACTCTGACAGAGGTGACCTCGGTGAGGTCGGCTACGGCAACATGCCCCCATGGGCACAAGCAGATCCCTCTCTCCTATGGAAGGCATCAGACAGGTACGAACGAAAGAACGGATCACGGTTTCGTTCTTTCACCGTTGGACTTCCGAACTGCCTGACAAATGAGCAACTCGTTGCGCTCGCCTGGGAGCAAGCCCGACAACTAGCGGGGAGCAAGCCCTTCCAGTTCGCGCTGCACCTTTCTCACTCTTCACTGAGTGGGGAGTTCAATCCGCACGTTCACGTCATGGTTTGCGACCGCACTCCGGATGAACACGATCGGCCTCCCGAACTGATGTTCAAACGCTACAACGCCGCGCACCCAGAAAGAGGCGGCTGCAAGAAAGACAGTGGCGGAATGAGTCCCCAGCGTTTGAAGGAGAAGCTGCTCGAGCAGCGCGCGCGCGCCGTGGCTACGTCGAATGAGGCGCTTGCACTTCACGGACATGACGTGCGATTCGATCACCGCAGCCTGCTAGCACGTGGAATCAATCGCAAGCCCGAACGGTATCTAGGGCCTGCCAGAGTTGCTGCCCTGTCGGAGGACGAGCGCAACACATTCGCAAAACGCCGGCAGGAACAGCGCGAAACGCCCCAGCCTGGCCACCAAAATCAGTGAATCTGGTCGAAAAAGGCCATGAGACGCCGAAGTTGATTTCTGCCTCTTAACCATGCCGCTGGAATTCACTACTAATGCCATTAATAGCATAAATAGAATGTTCTACCTGGTGGCTTTTGAGGCAAAAAAAGAAGCGCCCTTCGATGTGACGGGCGCCTTCGCTCACTTTTCCTCTTTCAAACAACCAAATGTTCGCGTCTCCGTCCTTTGCACGTTCATCGGATGCCCCCCAAAGGTCTCCTCTGCTTCATCGCAGATACCCTCAGCGTCCATTTCGGATGAAGCTACAGTCACACAAGCCCCATGGCGGCAAGAGATCGTGGCTCGTTGCCGCCAACGATGACGTGGTCCAGAAGCCTCACATCCACAAGCGCCAAGGCCTGCCTAAGCCTTGCAGTTACTGCCAGGTCGGCCGCTGACGGATCCGTGGTTCCCGATGGATGGTTATGCGCCACGATCACGGCAGCTGCATTGCAGCGAAGTGCATGCCTGACAACTTCCCTGGGATGCACTTCGGCACCATCGATGGTGCCCTGGAACAATTCAGCGTATTCGATCATCCGGTGGCGTGTATCCAGGAAGACCGCTGCGAAGACTTCCCGCTCCAGGCCCGCCAGCTTGTCCTGGAAGAACCTACTGGAGGCCTGCGGATCCGTGAAAGACTCGCCGCGCTGCATCCGCTGGCCCGCGACAGCCCTTGCCGCCTCGATGATCTCATCTGCATTGGCGACGCGGTAACGCCGCGGCTCACTTCTTACGTACAGCCAGTTGCCTTGCGATGCTTCGGGTTCCATGTTGGTGTCCTTGTCTGTGATGCGTTGATCTGCCGCGCACAACAAAGCGAAGGGGCCACAGTCGGCCCCTTCGTCTTCGCTTGCATGGTTCGGTGCTTCGGTTCGCCTAACCTGTGCTGGCGATGGTGACCTTCTCCTGGAGCCGCCCACTGAGACCTTTCGGTGCGGCTCCATTCGGCCTTGCGACCACGCCCTGTTCGTCGGGGAAGAACTCCTCGACCACAGAGGGCCCGTCCTCGTCCAGCTCCTCGAACGCGCCGTTGGCGAATCCTTGGCGTGCTGCCTCGTCCAGCGCGGCCTGGTCGAATCCCGATTCCCTCCTCACCGCATCCAGACGCCGTGCCTCCATGATGGCTTCCTCCAGCGTCATGCCGGAGCGGACCACCAGATCCACATAGAAGATCGGTGCCCGGTGACTCTGGGTCGTCGACTTACCCCGAAGCTTCAGCTCCAGCGGCAGACTGGCGAGAAGCCCGCCTGACACGGCCTGGAAATACTGCAGTCGTGCCGCCAGGGTACGGATCGTGTTGAAGGACGTGGTGCGCAGCACGAAGGTTCCGGTTTCGTCCTCATCCCCGATCCGCACGTTGAACCGGGCGTAGGGCTTGCACTGGCCTTCGGCAAAGCGACAGGACTCAGATCCCGGACAAGGCAAGGTTTCAATGCCGTCATTGCCTGAGCGTCTACAGGTCTCGCCATTACCCACGCACACCGGCCGACCGGTGGTGCGGTCGAACAGGTTGTAATCGGCACGCAGGTTCAGGCTGGGGTCGTTGAACAACAGCCGGACCGGCAGGCTGCGCAGTTTGCCGCCGGCCTGCTGGCGCAGCGACTCGTCCAGCGGATGCAGCAGCCAGCCGTCCCGGTTCTGCACCTGGCTGGTGAGGGTGAACTGGTCATCCTTCTCGGGCAGGCGCATGCCATTGCGTTCGACCACGCGCCCGATCGAGATCCGCCCCACCACTGGCGGGGTGATTGCAAAGCCTTTGAGCATGGGAGTTCTCCTAGGGGTGATCGGCCTTGGCCGAGATCAGGAACCGACGTGCGCCGGTTTTAGTGACGCTGTACCGGGCCACCAGATCCGGGTGGTCCTGGGCCAGGCGCTTGGTGTCGAGGCTGGTGCCGTCCTGGGCACGCTTGAAGCTCACCTCGCCAGTGGCGAAGACCGCACGGGCGGCATCGCCCATCGCCTGCTGCAGGGTCTGCTTGAGCTGCTCGGCATGCCTGCCGCGCACCTCGAGCTCCTCCTTCAAGGCCACTAGGTCAGCGAACGTGTCAGACAGCTCGCGGTTCTCGCAGAAATCGAGCGTGTTACCACCACCGGGATACAGCTGGCGCAGGGCCTTGCCGGCGGACTCGCTGCCGTCGGCGGGCGGCTCGGTGTCGGTGGTGACGTACTGCCAGAACCTGGCTTCCAGCACCATCAGCCGGGCGATGACCTCCTCGTCGCGTTCGATCCGATGGATCTCCAACCGTTGGCCGCACAGCAGGACCGCGACATCGGCGGCCTGTTGGTTTGTCACCGCCAGCTGGTGCTGGACCTGCAGCTGGACGTACTCCGGGACACCATCCCGCCACAGCTTTGATCCCCATTCACCGGCGGTCTTGCACTCCAGGATCTGCACATCGGGGCAGCCGACGACTTCGCGGTCGAGGTTGGCCAGCATGTAGGGGAAGCTCGGGTGCTGCAGGACCGCATTGACCTTGCGGACCTTGCGGTCGGTCTGCTGCGAGTACGCGACGGCCACATAGGGCTCCAGCAAGGTGCCCCAGTAACGCGGATCGTCCATACCGGGTGGTGCATCCTCGGCCGGCGTCCTGCCGGTCTTTTCCATCCACAGTTCGAGCTGGCTCTTGTACGGACACAGGCCCACGGCGGCAGCGGCATCCGAACTGCCGATGCCGCCCTGGCGCACGGACAGCCATTGCTGGCGGTCGAGCGTGCGGGTATCGACCAGCCGCAAGGCGGCGTTCTTCTTCATGGGGTTCTCCAATGAAAACGCCCGGCACAGGGCCGGGCGTTGAGGTACAGAGAGGGTTGGATTCAGGCGGTCAACTGGACCAGCTTGTCCCACGCCCGCTGCTTGAACTGCGCGCCCTGGCCGAACCAGGCCGCCTCACGGCGGTGGTCATCGCTGCGCGCGCGCCGATGGTGGTCGACGTACTCGGTGACGCTGTTGAGCAAGCCCCAGGCGGTGCCGCGGCTGGATGCCAGTTGTGCACCCCGCCCGCCGCCGTCGTACAGCGCACGGACCGAACGCATCGCCTGTTCGTTGACCACGGGTGGCTGACCCGGCTGGCCTGGGTAGGTCAGCATGCGACGCAGCAACCCATCGACCGAATCCGGATCCACCGGGCAGGCCACCAGGTCCTTCATCTTGGCCACGAACCGGTTCCACGGTGCGACCGTGATGCCCAACTGTTGCTTGACCGCTTCGGCGTTGAACTCCGAGCGATGCGGCACCTTCACTGCGCCCCGGTTATCGCCCAAGGCGATCTGCAGGGTGTTGTTGCAGACCACCCGCACCGACGTGAACTGAGCCGTGGTCGCCAGCGATCCGTCACAGGCCGTGGCCAGCAACAGGTAGCCATTGACCTGGTCCCTGCCCTTCAGCGTCGCGCTCTGCCCGGTCCGGGCGAGTGCCCAGAACTTCCGGCCTTCCTTCAGTACGCCGGCCGTCTCCAACTCGAAGCCGCTGTACTCGGTCAGGTCGCGATAGAACTCCAGGACCTCCTCGGGCTGCACGACTTGGAAGCGCTTGGAGACCACCGCCAGTGGGCGCTTGTTGTCGGATCGGTAGAGAACCTTCTGCTCGGGGAAGGAATGGATCGCGCCCACCGTGTGGTTGCCGGTGATGTAGCGGACTTCGGACTCCTCGATCATCCAGTCCATGCCTGCCTGGCGCTTCCAGACGTTGATGGGCTGCAGGGTGGTGAGCTTGTTGCCAAGGCCATGCCATGGCTTCTCGCCGGCATAGGCCATCGTTTCGACCAGGTGCATGTTGAATCCTCGTGTTGGGCGGCATAAACGCAGAAGGCCCGCCGATGAGGGCGGGCCTTCTGTGAGTGCCGATGGATGGCTAGGGAAAGCGATCAAACGGCGGCTTCTTGAGCAGCGAGGCCAGGACCGCAGCTGCTATGAGAAAGACGCAGTAGAACGTCTCCTTGGTGGTGTCGCGCATTGGCTAGACCCCCCATCAGGCGCTAGGAACGCAGCACCTGGGCGTGAAGCAGGTTTGTCCCACTCCAATGCTGTACTAAAGGTCTGAAATTTCTTTGAATCGACCGGGATATGGGAACGGACTCAAGCCGCTTCCTGGAATTCATAGAACGGATGCTGCTTGTCATCGAAGATCGCGTAGAGCGCTTCGAGATTGCCAGGATCGGGATTGAGCCAGGCGTCGATGTGTTCCGGCTTGATGTTGATGATCGTCCGATCGTGACCGGCCGCCGCGACTTCCGGCTCGGGCTCGTCAGTGATCGCAGCGAAAGACAACAACTCCGGCTCGACGTCTTTCGGATCGGTCCAGCGTGACCACAGGCAGGCCACGTACATCGGCCCTCGATCCTTCGGCGTGAACTGCAGCACCTTGTTCTTTCCGTTTTCGCCTTCGACATTCTCGTAGAAGGTCTCGACGATCATCAGTCCGTGCGTGTGGCCGAACTGAGCCTTCCAGAAGCCTTCGAGATTGTCCCGGCGTGCGTTGTAGGTGCCGGGGTACTTGGTGTCATAGAAGGCAGGCTTGCCCTCGGGCCGACACTGGTAGCGCATGGGATACACCACGCGCTTGCCGGCCTCGGACACCATCACGGTTGCGTAGTTGCCCGGGAAGAATCGCGAGTCCCGTGGCAACGATGCGGTGCGGCGCAGGTCTTTCAGCTTGAGATTGGCCTTGCTGATCTTGTCGGTAGCGATGCGCTGATCGTTCTGTGCCTTCTTGGTGACCTTGGTTTGCAGCGCGCGCTCGGCGCCAACCAGTCGCGTCTTCTGCGCGAAGAGCTCCTGCTCGACCGCGGTCGCCTGCTCGGCTTTCCACTCCTCGATCCATGTTCGGATCTGAAGTTCATCACCCACTGTCGCGTCGCCGAAGGCATCCAGCAGGGCTTTCGGGAATTTGTAGGGCGTGCCTTTCTCCCGCCGATCCCAGAACAGGCGGACGTACTCCTTGATCCCGAGCGTGGCGCCGAACTCGCGCTTGAACTTCCGGTAGTCCTGCCAAGCCTGCGCGGAGTAGCACATGGGTCACCTTGGAGAGCGGGTCAGAAAATCCTGACGAAATGATGCGGCATTGCCTGATATCGACAGGGTGATGGTCACGCCACTCTATGCCCGTCGGCAACGCACGGGACCACGCCCGCCTTGGTGGGACAGGACATCCACCCGTCGCGCGCCCCGCCAGGGATGACGGGGCTGCTGGCCTCGCGCAGGGGTGGGAATCGCGTCCATTGCCCGAGGTTTCGGTCGTAAGTCCAAGTCACACAAGCGCTTATTAGTAGTAATACTACTAATTGCTACCATAGTGCGTCTCAGGCTGTGCGCCAGCCGCTTCTGAGACTGCCCCGATGCCATTCCTGCACCCCCTTCCTGCGCCATCACCCGCCCGTTCGAGGGCTGGGTGATGGGTACGGTTGTGGCCCTCGATAAGTTGCTGGACGCCCGAACGGTCTGGCGCGGGCAGGCAACACCGGCACCCGACTCCCGCCAGCCCACCGGTCATCCCGGATTGGACGCACGACTCCCACAAGGTGGCTGGCCTGATTCGGCCCTCACCGAGATCCTGCATCCCGCCGATGGCGTCGGGGAACTGTCCCTGCTGCTACCGACCTTGGTCCGACTCACCCAGGCGCAGCAACGCGTGCTGCTGATCGCACCCCCGTATCCGGTGCATGCCCCGGGCTGGGCACACGCCGGGATCGCATTGCCATGCTTGCACGTCGTGGCGGCAGCACAACGCGAGGCCCTGTGGGCCGCCGAGCAATGCCTGCGCTCGGCAGCGTGTGCCGCCGTGCTGTGCTGGCCGACACATGCGGACGACCGCGCGTTGCGGCGACTGCAGGTGGCAGCGGAAACTGGCCAGTGTCTGGGCTTTGCCTTCCGCGATGCCAAACACGCCCGCAATCCCTCTCCTGCGGCACTCAGGCTCCAGTTGGATGCCGACAGGCACGTGCGCGTTCTCAAGTGCCGCGGTGGAATGGCCCCGGCCATCCCTATCGCATTCGCGTCCGGTCATTGACGTGCCATGCGTTGGGCCTGCGTCCTGCTTCCCCATCTGGCGATCGATGCCGTCTTGCGTCGGCATCCCGATCCGGACGCGCCGCTGGCGCTGGCCACCGGTCCCGCTCAGCGCCAGATCCTGCATGCGCTGAATCCCGCCGCCCAGGCGCTGGGTCTGCAACGCGGCATGCCCGTATCCGCCGCGCAACTGCTGATGCCGGACCTCCGTGTGCAGTCGCATGTGCCGAAACTCGATGCCGAGACCTTCGACATGCTGGCCGCGTGGGCCTATGGGTTCAGTTCGCAGGTCAGTCTCGCGCTGCCGCACGCCATCGTGCTGGAGATTGCCCGTAGCCGAGCATTGTTCGGCGATTGGCCAGCCTTGAGTCGACGTCTGACCACGGAACTCGATGAACTCGGTTTCCGGCATCGGATGGTGGCCGCCCCCAATCCGCACGCTGCGTGGGTGCTGTCGCGGATGCATCGCAGCCTGGGCGTTGATGAGCGAAGGCTTGTCGATGCTCTGGGTCAGGTATCGCTCGACCGCAGTGGCCTGCCGCCGGAGGCGATGGCGACCTTGCAGCGCTCCGGTATGCGTCGCCTGCAGCAGGTCTTCGCACTGCCGCGCGACAGTCTCGCGCGTCGCTTCCCATCGACCGTGCTGGCCCATCTGGATGTGCTCCGCGCGCTGGAAGCCTCACCCTTGCCGCTGTTCGCGCCGCCGGATCATTTCCATACTCGCATCGAGTTCGAGTGCGAGGTGGAATCCAGCCAAGCGCTGCTGTTCCCCCTGCAACGCCTCACCTCGGATCTCGCCACCTTCCTGGCCTGCCGCGATGGAGGCGTCCAGCGCTTCACCCTGATCTTCGAGCACGAGCGTAATCCGCCCAGCACGCTCGACATCGGGCTGCTGTCGCCAGAACGCGATGCACGCATGTTGTTCGAACTGGCGCGTAGCCGACTGGATCGCCTTCGTTTGCCGGCGCCGACGCGTGGCCTGCAGTTGCAAGCGGACGAGCTGCCACCGTTCGTGCCGGCGGCACGCGACCTGTTCGACACCCGTCCACAACAAGCCGTGCCTTGGGAGCAATTGCGCGAGCGCTTGCGTGCCCGCTTGGGAGACAGCGCCGTGCGTCCGGTCGTGCTGCATGCCGATCATCGGCCAGAGCGTGCAACGCGGCACATCGGCAAGCCGCCAAAGACCCTGCCACCGCTGCCACGGCGTCCAATCTGGTTGTTGCCACGACCCATCCCCCTGCATGGCCATGTGGATGTCGTGGGTCAGCCCGAGCGCATTGAGGCTGGCTGGTGGGATGGCAGCGACGTGGTACGCGACTACGCCATCGTCCGTACCGGAGAGGGCCAGAAGGCATGGGCGTTCCGGTCGCCCTTGCATCCCGGGCAGTGGTTCCTGCAGGGGTGGTTTGCATGATCACGCCCCCGTATGCCGAACTGCATTGCCTATCGGCTTTCAGCTTCCAGCGCGGTGCCTCGACCGCAGACGAGTTGTTCCAGCGTGCGGCCTCACTCGGTTACTCAGCCTTGGCCATCACCGACGAATGCTCGCTGGCCGGGATCGTGCGGGCACATGAAGCGGCAAAGACGCATGGCGTGCCCCTGATCGTCGGCGCCGAGTTCCAAGTCCATGAGGGTCCGAAGCTGGTCCTGCTGTGTGCGGACCAGCGCGCATATGAGGCGCTGTGCCTGCTGATCACCGTGAGCAGGCGACGCGCCGAGAAAGGCACCTATCTGACCTTGATGTCGGACTTTTCCGACCTGCCGGACGGACTGCTCTGCCTCTGGATCGCACGATCCCCCGACGAAGCGCGGCACCTTCCCTGGCTACAAACGCAGTTCGCAGGTCGCCTCTGGCTGACCGCGCAACGGCACCGCGAGCCCGGGGAAAGCGAGCGCGTGGCCTGGCTGACCCAGCTCGCCGAGCAGCATGACCTGCCGCTGGTTGCCTCGGGCGATGTCCACATGCATGCGCGCACGCGACGACCGCTGCAGGATGTCCTGACCGCTATCCGCCACCACTGCACGGTGGCCGACGCCGGTTGGCGCCTGTTCCAGAACGGCGAGCGTCATCTGCGGCCACTACCGACGCTAGCCAAACTCCATCGCCCGGAATGGCTGGCCGAATCCGTTTGCATCGCGAGACGTTGCCAGTTCTCGCTCGACCAACTGCGTTACACCTATCCGCATGAGGTCGTTCCCGATGGCCAGACCCCCACCAGTTGGCTGCGCCATCTCACCGAGGAAGGTGCGCGCTGGCGATGGCCTGAAGGCATCCCGGCCAAGGCACGACAACAGATCGAGCACGAGCTCGCGCTGATCGCCGAACTCCAGTACGAGTCCTATTTCCTCACCGTCCACGACATCGTCCGCTTCGCACGTAGCCGCCAGATCCTCTGCCAAGGACGAGGATCAGCGGCAAATTCCGCGGTTTGCTTTGCCCTGGGCGTAACCGAAGTCGATCCCGGGCGCATGAACATGCTGTTCGAGCGGTTTCTATCCCGCGAGCGCAACGAACCGCCGGATATCGATATCGATTTCGAGCATGAACGGCGCGAGGAAGTCATCCAGTACGTCTTTGAACGTTACGGGCGCGAACGGGCAGCGCTGACCGCCGTGGCGACGCAGTACCGTGGGCGCAGCGCGATCCGTGATGTCGCCAAGGCCTTGGGCCTGCCGCCGGACCAGATCAATTGTCTGGCGGGCACCATGAATCACTGGGAAGGCGAACCGGACGACGAACACCTGCGCGAGGCCGGCTTCAAGCCCGATCAACCGCTCCTGCAACGCGTCATTGACCTGACCCAGGAATTGATGCGGCTTCCCCGACACCTGTCTCAGCATCCGGGTGGGTTCGTGATCTCCGAGCACCCGCTGCACACACTGGTGCCTGTGGAGAACGCCGCCATGGACGGCCGCACGGTCATCCAGTGGGACAAGGACGACCTCGATAGCCTGGGCTTGATGAAGGTCGATGTGCTGGCGCTCGGCATGCTGACGGCGGTGCGCAAGTGTCTGGACCTACTTCGGGCCACGGGGCGACGCGACCTGTCGCTGGCCACGATCCCGGCCGAGGATCCGGCGACCTACGCCATGATCGGCAAGGCCGACACCCTTGGCGCGTTCCAGATCGAGTCGCGGGCACAGATGGCAATGCTGCCGCGCACCCAGCCGAAGAACTTCTACGAGCTGGTGATCGAAGTGGCGATCGTACGCCCGGGGCCGATCCAGGGCGACATGGTCCACCCCTACCTGCGGCGCAAGCGCGGCGAGGAACCCATCGATTACCCACCCAAGCTCAAGCACATCTTCGAGCGCACCCTGGGCGTGCCGCTGTTCCAGGAACAGGTGATGCAACTGGCGATCGATGCGGCGGGCTTCACGCCAGGCGAAGCCGACCAGCTCCGGCGCTCAATGGCCGCCTGGAAGCGCCGTGGGGGTCTTGAGCCACACAAGGAACGCCTCAAGGCCGGCATGCTGGCCCGAGGCTACAGCGAGGAATACGCCGAACACCTGTTTGAGCAGATCAAGGGTTTCGGGCATTACGGCTTCCCGGAAAGCCATGCCGCGAGCTTCGCCCTGATCACCTATGCCAGTTGCTGGCTGAAATGCCATGAGCCTGCCGCCTATGCGGTCAGCCTGATCAACAGCCAGCCAATGGGCTTCTACAGTCCGGACCAGATCCTGCAAGATGCCCGGCGTCATGGCATTCGCGTGCTGCCGGTCGACGTGCGCTACAGCGATTGGGATTGCACGCTGGAATTCCATCAAGGCAATACGCAGGCAGCACCACAGATCCGGCTTGGCCTGCGGATGGCCAACGGCTTCCGCCAGGACATCGCAGACATCATCAGTAGCGCTCGACGATCCCGAGCCTTCGAGGATGTCGCCGACCTGACTCGACGGTCTGGGCTAGATCGTCGACACCAGGCGTTGCTTGCCGATGCTGGTGCGCTCAAGGGATTGGCAGGTCATCGCCACCGCGCGCGCTGGGCGCTATCCGGCGTCGAAGCCTCATTGCCGCTGTTCGATGGCACACCCGAAACGGCGGAGGATCGACTTCCGATTCCGATGCCTTCGGCGGGTGAGGATCTGTTGGCCGACTATGCGCTGCTCGGCACCACGCTAGGCAAGCATCCGCTGGCCATGCTGCGATCACAGTTGCGAGCACGGCGCTGCCGGCGATCCTCGGAATTGGCCGAGCTTCCTCATGGTCGCCACATTCGATTTGCAGGGCTAGTGACGCTGCGCCAGCGCCCGGAGACTGCGGGCGGTGTCACCTTCGTCACATTGGAAGACGAGGACGGTTTGGTGAATGCACTGGCATGGCAGCATGTGGCCGAACGTCAGCGACGAGTCTTGCTCAGCTCGCGTTTGCTGGCGATCGATGCCCGTCTGGAACGTGTTGACGGCGTCCAGCATTTGATCATCAAGCACATGCAGGACTACAGCCCACTGCTGGCCGGACTGCAGCCGAAGAGTCGGGATTTTCATTGAAACGAACGTCGACAATCGGCCAGAAGCGGACATCCGTGTTAAAGAAAAACTGACCGTTGCAGATCTTGTGGTTAGGCTGAACATATATAAGATCAACACCGATGAATTCGCCAGCTTACCTCCATCATCTGAAGCAAGAAGAATCATTGACGCTGAGTGGGGACATTACCTGCGAAGTTTGGGAGCTTGCCGTCCCCAAAGATTCAACATCACTAACAGAGTGGGCTCGCCGATTTCGTGAAGCCTACTGTCTCGACAGTGACCTAGACATCCTGCGCGAAGGCACAGGCAAATCACGAACCGAGTATCTGCTGGAGCTAGTCTTTCCCGACGAGCGCATCCCGCCTGGGCCCGCCGTCCGCTCAGGCGATTTTGCGGAGATGCTCGTCTCAGACTACGTCGAATTCGTCCTAGGCTATTGGGTTCCACGTGGCAAGTACGCAGAGAAGGGAAGTCGAGACGAGTCCGTCAAGGGAGTGGACATCGTCGGCTTTCAGTGCCCGGACCCAGGGAAACCGAAGCCGACCGACGAGATGTTGGCCTTTGAGGCGAAGGCTCAGCTCGGCGGCGGGAAGTACAAGGACCGTCTGCAGGTCGCGGTCAACGACTCCGGCAAAGATTATCTGCGAGCCGGCGAGACGCTGGCCGCGATGAAACGTCGCATGCACGTATCCGGCGAGCGTGCTTCGATGTTAGTCGTCCAGCGGTTTCAGGACGCTGTCGACCGACCCTATCGGCTTATCTCGGGCGCAGCCGCCATTCTTTCCGACGCGGCTTTCGATACAGACGGCATCAAGGGAACCACCATCGCCGGACACAGCAACGCTGACAACCTGAAGCTAATAGCAATCAGGGGCAAAGACCTGATGAAACTTGCCCACGCCCTGTACCAGCGAGCAGCCGATGAAGCCTGAGTTCAACAGTCGTCGGTACCTCGGCATTACCCGCTCGAAGGGGAAGATGTACGAGTTGGGGCTACCTGAAGATTCCCACATCGCAGTGCCGGACGGGGTCGAACCTGCCGCCTTGTTCCCGTTGTCCATAGGGACGCTGGTGGATGCGTCGGCAGCGCTAAATGACGCTGCCGACGTCCAGGGAGGGTTGGCCGAAGACCTACGGGACGACATCGGGTTTGCTGCGAGTTTCTTCGATGCCTACCTGAGTTCCCGGTTTCATACCGAGGTGTCGCGGGAAGTTACGTTGCTCGCTTCTGCTAGCTATTTCTTGGGCCAACGCTCAGGAAGCAGCTTGGTGCTTGCCCGGCGGCTTCAGGTAGAAGCTGCCAACGCCATCGAGCACTTGACGGCCTGGGTATTGCGAGCTGACTGGCGCAAACCGCCAGATCTGGCGGCGCACTGGCTATCCGGGATGCTCTCCAGCCTTTCCCTCCGTCTGATGGAGCACTTCAATGACGGCATGCCACCCGAGCCGGCCGTCGAGTTACTGAGGGAACTTCGTCATTTGACCTATGCCAGCGGCACCTCGCGGGAGGTTGTTCTTGTGGAGGTCGCATCCGCAGTAGTCAGGCTGCGTTTGGCGGGCTCGGCTTGGACCCTGTTGCCAGGGTTTAGTGGGTTGGACAGTGCAGCTTGGGCTGAGGCAATCCGACGCCCCGGCTTCCCCAAGGAACTCTGGCCGTCCCAGAGGATGCTTGGCAAGGCGGGCCTCTTCGCTGGAAGGTCTGGGGTTGTCCAGATGCCCACGAGCGCTGGTAAGACGCGGTCCGTTGAGGTCGTTCTACGCAGCGCGTTCTTGGCTGATCGGACGCGGGTCGCGGTGCTCGTTGCTCCGTTCCGTGCCTTGTGCCATGAGATTGCCACTTCACTGCGTCATGCGTTCAAAGGCGAAGACGTCAAGGTCAACGAGCTTTCTGATGCGCTGCAACTGGACTTCGTCGACCAGTTGGCTGAGTTGCTCGGCCAGGCGGCCCCCACAACGCGCTACTTGATGGTGTTGACGCCGGAGAAGCTCCTGTATGTGCTGAGGCAGGAGCCCAGCTTGGTTGCGCACATTGGTATGGTGATTTACGACGAGGGGCACCAGTTCGACACCGGACCACGCGGCATTACCTATGAACTGCTTCTCACAGAAATCAAAGCGCTGCTTCCAGCAGCAGCCCAGACTGTGCTCATCTCCGCTGTCATCAAAAACGCTGCGGCCGTCGGCACGTGGCTCATCGGCGCTGAGCCGAACGTTGTCGATGGTACGGGTTTGTTGTCGACGGCGCGGTCAGTTGCGTTTGCGACCTGGAGCGAGCGACTTGGGCAGCTTTGGTTTTTTGAGTCCGATAGCTATGCCCGCCCGGACTACTTCGTACCTAGGAGCATCGAGGCTCAAAAACTCGAGCTGCGCGGAAGGGAGCGGAATGCCCGACAGTTTCCGCAGAGGGGCGACGATGCTTGGAAAGACATTTCGCTCTATCTCGGAATTCGCTTGGCTCCGAGCGGGGCCGTGGCCGTCTTCTGCGGCAGGAAGGACACCGCAAGCGGCTTAGCTGAACGAGCAGTGGAAGTGTACGAGCGAGGGTTCAAGCTACCACCCCCTGTCACAGCGTCCGACGCCAATGAAGTTCAACGCTTGACGCATCTGGCGACACAGCATTTTGGCGCGGACTCCACGTTGACGAAAGCCGCAGCGCTCGGCGTCTTTGTCCACCATGGAACGACGCCTCAAGGATTGCGCCTGTCCATTGAGCATGCGATGCAAAGCGAGCTCATCAAGCTGGTGATTTGCACGTCGACCTTAGCTCAAGGTGTCAACCTGCCAATTCGGTACCTCATCGTTTCAGGAGTCAACCAAGGCGCTGAACGCATCAAGACGCGGGACTTCCAGAACTTGATTGGTCGCGCGGGCCGTGCCGGCATGCATACCGAAGGTCTTGTCCTTTTCGCGGATCCCAAGATCATCGACAACCATCAACGTGATCGGTGGCGTTTGGAAGCGGCAGTTGGGCTATTAAAGTCAGAGAACTCCGAAGAAACCTCGAGCTCGCTTCTCGAATTACTGGCGGCCATTTCGTCACCTGACGGCAGAAGCACTCTGCCGATCCCAATGACCGAAATACTGCAGGCATACTTCAAGCGAGGCGAGGAGTTAATAGCGTGGGCCAGGGAGATGGCCGAAGTTCATCAGGGACTTGGATTCGACGAGCGGTCGTTAACGAAGGAGATTTCGAGAAGGCAGAGGTTGATGGCAGCTCTTGAAAGCTTTCTGATGGCTAACCGGGGAGTCGAGAGCTTCGGAAACGTGCTGCTCAAAGTGCGGGTATTGGCCGCCTCTACGCTTGCTTATTCCTTGGCGGACGAGGCCACAAAAGCGGCTCTTGTCCAGCTCTTTGAGTTGTCTGCAACGCACATCGAGCAAGTTGTTCCCGAGCCCCATCGACAGATGGCTTACGCAAAGACGCTGCTAGGTGCTTTCGATGCAAGAATGGTCGACGCTTGGGTTCAGGAACATGCAGATGCACTACGTGCTCTCGCGACACCTGATGCGTGGCTGACGGCAATATGGCCGCTTTTCAATTCTGTGGTCGACGACAAGCTGCTGACCGACATGGAGCCCGCTGGGATGTCGATGCAGCTCGCGCAGGGGTGGATGCGCGGGGTTTCATACCGAGATCTTATTGCCATAGCCAAGGACGCCGATGCTTCCAAACCTTGGGGGGAAGCTGCTCGCCGCAAGCTCAACGATGCTGATGTACTTCAGTTTTTGGAGGGCTGTCTAGGTTTTGACTGCCCGCTGGTCGCCGCCGCCGTTGGCCAATTCCTTTTCGGCTTAACAGGGCTCAATGGTGAGGAGGCTGGAGCGCTGAACGAGTTCCAGAAGTCTTTGGCGTACGGGTTACCGAGTAGACTTGCAGTGTCGATTTATGAGTCTGGCCTGGCTGACAGGCACATTGCGCAGGCCGTTGCGATTGACCTTTGGATGGCTGGATACGAAGGGTTCAATTTCCGGTCTGCGCTGCCTGAGCACCGCGAGGTAGTTGCCCGCGCATTGGCAGCGTACCCATCTTACTTTGACAAGGTACTCGACAGCCTGTGAGTCCTTGCGCTGCGCTGCTCAGTTTTGAGTTGCAGGTACCAAAGCACAGCTGAGATTGACCCTTTCCAAGCAGACGGATGCAACGACGCGTTGTGTGGAGTCGCCGATCCAATTGCGTCAGCGCGTGACCAAACAATGAAGGACTGCTTTGGGTCGTAAGTACCCGGCGAGAACCGGCCAAAAGCGGTCTTCGGAACACTACTCGCCCAAGGGCAATGCCTTCGGCCCAACGTCATCAGGAGTCTGCCCTGACCCTTCCGAAGCGGCCTGTTCCGCAGTCGAGTCGGCGGCCTGACCACGCAGCAGGAAGGGTAGCCAGAACTGCGGCGGGAAAGGGGTGCGAAAGTGTCGGCATGCCATCAGCACCAAGCCAAACAATCCATGACGGACTGCGGACGCAAACGAAAGATCGGGCACCGTCTTCTGCGCCAGTAGATCCCGATTGGCTTGGACCAATTCTGGGATGGTAGCCGGGAAGACGATGGGAGCTTCGGTGGTACCGGATTCGCGTTGCGCCGGTTCACGATAGAGATAAACATCCGTCTCATCATCGGGATACCACAATTGTAAGCAGACGTCTTCGAATACGTCGGACTGGATAGATTGCAGGGAGTGATACAGCTCCTCGTGCCCAAAGATTGCAGACCAGTACAGTACTGTCGGAACTAGCGTGCTCAGGTGGCGGAGCTTCTGAAGTTCGGTTTCATTCAGTTGCCCCGTGTCGAATTCGACGAGGTCGTCCAGCGAATCAGACGCGATCGGAAATCCCTTGGATCGACGGAAGCCATAGACCAGCCTCCGGCCAATTTCGGAAAGCCATGCCTTTGCGGCATCTTCCTTCCCTGCCGAGTGCAGCAACAACATGGCAAGTGAAATCTCAATCGCGTGCCCATCAAAACGCGGAGAACCGGAACTCGGGTTGTTCTGGATTAGCGCCACGACGGCATTGGCCACAACCCCCACATTGTTCGCCGCCGCAGGATCCTCACCTCCTAACGTGCGTTGGAGCTGAAGCAATCCAATTTCGGCCATCAGGCCAATCTGCTCGAATACCTTGTTGGCGACCAATGAACTCTCGCTGGCATAGCTGGACATCGCATCACGGACAAAGCAGTACGGCTGTAACTTGACGAAGTAGGCGTGGCAAATCCGGTTATGCAGATTGTAGAGGTCAACATACGCCGACACAGCCGGCCGATAGTCCATCAGCTCTCGCGTCCGGATTCCTTCCCACGCCCACAAGCAACAGCGCTCCCCAGCGAGGAAGGCGTTCACCAAGTTCCCCTCCTGGTCCGCCCAATGGAACATCACCTCAAGCGCCAGTGCGGCGGTTTTGAGTTGCCGAACGAATCGCTTGCGTTCGCGGCTGGCCGAGGCAGACGTGCTGCCTTCCGGTGAGCTTGCTAACAGAAGGTCCCGAAATAGCTCGTAAGCATGACGAAGGTCATAGTCGCCGGTACCAATCAGTGCAATCGCGCGTCGAAGATTTCCGCGTTCAGAAGGATTGATGGCGTACTCGTCCAACAAGTGCGCATCGATCAAAGCCGCTAGCGTATCGCCGGACCAGAACGCATAGCTCAACTTTTCCTCTGCGTTCCGTTCTGTGAATCCGTTGAAATCAGCCAGAACGTCCTGCTTCAGATCACCTGTTGTACAAACGACGATCTTGACCGGCAAATCTTGATGTTCAGGGCGCACAAAGCTGCGTAAATAAGAATCTTTGACCTGATCGAGAGTGGCGCGAATTGCATTCACACCGGAATCCCAATCGCGACGCCCGACGTCGCCCACCTTGAGCACAAACAGGTAAAGCGTCTTGACGCCGTCTTCGTCCTTGCCGACGGCGGCAACATCCACGCCATTCTGCCGTACGCCAATCTGTGGCCTGCTGATGGGGATCAACTTCATGCGCGCCAGAAGATCGGGTAGAAGTCGGTCCAGTTCCCCGGATTCCTTGAGCTGTCCTAGGAATTCCCGAATTATGAGCTTCACGTATCACCCACCTTCGCCAGCTGGAAATGAAAGCGTTCGATCGCGCAACCGACCGAATCGATCACTTCCGCGCGTGGGAATGCCATGGAGTGGGAGAAGGAGGACAGATGCATCTTTTCTCCGATTTTCCCATTGCGCCTTGAAAATGAAGAACGACCGCCCTTCAATGGGATCTTGGTAGCGATTAGCTGCAGAATCGAGTTCTTGTTTGCTTCCTCGTACGCCTGGTTCATGGCGCGCTGGCTCGCTTTTCGGTAACGCTGTCGGTGATCGTCCGGAGACTTCAATTCCTCGATACGCGGAAGGGAATTGAGCTCGTCGTAGTAGTTCTCCATGCGCTGGAGCGTCGCCGTTGCGAGGCGACCGAGCGCTGAATCACTTTCGCTCCCGATCACCTTCTCCAAGTGCGTGCGCGTGGCTTGCGGATAGCTGTAGCCGACGTGATCCACCAAAACCGCGTGTACCAGTGGGAAAGTCCGAGACTCGGCAGACTGAGTGTCGGTCAAGGACCAGACCAATGCGACCAATTGATCATCACGGAGGACATTCCCCAATAGACGCCGAACGAGGTGCACGAGTTCGTCCTGGGTCATTGGGTCGAGCGTCTCACGCGTGACACACAAACCCTGGAAATTCTCGTGCCCTAACTCATCCAGAATGTCGCGAGCGGCGCGCTGCACACGCAGGTCTGCGTCCAGAAGCCACCTGATCACCAATAGATTCAATTGCTGTCCGTCGCGCCGCATTGCATCGAAGAGCTGGGGAAGCACGCGCGGAAATGACTCGTTCTCGTTGCTGTTCTCCCCGCGCGAGTGAACCCACATGTCAAGCCATCGATCTGGAACCTGGGCGGTGGCTCCATTTTTTATGAACGACGCTAGTACATGATCCACGCCATGACAGGAACTAGAGTCGAGGCCAGCCTTCTGCGCCAACAGCATGACCTTTTCCGGAAACCATGCCTGCGTTCCGATCGCTTCGGAGCGATACCCAAGATGGTCGCCAACTAACCTGGTAACGAAGGGCTTATCAAGCAAGACAACTTCATCGATCAGGCGGTGATCTTCCGGGGATTGATTTACAAGCCACAATGCCCCGAGTGCGGACGAGAAAATCTTGGCATCGTCCGACGACGCAAGCCCCTCACGCAACGCCGCCACCGCTTGTTCGATCGCTGGCCGATCCAGAAGGGACCATTCAAGCAAACCAAGCGCCTCGAGAGCAGCGGAAGAAATAGGCCTATGCTTGCTCAATCGAAGAGAGTGAATGCGATCTAATGTCGCGATCGGATCGCTGATGGCTGCCCGTACTAGTGCAATTCGCAGCAGAATAGACAGGCCATCGCTCGGAGCTGCAAGACAGGCATTGATGACTTCGCCAACATCCTCAGGATGCAGTGTTAGCCACTGCTCAGCCGCGTTGTATGGCAATCCATTCGCCAAATCATTCTTAGTTCGAGGATAGGCGGCGTTACAAAAGCGAAGTAAATCTTGGACGTTGATTCGTTCAAATAGTGGAAGCGCATCGGCAAGCATACGCACGGCCTCGAATACATCTCCGCCTTGCTCTATTGCGGTCACGGCAAGCGCGAGACCATTTGCGGTCTCTGTGTTGTGAGCCAGCGCAAGCGCACGGCCATGAAGATTGGTGCCGCGGCTCGAGTGCGATTCTGCCCAAGCGCGATTCAGTTGCCTGAAGAGAGCACTCGGATCTGACAAAAGGGGCAGAACCATACTGCGATAAACGTGCTGCAGCGCGTGCTCGTTGATCGCATGAGCATCCAGAGACCTGATTTCCTTGTTTGAGGAGATATCTTGACCGCATATCGCCTTCCAGGCCCACTCGCCTAACTCAATATCGTCCATACGCCTCCTAAAATGGCGCGTCTGCGCTACCCGCTCATTCGACTTATTCTGACTGAATCTCACCCAGCAATACGATTGCATGACTAGTCGATCTAGTTCCGCCGCTCAGAGCGGGTGGCAACGGGTGCGTGGACTATCGGAACGACCGCTTTGGGTCGTATCACGTCGGACTTCCAAGATTGGTAGAACCATGACCACCCCTTTCATCTGGAGGTGGTCATGGCAATTCTTCACACACCTGAGTCCCACGAGCCCTGGAACAAGGGAAAGCTGATCGGCCAGAAGGCGCCGCTCAGGCTGAAAGACATCTGGGCGATTCGCATCAGACTTCAACTTGGCCACAAGGTACGTGACCTTGCACTCTTCAACCTGGCCATTGACTCCAAGCTCCGCGCTTGCGATCTGGTGAAGCTGCGGGTATCGGATGTTTCCCATAGCGGTCAAATGGCATCCCGCGCCATCGTGATGCAACAGAAGACCGGTCGACCCGTCCAGTTCGAGATCACCCAATCGACTCGCGAGACCGTGCAGGCTTGGATCACCCACGCCGAGCTCAAGCCATCGGATTTCCTGTTCAGCAGCCGGGTGTCGGACTCGCCCCATCTGTCGACGAGGCAGTACGCCCGCATCGTCCATCGCTGGGTAGAAGATGCAGGCCTCGAGTCGGGCTCCTACGGCACGCACACGATGCGCAGGACCAAAGCTTCGTTGATCTACCGCCGGACGCGAAACCTCAGGGCGGTTCAGCTATTGCTTGGGCATACGAAGCTAGAGAGCACCGTGCGTTACCTAGGTATCGAGGTCGATGACGCCCTGGAGATCGCCGAACAGACGGATGTCTGAAGTCATAAGGCACGCTCCTCGACCTTAGAGGGTCGAGGAGCGGCCAAAAGCCGACCTGGCCGCTGGCGGCTAACACCTGAGTCAAGTCGCGCCGCGACGCTGGAGCAGCCTACCCACTCTGCCTTAGGTTCCGCGATAGCCATACGACATTCGCGACCAGCTCCCTCAAGCTTCCGCGATGCAACCACACGAGTCCGCACGCAGCGTAAAGCGCAGAGGACGCTAGGGCGTTTGCTGGTCGAAACATCAATGCGGCAGGGTCAACGAGGTACCAGTAGATGGCGTAAGTCCCATCGATGGTGAACCAGGCCCAAAACAGAGCCAGGGGGAACTGCTTCCACTTGCGTTCGAGGACAACCCGCAAACTACAGGGCGCTGTGAAGTAAGCCGGCACCGCCATGATGAGGCTGACGGCGACGTCCCAATCGGGCAAGTCCGAATATCGTGCTCCGAGCAATAGAATGACGATTCCGCAGAGCAAACTGAAGAGCTTCCATGGACGCATGTACTCGGCTGGAGGGTTCAAGTACGTCGTCAAGTCGGCCTGCCTAATCGAAGCCTTACGGCGTAGCTGTAGCCGGATGTAAACCCCCGTGGCCTAGCCAAACGGATTCTCATGGTCTAGTAAGTGCGTCGCCTCTGACAAGTCGACGTTTTCCATCACGTTAATTATCTCATTCCGGCTAAGTACTGGCCTGGAACGGAAAAAATTCAGCGCAGGCTGCTCGTCGCCACCCCCGCCCCTCCGGCTTGTGACTCGCCTATTCAAAGGTGGCGCTTTTACGGTAACCATTGAGCTCCATCGCGAGCTGTAGCGCTCATTTAGCAACGCGCAGCCGCGCACGGCTGCGTTGTTAGACAGCCTTTCCCAGCACCAGCGATTTTCATGCTGGATGACAAACTCATCCGACCAAGGCAGTCCCGGGTTACCAGACAGATGGTCCCAGCTCCATAACTCGGCGAACTCTTCGATGAGGGCTGTTGACCAAGGGAGCAAAGGATTCGCCGATAGGGCTACCCAGTTCCAATAGTCCGCGTGGCGACGGATCAGCTCAACCGACCAAGGCAACGTTGCGCTGTGCGCAAAGTCATTTCTCCCCCACGGATCATCTCGAAAGTGACGATCGACAATTTCAACCGAAAGCGGAACGGCTGAGGTGTCAAAGTCATCACGTCCATTGAAGAACGCGAGAGCGCATTCTCTGATGTACTCAATATGGTCCGGCGACCAAGCTACCCGCTGCTCGCGCAAAAGGATGGCCCAATCCCAGCGATCCCGGAATTCAAATACGAAAGCTGACGACCACGGCAGGCGATCGTTGGATGAAAGCCGGCCCCAATGCCAATGCTCCTCGAAGCGACTCACTAGTGCGCGCGACCATGGGAGCGAACGGTTGCTGGAGAGAATCTCCCAGTCCCAGCGATTCACGTAGCGAGCGATAAATTCGTCAGTCCACGGAAGCGCTTCAGAACGGGACAGTTCACCGGTGGAACATTCGTCGTATACCGTCCCGAACCTCAAACGGTCGCCGAGCTCTAACTCACATTCGATGCGACGCCAATCCCAATCGTCCTTGAAGGTCTCGATAAGATCCTCGGACCAGGGAAGGCTTGCATTTCCAGTCAGCCCGCCATCGAAAACCCCTTCCCAGTGAAAACGGTCTTTGAAGCGTTCGATCAGCTCGATGGACCAAGGGCAGGCGGTATTGCAGGACACGCCAATCCAGTCCCATTTGTCTTCAAAACGTGCAAGCAGTTCGCAGTCCAAGGCTTGCGTGCTGGAAATCAAGCTCACGATGTCCCTTGGGTGACTCTGAGCCAAGCGCATCAACCAACTCGTCTTCTCATTGCCCGCTGTGCCATTGATCTGGCTCATTTGCCATACCTACTTTCACTCCAGTGGGGCCAAAGGTACACGTCACAAGACCCCATGTAATCCGTTGTGCGCTTGAGGGTCTTACCGTCAATCCTACCAACTGCAGCTGCAGTTCTAGACCACGCGGTCAGAGCCTTTCTGCGTTGTTCTGCCTCTACAAGGAGGTGCCAGCCGAGATCACCATCGGCTTTGCGACATCATCCGCCCCAAGCGCCCGCAGCGGATCCCAGTGGTGCGTTCGCGCGGTCGGCCGGACGCCGGCCCATTACGAAGAGAACTAGTTGATGCTCGCACTCATGCACAGGGCCGGGCTGCAGCTCATGGAGTGCGTTCGGCTACGGATGAGCGTTGTTGACTTCGATGGTAATGGGATCATAGAACGGCAGTGCAAGGGAGATCGCGACAGGCGGCTACTTTCGGCGAAGCTCAGATGTGCCCTTGCCGAGCGAAGCCAGCAGACCGGACTCCACAGGGTGAGGACGTCATAGAAGCCAAGGCATGACCTGGTGTCGAGGCTCTGGCGCATAAGCACGAGAAGGCGCCACTTCAGGGAATTGGCGGTACATGTTTCCCTCGTGTCGGCAGTCTTCGGACCCCTACACAGCCGAGGTCTGCGGCACTAGATCGACGTAGTGGTGATCCCATGGATGATCAAAAGTGACCCTCTGCTATAGAGCTATAGTGCACCGATAGTGCCAAAAAAGGTGCCGCAAGATTTACAGGCTGCCCTACGGGCACGTGCCGGATCATCTCAACTTATCGAGGGGACGGCTGCGCACGTTTTCGATGAGAGCATGCACGGTAACTTCAATCAACATAGGGGAATTATGTTTCGAAGTCGGCTCGGTAGATCCAAGCAGGATCAAAAGTTTCTCGACACTATCGACATAGTCAATCAACTTTATCTCTTGACGTTCACCACTCCAAAATACCCGACTGAGATAGAAAAGCTTGTCAAACAAATTGGCGACAAATTCAACGAGCATGAGATCGCGATTGTTTTTCTAGCGACGTCCCCCCGCTTTCAGTAGCGGGGCGATTTAGAGTCCGGGGTGGATGGTAGTGGATGCCAGTAGCTTTGCGTAGGCGCTCGGTGTCAGTCCGCCCAATGCCTTCTTCGGCCGATCCTCGTTGTATTCCCGGCGCCAGGTTTCGATGACGGTCCGGGCGTGCAGCAGGTGGGTGAACCAGTGTTCGTTGAGGCACTCGTCGCGCAGGCGGCCGTTGAAGGATTCGACGTAGGCGTTCTGGTTCGGTTTGCCGGGTTGGATCAGGCGCAGTTGCACGCCACGCTCGTGTGCCCAGGTGACCATGGCCTTGCCGCAGAACTCCTTGCCGTTGTCGGTGCGGATCACCTGCGGCAGGCCACGGGTGAGGGCCAGACGGTCGAGCACGCGCGTCACGTTCAGTCCGGAGATCGCGCGCTCGACCTCGATCGCGATGGCCTCGTGGGTGGCGTCATCGACGATCGTCAGGCACTTGATGACCCTGCCTTCGGCGGTGCGGTCGAACACGAAGTCCATCGACCACACCTGATTGGCCGCCAGCGGCCGGATCAGCGGCTGGCGCTCGCCCGGCAACACCTTCTTGCGCTTGCGGCGACGCACCTGCAGCTTCGCCTCCTGATACAGCCGTTCAACGCGCTTGTAGTTCACGAGCAGCCCCGCTTGCCTGAGTTTGAGGTGGATCATCCCGACGCCGTAGCGCGTGTGCCGCTGCGCCAGCGCCAGGATCCGCGCCCGCAACTCAATGTTGCGATCCGGACGCGGCGCATAGCGGTAGGCGCTGGCGCTCATGCGCACCACCGCCAGCGATCGTCGCTCGCTCAGCCCCTTGTCCACCAGATGCCGCACCAGCTCGCGTCGAGCCGGTGCGGTCACCACTTTTTTCGCAGGGCGTCCTTGATCACGTCGTTCTCGAACATCTGCTCGGCCAGCAGCTTCTTCAGCCGGGTGTTCTCCGCCTCCAGCTCCTTGAGCCGCTTGGCGTCGGGCACGCTCATGCCACCGAACTTGCTGCGCCACAGGTAATACGAGGCTTCGCTGAAGCCGTGCCGGCGGCACAGGTCCTTGACCGGCAGGCCGGCCTCGGCCTCACGCAGGAAGCCGATGATCTGTTCTTCGGTAAAACGCTTCTTCACGTCCAATCTCCTTGTCGTTGGGGATTGGACTCCAGATCGCGGCGCTACTCAAAGGTGGGGGGACGTCGCTAGCAAGTTACTCGTCTCACATCAAGCGCGATCATCCGCAGGCTGAAATAGAGGTCAAGAAGTACATTGGTAGGGCAAAAGGTGCTTACGACCGCGGATTAGCGCGTGATCCGATGCCGAGGGAATATCTGTTTTCGGTAGTTAGCGAGAGATTTGGCATGGATCCGAGCGCCGTCCCTGCAAAATAAAGCCGGTGACCGCCTCCTCGATCTTTGCGTTCTGTGGAGCAAAGTTGCACGCCGCAATCATCCGAGGCTTCGCCTGATACGCGCGACGCCAAGCGCGAGTCGGGAACGCATCCCACGCACTTTGGGAAGCCGCTTGGCGTCCTGGCCACCGAGCGGCATGCTCGGACCGGAGGTCCCTTTGGGTCGGAAACGGACACTGCTTTCAGGCGATTGCATATGCGACTTTGGTTCCCGCAACGGTGATCTTTTTGCTCGACTGCAAACTTTGCAACACCGCATCGACTGCTTTGTCATCGAGCGGTGGCTTGAACCACGACTTGATCGATGCCCGAAGCCCAGAAACCTTCGAAGGCTTGGTTGACTTCGCCAAGCATGCGAGCACCACCTTGACTTGGGCTACGGTCGCGCTGGCCTGCGTCCTTGCCAGAGGAGGCGCGGGATCTACTGTGACGACCACTTTCTTTGCTGGCTTCTTCTTCGACGCTGCCTTCTTGGCCGGCGTCGCTGTGGACTTTGCCTGCCCTGAGGGCGTTCCCGAAGCATTTAGTGGGATATCAGCAAGCCGCTGACAAGCGATTCCGCGCGCGTTGAGATGCCGTACAAGTGGATCGAAACCCTTGTCCTTCGAAATGATCCGGAAGGTTGAACTGGGATCGGCGACAGATAGTTGGCCAATGTAGAAAGCAATGTGGAAGTCCACTGCATCGGGCCCGCTACCGCTGATGGGGATGTATTCGGCATCCGCCCCGAACGGCTGCAGCGCTTGCACTAAATCGAGCATCAGCTTCGTCTGCTGCTGCCCCAAGAATACCTTGATACGTGATTCACCGGCTTTCAGGCGATCGAGTGCTTTGGGCTGAACGTTCTCGAAGTCAATCAGGTAATACGGCTTGCTCATTCGACAACCTCGCTGAAGTGTCTATAGTGCGCCGCAGCCCGAGCGAATCAATTCTTCTGCCTTATCCATGCGTGGCGCAGCCCGATAGTTGTACGCCAACAAAGTTTAATTCTCGTTCCAAAGTTTGGGGCGACCAGCGCGCAAGTTGATTCGCCCCTCTTGGACAGACGGTCCACGTTCCGCGTTGGGTCGTCAAGAGATCTCCCGGCTACGCTTCAAGCCACACCTCGGGGGATTGGCAAATTGTCGGCGCTGACCCGCAAAGCATCCAGGTAGTCTGCCCACGCCTGCATCATCTTCTTTCGCTCGGCGAGGTGGGTAGTCCGGTTGTAGGCGCGCCCAAGTGGGTCGCGAACCGCATGAGCCAACTGATGTTCGATGTAGTCCGGTCGAAATCCCAGGACTTCATCAAGCACTGTCCGAGCCATTGCCCGAAACCCGTGCCCTGTAATGGTGTCGCCGTCATATCCCAAATACCGTAGCGCAGCCGTGATTGTGTTCTCGCTCATGGGTCGCCTTGCGCTTCTCACTCCCGGAAAGACAAACTCGCTTCGCCTAGTGAGCGGCTGAAGATCCTCGAGGATCTCCTTGGCCTGTGTTGCGAGTGGGACAATATGTGGAGTCCCTGTCTTGCTCGTGGTGAAGCGCCATTCGGCTCCAGGCAGGTCGATGTCAGCCCAACGGGCCTTCCGAAGCTCCCCTGGACGGACGAATAGCATCGGCGCCAACTTCAACGCTGCTTGCGTGACGGGCGAACCGCTGTAGGAGTACATGGACCGCAAGAGGTCTCCGATCTTGTCAGGGTCGGTCACCGTGGCGAGGTGTTTCACCTGGGGCTGCTCGAGCGCACCAACCAAGTCATTCGCCGGATTACTCTGCGCCCGCCCTGTGGCGATGGCGTATCTAAAGACGCGACCCGCGAAGGACCGAGCCCGATGCGCCGTTTCCACCACACCTCGCTTCTCAAGCTTCCGCAACGCCCCCAGCAACAGCGGCGCAGTCACGTCCGTAATGGGGAGCATGCCTATGGCGGCCATGTCCTTCTCGATCAGACGGCGTTCGCGCTTCACTGACCCGGGGCTGAGGCCCTCCTTCGCTCGCTTGTTCAAGAACTCGGTCGCGATCGCGCCAAAGGTGGTCTCCGCGCGCTCGACTTTTGCAGCTCGTTCGACCCTGGCGACGTTTGCCGGATTGCCGCCCCCTCTCACGAGCGCTCGAAGGCGATCCCGTTCGGCACGCGCCTCTGCCAAGCCCATCGCTGGGTACTCCGCCAAGGTGATGATGCTCGGCTTACCTGCATAGCGATATCGGTATCGCCACGCCTTGGCGCCGCTCGGGCGAACTTCGATGCACAGACCATTGGCATCCGCGAGGCGGTAGGCACTCGTACGCGGCTTGAGGGCGCGCAGCTTGGTATCTGTAAGCATGTGTGAGTCAGCCGATAGTGAGTCAGTGGTAAAAGGCGCCGACTCGTGACTCACAGCGTGACTCACTTTACAGCCGGATTCAAGCGGACCAGGCTGGACACCTCTGGACACCAGAACCCTTATTTCAAGCCATTTCCCGCTGCATCCCGGACACTCACGGACGACCTTGGACTTGAAAATGGTGGGCCCACCAGGACTCGAACCTGGAACCAAAAGATTATGAGTCTTCTGCTCTAACCATTGAGCTATAGGCCCGTGGCGCAAATTGTAACCGTGGCAAGTAAAAACCCGCCAATTACGGCGGGTTTCTGTGTCGCAACTGTGCAACTTCAATCAATATCGAGGAAGCTGCGCAGGGTTTCAGAGCGGCTGGGGTGGCGCAGTTTGCGCAGGGCTTTGGCTTCGATCTGGCGGATGCGCTCGCGCGTCACGTCGAACTGTTTGCCCACTTCTTCCAGGGTGTGGTCGGTGTTCATGTCGATACCAAAGCGCATGCGCAGCACTTTGGCTTCGCGTGGGGTCAGGCCGGCCAATACGTCGCGCACGGTTTCGATCAGGTTGATGTCGGTGGTGGCTTCCACCGGCGACATCACATTGGTGTCTTCGATGAAATCACCTAAGTGGGAATCTTCATCGTCACCGATCGGGGTTTCCATCGAAATGGGTTCTTTGGCGATCTTCATGACCTTGCGGATCTTGTCCTCGGGCATGTCCATTTCTTTCGCCAACTCTTCCGGCGTCGCCTCGCGGCCATATTGCTGGAGCATCTGGCGGCTGATGCGGTTGAGCTTGTTGATGGTCTCGATCATGTGCACCGGGATGCGGATGGTGCGCGCCTGGTCGGCGATCGAGCGGGTGATCGCCTGGCGAATCCACCATGTGGCATAGGTCGAGAACTTGAAGCCGCGACGATGCTCGAATTTGTCCACTGCCTTCATCAGGCCGATGTTGCCTTCCTGGATCAAATCAAGAAATTGCAGGCCACGGTTGGTGTATTTCTTGGCAATCGAAATCACCAGGCGCAGGTTGGCTTCCACCATTTCCTTCTTGGCTTTGCGTGCCTTGGCTTCACCGTAAGAAAGAGCGCGGTTGATCTCCTTGAGATCGACCAGGGTCACCTGCATGGTCTTTTCAATCTGAATGGTGGCTTCTTGCTCGCTGATGATTTTTTCGCGCACATCGCGCAGGGCCGAACCCCACTTCTGCTTGCGCTTGAGCAACTCATCCACCCATTCCAGATTGGTTTGGTTGCCTTCCCAGGCCTTGATGAAATCCTTGCGCGGCATTTTTGCCACGCGGGTGGCCATGTCAAGGATGCGGCGCTCGTGTTCTTTGACCTGATTGACCACATCGCGCAATTGCTTGACCAGCACATCGGTCAATGGCAACGGCAGCTTGAAGGTGACGAACACCTCGGCCATTTCTTCGCGCGCCTTTAGTGCCGGCTTGGATTCGGGGCCGCCCTTGGCCACCGCTTTCAGGAAGCGCGCATGTGCCGCCGCCATGACCTCCATGCGTGCCGCCACTTCCGCCGGATCTGGCCCGGTGGGTGCCGGCTCGTCGGCTTCGCCGTCGGCAGTGTCCTCGTCTTCATCGATTTCGGTATCGGCCTCGTCCACCACCGGTACCACTTCCGGCTCGGGCTCTCCATCATTGAAGCCGACCACAATTTCGGCCAAACGCTTTTTGCCGGCCTTGTGCAGCGCGTAATCTTCCAGCAGCATCTGCGGCGACAGCGGGAAGCTGGCCAGCGCGGCATTCATTTGCGACAAGCCTTCTTCGATGCGCTTGGCAATCGCGATTTCGCCTTCGCGGGTGAGCAAGTCCACCGTGCCCATTTCGCGCATGTACATGCGCACCGGGTCGGTGGTGCGGCCACCCTCGGCATCCAGCGAGGTCAGCGCGGCAGCGGCTTCCTCGGCGGCGGTTTCATCGACTTCGCGGCCACCCACTTGCTGGCCGGCCAGCAACATGGTTTCGACATCAGGCGCAGCTTCGTGCACCTCGATGCCCATGCCATTGATCATGCCGATGATGTCTTCGATCTGCTCCGGATCGACCATGTCGTCAGGCAGGTGATCATTGACTTCGGCATAAGTCAGATAGCCCTGTTCCAGACCCTTGCTGATCAGGATCTTGATGTCGGATTGCGGAGCTGTCTGCCGTTCGTTGGCCATGGGAGGGTACCGTGTCGTGAGGGTTTGCGCGTAACGCAGCAAAGAGAACCAAGCATTATACCGCGCAGCGGAGGCGTACGCTTGAACGTGGTCTGGCGGCGTGGTCGGGGGATGTCAGGGGCGGAGCAGGAAGGTTGCCGGCCCGTCATTGACCAGACTGATCACCATATGGGCACCAAACCTCCCGGTTTCCACCCCCGGCGGGTGCAATTGCCGGCAAATGGTCAGCAATTGGGTAAAGCGCTGTTCAGCCTCCGCCGGTGGTGCGGCCGTGGTGAAGCTGGGTCTCATGCCGCTGCGGGTATCGGCGGCCAGGGTGAACTGACTGACCAACAGCAATTTCCCACCGATATCCGGCAAAGATCTATTCATCTTGCCGGCATCATCTTCGAAAATGCGATAACCAAGCATGCGCTGGGCGAGCCGATGCAGTTGCGCTTCGGTATCCCCCGGTTCGATCGCCACCAGTGCCAGCAAGCCCGGCCCAATCGCGCCCACCACGGCATCATCCACGCGCACGGCGGCTTCGGTGACACGTTGAAGTAAGGCAAGCATGTCGCCAGTGTAGGCCGCTTCTGCGCGCATGCACGCCTGCGTGGCCTTGCTTACACTGCGTGCATGGTCTCCCTGCTCCGTTTACTCCAACCGCTGCGCAGCACCCGCGCGCCGCCTGCCATCCAGCGCGACATGCTTGCCGTCACCCTGGCCGGTGGCGCTGCGATTGAGGTGCTGCGCGTGCGCGATCCGCGCGCCAAGCGGATCAAGCTGGCGGTGGATGAGCGCGGCGTGCGTTTGACCCTGCCGCTACGCGCCACCCTGCGGGAAGGCGATGCTTTTTTGCAGCAACACCACGCCTGGCTGACGCAGCAATTGCATCTGCATGCCTGCACCTACGGCGAGGCACTGCGTCGCGATGTCACCACCACCTTACCGTTGCGCGGGGTCGAGCTGCCCTTGCATTGGGCACTGGGGCGGGTAACCCGCGTGCAACTGGATGCCGCCGGCACGCTGCGTTGTCAGGCGTCGACGCAGGCCGGCTCCGCCGCGTTGCAGCGTGCGCTGCGGGATTTTTACGAAGCCCAGGGCCGGGCGGATCTGGGGCGTTGGTTGCCGCGTTACTTGCCCGAGTTGCCGCGCCAGCCGCGACGCATCGTGTTCAAGCGCCCCAGCACGTTGTGGGGCTCGCTGGCCCCGGATGCCACGTTGTCACTGGATCTGGCCCTGCTGCTGGCACGCCCGTCTGCGTTCGAATATGTAGTCGTGCATGAACTTTGCCACCTGCTGCATGCCAATCATTCACCGCAGTTCTGGCAGGCCGTGGGGGCACGCTTCCCGCAGTGGCGGGATGAACGCGCCTATTTGCGCAGCGAAGGTCGCGCCTTGAAAGGTCGGCTGCGACAGTTGCTGGCCGGGTAAACGTGCACTCTGCGTTCCCTATGACAGACGCCACTGCATCTTGGGGAATGCATACCATGAATAATTCCATTCGCTACTTGCCTTGCCTGCTGGTCATCGCCAGCGTGATGGCGCTACCTGCCTGCAAGAAAGCGGCTGAAAAGGCCACTGAAGCCGCCATCGAACACGCCACCGGGGTGAAGATGGATAAAGACGGCAACAAGATGACCATCAAGACGGAAAAGGGTGATGTCAATGTCACTGCAGCTGATGCAGGCGGCAATGTGACGCTGCCGGCCAGCTTCCCCGCCGATATTATCTTGCCAAGCAATCACAAAGTGGCCAGCGTGGTGGATATGGCTGGCATGCAGATGGTCAATTTGTCCACCACGCAGGCCTTGAACACGGTATATGCCGATACCGACAAGGGCATGCAAGCCGGTGGCTGGAAGCGCGATGTGGCGATGCAAACCGGCGATGGCGCAACCTTGGCGTTCAGCAAGGACAAGCGGCAAGCCTTCTATCAATTGGGCAAGGCCGATGATGGCGGCACCCAATTGGCAATACGCACCGGCACCGCCGAATAAGCTGAGTCAGCGTCAGCCCTGCAGGAACGCGTGCACGGCGCCGGCGATGTGTGCTGGCTGTTGCATATGCAGGTGGTGACCACCAGGCAACAGCAACAGCTGGCCCTGAGCCAAACGCTGCACACGGCGTTGCCGCTCGGCATCGGGAAGATACGGCTGGGCGGGCGTGGCGAAGATTGCCAATGTGGGGCAGGTGATGGCGTCCAGTACATCGTCCACCTGTTCGCAGGTCATGCGGGTCAGGCTGGGCTGGGTCAGGCGCGAATCGCTGCTCCAAACGTAGCCCCCATCCACTGCGCGCACGCCGCGCTCGACCAACAGCCGCAGCAAGGCAGCATCCAGCCCACTGCCTGGTACCCGGCTGGCATGCAGGCGCGCTTGCACGGCGGTATCGATATCGGGAAACACACGCAACCCGCGTGACTGTCGTTGGCGCTGGGCAGCCAGCGCTTCGCGCATGCGCTTGGCGGTGTGCTGCGGTGCTTCGCTGAGTGCGCCCAGCATCTCGATGACCGCCAAGCGCCGAATCCGCTCGGGGCAGGCGGCCGCCAGCAGGCTGGCAATTCCAGCCCCCATCGAATGCCCCAGCAAATCAAACTGTTGCCAGCCAAGTGCGTCGGCCACATCCAATACCACCATCATGGCAGTGTTGAAGTTGTAATCGCCGCCCACGGGCAAGTGCAGGCTGTGGCCATGCCCGGGCAGATCCAGTGCCACCAGATCCAAACCTTGCAGATATTCGGCCATCGGCAAAAAACTGGCCGCATTATCCAGCCAGCCATGCAGGGCCAGCACTGGCCTGCCGTGCCCATGGTTGCGCAGCGCGCTGAGGCGCCCTTGCGGGGTATCGAAAAAGACTTCGCGCATCACGCCCAACCCGAATCGGAGATGGCCAGTGCCGCCAACGCTTCGGCATGCGCGGCACTGGCATTGAGGCACGGGATATAGCGCAGTGCTTGGCCACCGGCAGTGGTGAAGGCACCTGCATTTTGCATCGAGATTTCTTCCAGCGTCTCCAGACAATCCACCGCAAACCCGGGGCAGACCACATCCACGTTTTTTACCCCATTGCGCGCAAGTGCTTCCAGCGTTGGCAAGGTATAGGGCTGCAGCCAGCGTTCGCGGCCAAAGCGGGATTGATAGGTCAGCAGCAGCTCGGTACGCGGCAGCCCCAATGCACTGGCAATTGCGGTAGCGCTGCCCTCGCAATGGGCCGCATATGGATCGCCCTGGTTCACCAACCGCTGCGGAATGCCATGAAACGACAACACCAATTTTTCGGCGCGGCCATGGGCTGCCCAATGCGCACGAATCGACGCTGCAATCGCCTGCGCCCAGCCCGCATCGGCATGGTAGTCATGCAGCATTTGCACCTGCATGCCGCGTGCGTGCATGGCGATGGCATCGGCCACGCTGGCAGTGGTGGTGGTGGAATACTGCGGATACAGCGGCAACACACGCAGCTGGGATGTGCCTTCGGCCTGCAGTTGTTGCAACGTATCAGCCAGTGCTGGCGCGCCATAACGCATCGCATGCACCACCTTCCACTGTGGCAAGCGTTGTTGCACCGCGTGGGCCAATTGCTCGGTATAGACCGCCAGCGGCGAACCCCCGGGCAGCCAAATCTCGGCATACTTGTGCGCCACCACCGGGCTGCGTCGGGGCAGGATGAGCTTGCGCAGCAACGGCCGCCACAGCCAGCGCGGCAACTGCACCACCCGGCGATCGGACAGGAATTCATCCAGATACGTCGTCACCGCTTGGGCCGTGGGTGCGGAAGGGGTGCCGAGGTTGACCAGCAGCAGGGTCGGCATGGAGGTTTGATCGCGCATCCGTATAGGATCGCATGCGCCGCAGACGGTGTCGTCCCGACTTATCATTGATTCATGGCGGCCGCGCCACGATGCAACCTTCCCCCACTGCCGCCACGGAGAGCACGATGCCCGCCACCCCGCGCCGTTTGAGCCTTGCCCTAGCCGTTCTGATTGCTGCAGGCAGCGTTGCCGCAGGCACCCGCGAAGACGCCCGTGCTGACGATGCCGTACGCGTGGTCAAGCAGATTCAGGCCATTCCCGAATCCTCCATCCCCGACCGCCTGTTGGATGAGGCCAAGGGTATTGTGGTGGTGCCCGATACCATCAAGGCCGGCTTCATGTTGGGCGGCCGCCGCGGACTGGGCCTGATGTCGGTGAAAACCGCCAACGGTACCTGGTCCAACCCGGTGTTCGTCAAACTGACCGGGGCCAGTTTTGGCCTGCAGGCCGGGGTGCAGTCGGCCGACGTGATTTTGGTGTTCCGCAGTGAGCGTGGGCTGGACAATATCGTCAATGGCAAATTCACCTTGGGTGCCGATGCCGGGGTGGCCGCAGGCCCAGTGGGCCGCAATGCCGCCGCCGCCACCGACGGCGCAATGAAGGCGGAAATCTGGTCGTGGTCGCGCGCGCGCGGGCTGTTTGCCGGCGTTGCGCTGGATGGCGCGGTCTTGCAGATCGATAACGGTGCCAATAGCACCGCGTATGGCGAAGGCAGCACGCCGCGAATGATTTTCGAGGGCCGTGCGCCGCAAGCCGCTTCCGCCACATTGGCCCACTTCCGTGACACCTTGGAAGAAGCCACCGCCGCCGCCCGCTATGCACGCCAGCGCGCCAACCCGCCACCGGCTCCAGTGGCCGAGCCTGGTGCCGCCACGGTACAGCCGCTGGATAGCCACACCCCCGCCACCACCAGCCCGCTACCGGCCACGCAACCTTCGGCAGCGCCGGCGATCAAACCCTAATATCGTCACATCCTGGTCAACGCGCACTGGGGTATGCGCGTTGTCCGGGTAACATTCGAATTCTCCATTTCAACAAAGGCACGCAATCATGGGCGGTTTAAGCATTTGGCATTGGTTGATCGTGCTCGCCATCGTGATATTGGTGTTTGGCACCAAGAAGCTCACCTCCGGCGCCCGCGATCTTGGCAATGCGGTCAACGAATTCAAGAAAGGCATGAACGGCGATAGCGACAAGCCGCAGGCACGGCTAGGCGAAGACAAGTCGGCAGCATCGGCCGAACAGAAGCAGCACGACAACGCCGCGCAGTAATCCCGCAGCACGCGCATGTTCGATTTTTCGCTAGGCGAAATGCTGGTGGTGGCCTTGGTGGCCTTGGTCGTGCTGGGCCCCGAACGCCTGCCCAAGGCGGCGCGCTTTGCCGGTCTGTGGGTGCGCCGTGCGCGTGCGCAATGGCATTCGGTGCGTACCGAGCTGGAGCAGGAACTGGCCAGTGAAGAACTCAAACGCAGCTTGCAAGAAGGCCGGCAGGTATTGGTTGATACCCGCAGCCAGTTGCAAGACAGCCTGCACGACGCCCACTCGCACTTGCAGGAACTGAGCGAGCACACCGGCGAAGCTGGCATTGAGCACATGCACGTACCGGCCAGCACCGGCCCGGCCACCCGCACTGACACCGGCACCGGCAAGTACGATGACTGATGCCCGGAGCGATATCGAACGACCGCTGATTGCGCATCTGCTGGAGCTGCGCCTGCGCTTGCTGCGCGGCAGTATTGGCCTGCTGGTGGTGCTGGCCGGCCTGCTGCCGTTTGCCAACAAGCTGTATGGCTATTTGGCACAACCGTTATTGGCCAAGTTGCCCAAAGGCGGGCAGTTGATCGCCACCCAAGTGGCCTCACCCTTTTTTGCGCCAATGAAATTGGCGTTCTTCGTGGCTTTGCTGGTGTCGATGCCGTGGCTGCTGTATCAGGCATGGGCGTTTGTGGCACCCGGGCTGTACAAGCGGGAAAAACGCCTGGCGCTGCCGTTGTTGTCCTCGGCATTGCTGTTGTTCTATGCCGGCTGCGCGTTTGCCTATTACCTCGTGCTGCCGATGGTGTTTGGATTTTTGGCCCGGGTCACCCCAGCAGGGGTGGCGATGATGACCGATATCACGTCCTATCTGGATTTCGTGCTGGTGCTGTTTTTGGCGTTTGGCCTGGCCTTTGAATTGCCGGTGGCCTTGGTCATTTTGGCGCTGCTGGGCTGGGTTACACCCGAGCAGCTGCGCGAAGGTCGTGGTTACGCCATCGTCGGGATTTTTATCGTGGCTGCCGTATTGACCCCACCGGATGTGGTCAGCCAGTTGATGTTGGCGATCCCGATGTGCCTGTTGTACGAGGCCGGGATTATTGCGGCGAAATTCGTGACGCCGCGCAAGCAGGCCGATGGTGCCTCTGCCTGAGCCCGCCCCTGCGCGGTTCTGGATGCGCTATGCGGCGTGGTCGCTGGATGCCGTTTGCCTGTTGCCATGGATCGCGCTGTTGGGTGCCGCGCCCCTGCAACGGGCCATGAGCGAAGCGCTTGCCAGTTTCAGGCAACTGTCGGCAAGCATGGGCCAGCTGATGGAGAGCGCGTTGGCGCAGGGACAGACCCCGCTGGCAATGGCGCTGGCAAGCCTGTCCGATCCGCACCTGCTGGCCGATATTGACCGCCTCGAATCGGCGCTCTTCACCCTCTTGCTGCTGCCACCGGCGCTGTATGCGCTGCTAGCCTGCGTGTATTCGCTCGGGTTTGAACGCTCGCATTGGCAAGCCACGCCCGGCAAGCGCGTGCTGGGCTTGCAGGTAGTGCGCGTGGACGGCGGTGCAATGACACTGGGCACCGCGATGCAGCGATTTTTGGCAGCCGGGTTGAGCTGGATCAGCCTCAATCTTGGGCATGCGCTGGCTGCATTTGCGCCGTATTTGGCGCTGCATGATCGCCTCAGCCGGACGCGTGTACTGGCAGACTCACCAGGGCTGCCCGCTTGGGCCAAAGCATGGTTATGGGCGCAGCTGGCTGCAGGCTTGTTCGCCTGCCTATGGCTGTTCTCGTGGATGCAAAGTGCCATGCAGGCGGCGCTGGATAGCGCGCTTGGCGGGATGTAAGTGCCTCAGGCCTCGAAGCCGTGAATGTGCGTGACCGGCGGCGATGACGCGGCATCACTGAAGGTATCGCGCCATGCCAGATAACTGGCACCCGCCAGCAGGACCAGTACCACCGCGGCAAACCCCACCATCGCCAACATCATCAGCAAGCTACCCACCACCGCGTGAATCAGATTGCCGATCACACCCAGCAAGCCGGCCACCAGCAGCACCACAAATGCAGCCAGCATCAACGCACCCAAGAACAGTACGCCCACCAGCAAATTCGCGCTCAGGTTGATTACCGATGCGCGCAGTGCATGGCGCAGAGCCGTGCTTACATTGCAGCCGGAAAACAGCATCAGCGGAATCGAAAACAGCATCAGCGCATAGCTGAAGTAGTTGAACGCCATCTGCACCAAAAACAGCAAGCCAGGATGCTGCGGCTCCGGCAACACCGGTGCCGCGCCTTGCATCACCGATTGCATGGCTTGCATGTAGTCGTGCCAGTAATCGCCACCGGCAATCGCCATCATCAACAGCCCGCCGATGACCGCCAGTACCACTTGTACCAACCCCAGCCACGCCAAACGCCGCCCCTGCGCGCTGCGCAGCGGGACAAACACATCACGAGCGCGCACCAACCGGCCAGCTTCGGTTTCACGGATGACATGCATCAGGCCACCCAGCAGCACCGGCACCAACACCATGATCACCAGCGTCAACGGCAATGCCACCGCCATCACCACGCCCAAGTCCGGGTTGCTGCCAATCGCCTTGCCACCCAGCATCAGCGTGGCCAAGACCAGGACCATCAGCAAGGCCGCGGTATATAACGAGGCAATCGCCAACAACGCCGCCCCGAACACCGCGCGCGGATTTTTTGCACCCAAATCAATTGCCTGCCGAAACCACACCAAGCCCTGACTGGCCGGCAACCTGCGAATGTCCATGCTGCGCCTCGAGAAGATGCGCACAGGATACCGGAGTGCGCGTCAACGCCGCGCGTGACGGACAAATCTGCGCAGGATTTTGCGTGCCAGCGGGGCGGCACTGACCGCGTGCGCCAGCTGCTTGGCATCACGGCCTTCGTGCGTCAATGCGTCCTGCCGTGCACGGATATAGCCGCGCATATGGGTGGTGCTGAATTCGGGATGAAATTGCAGCCCCCACACTTGCTCGCCCCAGCGGAACGCATGGCAGGCATCGTGCGCATTGCGCGCCAACACGGTGGCGCCAGCGGGGGCTTGCAGCACGCTTTGCAGGTGCGTGGCTTGTGCCGGAAAACACGCCGGCAGGCCAGCAAACAAGGGGTCGGTGTGCGCCTGCGGGTGCAGGTCGATGCCGACCGTGCCCATTTCCCGCCCATTTGGGTTGTTGCCTACCTGCCCGCCCAGCGCATGCGCGAGCAATTGGTGGCCGTAGCAGATGCCCAATAGCGGTAGCCCCGCGTGTGCGGCTTCGTGCAGCCAGGTGGCGCTGCGCTCGCTCCAGTCACGGTGCTCGGTCACCATCGCCGCCGAACCGGTGACAATCACCCCGGCAAAGCCTGCGCGGGTGGGCAAGGCTTGACCGGCTTCCACATCCACCACCACCGCCGCATCCCGCGCCAGCCCGGCAGCCACCCGGATCCAGTGTGCAAAGCTGCCATAACGGCGCATCGACGGCGTGGGTTGCCCGGTTTCAAGAATCAGGAACGGTTGCATAGGCAGGAAAGCGCAAGGTGGGTGCGTGTGCGCATTTATACTACTTGGCCACACCGTTGCACCTGGTCAACATGACTGCCCATCGCGTTTCCATCACCTTCCAAGAACTCATCACCCGCCTCAACGCCTATTGGGCCGAGCAGGGCTGCGTGCTGATCCAGCCACTCGACCTGGAAGTGGGGGCCGGCACCTTCCACCCGGCCACCTTCCTGCGTTCGATCGGCCCGGAGCCGTGGAACGCCGCCTACGTGCAGCCCAGCCGTCGCCCCACCGACGGCCGTTATGGCGAAAACCCCAACCGCTTGCAGCGCTATTACCAGTACCAGGTGGCGCTGAAGCCCTCGCCCGACAATATCGTCGAGCTGTATTTCGATTCGCTCAAACAGTTGGGTATCGATCCGCTGGTGCACGATTTGCGCTTGGTCGAAGACAACTGGGAATCGCCCACGCTGGGTGCGTGGGGCCTGGGTTGGGAAGTGTGGCTGAACGGCATGGAAGTGACCCAGTTCACCTACTTCCAGCAAGCCGGCGGCCTGGAATGCCGGCCGGTACTGGGGGAAATCACCTACGGGCTGGAACGACTGTGCATGTATTTGCAAAACTGCGACAACGTCTATGACCTGGTGTGGACATATGGCCCAGACGGTGCGCCAGTGAGTTATGGCGATGTCTATCACCAGAACGAAGTGGAACAGAGCGCCTACAACTTTGAACACGCCAATGTCGAAGAAATGTTCCACCGCTTCGATGCCTGCGAAGCGGAAGCGCTGAAGCTGGTCGAGGCCGGCTTGCCACTGCCGGCGTATGAGCAAGTGACCAAGGCCAGCCACAGTTTCAACCTGCTGGATGCGCGCCGCGCGATCTCGGTCACCGAACGCCAGCGCTACATCCTGCGTGTGCGCAAACTGGCGCAGGCGGTGGCTGAAAGTTATTTCGCCCAGCGTGAAAAGCTGGGGTTTCCGGGGTTGAAGAAAGCCACTGCCAGCACGGAGGCCACGGCATGAGCATGCAGCCGTTATTGATCGAACTGGGCACCGAAGAACTTCCGGTCAAGGCACTGCCCGGTTTGGCGCAGGCGTTGTTCGATGGCGTGGTCGCCGCGCTGGACAAGCGCGGTATCAGCATTGACCGCACACTGGCCAAGCCGCTGTATTCGCCGCGCCGTCTGGCCGTGTTGCTGCCGGGTGTGGCCACTCAGCAGCAGCCGCAAACGTCGGAAGTGTTGGGCCCGTATCTGAACATCGCGCTGGATGCCGACGGCCAGCCGACCAAGGCATTGCAGGGCTTTGCCGCCAAGGCCGGAGTGGACTGGACGGCGCTGGAAAAAACCACCGACAGCAAGGGCGAGCGCTTCGTGCATCGCGCCACCACGGCCGGCGCGGCCACCCGTGCGCTGTTGCAAGACGTGCTGGCCGAGGCGATGGCGGCGATGCCGATCCCCAAGCCGATGCGCTGGGGCGCGCACAGCTACGGGTTTGCTCGGCCGCTGCATTGGCTGGTGGCGCTGCTGGGCGATGAGATCGTGGACGTCGCGGTGCTGGGCATCAGCGCGGGCCGCATGAGCCGTGGTCATCGCTTCATGCACGAAGGCGCGGTGTGGATTGCCCGCCCCGGCGACTACATCGACGCCTTGCGCGCCGCGCATGTATTGGTGGACCCGGACGAGCGCCGCAACCGTGTGCTGGCGGAAGTCGAAGCTGCCGCCAACACCGCCGGTGGCAGTGCGCGCATCACCGACGACAATTTGCAGCAGGTGGTGTGCCTCAACGAATGGCCGGTGGCAGTGGCTTGCGCATTCGAGCGCGAGTTCCTGAGTGTGCCGCAGGAAGCGCTGATCGAAACCATGGAGAACAACCAGAAGTTCTTCCCGGTGCTGGATGCGCAGGGCCGGCTGACCGAGCACTTCATCGGCATTGCCAATATCGAATCGAAAGCGCCTGCGGAAATCCGCAAAGGCTATGAGCGCGTGATTCGCCCGCGCTTTGCCGATGCCAAATTCTTCTTCGATGAAGATTTGAAGCAAGGCCTGGCGGCGATGGGCGATGGCCTGAACACCGTCACCTATCAGGCCAAACTCGGCAGCGTGGCCGACAAGGTGGCGCGCGTGGCGGCACTGGCCGAAACCATCGCGGCGCAAGTGGGTGCCGACCCCGTGCAGGCGCAGCGCGCAGCGCAGTTGGCAAAAAACGATTTGCAATCGCGCATGGTGAATGAGTTCCCGGAATTGCAGGGCATTGCCGGGCGCTACTACGCGCAACGTGCGGGCGAAACGTCCGAGGTGGCGTTGGCCATCGACGAAGGCTACCGCCCGCGCTTCGCCGCCGACGACATCGCGGCATCAACGCTGGGCAAGGTGCTGGCGATTGCGGAGCGGTTGGACACCTTGGCCGGAGGCTTTGCCGCGGGCCTGAAGCCGACCGGCAACAAGGACCCGTTCGCGCTGCGCCGCAACGCGCTGGGGCTGGCGCGCACCATCATCGAGTCCGGGTTCGAGCTGAACCTGCAAGCGCTGCTGGTTGCCGCCAACAATCAGTTGGCCGGCAAGGGCGTGCAGGCCGATGCACATGAACTCTACGACTTCATCCTCGACCGCCTGCGCGGCTACTTCGCCGATCGCGGCGTGCCGGTCGCGCACTTCACGGCGGTGGCCGAAGGCAAGCCCGCCTCGCTGGCCGACTTCGCCCGCCGTGTGGATGCGATCGGTGTCTTCGCGCAATTGCCGGAAGCCGGCGCACTGGCCGCCGCCAACAAACGCATCGGCAATATCCTGAAAAAAGCCGACATCGCGATTCCGCAGATGGAAGACGCGGCGCTGCTCAAGGAACCGGCCGAACTGGCGCTGGCCGAAGCGGTGGAGGCCGCCTACGCCGATACCGGCTTGGCGCTGGCGCAGGGCGACTACGTGACGGTGCTGACCCGGCTGGCGCAGCTGCGCGCCCCGGTGGATGCGTTCTTCGATGCGGTGATGGTCAATGCCGAAGACCCCGCCATCCGCGCCAATCGTTTGGCCCTGCTGCAGCGCCTCGCGGCACGCTTGGGCAGCGTGGCGGCGATCGAGCACTTGTCGGTGTGAGTGACCGGCTGTCCGCTTTCACCGCCAGACCTCGATAACTGTGTTGAAGCCGGCACTGGGTCGGCAACGAGGATGGCGTGATGAACGTGGGCGCAAACGTGTGGCGGGCACGCACAAGCGTGTTCGGGCTGATTCTGACGGTTGCAGGGCTATGCTCTGGCGGGGTGATGGCGCAAACCAGTGCCGGAGCCATTGCGGACGGGCGCGGGCGGGTGGTGGCGTTGGCGGCAGGCAGCGACGCAACGTGCGCACTGAATGAACGGGCTGGGGCGCAGTGCTGGGGCAATAATTGGTTTGGAACCCTGCCCCCCCCACGGGGGAACTTCACTGCCGTGACGATGGGTGAGAACTTCGGCTGCGGCCTGCATTCTGATGGCAGCGTCGAATGCTGGGGTGGAAGCAGCAGCGTGCAAGCGGTTCCCGCAGGCGCAACATTCACCACCATTGCGGCCGGCGGCGACCATGCCTGCGGCTTGCGCTCCAATGGCACCGTGCTGTGCTGGGGAAGCAATAGCCATGGCGAAGCAACGCCACCAAACAAGGCTGCATTTGCCGCAGTGACGGCCGGCTGGGCACACTCATGCGCATTGACTGCAGCGGGCGTTGCGACTTGCTGGGGTGACAATTTGGCAGGCAGTCTCGACGTTCCCGCCAATGAACGGTTTACCGCAATTACATCGGGCTACTATCACAATTGCGGCCTGCGCGCGAACGGCACGGCGCTTTGCTGGGGTAATAATCAGAACAACAATTTGCCTTCCGGCCAGGTCTATACGGCGTTGGCAGCCGGCGTGAACTTCACCTGTGGGTTGACGCTCAACGGACGCATCGTGTGTGGCGGCGATAACACCTTCGGCCAGGCTTCACCGCCGATCAGCAGGGTAAACACCTATGTTGCGCTCACCGCAGGTTATTACCATGCGTGCGCACTGACCGCCGGTGGTCGCGTTGTGTGCTGGGGCAGGAACGACAAGGGCCAGGCGACTGCCCCGAAGGGAGTCTTCGGGATGGGAACCGTTGCCGCCGGTGCCACGCATGCCTGTGATCTGGGTGCCGATGGCAGCCTGGTGTGCTCGGGCTCCAACAGCTCCGGTGAAGCAACGCCACCGGCCGGTAGCTATGCCGATGTTGGCGCCGGCGGTGGCTACAGCTGTGCACGCTCGGCGGCCGGTGCGCTGTCATGCTGGGGGTTCAATGACAGCAACCGCGCTAGCCCGCCCACTGGTCAATATGCCGACATGCGGGTGGGAAGTTTGGGTGGCTGTGCGCTGAGCGGGAACGGAGGATTCGGCTGCTGGGGCTGGAACAATAGCGGACAAAACATGCCTGCGATTCTGCCCATCGGCATCGGTGCCTACTACCGCCAGCTCGGCCGTGGCAGCTTCCACGGCTGCGGCATCGTCAATGACGGCAGCGCACGTTGCTGGGGCAACAACGGCAGCGGCGCCCTCAATGTTCCGGGGAGTGGCTGGCTGGCGATTGGCGAGGGCAGCCAGTTCAGCTGCGGCCTGCGCTCCACTGGCAGCGTGGTTTGCTGGGGTGGGCCCATGACCACAACGCCGGTACCCACCGGTTACTTCAAGGCGTTGGCAACCGGCGAGGATCATGCCTGTGCGATTCGCGACAACGGCGAGCTGGCCTGCTGGGGCGACAACTCCCACGGCCAGGCGTCACCTCCGGCAGGGCGCTTTGTACATGTCAGCGCGTCGTACTACCAAAGCTGTGCGGTGCGTGACGATGGCACCCGCACTTGCTGGGGCACCCCCTGATTTTGCATTGTTCCAGGCACTGTTCAATGACGGGGCTTCGGCCCCGTCTGTGTCTGCATCAGGCGTCGATATTGGCTTGGCTGGCGTCCGCCAATGCGGGCTGTTCGCCAGTCGTTCGCCCTGTATCCGGGCTGATTTTTTCGATGGTGTGGCGTAATTCGCGGCCCAGCACCACGCGCGCATCCTTGGCCCAGGCGTTGAGACGCTCATCGAACATCAACTTGCTGCTGTCGGGGTTTGGCCACACCAGTTTCAGCTCACGCAGTTGCTGGATGAAGCTGCGGAACAGCGCTTTATCGAAGAACTCGGGTGCAGCCGGCGCGTACAGCAGCGATAGCCGTTGTGCGGCAAGTTGACACATGCTTTCCAGCTCGCCAGCACCCAGTACGCCGGGGCCGTTTTTCACCAGCACGCTGATGGCGATGTAATAGCGCTCGAACGCTTGCTGCAAGGTGTGGCCGAGCGCGCGCAGGCGGAACACTTCGTCACTTTGACCGGCATTGCGCTGCAAGATGCCGCCATCGTCCTCGCTGACTTGCTCCAGCAGGCCTTCGTGAATGAACACCTCGATGGTGCGGTCGATGCGCTGTGCAAAGGTGTCGGCATCCCACGGCAAAAACAGCTCGGCCTGCAAGAACGGATACAGGCTGCGTCCGATTTGCTGCAATTGCCGCCGTCCCATACGCCGGTTGTTCTGGAAGCACACCGCAATCCACGACGAGGCGGTGAACAGGTGCAGCACATTGTTGCGGAAATACGACAACAGCACCGCTTGGTCGCCTTCCACACCCAACACATCGCCCAGTGGGTGTTGGGTGCGGGTAATCAGACCAATTTCTTCGCCATGCGCAATGATTTGCTGCGGGGTGTGCGGCGTTACCGTGACCCATTCGGAATACGCCACGTCCGCCAACAAGGTTTTCGACAGCGCGATCTGCGCCAGCAGGTCGGCTTCGCCCATCGCGTGCTTGGGCGTGGACAACAGTGCCAATGCCAGCAGATTGATTGGGTTGACGTCGGCGGCACGATTGACATTGACCTGAATCTTCTGCGCCAGCGCATCCACTACGCGCGCAAACCATGCCGGCTTTGCGTCATCGGCGACTGGCTGGCCATCCCAGTCAGGTGCGTGTTGCGCGAGGACATCCGCCAATTGGATGCGCTCGCCAAAGTTCACTACCACTTGCCCGTAATTGCTGCGCAGCACTTTGGGAATGCCGGTGATCAGCTGCCAAATCGATTCTTTTTCTTTCGGCTTGCCGGATAATTCATCCAGATAGCTGCGGCCTTCCATCAGTTTTTCATAGCCGATATACACCGGCTGAAACAGCATCGGCCGGGTCGGCTGGCGCAGATAGGCGCGCACCGTCATCGCCAGTGAGCCGCCCTTGGGTTGCAACAGGCGGCCGGTGCGTGAACGCCCGCCCTCGATGAAATACTCGATGGAATAACCACCGGCCACCAACTGCGCCATGTATTCGCGGAACACCGCAGAATACAGCGCGTTACCCTTGAAACTGCGTCGCGCAAAGAACGCACCGCTGCGGCGCAGGATGCTGCCGACCACCGGCAAATTGAGATTGATGCCGGCAAAAATATGCGGCGGCACCACGCCGTGGGAATACAACAAATAACTCAGCAGCAAGTAATCCATGTGGCTGCGGTGGCTGGGCACGTATACCACTTCGTGGCCCGGTGCTTCCTGCTTGAATTTATCCAGGTGATGCACCAGCACGCCGCGATAGATGCGGTTCCACACCGGCGTCAGCAAAAAGCTGACCGAGCGCACCACGGTGTTGGAATAGTCGGCGGCGATTTCCCAGAAATAGGCATTGGCTTTCTTCCAGGCCTCCTCCGGCTTGCTGTTGTCGCGGCGCGCCTGATCGGCAATGGCGTCCTTCACCAGCGGTGCCGATAACACTTGCTCGGACAACATGCGGCGGGTGGACAAATCCGGACCAATCACCACTTCACGCACACGCCGGAAATGGGTACGCAGGACACGCGACACCTTGCGTACGGCACGTTCGGGCGGCAGCTCTTCGGCCAGCGATTCGCGAATCGACATCGGTGTCGCAAACTGCACCAAGGTATCGCGCCCATTGAGCAAGATCGCCAGCAAGCGGCGGAAGCGCCCCACCAAGGTCCAGTTTTCCGAGAACAGCACCGAGAACCAGCCGCTGCTGCGTTTGGGGGCTTGCCCCACGAAGATCGATACCGGCACCAGTTGCACGTCCAATGCCGGCTTGTCTCGGTGCGCCTGCAGCAAGCGTGCCAGCGAGCCTGAATGGGTCTTGTGCTCGGCCCCGGGCAACAGGCCCAACGCATTGGCATGCCGGCGCGACAGGGCAACATAGGCACGCTTGCGGCCCAGCGGATCACCGCTGATCGGTTGCAACGGCAGCGGCAGCCCGGCCTCGCGGCAGGCACGCTGCAAGATCAGTGCGTTGGACAGGCCATAGTCTTCCAGCACATAGCAGATCGGGCGTTGATCCTCATGGCCACGTACCGAGTCTGCCGCAATATCCAACTGCAGCCACGGATCCAGCACCGCGCCCAGCCCCCGTGCCCACCACGGCACGCGTACCTTGCTGGTGCGCAGTGGTGGCGCAGGCAGCGTTGGCGAGGCCTCCGTTATTGCTGCAGGCTTGGCGGTTGCGGTGTCGTCGGTTACCGGCGCGGCCGTAGCGGGCGGGGCTTTCGCAGTCAGAAATTCAGGCAGCGGTAACGGCGCCGCATCCCGCGGCAGGGTGCCCTCCGGTACAGCCGCATCGGCCACAGACGCAGGGTCGTTGGTATTGGGCGGGTCAAACAGGTTGGCCTGCGGAGGGGGCTGACGATTTGGCATCCCCCGCATTATGGCCGAGAGGCGCATCCAAGGGGCGGCTATGGGAGGTCGCGGCAGGGCGCGTTTGTGCGGAGGAGATCACGTTTCAAGGCAGACAAAAAGGGCCACCCCGAAGGGCGGCCCTGGTCTTGCGGCCTTGCAATGCCGGATCAGAACTTCTGGGTGTACTTGACGTACCAGAAGCGCCCGATGTCAAAGCCGCCGTAGTAGTTCACGTTGGCGCTGGGCTGGGTGTACAGGGTCGGCCCGATCTTGTTGAACGCATTGTTGGCGCCCACCGAGACGTTGGCATCCCACGGCAACTTGACCCGGAATTGCAGGTCATTGAACACCGTGGCGCCATGCACATTGCGCCGACGGATGGCGCTGGCCGGCGTGGTGGTGCCGGTTACGAAACCACCGGTGGGTGCGTATTGAATCTGGTTGCATTCCAGATTCGGATCGTTCAGGCCGGGGACGAAGTAGGTGCAGCCTTCCGCCATCGACGAGTAATAACGCACCATCCAGCTGGCACCGAAGATCCCGCGTTCCCAGCTCAGGTTGGCATTCGAACGGATGCGGAACGTGCTGGTCACCCCCACCGAGGACACCGGATAACGCGGGTCGTTGGTGGAGATCAGGATGTCCTTCGAGGTGTAGGTGCTGTTCGAGGTCACCCGGAAGTCACCCACGGCCGCCCAGCTCCAGCGGTAGCTGATGTCGAAGTCGAAGCCTTCCACCAGACGATAGCCCGCATTGCGGCTACCGTAGGTCACGCGCGGGGTGCCATCGGCAGCGCGGGTGAACAGAGCAGCATTGCAACGCGATGCGATCCCCTGCACATAGCAGTCGTTGAGGATCAAGTCCGGGCTGTCGGCCACGATGGTGTTTTCGATACGAATCTTCCACCAATCCAACGCCATGTTCAGGTTTTCAACCCACGGCGGACTCCATACCGCGCCCAAGGTTTTGGTCTTGGACGTTTCCGGTTGCAGCAATGGGTTGGAGCCGCTCACGAACGCAATGGGGGTCTGCGTGTTGGGCGAGCCTGCCAGACCAGTCTGACTGCGCTGACGGTAGGTGGCGGCCAGCGCACCCAACGCACCATTGCCACCGACACCATTGGTGCAGTTGCCACGGGTGGTGGCATTCTGCGCCGAGCTGCCAAACAGGGTGTCGCAGGGATCGGTGAAGAACGAGAACGTTTCCGAGCTGCCGCCGTACAAGTCAGCGATGGTTGGTGCGCGGAAGCCCTCGGCCACGGTACCGCGCAACATCAGCTGATCCAACGGCTTCCAGACAAAGCCCAGCTTGCTGTTGGTGGTATTGCCGAAGGTGTTGTACTTGGAGTAGCGCGACGCCAGGTTCAGCGTCAGCTCCTTCGCCATGACCACATCCTTGAGCAAGGGTGCGGAGAGCTCGGCGTAGAACTCCTTGACGTTGTAACCGCCACGGGTGGGGCCAGACGACAGATTGGTGGAGCCGCCGGTCACTGCAAGGGCATCCGGCACGAATTTGCCGGATTCATTGCGATATTCGGCACCCACCGCAAATCCGAGCTCGCCCGCTGGCAGGCTGAACAAGGAGCCAGCCAAGTTCACGGCCCATACCTTGGTGGTGGTCTCGCCAGTGGCATGTTCTTCTTGGAACAAGTAGTTCTGCAAGGCTTGGTTGCCAGACAGCGCGCCCGCACCGGTGACGCCATAGGCCAGGAAGGGATTCCAGACTTGGCAGCCAGCGACCACATTACCCGGCGTGCCGCATACCACATTGCCGCTGGCATCCTTGAACGAGGCGCCCACCGCATTGCGCACATTGGCCAGATTCAAATTGCCATAGGTGTTTTGCAGCAATTTGTTGCTGTTGTGCATATAGCTGACATCCCAATCCCACGGCATGCCATTGAAGCCTTCGAAGCTGCCTTCCAGCGATGCCGAGAAGCGGTAGGTGGTCAGATCAGAGCCGGAGATCCGCGGCACTTCCCACGTCCGCCGCCACCAGTTGCTGATGGTGGCCCCGGTCGGGTTGAAGTAGCTCTGTGCCGACATCGGTGTATTGAACGAAGCGGCCTGCATCGGGTAACCGGCCACGGTGCGGTTGGACACGCGATTGCTGTACAACACGCCCACCTTGGCGGTGATGGCGTCAGTCAGCTTCAGGTTGCCATCGATATTGAGCGACTTCGACTCCAGCGGTGTGCGCAGGTCGGTTTGCTCCAGGGTATTGGTCTTGTCCGCAATGCTGCCTGGGGTACAACCGGTGCTGGTGGTTGCCCCTGCACAGGTGCCGGTGGCCACATTTTGGCGTATGTAATCGGCCGGGTTACGTGGGTCGCCGCCGGCTTTGAGGATGACGCGAGTCCCGGCAGGAATGCCCGGGATCGGCGTGGACGCGGTGGTGACAAAGCCGCCATAGGCACCCACCGTGGTCCAGTTATCGGTCGGATGCAGCGGGCCGCGCGGGTCTTGGGTGAACCAGCGGTCGGTTGCGCCCACGCCATCTTCCTTGCGGTATTCGCCAGAGACCACAATCGAGCCACGGTCATTGCCCATGCCCCACACCACGTCGCCCTTCTTGATCGCACCGTCGCCCTCGCCGTACTGGCCGTAGTAAACGCTGGCGATGGCGCCATTGAAATTCTGGCGGGTAATCACGTTGATCACACCGGCGATGGCATCCGAGCCGTAGATTGCCGACGCCCCATCCTTGAGTACTTCGATACGCTCCACTGCCGACGCCGGGATGGTGGAGATGTCTGCCAAGCCGCCAGTGGTGACACCAAGGCGGCGACCATTGAGGAGCACCAAGGTGCGCGCGGCACCGATATTGCGCAGGCTGATGAAAGTACCGCCGGCCGCCTCGCCAGCGGACAGCGGCGAAGCGCGCGAAATTGGCGGAGCACCCGTGGCGGTGATGTTTTGCAGGATGTCGGCGACCGATTGGAAGCCCTGCTTCTCGATGTCGTCGCGGGTGATGAAGGTTACCGGCTGGCTGGTTTCCACATCGACCTGGCGAATGCGCGAACCGGTCACCACCAAGGTATCCAAGGTCTTGGCCTTGCTGTCCTTGTCGCTGGTTGTGGGCGCGTTCTGCGCTTGCGCTGCGCCGATTCCGCTGCCAATGATCAGTGCGAAGACGACTGCGTCGCGCAGCCGGTTGGTTTTGAATTGCATGGTTCTGGACTCCCCTCAAGAGTGTTGTGCTGCGTTGCTGACGTTGGGCAACATGGGGGAGGCTAGCATATGTTACAGAAATGTAATGATTGTTTTCACGCAATCGTTACAAAGTGTGTGCTAAAGCGCGCCAGCAGTCCGCCCGACAGAGGTTTCCGCCCGCGCCACAAAATCCCGTAGGTACCAGTGTCCATCAAGGCGGACTACCGGTACGACGGCGTCGATGGGGCGCCCGGCCAGGGTGTACTGCAAGCGCAGCTGGGCCTGATCGCCGGTTTGCTGCGTCAGGCTCACATGCAGGCCGCGCAAGCTGGCGTCGATATCCAGCCCGTACTGCTGGTGCAACTGCGCCAGCAAGGTGGCGAGAAAGGGTGACAGCCGGTTCAGGCTTTGGGTCATGCCGAGGGTGGCAAATGCCTGGTTACCGGCCTTGCCGTCGATGCCGCTGCGTACGGCGGCGGCCGAGAGTACGGAAAAAAAGCGCTGGGCGCGTTTGGGGTCTGCCAGCGGTGCTTGCAGCGCCCATGTGCCGATCGCAGCAATGGCTTGGTGGCTATGGTCGTGCTCGGCCTGGCTGCTATCGGGATCGGTTTGCACGTACTGACCACCGAACACCATCAAGGTGCGGATGGCTTGGTCGATATCGGCATCGGCCCCGGCAAATTGGCTGCGAAAGGTCACCATCAGTGCCTTGTCGGCATTGGGGACTTGTAGCGCAGCCAGCATGCGCGGGATACGGGCATCCAGCGGCAATTCATCCAATGGCCAGCGGCTGCGACCGGTGCGCCAGGCCAGCTCCAACTCGGCATGCAGTGCCGGCGGCACCGCCAGCCGCGCAAACCCTGCGCCATCGCGGGCCAACAGGCGGTCACGCAACACATAGACCGCATCCACGGGACGCAAGGCCGCGACCTCGCTGTTGGCAATACCTGCAACAGGGCGCTGGCCACCGCCACCTTCGGGCTGGCAAGCCACCAGGCACGCCACCAATGCAATCCCGCACAGGTGTGCAGCAGTGAAGTACCAGGAACGTGCGGAATCGAGTGGCATCCGGGGAGTGTCAGGGCCAGCGCGCTATGACGCAAGCGCAAGCCAGGTGCAACCTGGACAAAGGACTGGACAAAGAAAAGGAGACACCGGCGATCGCGCAGGGTCTCCTCAAGCGCCGGCAGGGCCGGGATGGATACGGATGTAGCAGCACTCCGGCGTGCACCGGAATGGCATTAGCCTACTTTGGATAAAACATTAAATCAATACATCACGTAATGATTTTAAGTCATTGTTTTTATTTGGAAAAATCAAGTGCTTCATGCTTGAGGTTGCGACGCTCGCCTGCTGGCAATCCCCAGGCGTTGTTGAACAACGCCGGCTCCCAGCTGCCATAGCTCGGATTGGGCAGCATGAACCAGCGTTCACCAAACCAGTTGGTGTAACGGCTCACCAATTCGGCACGGGCACTGGGCGTGTTGGCAATGACCTGCACGAAATCACCAAGCTGATCGCCAAACTGCATCAGCACGCGGTACTTCTGACCGGCCAGGCGTCGCCGACAGTCTTTTTCGCTGCCGTTTTGCTCGCAATCCTGGACGAATGTGCCCAGACCAAGGAACACATCATCGCTTTTCACTGGAAGACCGACAGCCTTCAAGTTGTCGATGGTGGCTTCTTTCAAATGAGTTGCGCGATTGGAGATGTACAAAACGGTGATGCCGCGCGCGTGGGCGGCCTTCGTGAAAGCAACGACACCCGGCACTGCCTTGGCTTTTTTCTCCGCCACCCAAAGATCCCACGTCACATCGCTGTAATCCTGGCCGTCCTGAATCAGGCGCGCCTGATAAGGCGAGTTGTCCAGCACGGTCTCATCCACATCCATCACCACTGCAGGTGGCAGGCCGGTACTCGCGTTACTGCGCTCATCGGCTACCAGCGCGTCCCAGCGCCTGTCCTTGAGCGCTATGTCTAGCCGGTCGGCAGCCGCACGATAAATGGTTTCGGTGACGGCGCCATATTCCGCGGAACGCTGCATCCACAGCACTGCATTGAGGTTGTCGTGGGGCGCAGTTGCGTTGCTTGTGGCACTCGCTACTGGTGCCTCTGTGGCGGATACAGGGGCCACCGTTGCGGCCAACGGCGCTGTAGTTTTACAGGCCGACAATGCCAGTGAAGCAGCGAACAGGGTCAGGGTGAAAACACGGCGCATGGCAGGGCTCAGGGGCAGCGGGCTGCCAGTTTACTCGTCACACATGAAAGTGTTGCTTCAGTCCGCCAGCATGGCGCGGATATTGGCCAGGCTGGTGCTGCGGCGCTCGGCTTTTTGCGCGGCATCAGCCACCGGGTCGGCACCGTCGCGCTGGAGTTCATCGGCAGGGAGTTCGTCGAGAAAACGACTGGGTTGCAAGCGCAGTTTGTCGCCCCAGCGCTGCGCTTCTTTCGCGTGCGACAGCCATAGGCGTTCTTTGGCGCGGGTGATGCCGACGTAGAACAAGCGGCGTTCTTCATCGAGGCGGCCTTCGTCCAGGCTCGCTTCGTGCGGCAGGTTACCGTCTTCCACACCGACGATGAACACAAAGCGGAACTCCAGCCCCTTCGAGGCATGCATCGACATCAGCCGCACCTGATTTCCGACATCGCCTTTGTCTGCATGCGAGAGCAGCGCCAGCGCGGCGGCCAGCTCGCCGGGGCCGGACGTTTTCGGGCCATCAAACCAGTCGGCCAATTCATCCAGATTGCGCCGGCGCAGCTTGAACTGGGCTTCGTCTTTGCAACTGGCCTGCAGCGCAGCCAGCAGACCGGAGCGTTCATTGAGCTTGCGCACCAATTCCGTCGGCGGCAACGTGCGTGCATCGTTGCGCAGCCCGTGCAGGAGGCTGGCAAAACCTTGCAGCGCATTGGCGGCGCGGGCCGGCAATTGTTTGGCCAAGGTAATCGATTCGGCGGCGCGTGCCAGCGGCACGTGCGCGTGCGCGGCCAGTTCACCCAGCTTGGCCAAGGTGCCCGCACCCACGCCGCGATTGGGCGACTGCACTGCGCGCAAAAACGCGGCGTCATCGTCTGGGTTGGCCAGTAGGCGCAGCCACGCCAACGCGTCCTTGACTTCGCCGCGGTCCAAAAACGCGGTGCCGCCACTGAGGTGATACGGAATGCGCAGCAGTTGCAGGGCTTTTTCCAGTGCGCGGCTTTGGTGGTTGCCGCGAAACAAAATGCAAATCTCACCCCACGGTGGCGGCGCGTCTGGTGCGGTGTGTTTTTGTGCGATGAACTGGATTTCCGCAGCCACTTTGTCGGCCTCGTGCGCGGCGTCGCGGCACTCCCATACGCGGATGCGTTCGCCATCGGCGGCATCGCTCCACAGCGTTTTCGGGTGCTCGTGCGGGTTGTTGGCAATCAGTGCATTGGCGGCGCGCAACACGCGGTTGGAGCAGCGGTAGTTTTGTTCCAGCTTGACGATTTTGAGCGCCGGGTAATCCGTACCCAGCGAAAGCAGATTATCCGGATTGGCCCCGCGCCAGGCGTAAATGCTCTGGTCGTCGTCGCCCACGCAGGTGAACTGGCCTGCGTCACCAGCAATGGCTTTGAGCAGGCGATATTGCGCATCGTTGGTGTCTTGGCATTCGTCCACCAGCAGATAGCCGATGCGCTCGCGCCAGGCCATGCGGGCCTCGTCATCGGTTTCCAGCAACTGCACCGGCAGTCGAATCAGGTCATCAAAATCCACCGCATTGAATGCCGATAAGCGCTGCTGGTAGCGCGCATACAGCGCGGCGGCTTCGCGCTCACGCGTGCTGCGCGCCGCCTCTGCCGCTTGTGCCGGCGACAACCCGGCATTCTTGGCGCGGCTGATGAGGTGTTTGGCAGCATCGATCACATCGGGTTTGCTGCCGGGTGGCAGCAAATCTTTCAGCTGCGCGCTGGAATCATCGGCATCAAAAATGGAAAACCCGCGGCGCAGGCCCAGCTTGGCGTGGTCAATCTGCACAATCTTCAGGCCCAGCGCGTGAAAGGTCGACACCGTGAGGTCCTGCGCGGCATCGCCTTTGATGCGCTTGCCCACGCGCTCGCGCATTTCGCGTGCGGATTTGTTGGTGAAGGTGATTGCGGCGATGCGCTTGGCCGGGTAGCGGCCGGACTGGATCAGATGCGCAACCTTTTCGATGATGACCCGGGTCTTGCCACTGCCGGCACCGGCCAGCACCAGCAGGGGGCCCTCGGTGTGCAGGACTGCTTGCCGCTGGGGGGGATTGAGACCGTGCAGGTTGGGTGCTGACATTTCGCCATTTTCAGTGCTGGCGGGCGTTCTGCCCAGCCTTGTTCACCGTTAAAATCCGTGCATGGCCAAGCTTTATTTCTATTATTCCGCGATGAATGCGGGCAAGACCACCACGTTGCTGCAAAGCGCGCACAACTACCGCGAGCGCGGCATGCGGGTGGCGATTTTGACCCCGCGCCTGGATGACCGCGCCGGGGCTGGCACGGTGGCCTCCCGTATCGGGCTGCGTGCGCAGGGGTTGGCGTTTTCACGCGATGCTGATTTGCAGCAGGTGGTGGAAGACGACATCCGCGACAACGGGCCATTGCATTGCGTGCTGGTGGATGAGGCGCAATTTTTGAGCAAATCGCAGGTCTGGCAACTCAGTGAAGTGGTGGATGCGCTGCGCATTCCGGTGCTGTGCTACGGCTTGCGCACGGATTTTCGCGGCGAGCTATTTGAGGGCAGCCAGTATTTGCTGGCGTGGGCCGATGAGTTTTCCGAAATCAAGACGATTTGCCATAGCGGCAAGAAAGCCATCATGAATGTACGCATTGATGCGCAGGGGCGCGCCGTACAGGACGGGCCGCAGGTGGAAATTGGAGGCAACGAGCGCTATGTGTCGGTGTCGCGTGCCGAGTTCAAGAAGGTGATGCGTGGCGAGGGGCTGATCGAGCCGTTGCAGGTGCCGTTGCCGCTTTGACCGGCTTGCCGCAGGTGTTTCGAATCGCCTGGATTTCACGCGGCACCGCGCCGCCTTCGGGGACAGCCAACTGCATATCGGCCAATACCGCATCCAGGGTGACGCGCGACAACTGTGGTTGCTGCTGGCAGCGCAGTTGCGCCGCATATGCACGTGCCAGCCAGACCGCTTTTCGCTGCTCCAACCCATTGCTGTGCAGTTGTCCTAACCGATCGAGTTGCTCGAGCGCATTTGGCTGGCCCTGGCTGGCCAAAAGACGTGCCAGTGAAACCTCGGCACGCCGGGTGTGTGAATGCTCGGGGCCATATCCCGCGCGGGTCAGCTGCACAGCTGTTTCCAATACGCTACGCGCGAGCACGGTTTGCCCGAGTGCTACCTGGATTTCACCAGTCAAACGGTCACTATCGCCCACCAATTCGTGGTTGGCACCGAATTGGCGCGCCCGCAGGTTTGCTGACTCGTGCGCGGCTGCCAACGCATCACGATCATGGCCGGCATCGTGCTGGATCATCGCCAGATTGAACAAGCCGGCGGCAATCAATCCGTCATTGCCGGATTTGCGCCAGGCATCCACCGCCTGTTGCTGAAAACGCATCGCGCGCGCAAGGTCGCCGCGTTCCCACGCCACGATTGCCAGGCTGTTGTAAGCGCGCGCCATATCCGGATGGTTGACGTCCAGGCGCGTAGTCATCCACGCAGTGGTATCAAGGAAGATGGTTTCGGCTTCATTGAAGCGGCCCAAGTCCACATACAGCGCCGCCAGTTGGCGGTTGGCATCAATCGCGGTGCGATGGTTGGGGCCGTGCAGTTCTTGCGCCAATTTCAGGGATTGCTTGCAGTCGCGCACGGCATCATCTACGGCATCCATGTTGCGCTCCAGCGAGCACATCGAGCGCAGCATATCGATTGCTTCAGGATGGTGATCACCGGCTTTTTGGCGTAGCCGCATCAAGCCGCTGGCAATGGTGTGCAGGGCTTCAGCGGGGCTGCCACCATCGGCTTGCAATGTGGCCAAATCGAGTGTGGTTTCGGCCAGCCCAGTCTCGTCGTTCTGCTTGCGCCGCAGATCCAGTGCGCGCATGAACAAGCGTTTGGCGGCATCGGTCTGGCCCACTTCGCGAAGACAACGCCCCAGTTGCGTGTAATACGCGGAGACTTGTTGTGACAGGCGCGATTGCTCGGTATCCACCTGCAGCTCCAGCCGCTGCATTTGCGCTACGCACAGGCCAGGATTGCCCAATTGGCGTTGCACGTTGCCACGCAGCGTGACTGCTTCCATGCGCAGACTGAACGGCGCATCCGGTAATTGCGCCAGTAGATTGGCTTGGCGCTGCAACAACGCATCGGCTTCGCGATAGTCGCCCAAGCTCAAACGCAATTGCGCCACCACGCCATACAGCTCCGCACGCGCCTGCGGCTGCCGCGCCAAGCTGTGTTCGCCACGCAAAATACCCATATCCAGCAAGCTGCGCAGGTCGATTGGGGTGTTGGGTGAACTGCCCGCGTCCTGGAATAATTCGGCAATAAAACGCTGCATGGCTTGCGCGCGCGAGGCTTCATGCAAAGCGCGTTGCGCCTGCCATGCCACGACCCCCAGCGCGGTCATCAGCACCAATAAAATGGTGGTGCCCGCCGCCATTGACCAGCGATGCCGTTGCACGTATTTGCGAACGCGATAACCCATGCTTTCACCGCGCGCCAGTACCGGCCGGCCGCGCAGGAAGCTGAGCAAGTCTTGCGACAATGCCTCGGCCGAGACGTAGCGTTGGTTCGGGCGTTTGGCCAACGCCTTGAGGATGATGTTATCGAGATCACCCAGCAGCACTTTGGCCAGGCGACGTGGCGTATAGGGCCGCACCAGCAGGGGATCGGCCAGTTGCGCGGCCTGCGATGGTTTCAGCGGTGCGCCGTCGAGGATGGCTTCTTCCCACTCGGCATCGGTCTGGCGCTTGAGCCGGTATGGCTTGCTGCCGGTCAACAACTCGTACAACACCACCCCGAGCGAATAGACATCGGTCATGGTGGTGACCGGCTCGCCTCGAATCTGTTCGGGGGCGGCGTAGTGCAAGGTGAAGGCACGCACGCCGGTGCGGGTTTGTTCTACCGGCAGCGGATCCACGTCGAGCAGTTTGGCAATACCGAAATCGAGCAGCCGCACATGCCCATCGGGAGTGACCAGAATATTGGAGGGCTTGAGGTCGCGATGCACGATCAAGTTGGCATGCGCATGGCTGACCGCATCGCAAATTTGGCGAAATAGATCCAGCCGCGCGGCGATGTCGAGCTGACGCGCCTGGCACCAACTGGTGATCGACTCGCCATCCACGTACTCCAGCGCCAGATACGGTTGCCCGCCTTGATCAACGCCGGCATCCAACAGGCGTGCGATGAACGGGTGCGCAAACCGCGCCAGTATTTCACGCTCGCGGTCAAAGCGCTGGCGCAGGCTGGAATCGACCAGGCCGGAGCGCAACAACTTCAGCGCCACTTTGCGCTCGTACAGGCCATCGGCACGTGCAGCCAACCATACCTGGCCCATGCCGCCTTCGCCCAGCACGCGCTCAAGCCGGTACGGGCCAAAGCGCGCACCGGGCACCACGCCGGCCGGTAGTTGCATCACCGGCGTGTTCAGGAATTCGGCATCGTCGGCTTCAAGCAGCAACAGACGTTCAAGTTCGGCGGCCAGTTGCGGGTCTTCGCAGCGCAGCACTTGCAGGTGCTCGGCGCGTTGGTCGGCAGGCAGCTCCAGCAGGGCATCCAGCAGTGGCGACAGGCGTTGCCAGCGCGCGAGATCCATGCCGGCAACCGCCTCCCTGACCTTGCGGTCAGGCCGACGGGGTCTCCTGCAACGAGGCCAGCAGGAACATCCGCGCTTTCTGCCAGTCGCGGCGCACGCTGCGCTCGGAACGCTGCATCAATGCTGCGATCTCCAACTCCGACAGGCCGGCGAAATAGCGCAGCTCCACCACCTGGGTCAGGCGTGGGTCGACCGCCGTCAGCCGATTCAGTGCGGTATCCAGCCCCAACATGTCCTCGTCCAGACGCAAACCGCCTTCAATGTCCTCGGGCAAGTCGGTCACCCGGTGCAGGTCGCCGCCGCGCTTTTGCGCCAACCGCTGACGGGCGTAATCCACAATCACCGAACGCATTGCCGATGCGGCATAGGCGAAGAAGTGCGCGCGGTCATCGAACTTGGCACTGCCATCGCCGCGCCCGATCAGTTTCAAATAAGCCTCATGCACCAGCGCGGTGGCATTCAGCGTATGCCCGTGCTGTTGGCCGGCCAGTTGCCGGCGCGCCATGCCATGCAATTCCTGATACAGCGTGGCCAGCACCCGATCCAGCGCGCCACGATCACCCTCGCGGGCGGCATCCAGCAAAACAGTGATGTCACCAGCAACGGTCATTGCGGCCAACAGGAGACGGGGGAAGCGGCAGCATAACGAATGCGGGTTGTGCTTGCGCAACCGTCAGCGTTGGCAGTGCCCGCACCAGACACTGGCACGCTGGCCGATAAGCGCATGCTTCAATGCGCGGCCACAGCGCGGACAGGGCGCACCAGCACGCCCATACACCTGCAATTCCTGCTCGAAATAGCCCCGCGCACCATCGGGTGCGATGAAGTCGCGCAAGGTGGTGCCGCCGCGCTCGATGGCCTGCTGCAGCACCTGTTGCGATGCCGCCGCCAGCGCGGCATAACGTTCACGGCTGATCTTGCCGGCTGCGCGCAGCGGTGAGATGCCGGCCATGAACAGCGCTTCGGCGGCGTAGATATTGCCTACCCCCACGACTACTGCCTGATCCATCAGGAAGGTTTTGACAGCACTGCTGCGACCTCGGCTGCGTGCAAACAGATAGTCGCCATCGAAGCCCGCTTCTAGGGGCTCGGGGCCAAGCCCCGCCAGCAGCGAATGGGTTTGCCCCGGCGCTTGCCAGAGCAGGCAACCAAACCGGCGCGGATCGTGAAATCGCAACAGCTGACCATTGTCCAGCGCGATGTCCACATGGTCATGCGCGCGCACCGGGGTCGCCGGCGGCACCACCCGCAAATTGCCGGACATGCCCAGGTGCAACAACGCACTCCCGGCCGCGGTATCCAGCAGCAAATATTTGGCGCGCCGGTAAATGCCGCGGATACGTTGTCCCGGCAGCAGCGCAGATACTTCCGGCGGGATCGGCCAGCGCAGATCCGCACGCCGCAGCACAATGCCGGTTATGCGCCGGCCTTCCACATGCGGGGCCAGGCCACGGCGGGTGGTTTCAACTTCGGGGAGCTCGGGCATGCGGCCATCATGCCGTGCTTGGGCACCACTCAGCTAGGGCATGGCATCATGGCGGCTGATTGGCTATTTCCACCCTTTCCGAGTCCCGTAATGTCTGTGTCGATTTTGGATTTCATTGCCGGCGGCCTGCTGCAACTTGGCTGGCTGGAGATGTTGTTGTATCTGCTGGTGGTCACCCAGATCACCATTTTCACGGTGACGTTGTATCTGCACCGTAGCCAAGCCCATCGCGGTGTGGATTTTCACCCGCTGCTGGCGCACTTCTTCCGGTTCTGGAGTTGGTTGACCACCTCGATGCTGACCCGCGAGTGGACGGCAATCCATCGCAAGCACCACGCCAAATGCGAAACCGAGGATGACCCACATAGCCCGATGATCAAAGGCATCGGCATGGTGTTCTGGCGCGGCGGTGATTTGTATCGCGAAGCGCGGCTGGATCGTGCCTGCATCGAGCAATACGGCAAGGGCTGCCCGGACGATGCGGTGGAGCGCCACCTGTATAGCCGTTTCCCCGATTTGGGCGTGCAGTTGCTCTTGCTGATCAGTTTCGTGTTGTTCGGGGCCAAGGGTGTCGCGGTGTGGGCCATCCAGATGGCGTGGATTCCGTTTTGGGCAGCCGGTGTGATCAATGGCCTGGGACACTGGTGGGGCTACCGTAATTTCGAAACCACCGACACCGCCACCAACTTGACCCCGTGGGCGGTGTGGATTGGTGGCGAAGAATTGCATAACAACCATCACGCATTTCCGTCTTCGGCGCGGTTTGCGATGCGCCGGTTCGAGTTCGATATCGGTTGGGTCGCCATCCGCGTGCTAGCTGCGCTGCGCCTGGCCAAGGTGCTCAGGGTGGCACCACGTCTGAACCTGCGCCCCAACATCCAGACCCCGGATACGGAAACCTTGAAAGCCCTGGTCACGCATCGTTTCCAAGCCATGACCGACTACCAGCGCAATGTGTTGAAGCCGGCCCTGCGTGATGAAGCCGCTGCCGCCGGTGCCAAGTTGCGCGCCTTGCTGCCACGCAAACTGCGGCGCGGTATCGCAGACGATGGCCGCTGGCTGAAGCCGGATGCACGCGAGCAATTGCGGGTGTGGGTGGCATCCAGGCCGCGCATCCAGACCTTGGTCGAGCACCGCAATCGCTTGGCCGAAGTGTTGGAAAGCCGCGGCCACGATGCGGCTGAAAAACTCAAGCGCTTGCAGGCATGGTGTGCCGAGGCCGAAGCCAGTGGCGTGCGTGCGCTGCAAGATTACGCCGCCCGTTTGCGCGGCTATGCGCTTTTGCCGGCATGAGCTTGCCGGCATGAGGCGGGCCACCGCTGTTGCGCTATTGACATGTGTACTGCCACTCGCAGCACCGGCACAAGTCCAGCGCAGCAGCGATTACCTGGCGAAGATGGATGGCGATGGCGATGGCCGGGTGTCCTTGCTCGAATATCAAGACTGGTTGAGTTATGCCTTTGATCGGATGGACCGCAACCACGATGGCGTACTGAATGCCGACGAGCAGCCCGGCGGCAAGCGCAAGCCCATCACGCGTGAGGCCTACCGCGCGCAACTGGCCGAGCGCTTTCGCAAGCAGGATATGAATCACGACGGGTTCCTGGGCGCCAAGGAATTGGCAGCGCCGCCGCAATAAGCCAGCCCGCAGCGGGTGGCCGTATGATGGCGCAAATTTTCAACCCGTCTCTGCCGCATGGCCAAGCTCAACCCCCTGCAACAACAACTCCTCAAGGCCGGCTTGGTCAAAAAATCCAAGGCTGCGGAAGTGGCGCGTGAACAGCACTTGGCGCACCACGCCAAGTCCGCGCAAACCCAAACCGATGCACAACGCGAAGCCGAACGTGCGCGTGCCGGCAAGGCCGAGCACGACCGCGCACTGGAAGCGCAGCGCAAGGCGCAGGCCCGCAGCCGCGAACTGCATGCGCAGGCGCGGCAAATCATCGCAGACAAGCACGTGGCGCAGGCCGGCGAGCAGGACTACCGCTTCGATGCCGGTGGCGCGATCCGCAGCGTGCGGGTGGACGATGCGCTGCGCAAGCAACTGGCCAGCGGCGCATTGGTGATTGCGCAATCGGGCGAGCGCTACGCCCTGCTGCCGCGCAATGCCGCCAGCAAAGTGCGCGACCGTGCGCCCGAGCTCATTGTGCTGGATCACGGCCAAGCCGCCAGCGATACCGCCGCAAGCAGCATTTCAGAAGACGATGCCTACTACGCACAGTTCACGGTACCGGATGATTTGATGTGGTGAGGCACAACAAAACGCCGACCCAAGGCCGGCGTTTTGTTGGCTGCTTTTTGCGAGTGGCTTACCAGATCTTCACGCGCGCATCCGGTGCCAGGTAGAGTTTCTGCCCATCCTTCACATTGAAGGTGGCGTACCACGCATCGATGTTGCGCACGGTGAGTGCGCGCCACTGGCCGGGGGCGTGTTCGTTGCCCACCACCTGCGAGCGCAGTGCGGCATCGCGCATCTTGGTGCGCCAGGCTTGTGCAAACGCAAGGAAGAAGCGCTGATCGCCGGTCAGGCCGTCGATCACCGGGGCGTCTTTGCCATTGAGTGACTTGTGATAGGCCACATACGCCGCTTGCAGGCCGGACACATCGGCGATGTTTTCGCCCAAGGTTTGCTTGCCGTTGATGTGCAGACCCGGCAGCGCTTCGTAACTGTCGTACTGCGCGGCCAGTTTGTCGGCGGCGGCTTTGAAGTGGGCGGCATCATCGGGGGTCCACCAATTGTGCAGGCGGCCCTGGTCGTCGAATTCGGCTCCCAGATTATCGAACCCGTGGCTGATTTCGTGGCCAATCACCGCACCGATCGCGCCGTAGTTGGCGGCCGCATCGGCCTTGGGATCGAAGAACGGCGCTTCCAGAATCGCGGCCGGGAAATTCATCGCGTTTTGCAGGGGCAGGTTCACCGCGTTCACGGTTTGCGGGGTCATCCACCATTCCTTGCGGTCGGGCGGAGTGCCCAGCTTGGCCAGCTGGTGCTGGTATTCGGCCAGGCCCGCGCGTTGCGCATTGCCCAAAGCGTCATCGGGCTTGATGTCGAGCTTGGAATAATCGCGCCACGTGTCCGGATAGCCCACGCCCACCAGCATGGTTTCGGCTTTCTGCTTGGCCTGCTTTTTGGTCTCCGGGGTCATCCATGCCAGCTTGTCCACGCCATCGCGGAACGCGGCCAGGATGTTGTGCACCAGATCTTCCACCTGCGCCTTGGAGCTGGCCGGGAAGTACTGTTTCACATACAGCTGACCGATGGCATCGCCCAGCGCGCTGTCGGTGGCGGCCAGTGCGCGCTTCCAGCGATCACGCTGCTGGGTGGCACCCGACAACTGGGTGCCATAGAAGCCAAAGCGCAGATCGGCATAGGCCTTGGGCAACAGGCCTGCACTTTGGTTGATCAGGTGGAAGCGCAGGTAGTCCTTCCACACCGGCAGCGGTTGGCTGGCCACCAGCGCCGACAGTTGCTTGATGGCGTTGGGCTGCCATGCAATCAGGGTGGACTGCTTGGCCAGCCCGGCGGCATCGAAGAATGCCGTCCAATCCATGCCCGGCGCTTGCTTGACGAAGTCGGCCACCGGCCACGGATTGTTGGCCTTGTGGATGTCCTGGGTATCCACCACGCTGGCCTGCGCCTTGGCGATCTTCATTTCCAGATCAAAGATGGCCTGCGCCTGCTGGGTGGCATCGGCCTGGCCGGCCTGTTTGAGCAGGGCGGCGATGTAGGTTTTGTAGGCCTCGCGGTTTTTCGCCATGTCCTTATCGGCAGACAGGTAGTACTCGCGGTCGGGCATGCCGAGGCCACCTTGCAGCAGGTAGCCGGTGTTCTTGCTGGGGTCATTCAAACCTGCGGCCACAAACAGCCCCAGCAGGTGTTCGGTGTAGTAATTGGTGGCGTTCACCGGGTCCACGTCGGCGCGCAACGTGCCGCCCAGATAGCGCGACAGGGACGCGCCATCGGCAATTGCATCCACTTCCGCCAACTTGGCTTGCAGCGGTGCCATGCCATGCGCTTCGATGCCGGCTTCATCCATGTAGGCAGCGTAATAATCGGCGATCTTGCGCTCGTTGCTGCCGACGGCCGGGTTTTGCTTTTGCAGGCCCTGCACCAAATCGGACAGGCGCTTTTCCGCCTTTTCGAACACGCTGTAGAACACCCCCGTGCTGGCGCGGTCGGCGGGAATTTCGGTCTTCTGCTGCCAGATGCCGTTGGCATAGGCGTAGAAGTCGTCACCCGGCTGCACGGCTTTGTCGATGCCGGCCAGATCAATGCCCACGGTGGGCGCGGCAGCGGGTGCGGCGGCGACCGGCGCGGTGCTGGCGGATTCGGTCTTGGGTTTGCAGGCGGTCAGTGACAGGCCGGCAAGAGTGCAGAGCATGGCAAGCGCCAACGGGGTGCGGCGAAAGGAGGCTGGCAACATGAGAAGGCTCTTCTTGAGTGAAAGGAATGCGTGATGGGGATGCGTGAAACAGGACCACGGTGCGCCTATCCTGCACCGTTTGCAGTTGCAAACATGTGCAGGAAGTCAGATTGTCTTGTGGACAAGATGGCGAAATTGCACCGGATTTAACAGGAAATCAACGTCTGGCCCGGCGCGCTTGCGGCACACTCAAGAACTACGCACGGTGTCGTGCGCGCACCGCATCCTTGGAGCATCACATGAGCGACTTATACCCGGTGGATCCGGCATTTGCGGCACAGGCCAATCTTTCAGCTGCAGATTACCAACGCGATTACGCCCAGGCCCGGCAAGACCCGGATGCCTTCTGGGGTCAGATGGCCACGCGCCTGGATTGGTACACCGCACCCACCGTCATCAAGGATGTCAGCTTTGATCTGAAAGACTTCCGCATCCGTTGGTTTGCCGATGGCCAGCTCAACGCCAGCGTGAATTGCCTGGATCGGCATCTGGCAACAAACGGCGATAAAACCGCACTGATTTTCGAGCCCGACAGCCCCGATGCGGTGGCGCAAAAACTCACCTACCGCCAGCTGCATGCGCGCGTCTGCCAATTGGCCAACGCACTGCGCAATTTGGGTATTGGCAAGGGCGATCGCGTGACGATCTATTTGCCGATGATCCCGGAGGCGGCCATTGCGATGCTGGCCTGTGCGCGCATCGGTGCGATCCACATGGTGGTGTTCGGCGGCTTCGCGCCCAACTCCATCGCCGACCGTGTGGCCGACTGCACCAGCAAGCTGATCATCACCGCCGACGAAGGCCTGCGCGGCGGCAAGAAGGTGCCGCTGAAGGCGAACGTGGACGCGGCGCTCAAGCTGCCCGGCACCCACTCGGTGGAGACCGTGCTGGTGGTGCGGCATACCGGCGGCGCGGTGGACATGCAGATGCCGCGCGACCGTTGGTTGGATGCGGTGATGGATGGCCAGCCGGCGACCTGCGAACCCGAACGCATGCACGCGGAAGACCCGTTGTTCATCCTCTACACATCCGGCAGCACCGGCAAACCCAAAGGCGTGTTGCACACCACTGCCGGCTATCTGCTGTGGAGTGCGTACACCCACGATGTCACCTTCGACCTCAAACCCGAGGATGTGTTCTGGTGCACCGCCGATGTGGGCTGGGTGACGGGCCACAGCTATATCGTGTATGGCCCGCTGGCCAATGGCTGTACCGAGGTGATGTTTGAAGGCGTGCCCAACTATCCCAATTTCTCCCGGTTCTGGGAGGTGATCGACAAGCATCAGGTGACGATTTTCTATACCGCACCCACCGCCATTCGCGCCTTGATGCGGGAAGGCGAAGCGCCGGTGCGGGCAACGTCGCGCAAGAGTCTGCGCCTGCTGGGCAGCGTGGGCGAGCCGATCAATCCGGAAGCGTGGCGTTGGTATTTCGATGTGGTGGGCGAGGCGCGTTGCCCGATTGTGGATACCTGGTGGCAAACCGAAACCGGCGGCATTTTGATCACCCCCATTCCCGGGGTGACGGATCTCAAACCCGGCTCAGCCACCCAGCCGTTGCCGGGCGTGGTGCCGGCCCTGGTGGATGCCGAGGGCCATGTGTTGCATGGCGCTACCGAAGGCAATCTGGTACTGCTGGATTCGTGGCCCGGGCAGATGCGCAGCGTGTATGGCGACCACCAGCGGTTCATCGACACCTATTTCAAAACCTATCCCGGGATGTATTTCAGTGGCGATGGTTGCCGCCGCGATGCCGATGGCTATTACTGGATCACCGGCCGCGTGGATGATGTGATCAATGTCAGCGGCCACCGGATTGGTACCGCCGAAGTGGAAAGCGCCCTGGTGCTGCACAAGGATGTGGCCGAAGCGGCGGTAGTGGGCTTCCCGCATGACCTCAAGGGCCAAGGCATTTATGCCTACGTGACGTTGAAGCAGGGCATCGAGCCCAGCGAAGCCCTGCGCCGCGAATTGGTGCAACAGGTACGCAACGAGATTGGCCCCACCGCCACCCCCGACTTCATCCAGTGGGCGCCCGGCCTGCCCAAAACCCGCAGCGGCAAGATCATGCGCCGCATCCTGCGCAAGATCGCCGAAAACGCCCCCGACCAACTCGGCGACACCACGACCCTGGCCGATCCCTCGGTGGTGGAGTCGCTGGTGCAAAACCGGCGCGAGGCGTAAGCAACTTGCGCAGCGCGCGGCCGGGTTGCGGGCCGAGCAGCTCTGCGGCCACCGCAGATTGCTCGACCTTCGATCAAACCTTGCTGGGGTTATCGGCGGGCTGCGCTGCGTGCACCCAGCCGGCAATGACGGCAAACAGCAGCAAATGCACGGCCGCCGAGACCAGCCGGCCACTGGCGGCGTCCGCCAGCGTGGTGGGCCACGCTTGCGAAAGCGCGGCACCGGCAAAATTCCAGCCCCAATGCAGACCCACGGCGGCCCACAGCGAGCGGAAGCGATAGGCTGCCGCGGCGTAGGCCAGGCCGAGGCAGAACAGGCGCAGTTGTTCGGTCAGGCCCCAGTCGAAGCGCCACAGATGATTGCCGGTGTAGAGCAGCGCCGAAGCCAGCACATAGGCCCAGAAGCCCAGCGGCTTGGGCGTGAAGCGCAGCAGAAAGCCGCGGGTGAGGATGTCTTCGGCCAGTGACGGGATAAAGGTGGTCAGCGCCAGCAGGCCCAAGGCCGAAACCGGCAACGCGAGCATCGGTGCGAACGTCTCGATGCCCAGCCCCAGCGCCAATGCTTCGGCGGCAAATTTCGCCAGGATCGCCAGCAGCAACCCACCACCCAGCAGCCCCAGCCAGCGCGGGCGCAGCAGCCCGAACGCGCGCCAACCGCTGCCGTCGATCCAGCGCCCCACCGGCCATGCCAGGGCCAGCGCCAACAGCATCAATGCCGGCCCCAGCGGATTGCCGCGTGCAACCACGGTTTGCAGGCCTTCCGAGGCCTGATAGACCACCAGCAGCAACAAGAATCCGAGTAAGACGCGCTTGTTCATGGGCGTTGCCTTGTGTTCACTTCGTCTGCTGTGTCGCCACCCACGCACGCACTTGGGTTTCCAGTACCGGCAGCGGCACCGAGCCTTGCGACAGAATCACGTCGTGGAAGGCTCGCTCGTCGAATTTGCTGCCCAGTGCGGTTTCCGCTTCGCCGCGCAGGCGGCGGATGGTCAGCTCGCCCAATTTGTAGGACAGCGCCTGTCCCGGCCAGCTGATGTAGCGATCCACTTCAGTGGTGATCTCGTGCTCGGACAGCGCGGTGTTGTCGCGCAGGTAGGCCAGCGCCTGTGCACGCGTCCAGCCCATGTGGTGCACGCCGGTGTCGATCACCAGCCGGCAGGCGCGCCACATCGCATAGGTCAGCCGGCCGAAGTCTTCATACGGGGTCTGGTAGATGCCCATTTCCTTGCCCAGCCATTCGCTGTACAGGCCCCAACCCTCGCCGTAGGCACTGATGTATTCCTTGCGAAAGCCGGGCAGCTCGCCTTGTTCCAACACCAAGGATTGCTGCAAGGAATGCCCGGGGGAAGACTCGTGCAGGGTCAGCGCCGGCAGGTTGTACAGCGGGCGGCTGGGCAGGTCATGGGTGTTCAGCCAATAGGTACCCGCACCGCCCCGGCCTGCGGTCCAGAACGGCGCAATACTGGCCGGTACCGGCACGATGGTGAAGCGCCCGCGCGGCAGGGTGCCGATGATTTTCCCCACCTCGCCATCCACGCGTTTGCTGATCCAGGCGGCATCGTTGAGCAGCTCTTGCGGGGTCTTGGCGTAGAACTGCGGGTCGCTGCGCAGGAAGCTCAGGAAGTCGGCAAAGCGCGTTTGCGGCGAGCGGCCTTTGAACCCCACCTGGTCGATGATCGCGTCCATCTCGGCATGGATGGATGCAACTTCTTGCAGGCCGATGGCATGAATTTCATCGGGCGTTAAGTCCAAGGTAGTGTAGTTGCGAATCTGCTCGCGATACCACGCCTTGCCATTGGGCATGGCTTCGGCGGCCAGCGTGATGCGCGCCTTGGGCATGTAGTCCTGGCGGAAGAAGGTGAGCAGTTTGGAAAATGCGGGAATCACCGCATCCGCGATGGCGGCGCGGCCTTCTGCGCGTAGTGCCGCTTGTTGCTCGGCCGGAATGGTGGAGGGCATTCGTGTGTAGGGTGCCCACAGCGAAGCCGCTTCGGGGTCTTTCAGGTGCGCCGTCATCGCGATGGAATCGTCGCGTCCGTCCAGCACCGCGCGCGGCACCGAAAACCCACGGGCAAGGCCGGCGCGCATGTTGGCGATCTGCTGGTCGAAGTAGCGCGGCACATCACGCAGGCGTGCGGCATAGGCGTGGTAGGCGGCGGCATCGCGCAGCTCGGCGCGGGCCATGAAATCCAGATTCGACCAGAACGAGCTATCCGAATTGAACGGCATTTCATAATCACGAAAGCGCAGCGCCGCCGCCGTGTGCTCGATCTGCGGGCGATAGATCGCGTAGTTCAATTGCTCGCCCGCCGAAAGCGCCCGTACATTCACGCCATCCAGTTGCTTGAGCACACCCTCCAGATAAGCCAGCTTGTTGGCCTGTGCTTGCGGACTGACATCGGGCAGGCTGCGGTTGCGTGCGGCGGCGTTGGGATCGCCATCCTCATCACCACCAGAGGACTGCTGCGTGCGCCATGTCCATTCGGTTTGGTAGATCGACTGGAAGGCTTTGTCTGCGACGGTGGGCTGCACAGCTGGCGCGGCAGTTTGGGCAACGGCAAACGCAGGCAGCAGACAGAGGGCAAGCAGCAGTCGTTTCACGGATGCAATCCAGTCAGGAGGGGACAACAATGCAAGATGGGTTGCGTGTGGCGATACCCCTCTTGCCCTGCTCAATGCCCGGCGCGGTCGCGCTTCCAGCCGCGGTGGCGAATATCCAGATACAGGCTGTAGCAGGCGGTGAAGCTGGGGAACAGGTTTTGCAAAATACCCACGGCGTCATTCTTGCCGAAGATGAAATAGCTCAGCGTCATCAGGCTGCCGACAATGCTCATGTACCAGAACAAACGCGGGATCACCGGCTTGCCGTGCCGGCGGCTGGCGATGAACTGCACCAACCAGCGGCCACCAAACATCAGTGCGCCGATCAACCCGATCAATTTCCACGGGCTCATGTGAATGCCGGTCCACGCCAGCGCGGCCACCGGCGTATCCATGAAGCCCACCGGCGGCAACATCACGGCGTCACTTCCTCAACGGCGGTGCGCCGGCTGCGCACAATCAACCACGCCACCCCGCGCAGGTCACGGATACCTGCCAGTGCACGGCCCAGATTGTTGTACTTGGACACCCCAGCGGTGCGATGGCGATGATTGACCGGCACGCTGACGGTTTGCCAACCGGCGCGCTGCATCAGGGCCGGCAGGTAGCGGTGCATGTGGTCGAAATACGGCAAATCCAGGAATGCCTCACGTTCGAACAATTTGATCCCGCAGCCGGTGTCCGGGGTGGCATCGTGCAGCATGCGGCTGCGAATCGCATTCGCCCATTTGCTGGCCCAGCGCTTGCTGCCGGAATCCTGCCGGTTGACCCGCCAGCCGGCAAACAATTTCACATCGGCAACGGCGCTGGCGCGCTTGTCCAGAAGGTGTGGAATATCGGCGGGATCGTTTTGGCCATCGCCATCCAGGGTCGCAATCCACGGCGCGCGCGCCGCCTTGACACCATTGCGTACGGCGGTGCTTTGCCCGGCATTGGCGAGGTGGCGAATGACGCGCAGCTCGGGCGTACTGGCCTGCAATTGGCGCAGGCGTTGCAAGGTGGCATCGCGCGAGGTGTCATCGACATACACGATTTCAAAATCGATACGGCCGCGGAGTGCAGCGAGAATTTCCGCGACCAACGGCGCGACGTTGTCTTCCTCGTTATGCACGGGGACAACCACCGACAGTTGTGGATGTGCGCTCATGCGGGGTGACTCACGTACGGTTGCGCAGCCGTTCCAGCACGCCGTCCAGCGCATCCAGATTGGCGTAATGGATGATCAGCTTGCCTTTGTTGCCGCGCCCGTTGAGTACGCTGACCTTGCTGCCCAAGGTGTCGGATAGTTCGCGTTCCAAACTGGCGATGTCGGCTTGTTTGGGCTTGGCCTTGGGGGCCGGTTTCTTGGCTTCGGTGACCACTTTGCCGGCTGCGATCAGTTGCACGCGGCGCTCGACTTCGCGCACCGACCAGCCCTCCTCGGCGGCCTGTTTGGCCAAGGCAATCGCCATCGGCTCGGCCAGCGGCAACAAGGCGCGGGCATGGCCCATTTCAATCGCGCTGCTTTGTACCAAGGCGCGCACCGGTTCCGGCAATTCCAGCAGGCGCAGCAAGTTGGACACCGCCGCCCGCGAGCGCCCCACCGCCTCGGCGGCAGCGGCGTGGGTGAGGTCAAATTCGTCGATCAGGCGTTGCAGCGCTTGCGCTTCTTCCAGCGGGTTCAGGTCTTCGCGCTGAATGTTTTCGATCAGCGCCATCGCCACCACGGTGCGGTCATCGACTGCGCGAATGACCACCGGCACGTTGGACAGCCCGGCGCGCTGCGAGGCGCGCCAGCGGCGCTCGCCGGCGATGATTTCGTAGGTGCGGCCACCCTTGCCATCGGCGCCTAGGCGTTCACGCACCACGATCGGCTGGATCACACCCTGTGCTTTGATGGAGGCCGCCAAATCATCCAGCTTGGCGTCGTCCATGGTGCGGCGCGGCTGATATTTGCCGGGCACCATGGCGTCCACCGGCAAGCTGCGCAGCGCTTCGCCAGGTTGCGCTTCCAACACCGGTGCCGAGGCCGCAGCCTTGGGTCCCAGCAACGCTTCCAGGCCGCGCCCCAGTCCCCGCTTCTTGCCGCTGCTTTTGCTTGCCTCGCTCACGCTGTGTTCTCCTTTGCCTGCGCCTGATTGCGTTCGCGCTGGCGACGCAAGACTTCTCCTGCCAAGCCCAGATAGGCCACGCCGCCGCGGCTGGCTTTGTCGTAGCCGATGATGCTCTGGCCGTGGCTGGGTGCTTCGGCCAAACGCACATTGCGCGGAATGATCGTGCGGAACACGCGGTCACCAAAATGCTGGATCAGCTCCGCAGACACGCCATTGGCCAGATTGTTGCGCACGTCGAACATGGTGCGCAGCACGCCTTCGATTTCAAGCTGGGGGTTGAGCCTGTCCTTGAGCGCGTCGATGGTGTCGATCAATGCCGACAGTCCTTCCAGCGCGTAGTACTCGCACTGCATCGGCACCAAGACCGAATCGGCGGCGTTCAGCGCATTCAGCGTGAGCAGCGACAGCGACGGCGGGCAATCGATCAGGATGAAGTCATAGCCATCGCGCAAAGGAGCCAGCGCCTGTTTGAGCCGGCCATTGCGATTCTCGGCATCCATCAACTGGATTTCGGCGGCGGTCAAATCAATATTGCCGGGCAGCAGGTCGTAGCCGTCTTCGCAGCGCAGCAGTGCGTCCTGCGCGCTGTTATCGCCCAGCAAGACATCGGTAATTGCAGTGTCCAGCTCGCGTTTGTTGATGCCGCTGCCCATGGTGGCATTGCCCTGCGGATCCAGATCCACCAGCAGCACGCGCTTGGGGGTACGCGCTAAGGCGGCGGCCAGATTGACGGCGGTGGTGGTCTTGCCAACCCCGCCTTTCTGGTTGGCAATAGCAATGATGCGGGCCATGCGGCGTGTGTTTCCTGCGGCTGGGCCTGCGCGGCGCGCAGGCAGGACAGGGGATTATGCCCTATGCCTGCGTCCGCACGATGTCCACAAGATGCCGTTCTGCCGCCAAGCCGGGGACTTGCAACGTATGGATGCCGGCCACCTGCCAGCCCGCCGGCAGGGCGTCGATCTCGTCCTGTGGCAGCGCACCCTTCATCGCCAATAGATGCCCGGCCGGCCCCGGCAGGTGCCCGCCCAGCTGCAAGATCAGCGGCAAGGTGGCCAGCGCACGTGCGGTGATGGCATCAAAGGGGGTGCCAGGCTGGAACGCCTCGATGCGGGATTCGGCCACGCTGACATTGCCCAGCTTGAGTTGACGCACCGCTTCGCGCAGAAAGCGCGCTTTCTTGCCGTTGCTCTCCACCAAGGTGACGTGCAGGCTGGGGGTGGCAATCGCCAGCGGAATGCCGGGCAGGCCGGGGCCGGTGCCCAGATCGGCCAAGCTGTGCAGCGCGCGCACAAACGGCTGCATCGCCAGCGAATCCAGCACATGCTTGACCAGCATCTCGTGCGGGTCGCGGATCGCGGTGAGGTTGTAGGTGGCATTCCAGCGCGCCAGCAGCGCCAGATAGTCCAGCAGTGGCGTGGCAAGTGCGGTCGGCAACCCCAGTTGGGTCAGGCCGGTCTCTGATGCGGGGCGCAGGGTGTCGTGCATCGGCCTATTGTAGAAGCTGCGCCTGGCCGCGCAGCTCTACCCACGCCGGGGCGTGGTCACTGGGGCGCTCCCAGCTGCGCGGTGTTTTATCGATTCCCACTGCCTGTACCTGTGCCTTGAGTGCATCCGAGACCAGGGTCAAATCAATCCGCAGCCCCAGATTGCGGCGGAATGCCGCTTGCCGGTAATCCCACCAGCTGAACAGTGCCGCGTCGTCGTGCTTGAGCCGCAAGCCATCGTGCAGGCCCAGCGCCAGCAGCCGTTGATAGGCGCTGCGCTCGGCGCTGGACGTGAGGATGTGGTCGTCGTTCCATAGCGCGGCATCGGGCACGTCGCGGTCATCCGGCGCAATATTGAAATCGCCCAGCACCACCAGATGGGGATGCGCCTTGAGTTCCTCCGCCAGCCAGCCATGCACCGCATCCAGCCAGCGCAGTTTGTAATCGTATTTGTCGGTGCCAAGGTCTTGCCCGTTGACCACATACAGATTGACGATGCGCACACCGTTCACGGTGGCCGCAATCGCGCGTGCCTGCGGGTCTGCGAAATCCGGGATGCCCGATTGCACCGCGGCGATGGGGTGCCGCGCCAGCAGGGCCACACCGTTATAGGTCTTCTGGCCATGAAACACGCTGCGATAGCCCGCCTCCAGCAGCGCATCTTCCGGAAACCGATGATCCTCCAGCTTGGTTTCCTGCAAGCCCACCACATCCGGTGCGAAGTCGGCCAACCACTGCTGCAATTGCGGCAGCCGCACGTTAAGGGAGTTGACGTTCCAGCTGGCGATTTTCATGATCGCGATATCCAGTTGATTTAATTGGAGGGTTCTACCCCGAACCGGGGCTCAGAACTCGAACTGATTACCTAAAGCCGCGACAGCAATCCCTCCACCGACCGCTCGACGACGTACTCCGCACGCGATTCGCCAACAGCCAGCGACAGGAAGTGCGCCTTGCCGCACTTGATCTTGCCTTCCTCGATTGGCCGTAGTGCATCGCTGAACAGACTGCCCTTGGTTTCAACCACAAAATACAAGCGCTCCTGTCCATCGTTACCAACCAGCAGCACCGCCCAGTCCGGGTTGTAGTTATCCAGAGGGGTCGGGATTTTGAACCAGTCCGGCAGCTTGGCATAGACCTTGATCGCTTCGTTCCGCTCCAGCTCGCTGGCGAAATTGCGCTCTACATCCGAGTCGTAGACCACGTGTTCGTACACGGCTTTTTCGGTGTTCATCAGCATGTTGTCGATGTAACCCCGCAGCTCCTTCTCTTGGAACAATTCCTGCGCGTAGTACTCCCCATCACCGATGCGCTGGTATCCGGGCTGCATCCGGGGGCGAACCAGGTCGATGACGCGCTCTGCGCCCGAGTTCCTGATGATCCTCATGCGTTGGACCGCTCGCGTCGCAGATCATCGAGAGAACCCGAAACCACGGTTTCGATGAAATCGACCTCCAGGCCGAGGACGGCCGCGATCGCCAACAGTTTGCGTGCACCGAACTCCGCGCATCGCCCGCGCTCAAGCCGGGAAAGCATCTCTTGCGCGACACCGGCCTGCCGGGCGACGTCACCCTGCTTCAAACCAAGCGAGCGTCGTCGGTCTGCAATGGCGTGCCCCAACTCAAGGATTGTCTGCATTCAACTTATTCGGCAAAACCCCAATGTAAATAGATAGCATTTTGACTAATATGTCAAATCATGGGATTGGGTGATTCTGTCTACCTCAATACCCCGCTGCGTCCAATGCTTTTTCGGCTTCGCGGCGGCCAATGTCGATCAATTCGCGGGCGCGCCAGAATTCGTAGAACTCGCAGGCGTCGCGTGGGATATGGATCAGCAATTCGGGGGGTTCCAGCGCCAGTTGCACGCGGGCGATGCGCTCTTGCATGGTTTCCAGCGAACGCGTCATCACTTCCATCAGGCCGAAGTGGTGCCCAGGTGGCGCGCCATCGTCGTCGCCAAAATGCGCATCCCACCAGCGGCCAAGGATGCCGGGCGTGCTCTTGCCGTTTTCGGCATCGACATCGCGTACCGGCGTGTCGGCACGTTGCGGTGGCGCGCTGTGGATATCCACGGCCACCACCCGATGCGGGCCGGCCAAGCGCGTGGCAGTGATTGGCAACGGTGCCAGCAGGCCACCATCCACCAAATCCATATTGCCGATGCTGAGCGGCGTGAAGATGCCAGGAATGGCAAATGAGGCGCGCAGGGCGTCCCACATGTCGCCGTGGCGCAACCAGACTTCACGTTGGCTTTTCAGATCCACTGCGACTGCGGTGAAATCAATCGGCAGCTCTTCGATACGCGGCTCGCCAATCACTTCGCGCAGGGCGCGCACCAATCGGTTGCCGGTGAACATCGCCGGCCGGCTGATGCCGGGATCAAGCAGCCGCAACATTTGGCTGCGACTGGTGGCGCACATCCAGTCGCTCAGTTCGGTCAATTTGCCGGCGGCAAAACACCCACCGACCAAGGCACCGCAGGATGTGCCGGCGACTGCCGTGACATACAAGCCACGCGATTGCAGTACTTCGATCACGCCAATCTGCGCCAGCCCACGCGCGCCGCCACCACTCAACGCCAACACGATTGAGGCATCTTGGGCGGGTTGTGACGCGTCGTTGGTCAGCGGCTGCGTCATGTGCCTGGTTCGTAATTGCTGATGGCCAGTTGCAAATGGCTGCGCAGTTGCTCGCGCAGCGATTTGGGTTCAATGATTTCGGCATCGGCACCGTAGTGCAGCACGTCCATCAGTAATTCACGCGGCACCGAATACGGCACCTTCAACTCGTAACTGCCATCGGCCAGATGCCGGCCCTGTTGCTGCGAATGCCAATGCTCATCGGCCACCCAGCGCGCCGCCTTCGGGCTGAAGCGAATGGTGGCCCAGGCCTTGGGGGCACCGGAAAAGATGCCGTAGCTGCCGGCCAAATGCGCATCCAGCTCGGTATCCGCCACGTCACGTGCCGCACCTTCCACAAATCGCGCCGCCGTCATGCGGTCGATGGAAAAACTTCGCAGCGCCTCGCGATCTTCGTCCCACGCATCCAGATACCAGTTGTCGCGATAGTGGGTGAGGCGCTGCGGGCTGACCATGCGTCGGGTTTTTTCATCGGTGGAACGCGCTCGATAGTCAAATGCCAATTTGCGCCGCTCGAGGACGCACGAGGCGACGATGCGGAAGCTGTGCTCATCCATGCTGCGGCCACGATGCGGGATCACCCGCACCCGCTGCATCGGCACGTGCTTGCTACCCGAATGCGCGTCCAGCAATTTTTCCACGCGCTGTTGCAGCGGCGCCAAGGCGGCCGACAACATGCCGCCGCTGCTGCGTTCCAGCAATTGCTGGGCGGCCAACAATGCGTGCAATTCTTCCGAGTTCAACCACAGGCCGGGCAGCTCGAAGCGCTCGCTTTCGGCCTTGTCATAGGCAAAACCGGCTTCGCCATCGCCGACTACCGGGGCCATCAGTGCATCACGCAAAAACGCGATGTCGCGGTACACGGTGGCCCGCGAGCAAGCCAGTTCATCCTGCAGCCGGGCTACGGTGATCGGGCGGTGGGCGGCCTGTAATTGGCGATGCAGGGCAATGATGCGTTCGTAGCGTTCCATGCCCGGATTATGCGTCAGTGCGCCGTGCGTGGGGCAGGCACCGCCGCGCAGTCAGGCTTGGGCCATACCTGCTGCGGTATGATCTGCGCATGCTTGACGCTGCGACGCCCCTGTTGTTGTGGTTGGCGCTCACCGCACCGCCCACCGCAATCCCCACCCCTGCGCTGCCGTTGCTGCAGCCAGAGGTCGTGCAGCGCTTGATCGATCCGCCGCGCTGCCTGGCCGCGCAATGCGTGAATGGCGAGTGGCAGCGCGGAGCAATGGTCAGTATTCCAGCCGGACAGCGACGGATTGATGCCAATGACTTGCCAGGCAGCGGCAGCCGCCTGCGTTTGTCCGGCAACCGCCCGGATTGGGTGAAAGCGCAAGGCAGCAATGCCCGCGTGGGCATGCAATATGGCGTGCAAGCCGTGCAGACCAAAGACACCAGCCTGAAGATGTCGGTGGATACCGGCTATCGCATGAAAGGCTATGCGGATGACGGCATTGCCGGTACCGGCCCGATTTTGCGCGGCCAGGTGGAATGGCAGCAGACGCTGAGCAAGCGCACCCGGCTATCGCAAACCACGCGCCTGGAAACCGGGCAGCGTGGCACTTATCTGCGTAACAGCTTGCAAGTGAAAACCCAATTGCTGCCAGCCCTGACATTCAGCTCAGGGGTGGAAGTGTCACGTGACAGCAATCTGGTGGGCCGCAATAAAACCGATGCCACCATGAATCTACGCTACGCGTTTTGATGCACGGATTGTTGCGGCCTGGCTTGTTGAAACAGCGCGTGGCGAGGCGCAGTTAGCCGTCGATCAGTGCCCGCGCGCCCTGCGCCAGCAAGGCATCGGCGACCGTAATTCCAAGCGCTTCGGGTGTGGTCATCGCGGCCTCAGCCTGCGCCCGTACACACTGGCCATCACGCGCCGAACCCACCAGCCCTTGCAGCAGCAGGCGCTCACCTTGCAATGTCGCCAATGCTGCCACCGGCACATGGCAACTGCCGTGCAGGGCCAGGTTCATGGCGCGCTCGGCGCGTACACAGGTGTTCGTTGCAGCATCGTCCAGCACGCCGCACAAAGCCTGGGTGGCGGCATCGTCGTGCCGACACTCAATGGTAATCGCGCCTTGTGCAGGTGCCGGCAGCCAATGCGGGGCATCCAGTCGCGTGCGGATGCGGGCATCAAATCCCAACCGGGTCAGGCCAGCGCAAGCCAGCACGATGGCGGCGTAGTCGCCGGCATCGAGTTTGGCCAGCCGCGTGTTGACGTTGCCGCGCAAGTCGCGCAATTGCAGATCAGGGCGTAGTGCGCGCAGTTGCGCCTGCCGACGCAGCGACGAGGTGCCCACGCAAGCGCCCTGCGGCAACTCATCCAGGTGCAGAAAATGATTGCTGACGAAGGCATCTGCATAGTCGGCGCGCGGCAGAATCGCGGCCAGCGCAAACCCCGGCTCCAGCTGCATCGGCACGTCTTTCAACGAGTGCACCGCGCAATCGGCATCGCCCCGCTGCATGGCGATTTCCAGTTCCTTGAGAAACAAGCCCTTGCCGCCAATCGCCGCCAGCGAGCGATCCAGGATCTCGTCGCCGCGGGTGCTCAGCGGCACCAGTTCCACTTGCAAACCGGGATGGGCCGCGCGCAGGCGACTGGCGACGTGTTCGGTCTGCCAAACGGCAAGCGGGCTTTTGCGGGTGGCGATGCGCAGGATGGTCATGCCGGCATTATCGCTTGCCGCGCCGCTGGTTGGCGCCTGTGCGCGGCTACAATTGCTGCAAGGCCTCGCGCAAATGGGGCAGACAACGACGGCTGACTTCCAACGCCGTGCCGCCGTGGCGCAAGACGGCATGCACATGTCCTTCTGGCGAGCGCCGCAATTCGGTGATTTCCTCACGTGCCACCAAGCAATTGCGATGAATGCGCACGAAGCGGTCGGCAAATTCTGTTTCCAGTGACCGCAGTGATTCTTCAATCAGATCCTCGCCACGGGCGTGATGCACCACCACGTATTTTTCATCCGCCTGCAAAAACCAGATGTCATCAACCGGGATCATGCGCAAGTTGCCGCCCAGCCGGGCGCACAATTGGCTGCGCGCGCGCGGCTCACCGGCTTGCGCGGCAGCACGCCCGGCACCACGCCCAGCCAGATAGGTGCGCACTTTGTCCAACGCTTGCGCCAGGCGTTCGGTGCGCACCGGCTTGACCAGATAATCCAGCGCCTGCGCTTCAAACGCGGACAGCGCGTGCGCATCGTAGGCAGTGCAAAACACCACCGCCGGGCGCGGCTGCAGATTGGCCAGCGCGCGCGCAGCCGCCAACCCATCCATGCCGGGCATGGCGATATCCAGTAACACGGCATCCGGGTGCAGGCGTGCGCAGGCATCGATGGCGGCTTGACCGTCGCCGGCCTCACCCACCACATCGATCAGCGGCAGACCGGACAACAGCCCGCACAGGCGCGCGCGCGCCAGCGGCTCATCGTCCACCACCAGCACGCGCATGGGTTGTGTCGTCATGGGCTCACACTCCGGGGCCCACCCCGGGCTTGCCCCGATGGTAGCGGTGTGCAGTGGCCAACGTCACCTCAGCCGGCCGCAAACCGCGCTGTCATCCAGTCGCCCAACTGGGTGATTTCCTCTGCACAGACCGAATGCTGCATCGGGTAGCGCCGCCATTGCATCGCAAACCCTAGCGCCTGCATGGTTTTGGCACTGGCTTCGCCGGCCGCAGGTGGCACCACTGGATCAAACACGCCATGCGCCATAAACAGCGGCTGGGTTGCGGCCTGCACAGCCATGCTGGCTTGCGCCTGCTGGGCAGTCATTGGCAGATAGGTCGACAGCGCAATCAAGCCGGCCAGCGGTTGGCTGCGCGTCAACCCGACTGCCAGCGTGATCGCCCCGCCTTGCGAGAAACCTGCCAGCAACACCCGCTGCGGCGGCACGCCACGTTCACCCTCGCGTGCAATCAGTGCCTCGATTTGCGCGACAGATTCGGCTACACCGGCACTGTCGGCGCGCAGCGCCAGATCATCAAACCCGAAACTGGTGATGTCGTACCACGCCCGCATGCGTGCGCCGCCATTGATCGTGACCGCGCGAACCGGTGCATGCGGGAATACGAAGCGCAGCGCAGGCCAATCCTTGCGCACCAACTCCGGCACGATGGGGGAAAAATCATGCCCGTCGGCACCCAGGCCGTGCAGCCAAATCACGCTCCATTGGGGATGCGCGCCGGTGCTGTGTTCGATGGTTTCAAGCAGCATGTGAAAATGTTCAGCAGTGGCCTGCGCACATTATGCCGATCAATGCGTACGCTCCGCTGCGCGTTGTGGAAACAGCAACACCGCTGCACCCACAAACACCAATAGCGCTGCGGTGGCCGAGGTGCGGCTCAGGGCCAATCCACCGCTGGCCAGCGGCTTATCCAGGAAGTCACCCAGCACCGCGCCCAATGGCCTGGTCAGGATGAAAGCAGCCCAGAACAGCAGCGTGGGCGACACCTTTTTCGACCAATACAGGATCGCCACGAGTGCCAATGCACCGCCAAAGATCGCAATGCCACCGGTATAGCCCAGCCCCTGCGTATCGGCCACCCAATCCCCCAGTGCCGTGCCCAGCGTTTGCGAACACATGATGGTCAACCAGTAAAACCCTTCGGCCTGCGGACTGGCCACACTGGCCACCGACACCGTGCCCAACATGCGCTTCCATGCCCACAACGTGCCCAGCAGCAGCAGCAACAGCACTCCTGAGCCACCGCTATAGCCAATCCCCAGCGAGCGGTCGGCAAAATCGGCGAGTGTGGTGCCCACCGTGGTGCTGGCCAGAATGGCAAACCAATACAGCCATGGGTTGAATTGCTTTGCACGGAGTTGTAACCACACCGCAAATGCGAACAAGACGGTGAAAATGCCGGTGCCAATCAAATACCCATTGGCATGCGTTTGCGTGCCGGCTTCGCCCAGCCACGACATGGTCACCGCATCGCCGCCGGTCTCACCCAGTGTGGTGGCGGCAATCTTGATCAACCAGAACAGCAAGGTGACTGCAGGCACCTTGGCCAGAGGTTGTGACGTCGGTGTATGCATGCGGGTGTACTCGGTATGAAGTGGCGTCAGCATGTGCCGCAACCTGTTGGACTGACTCTGCTGAAACTCAGATGTTCGTTAACCCGATTTACGGCACACTCCAAACCCATGCATCGTTCGCCCATGCCCACCTCTGCCAACCCCGGCCTGCGCGTCTTGCTGATTGAAGATCAGCACGATATCGCCGCCAATATCTGGGATTTTCTGGAGCGACGCGGCCACGAAATGGATCACTGTGCTGATGGTGTCAGTGGCTTGGCGCGGGCGTTGCGTGGTGACGTTGATGTGATTGTGCTTGATCTGGGCTTGCCCAGACTGGATGGTTTGGCATTGTGCCGGCGCTTGCGGGAGGCTGGGCATGGGGTGCCGGTATTGATGTTGACCGCGCGCGACAGTCTGGAAGACAAGCTGCGGGGTTACGCCGAAGGTGCCGATGATTATTTGGTCAAACCCTTCGCATTGCGCGAGCTGGAAGCGCGGATCCGTGCGCTGCGCCGCCATGCGCACGCACAGACCGCATTGACATTTGGGCCATTGACCTACGATCCACACAGCATGACAGCCAGCCGCGAGGGCCGGCGAATTTCGTTGACGCGACTGCAAGGTGCGGTGCTGGCGTGCCTGTTGCAAGAAGCTCCGCGCATCGTGCCGCATGCACGCCTGCTGGAGCATGGGTGGGGCCAGCATGGCGGTGATGTGGCCGCCCTGCAGACCCAGGTGTACGAGTTGCGGGCACTGGTGGATAAGCCGTTTGCGCACGCCATGATCCAATCCGTACGCGGGGTGGGGTACCGCTTGTTGGGGGCGGTATGAGCGCACGATGGCCGCTACGCCGGCGCTTCACGCTATTGGCATTATTGCTGGGCTTGGTGATGAGCAGCTTGTCCGCATGGATCATGCAGGACATGGCCAACGACTACGAATACGTGGTTTCTGGCGAAATCCTGCGCGGGCAAGCCGAAGACTACGGGCAGCGCCTGGCACGTGGGCAGGCGCTGCAACTTCCCTCCACCCATCGCCTAAGCGGGTATCGCATCCTGGATCCGGCGTTGCCGGCGCGCTATGCCCAGCTGCCCGCTGGCATGCACGAAGATCCTGATGATGAAGATATTCACGTCGGGGTGTTCGACACCGCAGCGGGGCGCCTGGTGTTTGTCATCGACATGGGTGATATCGAACAAATGGAGCGCCACCTGCACCGGCTGGTGATTGCCATGATTGTGCTGGGCACTGCATTGGCGGGCTGGTTGGGCTGGCTGTTCGCTGGAATTGCCCTGCAACCGGTGCGACATCTGGCAAAAAGCGTGGAAGCTCTGCCGGTACGGCCGCAGCCAACCCAGCTGGCTGTGGCTGTCAGCCATGATGCCCTTGGGCAATTGGCTTCTGCCATCGACGCCTATCAGGCACGGCTGGTGGATGCCGACGCGCACGAGCAAGCTTTCCTTGCCGATGCCAGCCACGAACTGCGCACCCCGCTGGCGGTGATTCAAGGTGTCACCGAAGTGTTGCTGGACGATGCCGGCATGCCACCGCAGCAGCACACCCGGTTGGCGCGACTCGAGCGTGGTGTGCAAGACATGGGGCAGTTGCTGGAAGCCATGCTGGCCAGCGCGCGGCGTAAACCGTTGACCATTGAGCCCGTGGATGCACAGGCGCTGCTGCAGGATGCCAGTGCGCGTGCAATGGTCGGCAAGCCTGCCATCCCGGTCGTCATTGACGCCCCTGTGCAACTGCACACCGCACGCCGTGAGGCGCTGTTATTGATCGCCGGCCTGCTGCGATTGCAGCTGCAAGCGCAGGCATGCACCCAGCTACACCTGCGCATGGACACGCAGGCACTGGACATCCACACCACCACCACGGCTGATTCGGCGGCCATGCGGTCACTTGCACGCGCCGATACCGGCACCGGTTCGGCCTTGCTGGATCGGTTGGCTGCGCGCCTGGACTGGCAAGTGCTGATCCTGTCCCCCAGCCAGACGCGTTTGCAGCTGCATCCCGAAATTGCGGGCGCCCGCCGCCAGCCCAACAGCTAACTGCTTGCGTGGAAAGGAAAACTCACCCATAATGCGCGGCTCACTGCGTCCTGCAGTGTATCCCGGTGTGGGTATTACTCCGGGGCCGCCGTCTCCCGGGCTACGGGCGACAACCACATACCATCGAGGTGCACAGTGTCCAAAGTCTGCCAAGTTACTGGCAAGCGTACGACGACCGGTAACAACGTCTCGCATTCCAATCGCAAGACCCGCCGTCGCTTCCAGCCCAACCTCCACGAGCGTCGCTTCTGGGTCGCTTCGGAAAACCGTTGGATCAAACTCCGTATTTCCAATGCCGCGCTGCGCACCATCGACAAGAACGGTATCGATGCCGTCCTCGCCGACCTGCGCAAGCAGGGCGAGAAGGTCTGAGGAGAACTGAATCATGGCTACCAAGCGCGATAAAATCCGTCTGATCTCGTCGGCCGGCACCGGTCATTTCTACACCACCGACAAGAACAAGAAAAACACCCCGAACAAGATGGAAGTCAGCAAGTACGACCCCGTTGTTCGCAAGCACGTGATGTACAAGGAAGGCAAGATCAAGTGACGCACTGGCGCGAACGTGCCTGGCGCGTTCGCCTCTGCCGGCGCGGCACCCCCGGATGCTCCTGCCGGGGATCTGGCTCTCAACAAAAACCCGCCATCCTGCGGGTTTTTGTTATGCAGCATCGCCAGCTTTATTGCTGCGGCTTGGCAGCCTCTGCCATTGGCGACGCAGAGCCGGTCGGCTTCACAACTTCCACCTCCACCACCATGTCCAGCACATAGGCGAACTTGGAGCCGTCTTGGCCGGCAGTTTTCAGCGGGAAACGGTTGACGCGCAGTACGCTGCGCACGCCGGGGCGCACCGCAAAGCCTTCAATCGGCGTGCTGAATTCCACAAACGGCCCAGGGGTACCTACTTTCAAACCCTTGCCGTCGTAGTGGATTTCGCGCATCTGTGCGCACAGCACCTTGCTGTCGCTGGCGCAGGGTTTGGCATCGGGGGAGATTTCCAGGAACACGCGCTCGCCCGGGCCGCCGTATTTGGTTTCGGCAGTCTGGTTGCCACCAAATACCAGCACGTCACCGGCCTTGTTGGTCAGTTCCAGCATCGGGTTGCCGCCATCGGCGATGCGCAGCCCCAGTTCACCGGTCAGGCGCTTGCTGGCGGCTTGGTCAAGGCCGGCCAGCTTGGGCTCCGCGCAGGCTTTCATGGTGGAGGCAAAATCCGTGGCCACGATGGTGGCACCGGAGAGTTTGAAGCTGGTATGGAGCATATTGCAGGCGTTATCTACCGATAGCGTACTGGCGGTGAAGTTCAGCGTCAGTGGTTTGTCGGCGCGCGCAAACAGTGCGTCGATGCGTTGCCCCTTGGCATCAGTGGCTGTGGCCAAGGCCCAGTGCTGCTTGGGCAACACGTTGACGGCTTGGATGGGGCCAACCGCATGGAATGAATACTGGACATTGGGATTCATCGGCTTCAGCGCCGGATTGGCGCTGCCGGCGGGCGTGGCGGGTGTTGTTGCCGGGGTTGCACGATTGCTGGCGTCGGCTTTGGCGGTTGCGCTGGATGCCGGGTGCGAGCTGGGGCAGCCCGCCAGGGCCAATGGAAGTGCAAGCAGGAACAGGCGTTTCATGCGAAGACCTCGATACGATGACGCGATGATGGGAAGACGATGTGGAGTGCATGCCGGTGGGGATGATGTGCTTAGCCACCGGTGGGCAGCCAAACCAGCAGGGCGATACCCAACACCAAACGATAGACCGCAAACGCGGTAAAGCGGTGGCTCTGGATATAGTGCAACAACCACTTCACCGCGACAAAAGCAGTGCTGGCCGAAACCGCGAACGCCACGCCAAGCGCCGCCCAATCTTCGCCGCCCAGCGCGCCCTGCTTGTACATCGACAACAGCTCGTAGCCGGTGGCGGCAAACATGGTGGGGATGCCGACCAGAAACGCGAACTCAGTGGCGGCAGCGCGGCTGGTGGTGCCGGCCAGCAGGGCGACGAAAATGGTAGCGGCGCTGCGCGAGGTGCCGGGGAACACGCCAGCCAGCACTTGCGCGGCCCCGACCAGCAAGGCCACCGCCCACGTGATGGTGGTGCGCTCGCCCACCTGCACCGCGCGCCGGCCCGCCAGCCATTCGGCGGCCAGCATCCACAACGCCCCCAGGACCAGCGCCCAGGCCACCGGGGTCACCGACTCCGGCAGTTGCCAGCCCAATTTCTTGACCAGCAACCCCAGCACCGCGGTGACACCGAAGGCCGCCATCAACTTGATCGCGTATGCCCGCGACTGTGCCGGGGTGGCGGTGATGCCCAGTGGGTCGAAGGCGGCCGGCGCATCGCGGCCGGCAAATGCCAGCAACATGCCCCATAAGCGTTTCCAGTAAATCAACACCACCGCAAGGATGGCCCCCGCCTGGATCGCAACATTGAACAGATCGCTGCGCGCGCCCAACCAATGCTCGGCAATCAGCAAATGGCCGGTGCTGGAAATGGGCAGAAATTCGGTGATGCCTTCAATGATGCCCAATAGCAGGGCGGCCAGCAGATCGTTCATCGGCAGAGGAGATGGAAGGGTGGCGCAGCATACCGTGGATTGCAATTCACCAAGTTGGTGATACCTGAGAATTGATTGCACCAAGTGAGTGCTTATTTGCAATGTGTCGATTATCGATTCGTTTAAAATCAATAAGTTATTAGCTGGCACGGCCCTTGCTAATATCACTACCGTCAGGCCCTTGCTTACGCCCCTCCATCCTTTGCCGGAGTACCCCATGTCGCTGGAACAACTCGAAAAGCTCATCAAAGACCACAAGATCGAATTTGTGGACCTGCGTTTTGCCGACATGCGCGGCGTGCAGCACCATGTCACCTTCCCCAAATCGATCGTCGATGCCAGCCTGTTCGAGGATGGCAAGATGTTCGATGGCAGCTCGATTGGCGGCTGGCGCGGTATCCAGAACTCCGACATGGTGCTGCTGCCCGACCCGGCCACCGCCTTCATCGATCCGTTCACCGCTGACCCCACCCTGGTGCTGACTTGCGATGTGCTGGATCCGGCCACCATGCAAGCCTATTCGCGCGATCCGCGTGGCGTGGCGCATCGCGCCGAAGCGTATTTGAAGGCCAGCGGCATCGCCGAGCAGGGCTTCTTCGGGCCAGAACCGGAATTCTTCATTTTCGATTCGGTGCGCTTTGCCAATGAAATGGGCCACACCTTCTTCCAGATTGATTCGGAAGAAGCGCATTGGAATTCCAGCCGCGAATACGCCGGCGGCAACAGCGGCTACCGGCCGATGGTGAAGGGTGGCTACTTCCCGGTGGCACCATTGGATTCGCTGCACGATCTGCGTGCGGAAATGTGCAAGACGCTGGAAAAAGTGGGCATCGAAGTGGAAGTGCACCACCACGAGGTGGCCAATGCCGGCCAGTGCGAGATTGGCACCAAGTTCAATTCGCTGGTGAAGAAAGCCGACGACCTGATGACCATGAAATACGTCATCAAGAACGTGGCGCACCGCAATGGCAAGACCGTCACCTTCATGCCCAAGCCGATCGTCGGCGATAACGGCAGTGGCATGCATGTGCATATGTCGCTGGCCAAGGGCGGCGTCAATCTGTTCTCCGGCGATGGCTACGGCGGCCTGTCGCAGACCGCGCTGTGGTACATCGGCGGCATCTTCAAGCATGCGCGTGCGATCAATGCGTTCGCCAACTCCAGCACCAATTCGTACAAGCGCCTGGTGCCTGGCTACGAAGCGCCGGTGATGCTGGCGTATTCGGCCTCCAACCGTTCGGCCAGCTGCCGCATTCCGTATGTGGCCAACCCGAAGGCACGCCGCATCGAAATGCGCTTCCCCGACCCGATGAACAGCGGCTATTTGACCTTTGCCGCGCTGCTGATGGCGGGTCTGGACGGCATCAAACATCAGATCGATCCGGGCGCGCCGTCCGACAAGGATCTGTACGACCTGCCGCCGGAAGAAGAGAAGAACTACCCCACCGTCTGCCACTCGCTGGATCAGGCGCTGGACGCGCTCGACAAAGATCGCGAATTTCTGAAAGCGGGCGGGGTGTTCACCGATGATTTCATCGACGCCTACATCGGCTTGAAGATGAAGGAAGTGACCGCGTTCCGTGGTGCCACGCACCCGTTGGAATACCAGATGTACTACACGCTCTGATTGCCCGCGCAAGGGTGAGCGAAGCAGGCTGATCCTCGCTTCGCTCCCTCCCCGGCGAGGATTGGAGCGGCCGGAAGCGTGCACTGACGGGTGCACGCCTTCCGCGCCGTTGTCTGCATGGGCAGGGGGCGAGGCGGGCTGCGCGCAGCGGGTCTGCGCGGCAACAACAGGAGGCACATGCGATCGAACGATCGCCGCAGGCAGAACCCACACGATTCTGCATTGCACGAGTACGCAACACTGACCGGGGAGGGCTACCGCTTATGAGGAGCCTGCGTCATGCCGTCTCACGACCTTGCAACACCGTTTCATCGCGTGGCCTCCTTGCAGTGCACACGCAGCCGCACGCACGCGTGCACCTTGTTGGCCTTGTGCACCTTGTCTGCCATCGGCCATGCGCAAGCAGGCAACAGTGGCAACCTGTCGCTGACTAGCGACTATGTCTTTCGCGGCATCTCGCAAAACAATCAACACCCCGCCTTGCAAGCGGGTTTCGAACATGCCGCAGACAATGGCCTGTATGCGGGGGCATGGGGCAGCAACATCAGTTGGCTGGCAGATACCTCCAGCAGCGCCGCACCCATCTCCAGCAGTCTTGAGCTGGATGCCTATGCCGGCTGGCGCGGCACGCCAAGCCCCGCCGTGAGCGTGGATGTGGGCGTGCAGTACTACGCCTATCCCGGCCACTTCCCGTCCGGCTTCAATCGCGCCGATACGCTGGAGTTGTATGCCGGCGTGACGCTTGCCGCCAGCAAGCGTGTCAGCTTGGGCGCGAAGTATTCGCTGGCCACGACCGATCTGTTTGGCTATGCCGACTCCAATGGCAGCGGCTATCTCGACCTCAGCGCCACCTTCGCCGTTGACGACCACTGGAGCCTTGCCGCGCATGCCGGCAAACAGTGGATTTCACACAACGCCGCCTTCGCCTATCGCGATTGGAAGCTGGGCCTGACCCGCAATTTTGCCAACGGCGTGACGCTGGGGCTGGCCTATACCGGCAGTACGGCCAATAGCGCGCTGTACATCAATCCCGATGGCCACACGCTGGCCAGGGACACCGTGGCATTGACTCTCGGCAAGACTTTTTGAAGGAGCCACAGACCGATGAAACTGATCACTGCGATCATTCGCCCATTCAAGCTTGACGATGTGCGCGAGGCACTGACCGATGCGGGGGTGTCCGGCATCACCGTCACTGAGGTCAAGGGATTTGGCCGCCAAAAAGGCCATACCGAGTTGTACCGCGGTGCCGAGTATCAAGTCGATTTTTTGCCCAAGCTGAAAATCGAATGCGCGGTAGATAACGCGGCCTTCGATGCCGCGCTGGAAGCCATCATGAGTGCTGCCGCCACCGGCAAGGTTGGCGACGGCAAGGTGTTCGTGATCGGCCTCGAGCAAGCCATCCGTATTCGCACCGGGGAGATTGGCACCGATGCGCTCTGACCTACGCGAGGACTCCATGCACACTTTCATTGCACACGCTTCCATTACGCATGTGTCACCCCGCCCACCGCAGTGGGCGTGGTTGTGGCTGCTCTGCATCTGCGGCAGCGTGTCCGCACAATCGGCGGCCCCTGTGCCCAGCCTCAGCAAACCCGATACGGTGTGGGTATTGGTGAGTGCGTGTCTGGTGATCTTCATGACCTTGCCCGGACTGGCCTTGTTTTATGGTGGCCTGGTGCGCAGCAAAAATGTGCTTTCAATCCTGATGCAAACGTTGGCGGTGTTTGCGGTAGTCGCCATTTTGTGGGCGCTGTATGGCTACAGCCTGGCGTTTACCGAAGGCAATGCGTTCATCGGCGGGCTGGACCGGGTACTCGCACACGGGCTGGATGCCAATGCATTGGCTGCCACCTTCAGCAAAGGCGTGTATATCCCGGAACTGGCGTTCTTTGTGTTTCAAGGCGCATTTGCCTGCATCGCGTGTGCGCTGGTAGTGGGCGCGTTTGCCGAGCGCGTGAAGTTTTCCGGCGTGCTGCTGTTCACCGTGCTGTGGTTCACCTTTGCCTATCTGCCAATGGCGCACATGGTCTGGTTTTTCCCGGGCCCGGATGCGTTCACATCCAACGCGATGGCGGCGACGGCGACGGCGAAGGCGGGGTATCTGTGGGCGAGGGGCGCGTTGGATTTTGCCGGCGGCACGGTAGTGCATATCAATGCCGCAGTGGCCGGTTTGGTGGGCGCATTCATGGTCGGCAAGCGCATTGGCTATGGGCGTGAAGCGTTGAAGCCGCACAACCTCACCCAGACCATGGTCGGCGCGTCGATCCTGTGGGTGGGCTGGTTTGGCTTCAATGCCGGCTCTGCGCTGGAAGCCAATGGCACCGCCGCGCTGGCCTTCGTCAACACCTTCCTTGCCACTGCCGCTGCGGTAGTGGCATGGACGGCATTGGAATGGCTGCACAAGGGCAAGCCCTCGCTGCTGGGCGCGGCCTCCGGTGCAGTGGCGGGCTTGGTGGCGATCACTCCGGCGGCCGGCTTGGTGGGTTTGATGGGCGCTTTGGCGATGGGCACGATCACCGGCGCACTCTGCCTGTGGGGGGTGGGCGGTTTGAAGCGTTGGCTGCGAGCCGACGACAGCTTGGACGTGTTTGGCGTGCATGGCGTGGGCGGCATCGCCGGGGCCTTGCTCACCGGTGTATTCGCTGCCCCGCGGCTGGGTGGTGCGGGGCTCTGGGACTACGTCAGCGAGCGTGCTTCACCCGATTACAACCTGCTGGCGCAACTATGGATCCAGCTGCAGGGCGTGCTGGTGACGGTGGCGCTATCCGGCACGGTGTCACTGCTTGCGTTTGTCATCGTCAAATACACGGTGGGGTTGCGGGTGGATGCCGACGCCGAACGCGAAGGCCTGGACATCGCCACCCACGGCGAAAACGCTTACGCCAATTAGAAGCACGATGGGGCGAGACCACATGGTTTCGCCCTGTTAGTGCGTCTGCAAACCCTGCGCTGGATGCGCACGCACAAATGCCACGAACGCATCCATCGGCAGTGCCGGCGACCAATGAAAGCCCTGCCCGAATTCGCAGCCGAACTCGGCTAGCCGCGCCCGTGTAGCGGCATCCTCCACACCTTCGGCCACCACTTGCAAATCCAGGCAGTGCGCCATTTCGATGATCGCGCGCACCAGTCCTTCATCATGCGGATTGGTGCACATCCGGCGCACGAAGGATTGGTCGATTTTCAGTCGATCCACTGCAAATCGGCGCAGATAGCCAAGGTTGGAATAACCCGTGCCAAAGTCATCGATGGTGATATGCACGCCGGTGCTACTCAGGCGTTGCAAGGCCGCGCTCAGATGTTGGGCGTCGGCCAGCAGCGATGATTCGGTCAACTCCAATTCCAGCGCACTGGTGGGCAGGCCGGCACTGTTCAACGCCGCAGACACCACCGCCTCCAAATTGCCGCGCTGAAATTGCAGTGGCGACACGTTCACCGCGACTACCAATTCACCCAAGCCCTGCGCACGCCACGCACGGGCTGCCTGACACGCTTGCTGCATTACCAAATCACCAATCACGGTGATCAGGCCACTGCGCTCGGCGATGGGAATAAAACGTGCCGGTGCCACCAGCCCCCACTCGGGGTGCTGCCAGCGCAACAACGCTTCGGCACCGGTGATGCGACCGCTGCGCAATCCGATTTGCGGCTGAAAATGCAATTGCAGCTCGTTCTGTGCAATCGCCAGACGCAGGCGTGATGCAATTTTCAAATCCTCCACCGCGCCGCCGGCCATGTCCGGGGCAAAGTGCAGGAAGGTATTGCGGCCGGATTCCTTGGCTCGGTACATCGCCATATCGGCGTGCTCGAGCAGCGTGCTGGCATCGTTGCCATCGCCAGGCGCCATCGCAATGCCCACCGATGCGGTGACCGGCACATCCAGCCCATCCAGCGGAAACGCCTGCTCCAAGGTGTCAAAGATACGGCCCACCATGTCATCCACCGAGTCCTGCGTCTGCACACCGCCGAGCAGGATGAAGAACTCATCGCCGGATGCGCGCGCCACCATGCCGGAATTTCCCACGCACATCCCAAGTGCGTCGGCGACCTGGCACAACAGCACATCGCCCGCGGCATGCCCAAGCGAATCATTGATGGTTTTGAAGTTATCCAAATCCAGCAGCAGCACTGCAACCATTTGCGGCGAATCCGCACTGTCCATCAATAATCGTTTCAATTGCTCTTTGGCCGACACCCGGTTGGGTAACCCGGTCAGGCTATCGCGCAAGGCCAAATATTCAATTTGCGCATGCGAGGCCTGCAAGGCCAGCTTTTCGGACTCCAACCGCGTCAACACACGCCGCAAGTCACTCACGATCAACCACACGAAAAACCCACTCAGGGTGACGATCAGGCACACATTGAAAGCGCGCAGCGGCCCAACCGGCAATGGCGAGTGAGGCATCAGCCCGGATACATCCAGCAAGTACACGCTGATGAACGAAAGCACCATCATGCTGGTGAACCACAGCAGCAACCGTCGGTTACCAAACAGTCCGGCAAACACCAGTAGTGCCGGATACGCCATCCCGGCTTCGTCAAACAAGCCTTGGCCGATCACCATCAATACGGTCAGGCCCAGCATCAGCGTGACGATCAAAAACCATGCGGCGCGCACCAGATGCCCGCGTCTGTTCCACCAGTACGCCAGCAACATCGGCCCAAGCATGGCCAGCTCGATGCTGGCGGATGTCCATCGTCCAAGCGATGCATTGGCCAGCATCACGGCGCCAAATGCGCCCATCAACAGCCACAGTATTTGCCGAAAGCGCTGTTGTTGCAGCGCCAACAGTGCATCTGGCAAGGCGCGGCGATGGCGTCCGTTCAGCTCGGCGGTCATTCGTGGGTTTCCAGGATTGCCTGCGGGGGCGGGCAGAGGCGTGCGTGGCATCACCAACGGCGTTACCTGTTCACAGTCCCCAAGCGGCAACACGGTATGTCGAAGTCGGGCTGCTGTCGAGACATGCCTGACTTCCGCAACGAATGCCCGCTGCCATACCCACATACATGCACTATGATCCGGATATGTTGCGACCTGCCTGTTATCTCCTGCTGCTCTTGTTGCTCAGCGCGTGCGCGCACACGCCCGTGCCGATGCACAACCCGCTGGCGCAATGGGTGCCATCCCCCAATGCGGATGCACGCCGTGCCGTCATCATCGTGTTGCACGCCACCGAGCAACATTCCGTGCAGCAAAGCCTGGATACCTTGCGCACCGCCAACAGCAAAGGCCCGGTCAGTGCGCATTATCTGATCGGCAAAGACGGCGTGACCTATCAGTTGGTGGATGACGGCGCCCGTGCTTGGCATGCCGGCGGTGGCCGCTGGGGCACGATTACCGATCTCAATTCGGCTTCGATCGGGATCGAAATCGATAATGCCGTGGGGGTCGCCTACACCGACGCGCAAATCGTCGCGCTACTGCGCTTGCTGGATGATTTGACCACGCGCTTGTCGATCCCCAAAACCCAGGTCATCGGGCATGCTGATCTGGCACCCACCCGCAAACGTGACCCCGGCGCCTTGTTCCCGTGGCAACGTTTGGCGGATGCAGGGTTCGGGCTGTGGCCGCAGGGCGGCTTGCAAGATCCACCGGCGGGGTTTGACCCGTGGCTGGCGATGGCGGCGGTGGGTTATCCATTGGCCGATCGTGCGGCTGCGGTGCGTGCCTTCCATCGCCATTATCGCGGCCGTGACGACGGCGAAGACCCGCAGGCCAGCTTCGATGCGGAAGATTTGCGTATCCTGCATGCACTGAGCAATCAACGCCTAGCGATGCGGCCCTGACCACACGACCCCGGGTTTGCACTAAATTAGTGCAATGCCTGCCCCGTTGCCGTTCGACATCCTGGATGACCTGACCACGCCATTGCTGTGGTTGGATACCGATGGCCGCGTGGCGCACACCAATCTGGCGGCAGGGCGCTGGCTAAGCGTGAGTCGCCGCCGCCTGTTGGGCACGCCGGCGGCAGCGCTGGAACGGCAGACACAAACGCTGGCCGTCGCCCTGCAAGTCGACACCGATGCCCCGCAACGCTTGCGGCGGGTGGCCTTGGCCGCCCCCGGCAGTGACGAGCTGCAGTTTGCCGACTTATGGCTAGCACCGTGCGCCACCAGCGGCCGCTGGCTGGAGCTGCACCCGGTCGATGAGTTCGGCAGCGACACCCATACCCAATCGCTGCCGGCGGCGCTGAGTGCGTCGCTGAAAGGTTTGGCTCATGAACTGCGCAATCCACTGGCCGGCATCAAGGGCGCGGCGCAATTGCTGGCGCGCCGTGGTGATGCCGACAGCCGTGCATTGACCGGCTTGATCGAGGCCGAAGTGGAGCGCTTGGCCACGCTGGTGGATCGCTTGCTGTCACCGGCACCGCCGCGTGCGTTTGCACCGTTGAATATCCACGAAGTATTGGAGCGTGTGCTGCGCTTGGCCGAAACCGATGCCGGCTGGGTGACCCGTTTGCAGCGCGACTACGACCCGTCTTTGCCAGATGTCGAAGGTGATGCTGACCGCCTGACCCAAGCGGTGTGGAACTTGGTGCGCAACGCGCTGGAAGCCGGTGCCAGCGTGGTGCAATTGCGCACCCGGGTGGAGCATGCCGCGCGCATTTTTGATGCCGTGCATGCGCAGGCATTGCGTCTGGATATCGTCGATGACGGCTGCGGCATTCCGACAGAATTGGCCGAACATGTCTTGCTGCCCTTGGTCAGCGGTCGCGCCGACGGCACCGGCTTGGGGCTGGCGCTGACCCAGCAGATCGCGCGTGAGCATCGCGGATCGTTGACTTGGCGCTCGCGCCCCGGGCATACCGTATTCACCCTGTTGCTGCCACTATCGGAGCCAAGTCATGACTGAGCCGGTAGGTCTGTGGGTGGTGGATGACGACCACGCCGTGCGCTATGTCTTGGCTACCGCATTGCGCGATGCCGGCTACGCGGTGGAAGCTTTCAGCAATGCAGCCGATGCCCTCGACATGCTGCACACCGGCACGGTACCGGCACTGGTGATCACCGATGTGCGCATGCCCGGCGACGGTGGCCTGCAGCTGCTGGACAAACTCAAAGCGGCGCAGCCGCAACTGCCGGTGATCGTGATGTCGGCCTATACCGATGTGGCCAGCACCGCCGGCGCGTTTCGCGGCGGCGCGCACGAGTTTTTGTCCAAACCGTTCGATCTGGATGAAGCGGTGGCACTGGTCCGCCGCGCCTTGCCACAGCCCACCCCTGTCGCCACTCCCGTCATTGCGCCGGCCGCTGCCGATGGCAGCCTGCTGGTGGGCCATGCGCCGGCGATGCGTGCTCTGTTTCGTGCCATTGGCCGGTTGGCGCAGGTACCGTTGTCGGTCTTGGTCACCGGCGAAACCGGTACCGGAAAGGAGTTGGTGGCACGTGCGCTGCATCGCGAATCCCCGCGTGCCACGCGACCGTTTGTCGCGCTGAATACCGCAGCGATCCCATCCGAATTGCTGGAGTCCGAACTCTTCGGCCACGAGGCTGGTGCATTCACAGGAGCCAGCAAACGCCATATCGGCCGTTTCGAACAGGCCGATGGCGGTACCCTGTTTCTGGATGAAATCGGCGACATGCCAGCGGCACTGCAAACGCGGTTGTTGCGCGTACTGGCCGAGGGCGAGTTTTACCGCGTCGGTGGGCGCGAGCTGATCCGCGTGGATGTGCGCTTGATCGCAGCCACCCATCAGCCGCTGGAAGCCTTGGTCGATGCCGGGCGGTTTCGCGCCGATTTGCTGCATCGCTTGAATGTGGTGCGGCTGCCGCTGCCACCCCTGCGTGAGCGCAGCGAAGATATTCCCGAGCTGGCTGCGCGCTTTCTGGCGCATGCCGCGCAGCGCCTGCAACTGCCTGTCAAACAGTTCAGCAACGCTGCATTCGAACGCCTGCAAGCACACGCTTGGCCGGGCAATGTGCGTGAGTTGGAAAACCTGTGTTGGCGCTTGGCTGCATTGGCCCCAGGCGACAGCATTGGCGTGCAGGATTTGGCCGACACTCTGCCCGGCGCGGTTGCACACGCCGGCAACGTCGCCGTTAGCTGGACGCAGCCGTTATCGACATGGGCGCAACAGCAGTTGCGCCAACATACCCCCGAGTTGCACGCACTGGCCAAGGCGCAGTTCGAACAAGCCTTGTTGGACGCGGCACTGGCTCACTGCGACGGGCATCGTGGTGACGCGGCCCAAGCTCTCGGGTTGGGCCGCAATACGATTACCCGCAAGTTGGGCAGCTCACGCAAGCAAGCACCGATTAGCTGACGCAAACCCGCACAGGAGAACACCATGCACCGCCATACCGCATCCAGCCTGTCGATGGTCTTCCCCTTGATGCTGGCCGCCTGTGCCAGCCAGCCGGCGGTCGCCCCCAAACCCACGCAAGCAACCCCCGCTGCCATCAGCACCAGCAAGCAAGCCGTGGCCAACCTCGCCTCGGCTTCCGGCAGCTTGGTCAGCGGCAAACTCACCTTGCTGCCAATGGGCGCAGGCGTGTACATCCGTGGTGATATCGGTGGTCTGACGCCAGGCAGCAGCCACGGCTTTCACATCCACGAAAAAGGCGATTGCAGCGCAGTGGATGCGGCCAGCGCCGGCGGCCACTTCAACCCGGCGATGCAGCCGCATGGCCGCGCCGGGCACGGTGCACACCATGCGGGGGATAGCGACAACCTGATCGCCAATGCCAATGGCGTGGCGCATGTGGCTGTGCAAGTGGATGGCGTCGGTTTGGGGGGCAGTGCAGCCACCGACATCGTGGGCCGTGCCATCATCGTCCACGCCAATGCCGACGATTACAGCAGCCAGCCGGCCGGCAATGCCGGTGCGCGGGTGGCCTGCGGGGTGATTCGCGCCACGCCATAAACCTGTTCGCGGGCGGTTGTCCGGTTCCGGCGCATTTTTCCGCTAGAGCAGAGAACACCCCTGGCGGATATTTCCCATGCATCCTGCACTACGTTGTTGTGCGCCATTTGCGCTGTGCGTGTTGGCGGCGTGTTCGCCAGATCAGGCTCCGAACGACGCGCACAAATCCGGATCGCCGCCGCCCTCGAGCATGGCAGCACAGTCCCCCGCGCTTCAGGTGAAAAATCCGCAAGACGAAAAATGCACCCACGAACCGCGCACCGATCCCAATGACCAACGCCCGCGCTGCGCTGGCATGGGCAGTCCGCAGGCCAGCGATTCGCACGCCTATCGCATCACCTTGGAAAACGGCGAATCCTTCACCACCTGCGACATCACCCGGCCGTTCAGCGGCAAAATCGGGCGCGGCATGATCACCTTGAAGTACACACCCAACGACCGCAAAAGCGGCAAGGTGGACTGGGTGTTTGCCGGTGGCGGCGGCATGGCCAATACCGCATACACCTACACGCTTGACGGCCCGGAAGACAAGATGACCGCGACCTACACCGCCGCCGCCGCAGTGACCGGGCGTGGCTCGGGCCTGACCGTGCAAGCAAAAGCCGTACACCAGACGTTTACCGACCAATGGACGCGGATTGATCACTGCGAAGCCACGCCATGATCCGCCACTGCAGCCTGCGGACCCACAGCCACTGGTGGGGAGGCTGCGCTAAGTGATGTCCCCCACGACAAGCGACTCCCGACAACCCAGTGGAATGACCACGCAACCTCCACGGACCCTGCACATGCCCAGATCCGCATGGCCCATCCTTTGCACCACTGCACTTGTGCTGCTTGTTGCCTGCGCACCGAAGCAGGAACCGCACACTGCAGCGCCCTCCCAACCCGTGCCTGCAGCAGCAAATGCACCCATTGCAACAACTGCGCCGCCGGAAGAACCATGCACCAATGCGCCACGCACGGATGAAAACGACAAACGCCCGCGTTGTGGCGGGATCGGTGCAGCTGTCGCACCACGCGCTTACCACGTGGTTGGCGGCAGCGGTGACCCGGTGGATGACACCATTTGCGATATCAGCCAGAGCTTTGTGCTCAACGGCAGGATGTTCGGGGTGGCATTCAGCGGCGGCGTGGACGGCACCTACAAGTTCGTGCGCACACCCAACATTCCCAGCCTGCATTGGAGTGCCGGCGGGCGCTATCACATCGAATTCCCCGATGGCGCAGACAAGCCGGGCACGCTGACCACCGAAGGCGGCGGCACCACCACCGCCGGCAGCCAGTCGCGCACTACCAGTGGTGGCGAGCATTTCACCCTGACGCCCGTGGACGACTGCGGAGGTGCGACATGAGTGGGCACGGGATCGTGTGGCATTGCACTCTCCTTGCCGGAGCTTCCGGATGAAAACGCGTCATCTCGCCCTCCTTGCCATGCTGGCGTGCGCGCCGGCCGCACATGCGCAGCAATGGCTGGTCAACAGCGCCATCAGCCACCAGATCATGGACACCGCCATCTGCGACAGCGCACTGCGCAAGCACGAGCGCCTGCCGGATGTCTGCGCCAAGTACCCGCGCTATGGCGGCAAGGTCACGCCGGGCAGCAGCGTGGCACCCAGCCGCCCCACCTCGCCGACGGCCACGCTGTTCACCCCGGTGGCGGGCGGCGACGCGGTGCAGCAGCTGGCCGACAGCCTGGGCAACTCGCCGGAGGAACAGCGGCAGATCCTGCAACTGGCTGGCGCGGGCAAGGAGATGTTCGCGCTGAAGTACAAGGGCAAGTGGCAGAACACGATCGCCGGCGCGATGACCTTCTTCATCGCCTCCGTGGCGACCGTGCAGACCGAACGGGAGCCGTATGCCGACGCGCAGCAGCGACTGTTCGATTCACTCAATGCGAGTCTGGCGCAGTCGGACATCGCCCGCGCCCCGGACAAGGACAAGACCGCGCGCTACGACGTTCTGCTCGCCGCCGCCGGCCTGCCGCTGGTGTTCTACGTGGACGGCAAGCAGCACGGCAATGCCACGCAGGTCGAGCAGGCCAGGACGATGGCCGCCGGCTTCAGCCGGAAGCTGCTGCATGTCGAACCGCAGGTTCTTGGCGGAATGTTGTCGCCGGTTGCACCCACCGCTGCGTCGGCACCCACCACCGGCGCGGCCGCTGCCAGCGGCGGTCGCCTGGCTGACGGGCATTACGACTGCCTGATCCTGTCGATGACCGTCGGATCATCGTTCTCGACCCAGTACCAACCGACCGGGATGTCATTCGCCATCGCCGGCAATGCCTACTCCGCCAATGCCGGCGGCGGCACGGTCGCGGTCTCGCCGGACACGCCTTTCGCCCGACGCGAATCCCGGCGCGCGTCAAGCGGGCACCACATGCCGGGAACCCTCATCAATGGGAGCACATCATGATTCGGAGCTTCAAGATCACCTTGCCCTTCATCCTCGCTTGTGCCGCATTGGCGCCGACCGCGCACGCCGATTCGGTCAACGGCGGCAAGGGCGCCGCCGAACAATGCGTCAAATACCAGCATGCCAGAAGCGACAAACAGATCGCGTCCTGCTGCGCGGACATGCTCGATGGCGCAGGCGGGAAAGCCGCGCAACAAGAATGCGTGAAGTCCGGCAAGGCGATGGTGAGCGAGAAAAAAGTGGCGGCACCAAGCAAGGGCTAGCGCATGCCTAATTTGTGCGCCAGCGACTCGGCATCGGCGCGGCTGTTTTCTTGCGGCAATAACGCTTCGCGCAATACAGGTAGCGCGTGTTCAAGCAACTGGCGAGCCCCGTTTTTATCATCGCGGTCGAACAGGATGCCGGCAAGTTCTTCGTGCGCAATGGCAAGGTCGACTGGCAGTGCGCCCGCCGCTTCAAACTTGCCGATAGCCTCGCGCTGCAAGGTTTCTGCGTGCGCAAGATCGCCGCTATCGCGTGCAAATGAGGCTTCTGCACGCAGCGCATGGGTAAACACCGGATGGGTGTCCGGCACCAGCGCGGACCAGCGCTTGCGGGCTTCCGCCAGCAGCGGCAGGCCACGTGCCGGGTCGTGCAGGTGTCGGGCAATCACGACCAACTGCCACGTCGTCAAGGCGTATTCGGCCGAATCCTCGCCATCCAATGTGCGTGCGCGTTCGCGCAGGGCCTGCATGCGCTTGAAGGCCTCGGCTTGCTGCCCGGCAAGACCGAGGCTCCGCACGTAATTACGCTCCAACATGCGGCGTTGCGGATCGTCAGCGGAGAGACCGGCTGCATCCAGCAGGGCCAGCGCTTGCTTGCCCAGCGCCAGCGCCGCGGCGTAATCGCCGGCATTTTCGTTGGTGCCGGACAGGTTCATCAGCGAAATCGCGCGCTCGGTTGGTGCTGGTGTCGCCGCGCTTCCGATTGATTCGCCTTGGGCGATTGCCTGAAGGCCTTCGCGGTAGCGCCCCAGATCGTTGAGTACAAGGCCAAGTGTGTTCTGCAGCGTCGCCATGTGGTTGCCGGTGTCGCTGGTGGTCTTGCGTTGCAGGGCAATGGCTCGGCGGATCACGGGTTCGGCGGACCTGGCATCGCCCAGTTTGAGCAGGGCTTCGGCGCGTGAGCGCAGCAGGTTGATGCGCATCGGATGATCGGCCGGGATACCGCTGCGGTCGGCAAAGGCGATGCCCTGGTCGACGATCTGCAGGGCTCGCTTGTAATCGCCGTTGAACGACAACATCGAGGAAAGAGTCTGGCTACTGTTGATCACCACGTCTCGCGGCGGATCCTTCATGCTGCGTGCCAGCGCCAGCACTTGCAGCCACTCCTGCTCTGCCTGTTTGTTGTCACCGTTGCGGTAGTACGCGATTCCCAGCTGGTCATGGATGTAGAGCTGCTGCGCGGGATCGTCGGATGCGAATCTGCCACGCAGCGTGGCCGCACGTTGCGCGATTGCCAGCGATGCCTTGCCGCGCTCCAGCGTGCCCAAGGCGCTGGAGTAGGCATCCAGGTCGCTGGCCAGCAGCAGTGCCTCTTCGCGGCTGGACGGCGTTACCCCGCGCAGACCTTGTTCGAGCAAGGCGGCGGCGGTCTTCGGTTCGCCCAGCGACGTGTACAGTCGCCCAAGTAGCCGTTGCACCGACTGCTTCACTTGCGGATCGAGCCGCTTCTGATCGAGTTGCGTGCGTGCCTGGTCGAGTAGTTGGCGGACGCTGACATCGGTACTCATCGCTTGATCGGGCGATGCGGCGGCCAGCGTATCGGTGAGGAACGCCAGCGTGGTGCGTGCGCTGTCACTTTCACGCTGCGCGATCTGTGCTTGCGTGCGCGCCTCCCGCGCCTGCCACAACGCCACCCCGGTGCCAGCAAGCAGCGCCACGGTAATTGCCGCCAGCGAAGCCGCCAGCGCACGGTTGCGGCGCAGCCACAGTCGCGTGCGCTGCATGCGCGACAGCGGCACGGCAGCGATTGGGCGGTTGTCCAACCACGCCTTCAAATCATTCGCCAGAGCATCGGCGGAGGCATAGCGCTGCTCGGGGTTGCGACGCAAACACGCTTGCACGATGTCGGCGAGGCTGCCGCGTAGCGCCTTGGAAAGTGCCGTCGGGCTCAATCCGCCGCGTAGCGCTGCTTGTTCTGCGGGTGCGCTGGAAGCAGCCCGGGTCAGCGGTTCGGGCTCGCGTTCCAGCTGCTGCAGCTGGCTGGCGACCGGGGTGTCGCGGGTCAGCCCGAACGGATGCGCGCCCGATAACAAGCGATGCAAGATCACGCCCAACTGCCAGAGGTCGGTGGCGGTGGTGATCGGCGCGTCATGCAGCTGTTCGGGGCTGGCGTATTCAAAGGTGAGTGCGCGATCGAGGGTCGCCGTGGCTTCGGCATCGGCCAATTGCTTGGCGATGCCGAAGTCGAGCAGCTTCACCCGGCCTTCGGTATCCACCAATAAATTGGACGGCTTGAGGTCGCGGTGTACGACCAGATTCCGATGTGCATAACGCACCGCGTCGAGCACCTGCAAGAACAACACGATGCGTTCACGCAGGCCGAGTGTGTGCACATCGCACCAACGGTCGATGGCCACGCCATCGATACGCTCCATCACGAAATAGGGTTCGCCCTCAGCGCTGAATCCGCCGTCCAATAACCGCGCGATATTGGGGTGTTGCAAGCCCGCAAGAATTTGTCGCTCACGCAGGAAACGCTCACGCGCCGCTTGTGAATCCGCGCTGGCGCGAATCAGCTTGAGTGCCGCGTGCTGCGCATACGCACCATCACTGCGCTCCGCCGCATACACCGCGCCCATGCCGCCGCGGCCGATGACGTCAATGATTTTCCACGCGCCGATACTGCGGCCCAGCATGGGGTCGTGTTGCGGACTCTCCTCATGCCCGAGTGCCCCCCCCCACACATCTGCGTTGCCGCTAAACGGCTCCGTGGCGGCCGCATCGGCATCCAGCAGGGCCTGTACTTGTGCGCGCAACGCGGCATCATCACCACACAACTCGGTCAGCTTGTTGCCGCGTGCACTCGCGGCAAGATCAACTACCGCATCGAAGATTTTCAAAGCGTGGCGGCGCTGCTCTGCGGCGTGGTTGTTCATATCGCTCAATCCCGCCAGCGCTGAAGAGGAAAGTGCAAACAGTGTGGCTGACCATCCGCACAATGCACGTACTGCACCGGTACGCCATGGGCTTCCAGCACCGCGGCGTATTGCCGGCAACGCATTTGGAACAAGGTAAAACCGCGCTCCAGTTTGGCTGCATCGTCTTGCTGCGGGGCATTGCGGGTTTGCCATGTCGCCGGATCCAGCAAGGCAATGCGCACTTCGCCATCGGCATAGCGCGCCAGCGGTTCCGGTGGCGCATCCAATAACCACTCGCCGGCAGGTTCCAGCAAGGCGGTTTCCAGCAAGGTCCACATGCCCTCCAGCCCGGCGTTCTGGTATTGCATCGCCATCATCGCCAGCAAGTCATGCAGGCTCAGGTAGCGGATATGTTCGATGCGTGCACCCAGACCTTCTTGCAAGGCCAGTGCGGCATCGGCCTGAGCCATGCCGCAGTCGAATAATTTCGATTCCAGTTGCTCGGCCACGCTGTCGAATGCGCCGCCGCGCAGCACGAATGGCAACACCCGCAAGCCGCCGCCGGCGAGTGCCGCATCAGCTTGCATCGGCACCGGCAACGCGCCTTGTGCATCGGCACCAAACCCGATCACGCGGGCGCCTTGCGCCTGCCCGGGCGCACGTTGCAGCAATTCCTGCACGTGCCGGTGCAGCGGCCACGCCGGGCGCAAGGCTTCGGCGGGATCAAAATGCGCGGCCAGCAGCGCCAACTCGCAATCGGCAACATCAGGGGCCAGCTTGGCCAAGTCGCGGCCCAACAGTGCGGCCACTTCGCCGGCGGATGCTGCGGGTAATGCGGCGCGTTCGGGTGGGCTGCCGTCACGCAACTCAATGGCGATCACGCCGCGGAACACGGCTGGGGAATTGGACGCTTGCGACATATGGAGTCTTGACTCGGAAAGGCGGCGCTACACTCGGCCTACATTATGCCCGCTGCGCGGGCGCGTCCTTGAGGTGAGTCATGCAATACGGTCGTCCCGTGGCGGTGCTGGGTGGTGTACGCATTCCTTTTTGCCGGCAAAACACGGCGTATGCCGATGTGGGCAACTTGGGGCTTTCGGTGCGCACGTTGGGCGCGCTGGTCGAAAAATTCGGCCTGCAAGGACAGCCGTTGGGCGAAGTGGCGATGGGTGCGGTGATCAAGCATTCGTCCGACTGGAATCTGGGCCGCGAAGCCGCGCTGTCGTCGGGGCTATCGCCACTCACGCCGGGCATTACCCTGCAGCGCGCCTGCGGCACCTCGTTGGATACGCTGATCCACATCGCCGGGAAAATTGCCACCGGGCAGATCGAGGCCGGCATCGGCGGCGGCTCGGACACTACCTCCGATGTCCCGATTGTGTACGGCAAGGCACTGCGTGCGCGCTTGCTGAAAGCGGCGGCAGGCAAAAGTTTCGGGCAGAAATTGGCCGCATTCAAAGGCTTCAGCTTGTCCGAATTGAAGCCGGATTTCCCCGGTGTGGCCGAACCGCGCACCGGCAAATCGATGGGCGCCCATTGCGAAGACATGGCCAAGGAATGGGGCATCCGCCGCGACGCGCAGGACGCCTTGGCGGCAGCGTCGCATCAGAAATTAGCCGCTGCGTATGCACGCGGGTTTTTTGATGATCTGGTGGTGAGCTTCCGTGGCGTGAGCCGCGACAACATCCTGCGCCCCGATTCCAGCGTGGAAAAACTGTCCACACTGAAGCCTGCGTTCGATAAAACCTCGGGCAAGGGCACCCTGACGGCGGGCAATTCCACCCCGCTGACCGATGGTGCATCGGCCTGCCTGCTGGCCACCGACGAATGGGCGGCCGCCCACGGTCATGAAGTGCTGTGCCATATCCGCGACACGCAGGTCGCTGCGGTCGATTTCGTCCACGGCGAGGGCCTGCTGATGGCGCCCACCGTGGCGGTCGCCGACATGCTCAAGCGCAACAACCTGCGCCTGCAGGATTTTGACTTCTACGAAATCCACGAAGCCTTCGCCGCGCAAGTATTGTGCACGCTCAAAGCATGGGAAGACGCCACCTACTGCCGCGACCGGCTGGGCTTGGACGCGGCACTGGGCAGCATCGACCCGGCCAAGCTCAACCCCAATGGCTCATCACTGGCCACCGGTCACCCGTTCGCCGCCACCGGCGCACGCATCGTCGCCACCGCCGCCAAGGAATTGAAGCAGCGCGGCAGCGGCCGTTGCCTGATCAGCATCTGCACCGCTGGCGGGATGGGCGTGGTAGCGATCTTGGAGCGATGATGTTGCTGGCGGCGGCGATGTTGCTTGCAGGTGCCACGGCGCCTGCTCAGCTCGTATCGCTTGAATCCGGCTGCCAAGACAGTCTCGCTTTTTGTCACATGCCAGCGCCTTCCGCCGCTGACTCACTCTCGGCTGACCGGTTCTACCCCGGAATCACGGACGGGGTGGCTTCGGGTTAGTAGGGTGTTCCGTCCTTGTGGGCGAACGACCAACGCCCCTCGATCAACACGGCCTGCAGATCGTCGTCGGGGTATTGCACGCGGTCACCGGGGCTGCGGTCGCCGACCTCCAGATAGACCGCGGGCGACGTCCCGCGGTTGAGCAGATGATGGGCATCACCACTGCCGGCGCGGAAGCCGGCGCTCATGCCGGCAGTCAGGCGGCTTTCGCCGACATCGGTGATCAAGACCAATTCGCCTCGAAGCACGTGGACGAACTCGTCCTGGCGCCCGTGCCCGTGACGCAGCGCCGATTGCGCGCCGGGTTGCAGGGTGACATGGTTCACGCCGAAGTTGCGCAGGCCGAACCGATCACCGAGCACGCGCTTCTCGCGGCCTGCCAGGCGCTGAGCGAACGGCGCGGGATAGGCGGAGGTCAGGGGCCGTGGTGGTACGTGGTCCGCGAAAACGGCAACCGGGAACGGCGCAGTGGTTTCGATGGCCGGATCATCGCCCGCAGGGACCGTGGATGCCGCCGGGGCGAGCGTTGGATCCACCTCTTCGGCACGCAGCGTCGGCGTCCACGCAACCACGGAGTAGGCGGCGATCTCGTTCGCATGGAATGGATCCTCCCGCAACCATTCGTCGAGGGTCGCCCGATCGGGCGCGCGGGCCAGAATCGCGCCCCCATCGCGCGGCTCCAGTGGCCCGGAGAGCAGGAAGTGGCCGGCGCGATAATGGCGCGCCAGGAAGGCGCGGTGTTCGGGGATGTGGCGGTCGACGACGGCCAGGGGTTGCCGGTAGGTCAACAGGACAATGAAAAGCATCACGAGGCCTTCAGGGAACGAGCAGGAGGGAGCCGGCGCTGCGGCCGGATTCAAGCAACTGGTGCGCGCGCGCCGCATCGGCAAGTGGCAACCGTTCGCTGATGCGCACGCGCAGGCCGGTGGCTAGGCGATCGAACACGGCTTGGCAGCCTTCGCGGTAGCGCTCAGAATCGGCGACGAAGCGAAATACGCCCGGGCGCGATACTGCGATCGAGCGCGACGCATGCAGACGGGCCATGTCGATCGCGGCGACGTCACCGGCCACTTGTCCGATCGAGGCGGCCATGCCGAATGGCGCTAGGGCGTCGAGCGAGCGGTCGAAGGTCGCGCCGCCGATCCCGTCGATCACGAAATCCGCGCCGCGGCCATTGGTGAAGTCGCGGGTCGCGGCGACGAAATCCTCGCGCGTGTGGATCACGGTGCGCTCGGTGCCATGGGCATGGGCGAGCGTGGCTTTCTCGTCCGAGCCGACGGTACCAATCACGCGTGCCCCGAGTGCGCTGGCCCACTGCGCCAGCACCAGACCCAGCCCGCCTGCCGCAGCGTGCACCAGCACGACATCGCCTGCGCGCAAGGGGCGTACGTGAGCGAACAGCATGTGGGCGGTCAGCCCACGCAGGAGGATCGCCGCGGCGGTGTCGTCGTCCACGTTGGCGGGCAAGCATGCGAGTTGCGCCACCGGCAGGTTGCGCACGTTTGCATACGCACCGATGGGCGGGCCGGCATACGCCACGCGTCGGCCCAACCAGGCATCGTCCACACCTTCGCCGATTGCTTCGACCATGCCGGCCGCTTCGACGCCCAGTCCGCTGGGAAACGCCGGAAGCGCGTACACCCCGGTGCGGAAGTAGACGTCGACGAAGTTCACGCCGATGGCGCGCTGGCGCACGCGGACTTCGCCGGGGCCGGGCGGGGGCAGGGCCGATTCGATCAGGCGCAGCTGCCCGGGGCCGCCGTGGCCAGTCAGGGTGATGCGTCGTTGACAGGTGGATTCGCGCATGGCGGTCTTCAGATGGGAACGGGCCAGCAGTCTAGTCGTGCGAATATATGCAGTCATTCCCCGTTTTGGCACCACGCTTGTGCAAAAAAACACAACTGACTCCCGGCTGCCATCGGCATTGCCCGACTGGAATGGCATCCGTTATTTCCTTGAAGTTGCTCGCCTCGGCACACTCAGTGCCGCAGCGCGGGCACTCGACGTGGAGCACACCACGGTGGCACGCCGCATCGCGACGTTGGAACAGCACTTGGGCCTGCACCTGTTCGATCGACTGCCGCAAGCGTGGCGCCTGACTTGCGAAGGCGAATCGCTGGTGCCGTACGCACGACGGCTGGAGGAGGAGGCGCTCGCCCTTGCGCACGCAGCACACGCGCATGGCACCACCAGTGGGCCGGTACGGGTGTCGGCACCGCCGATTTTCGCCAGCCGGTTCCTTTTGCCGCGACTGGCGCCGGCGTTGGCACTGGCCCCTGCGATCCAGTTGCAACTGCTGGGCGAGGCGCGCGAAGCCAACCTGGCGCGGCGGGAGGCCGATATCGCGCTGCGCCTGGGGCGGCCGGCGGATGAACGGCTGGCCGGTCGGCCACTCGCGGACGTGGGCTACGGGTTCTATGCCCATCCGCGCTGGGGCGAGGTTGCGGAGGTCGACTGGCGATTCCTGCGCCACGGAGACGAGGATGGCGGAGGCGACACCGCACGCTGCCTGCGCGAGTTCGCGGCAGGACGCAGCGTTGCCTTCGCCAGCAACGACCTGCTCATCCTGTGCGAGGCCGCCTGCGCCGGGCTCGGCGTTGCGCTGCTGCCCCACTTCCTGGCACGTGACGATCGGCGTCTCGTGGCGCTGGCATCCGGTTGGGGTGTGCAGCGTCCGTTGTGGCTGGCCATCCACCCCGAAGTACGGCGCAGCCCGCGGGTTGCTTGGGCAAGTGGGCTGATCGGCGATACCGTCATGGCGGCTGCCAGCGAATTGGTATGAGCGTGGGTGCCGGGCTTCCCCGGCTGGCGTTCCGCTGGATGCCGTTCAACGATCCATTGCAACGCGTTGCTGTTTACCCGGTTCCTGAACTGCGGGTGATTTGTCCACCCAGTGCGAGGCCACCACCCTGGTCACTAGTCGATACCCGAATTCCAGTCATGGCGTGGCAGCCTCGGCGGTAACCATGATCAGGCTGCCCGCTTCGGCTTGCCTAGGGTTTGCCCCCGCCCAGCACACTCCGCGCGTGTTGCGGCTGTGGCCGTCCTCGCCGCGGGTGATCCGCAGCGGCGAGGACGTGCGGGTCTCCACGCCGGTCAGCACCGCGTCGTGCATGGCGAAGCCGCGGATCTGGCGGTCGAACGCCGGCAGCGCCTCGCGGATCGCCTCGATCGCGTAGCGCGGCAGCGCTGCGTCCAGCGACCCCAGCCGCACGCCGGGCTTGTACGAGGGCTGCACTTGGCCGAACGCCTGCGAGGGACGGTTGGCGATGAAGTCGCCGACCAGTTGCCCCGGCGCCTCATAGTCGCCACCGCCGAGTGCGAACGCCTGCGACTCCCAGTATCGCTGCAGCGCGATGCCGGCCAGCGGGCCGTCGCCGTAGGGCGCGAAATCCTCGGGCGTGATCCCCACCACGATGCCGGCGTTGGCATTGCGCTCGTTGCGCGAATACTGGCTCATGCCGTTGGTGACCACCCGGCCGGGTTCGCTGGTGGCGGCCACCACGGTGCCGCCGGGGCACATGCAGAAGCTGTACACCGATCGGCCGTTGCTGGCGTGGTGGACCAGCTTGTAGTCGGCCGCGCCCAGCAGCGGATGGCCGGCCTGCGGGCCGAACCGCGCGCGGTCGATCACTGTCTGCGGATGCTCGATGCGGAAACCCAGCGAGAACGGCTTGGCCTCCAGATACACGCCGCGGGCGTGCAGCATGGCGAAGGTGTCGCGCGCGCTGTGGCCCAAGGCCAGCAGCACTTGGTCGGCGCGCAGTTCGTACGGTTCGAGTGCTGACAGCGCGAGTCTTCCACCGCCGTCATTTGGCATCAAGCCAAAACGAACCAACCCATCCATGAAGCGTGCTTGTCGCTTCAACACGCAGTCGTGACGGCGGCGCATTTGCTGAAAGATGCACCAAATCTGAGGGCCGGCCTAGCCGGCCCTTGTCTTTTGTAGCGGATCGCTGTCGCATCGACTGAGACGGTGCCAGCCTCAAAACCCATACCGCAAAAAGCCACCGTCCACGGCGATGCATTCGCCGGTGACATAACTGGATGCAGGCAGGCACAGGAAGGCAACGGCGCTGGCCACTTCTTCGGGTTCGCCGATGCGGCCCATGGGGGTGCGCAGCAGCACGTCGTCCAGATAGTCGGGGTCGGCCAATTTGCCGCTGGTGCGGCGGGTGCGGATGTACCACGGGGCCACGGCGTTGACGCGGATGCCGTCGTCGGCCCATTCCACGGCCAGGTTGCGGGTCATCTGATGCAGCGCGGCCTTGCTCATGCCGTAGGGGGCGCCGCTGCGCACATGGGTGATGCCGGACACGCTGCCCACATTGACGATGCTCGATGCCGCATGTTTGCTCAGCAGCGGATGCGCCAAGCGGCACAGTTCAAACGCCGAGAACAGATTGGTTTCGAAGATCGTGCGCCACTGGTCTTCGCCATAGTCCAGTGTCGGGCGGGTGAGGTTGCCGCCGGCGTTGTTGACGAGGATGTGCAGGCCGCCTTGGTCGTTGGCCCAGTCGATCAGTTCCGCACGTTGCTCATCATCGGTCACGTCGGCGGGTAGGGCCAGTACCGCGTCTTCGGGCCCGGGGAATTCGTCTTCCAATTCGGCCCGCGCAGACTCCAGCAATGCGCCATCACGCGCCACCATCAACACCTGCGCACCCAAGCCCAGCAGCTCGCGACAAATGGCCAAGCCAATGCCGGCGCTGGCGCCGGTGACAAGGGCGCGTTGGCCATCCAGATTCCAGCGGGACGAGGGCATGGGCAGCTCCATCAATGAGGTTCAGCGTAGGATAGGCCAAGCACTCTGCGGAGAAACCCTGATGCGCGCCACTGTGTTGTTGCCATTGCTGTGCATGCTGGCCGCGTGTTCGGCCCCGCCACCGCCGGACCCCGCGCAGCGGCCGGAGCCGAAGGCGGCAACGCCATCGCCGATCACCACCACCGCCAATACCTACAAGGATGCGGCACACACCGCCGCGGAGACCGCGCAAACGCAGGCGGCGGAGCAGGCCAAGCAGGCGGATGCGGCGACGCAGTAGCGCGTCACCGCTTCGATCAAACCCTTACTGCGGTGTGCAGAAGCAATACGCCAGCGCCTTGACGCGTTGGTTGCCGGGTTTGGCCAGTGCGTCCTGAACGAAGCGGAATACCGGCTGTTCCTGCACGTGGCGGGCCAGCAGCAACTCGGCACTGCCACTGTGTTGCAGCAGGGCGATGCCGGCGCGGCTTTGCAACATGCCGCCCAATAGTTGCGACAGCGGGGTGGTGCTGTCTTCGATATAGCGCGTCTGCCAGGCATCGGGCTTGCCCAGCTTGGCGCGGCTGGCGGCGTCGGCCACGGCATCGCCAAGGCTGCCGAATGCATCCACCAAGCCACGGTCCTTGGCTTGTGCGCCGCTCCACACGCGACCTTGGGCAATGCTGTCGATCTGCTCCACGCTCTTGCCGCGCGCATTGGCCACGCGGCCGGTGAAGTCGCGGTAGCCCTTTTCGATCACGGCCTGCACGGTGGTGGCCACGCCCGGATCCAGCGATCGGGTCAAATCAAACGCGCCGGCATATTTGGCGGTGGCCACGCCATCGGTATGCACCCCGAGTTTGTCCAGGCTGCGATCGAGCGTGGGGAACAAGCCGAAGATGCCGATCGAGCCGGTAATCGTGGACGGATCGGCATAGATGCGGTCGGCATTCATGCTGATCCAATAGCCACCAGACGCGGCCACATCGCCCATCGACACCACCACCGGTTTGCCGGCGGTTTTCAGTGCGGCTACTTCACGGCGGATTTGTTCGGATGCAAACACTTCGCCGCCGGGCGAGTTCACCCGCAGTACCACCGCCTTCACATCGTCATCGTCACGCGCCTGGCGCAGCAGTGCAGAAGTGGATTCGCCGCCCACTTTGCCGGCGGGCAATTTGCCACCGGCGATTTCGCCTTCCGCCACCACCACCGCCACTTGCGGGCGATTGTCGGCCTGCGGCAGTGCGCTGTTGATATGTTGCAGATAGGCATCCAGCGGCACTTGCCGGTAGCCACCGTCGGCATTGTCATCGGCCACGCCGCGCTGGGTCAGCAGGGTGTCCACTTCTTCCCGGGTCTTCAGCCCGGTGACCAGTTTTTGTTGCAGCGCCAGTTGCGCCAAGTCGCCGTGCGCGGCGCTCACTGCATCCGGCAAGGTGTTGGCGTAGTTGGACAGCAGTGCGGGATCAATGCTGCGTGCTTTGCCGATATCGGCCAACATGCGCTGCCAGATATCGCCCATCCAATACAGGTCGGCTTCTTTCGATGCTGGCGATGCGGCATCCAGAATATAAGGCTCGGCGGCGGACTTGAAGGTGCCTACCTTGAACAGGTGCACGTCCACGCCCAGCTTGTCTTGCAGCGCGGTGTGGAAAAACTGGCGGTACGAGGCCAGCCCGTCCAGCATCACCCCACCGGAGGACATCGGGTCCAGATAGATTTCATTGGCTTGCGCGGCCAGCAGGTATTGTCCCTGCGAGAAGCTGTCGCCATAGGCCACCACTTGCTTGCCGGCAGCACGCACGGCTGCCAGCGCCGCGCCCACTTCGCGCAGCGAGGCAAAGCCGGAGGGTTCCATGTCCTGCACGTTCACCACCACACGTTCGATGCGCTTGTCGGTGCGGGCGGCGTGCAGTGCACTCAGGACATCGCGCAGGCGCACTTCCTGACAATCCCGGCTATGGGTGGCATGCGCCAGACTGCGGCTCAAGGCATCGCAGGTGTATTGCTCCACCAGCCGGCCTTCGGGGGCAAACACCAGCGTGGTGCGGCTCTCCAGCGGGGTGAGCCGGCCACCAAACAGTGCTGCCAGCAACAGCAGGGCCAGCACCGGCAGCAATAGCAAGAACAGCAGATTCAACACCAGGCGACGGGTGAAATTGATCGTATTCCAAACGCCAATCACAAGGCTGGCGATGGGGCCGCGGCGGCGCGGTTCGTTCATGAAAACTCCGGGAAAACGCAAGGCCGTGATGCGGCAGTGGGGATGGGTATGGTAAAGGACGCGGGGGTGTGCTTCATGCGCCGTCGGTCATGGGTCGATGCGAAAACGTGTTGGCAAGGCGCTGCGGTTGGCTGCTGCGCAAAAACCGCCGGGCCATCAGGATGGCGGCCACCAGCAGGCCTGCGGTCAGCCCCAGCCACATGCCGCGCGGACCCCCGTTCAAGCCCAGCCCCAACCACGCGCCTACCGGCATGCCAATGCCCCAATACGCCAGCACCGCCAGCCACATCGGTACGCGGGTGTCTTTCAGGCCACGCAACGCGCCGGCCGACACCACCTGCACGCCATCGGGCAATTGAAACAGCGCGGCATACAGCAGCAGGCTGCCACCCAGCGCGATGACGGCGGGGTCGGCACTGTAGAGCGAGGCGATGGCGTGATGGCCCAGCAACATGGTGCTGGCGGACAATACTTGCGTGCACATGGCCAAGGTCAGCCCTGCGAAAGCGGCACGCCGCACGCCTGCTGCATCGCCGCGCCCCAACGCATGCCCCACCCGCACGGTCGTGGCCTCGGCAATCCCGAACGGCAGCATGAAGCACAGGGTGGCCACATTCAGTGCTACCTGATGCGCCGCCGCCGGCACTTCGCCCAAGCGGCCAATCAACAGCGCCGTCACGGCAAACAAGCCGCCTTCCATGGTGACCGTCACGCCAATCGGCAAACCGGTGCGAATCAACGCACGCAAACGCGGGCCATCTGGCCAGTGCCAGTGGGTGAACAGCTGCAAATCGGCAAAGCGTTTGCTGATGGCCAGATACAGCGCAAAAGCCAATGCTTGTGCCCAAAACATCACGCTGGTGGCAATCCCGATCCCGGCCACGCCCAGTTCGGGGAACCCCAGCAAGCCATTGGTCAGCACATACGCCAGCGGCGCCAGCACACACAGCCCGCCAAAGCCCAGCAGCATGGTGGGCAACGACCAATGCAAGCCGTCGCTGAGATAGCGCATGCACAAGTACAGGGTGAAGGCCGGCACGCCCCAGCGCAGCGTATGCAAAAACGCAGTGACGCCCGGCACGATGTCAGGTGCGATGCCCATCGGTGCCAACAACAGCGGCATCGCGCTGACCAAGCCAAACAGCAGCGCACCCAGTGCCAATGCCAGCCACAGGGCTTGCCGAAACAATGGACCAATCTCGCTGCGGCGGCCTGCGCCATCCAATTGCGAGACTGCCGGTGGCAGTGCCATCAAGGTGCCCATCGGTGCCAGCATCGGCAGCCAAAACAAGGCGGCGCCCACCGACACCGCCGCCAGTGTGGTGGTGCCGTGATGGCCGGCCACCACCGCATCGACCAGACTCACCAGCCCACTGGCCAGGTGGCCTGCGGCCAATGGCGCAGCCAGCGTGGCGGTGCGCCTCACGTCGTGACGGAAGCGTGAGGGTGTTGTGGGTGTGGACATGCGGGAAAGGTATCGATGGGCGCTGGCATTGCTGCGCGCGGCCTGTCATTTTATCTGGATGCAAATGAATATCACGCCCGATTCCGCCGATGACATCCCCGTGGCGGCCGTCTGTCGCAATTGTGGCGAGGTCCTGCACGGGCCCCATTGCCACGCCTGCGGGCAGCCGGTCAAAGGCCTGATGCGGCCGTTGGGCAGCGTGTTGGGTGATTTGCTGGACAGCGTGTTTGATTTCGATGCGCGGATTGTGCGCACGCTCAAGCCGTTGTATCTGCGTCCGGGGTTTTTGAGTCTGGAGTATTTTGCTGGTCGGCAGGTGCGCTATGTCACGCCGTTCCGGCTGTTTTTCTTTTTGGCGGTATTGGCGTTTTTTGTGGCGCGGTTGACCGTGCATGTGGATGGTGCGGGCGCGGGCGAGCCGCCGCAGGTATTCGCCAAGGCCACCACCGTGGCGGCGGTCGAGCAGGCGCGCGATGCGCAATTGGCGCAGATGGCGCAAGCCAAACGCGAGATGACGGGCACCCCAGCGGCGGCTGGCATCGTCGGCATCGAGGCCGGCGAACAGCGCATCCGCGAGGCCGCCGATGCGCGCATTCGAGAGCTGCAAGGCAAGCCCGATAGCGCGGGCAAGGCCGTGTCAAAGGCCGGCAAGCCTGCCGATACGCAGCCTGGTCTGGTGATCAATGGGCAAGTCTGGGATGCCGACAAGCACCCGGTCACTATTAGCTGGCTACCAGCATTTGGCAACCGCTGGCTCAACGATCAGGTCAAGCGCGGCAGTGACAACGTGGAGCGCCTGAAGCGTGATCCCGGCGCGTTCAAGGACGCGGTGCTCAGTGTCATTCCCACCACCTTGTTCGTGCTGGTGCCGGTGTTTGCGCTGATGTTGAAGGGCGCATTTTTGTTGCAACGGCGCTTGTACATGGAGCACCTGATCGTGGCCCTGCACAGCCATGCCTTCATGTGCCTGTCGCTGTTGCTGGTGTTGTTGGCGGCGGTGCCGGCAGAAACGTTCGCGCCCGATGGCACGTGGCTCAATAGCGTGTTCGATTGGGTGATCGCGCTGTTGCTGCTGTGGGTGCCGGTGCATTTGTTGTGGATGCAAAAGCGCGTGTACGCCCAGGCCTGGCCGATCACCGTGCTGAAGTTTGGCGTGCTGGGTGTGCTGTATTCGGTGCTGCTGGCTTTCGCCGTTACCGCTGCGGCCTTGATTGGCTTGGTGGAAATGTAAGCGGCCTGACGGGTACGGGTGCATTGCGCTGCGCACGCAGCATGTCTGACGCGACGCTGAGGCGCTGCAAGCCTGTTTCGATCAGCACGCGTCACGCATGCGTGAAGATGGTGTGGCGCGTTTGGGTGGCAGATTCAGTGCCGGTCGACGGGTGCCTGCCGGGCATTGCGCGCGGATTCATTGATGCAGTTGCGCTTGCAACCACGTCGAGCGCTGCGCCGCCGGTAGTGCCAGCAGGCTTTGCCGCAGCGCGGCGCGGTGCTCGGGTGGAGTGGTCTGCGCCAGACGGGCGAGGGTGTCCAGGTCATCCGGCGAGGCCTGGCGCAGCATGTGCACGACGGGCTGCTGTTCGCCGGGGTCGATATACGCAAACAGTGCGGCGATGCGCGGCCAGTTGCGGCCCAGCACTGGGCCCAGATGCCAGCCGCGATGCGCGTCAAAACTTTGCGTTGCATAGCGTTGCCGCAGTGTATGTTGCTGCTGCGCGGGCAAGGCGAAGAAGTGGGCGGCGGTGGTGCGCAGGCTGGCGCGTTCGGACTCGGGCAGGGCTTGCCATTCGGCCCACACTCCGCGCAACCACGCGGTTTGTCGCAGATTGGCGCGGTTCCAATGTGGCAGCGGCGCGCTGGCGGTGGTTTCCGGTAGTGGTTCGGCTTGTGTGCTTAGCCACGCCAGCAGGGGCAGGTCGGTGGCCAACGCCAACTCCTGCGGCGCGGCGAACAGGGCACGATCGGGGTCGTTGGCGGTATCGGCGGGGTCAAAGCGGGCCTTGGGTGCAGCGGCAGCGGGCAGTGCTTCCACCCGCACCCGGTTGTGCCATTCATTCCACAGTACCCGCCCGCGTGGATGCAGGAAGAAGGTGGCCGTCAGCGCCAGCAGCCCCAGGACCACCCCCAGCCACAGCCAGCGTAATAGGTGCCGATGGGGATGCGGCGGCGGGTCGGCTGTGCCGGTGCCGGTGGAAGGTGCACTGGCGGTCGTCTGCGCGGCGTGTGGAGGCGGTGCCGGGGGCGGCGGTGCCTGTGGCATTGCGTCAACCATTTCCTGAGCGTCTGGATCCGGGACGTCCAGTGCCAACTGCACGGCATCGCGCCACTGCCGCCATACCGCGATGTCCGGCTGGCCGTGCGCATCGCGCGGCAGTGCATCGCGAATCCGCTGCTGATAGCTTGCAACTTCGCAATCCAGTGCCGCCGCGGCCTCGGATTCATCCAGGCAAACCACCAAATGCAGCAACACGGCAGCGCGGATCGCGGGTGGCAGCTGGGCAATTGCTGGCAGAGGAGTATTGGTGGATGCCCGTGTGGCCTGCCCCATGGCTGGCACCGAGAGCAGCAGCCGCCAGTACTGCAGCGGCCATTGCGCAATCGGCCATTGCTCGGCTTCCGAGGCAAACACCTGCTGGGTGACGGCCAGGGCCCGTTGCGTTGCGGCAGGGTCGCCTGTCTGCACTCGCGCCAACAGCTGTGCACGCCGTTCCAGGCCGCGCAGAAACGCAGCAATCGCCGTGGACTGTGGGGGCGTGGGGGCTGGGGAGGTCATGTCAAGTCATTGGCGATGATGCATCTTAGCGTGGACATACCGTGAAATATCGGCTTGACAGCGCGCCAATGGTCGGCTCCGCAAGCAGCCATGCGGGCTGTGGATATCGCAGTTGTGCACAGCGGCATGATTTGCTCGTTCGCGCATGTTCCACATGATGTTCGCGTTTTTTCCGGACGATGTTTCACGCGTAAGATATTGATTTATATGGAATCCAAGGTCATGGCGTTTTTTTCACCAAGATGACAGCGCGCACGTTCTGTGGCGCTTGCGCGGCACTGACTGTGGTCAGTTCACAGACTTATCCACAGCTTGTGTGGATAACGATGGATTCCCATAGAGAACAACGAGTTGCCGCGTTTACGTCAGGCAAGACTGAGCAATAGGCAGCAACCTCGACTGAGGCTGCTCCCGGCAGGGGCCACAAGCCCGCTAGACTGGTTCGATGCACCCATTTCCCATCTTGCGCGTGGCGCTGCCGGTGCCGCTGCCGCGCCTGTTCGACTACTTGCCGCCTGCGGATGCAAAACCCGTGGCGGTGGGGCAGCGGGTGCGGGTGCCGTTTGGGCCGCGTGAGCTGTGCGGCCTGGTGATCGAACATGCGCAGGTCGAGCCGGGCGTTGCCTTGAAAAGCGTGTTGGCGGGTTTGGATGACGCGCCGCTGTTGCATGGCGAATTGCTGGCCTCGCTGCGCTGGCTGGCCGGGTATCTGCACGCACCCTTGGGCGAAGTGCTGGCCACCGCGCTGCCGGCGCTGCTGCGGCGTGGCGAGCCGCTGCCAGAGATTGCGCAATACGGCTGGTGCTTGAACGAAGCGGGTCACACGGCCTTGCCGTCGATGCGGGCGGGCAAGCCGAAGGCGCTGGCGCAGTGGCTGGATCAGCTGCGGGATGAAGACAGTCTCGACGTCGAGCAACCGGGCTGGCGTGCAGCGTTGCGCACGCTGCGCGAACGCGGGCTGGTGGAGCGCATCGAGATTGCTGCCGATACCGAAACCGGGCCAGGTTTGCGTCCGGCAACTGAAAAAAATGCATCCCCCTCTGTTTCTCCCAATCCCGAGCAGCAGGCCGCCATTGACGCCATTCTGGCGGCGCAGGGCTTCGCGCCTTTTTTGCTCGATGGCGTGACCGGCAGCGGCAAGACCGAGGTCTATCTGCAGGCGATTGCCGCGTGTTTGGCGCGTGGCCAACAGGCCTTGGTGCTGGTGCCGGAAATTGGCCTGACCCCGCAAGCACTGGCGCGCTTTCGGGCGCGCTTGGGGGTGCCGGTGCATGCCCTGCATTCGGGCTTGAACGATAGCGAGCGTGCCAAGGTGTGGCTGCAAGCCGCCAGCGGACAGGCGCGGGTGATCGTGGGCACGCGCTCGGCGGTGTTCGTGCCGCTGCCGCAGGCCGGTTTGATCGTGATTGATGAAGAACACGACGGCAGCTACAAACAGTTCGACGGCATTCGCTACCATGCGCGCGACTTCGCCCTGCTGCGCGCGCGCGCGCTGGGCGTGCCCATCGTGCTGGGCAGCGCCACCCCGGCGTTGGAAACCCTGCACAACGCGCAGACCGGCAAATTCCGCCACCTGCGTTTGCGCCAGCGCGCAGGTGCAGCCCAGCCGCCGCAGGTGCGTGTGCAGGATGTACGCAAGCGACCGCTGCACGCGGGGTTGTCGGATGACACCCTGCACGCCATCCGCAGCGCACTGGACGCCGGTGGGCAGGTGTTGGTGTTTCGCAACCGGCGCGGGTATGCACCTGTATTGCTGTGCCACGACTGCGGCTGGAGCGCGCATTGCCCGCGCTGCAGCACGCCGGAAAAACCCACGCCGATGACCGTGCACGCGCACGGCAAGCGCCTGCAATGCCACCACTGCGGGCACCGAAAGCCCGCGCCGCCGGCCTGCCCCGACTGCGCCAGCCTAGGCTTGCAGCCGCAGGGCAATGGCACCGAGCGCATCGAGGCCGAATTGCAAACGCGCTTTGCCGATGTGCCGGTGATCCGCATCGACCGCGCCAGCAGCGGCCATCGCGATGCCTTGCAGCACCACTTCGACACCCTCGGCGCGCAACCGGGCATTTTGGTGGGCACGCAAATGCTGGCCAAAGGCCATGACTTGCCCAACCTCACCCTGGTGGTCGTGGTGGGGATTGATGAAGGGCTGTTTTCTGCCGATTTCCGCAGCAGTGAAAAATTGGCGCAGTTGCTGATTCAAGTGGCTGGCCGTGCCGGCCGTGCCGATAAACCCGGCACCGTGTTATTGCAGACACATCACCCGGATCATGCCTTGCTGAACATTTTGGTACGCGGTGGCTACCACGCCTTTGCCGATGAAGATCTGGCGCTGCGCGAGGCCGCCGGGTTTCCGCCTTTCGCCTATTTGGCATTGCTGCGTGCCGAAGCCAAACACGCCGAGCCACCACTGCAGTTTCTGCAACAGGCCAAGGCGTTGTTGCTGCCTCATGGCATTCAACTGCACGGCCCACTGCCCGCGCCGATGCCGCGCCGCGCCGGGTTTGTTCGGCATCAGCTGATTGTGTCGTCACCGCACCGACGCGCGCTGCACGCGGCGTTGGCGGCCGCGGTTGCAGTCTTGTATGCCACGCCGCAAGCGCGCCGGGTGCGCTGGTCGCTGGATGTGGATCCGGTGGATCTGTACTGAATCAGGTCGCCACTGGTGGATGGCGCCGCTCCCAGCGCCGGAGGAACCAGCGCTTCACCAGCTCCACCAGCAGCAGGTAGGCCGCCACCATCGCGCCGAGGATGGCGAAAAACTCCGGCGGCAGCGGCACCAAGCCCAGCATCGCGGCCAGCGGCGTGTACGGCAGGATGGCGGCGAGCGCGACGATGCCCAGCGAGGTGGCGACGAGTAGCGGATGCGGGCGGCTTTTCAGCGGATTGCCGCGGGTACGGATGATGAAGATCACCAGCACCTGGGTGGCCAGCGATTCTACGAACCAGCCGGTGTGGAACTCGCGCTCGCCGGCCTCCAGCACCTTGAGCAACACATAGAACGTCAGGAAGTCGAACAGCGAACTGATCGGACCGATAGTCACCATGAAGTCGCGGATGAAGGCCATGTCCCAGCGCCGCGGGCGGGCGAGGTCGGCATCGTCCACGTTGTCCAGCGGCAGCGGCGTTTCCGACAGGTCGTAGAGGAAGTTGTTGAGCAACACCTGCAGCGGCAGCATCGGCAGGTACGGCAGAAACAGCGTGGCTGCGGCCATCGAGAACATGTTCCCGAAGTTGGAGCTGGTGGCCATCATGATGTACTTCATGACGTTGCCGAAGGTCCGCCGGCCTTCGATGATGCCGTCATGCAGCACGCCCAGGTCCGAGCGCATCAGGATCATCGCCGCCGCCTGCTTGGCCACGTCCACGCCGCTTTCCACCGAAATGCCGACGTCGGCGGCATGCAGCGAGGGCGCGTCGTTGATGCCGTCGCCCATGTAGCCGACCACGTGCCCGCGCGCCTTGAGCGCCAGCAGCACGCGCGTCTTCTGCTGCGGGTTGGCGCGCGCGAACAGGTTGACGCTCGCCACCCCCGCGCGCAGGGCATCATCGTTCATCGCCTCGATCTGCGCGCCGGTGAGCACGCCGGTGACCGCCAGGCCCAGTTCGCCGCAGACGTGGCGCGCCACCAGCTCGTTGTCGCCGGTGACGATCTTGACCGCCACGCCGCTGGCCGCCAGCGCTGCCAGCGCTGGCTTGGCGCTTTGCTTGGGGGGGTCGAGGAAGGCGACGAAGCCCGCCAGCACCAGCGTGGTTTCGTCGGCGGCGGTGGCGTCAATGAAATCACCCGGTTCGGCGCGCCAGGCCACCGCCAGCACGCGGAAGCCCTGGTCGGCCAGGCGATCAAGCAGGCTGGTGCAGGCCTGCCGGCGGCGATCGTCCAGCGCGTCGGTGCGTGGCGATCCGTCGGCATCCGTACCGTCCTCCACCTGCGTGCAGACGCGCAGCACGTCCTCCGGCGCGCCCTTGACGATCAGCAGGCGCTGCGTGGCGTCCTCCACCAGTACCGACACCCGCCGGCGCTCGAAGTCGAACGGCACCTCGTCCAGCTTGCGCCAGCCGGAGACATCGACCTCGCCGTGCGCAAGGATGGCATCGTCCAGCGGACTCTTCAGGCCGCTCTCGTTGGCGCTGTTGAGGAAGGCCAGCCGCAGCACCCGCGCGCTGTCGTTCCCGGCCGGATCCAGATGCTGCTCCAACCGGATTCTCGCCTCGGTCAGGGTGCCGGTCTTGTCGGTGCACAACACGTCCATCGCGCCCATGTCCTGGATCGCCGACAGGCGCTTGACGATGACCTGCCTGCGCGCCATGCGCAGTGCGCCGCGCGACAACGTCACCGACACGATCATCGGCAGCAGCTCCGGGGTCAGCCCGACCGCCAGCGCCACCCCGAACAGGAACGATTCCAGCAGGGGCCGGTGGAACATCGCGTTGACCAGGATGGTGAACAACACCAGCAACAGCGTCAGCCGCATGATCAGCAGCCCGAAGCGGCGCGTGCCGATCTCGAAGGCGGTGGGCGGCGGACGCTTCTCCAGATCTTGGGCGATGCGCCCGATCGCGGTGGCCTTGGCGGTGCGCAACACCCGCACCTGCGCCGAGCCGCTGACCACGTTGCTGCCCATGAACACCTGGCCGTCGGTCTCGGTGTCGATGCGGTCGACATCCACCGGCGCGGTGGCGGCATGGCGTTCGACAGGGAAAGCCTCACCGGTCAGCAGCGCCTGGTTGACGAAGAAGTCCTGTGCCAGCAGGACCTGTGCATCGGCGGGCACCAGGTCGCCGGCCGACAGCAACACGACATCGCCGGGCACCAGCTGCTCGGCGGGAATCTCAGCGCGCGCGCCATCGCGCAGCACGCTCACGTTCAGCGCCACCTGCTGCGACAGCTGCTCCGCGGCCTGGCCGGCCCGGTACTCCTGCACGAAGTCCAGCACCACGCTCAGCAGCACCATCACCACGATCACGGCCGCACTGGTCGCATCCCCGGTGGCGGCGGAGATCGCGCAGGCAACCAGCAGCACGATCACCAGCGGGTTGCCAAAGCGCGCCAGAAACTGCAGTGCGACGCTGCGCCGGTGCGGTTTCAGCACGTTGGGGCCGAAGCGCGCCAGCCGCGCCGCGGCCTCGCTGCCGGTCAGGCCCGCAGCGGATGGCGATACTGTGCCGGCGATCTTGTCCATCCGCGCATGATGGCACCAGCCGACGGGCGATGCGTGTCGATGGATGCACAGGCAGGTAGGCCGCTCGCGCAGCGGCGACGACATCGGCGACAATCGGGCCAATCCACCACAAACGGACCCACCGTGGCCAACTGCCTCGACCAGCTCCGCATGCATTCCGCCGTGGGCGCCGATCCCGGTGCCAGCGAGACCATCGCCCGCTGCATGCCAATGGATGTCACCGGCGGGATCCGCAAATTCGCCATCGACCAGCACAAGCTTGAAGCCTTGCTGGCAGCGGAACTGGGGTAAGTGCGATGCGCGTGGATAGCGAGTGGGTGCAGGTTGCGCTGCTCACGTTCGACTTGATCGGCACCTTCGTGTTCGCGCTCAGCGGCGGCGTGCTGGCGGTGCGCAAGCAGCTGGATCTGTTCGGCGTGCTGGTGCTGGCGTGCGCGGCGGCGGTGTCGGGCGGGATCGTGCGCGATGTGTTGATCGGCGCGCATCCGCCCGCCTCGCTGGCCGACTGGCGCTACCTGGTGGTGGCGATGGCGGCCGGGCTGGTCACTTTCCGCTGGCACGGCGTGATCGAGCGGCTGCGCAATCCGGTACAACTATTTGATGCCGCTGGCCTTGCGCTGTTCGCGGTGCTGGGCACCGGCAAGGCCTTGGCGTTCGGGCTGTCGCCATTCGCAGCCATGCTGCTCGGCATCATCACCGGCATTGGTGGCGGCATCGCCCGTGACTTGCTGGTGGTGCGTACACCCGTGGTATTGCAGCAAACCGAGCTGTATGCCATGGCGGCGCTGGTCGGCAGCGGCATCGTGGCACTGGCGGCCGCCTTCCATCTGCCGCAACACCCAGCGATGGTGCTGGGTGCCTTGGCCTGCTTCGGCCTGCGTTTCATGAGCATCCGTCGGGGCTGGAAATTGCCGGTGGCGGGGCCGCGCGAATAGACGGCATCACGTAAAACGCAAACGGCCCGGAGCGAGCCGGGCCGTTTGTTTCAGGGAACTTTGAACTTCAATCCATTTTGCATTTGGAATAGCCAGGCTCTGGGCTGGATGACCAGTGGCCGCTGCAAACCTGCTGTTTGATACGGTCGCGGCAATTGGTGCCCAAAAACCCCCTTGGGCATTCACTGCGGCGACTCTCGTAAAGATCATCCGCGGTCGGGCCGCGGCGGGCAGCTTCCTGCTGCTCGCGCCAAGCCCGGGCCTGCGCATCGCGTGCGGCCATCGCTTCTGCTTCGCGTTGTGCCGCGGCCAGCTGCTTTTGGCGCGCCAGTTCCCGGCGTTCGCGCTCCATCTGACGGCGCTCCTCCGCAATTTGTTCGCGTTCGCGGTCACGCGCGGCAGCTTGGGCGTCGTAGCTGGGCGGGTGCGCCGCGTCCGGTAGGTCTTCCACCACGTCGCCGCGCTCCGGCTGGCTCTCTTCCGTGGCTGCAGCAGCATCCGCCGTTTCGGCGGTCACTGGCTCGGCGTCGGGCGCTTGTGCCTCCGGTACGGCCGGGGGCGCTGTGGGGACTGACATAGTCCCGCCGGCGGTCACTGCTGCGCTGTTGATTCGCATTTCTGGACCGTTTGCGCCGTTGGACATTGAATACACCCAATGCCATCGCTGGCCATTGCCGAAATCGAAATCCCCGTTGCAGTAGCGGAAGTCCTCGACCGCTCGCGCTTCTGTCTTGGAAGACAGTAGCAGCAAGGCGACCCATTGGCGCAATCCTCCCTCAGGAGCGCGCATTCGCGCGCCGTCAGTGGCTACTTTCGCATTGATTCGGGTCACCACATTTTCGCGCATAACATCCGGCATCGATTGCAGGGCATTCTGGAAGGTGCCTTGCATGCCGACGTTCTCATTGATGCTGTCGATCTTCAACAGCAAGGCATCCGCGGCCGAACAAGGCGGTGCGCCGGAGGTGACCGACTCGCTGGAATCGTCTTTCTTGCAGGCAGCCAGCAGCACGCAGCCAGCCAATGCCAGACCCATGATCTTGTGCATGAGAATTCTCCGGAGAGGTTCGGTCAGGACTGTGGCCGATTGCGAACCGATTCTTCGATTCGGTAGATCGCCGGAATAACCATCAGTCCGAATGCCGCCAGCAGGGCCATGAACGAGAACCCGAAGCCCTTGAAAATCTCCAGCATCCGCAGCTTGTGTTGCGCAGCCTTGGCCTGTAGTCGAGTGTATTGCGTCTGCCAATAGTAGCCACCGCAATACCAGCTGGCATCGGCACCGCCAACCGATTTTTGGTAAGCCGCAGCATCGTTGAACCACTTGATCGCGCCGTCCACCAAGTCGGCTACGAATGGCTCCGTGTCTTCGTCGGCAGCCGCTTTGGTCACAACCCGCATCGCACCTTCGTATTGTTCGGTCGTGCATTGCGCATTGGTCATCGCCTTGCCAAGGGAGTCTCCGTATTTACTGCGCATTTTGTTGCTCAGCTCAATGCCCTTGCCGTTTGAAGCGATGTCCTGCTCGGATGCGCCGCTCATGCTGGACTTGAGCTGGTTCATTTCCTTGTCAAAACGAACGTCTTCGGTATTGCCCCCGCCCCCACCCATTGATTGCTTGAGCGACCAGCCGATGCCACCAAGAAAGGCAAGTACCAACAACATCGCCAAGAGTACGGAAATGACCTTGGCAAACTTGAATGCCACATCCAGCAAACTGTCCGAGAATCCTGCGCGCATGTGCCCCCCTGATAGTTGTAAACCCCAGCATGGACAGTAACAAAAAAATAAAAAGTTTTGGCGATGCAATGTCTCGGAACGTCTGCACGTAAAACGCAAACAGCCCGGATCGCTCCGGGCTGTTGGGGCTTGCTGTACTGCGAATGAGGCTTACGCCGCGAACAGCGCCTTCATCTTCTTCAGCGCATTGGCCTCGATCTGGCGGATGCGTTCGGCGGAGACGCCGTATTCGTCGGCCAATTCCTGCAGGGTCACCTTGCTGTCTGCGTCCAGCCAGCGGCGCTTGATGATGTCGCGGCTGCGGGCGTCGAGTTTGGCCATGCCCTCGCGCAGCACGTCCAGTTGGTCGGCTTCGCTGTCGGCCGATTCGTAAACGCTGGCGGGGTCGGCGTCGTGTGCAACCAAGTAATTGGCCGGGGCGGGCGGGGCGTGGTCGTCGTCGGCATCATCGGGGGCGTCAAAGCCGATGTCGCGGCCAGACAGGCGCGCTTCCATCTCCAGCACTTCGCGCTCGGACACGTTCAAGTCCTTGGCCACGGCGCTGACTTCGGCGGCATTGAGCCAGCCCAAGCGCTTTTTTGACTTGCGCAGGTTGAAGAACAACTTGCGTTGCGCCTTGGTGGTGGCGACTTTCACGATCCGCCAGTTCTTGATGATGTAGTCGTGCATCTCGGCACGAATCCAATGCACCGCAAAGCTGACCAAACGCACGCCCACGGCCGGGTCGAAGCGTTTGACTGCTTTCATCAGGCCGATATTGCCTTCCTGGATCAGGTCGCCCAACTGCAAGCCGTAGCCGCTGTAGCCGCGCGCCACGTGCACCACGAAGCGCAGGTGCGAGAGGATCAAATCTTGCGCAGCGCCAATGTCATTGTGGTCGCGCAGGCGCACGGCCAAGGCATGTTCGTCTTCGGCGGTGAGCACCGGAATTTCGTGCACGCCGCTGATGTAGGCTTCCAGCGAGCCGATCGCGCTGGGGATCGGCAGGTTGTTGGCAACAAGTGCGGTGGATGTCATGGTGGTGTCCCTCATGCCTTGGATTCTAGCAGTCGCCATCTTTGACTGCTAACTGCTTGAAGAGTTCCCTTGCGTTCCATTCATGGAATGATGCGGGTGCTTCCGACACAGTGAGTTGATATGCGGCCGCCCAGGCCGATTACAAGCCTGCAGCGAGGTTCGCCAGTGGCGGCAATGCCCATTCGATAGGGGATTGGCCATTCCGGGCAAGGTATTGATTCGTTGATGAAAAATGCCCGCAGCCCAGAAACCCGCGATGTGCCGATAGCGGCGAAGGGTGTGGTGCTTTCAGTACGCGATGGCGGCGCGGGTCGATCACTGCGCCCTTCTTTTGTGCGTAGCTGCCCCACAGTAAAAACACCAGCCCGTCGCGCTCACGGTTCAGCACATCGATGACATGGTCGGTGAAGCCTTCCCAACCCTTGCCCTGATGGCTGCCGGGCTTGCCGTCTTCCACGGTGAGCACCGCATTGAGCAGCAAGACGCCTTGCTGTGCCCACGGCAGCAGATAACCGTGATCGGGGCGGGTGAAGCCGGTGCTGGCCTCCAATTCCTTGTAAATATTGAGCAGTGACGGCGGCACCGGCACACCCGGCAGCACCGAGAAGCACAGCCCATGCGCCTGGCCCGGCCCGTGATAAGGGTCTTGCCCAAGGATGACCAGCTTCACCGCATTGAACGGAGTGGCATTGAAAGCGGCAAAGATGTCGCGCCCGGGCGGATACACCGTGGCTCCGGCCGCTTTGCGCTGACGCAGGAAATGGGCGAGCTGCTGCATGTCCTCGCGCGCAAACCAGTCACCGATGCGCGCCTTCCAGCTGGGCTCCAATTGCAACGCGGCCATCAGATCACGCCGCGTTTTTTTTCCAGCAGCAGATACCCGATGCCGACTGCGCCGCCGATGCCCAGCGACAGCAACCCACCCAGCGGGCTAAGCCAATACGCCAGACCTGCTGCGATCAGACCCAGGATGACAAATTGCGAATAGCGCCAGCGGCTTTCGCGGAAACTTTTCAGCTCACCCATCGCTTACACCTTGTAGCCGGTATGAATGGCCACGATGCCAGCGCTCAGGTTGCGATAACTGCAGCGCGCAAGGCCGGCGGCTTCCATCATCGCTTGCAATTCTGCTTGCGGCGGATGCTTGCGGATGGATTCGGCCAGATATTGATAGCTGTCGGCATCACCGGCAAACAGCTTGCCCAGCTTGGGCAGCACATGAAACGAATGGAAGTCGTAGATTGGCTTGAACCACTGCGCCTGCACCTCCGAAAACTCCAGCACCCGCGCCTGCCCGCCCACTTTCAGCACGCGCTGGATTTCGCGCAGCGCGGCGTCCTTGTCGGTGACGTTGCGCAGGCCAAACGCCATCGTCACCAAGTCGAAACTGGCATCCGGAAACGGCAGGCTCTGCGCGTTGCACTGCACATAGTCAAACCCGCGCACATTGCCGCGGTTGGTCATGCGGTCGCGGCCCACGCGCAGCATGTCACCGTTGATATCGCCCAATACCAGCTCGCCGGTATCGCCCACACGGTCTTTCAGCAGTGCAGCGATGTCGCCGGTGCCGCCGGCCAGGTCCAGCACCCGTGCGCCTCTGCGCACTTGGCAGGTGGCCACGAAGAAGCGCTTCCACACACGATGGATGCCCAGACTCATGGCATCGTTCATCAAGTCGTAGTTGCCGGCCACCGAGGAAAACACCTCGGCCACCAATTTTTGTTTTTCGGCCACCGGCACATCGCGAAAGCCGAAGTGGGTGGTGTCGGACGGGGTCTGTTGCGGGTTCATGGCGGGATTATCGCACCGTCGGGATTGATGGCGATCAATACAGCCCGTGTAATCACGTACAAAATGGGAAGACATCCCATTGGAGTGTCCCATGGTCCCACCACCCAGCGTCACGGCGCCGTTGTTGATCGCCGATGATCCCGCACTGGATCGCTATTTGCTGGACATCCACGGCAAGAACTTTGCGTCGCATGTCGAGAGCGGCGGGGTCGATCTGGCTACTTGGCTGGCCAGCGGCGAAGATGCGGATGAACGCAGCTTCCAAGATGCGCAGCGATTGGGCCTGCCGCTGCTGCGGCTGCCTGATGTAGCGGTGGATTCCGCCACTGCGGCCCTGTTGCCCCCGCAGCAGGCGCGCCGCTTACGGGTGGTGCCAATGCGGCTGCACAACGGGCTGTTGGCGGTGGCGATGGAAGACCCCACCAATGCGGAAGCGTTGGCGGCTGTGGAGTTTGCCACCACCCGCCACGTGTTGCCGCTGGTGGCCACCGGGCGTGGTATTCGCGAAGCTATCGCCCGCTGTTACGACCAAGTGGAAGATCGGGAAACCGTACGCAAGCTGGGGCTTGACCCACTGGCGACGGTAGCGGACAACGAAGCCGAAGCCCGCCGTCTGGCCCGCGAGCAGCCGGTGGTGCGGTTGGTGCACGATCTGATTGCCGATGCAGTGGTGCGGCGTGCCTCCGACATTCATTTGCGTCCCGGTGAACATGCGACCGATGTGCTGTACAGGATCGACGATGAATTGGTGCCGGTACGCAGCCTGATGCGCGCGCTGCATCCGGCCGCAGTCAGCCGAATCAAGGTGTTGGGTGGAATGAATCTGGCCGAACACCGCACCCCACAGGATGGGCGGACCAGCTTCACCTTGGACGATGGCACCCGTGTGGATCTGCGCATCTCCATCTTGCCGACGGTGTTTGGTGAAAGTGCGGTGGTGCGCTTGCTGGATAGCCGGCAAAGCTTATGGGATCTGGATCAGCTAGGGCTGACAGAAGCAGACCGGGTACGGGTGGAAGATGTGATGGCGCGGAGCCATGGCATGTTCCTGACCACGGGGCCCACCGGCTGCGGGAAATCCACCACGCTCTACGCAATGCTGCTGGAGCTGCGCAAGCAACGCATCAATATCCTGACGATTGAAGATCCGGTGGAATTTCATATTGCAGATATTCAGCAGATGCAGGTCAATCGCGCGGCTGGTTTCACCTTTGCCAGTGCGATGCGTAATTTCTTACGGCACGACCCGGATGTGATCATGGTCGGTGAAATCCGGGATCGTGAAACCGCAGGCATCGCGGTGGAAAGCGCGCTAACCGGGCACCTGCTCCTGAGCACACTGCACACCAATACCGCCGCCACCACGGTGACCCGCTTGCTGGATCTGGGAGTGGAGCCATATCTGTTGCGTGCCAGTTTGTTGGCGGTGATGTCGCAGCGCTTGGTGCGCTTGACCTGCCCGCATTGTCGTGAAGTGGAAGATGTGTCGGCGCATATGCGTGAAACCTTGGGCATCCATGCCGCGGAGGTGTTTTATCGCGGGCGTGGCTGCGTGCAGTGCGAAGGTTTGGGGGTCTATGGGCGGCAGGCGGTGTATGAGTTGCTGATGATGACCCCGCGCCTGCGTGAGTTGGTTGTCCCTGGTGCAGAGGCCGATACGATCCATCGGGTTGCAATGGAGGAGGGGATGACGCCGATCACGCAGGCGGCGGTAATCCTGGCGCGCAGTGGCGCGATTGCACTGGCCGAAGCATGGCGGGTGCGTGCGGACTGACGATGCCGCCGTGTGCGACACTGGCAAGCATGCATGCCATGCCCATCACCGCTTTCGATACGCAATGTATTGCCCTGCACGCGGAAGGTGCCAGCGCCTTGGTTGCTCTGCATGGTGCGCACGTCTTGTCGTGGATCCCCGCCGATGGGCGAGAGCGATTGTTCCTGTCCAAACGTACTGTCTTCGATGGGAGGGCGGCGATTCGTGGCGGTATCCCAGTGATCTTTCCGCAGTTTGGTGAGCGCGGGGCATTGCGCAAGCACGGGTTTGCCCGCAACTGCGGGTGGCGCTTCATGGGTGTGGAGTGCGGTGCGGCCGTATTCGAGCTGCGCGGTGATGGTGATGTGCATTGGCCATATCCTTTCGTGGCCTGCCTGCGAATTGGCCTGACCGCCACACGGCTCGCGGTGACACTGGAAATCGAAAATACCGGCGATACGGCGTTCGCTTTCACCGCTGCGCTGCATACCTATCTGGGCGTGGGCGACATCGCGCAGGTGCGCGTGGAAGGTCTGCAAGGTTGCGACTACGAAGACAGTGCCAACGGTGGCACCTTGCATCGGCAAAGTGATTATGCGGTGGCATTTGTGGACGAAACCGACCGCATCTACAGCGATGTGGTGGCGCCGCTCACATTGGTCGATGGCGCCCAGCGCCTTGGCATCGAACAGCAAGGTTTTACCGATGTGGTGGTATGGAACCCGGGCGCGCGTCTGGCCTCCGGGATTGCAGATTTGGAGGCCGGCGACTGGCAGCGTTTTGTCTGCATCGAGGCCGCGCAGGCGGCGCAGCCGGTGCTGTTGCAGGCGGGTGAGCAATGGCAAGGTCGGCAGCAGCTGGGTTGATATTACGGTGGCAGGGTGCGCTGGATGTGCGGGCGTGTTGAAATACTGGCTTGCCGTTTTGTTGCACAGAGAATTCCAATGAAATCCATTGCGATTGCGTTGTGTCTGGCCCTGAGTGCTTGCAAGGGTGAAGATCCGGAGGCCGCCGGCAAGGCTGCCGCCGCACAGAAAGCCGCGCAAGAACAGGCAGCAGGGGTGATGGAAAAGCAGTTTGAAGACGCGGTGGCCGCACATAACTGGCGCTTGGCCAAGGGTTATGGCGAAGTCCTGCAGGTCGATCACCCCACCACCGATGCGGCAGCGCGGGTCAAGGATCAGCTGGGTGATGTGCGTGCCAAGGCCGAGGCCGAAGCCCAGCAGCAACGTTTGGCGGCGCTATGGGATTATGGTGATGAGTTGGTTAAGCCCAATGGGCACCAACTGTCGGCGGCGATTTATTCGCAAGAGCCGGTGGACACCGATGGTGGTGGTGCCCATCCGATTCGTTTGATTTTTCGCGATCACCCCAGCTGGGGCCGCAGCGCTTATCTGGTGTTGCAGGCGGGTGATTTCGACTGTTATAGCGGCTGCAAATTGAAGGTCACACTGGATGGCAAAGTGGTGAGCTTGCCCGGCTCACGGCCGAAGACCGACGAGGCCATCGCGATGTTTGTTGATGACCACAAAGCGTTGTGGAAGCTCGCTAAAACCGGCAAGCAACTGTCCATTGAATTTCCCACCAAAGCCGTGGGCAAACGCACCGCGCAGTTTGAGGTGAGTGGTTTGCAGTCAGAAAAACTGCCGAAGTGGAATTGAGCTTGCTCAATCAGGGGCGGAAGACATCAGGCATGCTTGATGTCTTCCATCCACGCTTGCCTTATGTCAGCGCGTACCCAAACTGCTGGCGGAATTGTTCGGCAAATTCGTCGTAGTCGAAACGCTGGTTCTGGGTGCCGGGGTGCTCCACCTTGAGTGCGCCCATCAGGTTGCCCAGGCGGCCAATGGTCATCCAGTCATAGCCTTTTTCGATGCCGAAGATCAGCCCGGCACGGAATGCATCGCCGCAGCCGGTGGGGTCGGTGACGCGGCGTTCATGCGCTGGCGGCACTTTGTGCAGTTGGCCATCGGCATGGATCTCGGCACCTTTGGGGCCGCGCGTGACGATGTAGGCCTTGACCTTGCCGGCGATATCTTGTGCGCTCCAGCCGGTGCGCTCCTGCAGTAAGTTGGATTCGTAGTCGTTGACCGTCACGTAGTCAGCCTGGGTGATGAAGTTGCGCAATTCTTCACCGTTGAACAACGGCATCGCCTGGCCGGGATCGAAGATGAAAGGAATGCCGGCGGCGTGGAACTCCGTCGCGTTTTGTAACATGCCCTCGTAGCCGTCGGGGCTGACGATGCCGATGCTCACGTTCGGCACGTCCTTCACGTGATTCTCATAGCTGCGCATCATCGCGCCGGGATGAAAGGCGGTGATCTGGTTGTTGTCCAGATCGGTGGTGATGAACGCCTGCGGGGTGAATAGCTCGTCGATGGCTTTCACATGCGCAAGGGTGATGCCCTGTTCGTTGAACCATTCGCGATATGGACCGAAATCGCCGCCGACGGTGGCCATCGGGATGGGATCGCCACCGAGTAGTTTAAGGTTGTAGGCGATATTGCCGGCGCAGCCACCAAACTCGCGGCGCATGCGCGGCACCAGGAACGACACATTCAGGATATGCACCTTGTCTGGCAGGATATGGTTCTTGAACTGGTCGGGGAACACCATGATGGTGTCGTAGGCCAAAGAACCACAGATCAGGGCAGCCATCGAAGCCTCAACAGGGCGAATGCAAGGCCGCCCATGATACTGCCTGGCTTGCGCTATTGGTTGGGTGCTTGACACCGGGCTGAACGGCACGCACACGATTTCTTGCCCCGAACGGGGGGCGTTGTTAGGCTAGCAAACTATTTGCTGTCCTCCACGGCGGTTCGGGCCTGTCTCCGACCGTCAGGCTCCGCGTCTCCCCCTCGCGGCCCCTCCTTTTCCGGCACCCATTCGCATGTTCAAGTTCCTCCGGGGCTATTTCTCCAGTGACCTTTCCATTGACCTTGGCACCGCCAACACGCTGATCTATGTGCGTGGACAGGGCATCGTCCTCAACGAACCCTCGGTGGTGGCGGTGCGCCAGGACCGTGGCGGTGGCGCGCGCGCGGTGGCGGCGGTCGGCAGCGAGGCCAAGCAGATGCTGGGCCGCACGCCCGGCCATATGACCACGGTGCGGCCAATGAAGGACGGCGTGATTGCCGACTTCACCTATACCGAAGAAATGCTCAAGCACTTCATCCGCAAGGTGCACAAGAGCCGCTTCCTGCGCCCCAGCCCGCGCGTGCTGGTGTGCGTGCCGGCCGGCAGCACCCAGGTCGAGCGCCGCGCGATCAAGGAGTCGGCGGAAGAAGCCGGTGCGCGCGAGGTCTACCTGATCGAGGAGCCGATGGCCGCGGCGATTGGTGCCGGCATGCCGGTGACCGAAGCGCGTGGTTCGATGGTGGTGGATATCGGCGGCGGCACCACCGAAGTGGCGGTGATCGCGCTGAATGGCATCGTGTATTCGCAGTCGGTGCGCATTGGTGGCGACCGTTTCGACGAATCCATCATCGCCTACGTGCGCCGCCATCACGGCATGCTGATTGGTGATGCCACCGCCGAGCGGGTCAAGATGGAACTGGGCAATGCTTACCAGCAACAGCTGGTACGTGAAGTGGAAATCTCTGGCCGCCATTTGGCGGAAGGCGTGCCCAAGATCATCACCATCAACTCCAATGAAGTGCTGGAAGCCCTGCGTGAACCGCTGGCCGGTATCGTTTCGGCGATTCGCCTGGCGCTGGAACAGACCCCGCCGGAGCTGTGTGCCGACGTGGCCGAGCGCGGCATCGTGCTGACCGGTGGCGGTGCACTGCTGCGCGATGTGGACAAGCTGATTTCAGAGGAAACCGGCCTGCACGTGCAGGTCGCCGATGACCCGCTGACTTGCGTGGCACGCGGTGGCGGGCGTGCGCTGGAGTTGGTGGATATGCATGGCAACGAGTTCTTTGCACCCGAGTGACCGTGTTCGCCGGGCGGATGCGTGCGTGATGTGCACATCCGTGTTGCCCGCAAAAGTGGGCGGATCTTGCTACTTTCACCGCTGCTTTCACCGACGCCACCACCGTGCCCAGCCCCGCCAGTTCCCCTGCTGCCCGTCCCGGTGAAGTCGCCGGTGTGTTGCGGTTGCTGGTGTTTCTGATTCTGGCCACTGCCTTGATGGTGTTGGATCATCGCGGCGGCTGGTTACGCAGCCTGCGGGTGCAAGCCGAGGCGGTGGTGCAGCCGTTGTGGTGGCTGGCCGGGCAACCGGCGCGGATTGGCACGGTCTTGCGCGAAAACGCGGTCACCCATGTGCAATTGGCCGATGACAATGCGCGGCTGCGCCAAGCCCTGTTGTTGACCGAAGCCCGCAATGCTCGATTGCGCACCGCAGCGGCTGAAAACGCGCGCCTGCGCGGATTGTTGGACAGCGCCGAGCGTGCGCGGTTGGATGTGCAATTGGCAGGGGTCCTGGATCTGGATCTGGACCCCACGCGCCAACGCCTGATACTGGACGCTGGCAGCAACAGCGGTGTGCGCGTGGGGCAAGCAGTGATTGATGCCGGCGGGTTGATGGGGCAAGTGATTGCGCTGACCCCCACCACTGCCACCGTGCTGCTGTTGACCGATCCCGACCATGCCGTGCCGGTGATGGTGGCACGTACTGGCGTGCGCTTGATGGTGTATGGCACTGGCCGCAGTGATGCGCTGGAATTGGCCGATGTGCCGCTGTCGGCGGATGTGCGCACCGGAGATGTCCTGTTGACCTCGGGTCTGGGTGGGCGCTTTCCGCAAGGGTTTATGGTCGGTACTGTGCAAGCCTTGCGCGCCGATGATAGTCGTGCCTTCCTCAGGGCCGATGTGCGGCCCGCGGCCCAGCTCGATCGTGGCCGTGATGTGTTGCTATTGCGCGGTTACAAGCCGGTGGCAGTGCAAAGCGTACCCAAACCGCCGGCGTCCAATGTGGTCGTGCCCAGAACGACGAGTCAGCCGACCCGGTCACCTGCGTCATGAGCCGCCAACGCAATGGCTGGGTGTTGCCGGTCAGCTTGTTGCTGGCCTTGTTGCTGGGGGTGGTGCCGTTGCCGGATTGGTTGCAACCGTTGCGGCCGTACTGGTTGGCGCTGGTGCTGGCGTACTGGCTGCTGGAAGTGCCTGATCGAGTCGGACTGGGTGTGGCATTTGGGCTCGGGCTACTGGCAGATCTGGCGTTTGGCGGATTGCTGGGCGAGCAGGCGCTGCGGCTGGTGGTATTGGCCTTCATCATGGAACGGTTTAGGCCACGCCTGCGGTTTTTCCCGATGTCGCAGCAAGCATTGACGCTGGGCGTGCTGTTGCTCAACGACCGCGTGATCAGCGGCGTGGTCCATGTGGTGATGGGGGTGCCACAACCAGCCCCTGCCTATTGGCTGGCACCGCTGCTGGGCATGCTGTTGTGGCCGCCGCTGCATCTGTTGCTGGACAGCCTGCGTCTGCGTCGACAATGAAGGTCCGTGCCCGCCTGATCAAAGACCACATCGCCGAAGCTGCGCAGTTTCGCTGGCGCGCGCTGGTGGGTTTTGTCGCAGCGTTGCTGGGACTGGCCGGATTGGGTGCTTGGTATTTCCATCTGCAAGTGGTGCAGCACGATTTGTACGCCACGCGATCGGAAAACAACCGCTTGCGATTGGTGCCGGTGGCCCCGGCACGTGGCTTGATCTACGATCGCAAAGGTCGCATTTTGGCCGACAACATCGCCACTTGGCGGTTGGATGCGGTGCCCGAGCGCGCCGGGGATGGCGTGGCCTTGTTGGCCAGTTTGCAAGGTGTGGTAGCGCTGGATGGCGAGCAGCAAGCACGCTTTCTGCGCGAGTACAAGTCGGCGCGCCCATTCAAGCCAGTCAGCCTCAAACTGCGTATCAGTGACGACGAGGCCGCACGCTTTGCGGTCAACCGCTGGCGCTTCCCGGGTGTGGATTTGGTGCCGTACCTGGGGCGGGTGTACCCATATGGCGCACTGTTCTCGCATGTGGTGGGCTATGTCGGACGCGCCGATGAAAAAGATCTGGCGGGATTGGGGGATGCCGGCGGTGCATATACCCATGTTGGCAAGTCCGGTCTGGAGCGCTATTACGAAGCGCAGTTGCGCGGCAAGCCCGGCTACCGGCGGTTGGAAACCAATGTGGCGGGGCGTACCGTGCGGACGTTGGACACGGTACCGGCCACACCCGGCACCGATTTGCGGCTGTCGATCGACGCCGACTTGCAGCAAGCGATGACCGATGCCTTCGGTGAGTTGGAGGGCTCGGCAGTGGCGGTCGATCCGCGCACCGGCGAGATCTTGGCGATGGTCAGCCTGCCCACCTTCGACGCCAACCTGTTCGTCAATGGCATCAGTCACGCAGATTTCGAAGCACTCAACAACAACCCTTCGCGGCCACAGTTCAATCGCGTGGTACTAGGTGGCGTTGCCCCCGGTTCGACGGTCAAGCCAATGCTGGGGCTTGCCGGGTTGGATAGTGGCCTGCGGCGTCCGGAAGACAAGATTTTATCTACCGGCATGTTCTACCTGCCCGGACAAAAACGTGGCTATGGCGACTCCCACCGGGGTGGCCACGGCTGGACCGATTTGCGCAAATCGATCTACGACTCGGTCAATACCTACTACTACAAACTGGCACTGGATATGGGAATCGCCCGCGTTGACCAGTACATGGGGCACTACGGATTTGGCCGGCCGACTGGCGTGGATTTGGCTGGCGAAATTGGCGGAATCTTGCCCTCACCCGAGTGGAAGGCGAAAAACGCGCCCAAGCAAGGCAAATGGTACCCCGGCGATACGGTGATCACCGGCATCGGTCAAGGCTTCTGGAAAGTCACCCCATTGCAACTGGCACAGGCCACCGGTGGTTTGGCAAGTGGTTGGCTGCGGCCACCACATCTGGTGAAAGACATGCGCGCCGATTTCGATGCGCCGTGGCAACCGGTACCGCTGAAACCGGCAGTGCGCATGACCAATAACCCGGCGCATCTGCAAGCAGTGCGCGAGGGCATGATCGGCACCGTGCATGGCCCGGGCACCGCCACCAATATCCGCCCGGGCCTGACCTATTTGATCGCCGGTAAAACCGGTACCGCGCAGGTCGTCAGCCGACGCGGAGATGCCGCCATCAATCCGCGCAACCTGCCCATGCATCTGCGCCATCGCGCATTGTTTATCGCGTTTGCGCCGGCCGATGCGCCGACCATTGCGATCGCGGTGGCGATTGAAGGGGGTGGTTACGGGGCTTCCACGGCGGCGCCGATTGCACGCAAGGTGTTTGATGCGTGGTTGCTGGGTAAAAAGCCAATCCCGCCGGTACCGGAGGCGGGGGTTGTGTCAGCTGCAACCGCGCCACCGGATTTTTCCAATGTGCGTGGCAGCCCTGATGCCCAACCGCCAGCACCGGAGGAGCCTGCGCGATGAAATTCCTGTTGCGATGGTTGTTGGAATTGTTGCTGCGTTTTACCCGCAGCCTCGACCTGCCGATGCTGGCCGTGTTGTTGGCCTTGATGGTGATTGGCTTGGCCACCCAATACAGCGCCAGCAATGAGTCCGTGCGTGGCGTGACGATGCAGGGCGCGTTCTATTTCGTCGGCTTGCTGGCGTTATGGGTGAGTTCCAGAGTCCCCATGCACCTGCTCAAACAAGCCACCCCGGCCATTTTTGTATTGTCGTTGGTGCCGATGGTGCTGGTGCTGTTCATCGGTGGCGGAAAGTACGGTAATCACTGGATCAAGCTCGGATTTTTCAATGTGCAGCCAGCCGAGCTGTGCAAGCTCAGCCTGCCGATGATGCTGGCCTGGCATTTCGATCGTTTCCGCCTGCCGCCACGCTTCATGGTGCTGCTGGGTGGGGTGGCGATCATCGCACTGCCGGTAGGCTTGACCCTGTTGCAGCGGGATTTGGGCACCGCCGTGCTGATCATGGCCACCGGCGTGTTTGTGCTGTTTCTGGCCGGTACCTCATGGTGGTGGTGGGGAGCCGCGGCAGTGTTGGGCGGCGGCGGGTTTGCGTTTGCCAAGCTGGCACCGATCGAATGGCTGTCGTTCCTGCGCCCCTATCAACAAGACCGTATCCTGACCTTCCGCAATCCCGACAACGACCCGATGGGCGCGGGCTGGAACATCCTGCAATCGCAAATCGCCATCGGCGGCGGCGGCATGACCGGCAAGGGCTGGGGCCAGGGCACCCAATCGCATCTGAATTACCTGCCCGAGCACACCACCGATTTTGCGTTCTCGGTATTGTCCGAGGATTTTGGCTGGGTTGGCGTAATGGTGGTGCTGGCGCTGTATGTATTCCTGATCGGACGGTGTTTGTGGATCGCTGCGGATTCGCGCGATGGCTATGCGCGGATGCTGGCGGGTGCGATTGGTTTATCGTTATTCGTGTATGTGATGGTCAACGGCGGCATGATTTCCGGCCTGTTGCCGGTGGTGGGTGTACCGATGCCGTTAATCAGCTACGGCGGCACATCGGCGGTCACCATATTGCTGGGTTTCGGCGTGGTGATGGCACTACGCGCGCACAGGCCGGTGCATCGCTAAGTTGTGCTGTTGGTGGTGATCAGGCGAGTCACCGCAAGCGCAACTTCATGCGGGTGTTCCGCAATCGACATATGCCCGCAATTGTCCAGCAGTACTTGTTCGGCTTGCGGGATTTGTGCGGCGTATATCGCCATTGCACTGGGGTCGATCACCGCGTCTTGTCGCCCCCACAGCAACAGGGCAGGTTGGTGAATCTGCGAGGCCTCTGCACCGGGCAACATCGCGTCATCGGTACGCCCGATTTTTTCCAATACCGACTGTTCGAAATCAGCATCATTGCGGCGCTGCTGGATCAGAGCACTCGACGCTGGCCACGGGATCCATGGCTTGGCATCGGCGCAATGAAACACGGTATCGATGTAGCGCCGCAACGATGCGGCATCACTGACCGCAAACGGATTCTCGCCGGCCAACACCGCAAGCCCAAAGTGATTGTCGGCAAATCGCACGCCAGCAGCATTGAACAGGCCCACGCGGGCAATCTGTTGCGGGTAACGCGCCGCCACCAACGCAGCAATGCCCCCCCCCATCGAATGCCCCAGTAAAACCACCGGCTGTTGCGGTGACAGCGCCGCGATCAAGGCAGCCACATGCGCGGCCTGTTCGGCAAACCCGTACACCGCACCGGGCTTGCGCTCGGACTCGCCCCAACCGGGTAAATCCGGGATCAGCAAGCGATAGCGGGTGTCCAATACTCGCGCCAGCGGGTACCAATTTTCCTTGCTGCCGGTGAAACCGTGCAGCATCACCACGGTGAGGGCGTCGCCAGCTTCGCCCTCGCGGCTGGCATACACCCAACGATGCCCTGCCGCAGTGACCGTTGCGCGTCGAAGGCCTGCGGCGCGGCGCAGGCGCGTGAATTCGGCGCGAATCAGCCACCAGCGCTGGCGCCACAGCAAGATGGCGGCAATCGCCACCGTGCTGGCCACGGCGGCAGCGATGACGCCACCGTGCAGGGTCAACATCAGGCAAACACCGGCTTACTTGCTGGCAGGTGCCGGCTGCACCGGTGGCTTGGCCGGGTCTTCGATCATCGGTGCCTTGACCGGGCCACCCACCACGGCAGGTTTGTCTGCAGAAGGTGCCGTCGCGGCCGGGTGCATGTGTCTGGCGGTGTCCAGGATGGTTTGCACGGAACCTGCGGTAATCGGGTGCGAGCCGGGCTTGGCCTTGGCGAACGCTTGTTCGGCAAACGCCAATCCATCCGGCGTCACCACCAGCGCTTTGTAGATCGGCAGAATCAATTTGCGCCGGCCCACACGTTCGATGAACTTGCCCATTTCTTCGCGCGCCGCGGTATAGCCACTGCGTTCTGTCAGCGGATACCAGCGCATCGCGATTTCGCCGTTGGGCGTGCCGGTGAAGTGATAGGCTTCATCCAGTTGGGTCAGCTGTTCGGGCTTGAGCGTAGCCGGCATCGATTCCAGAAAGTGCACCCATTCCTGTGTGCTCCATGCACCGGTGATGCTCTTGTCGGGCAATTTGGCACTGCCCTGCCACGCAATCCGCGCCGCATTGACGGTGGCAAACTTGCCTGATTCCACCCGCGGTGCATTGCCCGGAATGCCCGGTTCATACAGCCACTGGTCGACTTCCTGCATCGTCACCACATTCGGGTGTTTGTCGATCAGATTAGTCTTCAGATAGTCGCGGAATTGCTGGGTGGTGATGCTCTGGAACGAGAAGTGGTTGAAGTAGCTTTTCAGCCACGGATCGAACACCTCACGGCCAAAACGCTTCTCCAGAAATTCGAGGAACCACGCGCCCTTGGTATAGACCGTCGCGCTGGACTGGTCATCCGGATCGGCCAGCGTGCCGGGTTTGAGCGAGAGCCGTTGCAGCTTGGGGTCGAGGGTCTTGAATTCGGCCTTCAATTCGTCGCGGTCGATCACTTCTTCCATGTCGGCCATGTCGCGGCCATACAGCGCTTCGGTGATGCGGCTTTGCACATAGGTGGTGGTGCCTTCGTTGAGCCAGCTGTCCTTGTCGGTGGCAAACGTCACCAGATTGCCCGACCAGCTGTGCGCCAACTCGTGCGCCACCAGCGACACCAGGGATTTATCCCCCACGATCACGGTGGGCGTGGCGAAGGTCAGGCGTGGGTTTTCCATGCCGCCGTACGGGAAGGTGGGTGGCAGCACCAGCAAGTCATAGCGGCCCCAGCGATACGGCCCGTATAGGCCTTCCGCGGTGGTGATCATTTTTTCGGTGTCTTCAAACTCGTGCTCGGCCTTGTCCACCATCGCCGGTTCCGCCCACACGCCGCTGCGTGCGGAGATCGGCTTGAACACCAAATCACCGGCCGCAATCGCCAGCAAATACGACGGAATCTTTTGCGGCATCTTGAAGCTGTAATCGCCATCGCGCACCGCGTTGGGGTCGTTGTCGGCGCTCATCAACACCATCGCGTCTTTCGGCGCGGTGATGTGCGCGCTGTAAGTGAAGCGCACCTGCGGCGTGTCTTGCAGCGGCACCCACGAACGTGCGTGGATTTGCTGCGACTGGCTGAACATGAATGGCTGCTGCTTGCCTTCGGTCATCGCCGGTGCCAGCCATTGCAGGCCAGAAGCATCGGGCGATGTCACATAGGTGACACGCACCTTGGCCGGGCGCGAGGGGGTTTCGATGGTGAGTGCGCTGCCCAGGATCTTGTCTTTGTCCGAGAGCACAAATTTCAGCGGCATCCATGTGCCATCGTTGCCGAGTGCTTCGGCTTTGGCGATGGTCAGATCACGCGTGTCCAACACCAGTTGCGTGGCGGTTTTGTCCAACCAGTCCAGCGTGTAGGTTGCGCTGCCGCTGAGTTCTTTCTTGTCGAAATCCAGCGCCAGATCCAGTGCGATATCGGTGATGCGCACTTTCTCTGGCTGCGCGTAGGAATGCTCATCCACCACTCTCTCGACGCTGGCGGCAGGCCCGGCCTGTGCTTGGGTTGCAGATGGCGGGGCTTGATTGCCTTGGCAGCCACTGGCAACCAAGCCGAGCGCGGCGGTGATGGAGACGCTGAGAATTAGCTGGCGCATGGGCACAATCCGGTAGCGGAAATGCCGAGTTTATCGCCGCTGGCAGGTATTCGTCGCATTCGCCTTGTCGGCAAGCCCCCCTGCCGGTTGTCATGACCGCCTTCGGCACTACCCCGTAGCCAGGCGCAAACGCAGTGTGGATGCCCGCAAAACACTCCGGATGCGTGGCCGCCCCTGCCATCAGTCATGGCAACCCTGCGCGCAAGCGCCGCATCCGATTGAACACTCGATCTGGTTTGGAGAATCCGCTTGAAACTGCATGCACTGACCGCTGCCTTGTTGTTGTGTTGCCCGTTCGCACAAGCAAAAAAAGCACCCCAAGCGGTGACGGCTGTCGATCCCGAAGTGGCCATTGCTGGGGGGCGGATTCCACTGTTGCAAGGCGACATCAGCATCGATGGCAAGCTCGACGATGCCGCATGGCAAGGCGCGCTGGTGCAGGAGATTGCCTATGAAATCCAGCCCGGTGACAACAGCCCCGCACCGGTCAAGACCACGGTGCGGATTGGCTACACCGCTGACGCGTTGTATGTCGCGTTTCATGCACTGGACACCGACCCCTCCAGGATTCGTGCCCATCTGGGCGATCGTGATACCGCGTTCAATGACGATTGGGTGGGCGTGTTCCTGGATACCTTCAACGACCATCGCCGTGGCTACGAACTGATCGTCAATCCACTGGGCGTACAGGCCGACCTGATTCGCGATGAGACCAATGCCGACAACCAGGAAGACCCGAGCTGGGACGGGATGTGGCAAAGCGCTGGCCAGCGCACCGCCGATGGATATGACGTTGAAATCAGGATTCCGTTTTCCACCCTGCGCTTTCCTGCCGGTGGCAGCGATCAGCATTGGGGCATCTCGCTGTTTCGCAGCTGGCCGCGTGACAAGCGCCATCAACTGGCCAGCCACAAAGTCCCGCGTGACTCCAAATGCTTCCAATGCGAATGGGGCCAATACGAGGGCATGGCCGGCGTACATCAGGGCCGCAATCTGGAAGTGGTACCCACGCTGACGGTGGGCAAAACCCAAACCCGGGATACCGCCGGTGCGCGCTGGGACAGTGGCAAAACCAATATCGAGCCGGGGCTGGATGTGAGCTGGGCACCGTCGCCGGCAATGACCTTGAACGCCACCCTCAATCCGGATTTTTCACAGGTTGAAACTGACCAATTGCAGCTCAATTTCAATGATGGCTTTGCGCTGTTCTACCAGGAAAAGCGCCCGTTCTTTCTGGAGGGTGCGGACTATTTCAGCAGCCAGTTCAATGTGCTCTACACCCGCCAGATTGCCGATCCGGATTTTGGTCTGCGCCTGACCGGCCGCACCAGTAGCGGCGCGTATGGCGCCATCGTGGCGCGTGATGCCACCACCTTGCTGTTGGTGCCGGGTGTGCAGGGCTCCGCCTTCGAGCAGTTGGATCAAAAGGCCAGCGTTGTGGTCGGCCGCTATCGGCATGACTTCAACAAGCAATTGAGCGTGGGTGTGATCGGCACCTTCCGCCGTGGCGATGACTATGCCAATAACGTGGCGGGGGTCGATGCACGTTGGCAGCAAGGCCCGCACACCGCATCAGCGCAGTTTTTGCACAGCCAGTCCGAATACCCGGCCAGCATCGTGGATGGTTATAAGGATGAATTGGGCAACGATGCCACGCCGTCCGGCAATGCGTGGCGCGCCCAGTATGCATTCAGCAACCGCAACTGGAATCTCACCGCGTGGCATATGGCGATCAGCCCGGGCTTCCGTGCGGATTTGGGGTTCATGGGCCAGGTAGGCTACGAAAAATCACTGCTCGGCGGCGGCCACAATTGGTATCGCGATGACAAGGCGTTCAACCGCATCAATGTCTATGCCGACTTCGACATCACCCATCGCTTTGATGGGCAGTTGCTGGAGCGCGAATTGGAAGGCAAGGTCAACGTGCAAGGACCCATGCAAAGTGGGCTGACCCTGCACGCATTGACCCGCTCGCGGTTTTGGAAGGGCAGGTTGTTTGATGAGCATTACGCTGATTTCAGCGGCAGCTTCCGGCCACTCGGCAACGTGCAGGTGGGCATGAATCTGCAAGTGGGGACGCTGCTGGATTTGACTGCCGAAAAAACCGGCCGGCGCAGCATGCTGGAGGTCTTTGGCAATGCCGAACTGGGGCGCGGGGTGGCACTGAATTGGGATGTGGTTTTGCAGCGCATGCACCGTGATGGCGGTATCGCCTTCACCGCCAAGGTGCTGAATGCCGGCGGCAGCTGGCAATTGGATCCGCACCAACGCCTGCGGTTGACCTTGCAAGGTAGCCAGATTCAACGCGATCAGGCGTTGTATGTGGATACCGTCAACCAGCGTGCGCGCGACTGGGCGGCGCAGGTGGTGTATTCGTACAAGCTCAACCCGCACACGGCGTTGTATGCCGGGGCTGCGTATGGCGCGTTCATGGACGATGACCACCACGAGCTGTTCGGCAATACGCGCAGCGTGTTTTTGAAGATGAGCTATGGCTGGCAGCCGTGAGTCTGCACCGATAGGTCGCACGCATGGCGTGCCCGTACGGGAAATCCGAAGCCCCGCAGGCGCGGCCCTTGGCCGCGCCCACCGTGGCGACACAGCATCATCCCAACTTCGACAACCGCAACTGGAACAGCACCTTGGTCACCAACAGGCGTTCTTCGATGGGTTTGAGCACCAGGTCATTGGCGCCCTCGCGCAATAGCGCGGCCTGGTTATCGCGATTATCGTCGCCGGTCATCATCACCATCGGCAATTTGCGTTTGCCATAGCGGAACGCGGCACGAATCTGGTTGAGTAGATCGCGGCCACTGAGCAGGCCTTTCAGATATACATCGCTGAGGATCAGGTCGGCACCCACGTCACCATCGCTGCGGCCGATGTATTTGTGCAAATGATCCAGCGCTTCCTCCACGCTGACCACATGCAGCACTTGTAGGGATTGCCGCTCCAGCATGCGCTTGGTAGCCACCGCAACCACCCGGCTATCTTCCACGTACAGTACACGCGCACCGTCGATGGGGGCGGGTTGCACATAGCCACGAATGAACGCGGCCAAGGCTTCTTGCCCCAGCGATTTGTCGAAGTAGTCGGTGATGTCTTCGGTGAAAGCGCGGGTTTCCAATGCTTCCTGCGCATTGCCGGACACCACGATCACGGGTACATACGCTTGGCCCGCAGCTTCGCGCACCACCCGTGCCAGCGCCAAGCCATCACCATCGGGCAACACCAGTGCGGTGGTGACCAGATCCACGCTGCCCTCGGCCAGGGCGGCACGCGCCTCGGTCAATCCGGCGCAGCCCACCACATCGGCGCTGGGCAACTCCTTGCGCAGAGTGTCGCCAATCAGTTTGCGTACCAGCTTGCTGCCATCGACCACCATTACCCGGGGGGCGTCGCTGACGACATGGCGCAGATCGTGCTTGTCCGCCATTTCATGCCCTCCTTGGACGGTTTTGCCGCAATTGGTGGCCGGTGACCAGCCCAGCCCCCAGCCAGCCTAACAGGCTGGCCCCCACCAGTACGGCGGCAATCGCCAATGGGTCTAGCCCCTGCAATGCGAAGCGACTGCCGTAGCGTGAGGCCAGATCGGCCAGTGGTTGCCGTAGCGCCCATTGTGCCGCAGTCAGAATTGCCAGCGCCAAGCCGCCTGCGGCAAGCCCGTACCACGCCCCCAGATACAGGAAGGGGCGACGCACAAATCCATCACTGGCACCAAGAAGTTGCAGCACACCGATCTCCTCGCGGCGCGACTGGATATCCAGCCGCACGGTATTGCCCACCACCAACAGTGCGCCCAAGCCCAGCAGCACAGCCAGGACTTGCACTGTACGCAGGGCAAACGCCAGCCATGCCTGCAAGCGGCCGCGCCATTGGGCGTCAAATTGCACGCGGTCAGTCTCGGGCAGGGCTTGTGCGGTGGTGATCAGCGCGCTGATATTTCCTGTGCGCGGGGTCACTTGCAACACGGGCGGCAATGCAGCGCGAGCGGCATCCGCACCCAGAATGTCGATGGCCGCGGCCAGATCTTCGCGCTTTTGCATGTCCGCCAGTGTTTGCTCGGGGCTGATGGTTACGACCTTTGCCACATCCGCACGCTGCTGCAGGGAGTGCACTACGGCTTGGGTCTGTGCGACGTCGGTACCGGGTTTCAGGTACAGCGTCACGCGATGGCTGGCATCCACCTGCCCACTCAGGGTGGCCACATTCTGCAGGACCAGCCACAGCCCCAGCGGCAGGGCCAGCGCCAGTGCCATCACCGCAATCGTCAGACAGCTGGCCCACGGCGTGCGCAACATCCGGCCGAGGCTGGCGGTCAGGCTGAAGCCGTGATGGGCAAGCCACGCGCCGATGCGGCTGGAATGGGTGGCAGTGCTGCGCTCATTCATCGACCAGATCCTCCGGTGCGATGTCATCTTGCAGGCGGCCTTTGTCCAGCACCAACACCCGTTTGCGCATGTGCTTGACCAGCCGTAAATCATGGCTGGCTACCAACACGCTGGTGCCGCGTTCGGGCAGCGAGGCAAACAGGCCCATGATTTCGGCCGATAAACCCGGATCCAGATTGCCGGTGGGTTCGTCGGCAATGAGCAGGGCGGGCTCGGCGACCACCGCCCGCGCAATCCCCACTCGTTGCTGCTCGCCGGCTGACAGTTGCGAGGGCAGGGCCCGTTCGCGCGCGGCTAGGCCGAGTTTGTCAAGGATGCTGCGCACCCGCTTGTTGATTTCGACGCGCTTCATTCCGCGCAGCACCAATGGCAGCGCCACGTTGTCGGCGACACTGCGGTCCATCAGCAATTGGTGGTTTTGATACACCACACCCAATTGGCGGCGATGTCCGGCGATGCCGCCACTGCGCACCTTCAGCAGGTTGCGATCATCAAACAGCACCGCACCGCGGCTGGGGCGTTCGACCAACTGGATCAATTTCAACAACGTGCTTTTGCCAGCGCCCGAATGGCCGGTGACAAACAGCATCTCACCGGCATCCACCGCAAAGCTCACCTCGGCCAACGCAGTGTGGCCGCCGGGATAGGTCTTGCTGACAGTGTCAAAACGCAGAACCGGCATGGTGGCGATGTGTTCAGGCGTGTGGCGAAGGTATAGCAGTATCGCCCGTTGCCAGCGGAACGGCTAGCGCCGGCCGTCGACACTGGTTAATCGCAGGTGTCCGGCATTGCGCCCCAACCGCGTTGAACGGCGTGCTGCAACGCGCACTGCCGCACTGTGCGCAGCACAATTAATCAAGACAGGGCAAGGCTCAATGTGGTGCTGGTAGGGTTGCCACGGTGCTTGCCGATGGCCGTTTGGGGATGAAAACCCAGCAGGTGGTTTGCGCATTCCAGCAGCGCATGGGGCTGGTGATGACGGGTGTGGTGGATCAAAAACAGCAGCAGTACTGGGGGTGTCACTGGGAGGCTCTGCCGCGGGCCCGGTAATGTCGGGCCCCCTGTGCCCGCCGCTGGCGGGGTAGTCGATTTATCGCTATGCGGCGTCGTGGCCGATGCCGTCATTGAAGGGTTCAAGTTGGTGGTGCCGCCGGTGTTGGTGATGACTGGCCCGGCGTCTGCATTGCCGCGTGCTGTCGCAGGCCAAATGCATGAAATGGTCAACGCGGCATTCCATGCATTTGTAGCGGGGGTGCGGGGTGTGGTGAAAATAACCGTTCACGCGGGACAAGATGTGGCGGGAATCTTCGGTCAACAGCTTCGCGCCATCTTTGGGCAAGCAGTGACGGCGATCAAATTTGCGTTGCAGCGACTGGCGGCCATTCCTGCGGTTGCCGCGCAGGTCATCGCCCGGTTTCAGCGCGTTATTGCGGGCTGCATGCCAGTGGTCGAGGTCGCAGTGGCGCATTTGCGCGATACCGCCCAGTCTGCGAAAGACGCGGTCAGGCAAACCGCTGCTGGGTTTGCCGTCAATGCGCGTGGAATAACGGGCTGAACACACGTCGCCGCGGAACCCCTGCGTTGATGGGGCCCCGCAATATCTAATGCCAGGCTTTAGTGCTGCTTGTTGGGTGAGCGGGTCACCAGCGATTTCAAGCCACGGCCGATGCGCACCAGCAGCGAAGGGCGCACGGCGGCGGTGGGGGGGGCGGATTTGGCCGGCACGAAGCGTGGCTCGGTGGTGGTGGGCGGTGCTGCCACACTAGCGACATTGCCAGCGTCCAGCGGCTGCCCACGCCGCCGGCGACGACGTTTACGCTCGCCGCGTTCGCCTTCGGCTTGGCTGTCTTGTGGCCTCTCTTGCGGCTTAGCGTTAGCGTGTTCCGTTGCGGGTACCGCAGGCGAGGTGGTGGTGACTTCTACGCGCGGCTTGCGCGGTGGGCGCGGCCCGCGACTGTCTGAGCCATTGCCACGGCGTGCACCGGGACGTTCATTGCCGTTGCTGCGGCCTCCACGACCGCTACCACCGCGCTTGGCGTCCTCGGCGGCGCGGGCTTCGCGCACTTCCTTGAAGATTTCGCCAATGCTGTCGCCGTCTGCACCGGCCTCGGGCTTGGGTCGTTCGGGGCGCGGCAATGCAGTCAGCAGCGCTTGTGTCACCGGTTCAGAGGGGATTTTTTGTTCGATGTACGCCTCGATATCGGGCAGGCTCATCGCATAGCGTTCGCAGGCAAAGCTGATCGCGTCGCCTTCTTCGCCCAAGCGGGCGGTGCGACCGATGCGGTGCACATAGTCTTCGGCGTCAAACGGCAGATCGTAGTTGTACACATATTTGATGCCGTCGATGTGCAGGCCGCGCGCGGCCACGTCGGTGGCCACCAGAATTTCCAGTTGTCCGGCCTGGAATTTTTTCAGCAGCGATTCGCGCTTCTTCTGCGGCACATCACCGGACAGCACGCCAACGCGGTAGCCAGCCTTTTCCAGCGCGCGCGCCACGCGCTCGACAAACGCCTTGGTGTTGACGAACACCATGGTGCGTGCGCCTTCGCTGCGCGACAGCAGGCCCAGCAGCAGTGGCAGCTTCTCTTCGTCGGCCGGGTAATACAGCTTCTGGCGCACGCGGGCGGCGGTGATGTGCTCGGTTTCGACCACCAGCTTCTGCGGCTCGTTCATGTGTTCATAGGCCAGCTCCAGCACGCGGTGGCTGAGCGTGGCCGAGAACAGCAGGGTTTGGCGGGTGGTGCGCTCGGGCATGCGGCGCAGCAAAAAGCGGATGTCCTTGATGAAGCCAAGGTCGAACATGCGGTCGGCTTCGTCCAGCACGCACACTTCGCAGGCGTGCAGGCTGACCACCTTGTGCTGCTTGACGTAGTCGATCAGGCGGCCGGGGGTGGCAATGATCACGTCGGCACCGGCCTGCAGCAGCTCGCGCTGCTTGTCGTAATCCACCCCGCCATACACCAGCGCGAACTTCAGGCCCAGATCGGCGGCGAATTTCACCGCGTCCTTGTGGATCTGGATGGCCAGCTCGCGGGTCGGCGCCAGGATCAGCGCGCGCGGGTCCTCCGGCTTGCGGTCGGCCAGCGCCGGGCGGGTCAGCAGGCGGTTGATCACCGCGACCAGGAAGGCCAGGGTCTTGCCGGTGCCGGTCTGGGCCTGCCCGGCCACGTCGCCGCCGGGTAGTGCCACCGGTAAAGTCATCGCTTGAATAGGCGTGCAGCGCGTGAAACCGGCGCCTTCCAACCCAGCCAGTAGGTCAGGGTGCAGTTCGAAAGTGGAAAAAGTGATGTCGGTCAGGGGTTTATCGGACACGGTGTCTGCCTCGGAAGGTGGCAGGCACACGGGTCCAGAACGCCGCGTTGCACTGTGCCACTTGCATGAATGGAGGGCAGCCACGCAGACTGCCGGGAGGACTCCGGGGCTGGTCGTTCCCGGCACGTTGCCTTGAAAAGCGCTTGAAAGTGCTCGAAAGAGCGCTTGAAAGTCAAGGTAAGTCCCCCAAGTTTATCACTCGCGCGTTGTTTCGTAGCGCTTTGCCTTTGGAGAGATCATGAGCAATACCGTTTTGCATGCCACCGACGCCGATTTCGACAGCCAAGTGCTGGCCTCCGACCAGCCGGTGCTGGTCGATTTCTGGGCTCCGTGGTGCGGGCCGTGCAAGATGATCGCACCCAGCCTGGATCAACTGGCCGTCGAGTACGCCGGCAAGGCCAGGATCGTCAAGGTGGATGTGGATCAGAACCAGCAGACCGCAATGAAGTACCACGTGCGCAGCATCCCGATGCTGCTGGTGTTCAAGAATGGCCAGGTGCAGAACACCCAGATTGGCGCGGTGGGCAAGGCCCAGCTGGCGCAGCTGATCGACAAGGCACTTTGATGTACCCCACCCGTCCCGATTGACCGGGGCGGGTTTGACGACACTTGCACGCCCCCCCGCAGGGGTGCTAGCGTTTAGCACGCTCCGGCGCTGAAAGCTTGCCCTTTGGGCCACTTCGGCGCGCCGCACCCCTTCTGATCTACTCCCCTTTGATCCCGCCCACGCATCGTGGGCGCTTGCAACGCAAGCGAGGTTTTTCCCTTGTCCGAACCCACCAACGACGCCCCCGGCGAAGTCGCCGAAAAGCGCGTGCGCAAACCCCGCGTGGCCAAAGCCCGCAGCCCCGAGCAGCCCGAAATCGCACTGCCACCCGCACCGGCTGCCGTCACTGCAACGCCGCCGCCAGCAGCCCCGGCCTCTGTACCTGCACCGCCAGCACCAGCGCCGCCAGCACCAGCGCCGCCAGCACCAGCGCCGGTTGCCAGCCCGGTGGCCGCAGCGCCTGCTACCGACGCCGAGCCACGGGATGTCGCGGGCACGCAAGGCCAGCAAGGTTCCGGCCAGTCCGGCCAGTCCGGCCAGAGCCAATTCGCGCAGGGTGGCCAAGAGGGCGGCCAGCAGCATGACGGCGGCCCGCGCAATAACCGCCGTGAACGTTTCAAGAACCGCCGCGACCGCCAGCGTGAGCGCTACCGCGAGGGCGGTATGCCCGACGAGGGCGGCGGCAATGGCGAAGCCTTTGTGCCACGCGCAAATCCGCAGGTGCCGGAAGGCTTCCCCACCTACTCGCTGGGCGACCTCAAGCGCATGCCCGCGCACAAGCTGCTGGAAATTGCCGAGCAGCTGCAAATCAGCGAGGGCGTGGCCCGCGCGCGCAAACAGGACATCATCTTCGCGATCCTGAAGGTGCTGACCCGCCACGGCGAAGGCGTGCAGGCCGACGGCGTGCTGGAGATCCTGCCGGACGGCTTCGGCTTCCTGCGCGCGGCCGAGGCCAGCTATCTGGCCGGCCCGGACGACACCTACATCAGCCCGTCGCAGATCCGCCGCTTCAACCTGCGCACCGGCGACCACGTCTCCGGCCGCATCCGCTGGCCGAAGGACGGCGAGCGCTACTTCGCGCTGAACATCGTCGACACCATCAATGGCGAGCCGATCGAAGCCTCGAAGAACAAGACCCTGTTCGAAAACCTCACCCCGTTGTTCCCGCGCAAACGCTTCAAGCTGGAGCGTGGCGACGGTTCCAGCGAGGACATCACCGGCCGCATCCTGGATTTGATGGCCCCGCAGGGCAAGGGCCAGCGCGCCCTGATCGTGAGCCCGCCCAAGGCCGGCAAGACGATGATGATGCAGCAGATCGCCAGCGCGATTACCTACAACCATCCCGACGTGCACCTGATCGTGCTGCTGATCGACGAGCGCCCGGAAGAAGTGACCGAGATGCAGCGCACGGTGCGCGGCGAAGTGATTTCCTCCACCTTCGACGAGCCGGCCGCGCGCCATGTGCAGGTTGCGGAAATGGTGATCGAGCGCGCCAAGCGTTTGGTCGAACACAAGAAGGACGTGGTGATCCTGCTCGACTCCATCACCCGTCTGGCACGCGCCTACAACAACGTGCTGCCGTCCAGCGGCAAGGTGTTGACCGGTGGTGTGGATGCCAACGCACTGCACCGGCCCAAACGTTTTTTTGGTGCCGCACGCAATGTAGAAGAAGGCGGCAGCCTGACCATCATCGCCACCGCGCTGGTGGATACCGGCAGCGCGATGGACAAGGTGATCTACGAAGAGTTCAAGGGCACCGGCAACAGTGAAGTGCATCTGGATCGCCGCATCACCGAAAAGCGCGTGTACCCGGCGATTGGCGTCAACGCCTCCGGTACCCGCCGCGAGGACCTGCTGATCGACCCCGACCTGCTGCAGAAGATCTGGATCTTGCGCAAGTTGCTGCACCCGATGGACGAGATCGCGGCGATGGAGTTCCTGCTCGACAAGATGAAGAACACCAAGTCCAACGACGAGTTCTTCGGCTCGATGAAGCGCTGACACGCGGCTTGTGGTACATGGTGCGGCAGTGCTTCATCGGCACTGTCACGCCCATAAACCTGAACAGGGCACTCCAATCCGGCTTGCATCGCGTGCTACCCTCGCGCCGATGAGCCGATGCCTATTGCCCCCATTCGCCGCGCTGCTGCTTGCTGCGTGTGCTGCCACACCGCCGAAGACGGTTCCTGTGACTGCAGCGCCGGTTGCGCCATTGCCTGCCACCGTACCACCGGTGGCCACGGTCACGCCGGTTCGCGATATCAGCGCAGCGCGCGCCGAATTCGTGCGCAGCACGGCGCAGCGCTTCAACATCCCGGCGGCCGACATCGAGGCGGTGCTGGCGCGCGCGCAGATTCGCGAGCCCATCATCAAGGCGATGGCGCGCCCGGCGGAAGCCAAACCGTGGCGGGATTACCGTCCGATCTTCATCCAGCAAGCCCGCATTGATGGTGGACGTGCGTTCCTCGAAAAAAACCGGGAAGCGCTGCAACGTGCGGAAGACAAGTACGGGGTGCCGAAGGAAATCATCACCGCGATCCTGGGCGTGGAAACCAGCTACGGTGGCAACAAGGGCAGCTATCTGGTGATCGATGCGCTGTACACGCTGGCGTTTGCCTATCCGCGCAGCGGCAACCCCGAGAAAGTGGCCTACGAAGACAAGCGTGAGGCGTTCTTCCGCGATGAATTGGCGCAGTTGTTTGCGCTGGGCAAGGAAGAAGGTTTCGACATCACCACCTTGAAAGGCAGCTATGCCGGGGCGATGGGCTACGGCCAATTCATGCCGTCCAGCTATCGTCAGTACGCGGTGGATGGTGATGGCGATGGCAAGCGTGATTTGTTCAATGATCTCGACGATGTGTTCGCCTCGGTGGCCAATTACTTCGCCCAAAAAGGCAAGTGGCAACGCGGTGGCCCGGTGATGCAGCCGGCGCTGCGTGATGCCAGTGCTGCTGACTTCGCCAATCCCGGTAATGCGGTGAATTTGGATCAAACGCTACCGGGGTTGTCGCAGTTGGGCTATCGCACCACCAATACGGGGGATGCGGCAACACCAGCCACCTTGATCACGCTGGACGGCAAAGCTGGCCCGGAATACTGGGTGGTGTTCAATAACTTCAAGGCGATCACCACCTATAACATCTCGCGGCTGTATGCGACCGCGGTGTATCAGCTTGCCGAGGCCATCGGTGGGCATGAGGCAGGCGGCGCATGAGTCCGCACCTGCGCTTGCTGCTGGTGGGCTTGCCATGGGTGTTGGCAGCCTGTGCCAGCACCGGGCCGACATCGAAATCGGCGTCTGTCACCCATGTGCCGCTGCCAGCACCGTCGATAAGCCATCACAGACCCAAAGTTTCACCATATGCGCCTGCACAAGAAGACCTGAGCAAGCGCGGTGACTATGTGGCTGGCGGGCTGTTTCGCCCCGATGTGGCCGATAGCGTGCCGGTTGACATTCCGGACGTGGATGCGATCCCGGAACCGGAAGTGCGTGACGAACCGCGTGCGCGTACCGGCAATCGCGATTATGCGGTGTTGGGCAAGCGCTATCACGTGCTGGATGACCACAGCGGGTTTGTCGAAGAAGGCATGGCCTCGTATTACGGCAACAAGTTCCACGGCCGCCGCACCTCCAGCCAAGAGGTGTATGACATGTACGCCTTCACTGCGGCCCACAAAACGTTGCCCTTGCCCAGCTTTGCGCGGGTCACCAACTTGGAAAACGGCAAATCGATCATCGTGCGGATCAACGACCGTGGTCCGTTTCACCCGGGACGAGTGATCGACCTCAGCTATGCCGCAGCGGTCAAACTGGGTTACCGCAGCAAGGGCAGTGCACGGGTGCGGGTAGAAGCCTTGCAGCCCGATGACGATGCCAGCGATGCCACGGCACAGACCGCCGCAGCCAAGCCTTCGGCGATGGACAAATTGCTCACCGCCTTGCCAGCACCTGCGGCCGAGCCGCCAGGCAACCGTTTCGATATGCACCAAGACGGGCGCACCATGAGCGCCGACGAATTTGATGGTTGGATGCAGGCGCGCAAGATCCGCGTTGCGACCGGCAAGCCAAGCGCAATCACGGGTCAGTCGGGGGGGGCTGTCACCGCCCCGCCCCGTGATCTGTTGGCGGAAAACGCCGCCGGCACAGCCAGTGAGCTGCTCGTGGCCCCCCGGATCGCCAATCCAGTGACCCTGCAGGTGGCCAGTTTTAGCGATGTGCAAAATGCCCGCCACGCGCTGTCCTTGTTGCAGGCCGCGGCCATCGCGCAGGCGCAATTGCAGGACGCGGACATCGGTGGCAAGAAGATCTGGCGGCTGCGCATTGGCCCGGTGGCCGAGGCCGCCACAGCGGAACTTGCGGCACGTATTGTGGGTCTGGGCTTTGGCCAGCCGCAGCGCGTGCGCAACTAAGGTGAATGACACCGCCGTCATCCCGATGCTGTAGGTGGCGGCTTAAACTGTTGGCTTGATTGATTCGTGCCGCGCGTACGCGGCTCTCTGGAGTTTTCGTTGATGCACCCACGTTCTGTGTTGTTTGTCGCGCTGGCTACGGCCGGTATTACTTTGGGTTCAGGTTGGGTCAGTGCGCAGACGCCGAAACCGACCGCCGCGCCGGCCAGGCAGGCGGCATTGAGTGACGCACTGCCGATCCCGGATGCCCCGGCCCCTAAAGTCAGCAAAGCATGGGTGCTGATGGATGCCGCCACCGGCCAGGTATTGGCCGGTGACAATGTCGATGCACAGGTGGAGCCGGCCAGTATCACCAAGGTGATGACCAGCTATGTCATCGCGGCGGAAATGGCCGCCGGCAAGATCAAGCCGACCGACCCGGTGATGATGAGCGAACACGCTTGGCGCGAAGGTGGCGCTGCCACCGATGGCAGTTACAGCGGCTTTGAGGTCAACAAAACCGCGCCGTTGGTGGAAATGGAAAAAGGCATGGTGGTGCAATCGGGCAATGACGCCGCGATTGCGCTGGCCGAACACGTGGCCGGCAGTTCCGAAGCTTTCGCCCAATTGATGAATGCCTATGCCAAGAAAATTGGCATGCAGCATTCCCACTTCGTCAATCCCACCGGTTTGTCAGCCGAAGGACATACCACCACCGCGCATGATTTGGCCTTGCTCGGGCGGGCGCTGATCCGTGATTATCCGGCCACCTACGCTTACAACAAAATCAAGGAATTCACGGTTGGCCCGATCACCCAACCCAACCGCAATTTGTTGTTGTGGCGCGATGCCTCGGTGGATGGCATCAAGACCGGCCACACCTCCAGTGCGGGCTATTGTTTGATGGCCTCGGCGATGCGCGGTGACCAGCGACTGATCAGCGTGGTGATGGGTGATAGCAGCGAAAACCAGCGCGCCGTGGATGCGCAGGCGCTGCTCAATTGGGGCTTCAGGTTTTATGAAACCCACAAGCTGTATGAAGCAGGCAAGCCGCTGCAGAGCTTGAAGCTATGGAAAGGCCAGGCCGATGTAGTCAAGGTCGGCGTCACCCAGCCCTTGCTGGTGTCCACCCCGCGCGGCAAGTACGAACATTTGAAGGCGAGCATGGACCTGCCTAAATCCTTGCAAGCGCCGATTGCCAAAGGCCAGCGCATTGGTACGGTGAAAGTGATGTTCGATGGCAAGCTGATTGCACAGGCACCCCTGGTGGCGCAAGAAGCGGTGGAAGAGGGTGGCTTCTTCAAGCGCCTGTGGCATGACCTGCTGATGTGGTGGCAAGGATGAGTGTACATTCGGACAATCCCGAGCACGGCTTCCAGTTTCCCGGCACCTTCGAGTTGTCGGCGATGGGTGCGGCGGACAAACGGTTGGAATCCGACCTGCCGCAACACTTGCTCGCCGCCGGTATTGACGTCCTGCACGAAGATGTCACGTGGCGACATTCGGCCAATGGCAAATACGTGTCGGTGCGGATTTCCTTCCGCGCCAACTCGCGTGAGGACTACGACCGCGCCCACGCCGCGCTGCGCGACCATCCTGAAGTGAAGTGGACGCTGTAGTTCGCGACCTGGGCCGGCACGTCTACGCGCCGGTGTGGCGGGCGATGCAGGCGTTCACCGATGCCCGCAGTGACCGCACGCCCGACGAGCTGTGGTTGGCCGAGCACGACCCGATTTTTACCCTCGGCCAAGCTGGCAAGCCCGAGCATGTGCTGATGCCTGGCGACATCCCGGTGCTGCATGTGGATCGTGGCGGGCAGGTGACCTATCACGGTCCCGGGCAGTTGGTGGCCTACCCGCTGCTGGATCTCAAGCGCCTGAAAATCGGGGTGCGCGAGTACGTGTGCAAAATCGAGCAAGCCATCATTGACAGCCTGGACATGTGGAATATCGGTGCGGCGCGCCAAGCCGGCGCGCCGGGCGTGTATGTCAACGGCGCCAAAATCGCCGCGTTGGGGATTCGCGTGCGTCGTGGCTGCGCCTTCCACGGGCTGGCTTTCAACATCACCGGTGAAAGCACGCCGCCGTTTGCACGCATCAATCCCTGCGGCTATGCCGGTCTGCAAGTGGTGGCGCTGGCTGATCTGGGCGGGCCCTCCAGTCTGGATGCCGTCAAGCCGGTCTTGTTGGCGCAGTTGGGCAAGCAATTCGGGTTGACGTGGCAAATGGCGGCCACCTTGCCTGCGCTCTTGGCGGGCGAACCGCAACACCGGGACTAACAGCCGGGGCGATGTGCGCGATAATTGCCGGATGGACACCCCCTCTCGCAATATTCCGCTGGCCATCGTGGATGGTGCAGCGTCGTTAGAACCCGGTGCACGGCAAGTGGCCGATCAGAAAATCGCACGCTCGCCGGTGCAGTTTGCCGATGTGCCAGTTCTGCGCAAACCCAGTTGGATCCGTGTGCGCATTCCGTCTGGCAATGCAGTGCAGGCGCTGAAATCCAAATTGCGCGAAAACCGGCTGGTAACCGTGTGCGAGGAAGCCAGTTGCCCCAATATCCACGAATGCTTTGGCCACGGCACCGCCACCTTCATGATTCTGGGTGAAGTCTGCACGCGCCGTTGCAGCTTCTGCGATGTGGCGCACGGCCGTCCCAAGCCGCCCGATGCGGCCGAGCCCTTGCGGCTGGCGCAAACGGTCAAGGATATGGGGCTGCGCTATGTGGTGGTCACCAGTGTCGATCGTGATGATCTGCGCGATGGCGGTGCCGGGCATTTTGTCGATTGCATCAAGGCCATCCGCGAGTTCACGCCGGAGACCAAGATTGAAATCCTGACCCCGGATTTTCGCGGCAAAGGCCGCATGGAGCGGGCGCTGGAGATTCTGGCGGCGGGTCCGCCGGACGTGTTCAACCACAATATCGAAACCGTGCCCGATCTGTATCGCAATGTCCGCCCGGGTGCCGATTACCAATGGTCATTGACCCTGCTGCAGAAATTCAAGGCACAGCACCCGAGTATCCCCACCAAATCCGGAATCATGCTGGGGTTGGGCGAAACCATGGAACAAGTGCAAGCCACCTTGCGCGACCTGCGTGCGCATGACGTGGAAATGGTCACCATCGGCCAATATCTGCAACCCAGCGCCCACCATCACCCGGTGCTGCGTTACTGGACCCCCGACGAGTTTCAGGCGCTGGCCGATTACGGTCACGCGCTGGGCTTTGCGCATGTGGCTGCGGGGCCGATGGTGCGTTCCAGCTACCACGCCGACCGCCAAGCCGCCGGGATTGCCTGAGGGGCGTGCGCACGGCGGCCCTGCGCCATCCCGGCGCAGGGTAGCCGCGTGATGTCGGCATGCCGTAGCGTGCTAGCGCGGCATTCACACAGCGCCGACGCCGACAGGTACAGTGGATGCAACACTGTTGTGCAACTTCTAGCACTGGTGCGCGGTCACAACCGCGTTCATTCTCACCACCACCCCCATGCGGCCCCACGCCGTGGAATTTCGATGAAGCGCAATCGCACCCTGCTCACCCTGTCCCTTGGTTTGGCATTGGCCGCGCCGCTGGCGCTGCTGGCTGGCAGTGGCGATATCGCCCTGTCCGCGGCCCCCACCAAAGACCAGTCCACCACCGCGCGGATGGTGTATGGCTTGCTGTCCGATAGCCGTTACGCCTATCGCCCGCGGGCGTTGGACGATGCGCTCTCGCGCGAAATCCTGACCGAATACTTGAAGACATTGGATCCGGGCAAGGTGTTTTTGACCGCACAGGACGTGGCCGGTTTCGATAAATACGCCACCACACTGGACGATGCGATCAAGAGTGGTCAGGTGGATCCGGCATGGGCGATTTTCGATGTGTATCGACGCCGTGTAGACGAGCGGATCAGTTTTGCGCGCAAACAGCTCAAGGCTGATTTCGATTTCAGCAAGGACGAACGCTATGCTTACGACCGCAAGGATGCGCCATGGGCCGATGCTGCGGGTCTCGATACGCTGTGGCGGCAGTCGGTGAAGAACGACTGGCTGCGCTTGAAGTTGGCCGGCAAGCCGGCTGATGAGATTCGCAAGACATTGGACAAGCGTTACGCCAACTTGCTGACCAGCGTGCAGCAGTTGAAGGGCGATGAAGTGTTTCAGAGCTTCATGAATGCCTACACCGGCAGCATTGATCCGCATACCGACTACATGAATCCGCGCAGCGCGGAAAACTTCAACATGCAGATGTCGAACTCGCTGGAGGGCATTGGTGCGGTGTTGTTCCGTCAGGACGATGTGGTGGTGGTGCGGGAAATGGTGCCCGGTGGCCCGGCGGCACGCAGCGGTAGGCTCAAGCCCGGCGATCGCATCGTGGGCGTGGGCCAAGGTGTCAGCGGCGAGGTGAAAGATGTCATTGGCTGGCGCATTGATGATGTGGTGCAGCTGATTCGCGGCGCCGCCAATACCCAGGTGCGCTTGGATGTGGTGCCGGCCGAAGCGCCGTTGGACAGCAAGCCGCAACTGGTCACCATCACGCGTGCCAAAGTGCGCCTGGAAGATGCGCGTGCCAAGGCCGAAACGATTGTGCTGCCGGCCGCCAGCGCGCAGCCTGCGCGGCGGATTGGGGTGATCAAGCTGCCCGGGTTCTATCAGGACTTTGAAGCCCGTCGGCGTGGCGATAAAACCTATGCCTCGGCCACCCGCGATGTGGCGAAGATGCTGGCCGACTTCCGCGCCCAGAAGGTCGATGGTGTGGTGCTGGACTTGCGCGGCAATGGCGGTGGTTCATTGAGCGAAGCGGTGGAGCTCACCGGTTTGTTCATCGACAAGGGCCCGGTGGTGCAGGTGCGCGAATCCGGTGGCAAGGTCAACGTGCAATACGACCAGGATGCCGGTGTGGCGTGGGACGGGCCGCTGGCGGTGTTGGTCAATCGTGGGTCGGCCTCGGCCTCGGAAATCGTGGCGGGCGCGATCAAGGATTACGGCCGCGGCCTGATCATTGGTGAAACCACCTTCGGCAAGGGCACCGTGCAAACCATGGTCGATCTGGATCGCTGGCCAGCCAATGAAACGCCACGCTTTGGCGAGGTCAAATTGACCGTGGCGCAATTCTTCCGCCCGGATGGCAGCAGCACCCAGAACAAGGGCGTGGAGCCGGATGTGGCGTTCCCCGTCAGTGTGGATGCCAGCGAATTTGGTGAAAGCACCTATCCCAATGCCCTGCCGTGGACGCGCATTGCCGCCGCATCGCATCTGCGTTACGGCAATTTCGCACCATTGCTGGCGCAGCTGGATGCACTGCATCAGGCACGCTCGGCCAAAGATGTGGAATACCAATGGTGGGTGGATGATGTGCGCAAATTCCGCGCGGAAACGGCGAAGAAATCCATCTCGCTGAATGAAGCCGAGCGCCGCGCCGAGCGCGACAAGTTCGATGCGCAGCGGCAACAGCGCGCCGAGGAACGCAAGCGGCTTGGCATCAACCAGGACCCGCTGCTGGAGTCGCGCGCCGATGATGGGTTGGCGGCCGATGAGCGCAACGTCGCCGATTCAGTCGCGCGTGAGGAAGCGGCGAAGAAGCAAACCGACCCGCTACTGCGTGAATCGGCTGCCATTTTGGGCGATGCCATCGGCATGCTGGGCAAGGATGCCAAACTGGCCGCGCAAGTACTGCCTGCGACCCATAACGCTGCCGGGCATTGGGCGGATTAGTCCACCAAGCGCAAACCCCTTCCGTTTATCCGCGGGCACCTTGGGCTCACCTTGGTGCCCGCGCTGTTTGGAACACGTTCGATGTCTGCCTCACATTCAACCGCATCATCAGCCGCCACCTCGACCCAAATTGCAACCGCATTAACCGCGCTTTACATCATCTGGGGCTCCACCTATCTGGCGATTCGATTTGCACTGCAGGGTGGCTTCCCGCCGTTCCTGCTGGGCGGCGTGCGCTTCATAGTCGGCGGCAGTTTGATGTACGCCTTCCTGCGCTGGCGCGGGGTCCCCGCACCCAGCCGGGTGCAATGGCGCAACTTGGCGATGATGGGCGTGCTGCTGTTGCTGATGGGCAATGGCCTGGTCAATGTTGGCGAACAAACCGTGTCATCGGGGATGACGGCGGTGATCGTGTCGTCGTCAGCATTGTGGATGGGGGTGTTTGCCGCGCTGCGCGGGCATCGGCCCAGCCGGTTGGAATGGCTGGGTTTGAGTATCGGATTTTTGGGCGTGCTTTGGCTCAGCGCCGGTGGCAGTCTGGCGGGCACCCCGATGGGGTTGGCGGCCCTGTTGCTGGCCTCGGTCGCGTGGTCGTATGGCTCGATCTGGAGCAAAGGCCGCGACTTGCCTTCGCCATTCATGACCTCGGCCGGGCAAATGCTGTGCGGCGGTGTGGCGATGTGCGTGGTGGGGACGCTGGTGGGTGAACGCTTCCATCAGCTGCCATCGGCCCACGCCATCAGCGCATTCTGGTATCTGGTGGTGATGGGATCCTTGTTCGGGTTTTCCGCCTACATCTGGCTGCTGCACCATGTGCGGCCCGCATTGGCCACCAGCTATGCCTACGTCAACCCGGCCATTGCCGTGCTGTTGGGCGCGGCCTTGGCGCATGAACAATTTGGTGGCCGCGAATTGGCGGCGATGGGCGTGATTTTGCTGGGCGTGGTGGTGATCACACTGGCCAAAACCCGCGCGCCCAAGGCCGCATGATGTGGGCGACGTGATGAGTGCGGGCACGCTGGACCGGCGCGGAGTCTGGATCGCGGTGGCGGCCTATGTGGCGTGGGGCCTGATGCCGCTGTACTGGCATTTGCTGAAAGTGGTGCCATCGCTGCAAATCATTGCGCATCGGGTGGTGTGGAGCGCGCTGTTCGTGTGCGGTTGGCTGGGCATCAAGTACGGCCGCAGCTGGCTGCGGGACACCCTGGCCCGTCCGCATGCCGCACCCATGCTGGCGCTCAGCGGCGCACTGATCGCATTCAACTGGGGTCTGTACATCTGGGCGGTGAATGCCGGCCACGTGGTGGAATCGGCGCTGGGCTACTTCATCAACCCGTTGTTGAACGTTGTGCTGGGCGTGCTGGTGCTGCACGAACGGCTGAACCGTGTGCAATGGGCCGCGGTGGCCATCGCTGCGCTGGGTGTGCTGTGGCTGACCCGCAACTACGGTAGCTTCCCGTGGATTGCGTTGGCGCTGGCCATCTCGTTCGGCAGCTATGGTCTGGTGCGCAAACTGCTGGGCGCACCACCGGTACGCGGCTTGGGGGTGGAAAGCCTGTTTCTGTTGCTGCCCGCGTTGGCGTTTTTGCTGTGGGCGGAAAGCAGCGGGCAGGGCCACTTGCTGGCGCACGGCCAAACCCCCGCGTGGGGTGCCGGCGTGATTGGCTTGCTGGTGTTCGGTGGTGTGCTCACCGCACTGCCGTTGATTGGATTTGCCGCCGCCGTGCAGCGCATTCCATATTCGCTGGTGGGCCTGCTGCAGTACATCTCGCCCACGTTGCAATTGCTGATGGGCGTGCTGGTGCTGGGTGAACCGTTTGGCCGCGAGCGTGCGATTGGCTTTGGCTTTATCTGGATCGCACTGGCGCTGTATGCCGGTGAGGGGCTGTGGCGTTCGCGGCGGCGTGGCTAACCTCTCTCCTTCAAGGGGAAGGAGAGGGTGCCATCAGGCAGCACGCAGCGCCTCGGTGACCGGCAGCCGCGCCGCCCGCAACGCCGGGAACAACCCGCCGACCAAACCAATGCCCAGCGCCCATTTCAGGCCGGTCCACGCCAGCTCCGGGCTGACTTTGAACTGGAACACCACTTGGCTGAAATTGTTGCCCAATGTGCTGACCGTGTAGCCGTTGAACACCAGCCACGCAATCAACGCGCCCAACACCCCGCCCAACAGCGCCAACAGCATGGTTTCCAGCATCACTGCCGTCACCACCGGCAGGCCACGGAAACCCAGTGCGCGCAAGGTCGCAATTTCGCGAGCGCGCCCGGCCACCGCTGCGTACATGCTGTTGAGTGCGCCAAATACGGCGCCGATGGCCATGATCGCGCCGATCACGCTGCCCAGGATTTTGATCAGCTTGGTCAAGCCTTCCGACTGCTTGCCGTAGTAGTCGCGGGTGGTGGCCACATCCAGCTTCAAGCGTGGGTCACCGGCCAATGCCGCCTTGAGTTGCTTGAAGCCGGACTTGCCCGTGAGCTTCACCGTCACCGACTGGAACGCTTGCCGTTGATAGGACGGGCCCAACACATCGGCATCGGTCCACAATTCGGAGTCGTGCGAATCCTTGGCCTCAAACACACCCACGATCGTCCATTGTTGATTGGCCAGCTTCAATTGCTTGCCCACCTCCATATCGCGGAACTGGGTTTGCGCGCCTTTGCCAATCACGATTTCACGCAAGCCCGGGTTGAACTTGCGGCCCTGCACGATCTTGATCTGCGGGCGGATCGCCCAGCCTTGCGGGCCCACACCACGGAATTGCACATTCACATCGCCACCATCATTGCGGCTGACCAGATTGACCACCTGCGACAACTCCGGTGACACCAAGGCCTTGCCATCTGCGGCACGCACAATGCCGGGCAGGGCGGCGATCAGCGGCGTTTGATCACGTGTGATCACCGAATTGGTTTCCGCCTGCGAGCCGGCGCGCAGCAAAATCGCGGTGCTGTCATCGCCGGTTTTATCCAGCGTGGCCTTGAAGCCTTCGCCCATCGCCAACATCGCCACCAACACACCGACGACACCAGCAATCCCGATCACGATCACGCTGGATGCGCCCCAACGCTGCGGCAATCCGGCAATCCCGAGTTTGGTGGCTTCGCGCGCCAATCGCCCGCTGCGGGTCGCCAACAGCCACAGTGCAATGGCGATGGCAATGCCGAGTACAGCGAACCAAGGCAACTTGATCCAGATCATCAGTACGGTGGCCAGTGCAAGCACGGTCAACAAACTCGAAAAAAATCGTTTCATGTGCGTGTCCTCTTCGAGCCTTCAGCGCCCGGCCAATGCATCAACAATGTTCAAGCGCATGCCGCGCAGTGCCGGCAACAGCCCCACCAGCACACCAATACCCACCATCAGTGCCAGCCCAATGCCCCAGGTCTGGCCAAGCAAGCCAGGCAGCTGGATCATGCCGCCGCTGGCCGCACTGACCATCGGCACAATCACCGCCGCCAGCAGCATGCCCAATACGCCGCCCAGCACCACCAGCAGCACCGATTCACCCAGCACCAGCCACAGCACACTGCGGTTGGAAAAGCCAATGGTCTTGAGTACTGCCAATTCCGGGATGCGCTCGCGCACGGCCTGCGCCATGGTGTTGCCAGTGAGCAGCAACAAGGTGAAGAACACCGCGCCCATGATCGCCGAGACAATCAAGCCAATATCGGCAAATTGCTTGGCAAAACTTTGGTTGAAGGCCGCTTCACTCTGGGTTTTGGTTTCGTGGTCGGAGTTGGCACTCAATGTGTCGATGGCCTTGGCTACCCGGTCAGCGCTACCGCCATTGGACGGCTCCACGATCCACCAGCCCACCCGGCCTTTCACGTAGTCGTTGGCTTCATCAAAATATTTCCAGTGGAAAAACAGCACGCGCTCTTGCGCTTTTTGCTTGGGGTCATCCACGTGGTAGATGCCGCGCAAGGTGAACTGCCAATCATTGCTGCCCTTGGTGGGGAAAATCGTGGCCTGCAAGGGAATGGTGTCGCCCACTTTCCAGCCAAATTGCTTGGCCAAGGCCTCACCCACAATCGCGCCGCGTTGGTCGGCCAGCCATGCTTTTTTCTGCGCCGCCGGCAACTTGAACTCCGGATACAGGTCCAGATAATCGGGGCTGACACTGAAATTGGCGAAGAAGTTTTTCGGGTCGCGGTAGATACCGCCAAACCAAGCCGCAAACGCGGCCTTCTTGACGTTCGGCACCGCGCGCACTTGCGCATCCAAGCTGTACGGCAGCATCTGCGTGATGGATAGGCGCGACATCGTCACCATGCGGTTGGCACCGGCCACGCTACCGCCGGAATTGAACGCCACCCGCACCGAGTCCAGCATGCCGAACAGCAAGAACGCCGCCACCACCGACATCAGCGTCAGCAAGGTGCGGGTTTTGCTGCGGGCCAATGCGGCCCAGATCAGATGAAAATATTTCATGCGGCGTCTCCGGCTCAGGCGTGCGCGGACTGTTCGACCAGGTTGCCCTTGTCGAGATGCAGCGTATGCGTGGCGTACTCGGCGGCTTTGGGGTCGTGGGTCACCATGACGATGGTTTTGCCGTGGGTGCGGTTGAGCTCTTGCAACAAGCCCAGAATGTCTTCCGCCGATTGCCGGTCCAGATCGCCGGTGGGCTCATCGCAAATCAACAAGGTGGGATCCGAAACAATCGCCCGCGCAATCGCCACGCGTTGCTGTTGACCACCAGAGAGTTCATTGGGTTTGTGTTTGGCGCGATCGGCCAAGCCCACCAATTGCAAGGCGATGGCCGCATTTTGTTTGCGCTGCGCGGCCGATAGATTGGTCAGCAGCAAGGGCAACTCCACATTCTTTTGCGCACTCAAGGTGGGCATCAGGTTGTAGAACTGGAACACAAAGCCCACATGATTGCTGCGCCACTGCGCCAGTTGGCCTTCGCGCAGGGTTTCGATGTGTTGGCCGGCCACTTCAATGCTGCCGGAACTTGGCGAATCCAGCCCGCCAATCAAATTGAGCAAGGTGGTTTTGCCTGAGCCCGACGGGCCCATCAAGGCGACGAAATCGCCTTGGATGATGTCGAGATCAATGCCGCGCAGCACATCGACCTTCTCCGGCCCGCGCTGATAGGTCTTGTGCAGATTGCGAATACTGACGAGGGTGGACATGGGTTTCACCTGATTGAAATTGGAATTTATTCCTGCGCGATGCGCACCTTGGTGCCATCGGACAGATTGTCTGGCGGTGACTGCACCACCTGCTCACCGCCGGCAATCCCGCTGAGCACTTCGCGGTCATCGCCCAGCGTGCGGCCAAGTTTCAGCGTGTGGCGCTCGGCCTTCTCGCCACGGATCACGAACGCCACATCCTGATTGTCTCGCTGCACGATGGCGCTGGCAGGAACCAACACGCCCGGCTTGGCTTGCGCTTGCGCGGGTTTGGCCGCCTCCAGGAAACTCACCCGTGCGCCCATGTCGGGGACGATGCGCGGGTCATTTTTGGCATCCAGCGCCACCCGCACTTTGACCGTGGCCTTGCCGCGGTCGGCGGCGGGGATAATCGCAATCACCTTGCCCGGAATTTTCCAATCCTGATAGGCATTGAGCACGGTTTCGGTGGCCATGCCCGGCTGTACGCGGCCGATATATGACTCGCCCACCTCCACTTCCACTTCCAGCGAGGCCATATCCACAATCGTGCCAATCCCGGTCCGGGTGAAGCCGCCGCCGGCTGACAATGGCGACACGATTTCGCCCGGCTGCGCAGCCTTGGCAATCACCACCCCGGCAAACGGTGCCCGCACGATGGTGTTGTCCACGCCGTTATCGGCAATCTGCAATCCATCTCGCGCCACCTGTGCATTGCGCTGGCTGGTGACCAGTTGTGCGCGCAGGGCGTCGCGTGCGGCGATGGCTTGATCAAACTGCGCACGCGATACCAATTGTTGTTTCACCAAACTCGACAAGCGCACGGCATCGGCTTCGGCTTGTTTGAGCTGTGCTTGCACGCTGGCACTCTGACTTTGCGCGGCCGAAAGTTGCGCGGCCGACAGCGTGCGCTGCGCATTGGCATCCACCGGATCCAGCCGCGCCAACACCTGGCCTGCCTCAACGTGCTGGCCTTCTTCGATCATAATCTCGAGCACCTTGCCGGTCACCTTGGCCGACACCGTCGCCATGCGCCGCGCCACCACATAGCCGGTGGCATCCAGTACCGAGGCATTGGCGCTGCCGCCGGTGCCAATCGCGGTGGCCTCGGTCACCTGTACATCCATCACCTTGCCGCCGCGCAGCACGAATGTGCCGCCGGCAATCACAGCCACCGCAGCAGCCACGGCCACGCCTATCCACAGACCCTTGCGCGAGGACGCAGGCGGCACGGCATTGCGGTCAATCTTCAGTGAATTGAGCAGGTCGGCGTGGCTGGTCATAGGTCGATGCTTGGATGAAGTTGCGCACAGTGTGCACGCAGCCCGTGGCGAAGTGGTGGCCAGAGTAGGCGGCATCGCGGGCGTTGTCCGCTGACAACTGTCATGTCATTGCGATGACGGTGGGGAATGGGTATTGCGCCCGTGCAACCCGAAGATGACACCACTCCCGCTCAGGACACTACGATGCGACATGTTGCAAACACCGCACTGGCACGGCTGCACGGTGTCAGCAAGCACTACGGCCCATTGCGCGCACTCAACGGTTTCGATCTGGAACTGCGCAGCGGTGAATTGTTGGCCCTGCTTGGTCCCAATGGCGCAGGCAAAACCACCGCGATTGGCCTGCTGCTGGGGCTGATCCGCGCCGATACTGGCAGCGTGGAATTGTTCGGCCACGACCCGCAGAACATCGCCGCACGGCGCCAGATCGGAGTGATGTTGCAGGACGCACAACTGCCGCCCACCTTGCGCGTGGGTGAATTGATTCGTCTGACCACCAGCTACTATCCCAACCCGCGCAGTGTGCTCGAAAGCGCCGAGTTGGCTGGCGTGGCCGATCTTCTGCATCGCCCCTACGGCAAACTCTCCGGTGGCCAACAGCGGCGCGTGCAATTTGCATTGGCCCTATGCGGGCGGCCTCGCTTGTTGTTCCTCGATGAGCCCACCGTGGGCATGGACATCGACGCCAGGCAGAAATTGTGGGCCGCCATTCGCCATTTGATCGCCGAAGGCAATGCGGTGGTACTGACCACCCATTATCTGGAAGAGGCCGAGGCATTGGCCGACCGCGTCTGCGTGATGGCGCACGGCCGCGTGATCAGCGAAGGCAGTGTGGACGCGCTGCGCGCACGCATTGCACTCAAGCGGGTGTGGTGTTCCACGCGCTTGCCGCTGGGAGACGTTGCCGCATGGCCGGAAGTGGTCGAAGCACGCAGCGATGGCGAGCGCCTGTGCCTGTCCACCGAATATGTCGAGCTGCTGGTACGTCGCCTGCTGGCCGAAGACATCACGCTGTCGTCACTGGAAATACGCGCTGCCGGCTTGTCTGAAGTATTTACCGAACTTACCCGCGATGCCCAGGCATCCCCAACCATGGCGGAGGCCGCCTGATGAACATGACCGTCACCATGCCGCGCCGCCGTGTGTTTGCTGCGTATCTGGAAGAAGCGCGCAGCGAAGTGCTGCGCTATCTGCGCAACCCCGGGTTCTTGTTGCCGATCATCCTGTTTCCGAATGTGTTCTTCGTGATGTTCGGCTTGGTGCTCAATCACGGCAACGACGAAGCGGCACGCTACATGCTGGCCAGCTACAGCAGCTTCGGGGTGATCGCGCCGGGCTTGTTTGGCTTTGGCGTGTCGCTGGCGCTGGAGCGTGATAGCGGCCTGTTGACCTTGAAGCGCGCCCTACCAATGCCACCTGGAGCCTACTTGCTGGGCAAGATGTTGATGGCGGTGTGCGTGGCGTTCGTGGTCGGCGCGTTGTTGCTGGCGTTGGCGCTGGGTCTGGCGCATGCATCGCTGAATGCCGCGCAGGTGGCCAGCTTGCTGGTAGTGGATGCGCTGGGCGTGTTGCCGTTCTGCGCACTGGGCTTGTGGGTGGGCACCCTGCTCAAAGGCCAGGGCGCACCGGGCTTGCTCAACATGATCTATCTGCCGATGGCGTTCTTGTCCGGGCTGTGGTTCCCATTGTCGATGATGCCCAAGCTGCTGCAACAGCTGGCGCCGATTTGGCCCAGCTATCACTTGAATGTGTTGGCACAGCGCGCGGTGGGCTTCACTACCGGCGCCGCGTGGCCGCATGTACTGGTGTTGCTGGGCTTCACGATCGGGTTCCTGCTGCTTGCCGCACGCCGTTTGCGCCGCTATGGCTAAGGCATTGGCTTAGGATATCCACATGACTCTGCCCACTTGGTTGCGCCAACACCTCACCCCCGCGCCGGATTCGGCGGCGGCATTCGATATTCGGCGTGGCAAATCACCGTGGACGAACGGCATCCATTTGCTGTGGTCGTTGTGGATCTTTCTCACGCCCTTGTTTGGCGAAGGCTACAGCCTGCGCTGGGGTGCACTCACGCTGCTGTCTTACCCGGTGTTTCTGTGGTTGTACGTCAAGGTGATCGTGGGTCCGCGCCGCCACGGCTGGCGTTATGCGCTGGCGATGGCGGCGCTGAGTTTGCTGCTGCTGCGCTGGTATCCATCGGGGTTGAGTTATTTCGTATTCGGCTGTGTGATGTTGCGGGTGTCCGGACAGCGGCCGCGCTTTGTCAGCTATGCCTTGCAACTGTTGGCCATGAATCTTGTGTATGTGGCAGTGGCGGCGTGGATTGGGTATCCGTCTTCGCTGTGGTTGTGGGTGCCGGTGATGACCTTCGTCGTTGGCACCATCATCAATGTCGAACATGCCAGTCAGGAGAAAGACGCGGCGCTGGCACTGTCGCATGACGAAGTGCGGCGATTGGCCGCCACTGCCGAGCGCGAGCGCATTGGCCGGGATTTGCACGACCTGCTGGGCCATACCTTGTCGCTGATCACCCTGAAGCTGGAGCTGTCGCGCAAACTATTCGAGCGTGATCCGGCCCGCGCCAAAAGTGAAATGGAAGACGCCGAACGCGTGGCGCGCGAAGCGCTGGCGCAAGTACGCAGCGCGGTGACGGGCATCCGTGCCACCGACCTGGCCGCGGAATTGGCTTCGGCCAAATTGTTGCTGGAAACCACGCAGGTACAATTGGACTACGCGCCGCCGCCGCAAGGCTTGCCACCCGAGGTGGAACGCGGGTTGGCGCTGGTGTTGCGTGAAGCGGTCACCAATATTTCCCGGCACGCGCAGGCGGTGCAGGCGCAGGTGGAATTCGTGCGGGAAGACAACGCCGTGCAACTGCGCATCCGTGACAACGGACGCGGCGGCGTGAGCGTGGATGGCAATGGCCTGTCAGGCATGCGCGACCGCGTGCGCGCGCTGGGCGGCAGCCTGAGCGTGGACTCGCCGCGCGCCGGCGGCACCCAGTTGCTGGTGCGGGTGCCCTTGGTTTGGCACGAACCGCTGTTGCCCTTGCGCGCGGTGGGCGCGGTGGGTGTGCTGCCACGCGAAGTTCAGGGGCACGCATGATCCGTATTTTGCTGGCCGAAGATCAGGCGATGCTGCGTGGCGCATTGTCGGCGCTGTTGTCGTTGGAATCGGATCTTGAGGTTGTTGGCAGCGCTGCCGACGGCGAAGCGGCGTGGCGCGAGGTGCAGCGGCTCAAACCCGACGTGCTGGTGACCGACATCGAAATGCCCGGCCTGACCGGCCTGGAGTTGGCGCAACGCATCGCCCGCCATGAACTTCCGGTGAAAGTGGTGATCGTCACCACGTTTGCGCGTGCCGGTTTCTTGCGGCGAGCATTGGATGCCGGCGTGCGCGGCTATCTGCTGAAAGATGCCCCTGCCGAACAACTGGCCGACGCCATCCGCAACGTGCAGCGCGGCGGCCGCGCCATCGACCCGCAATTGGCCATCGACGCCTGGGGCGAAGCCGACCCTTTGAGCGATCGCGAACGCCAAGCCCTGCGCTTGGCCGGTGAAGGCCTATCCGCCAGCGAAATCGCGCAGCAGCTCAATCTCTCGCACGGCACCGTGCGCAATTACTTGTCGGAAGCCATCGGCAAACTCGGCGTCGGCAACCGCATCGAAGCCTATCGGCTGGCGCGGCAGAAGGGCTGGTTGTAGAGCCGCAGAGCGCAGCAGCAAACATCCTTGGAGCGAAGCTTGCACTGCTCTGCTCTACAGGCAGTGTGCTTGCAGCATCGCGAATGCTGCACGCAGGCCCAACGCTTCGCCGCCTGCGGGGCGGCCGGGGCGATCGCTGTCGTTCCACGCATACACATCCAAATGTGCCCAGCGCGTGCCCTCGCTGACAAAGCGTTCCAGATACAAGGCGGCGGTCACGCTGCCGGCCATGCTGGAGTTGCTGGCATTGGCTAGATCAGCAATGCCGCTGGTGAGATAGCGCAAGTAAGGGCGCCACAGCGGCATCCGCCACAACGGATCACGGGTTTGCATGCCGGCGTTGAGCCATGCATTGGCCAGGGCATCGTCGTTGGCATACAGCGCAGGCAGGTCAGGGCCTAATGCAATACGTGCGGCACCGGTAAGTGTGGCGAAATCCAGCAACAGCGCCGGATTTAATTCACACGCGCGTGTCAGCGCATCGCACAGCACCAGCCGGCCTTCGGCATCGGTGTTGTCGATTTCCACGCTCACGTTTTGCCGTGTGGTGATGATGTCGCCGGGGCGGAATGCATTCGGCCCGACTGCATTTTCCACGGCAGCAATCAGCAAGGTGATGCGCAGTGGCAGTTTGCGCGCCATCACCAGTTCGGCCAGTGCCAGTGCATGCGCGGCACCGCCCATGTCTTTTTTCATGTTGCGCATGCCGGCAGCGGCTTTCAGATCCAGCCCGCCGGTGTCAAAGCAAACGCCCTTGCCGCAGAGCATGATATGCGGATGCGCGGCATCGCCCCAGCTGAGTTCGATCAAGCGCGGTGCGCGATGCGAGGCGCGGCCTACTGCATGAATGGTCGGATAGTTGTGCGTCAACAAGTCCTCGCCCGCGATGACGGTGATGCAGGCCGCATGCGCAGTTGCCACGGTGCGCGCTATGGCTTCCAGTTCATCCGGGCCCATGTGTTCGGTGGGGGTGTTGACTAGGTCACGCACCCGCAGGCAGGCCGCCAATATGTCCAGGGTTTCGCTGTCGAAACCGGGCAACGCCAGCTGTGGCGTGGTCCGAGTGGACGCCTTGTAGCGATCAAAACGGTAACAGCCCAAGCCCCAGCCCAGTTGCAGCGCGTTGCGTGCAGCGGGATCGAGCGGGGTGACTGCGTGCCAAATACCGGCTGGCAGCGCGCGCGGCGCATGCGCGTAGGCATACGGATCCAGCGCATCTTCAATCCCGAGGACCGCACCGGCCAGTTGCCCATTGGCATCCGCCCAAGTGTGCGCACTGCCGCTGCTGCCATCAAAACGATGACTCGCAAGCCACGCTTGCACATGTGCAGGCTGCGCTGCCAGCCATTCGGCATGGTCGGATTTGCCGATCAGGTGGAGTGGCAATGCGGCGGTGGTGTCATGGGTATAGGCAGAGGGCAAGGTCATGGCAGATTCCCGGAAGACGCGCCGGACTCCAGCCAAGCGGCCAGCGCAGTGAGTGTGGTGACATGCACATCGGGTGGAGCCAGATCGTTCGGCCAATGGTGGTCGCCGCGATCGATCCAGCACGTGTGCAGGCCAGCGTTGGCGGCACCTTGCACATCCATGTGTGGATGATCGCCCACGTGCAAGACGTTATCCGGGGCGACGCCCAACCGGCGGCAGGCTTCCTGGAAAAATCCGCTGTCGGGTTTAGGCGCGCCATATTCGCGAGCCCCCAGTTGGAAGCGAAATAAACTGGCAATGCCGATCACCGCCAAATCGGCATTGCCATTGGTCAATGCGGCGATCGGCCGTTGTGCGGCGATACGTTGCAGGCCGGGCATCGCGTCGGGGTAGAAGTCCACCCGGTTGCGTTCGTGAAAAAAAATCGCATAGGCGGCGCTGGCCAATGCCGGGTCATCGCCACTTTCGTGCAATGCGCGTTCGATGCTGAGCCGCCGCAACAGGCCCAGATCATGCGCATGCTCGGGGAACTCCGTGAACACCCGTTCGCGCAGTGCACGCATTTCCGAAATAGGAAAACGTTCAGCGGTGCGCGGGCTGTGTTCGGTAAACCATGCGTGCAGTGCGTTCTCGATGCGTTCGCCGATGGGAGCGAACGGCCACAGGGTGTCGTCGAGATCGAAGGTGATGGCGCGGATGGAGGAATTCACCATCCTATTGTAGGCCTGCATCCGGTGCAGGACGCACTATCGCGCAGGGGGGGAGTTCTCAGTGGTGGCACCACTGGCCGCATCCAGTTGCACCTGCACATCTGCGAATAATTGCGAAACGCTGCGCAGCATTGTCAAGACACCAGCGCTTCCAGCCCATTGCAGCGGGCGCGCGCGACCCACTACAAACCCCAGTGCCAGGCCCGCCACAATCACCCGCCCAGGACTGAGGTTGGCATGCCAACACGCAGCCAGTTGCCGAGCCTGACTTGATGTCTCGGCAACGCGCGCCTGCAGCGCCTGCTCGGCTTGCTGCACCCGCGCCTGCTGTGCCTTCAGGCTCATGTGCCCTCCTTGAAGGTGATCAAGCCCCATTTGGCCAATTGCCGACGGCTGGCCGCCAACTCGGCGCACCTGAAATAGCGCACTGCCAACCATCCCGCAGCCGCACTTCCCGCAAAGCTAAGCGCTGCCGCCAGCAGCAAGGCCAGCAGCCAGGACAAGCCCGCCAGTTGCAATAGCGCCACCAGCGTTGCCATCAACAACAACCAGCACGAGCCACCCAACGCTAATGCGACGCCGATCAGGATCAGCGCACGCAGGCTGGCGGTGCCGGCCAAGGCCAAATCGGCGTGCAACAATGTCGCCATTGCCTTGCCGGTTTCCAATACAGACTGCGCTGCACTGCGCGCTTGTTGACCCAGCGCCTGCACAGCCTCCACCGCGGCATCGGTAGCAGCGGGCTCGGTTGGGTCTGTTGGCGTGGCGTGTTCGTCGCCGATCATGCCGGCCGCTTATTTATCGCTGCGGCCGAGCTTGGAAATAATCCAGCCCGCCGCAAACGCCACACCAAATGCCGCCAATGGGCGTTCACGGATCAATTCGGCGGCGCTGTCGAGCAGGTCGCGGCCTTTGTCCATCAGCGCGTTGACTTGCTCGCCGGTGGCACCGCCCAGATGTTCAGCGGCACCCAAGCCGGCCACGGCACCGTCTGCCAGTTCGGATTTCACTTGCGCCTTGCCCACGCGCAACTCGTCACCGGCCGCACCCGCCGCACTTTTGATTGCGCCACTTGCCGCGCTGACGGCCTGCTTCAAATGCGCACCGGCATCGCCCAGATTGCTCTTGACCGCTTCGGTATGTTCGCTCATCTGCCGCGTCCTCTTTCTGTGGGTAAGATCAAGTGTCGCACCGTTTGTGGATGTCTGCGTCATCGCATCTGCAATTGCCCGCTGACATTGCCGCGCAGCACGCGCAGCACCAGCTGCGCCGGGGGTTTGGCCAGACTGGCGCGGAAGCTGGAGAGGTCGCTGAAATCACCGCTGCTGGCGGCCAGCACCACATCGCCGCGCTGCAGGCCGTTTTGGGCAGCACGGCTGCCGCGCGTGACCTCGTCCACCACCACCCCAGCCAGGCCTTGCCGGCGCAGCGATTCGGGTAAATCGGCAAAACTGGCCCCGCCCAGACGTGCATCCAGCTGGGTACCGGCCAGTGCCTTGGGTGCTTCGCGCAGACCACTGCGCAGTTGCAGCGGCTTGCCTTCGCGGCGCACATCCAGCACCACCGTGGCATCGGCTGCTTGCAGGCCCTGGAAATTGCGCAAGGCCTCGGCGTTGTCGATGGGTTGGCCATTGGCGGCCACCACCACATCGCCCACCTTCAAGCCGGCGGAGCCGGCAGCGGAGCCGGGATAGACGCGGGTGACGATGGCGCCACGCGCTTCCAGCAAGCCCAGCCCCTTCGCCAGCCGTGCATCCACGTCCTGGGTGTCGATGCCCAAGGTGCCGCGCCGTACCACGCCACCGGCCAACAATTGGTCCTTGACCCGGGTGGCCAGGTTGGCGGGGATCGCAAAGCCCAGCCCGATATTGCCGGCCATCGAACCCTGCCGGTTGTAGCTGGCGGTATTGATCCCCACCAGCTCGCCGTTGAGGTTGACCAAGGCGCCACCGGAATTACCGGGATTGATGCTGGCATCGGTCTGGATGAAGTTCTGGAAGCCGGCGCCGGGCAGATTATTGCGGCCTACCGCCGACACAATGCCTGAGGTGACGGTCTGGCCAAACCCGAACGGGTTGCCGATCGCGACCACGAAATCACCGGTCTGCAACAGGTCGCTGTTAGCCACCGGGATCGCCGTCAGATGTTGCGCCGGGATCCGCATCAGTGCCACGTCGGTATCCGGATCGGAGCCTACGAACTCGGCCTTCAACGTGCGACCATCGGCCAACATCACCGACACCTCATCGGCATCTTCGACCACGTGATTATTGGTCAACACCAGTCCGCGCTGGGCATCAATGATCACCCCGGAGCCCAGCGACTGCGCAATGCGTTCTTCGGGGATGCCAAACATGCGGCGAAACATCGGGTCATCGCCAAACGGCGTGTTTACCCGCACCCGTTGCTTGGTGTTGACGCTGACCACGGCGGGCAGCACTTTTTTCAGCATGGGTGCCAGCGACGGCATCGGCGTGCTGGCCACCGCCACCGGCAAGGTGCCGCCCACGGGGGCTGGTGCGGGGGGCGGCGGCGTGGCGCGCGCCGGCTGTTCCAGCATCAGGTTCAGCGAAGTGGCGGCAAACCCGCCAAATGCGGCAGCAGCGGTCAGGGCAAGCAAGGTCTTGGTCGCGGTTTTCATGGCAGCCATACAGTAGTACGCAACGCTGTTCAGTTTCAGCAAAGCATCTGCAATCGTGGCTGAAGCCATGCGCAGTGACCGAGTCAGGATTCTGAAGTTTTGCAGCGCAGCAAGTCTGGCGCGTATTCAGATTTCTCCCATTGCTCGGCCAGCAATCACCAAACCCGCGCCACAGTGAGATGTTAGCGGCTCGCGCAAATTTGCAAGCCGGGTTTCAAAAATTTTGACGTTGACTTGGTCCCGCACGGTGGTATGGTCTTAGCGGTCAGGCCACTAGATCTTGTGGTTTGCCGTCTCGGCAAGACCCAATCCTAGTGGCGAGACTCGTGGCGAGGCTGATAGCGCAGGGGGGCGCTGCCGGCCAAGACGGTCGACGTCAATGGGGAACGGCGCGTGACTTTGCGGCAACTGGCGGCAACGCCAAGACAATGATGAATTCATCGGCTGCGTGCAGTTGCAGCCGGCAGTGCCGCCACCGATCCAGATCGGTGGTGGGACAAAACAACGGGCTCGCCTTCAGTGCGGGTCTATACAAGGACAGGAGAGTTCAAAGGCATGAGCACGGCGAGGTTGGAAGTGGTGGCCGCGGACGCAAATCAGGACATTCCGATGCAACCGGCATCAATGGACATCTGGGATAAAAAATACCGCCTGAAGACCAAGCAGGGCGTGCCGCTGGATGTCGATATCGACGCCACCTACCAGCGCGTGGCCAAGGCCTTGGCGCTGGCCGAGCCCACCGTCGAGCTGCAGCAGTACTGGCAGGAGCGCTTCACCTGGGCGCTGCGCCGTGGTGCGATTCCGGCCGGCCGCATCACCTCCAACGCCGGTGCGCAGGAACACAAGCCGGCCACCTCGACCATCAATTGCACCGTCTCCGGCACCATTGAAGATTCGATGGACGGCATCCTCGACAAAGTGCACGAAGCCGGCCTGACCTTGAAAGCCGGTTGCGGGATTGGCTATGAGTTTTCCACGCTGCGCCCGAAGGGTGCGTTCGTGGCCGGTGCGGGCGCGTATACCTCCGGCCCGATGTCGTTCATGGATATCTACGACAAGATGTGTTTCACCGTGTCCAGCGCCGGTGGCCGCCGTGGCGCGCAGATGGGCACGTTCGATGTGTCGCATCCGGACGTGAAAGACTTCATCCGCGCCAAGCGCGAAGATGGCCGCCTGCGTCAGTTCAACCTGTCCTTGTTGATCACCGACGGCTTCATGCAGGCGGTGGAAGATGATGCCGACTGGCCGTTGGTATTCCCGGTCAACATCAAGGAACGCGGCGAAATCAATCTGGACGATGCCAGCCAGGTGGTGTGGCGCGATTGGCCCACCCAGCGCAGTTACATCGCACGCGAAGACGGGCTGGTGGCTTGCAAGATTTACGGCCACATCCGCGCCCGCCACCTGTGGGACATGATCATGGTCTCCACGTATGACTTCGCCGAGCCGGGCTTCATCCTGATCGACAAGGTCAATCAGATGAACAACAACTGGTGGTGCGAAACCATTCGCGCCACCAATCCCTGCGGCGAGCAGCCGTTGCCGCCGTATGGCGCGTGCTTGCTGGGCTCGGTCAACTTGACCAAGTTTGTGCGCAATGCATTCACCGACCAGGCCACGTTCGACTGGGAGGAATACAAGGAAGTGGTGCGCGTGTTCACCCGCATGCTGGACAACGTGGTCGAGGTCAACGGCCTGCCGCTCAAGCAGCAGCGAGACGAGATCATGCGCAAGCGCCGCCATGGCATGGGTTTTTTGGGCCTGGGCAGCACCATGACCATGCTGCAGATGAAGTACGGCAGCAAGCAGTCCTGCGAATTCACCGAAGCCATCGCCCGCAACATGGCGGTGGCCGGCTGGGAAACCGGCCTTGCACTGGCGAAGGAAAAAGGCCCTGCGCCGATCATGGATGAAGTGTTCGACGTCAGCGCAGAGATGCTGCGCAAGCGTCCGGAAATGGGCAAGGACGGTTGGAAAATCGGCCAGAAAATCGAAGGCCGCGTGCTGCATGCCAAGTACAGCCGCTACATGCAGCAAGTGGCCAGCGTGGCGCCGGACTTGGTGGATGCATTGGCCGAAGTGGGCTGCCGTTTTACCCACCACAGCTCCATCGCGCCCACCGGCACCATCTCGCTGTCACTGGCCAACAACGCCTCCAACGGCATCGAGCCTAGCTTCGCCCACCACTACAGCCGCAATGTGATTCGCGAAGGCAAGAAGTCCAAGGAAAAGGTCGATGTGTTTTCGTTCGAGCTGTTGGCCTATCGCGAACTGATCAATGCCAAGGCGATGCCGTTTGCCGAAGACATCGCCGCCAAGTTGCCGGACTACTTCATCAGCGCCGACGACATCAGCCCCAAAGAGCATGTCGATGTGCAGGCAGCGGCACAAAAGTGGGTGGATTCCTCCATCTCCAAAACCGCCAATGTGCCCACCGATTATCCGTATGAAGACTTCAAGGACATCTACCGTTACGCCTACCAGCAAGGCCTGAAGGGCTGCACCACCTTCCGCTTCAATCCTGCGGCTTTCCAAGGCGTGCTGGTGAAAGAAGCCGACCTTGAAAACACCCTCTACCGCTTCGAGCTGGAGGATGGTCAGGTGTTGGAAGTGAAGGGCAACGAGCAGATTGAATACGACGGCGAGCTGCACACCGCCGCCAATTTGTTCGATGCGCTGAAGGAAGGCTATTACGGGAAGTTTTAACCGCCGCGCCGGCCGCTTCGCACCGCCAGTACACCTGCTGCTTTCACGGGTATAGGATCGCGTTGTTGTACCCAACCACCAACGCCCCATGAGGAGGGCACATGAGCAATGGAGATGGAGTAGCGGCAATGGCGTCGGATGCCGTTGAGACTGTGAAAGAGAAAGTTGCGGAAGTGAGCGATGCAGTGGCCAGCAGTGCCAGTGCCACCGTGGCCAAGGTGAAGAAGGCAGCAAAAACCGCCGAGAAAAAAGTCAAAACCAAAGTAGCCGAAGCGAAAAAGGCTGCCAAGTCCGCAGAAAAGACGGTCAAGACCAGGGTCGCCAAAGCCCGCAAAGCCGTCAAGAAAGCAGTCGCGGCGACGAAAAAGAAGCTGACCACTGCCAGCAAGGATGCAAAGAAGGAAGTCGCCGGCTTGAAGAAAAAAGTGGCCGCCAAAAAAGTGGCCAAGAAGGCTCCGGCGAAGAAAGCTGTTGCGAAAAAAGCACCGGCCAAGAAAGCGCCCGCCAAGACCGCAGTCAAGAAGGTGCCCGCCAAGAAAGTTGCGACAAGCAAGGCACCAGCCAAGAAAACCGTAAAAAAGGCAGTGAAGAAAGTCGCAAAGAAAGCGGCTGGAAAGACCGCCAGCAAGTAATGCAACGTCATGCGCCCGCCCGGTCACTCCCGGGCGTGGTGCCTGCAATCCCGCCTCGTTACACCGTCAAACCGCTTACAACACAAACTACAGAGTCAAGGTCATGACCGTCAGGATCGACAAAAAAATCAAGAGCTACGCCGTGGTCACCCCGGAAGACAAGGCCAAGCAATCCGCACCGGCCGCACCGGCCGCACCGGTGATTGCCCTTGCCGATGACGCCATCGATAACGTCATCCAGATGCATGAGCGTATCGAACGCCCGGAAGTCCTGATTGGTTCGACCTACAAAATCAAATCGCCGCTGGTGGAACATGCCATGTATGTCACCATCAACGACATCGTGCTCAACGCCGACACCGAGCACGAACACCGCCGCCCGTTCGAAGTGTTCATCAACTGCAAGTCGATGGAGCATTTCCAATGGATCGTGGCGCTGACCCGCATCATGTCCGCGGTATTCCGCAAGGGTGGCGATGTGGCATTCCTGGTCGAAGAAATGAAAGCCGTGTTCGACCCGCGCGGCGGCTATTTCAAAGCCGGCGGGGTGTATATGCCGTCACTGGTGGCTGAGCTTGGCAGCATTGTGGAAGACCATCTGAAATCCATCGGCATGCTGCACGACCCGGAGATGAGCGAGCATCAACGCGCATTGATTGCCGAAAAGCGCCGCGCCTACGAACAGAGCCAAAAAAAAAACACTGACGTCCTGAGTGCCAGTAGCGACATCATCAGCAGCGCCGCCAGTCACCCCGAAGACATCGAAGTCACTGGCGATGGTGCAACCTTCCCGCCCAGCGCCAGCATGTGCCACAAGTGCAGCACCAAGGCGCTGGTGATCATGGATGGCTGTGCAACGTGTTTGAATTGCGGGTACAGCAAATGCGGATAACAGGGCGTTGTGCGGTGTTGATCGCACCGCTGCCGGCAAGCCGTCGTTGTACCGGGATATCCCGATTGCCAGCACCACCACAATTTTGCTGTGCTAATGCGATGCAATGAAGCGGAGTCGGCTTGAGCGAATGGTTGCGCCATCACCCGATGGTAGCGGCAAGCGCAATCCATTTGAGGCAGATCCCCACGCAAGCCATGCCAGCTGGCCCGTAAGCGACGGCAACGAGATAGCCGAGCCGGCTTGGACGATGTTGACGAAGGTCCGAAATAATCAGTAGCGAGGTGGGCAAGCACGGGTGTTTCTTTGGCTAGGCCGGTGCCTAACCATTCGTCCAAGCCGACGCCGCTTCGCGGCGCGGCTTAACTCAGGTGCTAGATCGCGGGATGGGTGCTCGTCGCCGCATTCTCTGCTTTGTCTACCATTTCAGTTGCTTCGTCGCAAAGTGGTCGATGAGTTGCCACCTCTGGCTGCAGGCTGCATCTATGCCGCACTGGAAATTGCCATGCTTTCGAAACATGCTCTGACGGAGCATACCCTCACCACACCTAGAGGTATCGGATGGCACCTACGCATCGCCACCAGAACACTAGGTTCATTGCTGGTCGGCGGGATAGCCGTCTTGGGAGCGATCTTCATATTTCGACAGGGCCTGCTGCCACTAATCGATACGATGTTCCGGCCTGGGCCCGAATGGTTGAGTGCACTCAGGCGCGCCGGTATTTTCCTCGCGGCAATCGCGGGCTACTGGGCTTATACGCACTGGTATGAGAAGCGAGAATCGAGCGAGTTGGAACTGCACCCTGTTCGCTTGATGCTTGGCGGCACCAGCGGTGCCGCCTTGATCGCGTTTCCGATCACCGTGTTGTTTGCGCTCGGCGCTTACAAACTAGTTCTGTTCCGCGAAGCCTCGCCGGCGCTGTTGGGCGTGGCGGTTCTCATTGGAATAGCGGCCACCTTGGAAGAGTTGATCTACCGCTGTTTGCTCTTTCGGGTGCTGGAACGGGCTTGGGGGACAGTGGCGGCTTTAGCAGTGCAATCGGTGATATTCGCCCTGGCGCACTTGGAAAACATAAAGCATGGCGGGATCTGGGACGTAGCGGCCATGCTTGTGTCGGTGACCATGCTGGGGCTGCTCTGGGCCGGTGTGTTCATACTGACTCGCAACCTGTGGGTGGTGGTCGCCAACCACGCAGCATGGAACTTCACCATTTTGCTCAGTGGCGTGCCGCTTTCCGGCATCAAAGACTGGCGCGCACTAGCGCCGCTAGAAACCCGTTATGCGGGGCCTGACTGGTTGACGGGAGGGATGTTCGGTCCGGAAAGTTCGCTGCTGGTGATCATGTTGATCACTGTTGCAGTAATGTTGTTGTTGCGCATAGCCCGATGGAATGGGGCATTCCTCAAGCCTATGCAATTTTAGGACTCAACATTCGCGTCGCTATCCGAGTTGCTTCGCAAGTACGCAACTGGCTTTTCCATCGAGACAGACGAACCTGGCAATTTCTGCATTGAGCGTTCTGCGCTAACGCCAAAGGCCAAGCCCAAGTTCTTCGGAGCCGTGCAGACAAAGAAGTCCTACGTGAGCTATCACTTAATGCCAATCTACGAGGATCCGGCTCTTCTTGATGGCATAAGTGACGCCCTGCGCAAGAAAATGCAAGGAAAATCGTGCTTCGACTTTACGGCAGACGATCGCGCACCTGCTGATCGAGCCCGGTCGCCCTATGCAGAACGGCTACATCGAGAGCTTCAACGGCAAGTTCCGCGACGAGTGCCTCAACGAGCACTGGTTCACGTCGCTGGCTCAATCCCGCGACGTCATCGCCGAGTGGCGTCGCGACTACAACCAAGTCAGACCGCACAGCAGCTGCGGCCGCATCCCGCCCGCCCAGTTCGCTGCCAACCATCGCACCCAAATCCATCAACCCAAAGTACCCTTTACCCCCGGGCTCTCCCCGACGTCCCCCCGCTTTCAGTAGCGGGGCGATTTAGAGTCCGGGGTGGATGGTAGTGGATGCCAGTTGCTTTGCGTAGGCGCTCGGTGTCAGCCCGCCCAATGCCTGCTTTGGCCGCTCCTCGTTGTATTCCCGGCGCCAGGTTTCGATGACGGTCCGGGCGTGGAGCAGGTGGGTGAACCAGTGCTCGTTGAGACACTCGTCGCGCAGGCGGCCGTTGAAGGATTCGACGTAGGCGTTCTGGTTCGGTTTGCCGGGTTGGATCAGGCGCAGTTGCACGCCACGCTCGTGTGCCCAGGTGACCATGGCCTTGCCGCAGAACTCCTTGCCGTTGTCGGTGCGGATCACCTGCGGCAGGCCACGGGTGAGGGCCAGACGGTCGAGCACGCGCGTCACGTTCAGTCCGGAGATCGCGCGCTCGACCTCGATCGCGATGGCCTCGTGGGTGGCGTCATCGACGATCGTCAGGCACTTGATGACCCTGCCTTCGGCGGTGCGGTCGAACACGAAGTCCATCGACCACACCTGATTGGCCGCCAGCGGCCGGATCAGCGGCTGGCGCTCGCCCGGCAACACCTTCTTGCGCTTGCGGCGACGCACCTGCAGCTTCGCCTCCTGATACAGCCGTTCAACGCGCTTGTAGTTCACGAGCAGCCCCGCTTGCCTGAGTTTGAGGTGGATCATCCCGACGCCGTAGCGCGTGTGCCGCTGCGCCAGCGCCAGGATCCGCGCCCGCAACTCAATGTTGCGATCCGGACGCGGCGCATAGCGGTAGGCGCTGGCGCTCATGCGCACCACCGCCAGCGATCGTCGCTCGCTCAGCCCCTTGTCCACCAGATGCCGCACCAGCTCGCGTCGAGCCGGTGCGGTCACCACTTTTTTCGCAGGGCGTCCTTGATCACGTCGTTCTCGAACATCTGCTCGGCCAGCAGCTTCTTCAGCCGGGTGTTCTCCGCCTCCAGCTCCTTGAGCCGCTTGGCGTCGGGCACGCTCATGCCGCCGAACTTGCTGCGCCACAGGTAATACGAGGCTTCGCTGAAGCCGTGCCGGCGGCACAGGTCCTTGACCGCCAGGCCGGCCTCGGCCTCACGCAGGAAGCCGATGATCTGCTCTTCGGAAAAGCGCTTCTTCATGTCCAATCTCCTTGTCGTTGGGGATTGGACTCCAGATCGCGGCGCTACTCAAAGGTGGGGGGACGTCGCGGGCACCTTCTCATGGCAGCTCTTTCTACCGCTGACGGTTGCAGCCACCGGGCCTTCCTTGCAAAGCATTACGCCGCCGGTACCTTTCTGGCGTCGGGCCCGAAGGAGCCGCGCACGGGTGGCATGATCCTCGCCAGCTGCAAGTCGGTTGAAGATCTGGCTGCAGCCCTAGCGCAAGACCCATTCCACATGTACGAGGTCGCCGAGTATCGTGTAACCCAGTTCCACGTTCGCGCCGCCGGTCCAAGACTGGAGTCACTGGTCGGGGCCTAACAATTCGTTCAAGCCGATGCCACTTCACGTTCGCAATTTTCTTCGGTATGTTGGTTGCTGTTTGTGGCCGTGCAGTGACACGGCTTAACTCAGGTGTCAGGCGACAACAGAGGCCATCGTGTGATCGCACAAAAAAGCCCAGTACTCTTCCGGCGTGCAGCGTTTGGCTGGGCAGCACTTGCCGCTTGCACGCTCCTGCTCATTCCTCTCACCGCGATGCAATTCACCCAAGAAGTCCGTTGGAGCATCGCGGATTTTGCTGTGATGGGCTTGCTTGTTTTTGGCATGTGCTGCGTCTTCATCATTAGCGCCAGGTTGTTGCCGCGCAAGTACTGGGCTGTAGCTGCCGTTGTTTGCTCGGCCGCATTTCTGCTGGTCTGGGCAGAGCTTGCGGTTGGCGTCTTCACTCGTCTCGGCAGTTGAAATCAAGTAGTGGCCAGCAGTGCGGCTTGTTGTCCGACAATTCGTTCAAGCCCATGCCGCAGCACGGCTTGTCTCAGGTGTTAGGCCCCATGCTGGATTTCCTGAACGTGCTGGGATGCTGGTTGCCGCCTAACACCTGAATTAAGCCGCGCCGCGAAGCGGCATCGGCTTGGACGAATTGTTAGGTTTCACTTGCTTGCGCCAAACCAACTGATTGCAGCACCTGCTGAACGAACTTGGTTTTGGAATGCGTGTAAGCCTCGCGATCATCGCGGTACTTGCCGGCCAAGCTAAGTTTTAGCTGAGCATACTCCTGAGCCAGCCGTGCGTCCGCTCGCAGTGCATCGCGAAATCCCAGCCGAGCTTTGACCTGCCCCCATTAGCCATACCAGCCGTTACTGGGAGAGCCCGGGGGTAAAGGGTACTTTGGGTTGATAGATTTGGGTGCGATGGTTGGCAGCGAACTGGGCGGGCGGGATGCGGCCGCAGCTGCTGTGCGGTCTGACCTCGTTGTAGTCGCGCCGCCACTCGCTGATCACCTCGCGGGCCTGGGCGAGCGATGTGAACCAGTGCTCGTTGAGGCACTCGTCCCGGAACTTGCCGTTGAAGCTCTCAATGTAGCCGTTCTGCATGGGGCGGCCGGGCTCGATCAGCAGGTGCGCGATGCCGTGCTGCTGGGTCCACGCGATGAAGGCGCGACTGGTGAACTCAGGGCCGTTGTCGGTGCGTACGGCGCGCGGATAGCCGCGGAACCGGGCGGCCTGGTCCAGGACACGCGCGACATAGGCGCCGCTGATGCCATGGTCGACGGTGATGTCGACGCACTCGTGGGTGAAGTCATCGGCCACCGTCAGGCTCTTCAAGCGGCGACCGTTGGCCAGCGCGTCGCTGACGAAGTCCATGCTCCAGACTGCATTGGGCGCGGCGGCAGCAGACAGTGCCTGGCGCTCGGCGGGCGGCCTGCGGATCTTCTTGCGACGGCGCACGGCCAAGTTCGCCTCGCGATAGAGGCGGTAGACCTTCTTGTGGTTCACGGTCGGATACTCCGGGCGCAGCAGGTCGTGCAGGCGGCGATAGCCGAACCTGCGGCGCACCTGCGCCAGTTCGATGATCCTGGCCGACAGCGTCTGCGTCGCAGGCACCGGCTCGGGCGGATGGCGGAAGGCGTCGCGGGACAGCCCCGCAAGGCGGCAGGCCCGTCGCTCGCTCACGGCCAAAGCCTCGAGCATGCGACGGACCGCCTCGCGCTTGCGTTGCGGGGCTAGCGTTTTACCCCGAAGCCGATCTTCAGCGCCTCGATGTCCAGGTGCGCCTCGGCCAGCAGCCGCTTCAGCCGGCTGTTCTCCGACTCCAGCTCCTTCAGGCGCTTGGCGTCTTCGGCCTCCATGCCGCCGTACTTCGCACGCCACGCGTAGAAGCTGGCCGGACTGAAGCCATGCTGCCGGCCCAGCTCCGATACCGCCATGCCGGCCTCGGCCTGCTTGATGAACCCGATGATCTGTTCCGTGGTGAATCGACTCTTGCGCATGTCCGTCCTCTCTGGATGACGGACTCTACCTAGCTTCGAGTGGTACGGCTCAGTGGGGGCAGGTCATTTCGACAATGTACTACTATGAATTGCCCCTGCTAGGGGGAGGCGTACGTATTCCTTTACTTTTACAGGCGTAAGGAGGCTTCAATGCGGACTTTCAGGATGTGGCTGTTTGCATTATGCGTTTCATCGCTCAGCGTCATAGCGTCGGCGCAAGGGCAAGAGATGCGAGTCAAGACGGGCTCAGAAACAACATATGTCGCAGGATCTTCGGAAGCTGTAGAGGTCAAACGTTGGTTGATTGAACAAACATTGGCCGGTGACTCTACGCTTGCTCTAGGTGATTTTGATCACATAGGTGCAGTTACGGTTCGCGTAATGAGGAGCGGAGCGACGAAGAACACGCTCACGCCAGTGCCCCCGATTCCATTGCCTGCTTCTGGAACGCCAGGGTCGACAATTGGTATTAGTTCATGCAGTGGTGGAATATCGCAAGAGTGGGTATATATGTGGGTTACACCCAATAACGGATTCGGTAGTTGGGTTCTGCAGTCCTACAACTTCATGCGGGTCAAGACCTGCGCAAGCGGCGTGTAGTAAGTCCTCCTTAGACCCGATTCTTATTGTCGCGGGTCTAAGACCCTATTTCTTGGGAAAGATAGTTTTTCGGCTTTAGGGTGGATTACCGGCCAAGCGAGTTTATTTCCGGTACACTCTTGACCGTTTCTGACCTCTCGATACACTATCACTGCCGCCTAACACCTGAGTTAAGCCGCGCCGCGAAGCGGCGTCGGCTTGAACGAATTGTTAGCCCAGTATGCCAGTTATTGGATTGCAGGCGGCGACGCTGAAATGGACCTGAGTTGATAGGAAAATTTGTAGCCCCCCAAAGGTGCGCCTTCCTTGAAGCCAGTTATCTCGCTCGTTTGGCTCCTTGGTGTGAGCTTTTGAACGCCGCACTCCGGCATGCATGCCCAGGTCGTGCCGGATGGGTATGTGATGAGGATTGAAACGGGCTTTAGATCATTAAGTATTGCGCCGCTTGGGATTAGTGGACCTTCGCTTGTCGTTATTGATTCTTGCATTGCGTGAATATTACCCATTAACGCAATGATCTTCGTGTTTTGGTGTGAACTGTGGAAACGACGGATGCCGTTTGCGATAGCTACATTGCGCTCTAAGTCAGTGTTTGGCTGATCATCGAAAGCAAATAGCTGAACAGGGCGGCCGCTTTTTTTAAGAATTCGAATGTCCTCAATGAGGCGGAGCATAGCGGTACTCGATCTTCCGTCCTTCCCTTTCTGCCAAAAGTCGCTTGAAATAAGCTTGGCTCTATCTGCGCTAGTACCATCGCTTTGCAAATAAGCATGGCGAGTTCAACTCTGATTCGCAACAGTGTTGATTGATTCCCCGTTGAGGACTTCGAGGGGCGTTTTGAAGCCGAGTATCTTTCTGGGGCGGTTGTACAAGCGCTGCTCGACCCAACGCAGATAATC